>Ga0315289_10000042_pt1 | contig 198208 bp, 167 predicted proteins | sample YL17G11_40_MG_FD_203452 | JGI IMG/M metagenome (GOLD analysis project Ga0315289, IMG submission 203452) | Sediment microbial communities from Yellowstone Lake, YNP, Wyoming, USA - YL17G11_40 | ecosystem: Environmental > Aquatic > Freshwater > Lake > Sediment | place: USA: Wyoming | collected... | reverse complement strand
AACCGCATCTGTTCGACTTCGTGCCGCTCCAAGCCCTGTTCGATGGAACCTATCAGTTCCAAACCTAAACCGCTCATTATCAATGAAAAACATTAAGACAGCTGTGGTGGCACACCCACCACGGCGACCCCCCTTAACCGCCGCGCGTAAGTACCCCCTCACCCTTTTCTCCGCCGCGCGTGGGTGCCCTCACCCCGCGCGACAAATGGATAGGCTGAAAGCAGCCGACGCCGCACACTGCTCCGGGCGAGTCAGGCGACCCACCACGGCGACTCCCTTTCATCTCCCCGCCGGTGAGGGAAAGAGGGGGGCGATACATCCACCACGGTGCAAAATTCTCAAAAAGTGACAGAGAGCGAATACTTATAGATGCTCCCAAGACGATTGAAGTTTTCGTAGGCAAAATCAAGGTGGAGGCCGAATCCGGCTCGAAGGGGCGGGACAAGGCCGATCCCCATCGTCAAACCTTCTTCCGAATCCTTCAGGAAGAGGGATTTATATCCCGCGCGAAGAGCGAGCATCTTCTGATACCAGTATTCGGCGCCGAGGTTCACGGACTCGGTGTTGTCGTTCGGATGCTGTGCACTCACTACTGCGGTCAGTATGTGATTCGGTTTGGCGAGCAGGTCCGTGGCAACCCCTACTCGCAAGTTCAGCGGCAGGGGCCATTTCTCGGTCCGCAGCTCGGCCAAGATTTCGGAATTGTTGCCTTCTTTGATTGCCGAAGGATCATAGAGCACGAGCATATCTCGGCCACGCATTTGCATGTCCGTACCGAAATTAGAAATCGCCATACCGATCCGCATGCCATCGTGCGGGACGGTAAAGAGCGTGCCCACATCAATGCACATCAGTGAAGCGACAAATTCGATGATGTTCATGTGGAGCGGAGTCGTATAGAGAGTGCCAAGGTCGAGAGCGACTCCCTCGGCACTTTCATGCCAAATCTTCTGCTGGATGTATTTGCCTGTGAAGCCGATGGAGAAGCGATCCGTCATGGATAGGGCATAGGAGACACCCACGGCAAGGTCGGAGGCGTCGAAGAAAATGCCAGTGCCGTCTTGGTGGGTTTCATTCGTGACCTCCATTTCGCCCATGGAGAGCATGGTGATTTGAACACCGAGAGCGCCTGCACCTTTGAGAGGAAAAACAGCGCCAACAAAGTCGAAGCTGAGGTCACTAATCCAATCCGTGTGCACGAGGATCACCTCGTAGCTCGAAAGGCGCGCCATTCCCGCGGGATTCCAGTAGAGACTGGTGGCATCATTCGCGACAGCGACAAAGGCTCCTCCCATTCCGAGAGCGCGAGCGCCGACAGCGATACCCAAGAAGGGCGCCGCAGTCGTGCCGACTTTCGATTGTGGCAAGGCGGGCTGCAAAATCATCAAAATGGCCAAGGCCACAAGAAAAGGTTTGCGATAATTCATTTAATCAGCGCCAGTTTACCAGTGGTTTCGCCTCCACCCGATTTTGATTCTATGTGGTAAATGTAGATGCCATAGGCGACATCGAGACCGTCTTTTGAGCGCAGATTCCACTCTTCCGTGCCATCGTCAATGGAGGAGCTGTGATAGATGGTCTGCACGAGTTCTCCACGCACGGTGAAAATGCGAATCTCGCATCTTTGAGGCAGATGGATAAAAGTCACATGGCGGGGTCCGCGACCGGAGCTGTATGGATTGGCAGGCTCTTGAGTCGTGGCCGCCAGATAGGGATTCGGATAGACGCGGATACGGTCAAGCTGAACTTTTGCCGGTTCAATCTTCGCTCCCGACACACTGTAACCGTAGCGGTCGGTTGAGGTGAAACCTTGATAGAGGCGGATGCGCAGCGTATCGCCGGGTCGCGGATTCAGTTCCCGATCTTCTTCGCGAAGGAACTGGATTGTCCATGTAAGTATCGTGTCTTCTTCGAAAATCCAAATAACCTCGGAGTTGTCTATTGCCTTATTTCGCGTTGTGTCTTTTTCCTGAAGGGCAAACTTGACCAGTTCATTCCGATTGAGATCTCGGACTGTGAAATTGACTTCTGTTTCCGGGAATCCCATTCTACTGAAAGCTATAGCGGTATCCATCACATCGCCATAGAAGGTGACATCGTAGTCCGCCGTCCATGGGATCCCCTCCACTCTCGGAAAGACTGAATGCGCCACACTGAAAATATAGCTAAGAGGGCTGTCGCTGCCGGGTTTTTCCGCCCAACCGGAGAACTCGGGAATCATCACCGTATTTCGTGGTCGCAGGAAATAGAGCCGCTGTCCGTCAAAGAGGGCGGAATCGCCAACGCCGCTTGATAGATAGACCTCAAAATAGCGCTTGACATCATAAATGCCCGGCCGCAATCCAAAAAGGGAATCGTAATAAGGTCCGAAAGCATCGTATATCCAATCACTAACCGGTTCCATGATGAAAGGCTCATGCCACAGCACGGTATCCGGAATCGGATCAGCGAGATCAATGACATTGTAGAGATAGGCACTGCCGGCACTGTCGTCGAAGGTGACGGCATATTCGTGCCCGTCTTTCACCTCTCGAGGATCCACGACTTCGACATAGATACCCCCCGTCGCTCGACCCGCAAGGTGTTCTACCGGCGTGACCTCCGCAGGCGTGTAACCTGCCGCGGGTGCTCGCGGCATGACTTGCACGGTATTGATGTCGGTCGTCAAATTGCCGCCTTCGTCAAGAAGAATGAATTTGCTTGTCTCGGCGGGGAAGATGTTTTTCGCCGAGTCGCCACAGTCATAGGCGCAGACAGCATAGTAGTAGATTTGTCCGTTTTCGACGGTCGAATCGGTCCAAACATGACGCAGTCCCGTATCCTCTCCCAAGTAATACGAGGCACCGTTGACGGCACGCGGGAATAAACCTTTGATGTCATTGTCCGAATCGAACTGCGCAATAGGACGACTGAAGATTTTGCGTCCTCGTCCATCTGTAATCGTGAAGACTTCATTAAAGCCCGGGTCGGTCGCGCGATAAATCTTGTATCCCTCGAAGTCGAAGCCCGTTGTCGGATCATAGGAACGCTCGGCAACATCATCCCAGTAGAGAGTCACTCTGCCATCACCTGGGACAGCCGTGATTGTCGGTTTGTCCGGCGGGTGGGCGAAGTTGTAATTCTCATTGTAAATCTGCTGAACCGTGAGCTTGTTGATGAAGATATCGGTTGAATCCTCGCCATAGACCAAGGCCATCGAGAAGCGTTCGGTTTGACCGGGCAAGAGAGGGAAATAACCGGAGCCATAGACGAAATCGCCGTCTTCGGGAACCGGAGAGACTTCATCGAAGCGGCCGGGTTTCATCCGCTTCCAAATCCCTTCATCGTTATTCATGCGCAGTGCTGGGGGTGGCGAGAAGTATTCAAAGGAACTCAGGCCGATTTGATCCGATTCATCCACATCCGTTCGGTCAAAGTGCGGTTCGCCTGGCGTGGGTTTCCCATCTCCCTCGCCTGCATCACCCGTTAATGGAGCGCCGTCCGCGCCCACATCATCGGTGAGCGGATTCCAGTCGCGGTCATTGTCAATGCTGTCGTCGCGCGCCTCGTCAATCAATATGTCAGATAAACCAATACCAGCCAAATAGTCTTTATACTTGAGATTCGCATGATCAGGCAGGCGTTCATCAATGAGGCCATTAAAATTGTCGTCAATGTTATTGCGACCGTTCTCAGCGACCATTTGACCGGCTCGGAGCTCATGGCGCTGGTCCCGAATCCAATAGACAAGCGATCCCGTGTCGGGGAAAGTGGTGTCGCGCCGCTCGTAGGTATAGTAATCTATCAGAATGAGCTCGTCGCGAGGCCCAAAAGACATGGGCTGAGTCATATCATAGAGCAGGTTCGTCGTCAGAACAGGGCTTGAGGGATCACCGTCACCGTCGTTGTCAATGCCGTCATACGGATTGCCGGGAGATTCAAGGAAGGCGTATCCTACATACCCGACGCATTGAAAATCTCCGCAATCCCAGCCGGGCGAGGGAATGTCATCGGAGTCCCAGGAATAGGTGATGTCATTTTGCGTATCGAACCAGGCCAGGTCGTCGCGGGAATCCTGACGGCCGCCGGACAGCGTGCCCACGACCATGCCAAAGGCAACTTTGTCGAAAGGAGTCGTTCCGACATTCGTGATTTCGTAGAGCCAGAAGATGCAATCCTCCGCGAGGAAGTGAGACCATTGCAGACCGCGAACGGCAACGCGAAGGCCACATCCGCGTCGTGTCGTGTCGGTGGAATCGGGATAGAAGTGGTAGTTGTTCCCTTCACCATCGGTGCGAAGAAACCATTCTGCGTCCGCATTATCATCCATCTGGAAGTAGGTCTCTTGGTCGGCATTGAATTGGTCCTTGCCGAAGTAGCCATTCCAGGAACCGCTCCAGCCTGGATCGTAGTTGTCTCGCCGTCACCCCGGGTCCCGAGGGTCATAATACATTTTGTCAGGCCAGTATTCGGGCCAAGTGTCGGGTTGGTTGCTGAGCGCCACTCTGCATTTCACATCACCTCCCGGCATCGCAGCAAAGCCGGGTAGAGGCTCAAAACCCCAGAATTTCCCTCCCTGACCATCACCATTTCCGCGAGGGCCATCACTGGTAATGACCGAGTGCAGCGTGCCTCCGCGCGGATGAACAAATTCGACACCCACCAGAGGCGACACATCCCCCACATATTCGTTGCCTGTGCCTATCGGCCATTCGCCCGAAATCTCGCCAATGTCGCCCACAAGGCCGTAATTATAAAAAATCGTTGTTAGGTCTTGGCACCTATGGAACAATTGGCGGCGCGGATGGCTATGGCGGCTTAAACAATTCATGGTATACGCACTGGTTTGCTGATACTTCCCACTCGGATCATCACTCGCCGCAGTGGAGCTATGGCAGCGTTTGGTGGGATGCTTACAATACGCTGAATGCGGCGCCGAGTAATGATATTCGCGAGACCGGCTGGTATGTCTTCATGACGAATCTGCATGAGACGGGTTGGCATGACTATATGGGCGGACCGATTTCCGGCTGGGAGCGTCGCTACAGCTCTCACATCAAAAATGCCAATGTCTATGCTGAAGCGGCGCGTTGGGCCGGCGGTCTCTATGCTACTACAACGAATGCGTTCTTCTCGGACATTGACCACGACGGGTGTCGAGAACTCTGCATTCACAATGATCGCGTTTATGCCGTTTTTGATAGCATCGGTGGGCGAGCGATTTGGGTTTTTGCCAAGGGCCCGAGCGGAAACTTTTCCATCGTGGGAAACTGCAATGTCTATTGGACGGATACCGAAGGCGATTGGGACGAACCCGGCTCGAATAATCATCAAGCGGCCCTGGCCGATGTGTCCCCCCACTATCGTGACTATCCTTACAACATGTATATTGATGCGATCACAGACAGCACGGCGGAAATTCGCATGACCTACAACGCGTTGTCGAAGCGCGTACTGATAAAGACCGGCAAGCCTTACCTCGATTGTCGCTATGATGTGGGATTTGAAGACTGCTATCTGCGCAGTGGATTCAGTCCCGATTTGCTCGATCTTATCTGGAACGCGGATATGACACAGATTTACGACCCACAAGTTGCCTATGTGGGTTATCGGAATCCACATACCGGCGCGACGGGACTCTATATTGTCGGCAATGGTCAGGCGAGTTGGAATTCGGGAGGTGCTTTCACGGCGACGCTCATGGGCGGCGATGAACTGCACGGCTATCGGCAATTCAGCTTTCTGCTCTACGCGGGCGAAACGACTACACCCGTCGGAGACGAAATTGCTGAGATTGAAACTCTCGCGGCGCAGAACCTCGATTTCTATAGCCCGTGGGTCGTGAGTCCGGCAGTTTATGTGGACAGCCATCGCGTGGAGATGCGGTTTTCGGAAGCGGTGGCGCTGCCGGGTGCCGAGGTTCCCGGCAACTATACTTTCAGCGGGTTCGGCACAACCTATACGGTTCTCAACGCGCAGCGACAGAGTGACCGGAGCAAAATTGTGCTGACGGTCTCGCCCAATTTTGTCGGAGGCCAAAGCGGCATTATTCGCGCATCGAATATCTACGACTTGAATAGCAACATCATAGATTTGAACTATGATGAAGCGGCATTATCCGTTCCGACGGGATACACGCCGCACACCATTGTCATTGACGGCACTCTGGATTTCGACCGCACGAATGAATTTCTGAGTGCGGTTGGGGCGGAATCGCTCTTCTTCACATGGGACTATCAGGCGCTTTATGTCGGCGTGAAGAACAAGGATTTGTCGGCGGGCGATCTTTTTGTCAGCCTTGATACGAATCCGGGAACGACTTCGGGCGCGACGCAGGACAGTTGGGGTCGTGTCTATTATACCGGCACTTTCCGGCCCGAATATGAGATTGCGATTGAAGGCGGGCCGAACAATATGCAGAACAACTACTGGAACGGCAGCAGTTGGGTCTATCGGCAATACGGGCAGCATGGCGGGACAAGCTACAATGGCTGGTCAGGCAATCCCTTGACAGAGATGAGGATTCCATGGGCGGATATTGGCAGTCCAACGGCGCTCGCTTTGGCAGTTCACATCACGCAGGAAGATAACCAGACAACGACGACGGTTTGGCCGCAGTATGGAAATACGCCCGGAAAAAACATGACGATTTACAATTTCTACCGGCTCTATCAGCCTTACATTCCCGGGCCGATGCCTTTGGGTGGCTATGCGCCGAAAGACACGCCCTATCGCGAGATTCCATCCACTGTGACGGATTTGGTAATTCATGTGCAAGGCAGCGACCTCATATTGAATTGGTCAGCATCCGACAGCGCGGACAGCTACAATGTCTACCGCGGCAGCGAACCTTTTGGCACCTTCAATTTCCTGCAGAGCACGAGCGATACGACTTGCACGGATGTGGGTGCGGCGGCGACGAGCAAGTATTTCTATCAGGTGCGCGCCTCGAATTGAGGCTTTTGTTCCAGCAGGATCAGAGTACCCTGCTCGGCACCGCCTTCGCCGCGCAGGGTGCCCCCACCCTGCGCGATGATTTCGGGCGGGTGGCACACCCGCCACAGCGAAAAGGCGGTCGCAACATCTTGCGCCTACGACTGACACCATTGCACAAGAAATAGAGAGAGACGAGAATTCATAGAAGAGAGGAGTCAAAAAATGAAAAAGCATTTTCTGTCTGTTCTCTTGGCCACGCTGGGATTGGCCTTTGTGGCTTATGGCGTGCCCAGCTTCACGCCGACGATTGACGGCGTCAAAGATGCAGGTTGGGGCAGTGTGCCGGACCACAGCACGCACACGGACAAGGCACCGCTCACCTTCAATTTGGACGGCGGTTGCTATGCGACGGACGATTCAGCCAATGTGTACATCGGGGTTCCGACGGATCCTGATCCCTGGACCGGTTCAGGTGGAATTGCCTTCCATGTGCTTATTGACATCCGGAAAACGGTGGCGGGCTGCACCTATGACCCCTATGGAGCTTGCGCTGTGGCCTATGACATGACTTACAAGCCCGAATATGAAATCGTCACCGAGTGGACTGAGACCGCACCCAATGTAGGCTACACGAACAAATGCACATGGCAACCGGCCACTTCCAATTGGGGTTTTGCGCAGTATAATACGGTGCCCGGCAAGATCGCTGGAGGCGGTGGCCAATTCACTGAAATCAAGCTATCGCGCTCCGAGTTCAGTGCGTTATCTCAGGGAGATACGGTCAATGTTAGCCTTTGGTTAAGGCCCGCGCATTGGTACGGCGGCGGATCTAATAATGCCAACTCATGTCTGCCGGAAGATGCGGATTTTCCGACCGATAGCGGGAACGCACCCTGTGACCCGGACCACTATTTCTCGACACAGTTCGCCTATCGCATTCAGACCGCGGCTCCTGACACCATCAAACCTCATGTAGTCAGTGCGACTCAAGCTGGCTCCAACAAGGTCATTATAGGATTCAACGAGTTCATGGACGGGACGACGCTTCTTGCGGGCAACTTCACTATTACGGGCGGATTGACTTTCACGGCATCTCGGGTGCTTTCGGGAACTTCCGTGTTGCTGACCGCATCGGCGAATTTCGCGGCTCAACAATACACCATAACGGCGAATTCGAATGTCAAAGACATGGCGGGCAATCCCATAGATCCCGCGTACAACAGTGCCATTTTGGACGCCGTGCTCTATTCACCGGTGACTTTTGTCTATGTGGATCAGAACGGCGACCTAACGGCCTTGCACGCCAAGGGAAGCTTCGACGACTATGGTAATTACAACGGCTCTTGGACCGTCGCACCTTTCCCGATGTATGATGACGGGACTCACGGCGATACTACCTCGGGAGATGACCGCTGGACAGCGCAGTTGTACTTGAGACCGTCGGCCACCGATACTTTTGGCTGGGGAGCAACAGAAGGTCTATACGGGCCATGGGCACTGGATTGCGGAGATAAGAAATTCACGGTCCCAAACTACAACCCGCAAACGCAGATTTATGTCGCGCCCATTTATGCTCCAGTGACTTTCCGAGTAGATGACAGTCAGGCACAGACTCTGACCGAATGCTGGGTGAAAGGTACTTTCAATTCGATTGGTCGCTATGAGGGCGCGTGGGGCGATTATCACCAAGCGTTTGATGATGGTCTGCACAACGATTTGCTTGCCAGTGATCACATTTGGGGAAGAGTGATTAATCTCGTTCCGGATAATTACTGCCATGACAGCACATGGCAGTGAGGAGCGGCGGATGCGTACAACGGAAACTGGATCATCGAAGGCCCGAATCGTCAATTTGCCGTGCCGACATCGGCTCCACGGATCGAAACCTATGTCGTCATCCCACATACCGTGCAGGATGTTACCGTGACCTTCAATGTGGATTGCCAGTATCTCTTGGAAGTGGCAGACATTGATTCAATGGCATTGGTCGGGGACTTCAACGGTTGGAATGCAACAGCCAATATCATGTCGGATGCCAACAACGACAGCATCTATACCGTCGCTGTTCTTTTTGACTCGGGTTCCGCGAAATACCATGAATTCAAGTTCGTCCGTTGGTATTTGGGAGCAGCGGAATGGGAGTCCATCAACAACCGGAACTTCCTGATTGATGATTCTGTCCCGACTCAGACCATAAACTGCATCTGGAATGATTGGGTCCCAGCACCGGATCCACCGCGTTTTGTGACGCTTTTTCGGTATGATACGGAGGTGAGCCAAGGAGTCATGTTGCGCTGGCTGCCCGCTGAGACAGGACCGGAGCCTGCAGGCTATATGGTCTATGCAGGCATGTACGGCGATCCGGAGCCGATGAGTCCCCAAGGTTTCGTACCGTATGCAGGGCCGACAGGAAATCGAACTTTTTGGAAGTATACAGGTGACCTCACGGCAACCAACAAGACAACAAGCATGTATGTGACCGCCGTTGCCCCCCCATTTCCACCGGGCCCCGTTGACAGTGTGATCTTTCGACTGCTTCCGCCGCTTCCGGATACGGTATATGTGAACCGGAGTGACTTTGTATGCTTTGAAAACCAGCGCAGCGTTACCGTCGACGGGAAACTGAATGCAGGCTTTTCGAGTCCTTGGGCATGTGGAAATACAAATTTCTCCCTTTTTGCCTATAGTAGCAGTCCGCCCTATCCCAGCGTATTTTGGGAGGTTGATTACAATGCAGCGCTCGGTTCCTACGACTACAGTATTTACTACGCCGGTGTTTTGCAGCCACGAACCTTGGTGATCACTGTCCGGTAGGCGCCGAATCGTCAATGATAACGCTCTCCCGACGGGCGAAAGAGTGAATTGATGGGCAGCCCGGGTGATCCTGGGTTGCCCACTCTTTTGGATTATGCAAAGGGAGTGATTGTGAATTGGAGAAGTGCTCTGGCAATTATCTTGCTGCCAGCGATTCTGTGCGCGGCACCGGTACATACGACATACATTTGGCATCTCGAACAGCCGATCTATTGGCCGGATAGAATCTCGATTTCCGTGCCGACTTATGAGAGGGCTTGGGAATCTATCGACAACGGAGGCCCACATCCCGAGAATGATGTGGCAGGAATTTTTTCTGTCGCCGACCGAGTCGCCGCATATCAGGTGCGACCGAAGGAATCCATCAGCATCATGACGGGAGCCGATGCCGGAGCGCAAGTCACTTATACGGGTGGTCTTGCGGAAAATGTGCAGAGCCTGGCAGCGGCAAATGCCCTGGGCTATACATCCTCATGGAACACGCATTTTCAGACAGCCCGCAATTGGTCAACGACCGGTGGCAGGCCTCGGATGGAAATGACAATTATTCCTCATCATCACGCGATGTGTCCGTTGGTGGATCCGAAAACACTCGAAAAGGAGATTCAGATTTATCAGTATCTCTATCCACAAGTGTGGGGAAGCTCGCCGCCTCGGTCAGTCGGGTTTTTCCCGCCGGAGCTCGCTTTCTCAGAGCGAATCATCCCCACATTAGTCGCCAACGGAATTTCATGGGTCTTTGTGCCATCCAATCATATTTCGCGCGCGATTGGCAATTTTCCGTTGGTTTTCGGAACCGGCGGCGAGAATTGCGATCCGCCCAATCAAGCAGACCAAATCAATCCTGACCAAAGCAATTGGTTTTCTTTGACCATTAGCCGCGGTTGCACGCCGACAGACGCATATCCCTATTCCTTTCAACCTCATTACGCGCAATATGTTGGTCCGCAGACACAGACGATTTCTCAGATTATTGTCGTGCCTGTGGCAATGGCAATGAGTTGGCAGGACGGCTATCAAATGTATGGCACGGACGATATTGACGAGATCGCGTGGGCCAATGAGCCGAATTATCCGATGATTGTGGTGTTGGGTCATGACGGTTACAATGCGTGGGGCGGCGGATATTCCTACTATATGGAAAGCGTGCCATCGTTCACCACTGAGGCCGTGAGCAAGGGGTACGAACCGACGACCGTGCCGGAATATTTGGCGGATCATCCTGTCGCAGCCGGAGACATTGTGCATGTGGAAGATGGGGCGTGGGTGAACGCTGACGGAGATTTCGGTTCGCCGGATTTTGTCAATTGGAATTGGCCGTTGCATAATGCGTCAGGTCAATTTGATATTGAGAATGGCTGGGCGCTTGACGAACGCAATTGGGCGGTCATCACCGCTGCGCAGAATCGTGTGGAAACCGCTGAGCAAATTGCCGGAGGCGTTTCGATTGCGAATATTCAGAATCCGCTTGGCGGCTCACCCTCTGATGCGGATTTGGCGTGGCATTTTTTCTTGGCGTCGCTCAATTCCGGCTACATGTATTATGGCGCTTCGCTCGATATGGAGGTGAAGCCGTCGCTCGCATGCAATTGGGCGACGCACTACGCGGACATGGTCGTTGGAGGGGGAGGCGACGCGACGGCGCCAACGATTTGGATTCCGCAACAGCTTCCGCACAACCCGGGCGCGATTGGCTACGGCTCGCTTTGGAGCTATCACCAAACTTTTCACTCGCGCGATTTTTGGATCTGGACTTTTGTCTATGATGTGAGCGGCATTGATGAAGTGACTTTCTATTATCGGCTCGATAGTGACGGCGTCAATCCTCTTTCATCCATTCAGAATGAGACCTATGCCGGCGGGGCGGAGGTTACATCATGGCGAATGCTGCCGATGACGCGGCGCGATTTCCCGGCGGAAAATGTCTGGGGAGATCCCGCGATCAACTTTGATATTATGCCGACCTATATTGCCGACGAATACTATCTTCATGTGACCGAGCCGGAAATTGTGGATTCGGGTGGCGTTCTTGTAGACTACTTCGTGGAGGCGATTGATTCGCTGGGTTACATCAAGCGTTCGCTTATTCAACATACTTTTGTGGGAACGGGGGGCGGAGCCGGCCCAAGCGAGATTGTGTGGTGGTGGCCGGAAAATCCCGAAGCGGGCGATTCAGTTACCCTATACTACGATGCCGACTTGGGCGCGCTTCCTCCGGGCTCGAATCCGGTGTATATTCACATTGGTCATAGCGATTGGCAGGAAATTATTTCGCCGGACCCCACGATGGTTTTCGATGCGGATTCGCAGGCTTGGCGTTACACTTACTCTATTCCGACGACAGCCACAAGCGTTGATTTCTGCTTCAATGACGGCCAGGGTCATTGGGACAACAATGGCGGCGCCGATTGGCACATCACCGTGACCGGAGGAACCTCAGGATTCGTGATGGATGGTCAGCTTGAAGCGAGCGCAGAATTGGTGGGACAAAACGGGAGCTACAGTCTGTGGGCGGAATTCAATGGCGAACATTTCTATGTGGCGACGCAGCGCGCTCAAGGCTCAGGGAATGATCGTTTCATTTTTGTCGCTGACCAGCCTGGGGCGATGCAAGCGGCGCCCTGGGCTAAGAGCGGACAAGTTGCTTCATGGGATGCTTACTTGGCGGAAGAAGCGAATAATGGCTGGTGCGGTTGGTTTGATAATGCCGGAAGCGCAACGAAAGCCGCCGGAGCGATTTTGGAGGGATCGCTTTCGCTGACGGGCGAATTCGGGACGATACCCGACCAGATTTTTGTAGCACTCGGTGTCTATACGACGCCGGATGGCGGCACGCTTGTCGGTCAAGTTCCAGCGCCGGTTATTTCTAATGGAAACATCGAGGCCAGCGAGTGGATTGAGCTTCGACTTAAGCCCGAGGAGCTGACGATTGCACTGAATGGCTCGGACATTGAACTGAATTGGAATCCGGCTTTCGGAGCAGAGTCGTATGAAGTGCATCTGATTTCCACTCCTTTTGAACCTCTGTCCGAAAGCACAAGAATCGCGAGTGTGGCAAGCGCTGACTATACTCACGAGGGCGCGCTATCCGGATTGACAATCGGTTTCTATCGCATTGTCGTAGAGTATTGAGTCAAAGACTTTGAAGTTATCTCGCAATTAGTATTCTCAGTCTGCCCCCCCCATCCCCCCCGCGAGCAGGGGGGTATCCGAAGTCTCCCCCCGTTTACGGGGGGACGGGACAGCGTGTCAGTGGTTTTGGAGGGTGATTTCCGAAGCCACTTTTTCTAAATTAAATACAGCCAACAAGAAATGGGTGGCGCTACAGGCCACCCATTTCTTATCTCCAGTATTTCATGCGCGAGGTGGCTTAGCACCCTTCCTTCTTTTTCTTTCCGACGGGCGTGGAAGTCGCGGATTTGGCGGGCATCTCCAATTTTGGCATTTCGTTCTTGGCGGCGACTCTCTCCTCTTCCCCGCTCACCTGAGGATTTCCGCCGAAATAACGGCTGATGTGCTTCATCTTTTCAAACGCGGCCTTTTGCTCGGCTGTCGCACTCTCGGGAATGGACGGAAAAAGGATATTCTCCTTCCATTCATCCAAGCCGCCCATTAGCATGTAAACGCTTCTGTAGCCTTCAGCCACGAGCAAAAACCAAGCCTGTGCCGAATGAATACCTCCCTCTGAATAGAGAACAATCTTCTCATTGCGAAGCAGCGGATATTCGCTCAGAGCGGCCAGAGGGACATTCTCGGCTGTCGGAATATGATAAGATGCGAACTCTTCGGAGGTGCCCAAGTCAATAAGCCGGTAATCTGATTTACCCTGAATAATCCAATCGGCAAGCTGCAGAGCAGACACATGGTCGGCTCCCTTCTGTACCAAGACGGCGAGCTCTTGTGTATTTAGAGAGACGCGATTGCCTCGATAAGGGCTGCCCACGACTGTGGCGAGGGCTCCCAGAAGAAAAACCACGAGAACCAGAGTATACTTCCAATTCCAAACGGTAAGAAGACTTTTCATCGCTTACTCCGCAGGGCGATTGCCGGCAAACTTTTTCTCGGCCCATCCGGCGGCCATAAAGCCGCCCAGAGCCATCAGCACAACGAGGAAAACGAGCAATCCATAGGACATACCGAAAAGCTTCGGCAGCGTGATGATTCCCATAGGGGTGGATTCGTAGAATGTGCGAATCAATGGAAAGATCTCACCGAAAACAAAGATGCCCGCCACAATTCCGAGCAAATACACGAGTGCATCCACGCGGCCCGTCGAGACAGCAACGGCTGAGGTTCCCGGACAATATCCGCCGACCACAAATCCTACTCCCAAAATCAATCCTCCGACAATCTGCGGCACCAGATTCGTCGGGGCCACATAAACCAGCGAGAGATCAACGATTCCCAATCGAGATAAGTAGAAAAGGCCAATCATCGCGGTAATAATTGCCGTGAACATCACTTTGAAAACCGTCAGGTCATAGAAATAGAACTGGGCGGCGAGTTTTCGGCCGCTCCCGAAACCGGCGCGTTCGAGAAAAAATCCAAAACCGATGCCGATGATAAAGGCGATGATTAGGCTGGTTTCTTCTCCGAACAGCCCGAATTTGAAGAAAGGCGCACTCATATCCATTGCCTCCTTACGAAGTAGGCCATGGCGTAGGCTCCGGCGAAAACGCACAACATGAAAGCCCAACTGCCTACACTCAAGAGCGCTCCGCCCGTGAGAGCTTGTCCGCTGGTGCAGCCACGGGCAAGTTTTGCTCCGATTCCCATCAGAATTCCGCCGAGAAACGCGTAGGCCATCCGTCCTCGGATTGAAATTCGAGGCCCTTTTTCCACCGTCCGCCGAATGCGGCCCGCCAGCACACCCGATAGAAACCCGCCAACAAAGACACCGACCACTTCAAAAACAAGCCAGTCTTTGAGCGGACTTCGGGAGCCGTCGCCAATGTATTCCGTGAAAAAGGCATTGCTGGCCGCATGGGCAGGAGCCACTGATTGGACTACGGCAGCCACAAGGGATGAAAAAGCTCCGGATGCGCCAAGTCCGCGTCCCATGACCACAAAGGCGGCAAGAAGAACAAACCCCAAGCCGATGCCTGCGACATAAGGATTCCAATAGGGCTGCGCAATGTGCGCGTGTTGAGTTGCCGCGATTGTGCCCGATAATCTCGTCTTTGTGTCAGTCGCCATAGAATTGTCTTTCTCCCTCTTTCATGCCCATCAGAACTGCAGCAATTTGTCAGCCTGCGCGCTCGCCCAATGGCTGTATTGACCTGCGGCGACAATCACAAACCGTAAGAGAAGCCCACCCGCGATGACCAGAATGGGCGCCACGGGCGTATGTCGGACTTTGTGGTTCACCGCAAGCAACTGAATAATCAACGGAATAATAATCCCGAGGCTGATCACAAAGACCCAAAAAACAGGCGCAAAAGGTCCCCCAAGAAGGAGCGCGGCAGCTTGCATGTGCACTTCCGTGGAGCTGAGCAAACCGATGAGGAAAAATGCGATGATGAAAATTTCAAGGATGAGAAAGCCGTTGTCGGCCTTCGCCAGAAGCTCTCGCTCGCGCGCATCGCTCGCAATCATGTGAACGAAAGCGGCCGCCGAAGACATACCGGAAACAAGGAAGAGCATCCAGAGCAGTGCGCTGCTCCATAATGGCCGTGCTCCCAGAGCGCTTAGGAGAATTCCGGTGTACATGCCGAGGGTCGCTCCCAACAACATGTTCACAAGACCGATGATTCGCACAGCAACCGCGCTGCCACGGATTTTCTGCGAAATGTACTCCACGCTGCTGAATCGGTTGACCCATGAAGGGGGCGAAATCAGGAAGGCCGCGCAAAGTGCGGGGTAAACAAGAATCAATATCCAAGCACCCCAAGACATTGGGGACGCGATTTTGAAGGTGGTGTAGAGCCGCCAAACAAAGAGCTTGTGTTCGAGGTCCAAAAATAGGGCCAGCATGCCGAGGGTGAGCAGCCCGAGACCAATCAGAGGTGTGCGTGAACAGGAGCACAGACGGCTTTCCTGATAGCGACCGCTGAAGTGAAAATAGCCGATAATCACCATGATTCCAGCCACCATGCCCCCAAGAAAGAGATAGACGGGAATCTCCCACCCCCAAATATGGAGAGTGGGATCAATCATGGGGTTGTGGCGCGTGATGGTTAGTTCATGCATGGCAACCGGTAGTCGTTTTCACCAACGTACAAGAGTCAGATTTGAGACTCATCGTTTGAATTATCTCAGATAGTAGATCTGCGGTTTTGTTCCGGCTTCGGGAAGCAACGCGTGATAGAGTCTCGAAGCAAGAAGTTGACTGACTTCGCTCAGTGGATCTTCGAGATTACCGAAATAAATGCAGCGCGTCGGACAAACCGCGGCACAGGCCGGTTCGAGCCCCTGCTCCACACGGTGAATACAGAAAGTGCATTTATCCGCATAGCCATCAGGATGAACGAAACGCGCATTGTAGGGGCATGAAGCCAGACACGCCTTACAACCGATGCACATATTGTGCGTCACCAGCACAACGCCGCCAATGCTGTGCACATGGCTGGCACTCGTTGGACAGCAGTAGACGCACGGGGGATTCGCGCAGTGATTGCAGCGCTCGCTGCGGATTTCCAGATGAACAGTCGGGTAGGCGCCCTGTGCGTCTTGAACAATCCAATCGCGGTCGTATCCCTCCGGAACCCAATTTTCCGTCTTACAGGCCACGACGCAATCCATGCAGCCGACACATCGTCGCGCATCAATAACCATGGCGAAGCGTGCCATCGCTACGCCTCGAACTCGAAAGTGACGAAATTGCAGTTCATACCCGTGCCACCCATGATGGGATCCGTAAGATAGCGAGTGAGAAGCTGGGCATCACTCGCCCCGCGACCTCGCGCGCGATGAAGCGTCTTCGATGTGTGCCCAAAGCCATGTACCATATAAACACAATCCGGCCGGATGCGGTGCGTAGATTTAATGCGGACACGATTGCTGACCACGCCCTCATCGTTTTTCAGTCGCACATAATCGCCGCTTTTGAGTCCGTAGCGTGCAGCCACTTGACTATTCACCCAAACTTCGTTTTCATCCATCATGTCCATGAGGATTCGGTTGGACTGCGTGCGGCTGAAGGAGTGCACGGCGGCGCGGCCATAGAGTAACCGGAAATATCCCGGCGGCGGCGGAGCATGTCTCGTATACTTTGGAACGGGATCAAATCCAGCCTGCGCAAGCTGCGAACTGTAGAATTCGATCTTTCCCGATGGAGTCCCAAATTCAATCGGTGCTCCATCATCAAAATAGATTGGTTGTGGCGTGCCGCGGATAATACCCTTCTGCTTCAATTCGGCGAAATCGTAGCCCGCGGCAGAAAGGCGCTGCTCGAAATACTCTTCAATATCCTTCCACGGATAATAGTCCGAAAGCCCCAACTTTTCGGCGAGACGCTTCGCAATCCACCAGTTCGGTTTCTGACCATGCGGCGCTTCCATAACCGGCTGCCTTAGAGCGATAAAAGGTTCTCGAAACCATTCGACATTGAGGTCATCATAGCGTTCGAGATAGACCGCTTCCGGAAGAACGACATCTGCCCAACCCGCAATCTCACTCGGAATGACATCCACGACCATCAGGAGGTCAAGGTTCTGCAGAGCACGAATCGTTTCTGTTTCGTTCGGCAGAGCGTGAAACAGATTCGTGGCATAGACCAGCCAGCCTTTGATGGGATAGGGTTTGCCCGTCAGTGTCGCCTCACGGATTCCTGTGGTGAGTGTTTCGGAGGCGAATGGAAAGCGGCGATTGGGATTGTCTACTTTTTCCTTCTCGAATTTGGGATAGGGCGGATACGGATAGTACGGAACATCCATGCTTGCCGGGAGGTAGAAGCCACCCTTGCGCCCCCAGTTTCCCATGAGAGCATTCAAAAGGGCAATGGCTCGGCTGCGTTGCGTATCGTCGCCGTACCAAGCGACATGGCGTCCCGGATGAATGAGTGTCGCAGGCCGGTATCGCGCCATCTCGCGCGCTGTTTCACGGATGATGTCCGGTTCAATGCCGGTTTCAGGATAGGCCCGTTCAGGAGTGAAACTCGCGATTTCAGCCGCGAAATGTTCAAAACCAAATCCGTAGGCGGCCACATAATCTCGGTCATAGAGATTCTCTTTAACAACTACATTCATCCATGCGAGCAGGAGCGCGAGGTCGGTGCCAGCTTTGATGGGCAAATACCATTTGGCCTTGCTCGCGGCAACAGAGAATCGCGGATCCACAACGATGATGCTTGCACCGGCTCCGATGGCCTCGGCGAATTCCTGCACTTGCGTATTGTGCATGTTTTCGCCCAAGTGAGAACCGATAAGCACAATGCAGCGTGCGTTGCGAATATCTGTTCGTTCGGGCGAGCCGACATCATCGCCAAAAGTAAGTTTGAATCCTACATCGCGCGGCCCGCGACATTGCGCAAAAGACGGTGCGGCGATATTGGGAGAACCATACGCCCTCAGGGTGTGCTTCAGGAAGTTGCCACCAATACCATGACTGAAGAGAGCCACGGCCTCGGGCCCGTAACTGGCTTTGATGGCTTCCATCTTCTCAGCCACATAATCGAGTGCCTCATCCCAGGTCACCTCGACCCATTCCTCCTGGCCTCGACGACTGCGACGGATGAGCGGAGATTTCAATCGGTCAGGATCGTAGTGGGCACCGATGCCCCCCGTTCCGCGCGGACACAGACGACCTCGGCTCAGCGGGTCTTCGGGGTTTCCTTCGATTTTCCACAGACGGCCATCTTTCACATAAGCAATCGCTCCGCATTTCCAGAAACACATGTCACAAAGAGTGGGGATTTTCTGAATCCCGGCCTGCGCATATTTTCCACCGGCTTCGAACACTTCAGCCGCCAGCGGCGCGACATTCAGAGCCTTGCTCGCCGCGGCTACGCCGATAGTTGTTCCGGTGATTTTCAGGAATTTTCGCCGTGAGATAGCTTTCATGTCTCCGAGGAATAAATCACATTATGTCTTTCTGCTCTGTCCGCTCTTTCGTGTTGCGTTTCGGTCGTGCCCGTCTGTAATTTTTCGACGCAGTTTCTCGATAGCGTCATGCAATTGCGCCAGTCCATTCAATAGCTGCTCGCGTTCGTCTGAGCTGAACTGGCGAAGCAATGTTTCGTGAAAAGTGATTTGGAAACTGGTAGCTTGGCGTGCGACCTTCCTGCCTGTGGCGGTCAAGGTCATGGTTCGCACTCGCCGGTCGGCGGCGGACTCCTTGCGCCGCACGAATCCTTTCTGAACCAAGCCGTCCACCAGAGGCGTCAGCCGGCTGCGTCCCAAGCCGAGCTTGTCCGCTATTGCGGAGGCTGTCGTGGGTTCGTCTTCAGCCATCACAAGCAGGACGCGGCCTTCCGCAGGAGACAGATTGAACCTTGCAAAGATTTGTTCTTCCTTTGACTGACAACATCGGGCCAGATCTCTTGTAAGTTGCGATAGATGCTGCGCCTGACGCTGGAGAGATTTTGTTAAGCCGGTCAATACACCCTCAGAACAATTCATAGTATGAATATAATATAATTTCCTCAAATTGTCAAGTGAATTTTGGAGCAAGTCGCGCGGAGAAGGAGGCGATGGGGATTCCGACCTCCATATTTCTATTTTATTTCCGCGACGCAGGCCTTGTGTTGATTCAAGGCGAGAGGTTTCTTAAATTATGATAAGGCACGAATGCCCTATGTAGCACCTGAGGCTTGGTGGTTATGTCGTTTTTGTGGTTGCATACGGGGGCGATTTTGGCAGGCGGGCGCAGCTCGCGCATGGGTGCACCGAAGGAGGGGCTGAGGCTGCCGAACGGGCGGGCGATGGTCGAGCATGTTCTCGCGACCATGCTTGCATTTTGTCGGCAAGTTGTGATTTTGGGCGAGAGCCGAGGCTTTGCGGTTCCCCGTGATAAGCGGATCATTCACCTATTGGACAAGCGTCCGGGACTCGGGCCTCTCGCTGGACTCGAGAGCTTGCTGTCAAGTGGTTTGGACACGGAATATGTCGTGGCAGCTTGCGATCAGCCACTCATTACCGTGCCACTGCTCAAGAAACTCGTGGCGGATGATCCCGCACGACCGCACTTCTTTCGCTCGGCCCAAAGCTCGTTAATCTATCCGCTGCCTGGATATTTTCCCGCTGAAATGCTGGCGGGCGTGCAAACCGCGCTTGATTCTGATGACCGCTCTCTTTTCCGCCTGATTAAGCAGAGCGATGCCATCTTCGTGCCCGTTTCCCCTGAGGATGAAAGCCTCCTGCGCAGCGTGAACACTCCTGAGGATCTGAAGGAGATTGAGCAACAAATGGGTTTCGGGAGGGTCTAATGACCCTCCTCGGCGTCAAGCCCCTCGCGCCATCCTCGCGGCGGTGAATCTCCTGATTCGCCCCGCGTTTTTTCCGGGCGGGTCAGGCGACCCGCCACGGCGACGAAATGTCGCGTAGGGGCGGACCAATGTGTCCACCCGTCTTGTTTCAGGCCAAGTTGAAAACCCGGCTCGGCGATAAGATCATTCGGGCGGAAGAGAATCGAGATTCTCGCGCGCGATCTTCGTATACGGATGCTCTTCGCCCAAGAACCTGACCCAAATCTGATAGGCTCGCTCAAAACACTTCTTCGCCCCCGCCAAATCCCCCAAATCCTGCAGCACACCGCCGAGGTTATTGACATCTCTGGCCACAGTCGGATGGTCGGGGCCGAAAACTTTCTCGTCAATCTTCAACGCCCGCTCGAAACATTTCTTCGCCCCCGCCAAATCTCCTAAATCCCGCAGTGCGCTGCCGAGGTTGTTGACATCTGTGGCCACAGTCGGATGGCCGGGGCCGAAAACTTTCTCGTCAATCTTCAGCGCCCGCTCGAAACATTTCTTCGCCCCCGCCAAATCCCTCATGTCCAGCAGCACAAGGCCGAGGTTGTTGACATCTGCGGCCACTCTTGGATGGTCAGGGCCATAGGCTTTTTCATTGGTCCTAAGTGCTCGTTCATGGCAGGCCTTCGCCCCCGTAAGTTCCCCTTGCTCCTTCAGCACTAGACCGAGGCTGTTGACATCTCTGATCACATTCGGATGGTCGGGGCCATAGGCTTTTTCGTCAATCTTCAGCGCCCGCTCGTAGCACCTCTTCGCCTCCGCCAGATCCCCCATGTCTTGCAGCACACTGCCGAGGTTGTTGACGATTGTGGCCACATTGGGATGGTCAGGGCCATCGGTTCTTTCGTAGATCTTCAGCGCTCGCTCAAGAAGTGCCTTGGCTTCGGCAAACTGCGCGCGGCCTTCCAGGTAAAGTCCCGCTTGATTCAGCAACCGTCCCGTCGCCTCATGAGCAACATCTCTCTCTTCCGCCTGACTCGCTGCCAAATGAGCATGAGGTAGTAGGCGGGCGCAGATGCGCCATGTGCGGACATCGTCGCTATCGTAGGGAAATATCTTGTTAGTAATTTCAACAGCCGCACCCGCCCATGTTTTTTGCTCAACCCCTTTAAGCTGCTCTCGAATCACGGCCTGCAAGAGACGGTGAACAGACAGCCCGTCATCGCGCATGTTCACCAGCGAAAAGTTGCGCAGTGCTGCAATTGCGTTGTTAAACTTCAGCTCATTCTTAACGACACGCGCAAGTTTCCGTGGCAGATGTTTGACGTCTGCGATAAGCATGTCTTTGGGAATATCGTCCGGTGCCAAGAAGGCACACAGATTCATTAGTTCGATAGCCGCCGGGCACTGCCCCTGCACCTCCTCAAGAGCCATCGTCCATGTCGTCAGAATTGTGTGCTCATATCCTGTCGCCGGTGTTGATGCCGCTTCCTTAAACAATTTCGTTTGACTCTTGCGATAGGCTTTCAGGTACTCGGCGAGACGGATGCGCGTTCTTTCGATGTAAGCTCCCGCCTGCTCCAGTGCCAGAGGCAGATAACCGAGCTCTTTGGCAATCTCGGCGGCTGTCGTTCTGTCGTCCGAGCCTGTGCGTTTCAGCAGAAACTCAATGGCTTCAGGCTCGGGCATGATTTCGATATCCAATGGCTCGGCAATTGCTTCCCACGCTGAATAGCGAGAGGTTATGAGCACATGCCCAAGTGTTGAATGCGGCAAATAGGGACGAATATCATCGGGATGTTCGGCATTGTCAAAGATGAGCAGCCATTTGTCATGCATCCGTAGCCACTCGCGCACGGCGTCTATCGTGACATTCAAATCCTTGTCCTCGGCTTCCTTCAAGCCAAGTTTCATTGCCAGATTTGCGTAGTCACTCGCGCGCTTCGTCGCGTCTTCCGATTGCACCCACCAGACCACATCATATTCGCCCGCATGGCGATAGGCATATTCGGCGGCAATCTGCGTCTTGCCCACGCCACCCAGACCGCGAATTGCCTGTGTGAGCGCCGCCACCTTGCCCGATGCCAGCGAATCATGCAGCCTTTTCAGTTGCACCTCACGCCCTGTGAAATTCCGATTCCGAGCAAGAGGCACATTCCATATCTTGGGAAAACCGGGAAACGCGGGAGCCACACCTATTGGCTTTGCTTTCGACTTCGGAAATGGAACCGCTGACACGGGTTCTGCTGGACTCGATTTCACTCCTTCAAGCAAAGCTTTCCGCGCCGCCTCCTCGTCAGTCTTGTCCGAAAGGTCAATGTAGATGATGCTACCCAGCATACCCTTTGGCTTGCATTTGTCAATGCGAACAGGTATAAGTTTACTTGCCGAGCCTTCCGGGTCTTCTCTGAATGCCGCCGCCCATTCTGGCTGCGTGAATGATGCCTGCAAAAAATCTTGAGAAAGCACTGCAATTGTCTGCCTTGATTCAGAAGTTGCCTTCTGCATCTCGAGCACGAAATTCGAACCAGGTCGAAAATGCCACACATCAAGTCTTACCGAATACCCTGCCTCTTTCAATTGCCACGCAATCCACTCGGCCCAGGCTTTGTCCGCGCTGTTATAGCTGATAAAGAAATCTTTCATGTGCTCATCATTTCGATAAATCGTTGCACTTCAATATAGGAAAACGGAATTCTGTTGTCAAGAGAATTTTTCTGACAGGGGTGAATCTGGAGATTCACCGCCGCGATTTGAGCCGATCCAAGCGCACGCCGTTCGGCCAATCTAAGCGAACTGCCGTTCGGCCAATCTAAGCGAACTGCCGTTCGGCGCTACTGTAGCTTCATCGTCACAGAAATGCCGTCGCGCAATGGAAGGATGGTTGTTTTAGCGTTGGGCTGCGCATAGAGCATTTTGGTGAAGCGGCGGACGCCGACTGTCGCGGGCTCCCTGTTGTCTTCCCAGACACGGCCGCTGCGGAGCAGGTTGTCTGCGATGAAAAATCCACCGACGGCGAGCTTCGGCCAGGACTCTTTGAAGGCGCGCGGATAGTCTTTCTTCTCGATATCCATGAGCATGATGTCGAACGGCCCGCGATATTCCTTCAATATCGTCAAAGCATCGCCGACACGAAAATCGAGCTTTGACAAAAGACCCGCTTTCTCGAAAAACTTTTTTGCCAAGCGCGCGTTTTCTTCTTCACCATCGGTGCAAACGACTTTGCCACGAGGTGGCAGCGCTCGCGCCAGATGCAGCGCGCTGAAACCGAATCCCGACCCAAGTTCAAAGCAGGTCTTCGCACGAATTGCGCGCGCCAAAATCTCCAAAAATTCTCCCACCAGCGGCCCGATGAAAGGAAATCCCTTCTTGAGGGCATAGGCTTCCATTTCCATCAAAACGGGATCGCGCTTCGGCAAGACTTTCAGCAGATACTCGTCCACATGAGGAAAAGCCGAGTTATCCAAGTAACGCTTGTCCATGATTCGTTGACTCCTTTTCCGCGACCGGAGGTCGCGGCTAGTATTCGTAGAAATTGATTGCGGACAGTATTCGTTGAATTTGAGCGCGGATAGTATTCATTAAGTTCCGGGCGGGTGAGGGCACCCGCCTCAGCGGGAAGAAAGAGCCTCTTTCAATTTTGCGGCGATGTTTTGTGCCGTCAAACCTGCGACTTCGAGCAATTCTTCGGGAGCTCCGCTCGTGAGATAGATGTCGGGGATGCCCACAATTCGCATGGGAACACGCCAAGGACTTTGCACAATATGTCGGGCGACAACGCTGCCGAGGCCGCCGTAGATACTGTGTTCTTCGGCGGTGATAATCGCGCCGGATTCCTGTGCCGCTGCATCAATCGCTGCGGTGTCGAGAGGCTTCAAAGTCGCCATGTTGATGACGCGAGGAAAGATTCCTTCCTGCGCCAGAAACTCGGCAGCTTTGATTGCCTCCGAGACCATGAGCCCGCACGCGACAATCGTGCCGTCTTCGCCTTCGACAACCACTTGCGCTTTCCCATGTTCGAAAAAGCTCTCGCCATCAGTTATTGTTGGGACTTTTTCGCGGCCCAGACGATAGTAGACAGGGCCGACATATTCTGCTGCCCAGCGCGTGACAGCCTCCGCCTGCGGTTTGTCGGCTGGCACGACAACCGTCATATTCGGCAGCGCGAGGACATTCGACAAATCCTCCATGCTCTGATGCGACGGCCCGTCGCGCCCAACGCTAATTCCACCGTGAGCCGCGGCGATTTTCACATTGAGCCGAGAATAATCCACGGTGTTACGAAGCTGGTCAAGAGAACGGCTCGTCAGGAAAATCGCATAGCTCGATAGAAACGGGATGAATCCCGTGAGCGACAGACCGGCTGCCGTGTTCACCATATCCTGCTCAGAGATTCCCATTTCGAAAAAGCGATTCGGGAATTCAGCCGCAAAATATTTCGTGAGCGTGGATTGCGACAAATCAGCATCGAGGACAACCACGCGTGGGTTTGCGAGGCCGAGTTCCGCCAAAGTCCGCCCATAGCCCTCACGCGTCAGTTCCATCTTCCAGAATTTCGAGGGTAGAACGTCCCGATAGTGCGGTGTTTTCATAGAGGCATTTCCAACGGCACAGTTGGACAAAATTCTTGACTTCCTAAACTTGCGCGAGCCGCGTCCAAGTCATCATCAAATCCGAGCTCACGCAGCATTTGTCTGGCTTCGTCGTCTGTCGGCGGGCGGCCATGCCATGCTGGATCATTCTCGAAGCTCGGGCAGCCTTTCATCATTATCGTTCGAAAGAGAATCGCGGTCGGTTTGCCCGCACGCTCCTTCGCGGCAGCGAACGCGTCATCAATTTGCTCGAAATCGTGGCCATTCGCTTCAATGACACGCCAGCGAAATGCACGCAATTTTTCCGCCAGCGGCGCGAGATCTTTCACTTCAGGGAGAAAGCCATCTATCTGCACATTGTTGTAGTCCACCATAAGAACGAGGTTCTCACTTCGTCGGTGGCCAGCACTCATAATAGCTTCCCAACATGCTCCCTCCTGCAATTCTCCGTCGCCGCAATTGCAGTAAATGGTTGCTTCGTCCCAGCTGCGAAGTCGTGCGCCGAGCGCCATGCCATGCGCGACGGAGAGCCCTTGCCCAAGGGAGCCCGTGGAGACTTCGATATAGGGCAGCTTCTGTCTGGAAGGATGGCCGACGAGGCGCGACTCGAGCGTGCGGAAAGTGAGCAGATAACCGGAATTGAAGAAACCGCGCCGCGCGAGAAGAGCATAATTCAGCGCCGAGCAGTGACCATTCGACAGCACGAACCGGTCGCGTCTCTCCCAGAAGGGATTTCGCGGATCGCATCGCAAGTATTTGAACCAAAGCACGGTCAGATAATCGGCCGCCGAGAGTGGCCCGCCCGGATGACCCGAGCGCGCAAAATTGACCATCAGAATCACATCGCGGCGAATCTGGCGAGCCTGCTCTTTCAGTGCATCCAAAGATGAAATGCCGTTATTCTTCGTCGTCACAACTGGCACCCATCAGGCAAAATGAGCGCGAAGACTCGCGCTCATCAAAGAAAAGTCCTTAATCAATTCAACAGTCATTCGCCCATCACCTTGATGATGACGCGCTTGCGGCGCTGGCCGTCGAATTCCGCATAATAGACTTGCTGCCACGGGCCGAGGTCCAGCGCTCCATTCGTAATTGGCAAGATCACCTCGTGATGGATGAGAAGGGATTTCAAATGGGCGTCGCCGTTGTCTTCGCCCGTGCGATGATGGCGATAGTTCGCGCGAGGCGCAAGTCTCTCCAGCCACTCGTCAATATCCGCCAAGAGACCATCTTCCGCGTCGTTCACCCAGACTCCCGCCGTGATGTGCATCGCAGAAACGAGCACCATCCCTTCACGCACACCCGATTTCGAAACCGCATCGGCGACTTTGTCGGTGATGTTGATGTATTCCCGGTGCTGGTGTGTGTGGAAGGTTAGGTATTCGGTGTGGGATTTCATCTCTAAATGCCCATGTTGGCGCGGTGTCGGGTGCTTGCAGCCGACCCATCATCTTCTCGCCGAGGCAGATCCCCTGATCTGCCCGGAATCTCTCTCCCGCGACCAGAGGTCGCGGCTAGTAAATTTTTGGTAATCACGGCAGTAGCAAATTGTTGGTTGCCGTGGCGGGTGTGTCACCAAACATCCCGCCGCACGTGGGTGCCCCCACCCGGCGCGAAAGCCTACTTCAACAGCACCATCTTCTTCGTCTCAACGAAGCTCCCTGCCCGAAGACGACAAAGATAAATGCCTGACGGCAATCCTGAGCCATCGAAAAAAGCCGCATGAGTTCCAGCAGATTGCATCTCATCTACCAGCGTTGCCACGTCTTGTCCCAAGAGATTGAAGACTTTCAGCGACACTCTGTCATTTTTCGGAAGCGCAAAAGCAATCTGCGTGGACGGATTGAAGGGATTGGGAAAGTTTGGATAGAGAGCGTACTGGCGCGGCATGCTGATTCTGACGGGTTCTGCTTCCGATATGTCCGGCCCGGTCTTCACCAGATAGAAATCAGCGCCGCCCGCACCGAAAGACTCGGTGTATCCTGCCAGGATATAGCCTCCGTCGTCTGTCTGCTGAACGGAATAGGCGTAATCCTCGTTGCTCCCCCCATAAGTGCGTGTCCAGAGCGTGTCGCCTTGACTATTCGTCTTCACCAGATAGAAATCCCGTTCGCCCGCACCGAAAGATTCGGTACATCCCGCCACGATATAGCCTCCGTCAGCGGTCTGCTGAACCGAAAAGATCCCATCAGTGCCGCTCCCCCCATAAGTGCGCGTCCAGAGCGAGTCCCCTTGGCTATTGGTTTTCACAAGGTAGAAATCATATTCGCCCGCACCGAAAGAAGTTGTTCCTCCCGCCACGATATAGCCTCCGTCGGTGGTCTGCTGAACGGAACGGGCTGCGTCATTGCCCCTCCCTCCGTAGGTACGCGTCCAGAGCGTGTCGCCCATGGGATTCGTCTTCACAAGATAGAAATCATTCCGGCCCGCACCGAAAGACCAGGTGTCTCCCGCCACGATATAGCCTCCGTCGGCTGTCTGCTGAACGGAATAGGCGTCATCCCCGTTACTCCCCCCATAAGTGCGCGTCCAGAGCGTGTCGCCTTGGCTATTCGTCTTCACCAGATCCGCATCGAAAGACCAGGTGTATCCCGCCACGATATAGCCTCCGTCGGTGGTCTGCTGAACGGAACGGGCGTCATCATAGTTGCTCCCCCCATAAGCGCGCGTCCAGAGCGTGTCGCCGAGGCTATTCGTCTTCACAAGATAGAAATCATCCAAGCCCGCACCGAAAGAGTATGTGTATCCGGCCACGATATAGCCTCCGTCGGCGGTCTGGTGAACGGAATAGGCACAATCAAGGCTGTCCCCCCCATAAGTGCGTGTCCAGAGCGTGTCGCCTTGGCTATTCGTCCTCACAAGATAGAAATCATCGCCGCCCGCACCGAAAGAGTAGGTATATCCCGCCACGATATAGCCTCCGTCCGCCGTCTGCTGAACGGAATAAGCCTCGTCATCGCCGCTCCCTCCATAAGTGCGCGTCCAGAGTGTTTCGGGATTCGGCTGGGCAAAAGATGGGACAGACAAGAGACAGACGAGCAAGAGAATTAGGGAAAAGGATTTCATGGTTTCCTCCGTTTCGTTTATGCCTGCGGCGGCAGGTGTCTCACCTGCCCCGCTACCTGATTGATAAGCCGGGCATGCGGGACGCATGCCGCGGCGATTAAGCCGAACGATAAAAGATAAACTCGGTTGAGCACCGTCGAGAGTCTATCCGCCGTTGTCGGTTTCCAGACCGGCAATGGCGCTAAGGGATTCATATCGGACTAGGCAACACGCTCCTGCGTGTTGCTTCACCTCGACGCATCAGAGCACGCCCCGACCGTCTGGTGGACTCGCAAATCGAATAACCCATCCAACACGCAGGAGCGTGTTGGCTAGTGCCGAACGACGAAAGCTGATTCGCTCCAACCTTATGTTCGACGGCACTAATATCGCTCCGCTACAACGCGCGTTTTCAGCTTCGAGATGTACTCCGTGATATTGATTTCCTGAGGGCAGGCGTCCATGCAGTTAAAAATCGTGTGGCAGCGCCATAGACCCGATTTCGTGTTCAGCACTTTGTAGCGCTCCTCGGCGCCTTCGTCACGCGAATCAAAGACGAAACGATAGGCTTTCAGAAGCGCAGCCGGCCCCAAGTACTCCTTGTTCGCCCAAAGCGAGGGACACGACGAAGTGCAGCAGTTGCACAGAATGCACCAGGTGGCCTCTTCGAACTTGGCGTGATCTTCAGCGCTTTGATAGCGCTCGGTCGTCGGCGCGGGAGCGTCATTGATGAGATAGGGTTTGATTTGTTCGAGCTTTTCCCAGAAAGGAGTCAGGTCAACGATGAGGTCGCGCAGCACGGGAAATCCGGGCAAAGGCTCGACATGAATCACTCTCTTCTTCAGAGATTCCACCTGCGTTTTGCACGCCAGAAGATTGACGCCATTGATCTTCATCCCGCAAGAACCGCACACACCACTGCGGCAGGACCGACGATAAGAAAGTGTGCCATCTTGCAGTCCCTTGATGTCGTAGAGCGCATCGAGCATCGTGTGCGCGGGAGGGCACTCCGTTTGGTAGGTTTGGAAATAGAGCTTCTTGTCCTTCTCGGGATTGAAGCGGAAGATTTTGAATGTGCGCATCATGTTTAGTATTTCCTCTCCATCGGCTGGTAATTCTTGATGACCACCGGTTTACTGCCAAAGCGGATTTGGCCGTTATCATCGCGCCACGCCAGCGTGTGATTCAGCCAATTGACATCATCACGCTTCGGATGGTCTGTCCGCGAGTGCGCTCCGCGACTCTCGGTCCGACGAAGTGCCCCTTCGACGATCAACTCCGAGAATTCAAGCATGTAACCGAGCTCCAGAGCTTCCATGATGTCCGTGTTGAACACCTTCGACTGGTCATCAATCTTGATTTGGCGATACCTCTCCAGGAGGTCTCTGAGGATCTGTTTCTGCCTCTGGAGCTTTTCTCCGCTGCGGAAAACGCCGCAATTCTCTTCCATCGAATCGCGCAGGTCGTGCCGGATGTGAATGACTTTCTCCTTGCCCGTGCCGCCGGCTACGCGCCTGACACGCTCTTGAACATCTTTCGTCGGATTCTCAGGCAACGCGTAGAGCTTCAGCTTGCCCATGTCATTTGCAATGGTGCGACCTGTGCGACGACCATTCGCGGTGGCGTCCAGAAGCGAGTTCGTACCCAACCGGTTCGCGCCGTGCACGGAGATGCATGCACATTCTCCTGCCGCATACAGCCCCTCGACGAGCGAATTCTTCTCGTCATAGATCACCCGTCCGTCGCAAGTGACAGGAATGCCGCCCATGGAATAATGCGCCGTTGTTTGAATCGGGATCGGCTCCTTGATAGGATCCACGCCCCCAAAATTCAAACATAGGCTGCGAATCTGCGGAATAACCGCTGCAATCCGCTTCTCACCGATGTGGCGAATGTCAAGATAGACATGGTCTTTCTTTGGACCGGCGCCTCGACCTTCCAGAATTTCGGTCTGAATCGAGCGAGAAACCATATCTCGCGGCGCAAGTTCCATGAGTGTCGGCGCGTATCGCTCCATGAATCGTTCATTCAGCCCGTTGAGAAGATACGCTCCCTCGCCGCGCGCCCCTTCCGAAAGAAGAATGCCCTGCTTGTAGAGTCCGGTCGGATGAAATTGAACGAACTCCATGTCCTCCAGCGGGAGTCCTGCGCGAAGACAAAGAGCGAGGCCATCACCTGTGGAGGCATGAGCATTCGAGGTGATTTTGAATACGCGACCATAGCCGCCGGTCGCAAACATCGTCGCCTTCGCATGAAATATATGAAGGCCGCCTTTTTGAATATCCCAGGCCACGAGTCCCAGACAGCGGTTATCCACGACAATCAGTCCGACAGCCTGAAACTCGCTATAGAAACGGACTCGCTGCTTGACGCATTGCTCGAAAAAAGTATGCAATAGCACATGGCCGGTATAATCCGCCGCATAGCAAGCGCGGTTGGCAGCGACCTTGCCGTGATGCAGGCTATGGCCACCGAATTTGCGCTGGGCGATTTTCCCTTCGGGCGTCCGGCTGTAAGGCACGCCCATGTGCTCCGTTTCATAGATGACTTCGGGAGCCTCATTGCAGAGATTCTCGATGGCGTCCTGGTCGCCGAGATAGTCAGAGCCTTTCACCGTATCGAACATGTGGAATTCGATACAATCGTCGGAATCCACATTCTTCAGTGCGGCGGCGATGCCGCCTTGAGCGGCTCCCGAGTGAGAGCGCGAGGGATAGAGTTTCGTTATCACAGCAACATCCGCCACTTTGCTCGCTTCCAGCGCAGCGCGCATGCCCGCGAGGCCCGCCCCGATGATTACAACATCGTGAACATGTGTCATCGTGCGTCCTCCACAATGGGCCAAAAGGCTTGATTATCCTCAGCAGGCCGCACAAGTCCTGTCATTTTGCGCACAGGTTCGGGTGCCGTGCCCGGCTCAAACGGCTTCAACGAAAGAATTGTCACGCTGCCCCAAATTCCAAAGACAATCGCGAGCACCCAGACGGTTCCGACTGCAACCATCCGCCAGCCTTGCGAGCGAATATAGTCCTGAATGGAAAGCATGACACCCATCAATCCGTGAGCCAAGGCAAGTATCAGGAAGCTCAAATCAATCACTTTGAAGAACGGATGCGAGAGCCGATTCATCACATCGTTGAAAGTAACCAGTCCGTCGCCGGCGTCCGTCGTAAAATGGACATAGGCAAAATGCAGAATAATTAGCAGCACCAAAGCAAATCCAGAGACGCGGTGAAAGAACCAAATAAACTGGCCACCGGGTTCAAATCCTTTTTCACGCAGCATCAGTGGCCTCCTTCCGGAATCGCTTCGTAGCTCGGGCCAAGCAGCGAGCCACTACGGATTCCGTCAAAAACGGGCGGCAACAGGTGCACCGCGCCGTAGATGAGAATCAGCCCTCCGACGGCCATCGCGCCATAAAAAAGGGCGGCCTGCTTTCGCGACGCGCCCCAGAAATCCACAACAATAATTCGCGCTCCATTGAGCGCATGGGCAATGACGACGGCAAAAAGTCCTAATTCGGCCAATTTGAACAAGGCCGATGAATAGAGGGCCATCTCTTCGTTGAAGCTTGCCGGATCGGAAAGCCGTGACACCGAGAAGATGTGCAGGAAGAGATAGAGGACCAGCGCAAGCCCTGTGAATCTGTGCACAATGAAGGCAAATGCCCCTGTGCGAATTCGATAACGCAACGGTACCTCCTTAGTATCTTTTGAACATAGAGATTTCCATAACCGAGAAACGGTGCCTCTCGTGAGAATCCGTCATAGCCGCGGAACAGATCGTAATGCAGGCAAGGTCTGGGCGAGATTTGCAGCTTGCTGTGCTGCCAGTTGAGGTGCGATCGACGTCCACGGTCCATCGCTCTAAGGAAGTGATCTAATTTGCATCAACATTCCAAAGACAGAAGGCCGCTTCTGCGTTCCAGGATCCGCAGGGTGCCATACAACTATGGGCATCACTCCACGATGACATCCAACTCCGAACCATCTTCAAATTTGACCCAGATAGCGTCGCCGTCTTCCGTAATGCCAGCGTCTTTCACCCCTTTCTGCTGGCGCGCCCATACAGCCGCTTTGGTTTTGGCTTTCTTATCCCCGAGTAGGACATTTCGCTTGTAGGTTCGAATGACTCCCTGCTTGACTGTCTGCACGCGAGTCAACGGATTGTTGTCTTGAGAATGCCCTGGGCGACTGGAATTTGACGAACAGGAAATGGAAAAGCACGCCACGATCAACATCGCCATACATAGTATCAAGCGGAGCCACTGCATTACATTACCTCTCGAGAATGGTAAAATATTCGAGAATATGCTTGATGGCTTCGCTGACCTGGGCCTCGTTGTGGAATGTGGTGTAGACCACGATGCCCTCACCATATTCGAAGCTAATCGCCAACGGTTTCAATGCGCCATCCAGGTTGGAGTCCATGGCGAGATACTCGGGACGCCGGTGAGATGGTTCGCTGCCTGAGTGACCGTCAAGGGTGGAGAAGTCCACTTCGCCCTCAACGAGCACATTTGCGGAAGCAGACACGCCGTCGACAACCACCCAGCTAGAAAGATCGTATACGATTTCGGCTTCCGTGATCCCCAAGTATTCAGCAAGTTCATCGTCCACAATGGATGCGGTCACTGTTTGCACATGGCCGACATACGGTAAGAACTCGACATATTCTGGAAAGGCAGCCTCCACGAAAGCAAACGCCCAATCGGATGTGTATAGCCGACCTCCATTGGAGACAAAATCCCGAAGAATTGGTGCGGCGTTATTGGCGTATTCTCCCAAAGAAGGCGCGCAGTTGATTCCGATGACATCACAGGTATCCACGACACTCGGATTCAACAGATCCGCCAGGGCGACAGTCGTTACATCATACCCAAATTCGATCAGGATTGCCCCGATGTCATCGTAGTACTGCGGGGTAACTGCAATCCTGAGCGGTTCCTCGACAAGGCGCAACTCTTCGTCTCCCCGCATCCCGAAATGTGCGTCGGGTTCGCTGGACCAGAACGGCGGACTGAAGGTCCCATTTCCGTTCTCGAGCACAATTTGGAAAGCTTCTCCGCAGTTGTGCGCGTTGTACACCAGTTGAGTGAAGAGGTCTCGTCCCGTGGTCGCCGCCTGAGGCATGCCCACACTCTCATCCCAACTGAAATAGGCGCTTCCACTCCCAACGATAGCATCTGCCATCGTATTGTTGAACAGCCCTTTGCACGAACTTGCGTAGAAGAGCGTTGAATCAAGTCGTTGCGGATAATAGGTGTGCACCCAGCCGGGGGTAAAGGCGAAGGCAAGAATATCATCATCGGTGAACCATTTGTCAATATAAACGACGAAGACAAGGTTGCCATTGATGATGTCCTGGGAATATTCGAGAACAAGTTCCTCCGTTGCAATGACGCCCATGCAAATAAACACTTGACTTTCAGAATTCACGCCACCATGAGTTGAGATGGCGATCACCCCGTAGTCGTCGAAATCCTTATAGTCATTCATCGAGATGTTCTGGTCATTCTTATCGTCATTAACCTTGAATGTCGTCTCATATCCTTGCGAACTTGAGGCGTCATTGATGAACGGAGTTTCGTCTTCCATAGGGATCAAATCCAACAGATTCCAGTCCCACTGATACGGGGATAGAATCAAGGCGCTGTTATTATGAGGGAAGCCCGCAAGGCTGTACCATCCGTGCGGCCCGGAGGGAGCCGTAGGGGGCTCGCGCCGGCCAAGCAATCCACCACTGGTGGTGTCGGTGAGCGAGGCCCGCGTTTCCGTCAGCAAGCAGTATTCATAGCCGTTATGTAGGGTCCACCAAACGGTGATACTGTCCACGCTGACACCCGCGGCTTCGACGTCTTCCATCGCTCGCAACTCTTGCGCAAGGGTCTGACGGGCCTCCTGCGGTGAACCAGTTTCCAAAAGCTCCTGGTATCGGGACACCGTTGCCTCCGCAATCTCCTTTTGCTCGGGAAATTCAATCCCCGGCGGAGGCTCTGTGCCATCATCGTCATCGTCGCCGCATCCAATGAACATGGCAGTGGACAGGCCAATTACTAGGAACAAAAATCTGATTCTGCTCATGTGATCTTCCTTTCTGTGGCGTGAATTGTTAGTTCTCTTACCCATTGGGTCTCGGAACGCAACCTATTATCTCGACATAGAGTCTCGATTGCTCTTGCATTTGCCCGGACAGAGTATGATATAGATGGAATCTCACACCGTGTGTCCTACACCTGCAGAAAGGTCTCGAGAATGTGCGAGTCCCAGAGGACAAAAACAATTTTCTTTGGAAAATCAAACTGAGTCAGGTGTTCGCGGGCAATTCGAAGCATCGTTTTGGCGCAAGTGACACCTCACGCCATCTACTTCCACGCCTTCTGAAAGGTTGCAGCGGCCGGCGTCTGCTCGGCCATGTGTCTTCGCACCCCTCTCGCTTCAAGCACGATTCCCTTCGGCCTGGCCAGAGTCTCGTTCATTCCTCGCTCAGTTCGTGGAACGCCGCTCTTTCATCTTCAGGACCACTCGCAAAGGCGATGGAAAACCGGTTGGGCTCGTACTGAGAACATTGATCTGCGGTTATTGCGGTGCAGATGAATTTTGCAGATTGTGAAGGCTATTCCATCCATGCCCGGACATTGTAGAAGCGAAGGTCCAGGCCCGGAGTGAGGCAGAGGGTATCGGTGAAAGTGAAATCTCTCGTAAAGCCCAGGCTGTCGGCATGGCGTGAGTTGAACGGAAGGCTGTCATACGCCCAGACCGCGTAGCCAGATGGCTCGATCGGCAGTCCGCAGTAATTCTCCATCACCGGCTCCCAGCGCAGCACCGCACCAATGGATGGCTCGCAATGTATCGTCAATCCTGTTACCTCTTTCGGCACGACACACAGATCCCCCGGCTGCGGCCAAGCGCCAAGCATCGCCAGGGCTTCTGCAGCCATTTGTGCAGTCAGAACCGTCATACTGGCCGAGTCGGGAGCATTCGCCGCCCGCCACAGCGCCAGTGCGGAATCCGTACGGTCGAAGAACTTGTCCTCCAACGGATATATCGTCGCAAGCAGCCCACCACCCTGACCGTCTTCAAGGTAGTAAGTGTCAAGTCGGTCTACGAAGCCCTCCGCGTGCTGGGCCATTGCTTTGATACGAAGGCCTTCGTTACAGAGCGGTGAGGTCGTTTCGCCATCCACCTCCGGCGGCGTTGCGCGCGAGGCCACCCAAAATGGCAGCGCAACTCCATAATGCACCGCCATAGGAATAGACCACATCGTCGCCAACAGTGGATCCTCGCCGGAGTGTACGCCTTCAATCACGCACGCCGACACCGTCAAGTAACTGCTGATCGCCCCGTAGGTCCGAATCCATCCCCACGGCAAAGTGCTGTCGCAACCCTCGTACGGCAAGGGGTACGGGTCAAACGAGGCCGAGCGGCGCAAATCGCGAGCCACCGTGCGACAGATGTATTTCGCGTCCAGTGTGTCCCCGTTGACCGCAGCCTCGATGAGCGCGAGCGCGCGGTCGTGCCGGTAGACTCCGTGCCATCCGGTCGAGTCACCTGCGTAGGAGTAGTTCGACCGCACCAGAACGCCGTTCGGCGCGTCTTCGGGATCATCCGCGTCATACCGAACATAGCTGTAGGAAAAAGTCTCGAACATCGCCGCGCCACCCTCCGCGTCAATCACTCCAAAAATCGCAGGCCGAGTATGACCGGCAACAGATGTCGAATCGAGGATCGCTTGAAAGTCATCCACGGTCCGGCATGTCTGGAGCGCGAGCTTGCAAATCCGGCCATCGTCGTCGGGACCCGGCACAGTGTCGGATGTGTTTCGGTTGTTGGCATCCTCGATAGCGAATCCCGCGCTATTGACTCCACCCCAGGCCTGTGTCGAGTCACCCGCGTTGGCGATGGTGATATAGTCGAATTGCCCGTCGTTGAAGTAGACGATTTCTTGATGCGGCTGCAGCACATCGCGGTTCTTCCACAAGAACGGCCGCCCGTTGGCCGTCGCCGATTCCGAAACGACCGCGGTCGTGCACCCACCCCGGCCGTATGGAACCTCCGGCCGCGGAATTGCCGGATCGGTCGCCGCATGTCGCCAGATAATCACCGTTGCCAAGCCCACCACGGTGAGCCCTGCAAAACCAGTCAAGTGGCTTCTCACTGGCCTGCCCCTTCAGAATTAGTGGTTTGTACCCAAGCGCTCAGTCACCCTCGCTATTCGTCGTTCTCGGCTCCTCTTTTGCGCATCTTGTCCAGCATATTCTCCTGTGCGACCCTTTGAAAGATCACAAAAGCGGGTCGGTCCCAGAGAACGAAAACGATTTTCTTTGGTGTGTCAAATTGCTCGAGGTGGTCGCGGGCGATGCGCAGCATCGTTTTGGCGCAAGTTTCGATGTCAAGGCCGCCGATTCCAGCGCCGATGGCTGGGAATGCAACGGATGAAATGCCACGCTGTCGGCAGATTTCGAGGCTGGCGCGCGTGCAGCTTTCCAGCGATGAGGCCGTCACATTTCCGCCAAGGCGCATCCCCGCCGCATGAATCACCCATTTGCAGGGCAAGTTGCCCGCGCTTGTGATGGCCGCTTCGCCCACGCGAATGAGGCCGTGGCGATTGCACTCCTCTTGAATCGTCGGCCCGCCGCGACGAGCGATTGCACCGGCAACGCCCGCGCCCAAAATCAAATCATTGTTTGCGGCATTGACGATGGCTTCGGTCGTTCGGTCGGTGATGTCACCCTGAAGGATTTCAAGCTCACCTTTGCCGCAGTTCATGGAGCTTGCCCTTTTTAGAACAGAATTAAGCCGCGGGCGAAGCCCGTCGGTTTCATTGGCGGGTTAGGCCAAGGCAGAGTCGTTCCCTTGCCATTGAGGAGGATCTTCCTGCTTCAAAGATGGCCTTGTCATTCTTTCATGTCTTTTTGATGCCTAACAAGAAGGGCGACTATATCCTCGTGATGTCCCTCAATTGCATAGTCCAAGGCTGTCCTACCCTCGCCGTTGACAGCGTTGATATCTACCCTCTCATTCATCAACACTTCAGCTACCTCGAGATAACCTCTCTTTGCTACCTCGATCAACGGAGTGTCGCCCGCATCGTCCTTAGCGTTGACGTCTGCACCACGTTCAACGAGTAACTTCACTACCGTAAGATCAAGGCTGCCCCGTATTGCTGAATGAAGCACCGTCCATCCGAGTGCGTTTCTTGTATTCACGTCCGCACCACGTTCTATGTAAAGCAGTGCATCATCCTCCGAACCATGCAGCGCTGCCATATGAAGTGGGGTGGCCCCCTCAATAAAGTAGCCACCAACGTTTATGTAAATGCCCATCCTGCGCAATGAAAAGAATATCGGGTCGTTGATCCCCTTGTCTGTGATGAATAGTATGGTTCCTCTAATAGGCTTGTCAACGGCGGCTCCGTGATCCAAGAGGGAGCGTATGATGCCCTTGTCATAAAACCCACTGCTGAATCTGAAAAGCCCGGCTTCAAAAGTAGCGGCATAAAGCGGTGTTGTGCTTGCCATGTAATAATCTGGTCCGTTGGGATTCGCCCCAGAATCCAAAAGGAGATCAACAATCTGCTTCTCCCCTTCGTAGATAGCCACTATTAAGGGACATGTGCTCACCAGCAAGCGTTCACCGCTAGGGGAGGTGAATTGCCATTCGATGTTCTTATTAACGTCGTCAGGTTTGTTAGATAGAATTTCCCGCACTTTGTTTGCGTTGGAAGCGCTTATAGCTTGCTGAAGTGATGGCGCGCAGGATGTAAGGATAGCTGCAAGAGTAATAAGCAGATTGGCGACGAGCGATTTCCTTAATATGCTTTTTCCTTGGGTCTCTATGGCTAGCATTCTTATCACCTCCTAACAGGTAGCCGTTTCATTTCTCAAACGACTTCATCTGAACGACAATGAACCTGCCTACTGTCGAGAACTCGACCGTTCCACCAGGGACCACTTGAATCCGGTCTGCTTGACTGACTCTGAAGTTCAGGATCTCTTCGGTTCTTTCCCCCCACTCGGGTCGTTCCGCACCTGCGGTGTATTTCATTTTGGGAGGAAACGACATGGTCCATTGCATTCCACGGATTTCGGAAGAGAACGTGAGAAGTTGATTGCACTGCGTGCGGAAGGTTTCCGCAGCAACTAACGGGGTGTCCTTGTCAGCCAAGGTATCTCTTGAGACACGCTGCCAAGTTCCGTCCAAGTATGTGTACAGGCTACCCTTCCCATCAAGAACCCGGGAGCCGTTTCCGATTCTTTCGAGGGATCCCCACCTCACAGGAGTAGGCTCATCTGGTGGAGGACGGAAGTCTGCTCCCTCTTGAACGCGGACGCTGAGAATGTAGTACCGTTTCTCACTTCCTTCAAAGATGTCAAGCCGGCACTCTTGGCTCCCAAACATACCGACGACCACAAGATCAGGTAGTCTGAGTTTCTGAATTGCTTTGCCTCGGTCGTTGGGGTCATTTACTAGCGCGAGTATTTGTCCAGTGGGGTCAAATGATTCGGTGTGGGAGAGTTTGCTATCTGTCAATGCTGTGTAGATCCACCCCTCCCTCTTTGTGCCCTCAACCCGGATACGCGACCAAGAGTCTCCCGACTCAAGAATGAGGAGCTTGTCACCTCGTGTGACCTGAAATACGACTTCATGGAGTTCCCCAGGTCCTGAGCGTACATTTGCCACATTCGCTATGACATAGACAACCTTCTCTGCAGCGGGAGCGACGGCTGGTACAAATGTCATCGTGCACAGCAGAATAACTCCCAAAGTCGATGGTAGATCCCACGCCGTTCTGTGCTCACATTTCATGACTTACCTCCCTTCTACGCCTAACAATGACTATATAGTTTCTCTATAACGCCCCTGATTCGCTAAATCGCCGTATAAACCCCCAAGGCCTTTATCGCCATAAGCCTGTTCATCGCAACGATTCGAGGCTCTCATGGCCCTTGGCATGGGGGGATATGGTGTTTCTGTATAACTCACTTGGTATCTCCTCTACAGGTCGTCCACGGGGCTCTTGACACCCTTGCCTCCCCGGTTGAGGACATCGGTGCGGATTATCGTCGTTTTCACGTCCGAGTGTCGGACAAGCTCCTGCACGGTTCGCATATCGTAGCCGCCTTCCATAAGCTGTGTGGCAAAGGAATGGCGGAACGTGTGGCAGGTGGCGCGCTTGCCAAGCCGCCCTTTCTTATCGCGCCGGCGACCGCCTTTTGGATGATGGTTTCATGGATATGATGCCGTCCCTCTTCGCCAGTCTTCGCATTCTTCCAACGGTCTTCCTGCGGGAATACCCATTGCCAGCGCCATTCCTTCGGGGCTTTCCGGTATTTCCGATCCAAGGCGTCAAGCAGGAGCACGCGGCCCCAGCCGTCGGCCAGGTCGCGTTCGTGGATGGCCTTGACCTTCCTGAGATGGTCCTGGAGCGGGACTTTAATCGATTCGGGAAGCATCGTGACGCGATCTTTCGCGCCCTTGCCGCAAGTCACACGCATTTCTCTCGCGCCACTGACTCTCTACGCTCCTGCGCCGGCCTGTCGCTCGCGCAACATCTTTTGAAATTCCGCATGCAACTTCTCCCAACCCTCTTGGAGCAGTTCCGATAGGACCTTCGTTTGCCCGACGATGGGCATGAAATTCGTGTCTCCATTCCAGCGCGGCACGAGGTGATAGTGCAGATGATCTTGAATTCCAGCTCCAGCGACACGGCCAAGATTCATTCCGAGGTTGAAACCATGAGGCTTCATCGTGCGCTCCAGCGCTCTGATAGCCGTCTGCAGAAGTTTATCCAATTCGAGCAGTTCATCGGGCTGCAGGTCGCCAAACTGTCCCACATGGCGCTTAGGAACAATCATCAGGTGACCGCTGTTGTAAGGATAGAGATTCATCACAGCGAAGGCTGCCCGACCGCGATGGATTACAAGATTTTCGCGGTCGCGGTCTTCGCTCAGCATTTTACAAAATATGCACTCTTTCTCTTCCACCGTCGTCCCACGCAAATAGTCCATTCGCCACGGGGCCCAAAGAATATCCACTATTCCTCTTCCTTTTCCTCGGTATGGGCTGCGATGAGTTTCTGTTGGATGTCGGGCGGGACTTCCTCATAATGCGAGAAGCTCTGACGCGGAATGCCGCGCCCTTGCGTCATGGAGCGCAGTGCCGTCGCGTAGCGATAGAGTTCTTTCAAAGGCACTTTCGCGCGAATCACCTGCATGTGCCCTTCCGATTCCATTCCTTGTATCTTACCACGACGACCGGAAAGATCTCCCATGATGTCGCCCATGTATTCTTCAGGTATTCGCACCTCCAAGTCGTAAATTGGCTCGAGAATGACCGGTTGGCATTTTTTGAACGCGTTGCGGAAACCGAGCGAACCAGCAATTTTGAAGGCCAATTCCGACGAATCCACCTCATGAAACTTCCCGTCATAGAGCGTCACTTTGAAGTCCACAACCGGATAGCCTGCGATAACACCTTTCGTCAATGCATCCTGAATTCCTTTGTCCACCGCAGGAACATACTTGGATGGAATGGCTCCCCCGAAAATCTCATTGACGAATTCGTAACCTTCACCGCGCGGCTTTGGCTCGAGCTTCACATTGACGACTCCATACTGACCTCGGCCACCGGTCTGCTTTTTGTGCTTTCCTTCCGCCTCCGCCTTGCCACGAATCGTCTCGCGATAGGGAATTTTGGGCTCCACGAGATCCACTTCAACGCCTGACCTTTCTTTCAGCTTGTCCACCAAAACGGTGACATGCAGGTCGCCTTGTCCCGCCAAGATAATTTGGCTGAGTACAGCGTCCATGCGAAGGGTGAAACTCGGATCTTCGGCTTGCAGACTATGGAATCCCCCCGAGATTTTTTCCTCGTCGCCCTTGGCCCTGGGCACAATTGCTGTTTCCAGAATAGGCTCGGGAAACTCAATCGGGGGAAACCGGAACACGTCTCGTGTGTCGCAAAGAGAATCGCCGGTGCGAGTGTTCTTAAGCTTCACCGTTGCGCCGATTTCGCCCGCGACGAGTTTGTCGGCCTGGGTCCGGCTCTTGCCATTCATCCAGAAAACCTGCCCGATCTTCTCGGTGCTATTCGTGTTTGGATTGCGAAGCTCCATTCCGGCGGTAACCGTTCCTGAAAAGACTCGGAAGAAGGAAAGCTCTCCCAAATGAGCTTCCGAAATCGTCTTAAATACGAGAGCCGCCACGGGACCGTCAGGGGAAAGCTTGCGCGTGAGGGGTTTGCCGTCCGTTGGGGAGCCGCCTTGAACAGGCGGCCGATTCATCGGCGCGGGCCCATACTGCGCAAGGAAATCAAGAAGACGACTGACGCCCATATTGTTGTTGCCTGCACCGCATAGGATTGGGAATATCTTGCCCGTATTGATGCCGATGCGAAAGCCCTTGTCGAATTGCTCGGGTGTCAGGTCTCCCTTTTCAAAGAAGGCTTCCATCAGCTCGTCATCGGCTTCAGCGGCCAATTCCACGATCTTGGCCCGCAGCGATTCGGCGCGGCCTTTTGCACCGGCATCCAGTTCGTGGGTCTCGAACTTGCCCGAGCCATCTCGAGCGAACTTCAGCTTCTTCATCAAGAGGACATCAGCCACGGATTCAAATCCTTCACCAGTCTCAAGAGGAAATTGCACCGGACAAGCGCGATCGCTATAGCGCTCCTGCATGTCGGCGACGACACTGTCCCAATTAATATGCTCTCGATTCAGTTTCGAAATGAAGAAGACGCGTGGCAGGCCGAGCTTCTTGGCCATGTCCCAAATGCGGTCCGTCCCGACATCGGCTCCGGACGAAGCAATTGAGAAGAGCGCGAGATCAACCACACGCAGGGTACTGACTACTTCGCCGACAAAATCGGAAAAACCGGGCGTGTCAATGACCGTGATCGGGTGATCTTTCCATTTGCCTCGAAGGACGCTCGCTTGAATCGAAATTCTGCGCTCGATTTCGGCCTTCGTTGAATCGGAAAAGGTTGTGCCATCGTCAATCGTTCCAATGCGCGTCGTCTCGCCCATCGAGAAGAGCATGGCCTCGGCAAGCGTCGTTTTCCCGGCATCACCATGACCGAAGATACCTATATTGCGAATGCGCTCAACGATATGTGCTACCACAGGGGAACCTCCAAACGAATAATGAATTCAGCGGGAGAAATTGCGTTATCCGCAGCAAAAACAGCAACTCAAAATTAATTTTTAATATACATATATTGCCACTAAGAGTCAAGCCCTTGAGTTTTGCCCCTCAGCTTAGCCACAAGGGCCATTAAACTTTTTCCTCTTTCAGCGAATCGTTTGCGGGCTTCCGCACTCGCCGCCATCGCAATCCCTTTGCACAAGAAAGCGCGTAGTCCCAAGAGAGAGAACGCCATGAACCGCCAAACGGCATGGGGCAAGCCCGGGTGATGGGTTGCCCAGAAGTAGTCCATTCCCTTTAGGCGATAGCCGAGGACCGGCATTGGTGGCAACCGAAAGCGACGCACCCCGCTGGCTTGTGCTTCATAGTGCACAACGCGCGCCCGAGGTTCAAGCCACACTTCCCAGCCACGCTGACGCAAACGATAACAAAGTTCCATCTCTTCATGGTAGAGAAAGAATCTTTCAGAGAATCCTCCCACTTGATGGAAGGCATTCGTGCGAACGAGCATGCAAGCGCCGCCTATGGAATCAACCTGGTGTGCTTCCGAGATTGCACGATAACTCCCGCGCCATAATTGAGGAATAAGCCGAGAAACGCCCGAAGCCAAGTCACGGACTCGAAAAATGCCTTTCAACTCAGGCAGGAAATTCCAAAACTCGCGCCAGAGCGATGGAAAAGCAAAACTCGAAGGCTGCAAACCGCCATTTTCCGAAACAAGCTGTGCGCCAACCACAGCCGCGTGAGGATGAGCCGTTAGGGTTTTGCGCATTTCCGCGATGGCCCCGGGATTTACGATAGCATCGGGATTCAGGAACAGAACCTCCGCATGAGACATCTCCGACATTGCTCGGTTATTCGCTTGGGCAAAGCCGAGATTCCTGCTCATAGCGATAAGGCGCACATCGCGAAACTCCGTCCTTACCATTTGAACGCTGTCATCTGTGGATGCGTTATCCACGACGAGAATATCCAAGGGGCCTTCATAGGCTACACCCTGCAAAGTCATGAGGCACTTGCGCAGAAGCCGGCAGGTATTGTAGGAGACGATAATGACGCCCAGAGGGCAGAAATCTGACATGAGGAAAAAATTAAAAGGCACCGGCTTTCAGTTTTTCGGCGCGGTCGTGGATACTTAGGCTTTCAATGATTTCGTCCAAGTCCCCGCCCAGAATATCCGTCAGCCGATGAAGGGTGAGATTAATTCGATGATCGGTTACGCGGTTTTGCGGAAAATTGTAGGTGCGGATTTTTTCGCTTCGGTCCCCGGTTTTCACTTGGGCGCGGCGGTCGGCGGCGACCTTGGCCGCTTCGCTCTGTCGGGCCCGATCCAACAGACGAGCTTGAAGCAGCTTCATGGCCTTCGCTTTGTTCTTGTACTGCGACCGCTCATCCTGACAATTGACAGAAATGCCGGAAGGCGAGTGAGTGATTCGCACGGCCGAGTCCGTCGTATTGACATATTGGCCGCCCGCGCCTTGCGCACGGAAAACCTCAATGCGCAAGTCATCAGGATTAATCTGCACCTCAATTTCCTCAGCCTCAGGCAAAACAGCGACTGTCGCCGCGGAGGTATGAATGCGTCCCTGACTTTCGGTCACCGGCACGCGCTGAACGCGATGCACACCGCTTTCCCATTTGAGTGTGCCATAGGCCTTCGGCCCGGAGACAAGAAGTACCACTTCCTTGAAACCACCCGCTTCACTGGTGCTTGTTGTGAGTGTTTCCACCTTCCATCGGCGCCGCTCGATGAAACGACCATACATCCGCAGCAGATCGGCGGCAAAAAGCGCGGCCTCGTCGCCTCCAGTACCCGCGCGAATTTCGAGAATGGCATTTCGATCATCATCAGGATCATGGGGTAGCAGCAGCTCCTTAATCTCGTCTTCAAGTTCGGCAATCTGCGATTGCATTTCCAGAAGCTCCTGCTCGGCCAGTTGTCGCATGGCTTCGTCGGGATCTTTCAATATCATGCCAGCCTCTTCGGCACGACGCTGCAAATCGCAAAGCCGACGAAAAGCCTCCACCACAGGCCTCAGCTCCTTGATTTCCTTCAGAAGAGATGCCGATGTGGCCGGATTGCTCGCCACCTCGGGCGTCGAAAGCCGGCGCTCGATCTCCTCAAAACGCGCCTGTATCTCCTGAAGTCTCTCAATCATTTTGTCTTCTCTCAAACACCCTTTTCAGTGCCGCAACACTCGCTTTCCATTATCTAACGATGCGCAGACCGCGAACTCCGGCATTGCCAAGAATAGGAATGAGAATCAAACATGAAGCGCCGCCGCTTTCCCCGCGCGCTTCCCGGCTTCTTCGTAGAAGATCCCATGAACCTACGAAAGGCGCAGAAAGTCTGCATGATATGGTTCTAAGGTTGGAACGAGAGGCCATAGTCACAGCTTCCTTAGGTTTCACAACGGCAATTTCCGCACTTTGGAGCGTATTACAACTGCTCTTCACGGGAATTCCTATCAGGAACAAAACCAGCAAGCTTTTCCATGGGCACTGTCAAGATCTTTTTCGCCAAGTATTGCCGAATCTCGTGGTGTTTCATGCTGATAAGTTCATGCCTGTAGCCCAGTACGTCTCTTAACTCGCGCGCAAGTTGTTGCGGCCAGTAAGCCAAGCTCATTTGGATCAATCTCGCCCCTACTTCTTTGGCGAGCGGCTCAATCTTGCTGCCCTGACCGATTCGGTCAACAATGATGAATGTGGCCAGCGACCATGTCGTCTTGTGAAGCATGATCTGCTTTTCGAATCGAGTCAACTTGTCAGACGAAATCTCTGGGTTGCCACGCCCTATGAAGCCGATATCGAAACGTACAGCCTTCCCCTTTTCATAGAAAAGCGTTGCATCACTTTCTCTCCGTTCCTTGCGAGAGGACAAGCAGAAAACACGAGTTTTTGCTGGTTCCTGTCCCGGGGGTACTAATTCAAATCCGAGTATATGAAGGACGGATCCCAAGATTAGTTTTTCAAACAGCTTTCCGTAAGTAGATTTCTCTGACCCGCGAATTCCCAGCGTTTCCGCTCCTATGGCATTCAAAAGATACATCATGAACGCCCAGTCAACCTCCGCATGAATACTCGTGCCTATGGATATTCTACCTCGGCATTCTCCATGCTGCTGAATCGCATCCCCAATGACTCTCTCACAAGTCTGTACGTAAACATCTTTGTATGTCTGTATCGCCGTTCGACTATCACGCAGGACGTTTTGAGAGGCTTTCTCGGTTAGCCCCAAGAGCCACATCGCGAGCCAACGCTCCTGTTTGTTGCTTCTCGGCGTAAGCAACACTTTGGCTGCCTTGTCCAAGACCTTGTGAATGAACTCCGGCGACTTACTCTTGCCCCTAACAAACATTTCCACTATTGCAAGATTCAGAGCGGCGAGGCGACGCCGTGTCAACGCTTCCGTTGAGTCTCGCAAGTTTCTGCCACAGAGAACATTGAGTACAACGCCACGAACTATTTCCAACCCGACACTCTTGAATATTTGTATGCCACTGGTGGACAAGAGCTCTACAGCTGATGGCGATAGCATATCTCTGAGCGTTTCCTCTGGTGTCTCGCTGCCTCGTTCAACTTTCTTGCTCATAGCAGTACTCCCTCAACCTCAATTGGGGGACAGTTTAGAGTCAGAACATCTGCAGCCGCCGTTCCCAGCCACTCTTTGACATCATTCCGCATGGTTTGTACATACTTGTTTTGCTGTTCAATCAGCACGAAACGCCGCCCGGTCTGTGCGGCTGCCGCGCCTGTAGTGCCTATACCTGCGAATGGATCAAGCACCACATCGCCTTTGAAAGAGTAGTACTGGATCACCTTGCGGGCCAATTCGATGGGAAATATGGCAGGATGACGTGGATCATGGGCTGGCTTGATACGCCACAGATTGGTCTTCTCGTAATGTTCCCCAATTCGTGATTCCTTCACAAGCTTTTGATTTGGATGGCAACGGATATTCCAATCAATTAGCTTGTCCGTGCGTTTCCGGTAAACAAGAACGTATTCCGTCACAGGTACAGGTTTATACTGCAACGGGTTTCTGTCGGCCGCGAATCTCCTGCCGCGGCCTGTCGCCCAACCGGCTCCTTCGGGCTTAACCCATATGATGTCATCAATGAAGTCATAGCCTTCTTCCATGAAAAGACGATGCATGTCGAACGGGACCGCTATGCGGCGCGAGGCATGTGCCCGGCTAGGTCGTCTAACAAGGATTGGCGAAACGTTCATCACGAAGAATCTGCCCTCCCCCAACACACGATGCACATTGTGAATGATCTTTCGCATCTTCATCAGATAGTCTTCGTATGAGATGTACTCCTCATATTCCGGGCGCGCATTGTAATATGGCGGCGATGTGAAGACAAGGTCAACTGAATGGGCCGGGAGTTCCTGTAGCACTTCTTCAGCATCTCCCTGCGCTATGGCACTCCGAAGAGATGATGGAGTATATACAGATCGTTTTCCCTTGGGTACATTTAGTCGACCGTCGGCGTCGCGGCCTAAGAGTCTCGCTTCCAAGAGATGAGGATCCGTTGTCTTGTCGATCAAAATGAGCGACGACCGTGCATCCAACACTATCTCACCCACCACGGATCTTCCCAAACGGCTCAAGAGCGGTACTCGCCATACGTGATAGCGATCGTCCACTTCCGGAAGGCCGTATGAAACGGCCTGACCCAAGCGAATGTCAGTCAGCCACGCAGATGCCACGCGCTTGGCATCTGTGACTGTCTTGACCGTGTAGTTGCGTCGCTCGGCAACGCATGATGAACGACTTGCCATATTCTCACTTAGTTGGTTGACATTCTTTTAATCGGATTGCAACTTTGAATGCATCGATTCCAAGTTAGATTCATGTCTTTCACAGCGCAGCACCTTGGATATCCTATGAATATTCCGGTCGGAATTTCAGCTCTTGGGCGGCTGGCAGACTTTCTCCTTAGGGAAGCTCAATGTGAATCGAGTCCCCTCTCCCTCCTGGCTCTCGACATTCCATTCTACACTGTATTTGTTGAGCAGCTCCCGTGAAGTAAAGAGGCCCAAACCCAATCCTGTCCCTTCCTGTTTGCTGGATTGCGAGCGATGACTGACATAGGGCTTGAAGATGTCCTCGATGAAGCGTTCGGGAATCCCAATTCCCTGATCTTTTACCTCGAGCCAGATGTTCTTCGCATTCTGACCCGTTCGAATAGTCAACTGAGGGCTGGGAGCATTCTCCATCGCGTTCAGCGCATTCCGTACCAAGTTGACGAAACTGTGGCTGAAATCGCTATAAATGCCATAGAATGCGGGCAGATTGGCATCGAGGTCTGTTCTGCAGCTCACCTTCTCCCGCAAAACAGGGTCGGAACCCGTCAAAAGTCGTAATTCTTCATGAATCAATGCATTAAGGTCGAAACTGGAGACTTCCTTAGCGATGTCGCGCCGCGAGACTCGCAGAAGGTTGGCGAAATCGGCGTTCAGCCTCAAGAACTGCTCGTAAAGCGTTACCATGTCTTTCGATGGCTGCCTCTCATGGTGAATCAATTCGAGCAGACCGAGGATGGAAGTCAATTGATTATTGACATTATGAACCAGACCCTGCAATGCCGCCCCTAATTGCGCCTGACGAAGAAACGGGCGGAACTTCGACTCTAAGTATCTGATATAATTAAGTGTCGCACCAAATTCCCCAAGCAGGTTAAGCAGCAGACTGACATCTGACCGCAGGAACTGGTCTCTTGACAACCATAGAAAGCCGAGATTGTTCTTGAGGCCGTGGGGTGGCGAGTCTCCCAAAAAGAGAGTCAAGCTGCTTACGGGATCCCTCTCGAGGGATGCCTCTCCGATTTGGCCGTCAACAATAGTTAGGTCTGCCTTATCTTCCCTGGACCATGCCTCTCTTTTCACGACATCCCAGTCAGTTTGGTTCAGGGAGGTGAGGTGCGCCAAGAGGTCTGGACCGGCCGAAACGAGAAGGATTCTTCTTTTGTGGCCGCCGTTCGGGGGTTTATCGCCAGATATTTGCCGTTTGCGGGTCATCTTGGTTTTAAATATAGCGAATTTTTCCTGAGATTTCAAGCGGAGTTTTGCAAAAATAATGGCTAAGGTTAATAGAGTAGTACGCAATTGCTTGCGGAAGTTACCGGTTGGGACAGAGAAATCGCTTGCATTTTTGGCTTTTGTGTGCTATATTTTCTCGGAATCCTGAAATGGGTTCTCTCCTTGTGAGATGTTCTTTGCCCACTTCGCCTGGGTCATAAACTTTTTCAAAATTTCGCTTGCGCTTTTGAAAGATATTTATTATCTTGAGGGCGTTAAGGCAATAGACCCGCCTGAGGACCGGGCGGGACGATGAAAAAGTATGATCCAGCTTAGAGGGACGAAGAATGTCGCGGAGAGGCATCCTTTCAGTTGTTTTTGTTGCACTTTTTGTGCTATTTTGCGCGGGTTGGGCGCTAACAGCTCAAGCGCTCGCGGGTGACACGAGGAACATAGCCGGATCAGGGCACGAGGTTGTTCAGACTCCGGTCTCGGCCTTTGACCCGTTTCCTCCGCCTCCCCCACCTCCTCCGAGAAAATAGCCGGCGTTTCCTGAAGCCGGCCGTAGGAGGATGGCGGTGATTGAAGGAGTATCCTCTTATGGCGCTTCAGATTTGGACGATGGCGGTGGTGATGCTGAATATCGCTGCCGTCTATGTAGCCGGAATATTGGGGAGTTATGCCGTAGAGTCCCTTGTAAATCTTGTACTTTACGGGTTTCTATCGCTCCTGGCTGCTTTAGCATTGCGATGCGAAGGGCATTTCAGGGGCGTTTTTTATCAAATGTGGTTCCTATTTACAGGTTTCAGTGTCGTAGTTTCCCTCAGGCCCTTCTCTGCTCTCTTTTGCGACGCCCATCTGCAGTCGGATGTCTATGTCTATTCGACGATGTTGCTGCCGCTCTTTCTGTGCTGGACCGTGGTCTATGTCCTGTATGCGTATGTTTTTTCCAATTGGTCAAGATCCCGGCGAATGTTGTTGACACTGGCAACGGTTCTGCCGGTTTGGCTGATTGCCTTCTACCCCTACTACCTTAACCACCACGCGCTTGCCTTGGGACGGCAGATCAGCGATGCGTTTCTCTATTATCAACCCCTCTATGACCGCTCCGTCTATGTGAATCTTCTCTCGCTCTCGGCGGTCGTGAGCTTCTTTCTCATAAAAATTCGTTCCGATAGAGCGATTGGGGTTTATATTGACACTTTAATGTTTTGGTTCTGTTTGTTTATCATTTTTGAGATTCTTTATAATTTCAGCCGGATAACCAGTTTTTCGATTTTCACGATTTCGCAATATGCAGCGACTGGGACACTTCTTATGATCGCCGCGACCTTCATCATGCGGTTGCGTTTCTTGTCCCACGCGGCTGGAGAACTCTATGAATCCCAAATTCTTTCTCCTGAGCCATTTGTTGGCCGTCGTGCTGGTTTTTTTGATCGCTTTATTCGTGGGAATTTCTTTGATTCGGAGGCGATTGCGAAGCGGTTATACCTTGAGACCCCCCGCGGACACATCACGCCCAAATTCCCCGGGAGCCGACCCGCAGGAGCCGTCGCCTCGTACTGCGAAGCGACCTCGCTCCCAATGGACCAAAGGGAAACAGACCAAAAGGATAGATAGACAATTAAATGATAGAGGGGATTGAACGATGGCAATGACAACGAATCACGGTCGGTATGCGTATGACGCTCTCGTCTCTCGCAGCCGTGCCGTGCAGAATCTGATGGATAAGGTTCGAAAATGTGCCAATTCCACAAGTTCCGTCTTTGTCACGGGGGAGACGGGAACGGGCAAATCGCTCGTCGCAAGGGTGATTCACTACAACAGCCCGCGCAAAAGCCAGCCTTTCGTCGTGATCAACTGCGCGGCCTTGACTCCTGACCAAGTGGACTATGTCTTCTATGGCGACGATTTTTATAACCGGCCGGGCAAGTTTGAGGAAGCGGCCGGCGGAACCGTATTTCTTGAGGAAGTCGGCCAGCTAACGCCGATCGCCCAATACAAGCTGCTCCAAATTCTCGAAGAAGGATGTTTGGAACGACGGCCGGGAGGGCGCCGAATTGCCGCCGATTTCCGTCTGATTTCCTCCTCGTCCGACCTGCCGGAGAATCTGGAGAAAACGAATTTTCAACGCGACCTCTTCTTCCGGCTGAGCTCGCTCCCTATCTGTGTGCCATCCCTGAAGGAACGACTCGAAGATGTTCCTTATCTTGCGAATCTTTTCCTCACGGAATTCTGTGAGCGCGAGAAAATCTCCAAGCCGGTGATTCCCTTTCACTATATGGAGTTGCTGACGAAAGTGGAATGGCATGGAAACGCTCGACAGATGCGCAACCACATCGAGAGCGTCATGGTGCTGTCGGATGGGATCTTTGATCCGGAGGTTATTCACGCGCAGTTTCAGGTGGAACGGGTGGGAGATCCCGCGAGCTTTCTCAAGGGTCTTTTCGACAAGATTTTCCGTGGCGAACCGGTGCACATTGATTCGGTGCTCGGCGAAATTGAATACGCCCTGGTCAAGAAGTCCCTGGAGGTTACCAATTGGAATCAGTCCCGTGCGGCACGGATCGTGGGATTAAATGAGCAGAAGATTCGCCGGGTGATGATGAAGCATGGCTTGAAGCTCAAGCGCCAGAGAGGCAAATCGTAAGCGCGATATCGAAGGAGACAATACTAATCCGATTTTGAGCCCCGGCTATCGCTGGGGCTTTTTCATGCCTTCCCTATAGATGACCAGCCGCGGTGTGTCAAGAGAATTCTGAGAACCGCAGAATCGCTGCTCAAATAATCCTCTATCTCTTCGGCTCCAGATAGACAATCGGAAGGATCATCTCCTCCAGTGAAATGCCGCCGTGTTGGAAGGAGTCTTTGTAGAGATTGAGGTATTTGTGGTAGTTCGTGGGATAGATGAAGTAGTAGTATTCCTTGGCGAAAATGTAGTTGACGCTAAGGCCGCGACGAGGCAGACGGAATTTCTCCGGACGCTCGCAGATGAGAGCATGCTTGCGGTCAACGCGAAGATTGCGACCATATTTGTAGCGCAAATTTGTTGAGGCTTCCTTGTCGGAAACGACTCGCGCCGCCTTCATGCCTCGAACGGAGCCATGGTCCGTCGTGAGAATGACAAGCACATTCCGAGCCGCGAAAGATTTCAAGATTTGGAAGAGAGACGAATGCTCAAACCATGCTCGAATGACCGAGCGGTAGGCCGCTTCATTGGGCGTCATCTCTTTGATGACCTCGCTCTGAGCTCGGCTGTGAGCCAAAATGTCCATGAAATTGAACACCATCGAAACCAGCCGATTGTTAAAATAGCGCTGCACTTTGCGAGCGGTGGCGTTCGCTTCCTCTGCATCCAGAATCTTGACATACTTCGGTTCCGGGTCAAGTTCCAGGCCGAGTCGCGCCAGTTGCCGGTCGAGAAATTGCCGCTCGAAGCGATTGGACGAGAACTCATCATCTTCGCTGCGCTTCCAAAGGTCGGGGAACTCCGTCTCGATATCGGCGGGGAAGTGACCTGAGAAAAGTGCATTGCGCGCATAAGGCGTCGCTGACGGGAGAATGGAATAATAATAGTCGCGAGTGACCGTGTAATAATCGTAGAGCATAGGCTCGAGCGCCAGCCACTGGTCGAGCCGCAAACAGTCAATCACCAGAAAAAGGACATTGCGTCCCTCTTTCAATCTGGGCGCCAGGAATTGCGCGCAGAAATCCACCGAGAGTGGCGGTCGTTCTGTACGGTCCCATATCCAATCCTCATAGTTCTCTTCGATGAATTTCCCAAATTCGACATTGCACTCGATTCGCTGACCTTCCAGTGACTTCTTGAGGCCTTCGTCCGGCAAAGAATCCATTTCGACTTCCCAAGCTGACAGCTTGGCGTGAATGTCGAGCCAATCTTTCCAGCTCGGGCCTTCCGATATTTTCTGCGAGATATTTCGAAATTCTGCCAGATAATCTCGCGTGGCGACTTTCTGGGCGATTTCGCGCCGCTGCGTGACTTTTTTCAGCGCGCTTAGAATCTGCGATGGATTAACGGGCTTCGTCAAGTAATCGCTGATCTTCGCGCCGATGGCCTCCTCCATCAGCGATTCCTCTTCACTCTTGGTAATCATAATCACCGGCAGATCGGGGCGCATGTCCTTGATTACCGAAAGAGTTTCAAGACCGCCTCGGCCCGGCATGTGTTCATCAAGGAGGACGACATCAAAGGCCTCATCGCGCACGCGGTGAATGGCGTCCTCGGCATTCGTCACGCCGACCACATCATAGCCGCGTTGATTCAAGAATAGAATGTGCGCATTGAGCATTTCGATCTCATCGTCCGCCCACAGAATTCTGCGATTCTCAGGCATCTTCGCTCCTTTCCACTCTTCCTTCTGGCTATGACAACGCGGTGCCGGTGCAGAACATATCAGTGCTTCGGTAATTTGCCGAGATATTCGGAAAACCGGCGATACAGCTCAACCAAGGCTGGGTCAATTGTGCGCAAGGCTTTTTCGTGCCGCATGAGTGTCTCAATATCCCCCCTCGCGGCAGGCCCGGTCAAGGCACTACTCACTCCTAACTTCTTCACATTGCTTAAAGTTCCCTCCACTATAGGGAAAATCACTTGCAGAGCCTGCGCGTCATCGAGTCCGATTTGCGAAAGCATTTCGACCGCCAATGCAAGGTCGCCAACGAAGAAGTTTGAGGCAAAAACAGCGGCCAAATGATAGAGCGCTCTCTTCCCTGGCGGCACAACGAGCGGTCGCCCGCCAAGATCGCGCGCGATTCTCTCGGCCACCTCTTGCGCCCGCGGTGTGCCCTCAATTCCAAAGGTCATCCCTTTGAATTGCACCCTTCCACCTGCATGTGCAAAACTCCCGAACGGATGAAAGGAAGCGACTTCGGCGCCCTTTTTGCGCAGCGGTGCAAGGATTTCCGACGAAAGCGCACCCGCCGTATGAAAGACAATCTTGCCTCTCCAATGTATTTGTTGCCCTGCCAAATCATGCGCGAGTGAATCGAGCTGACTGTCGCGCACGCAGAGGCAAAGCAGCCGGAAGTCATCTGAAAGCGAGCTCAATTCAGTGGCCAACGGGGCATGGCATCGGCGCGCCAGCGTTTTTTCTTCCAGCCTGCCTCGCCCAACAAGCCCGCGGCAAACATAGCCAATCTTGATAAGTGCTGGCGCTAACGCCCGCCCGACGGCGCCGAGGCCGATGAGAGCAAACTCATCCTTGCTATTCATATCACTCTCAAGATACATCACCTTTGAGCGAAATGCAAATATGACTGAACATTTGCGCGGGCAAAAGCGTCTTGACATTCCGAGGGGAATTCGTTAAATTTTATAAATTTTGAAGGCATCTTGTCAAGGATTTCCATGCGAATCGTTTTGACAGGTGGCGCGGGCTTTCTGGGGTCGCATCTGGCGGACAGACTCCTTGCCGAAGGGCACGAAGTCATCGTCATAGACAACCTCTCGACCGGCCACATCTCGAATATCGCTCATATCAAAGAGCCGCGGTTTGAGTTCATCCACTATGATGTGACGAACTACCTCTATATTGACGGGCCGGTGGATTTCGTGCTCCATTTCGCCAGTCCGGCATCGCCGGCGGATTACATGCAGATGCCCATTCAAACACTGAAAGTTGGCTCGCTCGGAACGCACAAAGCCCTGGGCCTTGCCAAAGCCAAAGGGGCGGGATTTCTTTTGGCATCCACCTCGGAAGTCTATGGCGACCCGCTCGTCAACCCGCAGCCTGAAGACTATTGGGGCAATGTCAATCCCGTCGGGCCACGCGGTGTTTATGACGAAGCCAAGCGCTTTTCCGAGGCGCTGGCGATGGCTTATCACCGCTATCACGGCGTGGACACGCGCATTGCGCGCATCTTTAACACTTTTGGGCCACGCATGCGCGCCAATGATGGCCGCCTGGTGCCGACGCTGATCAATCAAGCGCTGCAAGGCGAACCGCTCACGGTTTTTGGCGACGGCACGCAAACGCGCTCTCTCTGCTATATCAGCGACCAAGTCGAGGGTCTCTATCGGCTGATCATGTCCCGAGAAACTGAGCCCGTCAATATCGGCAATCCGGATGAAATGACCGTCAGTGAAATCACCGAGATGATTCGAGACATCGTCGGCGCGAGTGTACCGATTGTTCATCGGTCGCTGCCTGAGGATGATCCGAAAGTTCGCCGGCCTGATGTCACGAAAGCCCGCAAGGCCTTGGGCTGGGAACCGAAGGTTTCGATTGAGGAAGGGCTGAGAAAGACAGTCGAATGGTTCCGGCAGAAGCTTCAAGCGGCTCGTGCCTATCCGGTCGAAGCAGACAGGTGAACTTCCCTCGAGCGACAATTCAATGTTGATGAATTTGGAGCAAATATGAAAGGCGTTATTCTGGCAGGAGGCCTCGGCACCCGCTTGTATCCCTTGACGAAAATCACGAATAAGCATCTCTTGCCCATCTACAACCAGCCGATGATCTATTATCCGATCAACCTGCTCGTGCGCGCGGGAATTCGAGAAATCGTGCTGGTGACCGGTGGACATTTTGCGGGTCATTTCTTGAATTTGCTCGGCAACGGCAAAGACTTCGGCCTCGATTTCATCAATTATGCTTACCAAGAAGGTGAAGGCGGCATCGCCGATGCCTTGCGGCTGGCGCAGGTGTTCACGAAAGACGAAGCGATGATCGTTATCCTCGGTGACAATATTCTCGAGAAAGACATTACGCCCTTTGTCGAGAATTATCGCAGGCAAAAAGGAGGAGCGAAGATTCTCCTGAAGGAAGTCCCCGACCCTCAGCGATTCGGCGTCGCGGAAATCAAGGATGGAAAAATTGCCGCCATAGAGGAAAAACCCAAGAAACCCAAGTCAAACTTAGCGGTCATCGGTGTCTATATGTATGATGCGCATGTCTTTGACATTATTAAGACGCTGATCCCGTCGAACCGCGGAGAGCTCGAAATCACCGATGTGAACAATGCCTATTTGCGCGAAGGCAAGCTGACCTACGATATTGTTGACGGCTGGTGGACCGATGCGGGAACTTTCGCCTCACTCTACCATGCCTCGCGCCTGATCGCCGAGAAAGAAAATCCTGAGCTGCGAAATATTCAGCCGTGAAAGCTCTTATAACTGGTCATAAGGGCATGCTCGGCAGCGAACTTGTTGCCTTCGCCAGCAGCAAAGGCAATGAAGTCGTTGGCCTCGACCTGCCTGAGCATGATATCACGAGACGCGAAGAGACGCTCGCTTTCGTGCGGACGCAGCGGCCGGACATGGTCCTTCATGCAGCAAGCATGACCGCTGTTGACCGGTGCGAGGCCGAAGCGGACATGGCCTATCTTGTCAATGCGACGGGCACGCAGAATATCTGTCTGGCTGCGAGCGAACTCGACATCCCGCTTCTCTATTTCTCGACTGATTACATCTTTGATGGCACGAAGGACGGCATCTACGACGAATGGGATGCGGCGAATCCTCTGTCGGTCTATGGGAAATCAAAATATGCAGGCGAAGTTTTCGTGCGCGAGCTTTGCCGCCGCCATTTTATCGTTCGCATTTCGTGGCTCTGCGGCAAAAACAGCGCGAATTTCGTGGAGACGATGCTGAAACTCGCGCATGAACGCGACCAAGTGCAAGTCGTTGATGACCAAATCGGCTCGCCTACTTTCGTTGCCGATTTGGTGCCCGAGATTTTTCGTCTGATTGACTCCGGCGCTTTTGGTACCTATCACATTACGAACAACGGCTATTGCTCGTGGTATGACTTCGCGCAGAAGATTTTCCAGTTGAAGCAATTGAAAACGCAAATCGAGCTCGTATCCACAGAGCAGCTTGCCCGACCTGCTCCGCGCCCAAGAAATTCGCGGCTCTCGCACAGGCTCTACAACAATGTCATCGGCGACCGCATGCCGAGCTGGGAAGAGGGGCTCAGAAAATATCTCAAATGACAATTTTTTCTCGAAAGGGGAATCACACGACTGTGATTGATGCAGTTTCGGCGACTGAGTTGTGTTTGACTCGGGATGACCAAGACAGCCTGAGACCGTCGTGGCTTAGTCAAGGTAAGGATGCGGCTTACCATATCCGCACATTCTTGTTATCCAGTGCCAATAGATCGAATATCCCAATAGTTGATTGTTCATCCGATGGAGGGCGGTATGCAATGTCCACACTGCAATAAAATGCATTCACATAACGTCTGGCGTTGTGAAAATTGTAACCGTGAAATGACGGGTGGTATCGTTTTCGTTACAGGAATCAGCGGCTCAGGAGCCGCTGAAAACGTGAGTAACTTGCACGATTATGTGAACACCTGCGGATGCAATCATGAGATGGCTATCCATGATGTTGGCGCAATTATGAGACATTTTGCTGAACGTGAATTACGCAGAGTTGTTTGGGACAGAATTCTTGACATGGATGAAGATGCGCTTGCTTTTCTACGTGCGCTTGCTTTTCAGGCGATACAAATAGAAGTCCAAGCATCGCCAGACAAAATTCATTTCGTCAGGTCACACCTCACTTTCCGGTGGCGTGCATTCATGACTCGTGGGATAGCACCTCATCTTGTCGAGGTTTTCAGGCCATATATTCGGTGTTTCATCAATATCCAAGAAGATCTCAAACTTGTGCAAGAGTCCCTTAAGACAACGCGCTGGGGCGAGCGCAAGCTAAGTGAGCTGCTTGTTTGGCGTGATGAGGAGGTTTTTTTGACAAGCTTCCTTGCTGACATTTGTGATCAAGTTGACTGCTTCGTCGTCGCAAATCGAGAACCTGCAAATACAATTGAACGACTTGTCTGGCACCCCGAAGTTAAGAAGGTATACCTTTCCTTTCCTATAACAAATATTCGAAATAGCGATAACGCTCGACACGAAATAGAGTCATTCCGGGACGAGATTAGGAAGTTCCTTGTTGTGTTTGATCCTTACGTATCCAGAGACTACGAAGATACATATATTATCAAAGAAATGAATGAACTTCGTGGCGCGATAGGTGACGTAACCATGGATCATGACTATCGTCTAATCGATCAGTCTGATGCAATTGTAGTGTACTTTCCTCTGAAGGTCGATTCAAAAGGTGTAGATGCGGAAATGAATTATGCACAGCAGAATGGCAAACCGATTTTCCGATACTGTCCAGAAGAGCTTGAGGGTGGGCCGTTTCAAGTACCAGCTGATCATCAAACGAGAGATCGAAACCAATACATTAGAAGACTCAAAGACTGGGCCATGTCTAACTAATCCAGTGCGAGGAGACAAGTGATGAAGGAGAAACAAGACAGAGGATTTTTGGTATTTTCTTGCCCCTGTCCAATCGCTACAGGCTCGAAAGTGTCTATCATCAGTGGGCAAGGCTCAACAAATACACCTGGCAGAGTGACACTTGTTGACGCAAGGTTAAATTGTCAAGAAGTAGTGATTAAAAAGTCTTTCACTACGGCCACAAACGTCATAGTCATGAAGCAATTTGAAGCCGGCTCGCAATATCGGCATATTGCTATGTCTGTGGATCATGTCCATAAAGCTACCAAAGACATAGAAAGTGGAATTCTAAATCGCTCAAAAGTGAAGACTGGAAAAATGAATGATTGAAGACGTTGTCACACAAAACCTGCGCCTGATCCCCGATGAGCGCGGCAGGCTCATGGAGATTTTGCGCAGCGACTGGCCGTTCTTCAAGAAGTTCGGTCAAGTCTATATGACCACGAACTATCCCGGGGTCGTCAAAGCATGGCACTATCACAAGAAGCAGACCGACCATGTCGCCTGCATCAAGGGAATGGTCAAGCTCGTGCTCTATGACGGGCGCGAGAACAGCCCGACGAAGAACGAAGTCAATGAATTCTTCATTGGAGAGCACAATCCGAAGCTTGTCGTCATTCCCGCAGGCGTTCTTCATGGTTGGAAGTGTATCTCGGAAGCGGAATCCATTGTCATCAATTGTCCCGATGCGCTCTACAACTACGACAATCCGGATGAACTCCGCGTCCCCTATGACGACCCAAGTATCCCTTACAATTGGGATGTTGTTTTCAAATAGATGAGCGTGCTCCCAAGAGTCGTATCACGATGCAACAGTCGGTGAGCAAACCATCCAACGCTGTGATTGAGGACCGCACCTGGCAGTGGTTCATGGGAGCGGTTTCGCGCCATGTGGGACCGGCTTTCTATGACGGCGCTCATCACCCCGCGCATTCGGACTGGCCTGACATCATCGCCCATCGTTCAAGACGGACTGTGTGCTTCGAAATCACTTCGCCTCTGCTACCTCACGATGTGAACGGCGGAAAAAAGAACAACGGCGAGCTTGTCGAGGAGAGTCCTTTCAATCTGCGCCAGCGCGTTCTCGAAGCGACCATCCGCAAAATTCACCGATACGGGATGCGCCATTTCTCGCAGCCGATGGCCCTGCTCATCACTTTGGCTCATCCTATTACGCAACGCCTTGCGCGAGGCGACGCGACCGTGGCTGGCATTGACGAAGAATTGCAGGCGGCTCTCGCGCAGGAATTGCATCAGCCTTTCGATGCCATCTATCTCATCGGCCCCGGCCCTCGCGCGTGGCTTCTTTGGCGCCGCGCCGGCCCCAAATGGAAACGCGTCTTCCCGGAACTGGATACGAGCACGAAAGGGAGCAAGAAGAAACGAGATTGAATCCACTGTGAAAACCACTCATCGCATCATTATCGGCAGGGGTTATTATGAATGAGTTCAACTATGTTCCTGATCAGGAAATCGAAATCCACAGGGAACAAGCAATTCGCCTGTTGATAAGGAATTTCTCTTCTCATCAGGACGGATTGCCAGAGTGGATCAAGAATGCGTCAGACCAGTATGCGCGGGAGGACGCTCCAGAGGAGCGTCGAGTCATCGTGATCTTTTTTGATTCCGGTCGGCGAAATATGCGTTCATCCATCGCGTGTCTTGACTTCTGTGGCATGACAAGTGCAGTAATCGAACAGAATTTCAAAGTGTGGTTTGACCCTGATGCTGCACATAGAGGTGCCACGTCCTCAGCTAAACCACGAGAGGGAGGGCACGGAAATGGCGGAAAAGCATACATGTGCAACCTGTTTGAGGACTACGCAGTATTACACACCGTACGAGACGGGCAAGGCTGTCGCTATGGAGTCAAAGGAGGTACGATCAAATTCGGCTACGTTCCAAATCCTGCCGAGGGGCGCAATTTCTTAGTGACGAAGATTGAGGACGAGCTGGGCAAGCTCCTGGCAGATGTGCGTTGCTCGATCGACCGACTTCCCGCGGCCTCCAAACACGCTCTGTCAATCGCGAGCGGATTCACCTTTGTCAAGGGAGTGGGGCCAAAGTACTGTGATGACAGCATTCCTTACCGCGAACTCATCAGGAGTCTTGAGAGCCACCTTCATATGATACAGGCTCTGCAGTTCTGCAGGGTATTCCCGGTGGTGAATGGCCTGGCGTATGAGCAGGGTCGGCAGATGACGGTGCCAACGGTCATTCCAATGGAAGGCGCCGAACTTCCACGCGAGATTCCCATACCAGAGAGCTTGACGGATCCTGAGACCGCCAAACCTATTTCAACAACCGTAGGCGGTACAAAATCCCTTGGATCTCTCGTGCTGCGAACATCTAACAAGGACATGCGTTACAGCAATAACAAGTATCAACATATCGTTTCATTCCGTGCTGAGACCGGTTGGATAGGCTATGTTGGCGTTACAGAGTTAGATGTGCTCTCCCCGTATCGCAACAAGATATACGGCGAATGCTTCCTGCCTGCACTTGAGCAATTCAAGCAGAATGACCGAGCAAGACTTGCCAGAAGTCCTCTGACATGTGCGGTTGAGAAATTTGTCGCGGAGCAAATTGAGACGTATGCGCGCGAGTTTGAAGCTCGCGACAGACGAGCGGTGAGTACGAAGGAAAAGAGTGAACTCAGCAAGATGAACCAGGCTCTCGACAGGTGGAAGAACCGTTTCATTGAGAAAACGTTGCGGGGTATCTGGGTTTCGGGCGAGGGCATTTCCCCTCCGGTACCGCTTCCGACTGGAACTCCAATCCGCATCGAGATTAGCAATGCCCATCGTTATGCAGGTCTCGGAGTATCCTTCCGTCCTCGATTGCGATTCTTCGACGCAGATAACCGACAAGTCCGAGCCGTCCCCTACTCATGGTATAGCCAGAATACCAATGTGGCATTAGTAGATGAGAGTCTGAACGTCGTGCGAACCTTCACACACGGTCACACAGAGCTTTGGGTGGAGGCTCTCGGAGGCAAACTCAAGTCATTGCAGCTTCCTCTTGATGTCATACGGATAAGGAGTATTGGTGTTTTGCCAAACGAGGTAGAAATTCCGCGCGGATCGAGATTGCAGCTGAAAGCGACATGCAGGCTTTCAAGTGGACAAGAAACCGACGATGTGTACCTGGTATGGTTTGGCAACGACGACAATGTTGTCACGGTCAGCTCCGGAGGCATGATCTATGCTCATGGATTGGGGTCGACAGAAGTCACGGCGGGGGATGATGCCTGTGTTGACACGTCACCGGCAAGGATCGCGGTGATCGAATCGCCTCCCAGAGAGAGTGGCCGATCTCAATATCCCCAGATCCTGCTTTCCGAAGTGGATCCAGACCCGGACACCGGAGAACCCCGAGTGTTCCCGAGTTCCGATCCGCCCGTCTGCCAAGGTCCTCTCGATGTAGAACGCGATATCTGGTGGATCAATAGGGCAGCGCCTCTTGCTAGGCTTTATTTGAATAGTGACCTAGGTTACGGTCACAATTCAGAGGCATGGCGAATGTATCACATCGAACGAATTGTTGAGATCATGGCCCAAATCCGCTTGTTCAAAGGACCGACCGAGACGGAGGAGCGGACTGTGCGCGACTGGATTCCAGAATGGGGTGGCATCCTCGCGGAATTTCAGTCTGCAGTGGTGTCGGATCTGAAGGATTTCATTTCCAAAGGTCTGTTGCCGGAAGGCTGATCATGGAAATCAATAGACTGACAATCGCGGACAAGGTCCTTTCTGCAGCCTTTCAGCTTGAGTTAAAAGGTAAGCGGCCATTTCCTATCGAGGATCTCGTCGTTTCCGCCTGGCAAATGTTTCCCGACGCTTTCAGTCTTGCTGGCCATAAGCTGCCGGACTCGAACCGTGTATTTGCCGAGGTTATGGGTTCGAAGCCTCTGAGACAGCAAGGACTAATTGTCAAGGTCGGGCAGAAGATGTATCGGTTAAGCGAAGCAGGGCTGGAGCGGGCTCGCCGGATCAGCAATCGAACGAACGGAAGGGCGGACGCAAAGATGGCTCTTGCGCGTCCGACCATTGACAGACTCAGGAAAGTGCTTTCAACGCGAGCCGTCGAAAAATGCAGAGATGGAAAACTCGAAGACATATCGTTCTATGAAGCATGTGCTTTCTGGGGAATTTCACCCCGGAGTACTGCTATCGAGCTCGAGGGCAGTATCAATAATCTTCGGCGCATTCTTGACGCAGCGCGAAAAGCCCTGTCCGGAGAGGATAGATCATTGCAGCACGGGGGCGAGCCGATAGGAGACGCAGACCTGGACCTAGTGAAGCAGCTTGACGAAGACCTTCAAGAACGCTACAAACGGGAACTGGACGTTATTAGAAAGAGGACTGACGAAAGGATCTTCTAACGATTATGAGAGCAGTTTATTCGACTAAACTGGGCTCCGCTTACTGCGCGGACTCGTTGACCTTCATGCGGAGCACGCCGGACCAGAGTGTGGATCTAGTGATTACGTCTCCCCCTTTCGCTTTGCGCCGGAAAAAGTCATACGGAAATGTGTCGGCTGAGCAGTATATGGATTGGTTTCTCCCTTTTGCGAAAGAGATCTATCGTATTCTGAAACCGCGTGGCAGTTTTGTCCTAGAAATAGGCGGCGCATGGAACAAGGGACAGCCAACACGCTCGTTGTACCATTTCGAGGTACTATTGACTCTGTGCAACGGTTATGGCTTGTTTCGACTGGCGCAGGAGTTCTACTGGTATAATCCGGCCAAACTGCCTGCCCCTGCACAATGGGTAACGGTTAAGCGCATTCGGGTGAAGGATGCTGTAAATCCAATATGGTGGTTATCGAAAACGCCGAATCCTCTTGCTTCGAATCTGCGAGTTCTTAAGCCATATACGCCAAGTATGGAGAACCTCCTGAAGCATGGTTATAAGAGTGGCCTGCGCCCATGTGAGCACATGATCTCAACGAAGTGGGGTACAAGGCATAAGGGAGCCATACCATCAAACATCATCATTGCCTCGAACACTGCCAGTTCAGATTCTTATCTCGCCGCCTGTCGAAGTCATGATATCAAACCACATCCAGCTCGCTTTGTGCGGGACGTGCCAGATTTCTTCATCCGATTCCTAACGAAACCGGGTCAATTGGTTCTTGACCCATTCGCGGGCAGCAATGTTGTTGGTGCCGTCGCTGAGAAACTCGAACGGAAATGGATATCGATTGACAAGAACGAAGAGTACGTGGTGGGGTCGGCCTTCCGTTTCAACGGTTGTGCGGAAAAAGCATTGACCCGATGGAAAAAGCAGTCATTAGGAAGTAAATGAACCGTCTTCTTGTTACCGGCGGGGCTGGGTTTATCGGCTCCAATTTCATTCGATGGATGCTGCGCAAATATCCGGATTTGCACATTGTGAATCTGGATGCGTTGACTTACGCGGGGAATCCAGAGAATCTGCGCGACATCGAGAAGGACCCGCGCTACAGCTTCATTCACGGGAATATCTGCAATTCTGACGATGTGGCCAAGGCGATGGCGGGCTGCGATTCGGTGATCAACTTCGCTGCGGAGACTCATGTGGATCGCTCGATTCACGAAGCGGGTGCGTTTGTGGACACGGATGTGCGCGGGACTTTTGTGCTCCTCGAAGCGGTGCGGAAATACAGAATCGAGCGATTTCTCCACATTTCCACGGATGAAGTTTATGGCTCGATTGAAGTCGGCTCTTTCAAAGAGACGGATACCCTGAATCCCTCATCGCCTTACTCTGCCTCGAAAGCGGGCGGCGAACTCTTGGCGCACAGTTACTTTGTTACTTTTGGACTGCCGGTGCTCATCACGCGTTCCGCTAACAATTTCGGGCCGTATCAATATCCAGAGAAGCTCATTCCGCTCTTTGTCACAAACGCGATTGATAATAAGCCGCTCCCTCTCTATGGCGACGGCAAGAATGTGCGCGATTGGCTCTATGTCGAAGACCAGGCCGAAGCGCTCGACCTCGTGCTGCAAAAGGGCAAGTTCGGTGAGATTTACAATATCGGTGCCGGCAATGAAGAGATGAATATTACGGTGACAAGGAGCGTTTTGAAGTTATTGGGCAAACCTGAAAGTCTCATTCATTCCGTGAAAGACCGCCCAGGGCATGATCGCCGCTATAGTGTGGCGACAGAGAAGATTCGTGCGCTGGGTTGGGCACCGCGGCACGGTTTTCAGGAAGGATTGGAAAAGACCGTCAGATGGTATGTGGAAAACGAAGCGTGGTGGCGGGCGGTGAAAGAAAAACAAGCGGCGTATCAAGAATGGTACAAGAAGCAGTATGGCTAACGAACTGCCGCTTCTCTTGCGAAATACTCTTCGCTCTCCAATCCGGTTATTGGCGGAATGAGAGCCGTAGTATAAAGGCATCACCACTAAAAAGTGAAGGAGTATCACCATGGTTTATGCCAAACGCTTGTGCATCGCTATCCTTTTCGGCATCATCACCGGGTTGCTCTGCGCCTATGGCGGAAAATGGAAAATGGGCGACGCAATGACCTGCTGCATGATGTGGGCAACCATTTTTAACCGAGCTTTCATCGGGTTTGCGATAGGCATCTCTGCATGGAAGCTCGGCTGGTTCTTGCACGGTATCCTCATGGGTTTCCTGGGAACGCTGCCCATTTCCGTTGCTGGAGCCATTAATGAATGCAGTTTCGGGGCGTTCATCATGCTTTCCCTCTTCGGTATCCTTTGGGGTTTCATCATCGAGCTCTTCACGACGGTCATCTTCAAAGCGCCGATGAAAACAGGGGCAGCCTCGACCGCTTGATCTGAACTCCCATTTCGCGCACGAAAAAAGCCCGGCCTGCTACGGTCGGGCTTTTTGGTTAGTTGCTCCGCGGTTCCGGCCAGTTTGAGAACCTGGCTCGGCGAAAATAAGGGTCAAGAACTCAACGCGGCGGAAAATGAAGGGGCGGACACATGGGTCCGCCCCTACAATTCAATGAATTCTGCGGTTCTGCTAAGGCGCCACCCAAGGGCGCAGCGACCTCACACGATGGAAGTATTTCAGAGTGGTTCCGGCAATGCCGGAATGCGTATATTGCCTCTGTGTCGTTGCAGCCAAGAGTGTGTAGAGTCCCGTGTAAGGATCCGCGCCATTTCCATAGATGCGATACCCCGTCGCCCACGGAACTTTCTCCCACCACAGTTGCATGTCCGGCATCGCATGGTAAGTCACCAGCGAGTCCACATTACTTAAAATCAGCGGCAACTGATACCCAGCGTATAGCTTCCAGAATGGAACCGGTGATTCTGCGGAAACGCCGACCGCCGACGGCTGTCCCAGCGTGAGGTTCATTGTGTAAAGCCCACCCGACGGACCTTCCGATATTCGCCCGCCCGCACTGGCCAGCACGGAGCTGCGAATCATATAGATCCCATCCCGCATCGGACCAATAGCCAAGCATGCCGTCGTGAGCATCAGGAGCACCAAGACCACCAAGCCGACTTTGATTTGATCTATCTTTGACACTTTCAACACCTCACTTTCGTCAAGCTTCTCTCTTCTTTCAACTCCCATCAGACCCTACGGGTTGATGGGGAGACCATTCGACATCGCGTTGTAGCTACCCATTGCGCCGGGTGGCCATTCGGTCGTATCGAATGTGTTGTTGTTGAAAGTAAGTCAAGTAGGCACGATATAGGTGATGTCCTGGACATTCTGAAGGATGATGTTGGAGCTGATAATGCCCAAGGGACATCCCATTCCGCCGGCGATCCCGAATGTGTTAAACCGGATTGTGTTCCCCACGATGTGCGACAGGGGATTGGTTTCTGAATAATTCAGGTAAATCCCGTTCTGGCCACAGTTGGAGATCGTGTTGCCTACAACATGAGCCACACCTGAGCCGGTGATCTCGATCCCATCGCCCATCTCCATGTAGCTGAAAATTGTGTTGCCCTGAATGTTGACGGCGCCAACTTCCACATAGACTCCAGCGTCATGGTGGTTACCGATTTGGTTGTCGTCAATCGTCAGGGTCGAGGGCTGTACCTGAGCTCCACTCACCTTGACGCCGAACGGGCCGTTCTCGAAGATGCCGTTATTGCTAAGGGTCCCGCCAGCCTCATTGAAGAGAACACCACCTTGCGTGTTGTTGCTGATGCGGTTGTCATGAACAAAAGGTTCGCAGCCGTAGCGAGCCTCCACGCCCCACGCGGCACAGTTGTGAATCCGGCAGTCATAAATCGTAGGTTTCACACCGGCTCCGTTAACAGTGATTCCGCTTTCAGTGGAGGAGCTGATGTCGTTGTCACAGATCGTCACATCGGTCGCATGAATGTAGACTGCGCAGGTCATTCGAATCGTGAATCCGCTAACCTCGACCGAGGGTTGGAATATCTCAATTCACCCACAGTCCAGACGGCAGGATTCTCTTCCCGCCCCTCGGAGCGTCACATTTTGCGGAATGGTCAGGGGCTGCATTGGTGGTTCGATGTAGAACCCCGGCATGACGCGGACGAGCCAGCGCTGGCCTGGCGGGATCGCCAGAATCGCCGCCCTAACCGAAGTGAAATCCCCGCCACTCATGGCAACCGTGTAGACTCCGGCGTATCCGGGTGGCGGAGACGAAAGTGCTACCCCGGATGTGTCTGCGTAGGCCGCATGAAACGCGTACGCCACCGTCGCGATCTGGTGGCGTGGGTACATAGGGACGGAGTAGTCCTGTCCCACTTCCAGCCACACGCTGTCCATGTCAAAAACGGAGCGAGGAATCGGATTGAAGCTCCCCAGCAGAACATCGAAAAGCCCATCCCGAACCTGCACACTGGCATGCACCTCGCTCCAGAGCAAGTTGCCTGAGACAGAATCGTCCCACATGTTGAAATAGAGTTGCATCATCCCATCTACCGGCACGCCATTCAGGTCCACAACGGCGCCCTGGTAGTTGATCATCGGCGGAACGGCCCATGCGCCCGCCGTCAATGCCCCTGCTAAGAGGCTGATTGCAATGAATTTGGTAAGGATTTTCATAACACACCTCTTGAGATTGTCCGTGTATTCTTTCCCGCCTACGCCAAACCGATGGCGCAGCGATATAATATAGTAGGTAGATTCTCAAGAGTCAAGAGATTTCAGCTTTCGCATAGCTTTTCTTAGGACATTCTCTGTCTCACTGCACCTCAGCCTTTCTCTGCAAATACTTTTCAGCGAAACACTTACGCTCAAGGCACCGGGTGTCCGAGTGCTTTCGATTTCGGATTTCCATTGAAAGAGGATTCCTCCAATCCTTTTTGTCGTGTTTGAAACGGCGGCGTAGCGGTAAAATAAAAAGGGGCCGACTCAGAAGTATCTGGGTCGGCCTTTTGTTTTTCTTGGCCATGAGATGATCGTGGAAGGACCACTCAAAGTATGGACGACCACCGGCAATTGCGACTCGGCCGTGATTTCTCGATTTGCACTGAATATCAAAAAAAGGGGCTGCCCAGATGGGCAGCCCCAGCGCTTCGGAGGATTGCCGGAGGAACTATTTCATCAACATCATCTTCTTCTGATCCACATACGCACCCGCTTCCAACCGGTAGACATAAACCCCCGAAGGCAAGGCGGTCGCGTTGAATGCCACAACATGACGGCCGCTTTCCATCAAACCGTCTGTCACTGTTGCCACATTCTGACCCAATAGATTATAGACCCGCAAACTCACAAAAGCATCTTCGACAAGGTCGAAGGCGATTGTTGTCGTTGGATTGAATGGATTGGGGTAGTTCTGATGGAGCGCATACTCGGTGATGATGGCGGCATCTGCGCTTGGCGTCGCATTCACCGTCCCAAGCTGTTCCCGCGATCCATTCAGATCCACGGCGATAAGCGCATAGTGGTATTGCACACCGTTCCGGACACCCGCGTCCACCCAGTTGTAATGACTTGCAGTTGAGCTGTTCAGCGCCCCGCCAACACGACCGATCATGTTGCCGTCGCGCAGGACTTCAAAGTGGTCGTTGTCGGTTTCACTCTCGGTGGTCCAACGCAGCGTGACCTTATGGTCACCGGGCACAGCCTCAAAGCTCCGCAGTTCGACAGCAAGCTGCGCTTCCCGGATGATATAATCCTCAACCTCACCGACCATGTCAAATCCATAGCTACCGCAGGCCATGCTGGAGCAAGCCGCAGGATCAAGTAGGCCAAAGCCGAACTGCCCGACGGGCGCGCTCGTCAACCGCCAGCGAAACACACCATCATAGATGCCAAGATCAAAAACACCCGGATCAATATGAGGAAAAGGTGTAGGCGCCCGGCCCCACCGGGACATCCTGAACGATCCACTCGGACGCCGCAACTCCCGCGGCACCGGAGCAGAGCGTATCGCAGAAGTCGCCGTCCAAGTTGCCGTCTTTCCAGCCGTTCAGATAGAGGTGACCGCTGCAGAATTCCACATAATAAGGGTAGGTCGGACCCGCCGTAACCACCACGGAAACGCTCTCCACCGTGCAGGGGGTCCAGGGCAAATCGTAGTAGAACACACCATCATCGAGGGGATCCGCGTTCAGGATATTCGGAGCGGGTTCTCCGGTAATGCCAGCGCCCAGCGAAGCGACATTCGTCAGCGCGTGGGCCGGATTCATGTCAAGCGTCGGGTAATTGCAGCGAGACAGGTCACCCATGTCCACTTCCTGGAAATGGAGCTGGCAAGTATCCGGCGGCTGATAGCAGACGCAAGTGCCCGACTCCACCTCGAACGCCGTGAAAGAATTGTCATAAGCGCCCTTGGTCCAGATCACGAGATTCGGGGCGAAATTGATGGCATCGCATTCGAGCCTTTCGTCACGACCTCCGGGGACGGCAAAGGTGCTGAGAAATGCGCCCGTCGTTTTGTCCACGCGGGTGATAATGCCGAAGCAACCTTGGGCGACATACATGTTGTTGTTGACGCCGACGCAAATGCCGGTGATGTCGAGGTGACGATGACCAAAGATATCGAGTGGCACCAGCGTATCCAGAGGCACGCCCGTGTCGCTGAATTTCACGATGTAATGGGTGAAGCCTGCGGTGTGCCAGATCGTTCCGTCCGTGGGATCAAAGGCGATTCCGTCGGTCAGGGCAGAATTGCCCATTCCGTCAAATTGGTAGGTTGCCAACCCTGTTGCAGGATCAAGCAAGTAGATGCGGGCAGGCGAGTAGCCGAAATCGGTTCCAGCCCAAAGCATCTGACGACCTTGGTCCCAGGACATTTCACCCAGAGTTAGGCGGCACCTGTCCCTGAGTCCACGATCGGGGTTCGGCTGGCAAGATTGCCCCAAGCGTCCATCTTGTAGAGTGTGTCAATTCTGTAGTTTGTGTAGAAGAGCTCCCCGTCGCAATTGACGGCCACGGAAACCCCAAACCAACATGCCACGGGCGCGTCTATCTTGCGAAGTTGGCCGTCTGGGTCATCCCAAAGCAGCGGACCGGGTTGGGCAGGAGCACTCAGTTGAAGTGCGCTGTCGGTTCCGGCTCGCATGGGACTGCCGCTCGAAATTGCCACGAGGAACAAGACCGCCGAGAAGGAACATAGCAGAGTGGGTTTTCTCATATTCTTCTCCTAAAGACTTGGACTGTTTAGATTAATATCTATTCTGACCTCTTGTTCATGCCCACCTTCTGAATCCATCAAATCGAATGGATGGTGAGCCGAACTGTAGCCCCACAGCAAATATACAATATTAGATAATAAGAGTCAAGAGGTATGAATAGTCCGATTTCTGAATGTTCGTGAGAAAGAACATTTTAAACCACTATTTTCCAAAGCACGCACATTTTTAGCATCTCTTCCAGATTTTGCATGCCTCTCCTTGTCGTCAACAACGGGTGGCCTACCGGGTGTTTATCAAATGCGAATCTGGCTTGACATTTCTGAGAGAAATCCGTAGATTGAGGTCGAAATTCAAGTTTCCCAAGCCGTCGAATTTTACGAAACTACGGGTGTCAAGTGCGAGTTAGAAGCATGATGTCTAATAAAAGCGGCATTCCATGAAGTCCTTACCCATTCGAATTGCTCCGTCTATCCTTGCGGCCGACTTCGGGCGGCTAGCTGAACAGGTCAAAGAAGCAGAAGCCGGCGGCGCCGACCTAATCCACTGCGATGTGATGGACGGACATTTTGTCCCCAATTTGACTTTTGGGTCCGGCGTCGTGGCGGCTCTTCGGGAAGCGACTCACCTGCCGCTCGATGTGCATCTGATGATTCTGCAGCCGGAGCTTTCGCTGAAGTTCTACACCGCCGCCGGAGCGACGATTATCACCGTGCACCAGGAGACCTGTCCTCATCTCCATCGCACTCTGATGGAGATTCGACGATTGGGGGCGCAAGCAGGTGTGGCGCTGAATCCCTCGACGCCGGTGGCGATGATTGAACCGGTCGCCGAAGAGATGGATCTGCTGCTCATCATGACGGTCAACCCTGGATTCGGCGGACAACGATTCATCGAGGCTGGCTTGCGCAAGATTGAGGCGGCCCGCGCGCTTCGTGAGCGGATGAACCTTAAGTTCTCGATTGAAGTGGACGGCGGGATTGATACAACGACGGCTGGGCGAGTCATTACCGCCGGTGCAGACACGCTCGTGGCCGGAACAGCCATCTTTGCAGGCTCGATTGCTGAGAACATTCGCGCACTCCGACAGGCTGCGCAAGTATGCTGAAAATCAAGTCGTGGTGCGTCGGAGCCTTCGAGGTCAACACCTTTCTTGTCTGGGATGACGAAAGCCGCGAGGCTATGCTTGTAGATCCGGGTGGCGAAACAGAACGAGTTCTTGGCTTTGCGAAAAAAAATAACCTCGTTGTTCGCTACATTATCAACACGCACGGCCACGCCGACCACATCGCCGAGAATGGAATTGCCAAAGAGCGAACAGGCGCACCGCTCCTGATTCACGAAGCGGATCGGGCAATGTTATTTAGCCCTGAACGCAACCTGTCGCTCTCCGTGGGCCTGCCGGTTATTTCACCCGATGCGGACCGCTGCCTTGCCGAGGGCGACACCATTCGCTTAGGCAACCTCTCCTTTTCCGTTTTGCACACGCCGGGACATTCCCCAGGCTCAATTTGCCTCGTGCATGATAAGCTCGTGATAGCAGGCGACACGCTTTTTTGGCGCAGTATCGGGCGCACCGATTTGCCCGGCGGTTCCATGCAGGAGTTGGAGAGCAGCATTCAGAAAAAGCTCTACACGCTTCCTGATGATACCATCATTTACACAGGTCATGGCCCCACGACAACCATTGGCGACGAGCGCCGCGAAAATCCTTTCGTTAGGGGATAGGGCGGCCGAAATCGAGAGATTCCTGGCTTACCTCTCGCTTGAGGCGAATCTGCGAGCTTTGACGCTCGACGCCTATCGGCGGGATTTGCTCGAGTTCAACGCCTGGTGCGAGCGAGAGGGCATTGATTTAGATCATGTGAGGCAGCGGCAGCTTTTTGACTATCTTCAGCATCTCTCGGTTGGTCTGTCAGCAAGAAGCCGCGCGCGACATCTCTCGAGTCTGCGCGGATTCTTTCATTGGCGGATTGCAGCCGGGCGCGGCCGCAGCGATCCCACAGCGGGTCTTAAAGGACCAAAAATGCCGTTTCGCCTGCCGGATGTCTTGAGCATTTCGCAGGTTGAAGCCGTCATCGGCGCTGTCGCAGGCGATGAGCCAGTGCATCTTCGAGACCGCGCAATGCTCGAGATTGCGTACGGGTGCGGATTGCGCGTGAGCGAGCTTGTGGGATTGTGCCGCAAAGACCTCCAATTGAAAAAGGAGCTCGTTCTCGTGCGAGGTAAGGGTGGCCGCGAGAGATTGGTGCCTGTAGGAGGCCATGCGGCGCGGGCGCTCTCGGCTTGGTTTTCGCAGGGACGCACTCATATTCGACGACAAAAGAAGGGCATACTCCTTCCCTTGCCGATGGGCGCTGGCGATTATGTGTTTTTAAATCAGCGGGGCTTGCCGCTTTCGCGAATGGGCTTTTGGAAAATTCTGCGTCATTATCTTGATAAGGCGGGAATCAAGGGTCACGCTTCACCCCACACGCTGCGTCACTCCTTTGCGACGCACCTTCTCGAAGGTGGCGCGGATCTGCGAGTTGTTCAAGAACTTTTGGGACACGCCTCGCTCGCTACGACCGAAATCTACACGCATCTTGACCGCAGCTATTTGAAGGAGGTTGTTCGCACCTTTCATCCGAGAGGGTGATATTTGCAGTCGGGCGGGTAAGACACCTGCCGCGGCACGCATGAAATTGCGGGAGGGTCTAATGACCCTCCTCGGCGGCGAAACCGCCGCACGTGGGTGCCCCCACCCTGCGCGAGTAGATGGGTCGGCTGCAAGCAGCCGACACCGCAGGACGGCGCCATTGCGGGTCTGGAGACCCACAACGGCGAGGTTTGAATTGATGAATAGGCAACGATGTTAGATCTTCGCTCGATACTATTGTTTGCGCCGGGATTTATTCTCGGATTGACTTTTCATGAAGTGGCGCATGGGTGGGTAGCGGACAAGCTTGGAGATCCGACGGCGCGACAGGCGGGGCGATTGACGCTGAATCCGCTCGCGCATTTGGATCCATTGGGGAGTCTTATGCTCATCTTCGCCGGTTTCGGATGGGCGCGGCCCGTGCCGGTGAATCCGCTGAATCTCTCCAATCCGCGACGCGATATGCTCTGGGTTGGTTTGGCTGGCCCGGTGGCCAATCTCCTTTTCGCTCTCGGCCTCGGACTCTTCTTTCAACTCTTTTTGAAAGGACAATTCGAGCGCGAGCTCCTCGGCTCGTCCATTTTGACGCTCGTCGTGCTCATGGGCGTCCGCATCAATGTTGTTCTTGCTATTTTCAATCTCTTGCCTGTGCCGCCTTTGGATGGATCGCGGATTTTGGCCGGACTGGTGCCCGCGTCGTGGACAACGGGTTATGAGGAGTTTGAACGCGTTGGGCCATGGATACTTCTGGGCCTCATTCTCCTCGGAAATTTCGCAGGCGTGCCGGTGTTTCATTACCTCATCGAGCCTTTCGCAAGTCCAATTACGAAGCTCCTGTTGGGATTTGGGGGATCTGGATTTTGACGAGACGACTTCTTCGAGCAGCCCTCCTGTGCCTGATTTGCATTGCAGTGGCATCGAGTAGGGCCAGCGACCTGCCTTCCCAAATCGAGTCACTCATCTCTCAACCTTCTTTTGCCGGTGCACGATGGGGAATTTGCATTTACTCTTTGACAAAGGATTCGCTCATCTTCAGCCGGGACGCCGACAAGCTCTTTGTTCCCGCCTCGACGGTGAAGCTGTTGACTTCAGCGGCAGCCCTGGACAGCCTTGGCCCGAACTACCGCTTTGAAACGGCTTTCTTTAGGGATGGTACGCTGGATTCCACGGGCACCCTTCATGGTGATCTCATCATGCGCGGCAGTGGGGATCCCACGCTGCGCGATGTGTTCGATGAGAACGGTGTTCCAGGCGCCTTCCAACAGATTGCCGATTCACTCTGCCAAAAAGGACTGAAGCGAATTCAGGGGCGTCTGGTGGGCGATGCGAGAGCGTGGCCGCGGGAAGCGCCCTGTCCAAGTTGGGAAGTGGGAGATTTCGCTGAAGATTGGATGCCGCTCACGGGAACTCTCTCCCTGAATCGCAACGATGCGGCGGCCGATACGGCTCTCTGTGTCGTAATCGAAACTGGAACCAATTCGACCTTATTTCTTGGTCCGAGTCCCACCCTTCATTTCCTGTCGGTTTTTCACAGCGCACTGCGCGATGCCGGAATCCATGTGTCGGGCGAAAAAATCGCCAAATCAAATCCCGCTCGGCCCTCTCTGCTCTATGTTCATGCTTCGGCACCCCTCTCCGAAATCCTGAAGCGGATGAACAAGTGGAGCGACAACTTCTATGCCGAGCAGGTAAGCCGTGTCCTGGGTCGTGGCACGGGTTCACGGGGCGTCGAAGCCATCTACAAATTCGTCGCACGAGCCGGCGTCAATGGAGACGAGCTCCGACTCGAAGACGCCTCAGGCCTTTCGCGCAAGAATCTGATTTCACCGGCGGCCATTGTTCAGCTCTTGAAGTTCATGCACCGCCATCCGTGCGCCGACGCATATGAGCAGTCCCTTGCCGTTTCGGGAGTGGACGGGACATTGGCCAGACGACATGCGGCTGCTTCGGGCGCCGAGGCGCGAGCCAAAACGGGTACGCTCGATTACGCATCCGCGCTTTCGGGCTACCTCAAGACCAAGACCGGCGAAGAAATCGCGTTCAGCTTCATTTGCAATAACTTCTTGGCATCGGTGCAAACTGTCCACCAAGTTCAAGATAGCATTTGCACTCTCTTGGCAAAAGAACGATGATTCTCAAGCGAACTTGAGGCATTGGCAAATCCCTACTATACGAGGAGAAATTGTGCGACATAAACGATGGTATGCTGCCGCGCTAGCTTGTTTGGTAGTTCTTTTGGGTTTCACAATATGCGCGCTTGGACAATTGGCGCCCGAAAGCTACGGCCTCAAGGGAGAATCCAATAGTGTGCCTCCCTCGGGGCGTTTGGCCAGCAATGTTATCATAGACATTCGCGCCGACACAACCCAAACGGTGTGGCTGGGAACAGGTCAAGGGATTTCCCACTATTTTCGCTCGCATGACCGATGGGAATCATTCGGTGAGGCGCACGGACTCGGCAAGGGAGGCACATCGGCCTTGGTGTGGACAGACAGCATCATTTGGGCGGCCTTTGCGTTTGATACGACCGTGGGAATTTCCGGCGCAGGCGGAGGTCTTGCGTATAGCCGTGACGACGGCGCAAGTTGGACTTGGCTGCCGCAGCCACGGGACTCGAATGTTCGTGTGAATGAACACGGCTATTCCGATGAGCTGGGCTACTGGCCGACAACAACTCATGTGGACAATATCACCTATGATATTGCTCTCTCTGACTCGTTCATCTGGACAACCTCCAAAGGCGGAGGACTCCGTCGGCACGCACGGGCTGCTGACTACACGGACTATTACCGGTGGGAAGTCGTGACACCCGATACGCACTCATTTCATCCCGCTGAGAATTTGAACCACATTGCCTTTGCGGTTGTGTTTGCCGAGGGCGTTCTCTGGGTCGGCACGGCAGATGGGATCAATAAGAGTACAGACGAGGGTCGCACCTGGACAAACTACGATTATTTCTCCAGCGGCATATCGGGCAATTTCGTCACGGCACTCGCTTGGCAGGATTGGAGTCACACACTTTGGGCGGCCACTTGGCGCGCGGAAGGCGCCAGCGAGTATTACGGCGTGACGAAAACCACGGATAAGGGCGCGACTTGGGAAGTCGTGTTGGACGATGAAAAGGCGCAAGAGGAAGAGGGCATAGTCACCACGGTGCGCGCTCATAATTTTGCGTTTGATGATTCGATTGTTTATGTGTGCGATGATGCGGGGCTTTGGAAATCGCCGGACGGCGGAGAAACTTGGGGTCTTTTCCCCATGATGAGGGACATGGATGAGGCGAGCGGGCGACGCTTCTTTGACCCGACGATTTACAGCGCACTTGCTTACAATGGGCTTTGGGTTGGTGGTGTTGAAGGGTTGGCGCTGTCTATGGACATGGGCAATACTTGGCATTTATTTCAGACCGCCCTGCCTCTCACGGATGTGGCGCGTTCTGCGGAGACCTATGCCTATCCGAATCCCTTCTCGCCGACGCGCTTTCCTGTTGTGCGATTTCGCTATCAAAATCCGTCGGCCGGAGAAGTGAGCGTTACCATCTTCGATTTTTCGATGACGAAAGTCACAGACGCGGGCCCTCCCGTGTTTCGGCCAGGCGGCGAACTCTACGAAATCTGGGACGGAAAGAAGAATGGCACGATTGTCGCCAATGGCACTTACTTCTATCGCATCAAGAAGCCGGGGGGCGAGGTGTGGGGGAAGGTGGTTATTCTTGACTGAAGCAGGCTCAATATCACGAGCTCAAAATGACCAAATCGTACACTCTACCATCAGAACGCTGGGAACAGAGATTCCCTGAAGCGCAACCTCTTTACTCTGAACGCGAGGCGTTGGCGGAAGTGCATCGTTGCCTCTACTGTTTCGATGCGCCGTGCATCAAGGCGTGTCCGACGGCGATAGATATTCCAACATTCATTCGGAAGATCGCCGAGGGTAACTCGCGCGGAGCCGCAAAGACGGTTCTTTCAGCAAACATTTTCGGCTACTCCTGCGGACGGGTCTGTCCCGACAAAGTGCTTTGCGCGGGAAGCTGCGTTCTCAAAGACTACCCAAAGCCGCCCATCGAAATCGCTCGCCTGCATCGCTATGCGACCGTGAGATTCTTGCGAGAAGGGCGGCACTTCTTCCTCCCCGCCCAACCGACAGGAAAGAAGATCGCGCTGGTTGGCGCGGGGCCTGCGTCCTTGGCTTGTGCGCATGAACTGAAACTCCTTGGACACGAGCCGATCATTTTCGAGAAAAATGCGTTTCCAGGAGGTTTGAACACAACAGGTATTGCACCCTATAAGATGCAGGCGGACGACGCTCTCCTGGAAGCGAAATACATTCAAGAAATCGGCATCGAAATTCGCACGGGTATTGAAGTCGGACGCGATGTTAATGCAAAAACACTTTTACAGGACTATGATACCATATTCATTGGCGCTGGCATGGGCGAAGATACAAAGCTGCAAGTGGCAGGAGAAGACGGTCCTGGTGTAATCGGCGCGCTGGAGTGGATTGAGCAGATGAAGACAACGAAGCGCCCCGTGCTCGATGACCGTGTGAAGCGAGCGCTCGTCGTTGGCGGAGGCAATACAACACTGGATGCCGCACGCGAACTCTTGGGGCTTGGAGTTCCCGTCGTGACGATGGTCTATCGTCGGACAGCGCAGGTGATGCCCGGTTTCCGTCATGAACTGGATGCGGCACGGCGCGAAGGAATGCAACTTCTGGAGCGCGCCGTCATCACTGAAATCGTGAGCGACAGAGCGAAACTCAAGGGAGCGCAAGTGCGCGTTGCTGATGAAGAAGTTTTTATGCCGGCAGATTTCATCGTTGTGGCAATCGGGCAAAGCATGCGGCGCGAGACCTTGTCGAAATTCTTAGGAATCGAGCTGAATTCCGCAGGCGAGATTTTGGCAGATCCCGCAACAGGACGGACAAGCAATCGGCGAATTTATGCAGGTGGGGATGCGACACCGGGAATGAAGCTTGTCGTTCGAGCGGTCGCGGATGGAAAGCGAGCAGCGCGAGCCATGCATCGAGACCTGCTGCAAAGTGCGAAGGGAGGAAAATAATGGTTGATCTCTCGGTCAATTTCGCTGGGATAGAATCGCCGAATCCCTTTTGGTTAGCGTCAGGCCCGCCGACGAACTCCGGCGAGCAGGTGATGCGCGCTTTCGACCTCGGATGGGGTGGCGCTGTATGGAAGACGATCGGCGATCCGATTGTTAATGTATCGAGCCGTCTTGGTGCAGTAGATGCGGGTGATTTTCGCATGGCCGGCTTGAACAACATTGAACTCATCACCGACCGGCCTCTTGCCGAGAACCTGCGCGAAATTGCGGAAGTCAAAAAGCGATTTCCGGACCGCGCGGTCATTGTTTCTCTCATGGTCGAATCGAAAGAAGATTGGCGCGAGATTATCCGCCGCACAGAGGAGACTGGCTGCGACGGTTTGGAACTGAATTTCGGTTGCCCGCATGGAATGTGCGAACGCGGAATGGGCTCAGCCGTCGGGCAGGAACCGAAAATCATTCGCGAAATCACAGCATGGGCGCGCGAATTCGCCAAGAAACCTGTTATTGTCAAACTGACTCCGAACATATCAGACATCACGGAACCGGGGCGCGCTGCAGTCGAAGGTGGCGCACAAGCCTTGTCTCTTATCAACACGATCAAGAGTCTTACCGGCGTTGACCTCGACAAATTCGTGCCCTATCCGGTTGTTGGCAGCCGCTCGACATCAGGTGGATTCTGCGGCCCGGCGGTGAAACCGGTCGCGCTCCACATGGTCGGCGCGCTGGCGAAGGATTCGCACATTGGCGTTCCAATTTCTGCTATCGGAGGTATCTCGACATGGCGTGACGCAGCGGAATTCATCGCTATTGGCGCGACGACCGTCCAGATTTGCACGGCGGTGATGCACTACGGCTACCGCATTATCGAGGGACTCACGGATGGATTAGCGAACTATCTTGAGGACCATCGCATGAAATCGGTGCGCGAGCTGATTGGTCGCGCGGTGCCTGCGCTCGTGGATTGGGGCGAGCTCGATCTAAACTACCGCGTCGTGGCGGACATCAATCCTGATAACTGCATCGGCTGTCAGCTTTGCGTCGTTGCTTGTGACGACGGAGCACACCAGTGCATCTTTGTTCCTGGAACTGAAGCAAAACCGGGTCATGTTGTGCCGCGTGCCGCCGAAGCCGCAGAGAGACTCGCTGCAAATCCAAACTATCGCGTGCCGTGGGTGGATGAAACAGACTGTGTGGGCTGTAATCTTTGCGCACTAATATGTCCTGTGCCTGATTGCATCACGATGAAACCGGTTGAAAGAGGATTGCCTTTTGATAGTTGGAATGACCGAATTCAGAAGGGAACTGCGCTCGTCCCCGGAGGACTCCACGGCTAAAGAAAAACCCGTAGAAGGCTGCTGCAGAGAGGACTATTATGAATAGAAGAAGGTTTGCATTCGGCTGTATTATCTTGCTTCTGACATTCGCTCCCTTACTATATGGCGGCACAAACGGCGGCATGGCTGGCGCTTTCGGTCGCATGGGAGCAGGCGCGCGCGCCAAAGCTCTTGGAGATGCCTACACCGGATACGCCGACGGCCCGTGGGCGATTTACTATAATCCGGGGGCCTTGTCTTTTCTCCAGACTCGCGAGTTTTCGTCGGCGCTCTCCATTATGGCCCTTGACCGCAGCCTGCATTTTCTTTCGTTTGCGACACCACTGCGCCCGAAAACGGGGAAGGTGCACGCGGACGCCGGATTTGGTATCGGCTGGCTGCATGCGGGCGTTGGAGATATTGACAGCCGCGGTTTCGACGGCGAACCGCTGGATATGATGAGCCAATCATCGAATCTCTTTTTCTTCTCGTTCGCCAATCGTTTTCATCCAAGAGTCGGCGTGGGAATCACTGCAAAGGTCGCCTATGAGACCTTCGGCAGGATTGGCGAAGGAGGCACATCCATCAATGGCAGCGGTTTTGGCCTCGATTTCGGCGTGCACGCGCGGCCCATTGAAAATCTCTTCGTGGGCGCGCAGGTGAAAGATGCGGCTTTGAAAACGACATGGAACACGACCAGCTATTGGGAGCAAGGCACGACGAAAGCGGATAAATGGCCCCTGCAATATCGCTTGGGGGCAGCGTATCGGCCATTGCCCTATTTGCTCGGTCTTGCCGATGTTGAGGGTTCGAGCGAAAAGGATTGGCGGCTGCACCTCGGCGCAGAGGGCATGTGGCGACTCACCGACAAGCAGACTTTTGCTCTGCGCACAGGACTGAGCCACGAAGACCTCGCCTTCGGTTTTGGCTTCTATTTTGCTTTCTGGCGCGTGACTTCGAAGGTGGACTTCGCCTATGTCATCGAATCCGTCGCCCCCGAGGACACGCAAGTGCTTTCGTGGAGTGTGGAGTTTTAGGATATGAATTTCTTCATGTGAGAGATGAAAATGGTCAAAGATTCGGCTCCAGAAAAATGGATCTGTAGAGAGCACACAAGGGTAAAGCATATTTTGCTTGAGAAATATCTCAAGGCTTGGGTACCCATACTTGGAAAATGGAATCCAAAGATCTGCTACTTCGATGGATTTGCCGGAAGAGGTGAATACACCGATGGCACGATGGGATCTCCTGTGAAAGCTTTGCGGATAGCGGATGAACTGGCACAATATTATGGCGAGATCTTCTTGGTGTCTGTTGAAAGGGACAAAGAAAATTTTCAAAACCTGGAAGCGGTCTTAGAAAAAGAGAAGCCGACTACGAAGAACCTGAAGAAAATCGAGATCATCTCGATTAACAATGAGTTCGCCAATGTCGTAGATGTAATATTCAAGAACATGGAGGGCACAGGAAACGTTCTCGTTCCCTCCTTCTTTTTCGTCGATCCATTTGGTTTCAGTGGCGTTCCGTTTCACATCGTCAAGCGAATCCTATTGAATCCAAAAACAGAGATTTTTTTCACTCTTATGGTTCGGGATATAGGACGTTTCGTCGCCGAACCGCGACTCGCTGGAACCTTAACGAACCTATTCGGGACTGAAAACTGGAAAGACATAATCGACCAGCCGAATAGAGAATTGGGATTGATCGAGTTATACAGGAAACAATTACATGAGGAAGCGGGAGCAAAATTCAGTTGGCCTTTTAGAGTCTGCGAAAGCGATAGATTAAGAACCCTACACTATTTGATCCACGCGACTAATAATTTTGACGGTCATTCCATAATGAAATCGATTATGTTTAAGCAAGGTGCCGAAGGGTCATTTGCTTATTTGGGTCCCGAGGACATGATAGCGAAACATCAAACAAAGCTGTTCGACATTAATAGTATAGATCAGTTGAGGCGATTCCTTCTCAAGAAATTTGCCGGCGAGAGTCTCACGTATGAAGACATTCAGGAGAAAGCTTGCTTTCCGTGGTATTCTGAACCTCCCCATATTGACAGGCACTACAGAGAAACCTTGAAGAAGCTCGAGGAGGAAGGCAAAATAGCGGTAGAAAGAAACACGTCGAAAACGCCCAGAGGTTTAGGAGGCAAAGATTCGATTGAGTTTCCAAAGAATAATCCGATGGAACTACATCTGCCGGAGGTGGAACCGGTTCTCATCACCAAGATCTTTCGAAAGGTTCAGGTTCACTACAAAGAGTACCAGCTTCTTGATGGAACACGAAGAAATATGGTTTGGAAGGTCAACGATGGCTCCATAATTGTGCGATTCGACAAGACACCGGTTCCGACAGCCAAAACGGATATTGTCTGTCCGCACTTCCTTGAGCTTAAATGGGCCTATGGTTGTCCTTTTGATTGTTCATGGTGTTATCTGAAGGGGACATTTAGATTTCAACCTACCAAAACGGCTCCCGTTATCAAGCCTTATGATAAGACGGAACTCCACGTGCTAAGTTTCTTAGAACAGGTTAAGACACCTGAAATCCTTAATACAGGGGAGATCGCTGACTCTCTGATGGGTGAAAGTGGTGACACTCCTTTTTCCAAGTTCATTATTCCACTTTTTGAAGAACAGAACCTACATAAGGTGCTCTTCTTGACAAAATCTGATAAGGTAGGACATCTGTTGAAACTTGAATCGCACAAGCAAGCCATCATTAGTTTCACACTCAATGCGCTACCTGTTGCGGAGAGTTGGGAAAAGGCACCATCAGTTATAAGGAGGATTAAAGCGGCTCAGGAACTTTTTGATGCTGGATTTGAAGTCAGAATCCGAATCGATCCGATGGTTCCAATAGAGAACTGGCAGCGACATTATCTGGAACTACTCGAACTCATTTTCAGACATGTCACACCAGAGAGAATAACTTTGGGATCACTGCGCGGACTGCAGAGCACCGTTAACGGATGCACAGATAAAACCTGGCTCTCTTATTTGAAAGAGCCATCAAGCTGGGGCAAGAGAATTGACTTCGAAACAAGGCACGAGATGTACCAGTTACTCATCCATGAATCAGTATCATCCTACAAATTTCGGCGAATTTCTCTTTGCAAGGAAACAGCCCAAATGTGGGAAGCTCTCAAAGGCGATTATAGGAAGATAAAGTGCAACTGCGTGTGGTGACGCTGCGAAGGGTTCTAGATTGTTCTCGAATGGTGAAATTGTCACTTGGAGTATTCAGCCTCCCAAGAGAAACAGAATAAGATAGACCTGCCTCTCAAAACCATAGAGGCCGATCGGTACGAAATAAAAGGGGTGGAAGCGTTGCGACTTGCCTCCACCCCTTTCGGAAGTTAGGATTTACTTGCGCTCAAGTTCTTTGATACGCTCTTCGACTCCTTTGAGCTCGTTTTGAAGCTGTTGTCTGTACGCTTCCAACATTTCCTGTTTCTCCTTTGCCGTCAGGTAGCGTCGGAAAAACGGACCGTGCTCACAGCAGCCACGCATCGCTTGATGGATTTCGTTAGGCTCACAACACATCTTCTATCACCTCCTTTCATCGTGTTGGGATAAGGGAAACTACTCATATTGATTAAGTGTTTAAGTTACTGCTTAACTGAATATTCAAAAAATTTTACCCGCGCTTCCGAGCTTTCAGTTCTTCGATTCGCTTTTGCACATACTGCAATTCGCTTTCGATCTTTTTCTTATGTTCGATAAGCGATGCCAAATCCGCCTTGTTCAATTGCCGCCTATCGAGTTTGCCTGTTTCTTCCGGTTCGCACGAACAGACTTTGACCATCATACAGCAGCAGTTTTCCAAAGCCTCTTTGTCAATTAGATATGGGATCCAGTATCCTCTTCTCTCGCATTGGACAAAGCCGGCTTGTTTGAGTATCTTAAGGTGCTGAGAGACGGCGGCGGGACTGATGCCCAGCGTCTCGGACAGGCTCTTGGCCCCAAGCGGCCCGTTCAACTTCAGGAGCTCAATAATCCGAACTCGCGTTTCCACCCCAAGGATGCGGAACATGTCGCTTGGTGCTAACTTCACAATTACCAGAATCCTGCAAAACAAAGTATTTTAGCGGCTGCTTAAATATAAGAAATCAAGGGGAATTTGTCAAGTCTTTTCTCTCGAAATTGCGGGCAGGTCAGGGGACCTGCCTCGGCGAAGAGACTTCTGGGTGGGCGTGGACACCCGCCACGGCGGGAAAAAAAAGTGAAATGAGAAGGAGATGGAACGACGCGAATACAAAATTTGAGACGCTGGATGCCCAACAATGTGCCCAACAAGTTCGGCGCTACGATGCTGGCGATGCTGGTGGCGGTGACCGGGCCGGCTTTGGCAGCTCCTGGCTTCACCTTCATGCAAATCGGTGTGGGGGCGCGGGAAGGGGCGATGGGGGGAGCGGGGGTGGCGCTGTCACAGGGACCGGCGGCGGCCTATTTCAATCCGGCGAATCTGGCGATTGGAGATAGGGGCGGCGCGCTGCTCATGCTGAACCGACATTTTGCGGACATCACGAGCCAATACGCCGCGATAACCGTGCGATCCGGGCCGTGGGCTCTCACGCCTCATTACCTCGGCACCACCGTCCCAGACATTGAGCTGCGGGACAGGCCTTCGCAGGAACCTATCGCCCTTTTTGACAGCCGGGACGCAGCGATTGGGCTCTCCATTGCCCGGCGGCTGCCTCTTGGCTTAAGCGTTGGCGCGACCGTAAATTATTTATGGGAAAAGATTTACATCGAGGCCGCGGACGCATGGGCCTTTGATTTTGGGGCGGCATGGGCGGCACCGCTTGCCGGTTTACGCCTTGGAGCGGCCGTCCAGAACAATGGCAAAGCAAGCAAATTCGTCGCGGAAGCGCCAGACCTGCCTACCCTATTCCGAGGCGGAGCAAGTTTCACGAAAGGGATCGGCTTAGTGGGCTCAGCGACGGTGGCGGCAGACTGGGTGGCAGTGCGGGAACAGGCGCCGGAACAGCGTTTTGGACTCGAGCTGGCAACGCTTCAGGTTCTTCGCCTTCGGGGAGGTCTTGTTGCGGGTGTTGAAGCAGCGCAGCTTACCGCGGGCTTTGGGCTGGCCTACAAGGGTTTTCAATTTGACTATGCTTATGTGCCGTTCCGAGAGCACTTGGGTGAAGGGCACCGGTTTGCCTTTGGCGTGGAATTGTGATAACCCTCCGAAAAAAAGACTTGCATTTTTCGGAAAAAATCCGTAAAATCTAATGCTCCCCTGATACCAGGGTTATTTCAGTTGGTTTAACCGGAAGGAGGTGGTCCGATGAATAAACGGCCAGGGAGGTTGGATTTGTAGTCCGACTCCCACGCAACGAAAGGCCCGTGAAGAAGTTTCTCACGAGCCTTTTTTGTTCTCTGAAATTCGCTGTTGATTGGAAACCGACCTCGCGCGGGGTGAGGGCACCCCGCGCGGCGAGGATCGGCGTTTGTGTTTTTTCGATTGCCGGCGACGGCGCGCCAAAGAATGGTGGGGGGTGCCCCGGCAAAAAAATTCGAGGCTTGATATTCAAGAGGATTGTTAATATATTATAGAATTACGAACAATCAATTCCCAGTCAAATATCCAATCTTTTGAGGTAAGCTATGCACAAAAAACTCTTTATTCCCGGCCCGAGTGAGGTGCGTCCAGAAATGTTGCAGGTGCTGGCCACTCCGCAAATCGGCCATCGCAGTCAGGATTACAAGGATCTCCATGCGGCACTCATTCCGAAGCTGAAGAAGCTTCTCTACACCGAGCAAGAAACCTTTATCTTCACCTGTTCATCCACCGGCGTGATGGAGGCATCCATCCGCAATTTATGCGGCAAGAAAGTCCTTTCGTGTGTGAATGGTGCTTTCGCCGAGCGGTGGTACAAGATGACGGTTGCGAATAATAAGCCGAGCAAGAAACTGGAAGTTGCATGGGGCAAGCCGATCACGCCCGAGCTGATCGAGTCCGAATTGAAGACGGGCGAATATGATTGCGTGACGGTCGTGATGAATGAATCGTCTACCGGAGTCCGCTCGCCGATTGAGCAGATTGCGGAAGTGATGAAGAAATATCCCAATGTCAGCTTCTGCGTGGATGCGGTCTCCTGTATGGCGGGCGACAAGATTGAAGCGGACAAGCTTGGAATTGACATCGTGCTTGCAGGTTTGCAGAAATGTTTTGCGCTTCCGGCGGGATTGGCCGTCGCGATGGTCTCGAATCGAGCGATGGCGAAGGCGGCCACGATTCCGCATCGCGGCTATTATCTCGATTTCCTCGAGACCAAGAAATATAATGACAAAGCTCAAACGCCGGCCACGCCTGCCATTCCGCACATCTTCGCGCTGAATGCGCAGATGGATCGGATTTTGAATCAGGAAGGTCTGGAGAATCGGTGGGCGCGACACATTCGCATGGCGGAAATGGTGAGGAAGTGGGCTGTGGATGCAGGATTCACGCTTTTCCCTGAAAAGGGATACGAATCGCGCACGCTCACCTGCATCAACAACACGAAAGGAATCCCGGTCGCGGATTTGAACAAGGAACTCGGCAAGCGAGGCGCGGTGATCTCCAACGGCTACGGCGACCTGAAGGAGAAAACCTTCCGGATAGCGCACATGGGTGACCTGACGGAAGCCGAAATCCGCGAGCTGTTGGGTTGGATTGATCAAATCATTCCGACACTTCCGGCTCAGAAATAATTGCCTAACTGCCAAACAACTGCGAGATGACTTCATGCCAATTCTCCTGCTGCTCTTAGCGATCGCATCGCCTCTCCTCGGACAGATCAGTTTTGACCCGATTTGTCTATATGATGAGCCCTTGACCTGCTATGAGCTGACGGATCTCATTGCGACTCATGATGGCAATGTGAGGATTGCGTGGGCCTTTTGGAATTTCGAGCGGGGCGGCTCGAAGGTGCATACATTCTCATCTAACGGCGAGCCTCTTGGAGATCCAATTGCGATCATTGATGTGCCGCTGAGTGAGCTTGGGTGCAAGCCCAAAACGCAGATTGCCCAGCGCCCTGATAGAGCTTGGGCAGCGCTGACGATCTACAGTTGATCCGACACCTTCCGCATCCAGTTCTACTCCCCGGAGGGCGAGTTCCTGGGTGCAGCATCGAGACAGGATTCACACTCGGGTATCATAACAGCCACGCCCGAGGGTTTTGCGTTCACCTACCTTGTCGCTGTTGAAAGCCGCCAATTTGTTGTCTTGACAGACTTGGCAGGGCATGAGCTTTCGGACTTCGAGCCGACGATTCCCGAAGGAATGGCGGTCATTGATTTGGCGGCCATCGGAGATGAGCTGCTCTTGGCCAGCTATCGCGTGACTTATCTACCCTATGAAACGCAACGCGCTATGCTGATTCAGAAGTATAGCTTGGAAGGCGCTCTGCTCGAAGAAGGCTATTGCATAGCGGACACGGCGGGGAGCAACACACTGGCGATGGGCGCGGTCTTTCGCAAAGTCGGCGAAACGATGGAAGCGGCGATGCTCGTGGAGGATTACGACACGAATCCATCGGGCTATGCGATGCAGGTCGGCGCTTGGCCACAGCAGAGACAAGCATCTTGGAACCTTGACGATTCCGCAAATAACATCTATCGCCTCTATGATATGGCGAAAAATGACGAGCAGGAAATCGTTCTTGCAGTCGCCAAAGACGATTCGACGGTCACGCACGAGGATCTGTTATTCTGGGCGTGTGACAGTGCAGGCATGCCGCGAGGCAATCCGCTCACCATTGCTTTGCCAGGTACTCAGTTCGCGACGGGCATCATGATGGCGAGCATAGGGCAGTCCTTCTACGCGGCGTACAGCTATGGCAATTTGACCATGCCGGACGCGCCCCTGCGCATTTGGCTTACGGGATTCACAACCGAGGATATCTTACATACAGGTCGAGCTGAATTCATGCCGGAAGACTTTCAGATTTCCGCATGGCCCAATCCCTTCAACAGCAGCGTGAGCATTGCGTACTATTTGCCTGCCTCTGGGCAGGTGAGTTTTTCTGTCCATGATCTTCTTGGCCGCCGAGTCGAGATGCTCGCACAAGAAACACAAGCTCCCGGAATGCATCAGATTGTATGGAGACCTGAGCGACAAGCGTCGGGAACCTATCTTATTCGCATGCAAAGCCCTCGATATTCCATGACGCAAAAGGTGATATTGCTCAAATAGGAATCCCTTCTTCCTCCTCGAAGCTAAAGAATCATTCTTCACATAAAGGAAAACACCCATGCCTAAGATTCTCATTACCGACGGAATGGCCGCGGACGCCGTGAAGCGTTTGCGGGATGCGGGCTTTCAAGTGGATGAACAGCACTACGCGGAGCCGGACCTCATCAAAGCCATTCCGAATTACGATTGTGTCGTGGTGCGCGGCGCCACGAAAATCACCGAGCCCGTGATTGACGCGGGAAAAAACCTGAAGCTCATTGTCCGCGGAGGCGTAGGGATAGACAACATCAAAGCGGCCTACGCGAAAGAGCGAGGCATCAAGGTGATGAACACGCCTCGCGCTTCGTCTGCATCTGTTGCGGAACTGGCGTTAGCGTTCATTTTTGCTCTGGCTCGCCGACTACCGGAAGCAAACGCGACAATGAAAGCCGGGAAATGGGAAAAGAAAGCGTTTGCCGAAGGATTTGAAGTTCAGGGAAAGACGCTCGGCATCATTGGAATCGGCCGGATCGGAACGGAGCTTGCGATGATGGCAGGCTCGCTGGGATTGCGCTCGATTCTGGCCTATGACAAATTCGTGGACTTCACGCCGTTCCGCTGGGTGACGATGTGTTCCAAAGACGAGCTTCTGTCCAAGTCCGATTTCATTTCGCTTCACATTCCGGTCGCCGGCGCCGAACCGGAAATCGGACGCAAGGAATTCTCGAAAATGAAGGACGGCGTGGTGATTGTCAATTGCGCGCGGGGCGGTGTGGTTGACGAAGACGCTCTGCTCGAAGCGTTGAATTCGGGGAAAGTGCGCGCGGCGGGCGTTGATGTTTTCGTGGGCGAGCCGAATCCGCGGCGCGACTTGATTGAGCATCCACGCGTCTATTGCACACCGCATATCGGCGCAGCAACCATCGAAGCCCAAAACCGCGTCGGCATGGAAGTGGTTTCCATTCTTTTGCGCGAATTGCCAAAAGCATAGGGGAGAACACGATGCCGATTGACGAACTTGCCGTCGAGCTGAAAGACCTCGCCACGCGACTCGATGAGCTGCGGAGGGGCCTTTGACCTCGAAACGCGGCAAAAGGAAATTGCGCGGCTCGAGCAAGAGGCCGCCGCCGATGATTTTTGGAGCGATAATCAGAAGGCGCAGAGCGTTCTAAAGACGCTCTCCGAGCATCGCTCATGGGTCGAGAAATACGCCGAGCTGGAGAAGTCTCTCTCGGAACTGCAGCTCTACGCAGAGATCGCCACTGAACAGGGAGATGAGTCGGCGCAGGGCGAATTGGAAAAGGAATATCGGCAGCTCGTTTCGGCTTTCGAGACGCTGGAGCTTCGGACGATGCTCTCGGGCCCTGACGATGCTCGCAATGCGATTATGACATTGCATCCCGGCGCGGGCGGCACCGAATCGGCCGACTGGGCCGGGATGCTTTTTCGTATGTATATGCACTGGTTCGAGCGGCGCGGATGGAAAGCGGAAGTGATGGACTTCGAGCCCGCGGAGGAAGCAGGCCTTCGGGCGGTCGCTGTCGAAGTCACCGGCGAATATGCCTACGGTTTCTTGCGCGCGGAAATCGGAATTCATCGGCTCGTGCGCATCTCTCCTTTCGACGCGGGCGCGCGGCGGCACACTTCATTTGTCAGCGTTTTTGTCTATCCCGAAGTCGAAGAAGTTCCCGACATCGTCGTTCGGCCTGAAGATATTCGCATGGCTACTTTCCGCGCATCCGGTGCAGGCGGCCAATATGTGAACAAGACGGACAGCGCCGTGCGGTTGACGCATAATCCCACGGGCATCGTGGTTACTTGCCAAACCGAGCGCTCGCAACTTCGCAATCGCGAATCAGCCATGAAAATGCTGATGGCGAAGCTCTATCAGAAGCGGCTCGACGAAGAACGCGCACGCATTGACAAGATGGAACAGACGAAATCCGACATCGCTTGGGGCCATCAAATTCGCTCCTATGTCTTCCAGCCTTACCAAATGGTGAAAGACCACCGCACGGATGTCGAGACATCGAATGTTCAGGCGGTGATGGACGGCGAACTCGATGAGTTTGTGCGGGCGTTTTTGCTGTTGGGGAGGAAAGGGAAATCCTCCAAGAATTCAATATGATGTGGGGCTCAGAATGAAGCTTTTCGGAGAGATCCTCTTGCTTTCGGAAAGCATAAGCTTAGTGCTCGCCAGTCTGACCACAGTTGCAGTCATTTGGTCAATCCGTCTCTACTTTCTTCAGAAAAGAAACACGCAAAGAAGGGACGAGGCACAGGAGCGGCAAGAGGAGATTGCTGTGCTTGTTGCGCTGCATCAGCATTTCTTAACGTGTTGCAAAGTACTGGAACTTGCGTGGGACAGAGCTATGCCGCATCGTGGCCTGCCTTCTTCCGGTGTCCCAACGCTCGCCATTGAAGAGATTCTAGAAACAGCAACGAAGAGACTAAGAAATGATCCGGAAATGATCGGGAATATCATTCATGTACACGCGGAGCATTGTCTGTTGAACGGTACATGGAAGCTCCTTGGGGATTCCATTGCGAATCAGAATTATGGAGAACCGTTTGCTTCCACTTTCGATCGAATGAAAAAGGGAATGCCGCAAACATATCAACACACATGGATATGTCTAAAAGCCTGTGAGTCTCATCTGAAATTGATAGCGCCAAGAACGATATTGGAATATTTGCGCAGAAGTACTCAATCCTTGCGGCCAGAACTTGGTGATTTTCCAGAGGCATAGAGAATTTGATATTCAAAGGAATGAAAAAGTTTATCGGGCCAGAGTAGGCGATTCTTACCATTAAGAGAACGACAGAACAAATTCAGACATTATGGATAAATCGTATATGCAGCAGTCAGTGTGGGAGACGCATCGCCAATTTTTGGGTGCGGAGCGTGACTGAAGACGAGGAAGTTCCGGCCAGGTTAAGAACCTGGCTCGACGGGAAAGATTTGCATGGAAATCAAGATGGGGCAGTATCGAGTTGATTTTGATGCGACGCCGTGGAACACATCTGTAGCCGGTGTCCGCTCCAAAACCTACAAGCAAGGCGGAAAACAACTCCGCTTAGTGGAATTCTCACGAGCGTTTGTTGAGCCCGACTGGTGCACCAAAGGACATATCGGGTGTGTTCTTGACGGAGAACTTGAGCTCAATTTCAGCGGCGAAATCATCATCTTCAAATCGGGCGATGGCCTCTTCATCCCTGCGGGAGATGAGGGAAAGCACATGGCAAGAGCCCTCACCGACACGGCAACACTGCTCTTGGTAGAGGATGCTTGAAAATATATGACAGATTGCGTATCTCGCTTGGTATGACACGGGTTCCGGGCGGGTTCCGGCCAGGTTAAGAACCTGGCTCGGCGGAATCGGAATTCACATGACGACAGAACAAATTCAGACATTCACGGATAAGTCGTATTTGCAGAAGCCGGTGCCGGAGACGCATCGGCCGACTTTTGCGCGCGTGAGCGTCGCCGCGCTGGAGCACAATTTCAAGGCCGTGCAAGCACTGGCGAAACCCGCGAAGCTCATGGCGGTGGTGAAGGCGGATGGCTACGGTCATGGGCTGATGCCTTGCGCGCGGCTCTTTTCGGCGCTCGGGGTGGATTATTTAGGCGTCGGATTTCTCGAAGAGGGAATCGAACTGCGGCGCGGCGGAATTCGCGAACCGATTCTTGTGTTGGGCGGAATTGTCGGGCAGCAGATTCATCACTTCCTGGATTTTGACCTCGATATGACGGCCAGCTCTGTCTTTAAAGCGCGCGCGATTCATGAAGCGGCGGTGCGGACGGGCAAGCGCGCTCGCGTGCATTTGAAAATTGACACAGGCATTGGACGCATCGGACAGAACTTTCGCACGGCAGGGATGCTCTTTGAGGCTGTCGCCAAACTATCTCAACTTGAAATTGTGGGTATTTATTCTCACTTCGCGACGGCGGAAGAGAGCGACATGTCTTTCGCGCGGGAGCAGATGAAGCGCTTTAGTGAATGCCTGGATTTGGCAAAATCTATGGGTATCGAAGCGCCGCTCGTGCATATCGCCAACAGTGCGGGACTCGTCAATTTTCCCGAATCGAAATTCACGATGGTGCGTCCGGGACTTGCGCTCTACGGCCAGCATGCGTCTCCGAATCTGTCCGAGAAACTCGCTTTGATGCCGGCGATGTCGCTGCGGTCGGAAGTCGTTTATATCAAGAAGGTGCGCAAGGGAGATGGAATTTCCTACGGATTGATTTGGCGCGCTCCGCGTGATACTTGGGTGGCGACGATTCCGATTGGCTATGGCGACGGCTATCCGCGCGCACTCTCCAACAAAGCGCCGGTGCTTATCGGCGGCAGGCGCTACCCTGTGGTCGGTGCGGTTTGCATGGATCAAATCATGGTGGATTTGGGCGACGATTATTATCCTGTCGGTCAAGAGGTGATTCTCTGGGGGAAACAGGGCAGCGAAGAGATTCCGCTCTGGGAATTGTGCAAGCTTGCCGATATGATTCCGTATGAATTGCCGATCTTATTGACGGGGCGGGTTCCCCGAATTTACGAATAGAACTATGGAAGAGACTCATCCTCCTTCAGTCTCCGGCGGCGTCGAGCCGGATTTGAATCAGATCTTGCGGGCGCGGAGAGCGAAACTCGCAAAGCTGCGCGAGCTGGGCGTGAATCCCTACCCGTATCGCTTTGAAGTGCGGCATCACATCGCAGAAGTCCTCGAGAGATTCGACGATGTATGCGAGCATGAAGGCGCTGCGGGCGTTGGCGAGCAGTTCTCCATCGCGGGACGCATTGTCACGATCCGCACAATGGGCAAGGCATCGTTTTGCCATCTGCGCGACAGCTCCTCTCAGATGCAGCTTTACATCAAGAAAGACATAGTCGGCGAGCACGGTTACGAGATTTTCAAGCTGCTTGACATCGGCGACATTATTGGTGCGCGCGGCACTGTCTTTCGGACGCATACAGGCGAGAGAACGCTGCGCGTGCGGTCTTTTGAGCTTCTCTGCAAAAATCTGCATCCGTTGCCGATTGTGAAGGAATGTGAGGAGCATGTTTTCGACGCTTTCACGGATAAGGAAGCTCGCTACCGCGAGCGTCATCTCGATTTGGCCGTGAATCCGGATGTGCGAACAATTTTCGAGAAACGCGCGCATCTCATTCGAGCTTTGCGTCGGTTCTTGGATGAGAAAGGATTCCTCGAAGTTGAAACGCCTGTTCTGCAGTCGCTTTATGGCGGTGCATTGGCTCGGCCGTTCACGACAGAATATCACGCCCTGGAACGCACTTTTTTTCTCCGTATCGCCGACGAGCTCTATTTGAAGCGTCTGCTGGTGGGAGGCTTTCCGAAGGTCTATGAAATTTCGAAAGTGTTTCGGAACGAAGGCATAGACCGCTCTCACAATCCGGAATTTACGATGCTGGAATTCTACGAGGCCTATACGGATTATCATGATGCGATGGATCTCACCGAAGAAATGCTGCGGGAATGCGCGCTCACAGTATCAGGGAGTTATGTGATTTCTTATCGCGGAACCTCACTGGATTTTGAACCACCTTTTCGCCGGATTCCTTTCTTTGAGCTTCTGCGCGATTTTGCGGGTGAGGACTTGCTCGGCAAGACCGCAGACGAACTGCGCGTGATTGCGCGGCGCCATGGCATTGAAGAGTCCAAAGAGATGAGTGACGGGAAGATTCTTGATGAGCTGATGAAGACGCACATCTTTCCTAAACTCGAACAGCCGACGATTGTCCATGACTATCCTCTGTCGCTCTCGCCGCTGGCGAAGAAACATCGTGATGATCCGCGTTTGGTTGAGAGATTTCAGGTATTCGCGGGTGCACTCGAACTGTGCAACGCGTTCAGTGAGCTGAACGACCCTCTCGACCAGCGGACGCGTTTCGAAGCGCAGCAGCGATTCCGGGAGGCGGGTGATGAAGAAGCGCCGCCGATTGACGAAGATTTTCTGCGCGCACTAGAGTATGGCATGCCTCCTGCCAGTGGGGTGGGCATTGGAATTGACCGCTTGACGATGCTATTGACGGACCAAGCATCCATCCGCGAAGTCATTCTCTTCCCGGCTCTGCGGACATAGAGACAACCTCAGTGTTTGTCTGAAGAACTAATCCTGAAAGCAAATTATGTTCCACCTTAAATTCCACGCCTTCGCTGAGCCGGACGGCGATGGTGGCTTTGTGGCAAAAATGCCCGCACTGCCACAAGTTTTCGCGCCGGGTGACACGGCAGCGGAAGCCATAGCTAATGTTGAGGAAGTGGCGCGTTTGGTGCTGGAAGTGCTCGTCTTCAACGCGGAGGAGATTCCGGCGGACATTCCATGCGAAAGTGGGACGATTCTGGAGTTTCAAATTGACCCGAAAGCGCTGGAGGGCAAAACACCGGACACGCTTGGAGAAGGAGCCCAATAGCTCGCCATGCGCTATGAGCTTTGGATTGCGCTCCGCTATTTGCGAAGCAAGTCACGCACAGGATTTCTTTCAGTTATCACCTACCTCTCGGTGGGCGGCGTCACGGTGGGTGTGGCGGCATTGTGCATTGTGCTCTCCGTGATGAATGGCTTTGAGACAGAGGTGCGCGGCCGCATTTTGGGTGTGGATGCTCATCTACGCCTCACGACCATCAATGATTCCGGTATCCCATTGAATTCCAATGCCATGCAATTGGCAAAAGAGACACCGCATGTCATCGGCGTCTCTCCCTATGTCTTTGAAAAGGGGATGATCCGTGTCGGAGATCAAGCCGAGGGAATTCTGCTGCGCGGAATTGATCCACAAACCATTGGAGAGGTCTCCGACTTGCCGAACAACATCTATGTCGGGAGTCTGAATTTCAGGGCGGGCGAATTACCCGGACTCGTGATTGGGCGATTCCTGGCGGACCGCTTGGGTGCTTCCGTCGGGGATACAGCAGTTATTTTCTCGCCAGCAGGAATGACTTCCCCATTTTCAGCACCGGTTGTACGACAGTTCATCATCGTTGGTCTTTTTCAAACCGGTCTTTTTGAATTCGATGACATCGTCGGCTATTTAGATATCACCGAAGCTTGCCGAATCTTTCTACGCCATGACAGAGTTGACGGTTTGGAGATTCGACTTGATGATTTATGGAATGCAGCCAAAGTCAAAGAATATCTTGAGAAGAAAATTTCCTTGCCTTACTATGTGCGCACCTGGTTCGAGTTGCGGCGAACTCTGTTTTCTTGGATGCAGATTGAGAAGTGGATGTGGTTTATTGTTCTTTCGCTGATTATTCTTGTGGCGGCGTTCAACATTCTCTCGACGCTCATCATGGTAAGCATGGAGAAACGGCGCGACATCGGAATTCTCAAGGCGATGGGCGCGACACCGCGGAGCATCGGGCGGATTTTTTCTTATCAAGGGTTTTTGGTCGGAGTCGCAGGGGCCGTGGCAGGAACATTCTTGGGATGGCTCATCTGCCTGCTGCAAGTGCGCTACAAATTTGTTTCGCTTCCGTCAGATCTCTATTTTCTCGACGCACTGCCCGTGCGAATGCAGCCTTTGGACTTCTTGCTTGTTGCGGTTGCCGCTGTGCTTCTGTCGCATTTGGGTGCCACTTACCCGGCTCACCAAGCGGCCAAACTTGCCCCCGTGGACGCTATCCGGGATGCGGGATGACAAAGGCTGACGCCTTGACTCTCTGGATATTCCGTGTGCTTTCAAAGAAAGGATAACGGGGGAGGTTCTCCATGTTACTCAAAAATGTGATAAAATACTTTACGGGGCTTTTGGGCCTCGTACTGCTTGTCTATCTGTTCTTGTTCTTCGCGTATGAGGCCGCGAAAGTGGGGACCTGGCAAAAATCGGGAACAGTGGAAAGTGCGGTGAGCATCGTCGAGGACAGTGCATTGGTGTTACGGCGCGTTGATGTAAAAGATTTCCTATCGCGTCCGTTTCCCGCCGTGGGGGACACAATCAAGACCCTCAATGATTCGACAGCTACCATCGCCCGCTGGAGCGATGATCTGCACGCCCCGAAGCCACCCTGGCGCGTGATTCCGGTTGAGTTTACGCACGATGGTCAGCTTTGCCGCGCATCGGTTTGGACGCGGGTGCCCTCTTACAAGGAGTTCGTGCTCGTCTCTGTTCTTCAAATCCTGCGCTTCTTGATCACACTCCTTTTCGTCGTCGTGGGACTTTGGGCATTTTTCAAGCGATCCGATTCAGCGGGAGTGCGCGCCCTTGCTCTCTTCTCTTTCGCCATGGCCGGCTTCATGATCACATCGGTCCAAGTCATTACCTCGCCGTTCGCTGCCTTTCAGATTCCTCTGCTGAGCATCGTCAACCAAGGTCTTGACATTCTATCTTCTTTCTTCAGTGCGTTTTGGCTGAATCTTGTCTTTCTCTTTCCGCGACCGATAGGATTCATCAAGAAACGACCGCTTCTGGCCTATTCTGCCTGCTATCTGCCCACCGTAGTGTTCACGGCGCTCTTCCTTCTGACGACGGTCATTCCGATTAGATTCAATGCGGCTATGCTCTCGCTCGTCATTATTTCTCTGCAGGTGTTCGCGGGAATGGTGCTTCTGGCGGTTCAAAGAGTTCGGACGGAAGACAGATTGGAAAAACGACAGATGTGGCTTGTGCTGTGGGGAACAGGGGTAGGACTCGGCTTGCTTTTCCTTCTCATTTGTGCGTCGTTGCTGTTTCAGACATGGTTCACGGAAAATCCCCAGCGAGCCCTGTTCATTATCAACATCGCGTTTTTGGGTCTGCTGCTATCTCCTCTCTCGTTTGCCTATGCTTTTGGTCGCTATCGTCTGCTTGAGGTGGAAGGAAAACTGCGTCGCGGCACACGCTATGCACTCGCAACTGGCTCTCTATTGGCATTGGTCATTGGCGTCGGTTTGATATTGAGCGTCTTTCTGAGAAGTCAGCTCGGCGAGAGTGGCAGCAATGTGGCGATGTTTGTTACCGTGCTGGCGGCTCTGGGCGTTCTCCCTTTGGCGCGGCAGGCACAGGGTTTTCTTGAGCAGAAATTTTACCCTGAACGGCAGCGTCTGCGTCAGATGATCCTCGATTTTCTCGAGCAAGTCATCGCCTTGCCTGACAGGCAATCGTTTTGGATTCAACTCGAAGGCAGGCTGCAAAATGGATTAATGGTAGACGGCGTCTATCCTATTATCTTCAACTCGGCCAGAAACCAATTTCTGTTGCGAGACCGCGACCTAATACCCTTCGCCTCGGAGAGCCAGCTTGTGCCAATGCTCGAGCGGGATCGTCGGCCCATCATGGTGGACGAGGCGATTTCTGCGGGAGCCGTCCATCTGACTTCCGAAGAGGCGACATGGCTCAAGGTTCACCGAATTGCCGTTATTGTGCCGCTTCTGATTCACGGACGGCTGGTCGGTTTTCTTGCGTTGGGGATGAAGACGGAGCGAGAGGATTATGCTGCGGAGGAACTGAGGATTCTAAATTCCTTGGCGTCGCAGGTCGCTATGGCCAGCGAGAATATCCGCCTGCTCGAAGAAAATGTCGAAAAGCGCCGGCTCGAGGAACAACTGCAGATCGCGCGGCACATCCAACGCGGATTCTTACCTCATGAACTGCCGCCGACGCCGGGGCTTGTGCTTGCGGCGCGCAATCGCTTCTGCCTCGAAGTCGCCGGCGATTACTACGATGTGATTCCTCTGGAGAATCGCGAAACTGTGCTGGCCGTTGCGGATGTTTCCGGCAAGGGAGCCGGTGCGGCTCTGCTCATGGCGAATTTGCAGGCTTCGCTACGAACCGCCGTCGGTGTGGGTGTCCGCCTGGCAGATATTGTCGCTCGAATCAACGACCTTATTTATCACAATACGCCTCCCGAGGAATATATCACATTCTTCGTCGGTATCTGCAATCCGGATAGCCACACTCTCACTTATGTGAACGCGGGCCATAATCCGCCGCTCCTCCTGCGCCGAAGCGGGTTGGTCGAGTCTCTGCATGAAGGCGGGGTGATCTTGGGAATGGCGCCCAATCTGCGCTACGACCAAGCAACCATCGAATTGGCTCCGGAGGAGCTTCTGCTGATGTACACCGATGGCGTCAGCGAAGCAATGAATGCGGCCGGCGAGGAGTTTGGCGAAGAGCGCATGAGATCGCTCCTTTTGAAATATCGCGCCCTTAGCCCGACGGAGCTGCTTGAGCGGCTGGAAACCGAGGTTGTGGCATTCCGGGGCTCGGATGTGTTCGAGGATGATTTCACTCTCCTGCTGGCTCGCATCGAAGGTGAATAAGAGCCTTTCGTGGTCAATCCGGACTTGTCTTCAATTGTGAAAGTCGGATGCAGCCACATTAGGCTATTCCTTCATAAGCTAATGCCGTTTCTAAAAAGGTTTGCCTGATGTTTTCCTGGTTCACTAGGCGGGACGCTCCTGCGTCCCGCAGTTCCGCACGCAGGAGCGTGCGGGCGTGTTGCCGAAACGCTTTTCCGCCGAGCAGGGATTGTATCCCTGCCGGAATCTGAGCATCGTGAGAATTTCTGAAGAAGATTGATGACGCCATTGCCGCTCAGGAGAGCGACAACGGCGGCCTTTTTATTCTCTTTTCGATTTGGGCAACAGACCCGTGCGGCCTAGTGCGGAAAGGAACGGGACAACCTTTCAAAAAACGGCATAGTAGAACAAGAAACCGTTTGCAATTCGATATAAAGCAAAGGAGAGATTCCTATGGTGCAGGTTGAATCAACTCCTGAGTTCGTCAGGAATATCTATCAAACGATGGAAGAGAAATTGGCCACGGTTCGGCGGCGGCTTAAGCGGCCGCTCTCGCTCGCTGAAAAATTGATCTTTGGTCACCTCAACAATCCAAACGAAGGCGATCTCACACCCGGCAAGGCGTATGTCTATTTGCGGCCCGACCGCGTGGCCATGCAAGACGCGACCGCCCAGATGGCCCTGCTGCAATTCATGTCTGCGGGATTGAAATCGGTTGCCGTCCCGACGACAGCGCATTGCGACCATTTGATTCGGGCACGCGTTGGAGCCGGTGATGACCTCAAGGACGCGGAAATCATGAACCGCGAAGTGTTTGACTTCTTGCGCAATGTGTCGGCCCGATTTGGCATAGGATTCTGGAAACCGGGAGCGGGCATTATTCATCAAGTCGTTCTGGAGAACTACGCCTTTCCGGGGGGGATGATTATCGGAACGGATTCGCACACACCGAACGCGGGCGGGTTGGCGATGTTCGCCTCCGGCGTCGGCGGCGCGGATGCGGTGGATGTTATGGCCGGATTGCCCTGGGAAGTCTTGATGCCCAAGCGTATCGGCGTTCATTTGAAAGGTCGTTTGAACGGCTGGACGGCGTCCAAAGATGTGATTCTAAAACTGCTTGGCATTCTCACTGTGAAAGGCGGCACGAATGCGGTGATTGAATATTTCGGCTCGGGCACGGAATCTCTGTCGTGCACCGGCAAGGCCACCATCACCAACATGGGAGCCGAACTCGGCGCGACAACATCTATTTTCCCCTATGATGCGCGAATGGAAATCTATTTGCGCGCAACGGAACGCGGCAAGATCGCTGATTTGGCGAATCAGTCTCGCCATCTTTTCACTGCAGACCCGGAGGTGTTGGCGGAGCCCGCGAAATACTTCGACCGAGTCGTGGAGATTGATCTCGACAAACTGGAGCCGCATGTCGTAGGGCCGCATAGTCCCGACGCTGCGCGCTCCGTTTCGGAATTGGGTGCCGCGGCGAAAGCGAATAACTGGCCATTGAATTTGAAGAGCGCTCTGATTGGTTCTTGCACGAACTCTTCCTATGAGGACATCAGCCGCGCAGCCGACATCGCTGACCAAGCAGCAGCATATAATCTTCGGATGCCTATTCCGTTTTATGTTACACCCGGAAGTGAGCAGGTTTTTCGCACAATTCAGCGGGATGGACAAATGGCACGCCTTGAAAAAATCGGCGCCATTGTGCTTGCGAACGCCTGTGGACCCTGTATCGGCCAGTGGAAACGCGAGGATGTGGCGGAAGGTGAAGCAAATTCGATCATGTCATCCTATAATCGCAACTTCCCCGGACGCAACGACGGGAGCCCGCAGACTCTCTCATTCATCGCCAGTCCTGAAATCACCACGGCATACGGTTTGGCGGGAACATTGGACTACAATCCGCTGAAAGACAAACTCCCCGGAACACAGGTCGTGCTCCAGCCGCCTGCGCCAGCACCCGAAGTACCCGAGCGAGGATTTCTGAAGGACTCGGAGGGCTGTATCTCTCCGTCTGAAGACACCAGTAAGATCGAGGTGAAAATAGACCCGAATTCGAATCGCCTTCAGGAACTGAAAGCCTTCAATCCGTGGGATGGAAGAGATTTCATTGATTTACCAATGCTGATCAAGACCTCGGGCAAGTGCACAACTGATCATATTTCGCCCGCAGGCAAATGGCTGCGTTTCCGGGGCCACCTTGACAACATCTCCGACAACATGTTTAACGGCGCAATTAATGCCTTCACGAAAGAAGCAGGCAAGGTGACGCATCCGCTCACAATGACGACCGGGACAGAGGTCGCAAAAGCGGCGCGCGATTTGAAAGCGCAAGGACGGCGTTGGCTGGTCATCGGCGACGAGAATTACGGTGAAGGCTCGTCGCGCGAACATGCGGCGATGTCCCCGCGTTTCCTCGGTGGGGCGGCGGTCATTGTCCGCAGTTTTGCGCGTATTCACGAATCCAACCTAAAAAAGCAGGGCATTCTGCCGCTGACTTTCGCCAATCCTGCCGACTATGATAAGGTGCTCGAAGGCGACCTCGTCTCTATTGTCGGTCTCTCCAGCCTTACTCCCGGGAAACCGGTGAAAATGATCTTGAAGCACAAGAACGAATCAAGCGACGAAGTCATGCTAAACCACTCCCTCAATCAGGAGCAGATTGAGTGGTTCAAAGCGGGCAGTGCACTAAACCACCTGCGCAAAAAAATGAGATAGCGCCGTTTCTGGGAACTGTCTCGGCGTTGTCGGTCTCCAGACCGGCAATGGCGTGACCGAGCCTGAGTTTGGCCCAGGAGTTGCACTGCGAACGCTTGTGAAGAAAACCCAAATTGCAATGGAACGGGATCGTGTGCCAATGCGTCAACTGAACCATTTCAACGAACGCCCTGAGCGAAAATTCAAGAAAGTGATATGCGCGATGCCAGCATACAATGCCGAGCGGACTCTGGAAAAAACCTACCGCTCGATTCCCGCCGGGTGCGTTGACGAGTTTGTCCTGACCGACGACGGCAGCCACGACAACACCGTTGAAATTGCAGAGCGGCTCGGCATAACGGTCATTCAACATGATGCCAATCGTGGGTATGGAGCGAACCAGAAGACCTGCTACGACGCGGCTTTGGAACGCGGAGCGGATCTCATCATCATGATCCACCCGGACTATCAATACGATGGCCGGGTTACTCCCTATGTCGTGGGGCTTCTGGCGACGGGCACTTGCGATGTCATTCTTGGTTCCCGCATCCGGACTCGTCAAGAGGCTCTGCAAGGTGGCATGCCGGTCTATAAGTATGTCAGCAACCGTGCACTGACCATCTTTGAAAACATGGCGCTCGGCCAGAACCTCGGAGACTTTCATTCCGGCTACCGCGCCTATGTCCGAGAGGTTCTCGAAACGGTCAACTACCATGCGAATTCCGATGATTTTGTTTTCGATTCGGAATTTCTAGCACAGGTGGTATATCACGGCTTTCGCATCGGCGACATTCCCATTCCGACACGCTATTTTGATGCGGCTTCTTCGATCAATTTCCGCCGCAGTATGAAATACGGCCTGCAAACGATGGGTGTGATGATGAAGTATCATCTTCATAGAGCCGGCGTATGGCGCTACCCACTCTTTCAAGAGGCCACTCGAGGACATCCTCTGCAGAGAAATAGAGACGCCGATGCACATCGGTCGTGACGCCAGACCCATTCTCTCCATTATTGCTCTCTGTTTGCTCCTCAGAGTGGTCTTTTTGGTGCTTGTCCATCCCTGGACTTTTCCCGCCGAAGAACAGCTCAGTTGCAATGATTCACCGCTCTATCACCAGTTGGCGTGCACCCTGCTGGACTACCATCGGTTTGCTCCGAGCGCCACCGCCGCGCCCGACCCACTTCGGACACCGGCCTATCCAATATTTGTATCCGGAATCTACGCGGTTTTCGGCCGAGTCCCCTGGCTCGTCTTCATTGCGCAAATCCTGCTTGATTGCTTGTCCTGTTATCTCATATTCAAGACATTGCAGCGCGTTTTGGATGCGAGAGTGGCACACATCGCCGCATTCTTCTTTGCCATTGATCCCTTTCTCATCCTCCATACCTCGGCATTTCTCACCGAGACACTGTTCATTTTTCTACTGGTCATTGTGCTCCACATCTATGGACGAATTTCGTCCGACAGGGAAGCCAGGCCGCGCATTCTGAGATATGGCTTGTTGGGCCTCATCATCGGAGTGGCGGCGCTTGTCCGCCCGATCGCTCTCTATCTTCCGATTGTCTTGGTAGCGTTCATTCTCGCCGCAAATCGAAAGAGGATATTTCGCGCCCTGCAATATTCGGGAATTCTCGTTCTTGCCTTCGCAGTCGTTGTGACCCCGTGGCTCCTTCGGAATTACACCATGTTCGGACGAGCGGCTTTGACCTATATTGATTCCTGGGATCTTCTCGCCTTGAATGTCGGGGCGATGGAAGCTGTGAAGCGTCATCAGGATCTCAGAACCACAAGCGATCAGCTTCTCGCCGAGGCCGATGCGCTCATCGTGGCGGACGGACTTCGCCCTGAACAATTGAACTTGATGCACAAAGCGGACTACTGGCGGCGACTGGCTTTTCGATACATTTTGCGCGATCCCGTTCACTTCGCGATGGCTCATGCCAAAGGCACCATCTTTGTCTTTGCCAATTTGGGAACAAGCGATCTCGTGCGGTTCCTGCACTTGCCTCCTCATTCCATGGGTGAGGCCACGAGTTTTTCCGATATGGCGCGCCGATTTTTTGTCGAGAAATCCGCTGCTGAAATCTTTGCGGCCGCGCTGGTCGCGCCACTTCTGCTGATAACCTATGTGGGGCTTGTTGTGGGACTCATTGTCGGGTGGAGACGCTACGACCGAAGATTTCTCGCTTTTTGCCTCGTAATCACACTCTACTTTGTTGCTGTTCCCGGAGCCTTGGGTGTCGTGCGCTTCAAACTTCCTGCCATGCCCTTCTTTTTGGGCTTCGTGGGAATTGGGATTGCGCATCTTCTCGACAGATGGAGAGTGAAAAGAGCCGCCGCTATTGCTTCACAGTAGCCTAATGTGATCGTCTGATGCTCATCGGTGCCCATGTCTCGGTTCAAGGAGGGCTTCATCAAGGCGCCATTCGAGCCGCTCGCTATGGCTGCGAATATTTTCAAATCTTCTCGCGCAATCAGATGCAGTGGGTATCGCCCTCTCTTGGTGAAGAGAAAATTCATCGCTTTCAGAAAGCATGGATTGAAAATGGGCGTTTGCCCGTCCTTATTCACGATATATACTTGGTCAATTTGTCGAGTCCCGATGAAGCGATGCGCTCCAAATCCTGCTTGGCCGTCGTGGAGGAACTTCATCGCGCTGAAGCCTTGGGCATTCGATGGGTGGCGGTTCATCCAGGTTCGCATCTTGGCGCAGGGGAAGCGACCGGATTGGCATTCTGTTCAGATTCGCTGTCCTGGATTCTGAAGAAAACCGCGGACTGTCAGGCAGGAATTCTGATTAAAACCACCGCTGGTCAGGGGCACGACCTTGGCCATCGCCTCGAACATCTCGCCTTTCTGCTGAGTCAAGTGAATAATCCAAAGCGGCTGGCTGTCTGCGCGGATACCTGCCACATGTTTGCCGCGGGCTACGATTGAAGACTAAGAGAGGAGCTGAGGCACTTTGGCGTGAGTTTGATTCTCTGATTGGGCTTGCGCACCTCAAAGCTTTTCACATCAACGATAGCATTCGAGAACGAGGAAGCCGAGTTGACCGCCATACCTTCATCGGAGAGGGACAAATCGGCGTTGCGGCTTTTCGGCGGCTCCTTCGTGACGAGCGCTTTGCACAGCTTCCGGGCATCATGGAAATTCCCAGAAGCGAGCAAGAATTCGCCCAAATCATTCCACGGATCAAGAAGCTTCGGGGTGCTCCGGCATCAAATAGCGTGCAACCAATCGGGGGAGTAAAGCGTATCAGAAAGTAGGGAGGGCAAGAATCCGATCAACAGATGCTTGCGGGTCAGGCAAGAAGAAAATGTTCTTTTGAGAGCAAATTTTGGACATACTATTAGAATATATCCGCGAAACGGTCAATCTGTATAGCCAGATGGCCTTCTGGCTGCTCTTGGGCTTCACTCTGGCCGGAATCCTCTACCTCGTTATTCCGAGATCCGCGATTGTTCGATACATGGGAAAAGAATCGCTGAGCGCAGCATGGAAAGCGAGCCTTCTGGGCGTCCCTCTGCCGCTCTGCTCTTGCGGCGTTATTCCAACGGCAATGGGTTTGCGCAAACAAGGCGCCAGCCGGGCCGCGACGATTTCATTTCTCATCTCGACACCTCAGACAGGGGTGGACTCCATTGCTGTCACCTACAGCTTTCTTGGGCCGATTTTCGCGATTTTCCGCCCCATTGCGGCTTTTCTCTCCGGTGTCATTGGCGGTGTGCTTTCCATATTGTTTGGTGGCAAGCAAATCACCAAAAACCTTCCAATCGAGGCCGCTTCTTCCGACGAAAGTCTGCTGGCACATGAACGCCACTTGCGGGGATTACCGCTACGGGTCAAAGTGCGCAAGATGTTTCACTATACCTTCGTTGACCTCTTGGGAGACATCGCCCTTTGGTTAGTCATAGGAATTCTCATCGCGGCAGCTATTGCTTTGGCAATTCCGGAGAATTTCTTTGCCGAACATATTGGCGCGGGATTGCCCTCGATGCTGCTTCTTATGCTCGCTGGGATTCCGCTCTATATTTGCGCAACGGCTTCCGTGCCCATCGCAGCCGTTTTGATGCTCAAGGGCGTCTCTGCAGGGGCTGCGTTTGCCTTTCTGATGACCGGCCCTGCGACCAACGCGGCCACGATGATGGTCATTGGACGAGTGATGGGCAAGCGAATTCTCACCTTGTATCTGGTGACGATTGCCACTCTTAGCCTGCTGATGGGGCTTGCACTGAATCTTCTTCTGGATTGGACCGGCACACAGCAATCGGTCATGGGACATGTTCACCAAGAAATGCTCCCGGGCTGGCTGCAGATTGGCGCATCGCTCCTGCTTGGCACGCTTCTTTTGCGCCATTTTGCTGCGGTTTGGCAACGGAAGTTGACAGCACCGAAAAGCGAAACCTCCGGCGTTAGAACTCTCGCCATTGTGGGGATGCACTGCTCGCACTGCGCCGAGTCTGTCCACGACGCATTGTCGAGAGTCTCTGGTGTTCAGAAAGTCGAAGTGATTTTGGAACGGGGAACTGCGGAGATCGAAGGAACAAATCTGAGAGACGACGATCTTAGACAGGCTGTGGAAGGTCTTGGGTATAAGGTGGGGGCGAATTAATTGCCCGCCGATCGACACTCAGCGAGTTTTTCATTCAATTTGCGACGGCGCTCGAGGGCTCGCTCGCGAGCGAGAGTTTTGCTTCGCAGTTTCGTTATCGGATCGCGCAGCATGTCTGTGTTGCCTTCGTGGCGCCGATAACGATAGCAGACTTCGTGAACGCGGCCGATTTCGTACCGTTCACCCACTTTCAAAACAAGGTCATAATCTTCGCCGTAGTTCGGAAAATCCTTTTCGTTGAAGCCACCCAGTTCTTCGATAACACTCCGATGCCAACAACGCACGGCGCCGGCGCCATCCACACGCAGGATATTGTTGCGATTGTACTCCAAATGCTTGATGACACCGAATTCCGGAAGCGAACGACCCGCCTCGTCCATGAGTTCATAGTAGCTGATTGCAAGCGCCCAAGTTGGATGAGTCTCCAGAGCATCTACCATGGATTGCAGCGTGTGAGGCAGGTATTCATCATCGCTGTCAAGTTGAGAAATATATTTCCCGTGGGCGTGACGGAGAGCAAGATTCAAGGAAAAAGCGATGATGTTGCGGCCATTCTCAATCAGCTTTATTCGAGAATCCAATGCGGCGAGTTTTCGGACAACTTCGCGCGTTCCGTCCGTCGAGCCGTTATCAACGATAATATGCTCCCAGTCAGCGAGAGTATTTCCTTGCACTGAGGCAATGGCATCGCCTATGAAACCTGCGCGGTTATAAACCGGCGTGATGATTGAAACGAGAGGAGAAACCTTCGGAGTTGAAGGAGGCACGGCCATGCGTTCACCTTCCAGCCAAGCATTGCGACGCTTGAGGGCGGCATAGAAGACGGTTTCTGTTTGACGCTCATGCTCAGGGTCCATGAAGAGATACGAGAAGCCGCCGAGCTTTCCTCGTCCCGGAAAAAAGAGTCTGACTTTCAGAGCCTCGCTCTCGCTCTGTTGAGAAAGAGCGGCAACAACCGCCAGTGATTTCGAGATGCGAATTCGTTGACCCACCTCCTGCATTTTGAGCAATAAGTCATAGAACGCTGCCAAAGGATTCCGTTCATCTAAACCGCCAGCGCGATGCAATTTCTCGATGCGAATAGCCCAAATTGGGCCCCAATCCTCCCGCTCGGTCATATCGCCAATGTCGTCGTGCACGCGAAAGGCACTTTCGCTTCCATCCGCGTTGCGAACGACATAGTCACCATAGAACAAAGCACCTTCAGGATTCGCTTTGGCGTGTGCATGAAGCTGTTCGGAAAAATCTGGCGCGAGCGAGACAAGATCAGGTGAGAGCACGACCAGAAATTCACCCTGTGCAATGCGTGCGGCCGCAGTAATCGAATCGGCGAGATTGTTGGGGTCGGCGTGCAAGTTTTGGTGAGGACTGAGCACCTCGTAGTCGGAAGGCATTTTCTCGAAAGAAAAACCTGGACGCAGGACAAGAAAACTGGAAAAAACAGTATCGGACATTTTGACTGTCTCCATCCGGATGCGATTTGAATTCAGGATTATTTTGACGCGGCACTTACTAAGAGTCGTTTTTGCTTTTCTCTTGATCTTGCCATCGGCTCTGCGGGCTCAGCCCCGAGTCGCGCTCGCCCTTTCCGGCGGTGGAGCAAGAGGCTTTGCACACTTGGGCGTATTGCGTGCCCTGGAGGAGGAGAAAATACCTGTAGGTCTCATCGTCGGGACCTCAATGGGGGCGGTAGTTGGGGGTCTCTACGCCTCCGGCTACACTCTCAATGAGCTTGAAAGCATCATTCACGCAGTGGACTGGAGTGACATTCTTCTTGACCGGCCTGCGCGTCGAAATCTCTTCCTGGCTCAGAAAGAAACGAATGCCCGGCACATTCTTGCTATGCGATTTCGAGGATGGATGCCTGAGGTACCGAAGGCACTCACGACCGGGCAAAAACTGAATGATTTGCTCTTTCATCTCACGAAAACCGCTCCTTATCAACCCGTGACCTCCTTCGACGATCTCAAGATTCCGTTCCGCGCCATCGCCACGGATCTTGTGACCGGGCAGCGCGTAACCTTTCGGCAAGGCGACTTGTGCGAAGCGCTGCGAGCCTCGATTTCGATGCCCCTTGTCTTCGTGCCCTTCCAATTGGACACCTTGGAACTCGTGGACGGAGGTGTGCTCGAAAATATTCCCGTCAAAGCGGCTCGAGATGAGGGAGGCAACTTCGTTATCGCCGTGGATGCCACAATGCCTGTTACGCCTAACGAGCGAGCGGAACAGCCATGGGAACTGGCCGATCGCGTGACCTCGATTATGCACATTGAAGAGAAGTCCCGACTCGTCGAATCGGCCGATTTCACCCTTATACCCGCACTTGGAGGCTTTCGTTCCACCGATTTTGACAATGTGGATGCCATCATCCAATCAGGTTATGACGCGGCGAAGCAAGCGATGCCGCTCTTGCGAGAGCGACTTTCGCAGGCCGGTGTTTTTCGACAGGATTCCGCCATCGGTCAAATGCCGGGCAGGGCTGCTGATTTGTTGACGCTGCAGGAGAGTCTCGATTTCCTCGTGCGCAACTCCCAAGGCGCAACCTGCAACAACCCGGCTGATCATCCTTTCCCCTCCACGGTCGAAGCTCCAATGATACGCGCCGTACATGTCACTGGTAGCATAATTGATTCCGATTCCACGCCGGTGCGTTTTTTCGATTCTCTTCTTGGAAAACCGCTCGACCTCTCGGAAGGTGTCAAAGCCTGCCAAGCTATGGTCTCCTTCTATCGGCGCGAAGGTTACAGCCTGATGCGAATCAATCGCATTACTATGGACAACAAGGGAACGATGATTGTGGCCATAGATGAGGGACAGCTACAGCATGTCGAAGTGCAAGGTCTTCGGCGCAACCGACCCTGGGCTGTGTTGCGCGAGTTTCCGCTGCGCGTCGGTGATCTCTTCGTCTTGCGAAAAGCGGAACGAGGGATTGCGCAGATCTACGGAACGGACCTCTTTGAGAGTGCTTTGCTCAGTCTGTCGCCGAGTCCGCAGGGAACGCGAGCCATCTTGCGTTTGCGTGAAAGGGAATCGCCGCAGCTACGACTCGGAGCTGGATTCTCAAGCGAACGAAAAGGACGCGGCTTTGCCGAATTCCTGAATGATAATATCGGAGGCTTTGGGGCGCGACTTTCGCTCTTTGGGAAATACGGCGAACTGGATGAAGAAGGTCGAGGGCGGCTTATCTTTGACCGCATCTTCAAAACCTACTTGACGCTCGAGCTGGAAGCCTGTTGGATGCGCGAAGAATTCAACTTCTTCAATCGCCAACATGATAAGGAAGGCTTCTACTTCTTCGAAAGAACGATGGGCGACCTCTGGCTCGGGCAGCAATTCCGACGGTGGGGGCAATTAGCCGCCGGTTTGGCTATCGAGACAATCGAAGGCGGCGGCATCCCCGACGAGCCCAAAACGCAACTTGTTGCCATGCGCGCGCGCAGCCTCATAGACACTGAGGACAAATATCCCTTTCCTTCCCATGGAATCAAATTCGCCGGAATCTATGATGCCACGGTGCGCGAGTGGAGCGACGATCGCGCCTTCAACCGCATTGACATCAGCACCGAATTCAGTAATCCCGTCGTGAGGAGAACCATCTTTCACGCTGCGGGTTGCTATCAATGGAATGACCGAAAATTACCACTATGGGCAAGCTACCATTTGGGAGGGCGTGAAAGCCTGCTGGGACTTCATGATGCGGAGCGAACCGGCAATGTGAGACTCTCCGGCCTCTTCGAGGTTCGCTATGATCTGATTAGCCGATTCCTTGCCGACGCCTATGTTTCTCTTCTTTACACGGTTGGAGCCACCTCCGAACTGAGCAATCCTCTGCCTGACGGAAAAACCTACTCTCATGGTGTCGGCGTGAGCCTTTCTCTTGCGACCTTTCTTGGACCCTTCGTCTTCACCTACGGTCACCTCCTCCCTTCCCATACAGGGACTGACCAACCGCGAATTTATGTTGATCTCGGTCACAAGTTCTGAAAACTCGGAATGCCTCTGCAACTAAACCAAGCAAGCGCTTATCTGACATAAGGAGAGGCTCATCACGCATCTCGGCAAACCGGTGACTTGCCTCGGAAACCGGAAGAGTTAATTGCGACTCAAGGCGAAAGGGAAAAATATCATGCGCTATTTTGTGAGTATTCTTGCTATTTTCGGCATTTTCAGCGCGGCATCTGGCCAGACGAGCTGGACCAAATGGGGCTCGGCACCTGTTTTGCCCGTTGGAGGGTCAGGACAGTGGGACAATTATCTATGCGTGCCCGCAAGTGTGGTAACCACAGACAGCGGGTATGCAATGTATTACAACGGAACCGATGGCGTCGTAATTTGGCTTCTGGGCATCGCCACATCGCCCGACGGCTATACCTGGACTCGGCATGACTCCAATCCGCTTGATAACCCTGACGGCTGGGCGCCCTATCCACCGTATTCACCGATTGTTTTGCCCGATGTCGGTACGGGGGGATGGATGATGTTTGCCACTCGCTACGGAGCTGGCGAATTCTACGATGTATGCCATGCACTGTCCGATGATGGTATTCATTGGTGGATGGACCCGGCGGAGCCGGTTCTTGAAGCCGGGTCATCGGGCGCTTGGGACCATACCAATATTTTCATGCCATCCGTTTTTGATTGGCGCGACACGCTCTGGATGACTTATTCGGCCTATGACGAAGTTGAGGGCATTACAGGAATGGGACTCGCGTTCTCGCTCGACCAGGGTGAGACTTGGACACGGGACTCCACAAACAACCCTGTGTTTGTTCCTCTACCGTCGCCAGCGTGGGACCATTCTCTTTGGGACATCCGAGTCGCCATGTGGAGTGAATCGCTGTTCGTGATGCTCTATACAGGCGCTTCGACCTCGCAAGGAATGCCCTCGATCGGCGTAGCAACTTCATCGGATTTACGCCACTGGACCCGCGCACCGAACAATCCCGTTCTGCGGCGCGGCACCCCCAGCGCATGGGACAACTCGTACCTCTATCAGCCCATTCTGGCCGATGTTGATGGCCAGAAGATGATCTACTATTGTGGTGTTCGAAGCACGGGTGTTGGCGCCATCGGCCTGGCTGTTCAGTCTACCTCAGATATGCCTGACGGCCAATCGGCTTGGCTGCCGCAGGACATCGCGCTCACTGCATTCCCGAATCCTTTCAATCCGAGTACAACCATCGTCTTCACTCTTCCCCAGCCCTCGCATATTCAACTTACAGTCTGGAATATTCTCGGCCGGCGGGTTGCCTTGCTGAAAGATGATTGGCTGCCTTCAGGTGAATCCAAGATAACTTGGGTAGCCGACGATCTGAGTAGCGGAACCTACTATGTTCGCCTCGATGCAGACGGAATGCAGATTGTCCGGCCTATCATGCTTGTAAAGTAGAGGTACTTTGCGCACGAGAAAAGCGGGACCGGAGAGATTCTCCTGCCCCGCTTATTTTCTCGCCTATTCTGCTGTGTCGGCTGCCGCCGGTCTTTGGCCCGTAGCTCGTAGCGCCCAGCTTGCTGGGCTAATTTAGCGCACCGCTTTGACGTAATAAAATTTCTGCTCTGTTCCGCTGATGTCGTCTGTAATCGTGGTATCGGGAAAATGTGCGAAGGGTGAGGACACCCCTCGCGGTGGATCAGGCACCCCGCTATTTTGGCTAACTTCTATGATTATAGTCTGATGTCCCTGATCAATTCACTCGAATGCACAGTATTCTCAGCCACATGTCATACCAAGAACCCAAGTCGATGAAGTGATTATCAATGTCAGCATGCACGAGCCAGCCGGGCGGGACGACATGATCATGTCTATCAATCCAGTAGTGCCTGTTTCCTCCGTTCCAGAAGTGATCTCCATTGCAGGTAACCAAGAATCCATTGGGATATCCGTTAAGCATCCCAATGCTGTCCGCCCAAGCGACAATATCGTGGATTTGACTGTACGCCACGAGATCATTCCAATCGGCGAGTCTATAACCTGGGCCGAATAGAGAAGTCACAATTGAGTCCAGGTTGGCCGTTTCTGAGTAATACTGGGTGGTTGCTCTCCACAAGAGGTCTGCCGATTCCCGATAGGCGCGGACTTGATAGAATCGCTTCTCCGCCACACCGATGGGATCGGTGATCGTGGTATCTGTGGTTGTTGTCAGAGGAGACCAGAGTGCAGGAAATGGTTCCGAGGCATATAAGACATTGTAGGAAGCAGCCAGACAAGATGGCTGCCATGCCAATCGCAACATGTCGCCATCCATCCAGGTGACAAGTACTGGTAAAGAAGTCCAGCCATCAAAGTAGTAGCAGCCCATATCCGCTCGTGTGCCGTCTGGATCGCTATAGATAGGATTGGGGTCGCCGGTATCTATGCAAGGGGAACTGCAAAGAAGATGATAGTCACTCAAAGCGGGATTGACGAACAAGGGATATACAAAGATGTTCCCGACTCCGGGCCAGAAACTCAGCAAGTCCGAATAGGTAACCTGAACATTTGAAGCGTACACCTGACGGATTTGCTGGTAAGGGTTGTTTCCCCAGAGGATGCAATTTCTTAGGACCGGGCTGGAATCATAGCTATAGAGTCCTCCTCCAGTGGTGGCAGTGTTGTCCACGATGGTGTTCTTATTCATTGCTGGGCTGGAGGAACTGAGGTAGATTCCTCCACCATCGCCCGTAGTCACGTTCTGACATATTTCATTAAGATCAATTACAGGGTTGGAACCTCCGTCACAGTAAATCCCGCCGCCACTAGCGGCCGAATTTCCGCTGATGGTGTTGCCGGTGATAGCGGGGCTGGAATTATTGTCGCAGTAAATCCCGCCGCCGTAGCCGTAGGTGATTGAATTTCCGCTGATCGTGTTGCCGGTGATAGCGGGGCTGGAATTATTGTCGCAGTAAATCCCGCCGCCGTAGTTGGCTGAATTTCCGCTGATGGTGTTGCCGCTGATCGTGGGGCTGGAACTATTGTAACAGGAAATCCCGCCGCCGTTGCTGGCTGAATTTCCGCTGATGGTGTTGCCGCTGATGATGGGATTGGAAGTCTCGCAGCAAATCCCGCCGCCGTAGCCGGCTGAATTTCCGCTGATAGTGTTGCCGCTGATCGTGGGGCTGGAATTATAGTAGCAGAAAATCCCGCCGCCGTTGCTGGCTGAATTTCCGCTGATGGTGTTGCCGCTGATCGTGGGGCTGGAATTATAGTAGCAGAAAATCCCGCCGCCGTAATAGCTGGCTGAATTTTCGCAGATGGTGTTGCCGCTGATCGTGGGGCTGGAGCTGTAGCAGTAAATCACGCCGCAGTAGCTGGCTGAATTTCCACTGATCGTGTTGCCGCTGATAGTGGGATTGGAACCGGAGCAGTAAATCCCGCCGCAGTAGCTGGCTGAATTTCCACTGATGCTGTTGCCGCTGATTGTGGGGCTGGAATTACTTTCGCAGTAAATCCCGCCGCCGTTGCCAGCTGAATTTCCGCGGATGGTGGTGCTGTCAATCACCGGGCTTGAGGAGGTGCAATAAATTCCGCCGCCCTCGCTGTTAGCCTCGCAACTATCAATCAGGCAGTTCCGAATGGTGGGACCGGAGGAGCTGCAGTAGATAGCTCCGCCGTTCACATCGTCGCCACTACCTGTAGCCAACCCATGTTTCAGGTGGCAGTATTCCAGCCGTGAGGAGTTGGAGGCACTTAGGAAGCGGATGCCATTCCAGCGATTTTCGTGCCGGTTCGGCAGGACATATTCGTCAAAAAGAATGCTGTCATTTGCGGTACCCACGGCATGGAGAACGGCACCGCTGTCCACAATGAATTTACAGTAGGCCCAGAAAAGCACCTTCACTCCGGGTTCGATGATCAGAGTGTCTCCGGGGGGCACACGCACTTCACATGTGACCATTACGGTGTCCGCGCTCCAGACGCCAGAGACATCGCCACAAACCCACAGGACATCAGCCTGAGCGACAGAGAACGCGGCCAGGCAGACCAAAAGCAAAACCAACTTTTTCATTGTAACCTCCTATAAGAAAAAGAGTTCGACATAGGATTCCGGGCAGATCAGGGGATCTGCCTCGGCGGATAATTGAAATCGAGCAGAACTATTTACATCCTATAATATACATTCGGATGTCCCAAAATGCAACAGAAAAATGCATTGCATTTGTTTTCTACCGTCCGGGTTAAGTTAAACAAGGAATGCAATTAGACACCCCTGATGGGTCAGTATTCTTGTATTCCGCCCCGAGTTGAGGCTAAGATTGATTGGATGCCTCCTCTTGCGGTGTCGGCCGCTCGCAGCCGATCCTGGATCCGCGACCAGAGGTCGCGGCTAGTAGTTGATAGTAATTGATTCGCCGAGCCGGGTTCTCAACCCGGCCGGAATCTTCGGATCCGGGCACGCGAGACGCGTGCCGCGGTGAGTTCTATCTCGCCTTGCTTTCGCGCTTGACTATTAATGCTGAGCGATGTAACTTTATGTTGTTTGCTAAGACAAATAGGAGACGACATGGCATTTGTTCGTTTGGGGCGCTCAGGCCTGAAGGTGTCACGCATTTGCCTGGGCACGATGAATTTCGGGAATCCGGACTGGGGCTGCGATGAGGCCGTTTCGCGCAAGATACTCGACCGATACCTCGAACTGGGCCACAACTTCATTGACACGGCGGATGCCTACGGACATCGCGGCGAATCGGAGAGAATTCTCGGACGCGCTCTCAAGGAGCGTCGCCATGAAGTCGTGCTCGCAACGAAATGCTTCTGGCCTGTGGGACATGGGCCGAACGACCACGGCCTGTCGCGCAAGCATATCATCGAGGCCACTGAAGCAAGTCTCCAGCGATTGCAGACAGACTGGATTGACCTCCTGTATGTTCATATCTGGGATCCTGTCACGCCCCTCGAAGAGACGATGAGCGCACTGAACGATTTGATTCGGCAGGGCAAAGTGCGCTATATCGGTTGTTCGGATTTCACAGGTTGGCAGGTAAGCGAAGCCGCCGCATGCGCTCGAGAGAATAGCTGGGACGGATTCGTCTGCCATCAGGTGGAATACAGCGTGCTGGTTCGAGACATTGAAGTGGAAATTGCGCCCGCGTGTTGGTATAATGGCATTGGACTCGTCGCCTGGAGTCCGCTGGCGGGAGGAATGCTCACCGGCAAGTACAAATGGCAAAAAGCAGATCCCAAAGGAAGCCGTTTCGCTGGAGGAGAATCGGGGAAGTGGTGGAAGGAGCACTGGGCCATTGAGGAGAATTATCAGGCCGCCGAGGGATTTCTGAAGATTGCTGCCGAGATGAAAGTGTCGCCTGTGGCATTGGCGATTGCCTATAGTCTCCTTCCCGAGGGAATGAATATCTCGATTATTGGCCCCAGGAACTTAGACCAACTCGCAGACAATCTTGCAGGGGAGGAGCTCGAAATACCCGATGAGATTCGGGAACGCCTTGATGGATTGCGGCCACCGCCACAACTTTTTCCGTCGAAGATGCAGGAAGACGCTCGGGAGATTCGGGAGGCCACATGAGAACAGCGCTTCTTATCATTTTCGCTGCGACGACGCTTGCCTCGGCGCAGGAGAGAAATCTCTTCCTGAACGCGCAGCTCCATCGAGATTTCGACCGCGAAATCAACACTTCCACGCTGGAGTTCTTTCATATTGACAAGCTCGGAACCACCTTCTTCTTTGCAGATTTCGATTTTGATGAAGCCGGACAGCATGGTTCCTATTTCGAGATTGCGCGCAATTTCCGACTCCTGCCATCCTCACGAGGCAATCTCAATCTCTCCGTTCAATATAATGACGGCGTTCTCGAAGCTCCTGCGAAAATCATCCCCGGGGTTTTTCTCTACGGAATGGCCATAGATGGACTCAAGCTCAGCAAGGCTTCGTTCGAATTTCAGGCCTTGGCGCGGAAGGAATTTGCGACGCGCGTCTCATGGCAGCTAACTCTCGTATGGCTTGCACCACTGCAGCCGTGGCTTTTGTTCACCGGCTACATGGATATCAACAGCGACCAGCAGAATGACGCCCGAATTCGCGTTCAGTCGGAGCCTCAATTGAAACTGCTGTGGCGCCATTGGGCTGTTGGGAGCGAAGTCGAAGTATCACGCAATTTTTTGCCCGCAGAGACAGAACACCAGCATTTCAAAGAAAACAAATGGTTTACCCACCCAACCGTTTTCCTGCAATACAATTTTTAGGTCATGGATTTCCCAGCCGACAAGCCACTTCAGCCCTCGTGGCTCACCGTTCCTGCCTCGCGCATCTACGGATTGTTCGCTGAGTTTCACCGCAGGCGGTTTGATAAGAATTCCGATCGAATCAAGCGTGTATCCGCGCCCGTAATCTCCGTGGGTAACTTGACCGTCGGTGGCACGGGAAAGACGCCGTGTGTCGCCAGCCTCGTTTTAATGGCGCGGGGTATTCTGCAACGGCATGGCATTTCGGGTGCGCCAGCCGTACTCACACGCGGCTATGGCCGTCAAGTGAAAGCCATGCGACAATTAGGTCCAGAATCTGCGGAAGGTGTGGATTGGAGGGAAGTCGGCGATGAGCCTCTGATGCTCCATCAGCTGCTGCCGGAAATCCCGATTATCACTGATCAAGACCGACAGCAAGGGGCGAATGTAGCGATTCGGGATTGTGGAGCGCCGGTGCTTCTCTTGGATGATGGCTTTCAGTATCGCGCCCTTCACAAAGGCATGGAGATTGTCCTTCTCGACGGTGAGAAACCGTTGGGGAATGGCTATCTCCTGCCTGCCGGACCTCTGCGCGAACCGGCAAGCGCCTTAAGGAGAGCTGATATTATCGTTGGGGTGGGAGCCGCAGCAAGCGGAATGGAAGCCGCGAAAGAGCTCGCCGACAAATATGGCAAGCCATTCTATGAAGCGTTCCTGCGTCCCGGAAAACCGCTAAAACTCTCTTCGGGCGAATCAAACACGCCTCCAAAGAAAGTGGTGCTTGTTTCAGGAATCGCGCGCCATGAAAGGTTCTACCATTCGGCACTTGAGGCGGGATTTCAGCCGTGCGAACATTGCCACTTCCGCGACCATCATCCTTTCTCTCAAAAAGACATGACGCATGTTCAAGAGGTTGCACGCAAAGTCGGTGCAGAAGCGATTCTCACAACAGCGAAAGACGCCGTCCGGCTTGCGAGTCTCACCTTTGATTTGCCTGTCTGGATTTTGCCAGTTGAATTTTGCTGGAAAAAGCCCGAAGAAATCGGGCGTCTACTCGAGAAAGTTCTTCAATCTACTGGTGATTGGGTACTCTCCGCCAAAAAATGAGTGACCCGCGATTGATTGGCTTCATTACGCCTCCCTTCAGAAGCACAGCGTGGCATTGTACTCCCTACAATCCGTCGAGGATTTCCCGAATCCGACGCACCAAAGCGTCTATCATGTAAGGTTTCTGAATGAAACCCTGAGCCCCAGCTTCCAAGAGCCTTTGGGCTGGTTCGTCCAGAGTATATCCGGTGGAGATGAGAACCTTCATGTCAGGCCTCAGGGCAGCGAGACGAGGATAGACTTCAGTCCCGGCAAGCCGCGGCATGCTGAGATCGAGAAGCGCCAGATGAATTGTCCCTTCATAATTCTGTGCAAGCTCAAGGGCTTGTTCCCCACTGGTTGCCAAGAGAATTTGATACCCGAACCGCTGAAGGATTCGCTCCGTGATGGTCAAAATGGACGGCTCGTCGTCTATCACCAAGATCGTTTCGTTGCCACGAAATGCGGCGGCTTTTAGTCTTTCTGTCTTCTTCAATTTTTTTTCGGTTGCAGGAAGATAGACGGTGAAAATGGTGCCTTTGCCGATTTCACTTTCCACAGTGACGCTGCCGCCATGATTAGTGACGATTCCATAGATCGCTGCCAGGCCCAACCCGCGACCGATGAATTTAGTCGTGAAAAAAGGTTCAAAAATGCGGGCCTGTGTCGCTTTGTCCATTCCGTGCCCTGTGTCGCGAATCGTCAGGCTGACATAGGAGCCGGGGGCAAGTCCTTCAGGGAGTTTGCGATTTTTCTTGGCGAACCGGACTCCTCGGGTGTGGAAAGTAATTCGACCGCCTTCGGGCATTGCTTCAACCGCATTCGTGAACAGATTCATGACGACTTGATGCATTTGAGTCGGGTCTGCCATAATATTCGGGAGGGACTGCTCAATATCCAGTTCAAGACGAACATTTGGCGCAATGAGGTGCTCGCAGAATCGAACCGTGTCGCGAACAATCTCATTGAGATTTAGGACCTGCAGTTCATACTTTCCTTCTCGCGCATAGGCCAGGAGCTGGTGTGCGAGATGGCTGGCGCGTGCAGCAGCCTTTTCGATAACAGATAGCGCCGTGTCCGCTGGATGGTCAACGCCCAGTTCCTCGCGCAGCAGGGAAGCCCGTCCCATAACGGTGGTCATCAAATTGTTGAAATCGTGCGCAATTCCTCCGGCCAGAGTGGCGATGCTTTCCAGCTTCTGCGCCTGATAAAGCTGCTCTTGCAGTCGCTTTTGTTCCGTAATGTCACGACTGACTACTTGCACACGGCATTCACCTCCAATGTGGATGAGGGCCAAGGAGCTCTGGATGTCCAATGTACGGCCATCCATTGTTGAGACCTTGGTCTCGTAAAGGACACACTCTCCCGCCATCAAGCGATTGATGATATTGGGTAAATCCTGAATTGTCTCTTCGGCCAAGAACTCCGTAAACTTCTTCGCCAGCAAAGTCTGTCTATCGGCCCCCATAAGTTTGCATGCCGCCGAGTTGAGCTCCAAGATGTTGCCATCTAAACCCTCGATAAACACTGCGTCTGCAAGCTGCTCGAACATTGTGCGATAGCGCGCTTCGCTCTCTTTCAAAGCTTCATCGGCCTGTTTGCGCTCGGTGATGTCCTCCCCCGAACTGAGCGTACCCACAATGCGACGAGTTTCATCCCTTAGTACGGTATTATGCCACGCGATAATTCTTTCATCGCCGTTCTTTGTCAAAACCGGATTCTCGAAATATTCAACAGGCTCAATTTCTCCGGCGACCAACCTCCGGAAAACACTCTTGACATCCCGGAAAACACTCTTGACATCCTTGCGAAGTCCTTCGGGCAAACAGGTGTCAAACCAATTCCGGCCAAGGAGGTATCGCTCCTCGTAGCCCAGGACTTTGCAGCCCATTTTGTTCATGAGAGTGATATTCCCGGCCGTATCCAGTGCCACAAAGATGACTCCTGCCAAATCAAGATAGCTTTGAGCCAGGTCTCTCTGAATTCGCACCGCCTCCTCGGCCCGCTTGCGATCCGTAATGTCCACATCCATGCAGAAGACCTCACTCACGGCCCCATGTTCAAAGACGGGAAACATGGTCGAGTACACCCAACGCTCCTCGCCTGACCGTGTCCGAACCGGCCATTCCTGAGGTTCCCTGGCTCTGCCACTATCCCAGATTTCATCCAAAATCCGCTCGAACTCTTGAGCCGCTTCACCCGAGAGAAGGATATCCTGAAGGCGTTTCCCAACGACTTCCGCAGCGGTGAAACCATAAAGATGCCTGCACGCGGCGTTCCAATGATGGATGATTCCTTCCCGGTCGAAACCCTGAATCGCAACCAAGGGAGTGTTCTCGATGACCGCCTCGAATCGCGACAAGGCCTCTTTCACGACCTCCTCGGCCCGCTTCTGTTCAGTAATGTCTCTTACAATGCTGACAACCGTATGAACTCTGCCCTCTCTGAATTCCGGTGACCACGAATGAGAAATCCACTTGATAGCTCCCGCCTTGGTTCGGATACGGTATTCAAAACCCACGCCACTCTCTCCCATCAAGGCGCGGTAGTGAACCTCTTTCGCTTTCACCAAGTCATCGGGGTGAATGATCCAGGGCTGCTTTCCCACCAAGTCTTCAGAGGTCCACCCCAAAACCTCCGCGCAAGCAGGACTCATGTAGGAGATGATGCCATCGGGCTGAGTGACCATAATCACATCGTGGCCATGCTCGACAATTCTCTTATACTTCTCTTCGCTCATGCGCAGTGTGTCGGCAATCTGCTTGCACTCAGTGGAATCACGGAACACCAGAATAGCACCGCGAACTTCCTCTTGATCATCTCGCAACGGAGTACAACTGCCGCAAATCGCGATTTGCGTTCCATCTTTTGCAATGAGCGGCACATGAATTCCCAGGCTTCCGGCAGCGCCCTGTTCGACCGCTGCTGCCACGGGGTCCTCGGCTTGACCAGCGGTTTTGTCCTTCGCGAGAATGAAAACATCGTGCAGAGGCTTGCCCATCGCATCCTCTGGTTGCCATCCGGTCAAAGCACCGGCAGCAGGATTCATGAAAGTTACATGTCTCCCGCGATCGGCGATGATTACACCCTCGGCGATGTTCTTGAGCAGCATCGAAAACCCCTCGGCGTCCATCCTCAGATTCATAATGCCTCCCTTCTTATGACAAAAGAACAGTCCACGAACGCCTTCCCTCAGTCCCGGAATCCAGAGGATTCTGACGGCGTCGGGATACCTGAATCCCCTTCACGATGTGATGGCTCAAAGGGCGGGACAGGAATCGGCAATGTGTAGTCACACACCCCACCTGAAAGCGCGTTGAACTCAAACCGCTCCAAGAGATGCCGAACTTGCGCATGGCTCAGCCATGAAAGCAGCCACCATTTCCACACTTTGGTCAACGAAGGCCATGAGCGAGCCGCTTTCAAGAAAGCAGAACGCGCCTTAGCATGTTCGCCTCGAGCAAGAAAAAAGCGTCTTCCCAGACTATACCATGCCATCGCTTCCTGCCGCTTTTGCCACGGGGCAAGGACTGGAATCCTCTGAGCAAGCTGGCGACCCAATTCGATTAGTTCGGCATAGTGCTGCTCATTTCCCATCTGGCTCTTAGGATGAGTTCGCCAGGCGATCAATGGCTCGGGTAAATAGCCGACGCGGTATGTGGCCAAGAGGCGAAGCGAGAGTTCCAAATCCTCGCAATACGGCATGTCTTCGCGATATCTCTTTTGCTCGCTCTCTCTATTCGAGGACATCGCCGTTCTTTCCTTTGTATCTACCGAGGAAAGAAATAGTGAGGCGCACACTCGGGAACATGGTGGAAGATTCGCGCAGATCACTTTCTTCGCATGTGTGTTTCGCGTGCATTGATCAAAGTACCAATCCCTCGACCATGCCTATTGCTGACAAGAGAAGTCATTCTCTCAAGTAGGGTGTCATACGGTCAGGCAGGCAGCTTACCCTCAATATCGTTGCATAATAATACATTTCATTCTTCCAGTAATGCCGCTTCCGTGAATCCAAACCATATCGCAGCAAGGAAACTACGAATTTAATAGAATGGACTCCAATGCGAATGAGTCTTGCGAAGATGAGATTGATCAATCCATAATGCTTTCTTATGAACCGAAAGTCGTCCTTCAAATTCATCCTCGCGCGGTCGACCGAGCGGGGTCCCACACTGGCTCCCAGAATGTGTTGAATGCGCGCGCTCGGAAGGAAATAAGCCTGCAATTCAGTTTCCTGGGTCAATCGGAAGCACCAGTCGGTTTCTTGCGTGAACATGAAGAATCTCTCATCCAGGAATCCAATTCTTTCCAATGCCAACCTCCGAACCATAAGGTCTGCACCGGTGATTCCTGCTACCTGTTTGAATTGCTCATCTTCGGGGTTGGGTGTGACGGCGAGTGACGGTATAATGTGCGGCAGAAGCCGGGAGATCCCGGTGGCATCCAGGAAAACCTGAGTAGCCGAAGGAAAAATCGTATTGTAAGAGACCCCCGCCGTGGATTCATCCTTCATCAGTAGTCCGCCGACCGTCCCTGCTTCCGGATGATCGCGCAAAAAATCCACCATAAGGAAAAGTGCATTATTCATCAGCTGAGTGTCTGGGTTCAAGAGAAGAAGATACTCACCCACACTCCTTTTCATCCCAATATTTGCAGCTGCCGTAAAGCCAAGGTTAGATCCCGTTTGAATCCATGTCACTGATGGGAAATTTTCTTTAATAATTGACTCAGTCCTATCAGAAGAAGCATTGTCCACGATAATAATTTCATAGATCAATCCTTCCGTCAAGTCAGCGATGGACTGCAGGCATCCGCCAATATGATCCCCGCTGTTAAAGGTAACAATCACGATGGAAAGATCAATTTGCATGCTGTTGTTCTTTCACTCCGTACGAGTCAACGAGAATTGTATACTCCGCCAAAGTTCCTGTCACCCATTCCAAAGAGAATGTAAACTGACCTTGCAGCGAATGCTCTTTTTATCAATCATTTGGATAACCGCATGGTGATGGCTCGGTAATCTCGACAATGAGGCATGTATCGAATGGACTGCTTTCTGCAGAAGCGAACGAGCCGCCGAACAGCCACCGATGAAAAACAAATGATATTGTCGAGATAGACGCGTTCGATCCGAATTCGCCGTGGATCATGGGGCCCAATGCGCTTCAGCGGGCGTCCATCTGGATCAATGTACCAAACATCGGTAAGCGGGAAATCGGTTTTCGGATGAGCCTCAAGATACTCCGTTTGCGTTGCAGCTTCTGGGGGAACCATAGGTCATCGGAGTCCAAGTAGGTTATCCATTCCTGTTGCGCCTCCCGTGTGCCCAAGTTGCACACCGGTGAAATCCCGCGTCGAGGTTCGTGCACAATGCACACAAGGAAGGGCAAATAAGGGGCGATGCGTCCAACATATTGCGGAGATCCGTCTGTCGAACGGTTGTCCATGAAGAGCCATTCGGCAGGCAAGCGTGTTTGGTTTGCCAGCACTGTGGCTGCCTCAGGCAGATACCGCATTCCGCTCAAGCAGGTGGTATAGTCATTCCCGAAAGTAAGTTGGCATAACGATAGGGGTCACAAGGGGTTGAAACCCCTTCCGCCAGCTGGCGGATGAAAGGCAATGGGCTTCAGCCCATTGCGATAGCAACAAATCGCTTTCGGCCAAGAGCGCGGGATGGTTTTGGAGGGCGGTGTCGATCTGGTCGTGGACTTTTTTGAGCTCTTTTTCCAGCCAGCGCAGGTGGGCTTGAATGCGAGGGTGCAGCCCTTTCGGGGCGCGGGCCACCTGAATCCGACCTTGACTGGAAAGGATTTCCTGGACCACGGCCAGCTTGAACTTGACAGGGTACTTCGAATGGGGCATCCTACGGATCCTCTCTCCCGTACCCCCTCAATATACCACTTTCCCCCCACCCTGTCCAGTCCGATGGGCGCAATGCAGTTTAGGGGTTCACTTCATTATTCTGATAGAACAACTGTTCGAATCTTTCGATATATGGCCAAAAGTATCGGTGGAGTAAATTGCCCTATGAGTAGCTTCACTAGTCCTTTTGGTGGATTGCTCCAATGCTCTTTCCAAAATTTGAATCTCTCCGTAAATTTGTCCATGGCCCTGAAGTCATATTCTTTAAACCCCATTCCCACAACGGTATGAGGGAAATTGCTTTCTCCTGCAAAATCAACAAACGATGACGCAAAAGGCTTGAGAAGACTTCTGAACGCTTCAGGAGTGAAGCGCCAATAGTCATTTGGATAATCGTGTATCTGGAAGTTCATAACAGAACTCATAATAAGAACTCCGTTTGGTTTGAGAATTCTATGAATTTCTTCAATCGCCTTCCTTGGGAACTCTACATGCTCAAGTGTGTCCATAAGGAGAACAGTTCCAACCGATTCTGAAGGAAGATCTATGTCGTGGACATCTAAGATTATATCTACCCCTGGGCCTTCTATTAGATCGGCGCCGACATATTTTTTTAGGGGGAAAAACGGCCGAAGGTCTGCAAAGCCTTCCTGTCCTGGTACCTGAAATGAGCCAAGTTCATAGATAGGTTCAGGAAGAGGTAAAATGTCGGCACATATTTTTACAAATTGTTTGATTGATTCACGCATAATGACTTCTCCTCATAGACTTGACTCAGGCTTTGTGATTTGGACACAGCCTTGGCCCATATCAAAGTAGTCTCGTGCACTTGACCAAGGATATTGTTCTGCTCTTTCAACAAGACCGCGTCGAATTGGATATCTGGTGAGAGTGGTGCGGAATCAGGGAGGATTCGCGCCGCGAGGATATGATTCCCATCGAGAAAGAGCATAATCAGTTATCTATAATCTCCTTGACCGCGAGTAGCTGGAATGAGAGTTGAGGTATGAATTTTACGAGATATTCACTAAGGTTCGAAACACGTCGCCAGAATGAAACAGGTTTCCATCGAATAAGAGCTTTTTCACCACGAAGGAATCGTAAACCATTCATTCCATAGACGCGAAAATGACGTTTGCGGAAATCAGCGACGGTCCATCCCGAGCGATGCACTTGCCATGGATTACCATTATATCCAGATTGAGGAAGAAAGCCGTTGGGAGTAAACAGAATCACTTTTTGGCGAGTAATTCGTTCCATTTCCCGGATGAGAGTCTCACCCTTTTCTCGCTCCAAGTGCTCGATCAGATCAAGCGAACAAACAGCATCGTAGGTTTTGTCGCCAAAATTTGGCGCAGCGACATCTTGCTGGAAGAGCTTACGATACCTTCCGGTTTTGCGTGCGGCTTCGAGAGCGCCTTCAAAAAGATCCACGCCATCCAGAGCGAAGTCTCCGGCGATTTGGATTAGCGGAGAAAAGGTTCCACAGCCGAGTTCAAGAACCTGCTCCATCCCTGTAAGTTCGCGTCTTAAAGCGTTCAAATAATGATCATAACCACTGCGAGGAAGTCTTGACATGGTGTATGATGACTGCTGTTTACTATTGTATTGATAGACAGGAGGAATTGTTTTATTATAAGAAGGTTCGTTGTCTTTGTCAAGTTCGGGAGGTTTCATCAGAAGATGATTCAGAGATTCCTTCTATAGCCGTTCTCATAAGTAGGTTGCTATCGCAATGGGCTGAAGCCCATTGTCTTTCATCCGCCAGCTGGCGGAAGGAGTTTCAGCCCCTTGTGACCCTATCGTTATGCCAACTTGCTTTCGGGAATGACCATAATTACGGTGAAGGCAATCGCCATAGAAAAGCTTTCAACAGGACTGGGTGAAGATTCGGCAATATCTCGAAGAGAAGCGGTTCCTGGGTGTCAGCTCTGCTTCGGTTTCGACAGCGTCAAAAGAGCTACGCCTTCTTTCCTCGTGTTCAATTTAAGGGTTGCTCGCAGATTGATGAGCCCAATAAAAGGGTCAATGGCATTCCACAGAATCCGAATTGGATAAGGAAGCTTGTAGGATTTCGTTATGATCTTGTGATGAAGGCAAATGTACTTTTCAAAACCCAAACGGAAATCAATGAGTTCCAAGCCACTGTCTCTCAGCAATCGCTCCTGAAGCAGATCTTTATCATACCAACGCTCGTAGAAAACCGGCTCTGAAGTGAATTTCTTGTGATAGACATCCTCGCCTTTGAAGACTTCATGTCCATTTTCATCGTAGGGAACCGTTATCACGGCGATTCCTCCCTTCTTTAAAACACGGGAGATCTCTCGCAGTGCCTTGGTATCTCCGGAATCATCAAAGTGTTCGATAGAGGACACCGAATAGACACAATCGAACGATTCATTTTCAAGTGAAAGGCAGGTGGCATCTTCAATCAGCAGGTTGATATTGGCGGCCATGTTCCCCTTGCCATCTATTCGCTTCAAGATCTCTTTCCAAAATACGATTTCCTCGCCCCAGATATCAATGGCAGTGACTCGCTGCTCATGCTTTCTGGCCAGATAGAAAGAGAGAATCTTGGGACTTGATATGTCCAAGATTTTGAGTTTTTCTTGTTTGGGTAATCTGTCCAAAATATAAGCGAATTCCAGAACCCGCCAATATCGTAATGCACCGGAAAACAGCCCTCTGCAAAGAAATTGTGTTCGGGAGAAAGGGCCTCCCGAAAGCAGAACCTTGAACGACCAGATTGTCTTCAACAAAAAAATTTCTGCAAAGGGTGCGAAGACCTTCATGAAGATTTATGCTCCTTTGAAATAGTCCTACGGTCCTTGCCGGTTTTCTGAGCGAATATTGAATCGCTCGTGAAAGCGAATTTTGTCGCTCGTTACGAGTTGTGCGAGGATTTTAGGATATTTCGAATGGCCCGCACATCGCCCCAACGACGAACGATTCCTGACGCCGTGATAGGAAGAAATTTTCGCATCTGATGCCATTGGAAACCGACCATGATCCACGGCACGACCGCCATAGCGGCAGCGACGCCATAGAGCCCCCCGACATAGACGCCAACAGAGATTGCCGCGATGGCAATTCCAAGATACATCCAGGTCAAGATCAGCCCGACTCGAAGTCGCTCCGTCGCACCAAGCGATAGAGCGACAATCGAATTGATTGGCCCAACGAAAGTTCCCAAAACGAGGATCGAAAAAACGATGGGCGCCTCGGGGTAGAGAGTATGATAAATAAAATTCATGACGGGGTGCGCGAGAGCCAGAAATACAAGCGATGCTGCAAAAATGACGACCATTGAATAGGCCATCATTTTTTCAGTGAGATCAAGACTGGCTTGCCGGTCCGCCGACGAATGAACGCGACACAAAGCGGGGTAGCCGACCTGCAGTAGAAGTTGATCCTGAAGGTTGTAAAACCGAAAGAAGATCTTGCCCGAGCTGTAGGTCGCCACGGCGATAGGATTCATGACAGCACCGAGAATAATTGTATCCAACTCAGTTTGCAGTGCGAGACCGATGCCCGATGCGAAACCATAGCGGCCGAAGCGAAACAATTTTTTCAGAGCATCTTGTGACAACCTGAGTTCAAGACGCCAATAGGCCGAACTAAGCCCCAGACCAACAAGAAGAGACAGGACGGCTGCTGCAAGATTAATCTTGAAAACATCCGCAGCCGTCTCCAATTGACCTCGAGGGCCTGCATACACAAGAAGAAGAAAAGCGAATCCAAAATAGACCAAATCCACCCAGAAAATCCGTCGGCTTTGAATCCGCACAGAAAGAAAAGTGATGCAATAGTCGCGCAGAAGAAGAATAAAGAACAGCGCGACAAGCAAGGGCACGAGATCCGCAAGTCCCGGGGCATTGAAAATCTTTGCCAGCAGTCCTTGCAGAGCGAAAAGAGCGGCCGCGAAGGGCAGAGCCATGCCCATTGCAAGAATCAGGCTCGCGGTGACGAGGGAGCGCACCGGAGCATCGGGAGGTGCGAGATAACGGACAAGTCCCGAAAAGAGAACGTACTTCATCTGATTCAAGGCAATCATGAGGAAGGCAAACGCGATGGCGAAAAGGCCGTATTCCGCCTTGGGAAGCCGGCGCACGACCAAAAAAACGAAACCGACACCATACAGCATCGGAAGGCTTCGGTCCGCATAAGCCCAAACGATTTTTTGCCAGTGGTCGCGCAGCCTCATCGCCTATGACCTATCTCCTTCACACTCTCCTCATCCGCAAAGATACATATCTTCGCTGGGAAAAACAAGCCCCACTCGCCGAAAACCGAGCAGGGCTGACAAATCCTTGAATCCTCGAAAATGTCATTCACCGTGTCTGGTGACTTCTCCTTTCACTGTTCAGATGTGGGGCTTGTCGCCGAGCCAGATTTTCAACCTGGCCGGAACCTCATTTTCGCACAATTCTGCGTTTCACCGCCGCCCACGAAGAAGTGATGAGGAAGCTTTCGTCCATGTTCTCGACCATGCGCGCAAACTTCTCCACCGAAACGGCGAAACTGAGGGCATGCTCCGGCAAGTAAGGCCGCGCGCTGACATCAAACATGCCGAGAATTGCGCGATGGCGGCCGGACAATTTCTCCGCGTAGGGATATTGAATGATTTGCGAGCAGCCCGAACCGAAGGGCGCGGAAGTGGCTGCGGTCGCATCCGATTCATCATAGCCCGCGAGCGTGAATAGACCCGAAAGCACATCGGGCGTGGCGAAGAAAATGACGATTTCGGGATTGTCGGCTTCGCCGAGCTTGTCCCATCGCTTGAAGACGATGAACTTCGTCGGCGCCGCGCGCCACGGCACTTGCGCAATCGCCTTCGCCGCAATCTCCGGCGTTTTCTTGTAGCGCTCGCCTTTCATTCCCGGCTTGCCGCACGAAAGAAAATCCGCAATATCCCCCCGCAGATGCTCGCTGAAACCCGAATAATGCTTTCCTCCTTCGCATTGAAAAGATTCCGCCGAGAATCGCAGCGACGCGCCGTCGAAGATCTCCTTCAGCCAACCGATGAAGCAGCGCGGCCCTTTCTTTCCGCTCACAAGTTCGGCATCGCGCTCGTCATTTGTGTATTCGAAGGTGATGGGCAGCGCCGCCCCATCAAAATACTTCCGCCAGCGGGAAAGGAATTTTTCTTTGAATTTTGCGTCCATTTGTCATCACATCCTACAAATTCGAATCATCGGTCAGACTGTCTAAGAAAGGGCTTTAGGAAATCCTGGATTTCGCGGGCTTCAGTTGGTGACTGCGTCTGAGCACACTGCACAGCCTTTCGGACAAGAGTGGGATCATCGAGTTTCCTCAGTGCAGCAAGAAGCTCCTCCCGTGCGAAAGGATGCGCGGACCAAATCGCAACTGCGATTCGCAGGGCTTCATAGGCCAAAGCGTCGCCGTGTTCTGCCGCTCGCTCGGCGAAACTGAGGAGCGAAGTAAAGCACTCACGCGCCAGACTCAGAGCCCAGGACGGACGCGCACTTGCAGCATCCCGCGCGACCTCAGCTATCATTTCGGCCACCACCGACGGTGAGACTTTCGTGCCCGACCCGTAGCGGAAAACCGCGCTTTCTGTGGTTTCCCTGAGGCATTCGACGCTCCGAAGGACATTGTTTTCATACCCTCGCCGTACTGAATACTGCCCGAGTTTCATGAACGCACGCGGGAACAATGCATAATCGCCGGAGATTGTCCAGTGTTGGATAGTCTCCCAAGTCGCCGCTACGACTTCGATTGCCTGGCCAGTCGTGGTTTCATCGCCTGGACGGAGCTCATTTGTGCAGGCACTGACGGTCGCTTCTATTAGATTCTTGAGGTCGCCCACACTCCGTTCCGGCGGATTCCTCTGCTGTGCTACTTTTTGCGAGAGATCACGGATCGCTTTGAGAATGATTCCTCTCTCATGATCCGTCGTGACCTCATTAGCAATGCGGGTGACAACACCAATTGGATCATTAGGACCCTGAGGTGCACCTTTGCGGGTGGGTGAGCGGAACGCAGCGTGCCGGGTATGCACTTCCAACCATCTCTCAGGATGGATGATGCGTTCGATGAAGACGATCATATACCAGACGAGATACACCGGATCGAACACGGCCACGGCTGCAATGGCGCGTGTGACGATGGTGGGGTTGTAGCAGGCAAGTTGAGAATGAAGCGCAAGTACGGCCAGCAGTGCGACGAGGCATTGAATGATCACAAAGGGAAGAAGCAAACGGTGATAGAACTTTGGCAGGAGGCTTCGAGCGATGACACTCCGCGACACAGCAACAGCACATTGAGGAAAAGCTACCGCCGCGACCGCAAGTACGCAAGCCGTACCGAACAACAACCTCGGTGGTTCAGGGGAAGCTGAGCTTTGGATGGCGCCTGCAACAATACCTCCCACGCCCCCCAGATATGGCCAAATCCACCATATGCGCCTTGCAAACCTGCCAAGAGCGTGTACCACGTCGCGATTGTCAGAGGAACTCATGACTTCATTTTCTCCACCAGAACCCTCAAGATGTTCGCTTTCGCCGCACTCTTCAGTACGATGTGGTCTTCTGGAATATCGTACCCCATCAGCTGATCTTTCATGGCGCTATCTTCGACGACGGTGAGCACGATCAGGCGTTTGGGATCGAGCACGATTGGTGGATCAAGTGGCACATCTTCGCTCGAGTGCCGAAAAATCGACCGAAGAAGTTCCAGACCTAATCGAGGCTCTTGGTCTGGCTTGTCCTTTCGCAATTTGTTGGCGCACTTCACCCAAGCGAGGTCATTGCCAGGGGGAAGTAGAATATCGAACACCACAGCGTGATAACACTTCTTCGGAAGATGATCCGTGTGGAGCAGTTTCGAGATCGCCTCCGTGACATCGTTGGCCACGTCAACGACGAAGTCGGCTTCAGCAAGCGGCCTTCGGAATAGACCGAGCTCTTTGGACTGGTCTTCGATCCACAGAATGTGTCGGAACATCAGAGACCCTCCGTTCAATGTTTCTTGGGGAACTGAATTGTTATTGTGGTGAGGTACGGAACACGGTGACTTGGCGGATCGCTTTCTTCATTTGGCGACGCAGGGACGGAGGTGATTGTCATCGTGCCGTTGTGTGCCTTGACAGTGTCGTCGGCATCTGCAAGACCAATGCCAAGCCCAGGACAGATCTCTCGAGCAAGATCGCTCCTTCCACCTGGCTGCAAGACAAGGCCGGATTCGATCTCTTCCTTCTTAATGGCAATACCGAAGCTCTGGACGCTGAACTCGACGAACTTCTTGTCCGTTAATTCGCGCGCCTGCACAAGAATGAATCTCTTTGGGTCCGGTTTCGAGTACTTCTCTGCATTGATAAGAAGATTGGATATGAGGCGGTCCGCATCGTCCACCGACATTTCCGCCTTGAGATCTCCCGATGGGTCGTAACTGATGCGAAGACCCCTCTGGAGCAGAACAGGTTGAAAGCGAACGATGTTCTTGCGAAGGAGATCACCAAGGTCATGCTCGACAAAGACATAGTCGCGCTTCGTCTTGGTGCCAAGATAGCCTCGGATCGCCTCGACGGCTCTATCCATGATGACGGTTTCCTTCCCCATGACCTCGGCTATTCGAATTACATGGGCATGCAGGACACGCCGGAGTGTGGCCACGAGCTCTGCGACCACAACGGGAGCTGCACCGTTTGGACCTGCAAGCTCATGGCGGCCCAGCAATTCGAGAATGTCCAAAGATCGCGAAAGGACGGTCTCCTCGAACAATGGATCGTCTGAGCGTTGATTGATGTAGAAGCTAAGAAAATTCTGTGAACCTGCGAGCCTTTCGACCAGTTGGGTGTGCTTTTCAGAATCTTTCAAGTGCTCCACCGCCTGCTCAAGCAGATTCACGACTTGCCGGCCGAAATCCAGAACAGAGCTCGTTGGCTGAATCGCGACTCGAGTGACCGGACTCAAAACCCTCACGATGCGGACCACCATATCAGCGTCGCCTGCGGCCTTCAATACCGGATGCTTGAATGTATGGATAAGGCGATTTACATCTGCCGTGACTTTCATCAGATTTTGTTCCAGCTCGACTTCTTTCGTGATGTCCCGCACTGTCCCTTCCCGCGCGATCACTTGATGGGCCGTGTCCTCGACCAAATGGCACTCGATAAAGATCCAGAACAATTCCTTCGTGTCATGACGTTTCACCTCAAGTCTGCATCGCAGAGGTCTCCCATGCTTGTGCCTGTCTTCCAGGTCCGACATGAACTTCTCGATATCTTTCTCGTGGGCATAGAGTCTCCCTATGTCAAAGCCATCCTCTTGGCGGATTCCCTGAAGACCGAACATCTTTGAAAAGGCGTCGTTCCAATGCCGGATCGTGTGCTTCTGTCCCTTCTCATAGGGGATGTGATAGTATCCGGTAGGCATTTGGTCAAGAGCTCGGAAGTAGCGCTCTCGCTTTGTAACATCGTGTACTAATCCCCATCGAGCGTGTTTCTTGTGTTTGACTCGGCAGGCAAAAGCCTCCAGTGTGACTGCCTCGCCAGTCTGAGACCGCATCCTGAGAAGATCTCTTGCATAACCCCGCTTCGCGACCTGCGCCGTGAATCCCTTGAGTGCCCCCTCGTCTGTGTAAATGTCATGCAGATCTGCACCGATCAGGGCAGAAGGACGATCTCGCCCAACTGCTTTGGCGGTGGCTGTGGTGCAACGGACGATATGGTTTGTTTCGTTAGCAACATAGAATCCAATAGGGAAACTGCTTGGCATCTCAGGAAAGGCCACGAAGTACGGTAGAGGCGAAACGAGACCCAGGCAGCCATCGGGATTATCCTCGGAGTTATCCCGCCAACAGATGTCATAGACGGGCTTCTCCTTCTCTCTATGACGCAATACTAGCACGCCTTTCAAAGGGCCCCCATGCTTGCCCAAGTCAGCGAGGCGTTCCTGCCTCTCCTCTTTGTCTGCATAGTACTCAGTAATCGTGTGCCGATTGCACTCTTCCGGTTCGTCTGGAAGCTTAAAGGTTTCTCGGGCGATGCCATCGCACTCGAGGAAACGTCCCTCCTTATCAACGCGATAGAAACCCATACAAAGGACTTCGGCAAAATCCTTGACCTTCTGTATTAGTGGTGTGCTCATGCATCCCCCGTTCGATATTACTTAACAGATGTTTTCACGAACAAATAATAGACTGTGTCAAGGCAACTTCGGGATTCTTGAAGAAGGAGTCCGCAATGCCTTTTCTAATCCATCGTCAAGCCCAGGACGGCGCTGTAGCCGACCATATCGAGGAAGCCGTGACCGCTGATGTTGAATGCGATGCACTTCTCTTCACCACTAACTTTGCACTTCATCGCTTCGTCTATCGCGCAGGCCACGCTGTAGGCCGATTCCGGCGCGGGCAGGAATCCCTCGGCGCGCAAGAATTCTCGCGCCCTCTCAAAGACATGCTTCTCATCGGCGGGATACGCGACCGTGTCAATGTAGCCCTTGTCTCGCAGCAGGCTGATGATGGGCGAGCAGCCATGATAGCGCAGTCCGTCCCCCTTGATGGGCGGGAAGTCGGTCTTGTGACCGAGAGTGTACATCTTGAGTTCGGGAGTAATCTCCGCATGGTCGGCGTGGTCGTAGCGATACACACCTTGCAAGTTGGGAGCCGCTTGACTCTGAGCCGCGATGAATTTGATCTTCTTTCCCTTCGTCAGCACATCGCCCAAGAACGGGATGGCGAAGCCGCCGAAGTTGCTGCCGCCACCCAAGCAGGAAATCACCATATCCGGATAATCATTCATCATCTCGAATTGCTTCTGCGTTTCCAAGCCAATGATGGTCTGGTGCATCAGGACATGATTCAGAACCGAGCCGAGCGAATAGGCCACCTTCTTGTCACCTCTTGCGGCCTCTAAACCCTCCGAAATAGCGATAGCCAGCGAGCCGGGATGTTCCGGGTCTTTGGAATAGAGTACCCTGCCGGCTTCCGTCCGGTTGCTGGGGCTCGCGAAAACCTCTGCGCCGTACATTTGCATCAGATTGCGGCGCTCATGCTTCCAGCGATAGACCGCTCGAACCCAATACACGGTGCATTTCAATCCCATCAGCGCGCAACCGTAGGAAAGCGCCGTGCCCCACTGACCGGCTCCCGTCTCCGTTGTCAGCCGCTCGAAACCTGCTTCCCGCGCATAGAATGCCTGCGCCAGCGCCGTGTTCACCTTGTGGCTTCCCGTCGGGCTGTAAAACTCCGATTTGTAATACATTCTGGCGGGTGTTCCGAGGGCCTTCTCGAGGTTGAGCGCCCGATAGAGGGGCCGTGGCCGCCCGGCTTGGATGTAGATCTGCTGCAGTTCGTCGGGAATGTCAATCCATCGGTCGGTCGAAAACTCCTGCTTGAGACATTCGCCAATCATCAAGTCCGGCAACGATTTGAGTTGCACATCGCCTCGTGGTGGCGGCAGCGGCTCAGGCAGGTCGGGTTGTATGTTATACCATTTTGTGGGTAATTCCTCCGGTCGCAGGATCGCGGCTCGCAGTTGCTTCATTTCAGACTCCTATGAATCGTTGGTGGTTATTTCGAATATTTGGAAATTGCGGAATTGACTGACCCGTCCCCCTGTCTCGTGCTGAGTGGCATATCAGCTCATTCCAGCGAAGCGTGGCATTGCAGAATATTATCGCTGCAAACGGGCTGTCGCCAAAAAGCTCTCTCAGTAATCGGGAATGATCAGTCTCGCTCATCTTGCAGCAAGGCTATCCGTGTCTCGAAGTCCTGGTATTGCGATTTCTCGATCTGCTTGGTCATATCCATAAAAGGTATTTTGAAATCATCCCTTTCACGCGGATCAATGGATCGATCCAGAAGCTTCACATATTCACTAAGGTGCTGCACGAGACTCTTGTTGACCCGAACGGCCAGTGCCGGGTCAGTATCCTTATGCTTTTTGAGAAGAAACATCCGGTACGCGTCAAGATACCCAACGTGGGTAGTAATGATGCGCGTCGCGTGGAAGAGTCCCCGCTCTTCTATCTTCAACTTAGGATGTTTAAACGCGAAATCACTCTTTCTGTAAGTCTCCGCATCCCATTTGAGTTTGGGCTGAAGCACATCCCTGTAGAAAGCGGCCATTGAGTCAATGAATAGTCCCACTTGTTCCCGGGTTTTCCGAATGGGTTCGTCGAATGAAAATCCGAACTCAGACTTGGCGGTAACTGGTGACCAGAAAAGAGGCTTCTTGTTATCAGCCAGGTTCGAGTAATGCTCGAAATGTGTGATGAGTCTCCACAAATAGACAAATCCACTCGGATTAATGATCACCTCTGCCTCGTCGTAGTTTCGCTCCTCTTCGCCAATCTGCCCTCCGTTAATAGTGATCAGATTCGCCCAGTTGTGCTGATGGAAAGCGAATATGACGCTAAGGACTTTTGTGACCAAATCACGACCATAAAGCTTGGAAATCGCAGAGTCAGCCAGGATTTTCTGTATGCGGACCGGATCAGGTCTGTACTTTGCATTGGCTAGAAGCTCCTCTCCATCGACCACATTCGAGTTGTTTAGGATGTACGTCAGTAACATTCGGGCTCGACTGCAGTTGGCCGCCCGGCTAGGGATGTAATCGTTGAGATGCTCGGATTGCTGCAGAAAGTCCCTCCGTAACGCAAATCTGATAACCCAGTACAGCAGCGCTCCGCGTGCGCCGTACAATTCATCACGGTCTTCTGATTCGATGGAAGGGGGACACGACCACTCTTGTTTGGAGTTGACAGCAGTTTCAAACAGAGCGTAAGTCACTTTGCGATAGTCGAAATCAAACAAAGGGACGATCGTCAATCGCGACTTAGTGTCTGTCGCGAACTTCTTCATAAGAATTTTGAGGGCTTCAACATCTCCCGCTACGGGAAGCCCTTGGGACCTAAGCCGATCATAGAGAGTGAAGCGTTTGTCAATGATCGTGGAGAATGTATTTGAGTGAAATGGTATTCGAAACTCAAAGGGAAGCGTCACTGTATCCAGAACGGCGCGGCGGTGGCAATTGAACTCCGCAGCGTTGCCGTCACGCAGACAGAAGAAAAACCTGTAAAGCGAGTCGAAAGCGAAGTGCGCTGGGAAGAGAGAGTGTTGTTGCACTGACTCCATGACGTTGGCAAGCGTCGTGGCAAATGTCCCAACAAAACGCTTTGACAGGAAGTTCACATGCACGGCGTCCAAATTGTCGAATACGACGAAAACAGGGACGCTTCGGTCAAAGCGATGGAAGCATATCATCAGAAAGAGCACGAGAGTGTCACTTAGCTCCGTTTGAGCAAGCGTGCCGTCATACAGGGCGGCCACTCGCTCAGAAGAAGACCACTTCTGCGTATGCCGGATGAACCACGGCGAAAAGCAGCTGTAAAGTGCTTTGCGATGCGTCGCGAGAAAGCCAAAATACTCTTTTCGAAATGCCTCGGTGTTTTCATCGTATAGCATCGCATAGAGCTTGCCCTTTAGAGCGGAGTTTATAGGATGCCGCCTTAGCTGCTCTCGCTCCACAAGGAACTTGAATTCCGGGGCATCCCTTGCCACGCTCATCGTTTCTATGACCCAGCTCTCACTCTCGTCTTCGACTTCTCCCGGGCTTTTCTCCTTATTGAGGCCTGGGTCTGCATGCAGGTCCACAAAGACTGACGTGTCAGGTGCAAAATCATGCATGAATTTTCGCAAAAAGGTTGTCTTCCCGACACCGGGAAACCCTGAGCCAATGAAAACCTGATAATTCCGCGAATCATCATTGATTGCTTGGCGCAATTCCAGTGCGAGGTCAGCCCAATGGTCGGGTTCAACGTACAGGTGACCGTAGAACATGTTTTCGCTTATCAATCCCCCCGCTCTCGCCAGAGGATCGAATGGATTTGCGTAAAGCAACTGAGCGATCTTAGGATTCGACTCGGCTAGCTTCTTGAGCTCGTCGTCGTCACTATATTTTTCCATTTTGAACTCCCTGCTTTGAGCTGATACACGCCAAGAAACTGCCGTAATGCTCGGCAGCTGTCTCCGTCTCAGAAATGACAAGTTCACGAATCAACTCCGCGATGTACGCGTAGGACGAGCCCAAACGCGCGGCATCCTGATGGCTTCCTGCCTCATTGATTGCCGTCGCGAGTGCGTTTTCAAGTTCGTTCATTTTGTCGGTTTTCTGCTGAAACAGGAGCATGATCATACACTTCGACTTGACTAGCCGATGAGCATACTCTGCGGTCTTTCCGGTAGCCGACAGGTGAAGAACGGAAAGGAACTCCGCGGTTTCGGTCATGATTCTGTCTAATCGCCTCTGCAAATCCTTCGTAAAGAGATCTGCCTCCAACTGACGCGCGGACAGTTGGGTCTGAAGTCGGAGGACGGAGATCTGCTCGTTTGCGCATCTTATTTGCTCCCGCAGGACGCCCATCTGATGCTTGGTTCCAAGATACAGCGACAGCGCTGTCAGGAGCACTGTCACAGCGGCGATGAGAACAGACCATCCCTCCAACGTATGTCTTGGTGCTGACGAGGACACCAAGCGAATAACAGAACTCGTTGTATCCAAGACGATTGTTAGTGAGTCCTGCTGGATTAGAGCATAGATGGTATCCATTCACACCTCTGCTTCATTTCAGACTCCTATGAATGGTGGGTGGTTATTTCGAATGCAAAATTTGTGTGCGTCAAATCCTGAGCTCGATGTCCATGACGGTGACGGCGTGTCCGCGCAAAAGCACGCGTTCTCCACGGTCTTCAATTTCAAGGTAACCGCCACGACGCGACGCTTGATAAGCTGAGAGCGTGGTCTTCTGCAATATCGAGGACCAGTAAGGAGCGAGGGCGCAGTGAGCGGAGCCCGTGACTGGGTCTTCATCAATACCCACTTCAGGAACAAAAACGCGGGAAACAATATCCAGCCCGGGCGTCGTCGCTCTGGCGGTGACAATCAAATCGCCAAAGCCAAGCGAATTCAACGAACGGATGTCGGGCGACAAGTTCCGCACCGTCTGCTCCGAATCAAGTTCGGCAAGCTGCCAATCCCCGCCTGTGCTGTAGGAGACAGGAGTCGCGCCCAGGAGGGGAATCGCACTCGGTGGAAAGACTGCCGGACTCACGCGAAGGGCGGGAAAGTCGAGTTCGATCCTGTCGCCGACTCGCCGCGTGGTGAGAAGACCCGAGCGTGTGTGGAATCGCGCCGTCGCATTCGGCGGCAGTCTTCCCGATTCAAAAAGCAAATGCGCGGAGGCAAGAGTCGCATGCCCGCAAAGGCTGACCTCGACCGTTGGCGTGAACCAGCGCAACCGGTATCCATCTTTTTCCGGAAGGAGAAACGCCGTCTCGGAAAGATTCATCTCCGCCGCGATCTGTTGCATCCGCTCGTCGGGCAGCGCATGCTCGACTACGCACACTCCGGCCGGATTTCCGGCGAAGGGCTTGTCGGTGAAGGCGTCTATGGTGTGAAGGGAGAGGGGCATGAAACAGGTTAGCTCCAAGGCGCTTGTCTGTTGCCATTATATGTCGCATGCGCATCCATAGCGCTACACGCGAAGAGAATCGTCCTGTTTGAAAGATACTACGACCTCTTCCAAAATCTTTGTGACACTTTGCACCGCGTGTGGCACCGATTGCAAGGTCTTTTCGAGATTAGAAGCTGAGCTGAGACCGAGGTCAAGAAGCGCGACAGTTACCCAGGTTCCGGAACCCATTCTCTTGGGTCGCTTGAGTCCCACGGAGGCGCAGTCGTCATGCCGCAGAATTCGGTCACAAACCTCACCACAAACACGTGCGCATGATTCCGGTTTTTCTATTTCAACCTTCAGACACAACGCGCTCTTTGCATCCCAGGGAGCAAACTCGAACTGAAGGTAGACCCGGAAATCAGCGTCACCAAGCTTCGCTGTTCGCCAATTCCACCATGCGCCGGAGAAACCACCAGCTGGATTTGAAACATAACCCATAACCATGTCACCGATGCTAAGCTTATCTCGACACCAATTGAAAAAGCCGTAGGAGTCTCCTCCCTCCCAATCCTTGAAGGAAGAACGCGAAAGGTAGTTATATCGGCCTTGCAGAACCTGAAGCCAATTAAGATACGAGGCCGCTAAGTCGCGCACATCGCGATGTTCTCTTTCGGAACCTAACAATAGGTCGGGTTGCGCGAGAGCATCGCACAAGTCAGAACCCGTTACGATGCGGTGGCGTTCCGGAAGCTGTTGCTTCAGCTCCTCTTCGATGACCGTCCGATTTGTGGTGTGCTGAGAGTGGCCGACCAAGAGATAGAGAAGTCCGTCTCCCGCTGTTTCCCCAGCCTGCCTTTTCACTTGATCGAGGGCCAAGTCACTATCCACCTTGATTTCAACCCAGACATGCGACTTCAAAGGGTCTGACATCTCTATTCCGAGGTCAAAGCACCTTCCTTTAGGTTCCCACTCAAAGTCTTCCCGCACAGGGATTCCTGCAATCCCAAACTTTTCAAGCAGTCGGGTCTTGATCAACAGCGGCCCAAGCACCAACTGATGAAGCCGTTCCGAGTCCTTCTTCACGTCGAAAAGCAAATCTATAGCGGCCATGTTATCGCCTCCTTGTGGATGTAGTGAGCGTGGGGTGATCCGAGCGCACGCCGTGCGGCACTACCGGTGATTCGGGTGATATTTATCGAACTCCCAGCGAAGCGGATTTGTTTGAATGTACTCGCAAGCCCTCCCGAGTTGTGCGTCATTCCGAATGATGTGCTCGAAATAGTTCGGTTGCCACAAGCGAAAACCATGTGTTCCTCGAAACTCATTCGTCAGCTTGGTCGTGTACGATTTGAATCCCGCAACAAAGGAACTTATGGAATGCGCCTCCCTGTCACGACTACCACGATGATACACATCCGGTAGTGCCGCACGGCCGTGCGCTGGGTCATGGTCACGAATGAACACGACACCATGCAAGTGATTCGGCATGATCACAAAATCGCCGATTTCAAGTTCCCTGCGGATTTCCGCAGAGCGCAGCCATTCCCTTTCGACGATTCGTCCACACTCATTCAGGTGATTGATTCCATCGGCAACCGTTCCAAACAAGCATTCCTTGTCGTGGGCGCATAAGGTCAGGAAGTAGGCACCCGATGTGGAATAATCATAATGAGGCAGTCGAACGGATTTCAGAAGACCTCCACCGCGCACGCCGTGCGGCACTACCGGGATGCTCTTAATAATTGGGACCGAAGGCGGCCTTGAAAGCGTCGGCCAATTTGATGTCCCACCTATCGAGGGCCTCCAGACGGCCGAAGAAGAAGCGCAGCACCTTCGGCTCCTGGACGAAACGCAAGCCGCCGATGAGTTGGCGGTTCTTGTAAAGCCAAGTCAGCCGATCCACGACATATTCGATGTGCGACATGGTATAAACCCGGCGGGGGAGGGCTAGGCGCGCAAGCTCCAGGTCGGCCAACACATCGCTGCCGTCCGGCGCGCGGTCATTCGAAATGGTGCCGCGCTCCATGGATCGAACCCCGGAGGTGATGTAGATCGCCGCCGCCAGCGCTCCTGCCTGATACTGGCTCTGCGGCACATGCGGCACGAAGCGTTTGGCATCCAAGTGAGCGGCCAAACCTCCTGCCGGAGTGACCACCGGCAACCCGGACTCGAGCATCCGCCGGACGAAGTATTCAATGAACTCCGGACCCGCGCCAGCCACATTCACATCCGTCATCTCCCGCAGGCCGACTGCCATCGCTTCGATTTCTTTCGTGGACATGCCACCGTAGGTGGAGAAACCCTCATAGACCGGCAGCCAATCGAGAAGCCTGTCATAGTAATCCTTGCGGTTGGTGCAGATCATTCCGCCGCGCACGGATGTGCTCTTGCGCGCCGACATGTAGAAGAGGTCCGCATACTGCATCAATTCCCAGATAATCTCCTGAATCGTCTTGCCTGAGTAGCCCGGCTCCCGCATCTTGATGAAATAGGCGTTCTCGGACAACAGGCTGCCATCAAAGACCAGCATAATGCCGTTGGCACTGGCGATTTCCTTGACCTCCTTCAGGTTCTTCATTGAGAACGGCTGACCGCCGACCAAGTTGGTGGTGGCCTCCATCCGTATAAACGGGATTTTATCAACGCCGAACTTCTTGATACAATCCTTGAATCTCTGTAGGTCCAAGTTCCCCTTGAAGGGGTGGGCGCTCTCGGTCTTCATCATTTCGTCGGTATAAATTTCCAGGACCTTGGCGCCGGCGAGCTCGAAGTGAGCCTTGGTGGTCGTGAAGTGATAGTTCATCAGCACGGTATCGCCCGGCTTCACGAACACCTTGGCCAGCAGATGTTCGGCGGCGCGGCCTTGGTGCACAGGCATCGTGTAATCGAATTTCAGGACATCCTTGACCGCGTCGGCCAGTTTGTAGAAGCTCTCGCAGCCGGCGTAGGCGTCGTCCGAAACCATCATCGCCGCCAGTTGATTGTCGCTCATCGCGTTCGTGCCGCTGTCGGTGAGCATGTCCAAAAAGAGGTCTCTTGTTCGCAACAGGAATGTGTTGTAACCGGCTTCCGCGATCGCCTCCAATCGGCGGGTGATGGGCACTAAGTCGGTCCTCTGCACGATGCGGACCTTGTGTGTTTCGATGGGGATCTCGTAACCGCTGGATAGTTTGACTTTCATCGGGGGTCTCCTACTTGATGTGTGTGATGTGATGTTCAGCGCTGCAGGTGTCGGGTGGCGACAAATATTCCTGCGGCATTTCTGTTAAAATATGATAAATATAACCTCGTGGGGGGATAATAGCAAGCACGATGCTTGACGGAGAAATCGGTCGGGTACGACTTTCTGTCCGTACCCTAAATCTGAGAAAATCCGCTCACTCCCGTTGAACTATTCTAAGATGTCTCGCCCGCGACGACTGGTTGCGTCAACACGGCTTCGAGTTCCTTGAAGAAGATTTCGTTTTCTTCCAAAAGGCCAAAGGTGACGCGCGCGGAATTCGGCAGATTATAGCCGCGCATGGGCCGCACAATCACTCCTCGACGCAAGAGAGCTTGAAAGATTTTGGAGGCCGGTCTATCGAAATGAATCAAGACAAAATTCGCGCAAGTGGGAACATAATCCAGTCCGAGCCGGTCGAGCTGCTCCAGGAACATCTGTTTGCTTTGCCGATTGAGCTCGCGGGAACGCTGCAGGAATTCCTCATCGTCGAGCGCAGCAGGCGCGGCGACCTGAGCGAGATGATTCATATTAAATGCTTCGCGCACGATATTCAACTCGTGCACGAGATGAGCCGGCGCCAAGGCATAGCCGATGCGAAGTCCCGCCAAACCATAGGCCTTCGAGAAAGTGTGCAAGATAACCACATTGCGCCCCTCGCGCACATAACGAAGCGTGTCCGGCCGCTCTTCCGGTTCAAGGTAGTCATAATAAGCTTCGTCGAACACGGCCACAACATGATGAGGAAGTCTGCTGACAAACCGATGGATCTCTTCGTTGGATACGCGCGTGCCCGTGGGATTGTTGGGATTGGCGATGAAAATCAGCCGCGTCTGGTTGGTGATACGCTCGAAAATAGCATTTAGATCAAAAGTCCAATTTTTCATCGGAGCCAAGACAGGAACGCCACCCATCCAGCGCGTGGCAATCACATATTTCGAAAACGCTCGCTCCGACGTTACCATTTCATCCGCCGGATCCAAGAAAGCCACACACAAAATGTCAATGATTTCCACCGAGCCGTTGCCGAGCATGACATTCGACATATCGAGGCCAAAACGCGCGGCGAGCTTCTGGCGCAGGTGAAATCCCGAAGCGTCAGGGTAGCGATGAATCTGAGCAAGCTCACGCTGAATCGCTTGCACAGCCAAGGGAGCCGGCCCCAAAGGATTCTCATTCGACGCCAATTTGATGACGCGCTCGAGACCATGCTCCCGCTGCACCTCAGAGATGGGCCGCCCGGGTTCATAGGGCTGGATGCTCTCGAGCACGCGTCGCCGAGGATAGGTCACTTTCATGGAAGTTGGCTATTCACAGTTCAGGCTTTTTTGCTCACATCAAACATGCAATGTCATGAACATAGAAGGCTCGCGATTTTCACGCTCCGCCATATATCCTCTTCATCGGCATGACGCCACGGCAGCGCAATGGGGCACGGTGCTCCCAAGACAAGTCCCGCCGATTTTCTTTCCCCCGACAGATGAAGCGCGTCCACAAGCGAGCAATAAGTATTTAAGTCGGGCGGAATCAGCAAGTCCGCGCGGCCGTTCACACGAGTTTGCACACCTTTGTCTCGGACGGCATCAGGCGAAATAGCAAGGTCGAAACCCAGCGGCCCGTCCACAATCGCCGCGCCGAACTGTCCCTGCTGACTCATTCGCGCAACCTCCGCCTCCCATACTGTCGAAGGAATTCCAGGGGACACGGTTTCCACGCAGGACAATAGTGCCACTCGAGGTGCTTGCTCGCCCAACACCTGAAGAGCCTTAACAAGCATCGCGATTCCTCTCGAGACATCGGGTGAGTTGTCCCACTTCGAGTGTGGTGCGATTCCGATCCACAGAGTCTTTAGATAAGTCTCGACTTCAACGCCTTGCATCACGACGAGCGGTTTTACAGAGAGTTCCACGCGCTCTTCCAACACGCGAAGCGAATCCAGAAAACGAAGTCCATCGAGAAGGAGAAATGAAGTTTCGCCCTTTCTCACGCTCTCCAAAGCTGTGGCTATCCCCGTGGAGAAACCGCCTTCGAAATGCGTCACCTCCCCGCCTTCACGCTGCCATCGCTCAGCAATCGAGGAGACTCGCTGCGCAGTTCCGACAGTACCCAAGCGCCCGAATTTGTGCCTCTTGTTAAGAAGCTCCTTGAAGGTCATGATGCCCCTCCTGCGAAAAGAGAAGCCAGCGCAAGCGAGGCAAGTTTGTTTCGTGGCGGGTCGCTGCGAGACACAAGCGACAGCGGCACTTTGGCACCCGCAATCACGCCCATAAAAACTGCACCGCGCAAGTTGATGAGGGCTTTGGCGGCGATGTTGCACTCTTCGATATTGTTGGAGACGAGAACATCTGCCTTGCCCGCGACTTCGCTTTGCCGCGGAGAATCCAATGGAAGTCCTCGAAGAGCGCTGCCAAAAGTGAGCGGCCCCTCAGTGAATTCTGCGATGCCACGAGCCCGAACTTCCTGGGCGACCGCCGTTGCTTCGACAGTTGCAGGATAATCAAGATTGACTTCGTCCGCAACACCCAAGAGCGCGATTCGAGGCTCGTCAATGCCGAGCACACGGCACACCCAAACAGCGTTTTGGATAATTGCGAGCTTCTGTTCGAAGTTCGGCGCGACCAAGACGCCGCCGTCGGTAATTGTCAGAAGGCGGTCGTATCCTGGAACATCCAAGACGGCACAGTGAGAGAGGGTTTGCCCAAGACGAAGGCCGCTTGTTGGAGCCAGCACAGCCTTGAGCAGAACGGGCGTTGGCAGCTTTCCTTTCATCAGAATATGAGCGCGGCCTTCGGCGCAGGCGCGAACTGCTATGGTCGCCGAATCATTTGGCTCATGGGTGCTCTCGATTTGAAAGCTTTGCGCGTCAAGTTGGAGTTCCGCAAGCAGGCGTTTGATTTTCTCGCCGTCTCCCACAAGCAACGCGTCCACAATTCCTTCACGATGAGCCTCGCCAACCGCCCGCAAAACATCCGCATCTTCCGCACCGGCAACGGCAACGACCGGCCTTTGCCTCGCGGCCATTTCGCGCGCCTTCGCCAAGACCATCTCGGCCGAGGAAAGGGCCCTGCTTCGATTTCTATCCGTCTTTGTCCCCATTGTCGTTGCGGTGCGGGCTCCTTGCAGCCGACCCAGATTTTCGCGGAACACTACGGACAAGGCAAGCCTTGTCCCTACTCAGCGGTTTGGTTACCCCGGGCCAGGATACTAACTGACGCCATTTGCGGCGGCGGCAGGTGTCTCACCTACCACGCGTCAGTCGCGGTCTCAGTATTCCTTTGCCTCTTCTTCGCCTTTCAGGACGCGGAAAGCTCCGGCGGCTAATGCTTCCATCTCGCACTCGCCGGGGAAAACGAAGATACGGCCTACCCATCTTACATACGAGCGCAATTCCTTGCGGAATGAATGCGAATGCACCAGGCCGCCGGTCAAAATCAGGGCGTCAATTTTCCCTTTGAGGACCGCCGCGCAGGCGCCGATTTCTTTCGCGATTTGGTAAATCATGGCGTCACGAATGAGCCGCGCATCGTCGTCTCCCTGCTCGATGAGCTCTTCGACCCGAACGAGAGAACTGGTGCCGAGATAACCCATGAAGCCGCTCTCTTGAGCGAGCTTATGAAGGAGTTGCTCCTTGCTATACTTGCCCGAGGTAGCCATTTCGACAAGTGGGCCGATTGGCAAGACTCCCGCACGCGTGGGCGAAAAGGGGCCCATGCCTAACAGCGCATCATTAACATCCTCGATTCGTCCGCCATTGATGACGGCGACCGAAATCCCGCCCCCAAGATGCGCAATGACAAAGCGCGTGCGCTTCAAGGGCTTGCCAACTTTCGCCGCCGCAAGATGCGCACAAGAGCGCATATTCAGTGCATGCGAACGGCATCGGCGTTCAATTTCCGGAACGCCTGAGATACGCGCCAATGGCGTGAAATTATCCACTGTCACCGGATCCACAACATAGGCGGGGATTCCCCATTTCCTGGAGAAAAACCTCGCCAGCGGTGCTCCCAGATTCGAGGCGTGATTTGACCATTGCTCCGAAAGAAGCTCATCAATCATTTTGTCATTGACAAGATAGGTTCCGCCTTCGAGAGGCCGAAGAGGTCCCCCCCGTCCAACGACCGCAGCCGGTTTCCAATCAATGAGCTTGTCACCCAAGAGATTGGCTATCTCTTGCGTGCGTTCGTCGAGCACATCTCTCGGATGCACGCCGATTCCTCTCGGATGCTCGACCGAGTGCTCCCAATGGCTTTTGCGCTCGCCGAAGAAAGCCAATTTCGTGGAAGTGGAACCGGGATTTATGACAAAAACGAGTTGCGATGCCATTCGACTGCCCTCTATTCAAACACAACGGCGTTCGCATTCACATTCCACGCGGGTTGCATGATTTGTTGGAAATCGACCCATCCCTCAGGAAGAATGGCTCGCTCGCTGAAGTGCATCCGACGCTCGACCATGATTGCCTTTCCTTCCGTCCGCACGGTCTGAACAAAGCTCCCTTGCGCATTCTGCACATTCACTTCAATCGGCAGGTGGATGGTTTTCCATTCCTCAGGATATTCGATACGCAATTTCGCATGCCAGTCACCAAGCGCGCGCAGGAAGAGCGGCACGGGCCTTTTCGCTTCTGCAAAATCCACATTCTTGGGCAACACCACATTCGTATAGGCTTTGTTGTCGGGCAAATAGAAAGCGCGAACGCCGCCTGTCGTGTCGCCGGCTTGCGGCAAGCGCATGTGAAATGCGAGTTCACTTTCACGCGGAGACATCGTCCGCACACGGACATCCTCAACGGTGACTCCCTTCCAAAATCCTTTTAGCATACCCGTGAGAAGATCCTCCAATTTTCCGTCGCGCATCTTGCCAAGATGATTCAGCGCACCACTGAACCGCCAGACACCCTCGCCGCTCGTTGAACTATCCGATTTCAGACTCCAAGTCACGAGAAGTTCGGAGAAGGTTGGTTGGTCTGCCCAAGGCATGGGCGCCGGAGACAGCGAGGCGCCCGATTTCAACCGAAGAATCTGAGCATCCCCCAACCTCTCCCGCAAGCATTCCTTTGGAGGCTTCGTAACATCGAAAAGGCGTTCACCATCATCTGTCTGAACAATCACCAACGCTTCAGAGAAATCATCCAAGCTTGGCACATCAGGCACATTGGCAAAAACGAGCGCGACATCAGCCGCAAGCCCCGCCGCTTTGGCCACAGACACAAAGAGCACAGCCAAATCCAGCGTGTGGCCATAACCGCTCTCGAAGACCTTCGCCGCAGGTCGAAGAGTGCGCTTGAACAACGGATAAGTGTGTTCGATTCGATTGAATCTCTCGCGCAGGAAGGTCTGAATCGCCAGCACCCGACTCTCTGCGCTCAGCTCATCTCCGAATTCCTTGCCGACTATACGACGCATTTCGGATGTCACGGCAGTATCAGCAGCAGCCGAGACCAACGGACGCAGGATAGAGTCCCAACTCGAGGCATTGGAAAAGCTCACACGCGGGCGGAAGCGGGATGCAAAAGGCTCTGCATCGGGTGCCCAGGCCGCAGGCAATTCGTCCATCCGCCAGAAGTAGCGATCCACTCCGGCAGTTGTGCTCTTCTGCATCGCGGGCGCGCCATTTTCCTCTTGCATCTGGAATTTTGTGCCTGCAGGAGCCTCAATAGAAAGCTCCTGACGAAGAATGGGATTTCTCCCACCAAAAAGAGCGGTGCCACTGAAGACTTCGCCCAAAGGCTTGCGGTCGCGTATCGTGTAATCGAGATAAGTAATCGCACCCGGTTCGAGACCCAAGTGCGTGACGACCATATCTTGCAGGCTCGTGTAATCGGGTGCCAAAGCGACGGCATCGGGAGTAATGCGATTGAAGCCGTTCGGCGTCGTGTCCACAATCTTGCCAGAGGGCACAAAAGTGCGGCTCATGGAAACCGTGAGTTCCTGACGAACCGAGTCATAAGGAATTTCGGGATCGCCGTAGTTATCCATGGACCAATAGGTTCGCAAGAGCCTGACGATGGTTATTTGCACTTCGCGCCGACCATCGGGCAGCAGCGTGTAGCGAACCGCCTTATAGAGCTCAACGGCATCCTGGTCGGTATATTTCTCCGCTTCGCTTTTCAGAGACAGAATCTCTTCAATCGTCGCCGCTTGCGCAAGAAAAACGGCCCCAAAGAGAATGCTCACGATCAGCGCAGGATAAATGAGATGTTTTGTCATGATTTGCCTCCACGGAAAGTCCAGATGGCTTCGGCCTGTTTCTTCATCAGCTTCTGCGCTTCAATCAGCTCGCCGCATTCTTCCGGCGCCACGGTTCGCTTCGCGCTACGATAGAGGCTTTCATGTTTGAAACGACTGCCTTTGTCCGAGATGATCTGTCGGAAGGTTGCGATGTCACCCTTGGCAATTACCGAATCTGAACGAGTGACGAGATGCATTCCCGGCGGTAATTCGATTTGCTCATCCAGATAGGTTTCGCGCGTGCCCCACAGGAGCGCTGGCGTCTTTCGCTCCTCGTCTCCTAAATCGAGGACAAGGTTGAATGGCCGAGGGGCACCCACGACAAGCTTGAGAGCGGGTGATGTCATCGCGAAATAATTCCGGTCAGCGTGGGCATATCCAGGGAGTTCGACCTCCATTTCAAGTTGCATATCCTTGTAGAAATCAAGAGGGTCGCTCACTTCATAGCTCACGAGCTTCGCCGCAGGAGAAACCTTCAGCAGCCAGTCCTCAATCATTCGGCGCTGTTCAGCCAGCGACGCATCGCCCGCAGCTCGTCGCAACCGTGTGTCGCCGTATCCCGTCCCCGCGGCGTGAATTGTGCCAACAAGATCACCATTCGGGTTGGCGCGCCAGCGTGCCGTGATGCGTGTCTGGCTTTCTTCGGCAGCAAAGGGACGGATCGCCGCTCGATCTTCTCCGCGGGGACTGCCGATAACATAATGCTGCTCGCCTTCAGCCAAACTCCATATATCACGGCTGGCGGCGGCCCAAGTGGGGTCAATCATCCAGAAAGAGCCATCGGGCTTCTTTAGTGCGACCACGCAGTGATTGAATTGATCCGCGGGGACATGCTCGACGCGCGCGCCCGCCATCGTCATCGCCGGATAAACCGTATAGCCCGCCGCGCGCAGCATCCCGACACACATTCCCGCGATATCCTTGCAGACACCACAGCGATCGCGGAAGGTCATCGTCGAAGGATGAATCGTGTACCCCTCGCCTTTGCCCATCGTGATGCCTGAATACCGAATATTCTGGGCAGTCCAGTGCAAAATCGCGGCGACGCGCAAGCTGTCCGTAGGCAATCCACGCGTGATTTCATTGACCTTCGCCTGAATATCTTCGTTCATATCAAAGATAGGCTCATTCGTTGCGAAAAACCATCGCGATTTTTCCGGCCAGTCTTTCACCGTTGCCAAAACGACCTTGGTCACGAAATCCGGCGGGTCAGGCTGGCGCTCTTCCTCGATGATAGGTTCGATGTCTTTCTTCCAAAAGGTGTAAACCAGATGGTCATCATCGAAATAGAAAGATGCGAAGACTTCGCCGTTATAGACTTCGTATTGAGCGGGTTTGTCTTTCGGCACGCGAAGGACATACGCCTTCTCCACCATGGGATACTGCGCACCGAAAAGCACCACATCATAGAAATGCCCGCGCATCGGAGGAATATAGCGCTCATCCTCTTCGGGAGGCTGCCAGAGATATGCGATTTGAAAACCTTTCTTGTAGGTTTCGACTTCGATCGCATCGCCAACTTCTGACGAGGGTAGTGCCAGGAGTTTCATTCGCCCGCCCCAGCGAATCCAGCTTGCAGGCGCAAACAAATCCTGAATTGCCGAAAGCGAGATTTCCTCGACCTTGCCTTCTTTGCGATGAATCGCAACGCGGCGAACCTCGATAATGTTCGATGCCGGATCGTAATCGAAGCGCATCGCCCGGAAATTCTTGATTCCCTCGGTAGTCAAAATCTTCGTGAGCGTGCGCGAGACGACATGTGTCAGACCCGATGGTTCCATGCGAATCACCGTCGAATCGAACACAACGACCGCCGCCGCATCAGGATACTTTTTGGCATCTCCGGCCGCATCAATGAGATGGCGCAGTGGGTCGGTCTGCGCCTGGAGATTGGAGCCAATCGCCGCACAGAACAGGGCCACAAGACCCATGAGGATTCTTGTAAATTTCATAAAAACAGTTTCCTATCACTTATGTTATTTCACGAATTAATAACACACAAGTTGCCTCTTGGCATGTGAACATAATAACATTCTCTCCGCAATTTTGCAAGGCTGGCGCCTTACCTGACAGCGCACATGCAAAAAGGGCCGCGCGGCTCACCCAACCCGTCGGCCTTTTGGCTTTGTTCGCCGTGGCGATCTCCAGACCCACGATGGCGATTAAACCTTTTCTGAAATGGCACTAGGCGGGACGCTCCCGCGTCCCGCGTGCCCCCCCACCGGGGACGGTGGGGGCCTAGTAAATTATGGTGGGGTTAGTAGATTGATGAACGCGACAACCTTTCGAGAAAGGGGACCAGCCGCGACCTCCGGTAGCGGATGGACGCTAATGCTTGAATCGCCGTCGCACGGCGAAAAGAAAGAGAGCGACGAGAGTGGCGGTGCAAACTACCTGCAACGCCACAAGAATATCTGACCAGATGCGGTTGTCACGGACGAACTCGAAGCCAATCCGGTTTACAGAGGCAATCTGCACACTGAGTTTCCATGAATTCCAGAAGAAGGGATCAACCTGAACATTGATGCTGGTGCTCCAGTAGGCGAAGGCGAACAGCGGGATGCTGACAAGCAGCCACAACAGCGGCCGAAGCAGGCTGCCGCTGTAGTCGGATAAGATTTTGTAGCATGAAATGAGGGCGTAGTCTGTCAACCCGTGCAGATTTTTGCCCTGAAGCGCCGCGCGCCGCCGCATTTCAAAAACACCGCGTTCGAAGTCATTAGCTTTGGGATGGTCGAGTTTCTCGCGAAAATTCTTCGCAAGTTGTTGGTAGCTGATAGCAATACGGTTCCATTCGGGATTGGGCTTGACTGTAGAGCCAGGTCTGCCCTTCCGCAAGATGTATTCATCTCCCACCACCTTTCTCCCACGGAACTCCGGCCATTCGCAATTATAGAATTCAATCTGTGAGCAGTCGGTTCCCTTCAGGAGGACATGGCGCATATCTCTACAAGTATGGAATATAAGTGTAGAATCCGCCTGCAATCTGTTATCCTGAAGATCAACGATTCCGTTTTCTTCGAATTTCAAATCCTTGAATTGCAGGATGCCCCGTTCGATCTTCTGTTGTTTTTCATTTCGCTTCATACCCTCGCCCGGCCATAAGACTCTGACACGGCCTGCAATATGGCAGCCCTCGAAATCGCCAAGAATGCCGAAGGAAACATAGCGGAGATCAAGTATTCCACGAAATGTGGCCTCATCGAATAAAGAGTGCCCTAAAAATGTCACTCTGTAAAACCCAGCGGCTCCTCTAAATTTTGCTTCTACGAAGTCCGCATGGCACCTAAATACCACCTCGTTAAAATGAACATCCTCATAAAATTCAGCGCCTGTGAAAAAGGTGATCTCCGAAAAAATCGCATTGTTGAACTCAGCACCCTTCCCAAATATTGCCTTAGTGAATCGAGCTATTTTTGAAAATCTGGCCCCTGAGAACCACGCGTTGGCGTTTTCTGAAAATGTTGCGTGGTTAAACCAGACTTCGCCCGAAAAGGTCGCCCCTTCGAAGCAGGCAGATCCTTCGAATCTCGTTCCAAAGAACGAGGCTTTCTTCAAAAACCTTGATCTCATGAACCAAGCATCGTCTGAAAAGGTTGCCCCTCCGAACCAGACCTCAACTGGAAAGACTGCCCTGAAAAACAGATTCGAAAAAGCACCGCGCTGGCCATAGCGCACCGAGTCCACAAACACAAAATCGGAAAAGTCCCACACATTGGCTTTTACCCGCCGCCACTCTCGAATCTGTTTCGCTAGTGCATTCCGGAACTCCTGCGGGTCTTTCTCTGGCGCATGGAAGATGCACTTGTCCGTTTCGGGAAAGTTCGGGTCGCTGTGGACCTCCCGCGTGCAGCCTTTATAAGAACATTTGGGGTTCATAGGTGAAGCCTAAATGAGTTCATGTCCATACTTAGCGGCCAGAGATAATTGATACTGTGTGCCGAGCACGCCAGCGCTGCCGTGTAAGAAACTCCTTCCTCACATCAAGTTTTCAGCTCTTTCTTGCGCGCGGCGGGAAAAAGGACATTATTGAGAATCAGCCGATAGCCGGGCGAATTTTTGTGCAGCGCAAGATTCGTGGGTGGGTCGCCAACTTGGTGACGATAATCTTCTGGGTCGTGACCGCCGAGAAATGTCCAGGTTCCTTTGCCGTAGTTGCCATGGACATATTTCACTTCGTCCGTGCCTTCGGTTTGCGCCAAGAGCATGGTGCTCCGTTTCAAAAAACGCTTGTGAAACGCCGTGGTTTGTCCCATGAAGCCCTTCACGACGGATGTGTGACATTGCGTGAGCATCGTCGGCACGGGGTCATATTTTGCCGAAAAATCGAAGAGCGTAAAATAGTCCCCCTCATCTCCTCGCGGCGCCATCCCTGTACGCGGCGAGACATCAATATCCGAATACTCATAGACCATCGGATCCGTGATGAGCGTGAAATTCTCGAAAGCGAAACATTTCGAATAATCCAGCTTCTGCTGGCAGTCGGGATCAATGCCATCGCCGTCAAAAGGCACCGCGCAAATGTCCGTGCCTTCAGCGGCCAGCGCAATGTCATAGGAGTCTGAAGCGCTGCACATCGCGAATACGAATCCCCCTTGTGCAACATAGCTCTTGACAGCCTTGGCGACAGCGAGCTTGTCTTGGGACACCTTCGCAAAGCCCAAGTTTTGAGCAAGCGTTTCCTCCTTGCGCTGCGCATCAATATACCATTGCGCAAACCGGTACATCGCATAGAATTTGCCGTATTGGCCGGTGAAATCCTCGTGATGCAAATGCAGCCAGTCATATTTGGCGAGCTTGCCTGTCAGCACTTCCGGGTCATAGATTCGGTCGAAGGGAATTTCGGCGTAAGTGAGTGCAAGGTTCACCGCGTCGTCCCACGGTTCTTCGGTCACTTCCGGCGGAGCGTAAATCGCAACTTTGGGCGCCTTTTCAAGCAGAACCACCTCCATGTTTTGTTGCTCGATTTCAGAATAGATGGCACCCGCATCGCCGCTGCCGACTTGCTCGGAGGTCACACCGCGCAGCCTGCACTCATGCTCCACTTCCGACGCGTAATCCATCATAAATGAGCCGCCGCGATAGTTCAGCAACCACTCAATATTGAGGCCATGCGCGAGAGCATAATACGCCACACCGTAGGCTTTCAAGTGATCCGTCTGCGTCAGGTCCATCGGGATGAGCAGCTTTTGCGCAAATACGGGCGACGCAATTATGAAACATACGATGAATCGGAGAATCGTTTTCATATTCATTCTATTTCCTTTGTTTGTTTATCGTCGAGAAGGGTCATCAGACCCAAAATCGAATTCCGGGCGAGAAAGACGACACTCCACGCCGAGGAGGATCATCAGACCCAAAGCGAATTCCGGGCGAGTCTAAGGACTCGCCTCGGCGAGAAAGACGACGCTCCACGCCGAGGAGGGTCATCAGACCCTCCCGCAATTAGAGCAAGGTCACCGTAACCACTCCTCGCACCATGTTCGCATAGTCCCGCGCACTTGACCACGGGTAGTCCTCGGCTCGCACCACAAGTCCTCGCCGAACAGGGTTGTTATGAATGTATTCCGCTTTGACACGGGCCGCATTCGCCCCAGGAACAGGCACATCATCATAGCTTCGCATCCACATTCCTTTCTTGACGAGCCCCGGAATCAAATGCCTGCGCGAGCTCCATTTCTTGAACTCAGTCATCATCCGAATGACGATTTCACCATCTGTCGGTTGGAGCAAGAGCGCATGCAGATGATCAGGCATCAGCACATATCCGTAACACTCAAGGCCAAATTCCTGGCGGTAGCCCTCGAAAAGCTCTAATATCGTCGTGCAAATCGCATCGCTGCTGAACCAATGGCCGCGAATTGCGGTCACCGTTGTAATGAAATGAATACTACCTGCAAAAGTGAGAATTGAATGTCTGCGTCTCAATGCCGGCTCCACTTCCGGGCGGGTCTGATGACCCCGCTTCGGCGGAAAATTTACAGAAGCTCCATCGCAACACAATCCACCACCGGACAGACTTGCGCGCACAAGCCGCAGCCAACGCACTTCTCATCGAGAACTCGCGGTACCTGCTCTTGCCCGCGATATTCGATGGCCATGTGGCCGCCGTCGCGGCAGGCCACATAGCATACATTGCAGCGAATGCAGGTTTGTTCATTGATATGGCTGCGTACCTTTTGGTGTGGCAGCGAATCGTGGTCGCGCAGATTCGGCAAGGCTCGTCCGACAAGCTCGCTGACATTGGCGAGGCCTGTTTCATCCAAGAGGTGCGAAAGTCCCGAAGTTAAATCGTCAATAATTTGAAAGCCGTAGTGCATGACGGCGGTGCAAAGTTGCACGCATCCCGCGCCCACCGCCATCACTTCCGCTGCGTTTTGCCAATTCGAAATGCCGCCGTTGCCGCTAATGGCAAGGCGCGTGGCTTGAGCAATCTTAGCAACCGCATAGAGCGTCAGCGGCTCAATTGCAGGGCCTGTGTAGCCGGAGAATGTCGAGTAGCCGCCGATATTTGGCTCGGGCACGAAAGTCTGCAAGTTCACGCCCATCAGTGAGGGAAAGGAATTGGCGGCCGTCACCCCATCGCATCCTGCTCTCTCGACGGCACGCGCGATGTCGGCAATGTCCGTCACAAGCGGCGTGATTTTGATGAGAACGGGCGTTGTATCCGCCGCTTCCTTCACCCAACGCGCGACGCGCTCGGTCGCTTCCACCGATTGCGCGAGCATTTTGCCCGGCTCCTCGCCCATCGAGCCTTGCGGACAAGAAAAACTGCATTCGATTAAATCCGCACCCGCTTTGCGCAGCGTGGCCGCAAGCGTTTGCCATGCCTGCTTGCTTTGGCCCATTATGGACGCAGCGATGAGCTTTCGTGGGAATTCCTTTTTGAGAACCTTCACGCGTGAGACAATTTCGTCTATGGGATAGACGCTGATGAGGTCAATATTACCCATGCCCAGAAGGCGATGATCACCTGCGCGCCAGCCCGTCATTAGCGGATAGGTAAGCGAGACGGATGTGCCCGGCATTGAAGTTGTTTTCAGAACTGCACCTGCCCAGCCCATCTCCAAACCTCTGCGCACGATATCGAGTTCATCGGTGGATGGTGCTGCGGAAAGAATGAAAGGATTCTCGAGCTCAAAACCGCAAAAAACAATAGACAAATCCCGCAGCGGATAGAGGGAAGGATACCGGTCGAAAGTTTCTCTTAGAACTATTCTCATGTCTTTCTTAAGAATTCTGCGATGTGTTCGCCGATGCGCCGTCCTTCAGCAAAAGCACCGACAATCGTTCCCTCGCCGTGCACCGCGTCTCCTCCAATGAAAACGCCGGGCACACTGCTCTCCCCTTTTTCATTGACAGCAAAATGGTCTCCGCTTTCTCGCGCAAGTTCGGCGAAGAGAGCCGTTTCAACACTTGCTCCAACCGCGATGATAACATAATCCGCAGGCAAGCGAATTGGAGGAGCGTCTGCGGGAATCGGCCTTGGTCTACCGGATGCATCCATCGGCCCAAGCTCTTGGCGCTGCAAAAAAGTCGCGACGACATGCCCATTTTCGCCTATGATGCGCACCGGCACTTCCAGGAATCGGAAAACGGCTCCTTTTGTGCCAACTTCATGTACTTCCTCCGGCCATGCGGGCATGTCAAGCTGGCGGCGGCGATAAACAACGGTGACTTCAGCACCCACGTCGAGCGCGACGAGCGCAGCATCCATTGCCGTGTTCCCGCCACCCACAGCCACAACTCTCTTACCCGTAAGGTCTAAGGGATTCTCCCGCATTCGCCGAAGGAAGGCGGACGCTGACTCGACCCCAGTCAGTTCTTCGCCCTCAATTCCCAATCGCGCGGTCTTGCCGAGCCCGACCGCAACGAAGACGGCTTCAAATTTCTGCAAATCAGCAAGGTGACGAATTGACTTTGAAGTGACGATCTTCAGGCGCTCAGCAAAGGCGTGCAAATCCTCCTGCAATGTCTTTTCAACGCGAGCTTCTGGGATTTCTATAGAGGGAATGCCGCCAATTCGGGATTCCTTTTCAAAAATGGTGACATCGAATCCGAGTCGTGTCAGTGCCAAAGCGCACCCAAGACCCGCAGGTCCTGCGCCGATGATTGCTACTTGCGGTCCCAGAGCCTTGGGCCATTCAGGAAAGGCCTTCACATGCACAGAAGCTGTGACAAACCGATGTAATGCGCGAATGTCAATGGAATGATCCAAGCGGCCTCGCGAACATTTGCGGCGACAAAGCACATCTTCAGGACATACCGCGCCGCAAAGCGAGACAAATGCATTTGCGCTGCGCAACTCTTCAGCCGCACTCGCCAAATTGGTGCTGCGAATCATGCGGATGTAGCGGGGAATATGCACATTCGCGGGGCATGCCGAAATGCACGGCGCGTCAAAACATTGCAGGCATCGCCATGCTTCGGCTTGCGCCTGCGTTTTCGTGTAGGCGGGCACCGGACTCATGGCGCTTTCGCTCTCCGTCGCGCGGCGGCATCTTGAATCGCTTCGACAATTTGCACATAGCCGGTGCAGCGGCAAAGATTCCCCGAAATGGCTGTGCGGATTTCTAATTCCGTTGGCGCAGGGTTGCGCCGCAAGAGAAATTCAGCGGACATCAACAAGCCCGGTGTGCAGAAACCACAATGAACCGCGTCATGGCCAAGAAAGGCTTCCTGCAAATCGGTGAGCTTGTCGCCATCGGCAAGGCTTTCGACAGTCAGCACATCCACGCCGTCAATCACGACGACGAGAACGAGACACGAGCAAACCGGATTACCATCGAGCAGCACGGTGCACGCACCGCACTCGCCGATTTCGCAGCCGCATTTCGTACCGGTCAGCCCCAAATCATCACGCAAAAAATGCAAGAGCGTCCGGTCAACGGGAACGACGCGCTCGATGATTTCGCCATTAATGCGCAGCCGCACAGGCTGTTTATCACTTTCTTGGAGCTGCATATTTATCGAATTCCTCGCCGAGGCAGATCCCCTGGCCTGCCCGGAAGTCATGCGGGCGAATCGGGGGATTCGCCGCCGCGAGCAGCCCCCTAAGAGAGGCCTCTGGCCGCCCCTTTCAATTTCAATAGAACACCTTTGCAGTGCGGGCAGGCAGAGCCAGCCCGTAGGGGTATCTCTTGCTTGCCGCTATTGCACAACGCAACCTTTGAGATTCAAAGACGAATTGCTGCGATAAATGCCATCACCTTCGTGGCCGGCGGAATTGCCGGTGATGGTGCAAGCGCCAAATGAGAGTGACGAATTGCTGCAGAAGGCTCCCCCGCCATACCATCCAGTCGTATTACCAGCGATGGTGCACTCAGCAAAGACGAGCGATGAACGGCGACCATAAACTCCACCGCCGTAGAATCTCGTCGAATTATCCGCTATCGTGCAATTCTGGAAGGTGATTGCGGAAAGGCGCCCATACACTCCGCCGCCGCCATATTTCGCCTGATTGCCAGCGATCGTGCAATTGACGAAGGTCGGCGAGGAGAGCGAGCAGAGAATGCCGCCACCCCATTGAGCCGAATTGTGCTTAATGACACAGTCGCTGAAGGTTGGGGACGAGTTGCGACAATAGAGTCCACCGGCCCGACCCTTGGCGTGCTCAACAGAGCAGTAAGCAAGCCGACTTCCCGAACTGCTTGAGTCCATGAAGCGAAGACCTGACCAATGGCGGTGACGGGCGCGAATGTTCGTCGTGAAAAAGATGGAATCCTTCGCCGTGCCCTCGGCCAAGAGCGTTCCGCGGATTGTGAAAGCGTTGGCTCTGGCAAAAAAGAGAGTCGTTCCAGGCAAGAGACGCAGAGTGTCACCGATCCCGACCGTGATATTGCCAACGATTCGATATATTCCCGGCTCCAGCGTGCCTTTGAGTGAACCGGACAGGCGATGCCCCGAAAGACGCAGAGCCATGGGCGCAAGTGTCGTGTCGGTTGCGAGGAGCTGAATTGAGGCTGTGGTATTGCCAAAAGTGCCGTGGCTGTATTCCACATCGTAGAGTCCGGTGGTGAGATCAAGATTGAAATGACCCGAAGGCTCGGTATAAACGGAATCCGCCACCACAGAAGAGCCTGCCTCGACAAATTTGATCTTTGTCCCCGAGTGATCACTTTCGCTCTCGAGATAACAGTAGCCGTCCACCATAAGAGCGAAGCCTGCTTGCGCACAAGCGAGCATGAATAGGATTCTCAGACATTGTTTCATGTTTTTCACAGAAGTGCCAAATCTCTTTTTCACTCTAAATCAACATCCCGGCAATCGTCGCGGTTTGCAGACAAGCAAGGTTGCCGCAGAGCATCGCTCGCAAGCCGAGTTGTGCGAGCTCGGGACGGCGTTCGGGCGCAAGAGCCGAGATGCCGCCAATTTGAATCGCAATCGAAGAGAAATTGCAGAATCCGCACAGGGCATAGGTAGCCAGCGTTATCGTGCGTTCTGAAATGACTCCGGAGTGAATCATCTTCGAGAGCTCAATGTAGGCCACGAATTCGTTGACAGAGATTTGAGTGCCAATGAGATAGCCGAACTCGCGCGCTTCGTTCCAGGGCACCCCCACCACGAGTGCGAGCGGGGAAAAGATGATCGAAAAAATCTCGCGCAGGCTGGCGGGAAAATACATAAAACCCATATCGAAAACCTTGCCCGAAACCCACCCGAGAAGTGCATTGATGAGCGCAATAAGGGCGATGAACGCCAGCAGCATGGCGCCGACATTCGCGGCGAGTTTCAACCCATCGCGGGCGCCTGCGGCGGCTGCGTCAATTACATTCGCGCCACGCGGGATTTCCGGCATCTGCACTCGCCCGGCGGTCAGCGGCTTGCCTCGTTCAGGCACGACGATTTTGGCGAAAACGAGGGCGGCGGGAGCCGACATCACCGAGGCAGCCAAAAGATGATTGGCGGGAATTCCAAGCAAAATGTAGCCTGCCATCACCCCGCCCGCAATCGTCGCAAAACCGCCCGCCATCACCGCCATGAGTTCGCTGCGAGTGAGCGTTTCGAGAAAGGGGCGGACGACCAAAGGTGCTTCCGTTTGTCCCACGAAAATATTCGCTGCGCATGAAAGCGACTCGGCACCCGAGGTGCCCATGGTTTTCGCCATGACCCACGCGACCGCGCGCACAATGCGCTGCATGAGCCCAAGGTGATACCCAATGCTCATGGCGCTGCCCACGAAAATGATCGTCGGCAAAATCGCAAACGCAAATTGAAAACCAAAGGTCTCGCGATACTCGTCCTTCACAATGTTGCCAAACAGGAATTCAGCGCCTTGCCTGCTGAAACCGAGGAAGAGCGTGACGATTCTACCGAGCCACTCAAAAGCGAGGCGGCCCCACGGCGTCCATAGGATGATTATGGCGAAACTCATCTGCAGGCCAATGCCCCAGAGCACCACTCGCCAGGGGAAATGCCGCCGATCCGTCGAGAGCACGAGCCATCCGATGGCGACGAGAATGGGTACACCGAGCAAAGATAAGAGTCGTTCCATGATTTCAGTCGTATTAAAAATGGAGTTGCGTTCTCAAGACGCTGGCTTTTTCGCTGTCCTATTTTGTCTCTTTGGGAGGATGACAGCTTTCACCGACGCTCGAAGGAGTCATTTCTGAAGAGTCCGGTATCGCATTAGTTGGACTCCATTCACCCACTGTCTCGACATAAACTTTGACAGGCCCGTTTGAAGTCCACTTTTCATTGGCGTTGTAGCCCCACCCGAGATATTCGGATGCTCCGCCGCCCTCGGTCGTGATCAAGAAGCGCGCTTCGACATGTCCAAAGTATTGCGCCACATCTGCCGGACTCTCTCTGTCCCCTCCCGACGGATCAACCGGCACCCAGCCATATCCCGGCAAGTAGCATTCGCACCACCGGTGAAAGACATCGTCGGTTGACGCATCATCTCCGCGAATGACAACGGAACCCACATAGCGCGTGGGTAATCCCGCCGCGCGACAGAGCGCGATGAAAACGAAACTGTATTCGCTGCACGAACCGTTCCCACGCTTCAACACAGCGGGGGCGACATTCCAACCGCCCGCCAGCTCATAGGTCATGTGGTCGCGGACATACTTGTAGATTTTGCGCATGAGCCAATACGGTTGCTTTTCATCTCCCACCGCTTCTTTGGCGGCTTGAACGATGATGGGATCGTGGATGCAATACTTCTCTTCGTCCACCAGATATTTCTGGCGAATCTCTTTGTCAATGTCTTGGAGAGAACAGACCTTTTCAGGGAAGACGAACCAGCGAATATCCGATAGCTGCGCCGTCACAACCATTGTAATGCGCTGCCGCTGAGCCCGAGGGGGATTCGCCAACCGATAATGCGCGATTTCCTGTCCCCACCGATCCTGAATCATCTCGGTCGGCTGCGGATTCAGAAGCACCTTCCCATAAATCTTCTGACCGGGCCGATCTTTGGGTAGGGCCAAAAAAGCATCAAATGTCTGCACTTCTCCCGGGCCATAATTGCGGAATTCATGCGTCAGCAGCAACTTCTCGGTCTTGGCGTTGCTGAGCTTGAAGGAAACGCCATCATTCACCGCGAGCTCGTAGATTCGGTCATCCTGGTAATCTACATTCCACAACTTTCCGTCTCGCCAAGCCAATCCGCGAGCATACTTTCCGGGTGCGTCAAGACTCAGCAGCACTTCGCCATCGGTCGGTTCGATCATGAAAATGCGATCTTGAATCCGGTCGGCACACCACAAATATTTGCCGTCCCAAACCAATCCTTGGGGCGAAGTAGATGGCGCACGAAACGAGACAATCGTCGTGCCGTCATCGGTGGAGATTTTGGCGATCAGGTCTTCTTGGTCATCGGCAAGCCACAGAGAGTGGCCGTCCCAAGCGAGCCCCTGAGGTTTGGGTGTTGGCGACGCGAAGCTCTTCACCGTGATTCCTGACTCTGTGTCGAGTTGCCAAATACGATTCTCTTCGCCGTCAATCCCCCAAAGGCATTCTCCATCCCACGCCAGCCCCAAAGGAATGAAACCGGGTGCAGGCAGAGACTTTTTCACTTCACCGGACACGGGACTGATTGCATAGAGGGAATCAGAGAGGCGGTCCGCCAGCCAGAGATATTGACCATCATAAGCGAGACCCGTCGGGCAGCTCCCGGGCGTGGGAAAGCTACGCAGCGTATCGCCGGGCATCGCCCATAGTACGGGCCAAGCAAAAAGAGCAACGAGTGCAAAGCGAATGGCCCATCGAATGGTTTTCATATTTTCTCTCCCGAAGGCAGCGGGCACGGCACACCGTGCCCCTACGATATTTTGCGGAAATGTCTGGAATGGTTGCATGCACTGAAACAATCATCTTCCCCTGCGCACCCAGCTCCTGCGGTCATGGCACGCCGTGCCCCTACTTGAAAGGATTCTCGCGATCCATCTCCCACTGCGCGAGATTGTTCGCTATATATTCACGCACCTGCTGAAGATCATGCTCATTTCGTATGACATGTTCATAATAGTTACGCTGCCATACCACGGCACCAGGTGTTCCGCGGACTTCGTTGATGCGCTTGGAAACCGCGGACTTGAAGGAACCGACGACGGAAGCAAGTGAATGCGAAACAGACTGCGCAAACACTCGCTCCGTAGGGGCATGGCGTGCCGTGCCCTCGTCCACATCAACGAACATGATAACTCCGTGAAAATGATTCGGCATCACAACCGCTGCGTCAAGCTCAACATAAGGTCGCAATTGCCCAGTCCGCAGCCATTCTTCTTCCACCACCTCGCCCAGCGAATTCTTTGCCATCATGCCTTCAATGATTTCCCCGAAAATACATTGCTTCTCGTGAGTACAGATGGTGACAAAATACGCCGCAGGACTTTGATAATCGAAGTGCTTCAGGCGAACAGAGCGGCGGTTTCTCAACTCATCGTTCATGGGCATTGCCAGCGGGCACGGCACGCCGTGCCCCAACGGCATTTCGTGTATGGTTATATCTCCAAGAACGGCCCAACTTCGTAGTGGGCGGTGAGGTGAATTGCAGGGTGCCCGTTATCATCAAACGCTTGAGCAACCGTATCACGAGCCAACATGGGGTCATTATTCTCGCGAGAGAGATGCGCCAAAACAACATGGCGCAGGTCTTCGTGCCAGGCGTTTTTCAGGGCATCGGCTGCTTGGCGATTTGAAAGATGTCCGTATCGCGAGCGAATGCGCTCTTTGAGATATTCGGGATATGGCCCATTAGCCAGCATATCTTCGTCATGGTTGCTTTCCAAAACAATGACCTGACAGCCGGATATTGCTTTCTTGACTTCGCGAGTGACATACCCCAAATCGGTTGCCATTGCCACGCGCACTCCATCGTGCTCAAAGACGAAGCCGACGGGATCGGCGGCATCGTGGGGCACGCCAAAATAGTGGACACCTATATCACCAAAATGAGTTCCTTTAGGCGAAAGGCGGCGCACATCCACATTGTCGGGCAGCATCCACGCGAGCTCATCGGCTGTGCCATGACTCGCATAGACCGGCAGATTGTATTTGCGTGCCAAGAGAGGCACACCGCGCAGATGGTCTGAGTGCTCGTGGGTAATGAGGATTCCCTCGATATCTGCAATGGTCACGCCCAGAGTTGCCAGAGAGCGGGCGATGACTTGGCCCGGAAGACCCGCATCAATCAAAAGGTGCGTCTCTCCCGCACGAAGATAGATTGAGTTGCCTGAGCTGCCTGAGCCGAGTGGACAGATTTGCATTGTATTTATGAAGGCGTTTCTTGAAGCCGACTGCCTCGTGTTTCGAGAGAAATTCCGCGATCGCAGAGCGGGCAGCTGTCGGGTGGATAGGTTTCAAGAGGCAGTTTCATCAAAGCGAAGAAGGGAACATCGAGATGCGGTTCGCCGCGTTGAACCAAGCAAGCCACTCCGATGACTTGTCCCCCTTCATCTCGGATGAGATTGATGAGTTCTTGAATAGACGCGCCGGTGGTGAGCACATCCTCGACGACAAGCACGCGCGATCCACGCTCAATACGAAATCCACGCCGCAGAGTCAATTGCCCTGAGACGCGCTCCGCGAATAGAAAGCGACATCGCAGGGCTTTCGCCACTTCGTGAGCGAGCAGAGCTCCACCCGTCGAAAGTCCAGCGACGAGAGTCACTCTTTCATCGTTGAACCTTGCCGCCATTTTTTGAGCCAGTCGCTCCGTCAGTTGTGGCTGTTCCAAAATCCGAAACTTCTCGATGTATTTGTCGCTGTGCCGCCCACTGGAAAGAAGGAAATGCCCTTCAAGCAACGCACCGCAGTCGCGCAGCAGTGTTTGGGCTTCGGCGTCATTCATTTGACCTCTTCCCGACATTTTTGGGCGGCTTGGCGTGCCGCCGCTGCAAAATCTTTCCCTGAGGAGGCATAGAGAATTTGGCGTGCCCAAACGAAGAGTGCGCGACCTTGCGGATTTTTAGCCAAGAGCTTTGCAGCCTCTCGCGCAGAACCTCCTTGGGCGCCCGACCCGGGAAGGAGCAGCGGAAGCTCTGGCACAAGGCTCTGGAGATGTTCTAAGGCTGTAAGGCGAGTCGTGCCTACCACCAGACCGACATTGCCGTGCTTATTCCACGATCTTGCTCGAACGGCGACTTCCTCGAAGAGCATTCGTTCGTGAGTTGGCAACTCCTGAAGTTCTTCCGCTCCCGGATTTGAGGTCGCGCATACAACGAAAACGCCGCGGGTTGGATCCTCCAGAAACGGGGCAAGCGACAAGCCGCCAAGGTAAGGATTCACCGTGAGCGCATGGGCGCGAATTCGGCCAAAGACGGCCTTGGCATACTGCTCGTTTGTGCTGGGAATATCGCCAAATTTGCCGTCGGCGATGAGAAGAGCGTGCGCTGGCAGAAGCTCGTGCAAGCGCTCGAGCCTCTCCCAACCCTCCACGCCAAGCGCCTCAAAAAAAGCCAAATTCGGTTTGAATGCGGCGGCGAGGTCAGAGGTTGCATGAACGATTTCTCGAAGAAACCGCCAAACGCCTTTCGGAGACGCCGGAAGGTGAGACGGGAGCTTTTCCTGCAAGGGATCAAGGCCGATGCACAGGGGCGCTCCCGCTTTCGCGACAGCCTCATCCCATCGTTCTCCGAATGTCCTAACTTGTGCTGAAACCACGAAATTATAATACCCAAAAAAAGGCAAAAGAGCAAGCCGTTCCAAGGCTTTAGGGAACGGTGGATTTGGAACAGAGGCAACAAAAAAAGCCAGCCTCAGCGAAGCTGGCCGAAAGAGAGACTCATTGAATCAGAGCTTCATACAGCCCAGGGACTCGGGTTGGGAGAAGGGAAATCGAATGGTGAAGGTCGAACCTTTTTGCCATTCGCTGTCCACGAGAATCTCGGCGCCATAGCGGGCCAGAATTGAACGGCTCATGGAGAGGCCAAGGCCTGTCCCCGTAGGCTGACCGGGCGCCCCTTTGCCCACGAGCGGCTTTGTCGTGAAAAAGGGATTGAATAGCTTGGGCATGTCTTCTTGCTTGATACCGATACCCGTGTCTTCAATCTCCACGAACAAGAAGCGGTCACTGTGACGCGTTCGCACGAAAAGCCGTTTTTCTTCACGACCATACAGCGCATCAATGGCGTTGCGCAGGAGATTGCCAACCGCTTGCGACAAATCGGCATAGACCGCCCAAATCTTGGGTGCCGTTTGATCAAGCTCGATGCGCTTTTCGACATCATGCTTGAAAAAGAGATTTGCTTGAAGAAATTTCCACTCCGTTTCAATGAGCTCGACAATGCAGATTTCTTGAGGTTCGGGATTCTGCTCTTGGCGGCATTTCCGCACGAGGATTTCGATGATGTCCTTCATCACCGTGGCTTGGGTCCGAATGCGTTCCATGTCGGGTGTCTTTCCTTGCGTCATCGCCATGAGCTCGCAAGAGCCCAAGATGCTGGTCAGCGGCCCATTTAGATTGTGGGCGATTCCTGCCGCCATAGTGCCAAACTCGGCGAGTTTCGACTCGCGCAAGAGTTCCATTTCGAGCTGATGCCCTTTCTGCTGAAGGAGTCTCAGCTCCGTGATGTCCTTGGCAACCAACATCACGGATGCCGCCCCTTGCGGTTCGAATAAGAAGGATCGCGTGAGCAAGAAAGTGCGCCCATCATTCAGAGATAGCTCCAGCGTTTGACCTTCATAAGGCGAACTGAATCCAAGGATGCCCGCCTGGTCATGTTCAGCAAAATCTGTCATCCATTCGCGGCAGACCTTCGGCAACTCGCTCGGCTCGAACATCTGTTCGATAGCGGGATTTGTGAAGAGGATCTCCCCTCGTTTCGAGAGTACGACAAGCCCGTCGCGCAAGCTGCGGATTGGGATTTTCATGCTGTCCTGCTCTTCAGAGCATGAATGGCCATTTGGTTGATTGGTCCCAAGATCTCGTGCGGAGAGAATGACCCACGATTCTTCATTGTAACTTAGGGAGGCGCTTCGCAGTTCAATGGTGCGGGGAGCAAGGCTTGGATTTGAAGGCATCAAGGTCAGGATCACGCTTAGGTCGCGATTCGGCTCCTGCCAGAATCTGCTGGCCACGCAACCATCACTCTTCGCGAAAATCGAGGCAAAGGGGCGCCCAACAAGAGCGTCTCTCTCTTCACCCAGCCAATCCGCGCCACTCTGATTGCAGCGATAGATAATGCCGTCGCGTGTGTCTGCAATAAACAGGGCGTCTGGGCTTCGGTCGAAGGCTTCCGCGAGCAGTTCGCCTGACACAGCCACATCGCCAGAATCAGCAAGGCTTTCCGCTGCATCTTCCTCGACAGAATCCGGGTGGATTTCGCGCGTCAGCAGACCCATAGCGCCATTTGCCAGCGCCCGCACCCGGGAAACCGCCGGAGCCGAGGTAGGCGAGACCGACTGTTGCAGCACTGAAACGCCGACGGATTCAGGAGTTTCCAGAGAGGCAGTTGTGGGTGTCGGTTGAGACGGAATCTGGGTCATGGATGTCCAGCCTTGTTCACTTAGGCAAAAGTTACTGTCTCGCTCACGACGGACGCATTTTTTCCCCATAACAGACCTTGGCCAAATGACTGATTAATCGAGAGTAAGCGCTACGACGCGCGAAATGGTAATTGTCACGGTCTCTCAGCGCAAATGTCGTTCCGCAAGGCGGCGATTTCGAGAGGAAGCGTTTGAAGTTGAACGCTTGACATTTTGGGCGATTTTCGGTATGTTATTTCCGTCAAAAATGGGGCAGTAGCTCAGCTGGGAGAGCAATGCGTTCGCAACGCATAGGTCGGCGGTTCGAATCCGCTCTGCTCCACTTGAAACCATGTGCCCCGACCGAGCGACTGGCAAAGCACGGAATTGCCCGAGGGGCGAGATAAATTCTTCTATAGTAAGAGACTCAAACAATTGCTGGATTTTTTGTGTGACTGAAAAGGCGCCTGCGAGTCCCGTGCAAGGGATGTCGGCCCAACCCCGCCAGGACCGGAAGGTAGCAACGGTCAGCCGATGGTCCTTGTGCCGCGGGAGTGCTTCGGGCGCCTTTTCGGAATTCTTTGTGTAGTCAACTTCAATCCATTGGTGCGGTTATCGTGAGCTATACTGTTTTAGCGAGGCGGTGGCGCCCGACAAGATTTGCGGATGTGGTTGGTCAAGAACACATCACCGTTACGCTGCAAAACGCGCTGACATCGGGGCGAGTGGCGCATGCCTATATCTTGACCGGCCCGCGCGGCATCGGCAAGACTTCCACGGCCCGCATTCTGGCGCGCGCCGTCAATTGCCTGAATGGCCCGGCGGCAGAGCCGTGCAACGAATGTGAGATGTGTCGGCAGATTCTCGATGAGCGATGCCTTGATGTGATTGAGATTGACGGCGCGTCGAATAACTCGGTCGAGGATGTGCGGCGACTTCGAGAAACGGTGCGGCTCTCGCCCGTTTCCGCTCGCAAGAAGGTCTATGTCATTGACGAAGTGCACATGTTGTCGGGTTCCGCTTTCAATGCACTGCTTAAAACCCTCGAAGAGCCGCCCGAACATGCTCTGATTATCTTTGCGACGACCGAAGTTCACAAAGTTCCGTTCACAATCCAATCGCGGTGCCAGCGTTTCGATTTCCATCGCATTCGTCCCGATGCCATCGCGGCACATTTGCGCAAAATCTGCCAGCATGACGGCATCGCCATTCCCGACGAATCGCTGGATATTATTGCGCGGCGAGCCGAGGGTTCACTGCGCGATGCCGAAGGACTTCTGGATCAGCTCGTTGCCTATGCCGGAACGGATATTCCGTTTGAAGCGGTGCGGGAAGTGCTTGGAATTTTGCCGCAAGAACTCATCGAGCAAGCGACGGAGATTATTGCGCAACATGATTTCGCGGCCGTTTTGCCGTATTTTGCCCATCTTGCGAATGCCGGAACCGACTATGCCGAGCTTTTGCGAAGTTTGCAGCACTATTGGATGGACCTGCTTTTCTTGAGAGCCGGTGCGGCTGCTGAAGAGGGGAAACAGAAAAAAACACTGGAGGCTTTGGCGGACAAGTTCTCGCCTGAAGACTTGCTCCGGCTGACGAAGCTTGCATCTGAAACGGAATCGGATTTGCGGCGCAGCCTGAATCCGCGGACGCGTTTCGAAGTTGCCTTTTTGCGTTGGGTTGGGCTCGATCGCAGCGTGCAAATCGCCGACATCTTGGCCAAACTGAAGGGAGCGGGTCCTATGCCCGCAACTCCAGCGGCAATCACGCCGACTGCTCCGTTGGTGACGATAACGACATTCCCTGCAGAGCCTCCTGCAAAGGCGAGATCGGCAGAGAGCAAGGTGAGTACGCCGCAGGAAGAAACCAAAACAGTGTCGCCAGAGAAGATACCTCCGAAGGGAAAGGCCGCCCCGACGAAGACGGGCCAAGGCACTATTGACATGCTTGTGGATAAGTTTGGGGGGGAAGTTGTGGAAGTCAGAGACACGCCGAAAACCTCACCGAAGAAGGAATAGCTTTTTCTTGATAGGAAATAATCCACTTTCGAACAATTCAGAATCTGAGGAGTTTTCGTGAAGAGTGGGATGAACAAACTGTTGCAGCAGGCGCAGAAGTTGCAGGAATCGCTTGCGAAAGCACAAGAGGAATTGGAAACGCTTGAAGTTGAAGCGAGTGCGGGCGGTGGAACGGTGACGGTGATTGCCAACGGGCGAGGGGATGTTCTTTCCATTCGCATTGCTCGCGAGGTGATCACTCCCGAAGATCCGGAAATGCTTGAAGACCTCATCTTGGCCGGAGTCACGGCGGCGATTGAGAGGTCACGGGAAGCGGCTCAGGAACATATGGCGCAAGCGACGGGCGGGCTTCTCCCGCCGGGAATGAGTTTGCCGGGGATGTAGCCATGTTCGAATTCTCTCCCGCTTTGGAAAAGTTGGTAAGTCAGCTTGCGAAGCTCCCGGGTTTGGGACCGAAATCGGCCGCTCGTATCGCGCTGCACATTTTGCGCGCGCCGAAAAGCGAGATTGACGCGCTGGTTGAAGCTCTGACCGAGGTCAAGACCCGGATTCGGTTCTGCTCAGTTTGTTTCAATCTGACGGAAGAAGACCCCTGCCTGATTTGCCGAAATCCGAAGCGAGACCGCAGCCTCATTTGCGTGGTGGAAACACCAGGTGATGTTTTGGTGATCGAGAAGACAAAGGGCTATCGGGGTCTTTTTCATGTTCTTGGGGGAGCGCTTTCGCCTCTGGATGGGGTCTCACCGGAAAATTTGCGCATTCAGGAATTGCTTCAACGGGTAGATGCTTCGGCGAGCGAGGTCATCCTTGCGACGAATCCCACGACAGAAGGCGACGCGACGGCTCTTTATCTAGCCCAAGCGCTGAAACCTAAAGGCGTGCGCGTTACGCGCATTGCGTGCGGTGTCCCTGTGGGAGCCGACCTCGAACATGTGGATGAGGTGACGCTATCGAAAGCTCTGGAAGGCCGGACGGATATTCTATGAAAATCCCAAAGAAGTGGGCATACCAAGGTCAATGTGCCATTGGATGAAACGCGGTGAAAGTTGAGCGACTATTAGTAGGGGCGGCGGTTGTCGTCGTCCTCTACTTATATACGAACGCGTTTTTCACTTTCTTTTTTCCCAGCGAGCAGCCCGAGCTACTTCGTTTCGTTCTTCTCGGGGCACCGTTTGCCGTGCTCTTTTTTCTTTTCCCGCGTTTTGCCTTGGTGGTTCTGGCTTTCTCTGTTTTCACCTTCGATTGGCTCTCATCCTATGTCAAGCTTGTCCCGCGTGAGTTCACCTGGTTTACCGACTTCATTGTCGTCATTCTTCTTGTGCGGCACCTCCTGCTTCTGCCTCGCGTGCGCATGCGGCCGGTTTCCGTAGCGGAAAAGTGGATTGGGGGTCTCCTGGTTTTTGTTATATTTTCAGCCCTTGTCAATCAAACGCCGATGAGCACAGCTCTCATTGGTCTGCGGGTGTCGCTGAAATATCTCTTGCTCTTTGTCGTGCTATGTTCATTGGATCTTGAGGAGAAATTCTGTCGCGGATTGCTCTATCTCCTGTTTGTTATTGCACTGATTCAGATCCCGATTTCGGCGATTGAATTGAAATTTCACCCGCCGAGGGAGATAGACCCCTGGGATCTCATGGGCGGCACCTTTGGGTTGCAGGGGACCGGGGTCCTGTCTGTTTTCCTCTTGGGATGGATCGCTTTTCTGATGGCTATTATGACGGAGCGGCGCCGCCTGCGGTTGGGGCTCTTGTTCCTCATTCTCCTTTTTTGCATTCCTCCAATCTTGGGCGAGGGAAAAGCGTTTTTCTTTGTTCTGGTGCCGCTCACGCTCTTTATGCTGCGTCGGGAATGGCTGAGACGGCCGGGGCTTGCACTGGGCATCGGTTTCTTTGCGTTCCTTCTGATCATCGCCGTTGACTTCGTCTTGGTCAAAACCGATTACTGGATCGCAGGCCGCAATCCGATAACTTATGTCACTCGCATAGGGGAAATCGTCGAAAAGGACTTGGAGACTCCATCGGCGACAGTTGCTGAGCGAGGAGCGGGACGCTTTTATCAAGCCAAGAGCGGCTTTCATTTTGCGACTTCCAGTCCTCGGGCGTTCTTCTTTGGTCATGGCCCCGGCGTTGCCACGGAAAGCTTCTTCACTCCCTATCAATCGCTGTCAGTTCAATACTTCAAAAATTGGGGAATCTCTTCAGGAGCCATGAGTCTCCCGTGGATGCTCGTTGAATATGGCATGATCGGAACGCTGCTCTTGATTGTACCATTCTTTCTTTTGTTTCGGCGTGCTCAAATACTGTGTCGGAGCGAGTACGAAAGCCACCGCATTCTCGCCGCCGCTTTCGAGGGGCTCACTTTTCTCTTTTTTGTGGACCTTTTTATAACCGCAACGCTGCAATCGGACCAACTGGGCTATTTCTATTGGGTAACGGCGGCCATCGTTGTTCAGCTCTCGTACAAGGTCAAAGCCGGAAATCCGTCCGAATCCGCCACGAAACTGGCCCAGCCGAATTCGGCATTTCCCGCACTCACCTCCAACAAAATTGAGCCCGCAATCAGCCCAAGAGGCTGATGCGGCTTGCATGACAGAAGGGATTGAAAGATCACCGTGGCAACGCCGAAGATTTCTCCCCGGTTCACGCTATTTCTGTTGATCCTTTTGGCCTTTCTGCTGCGTCTGCCGAACCTGGGCTATAGTTTCTATGGGGATGAAGAATTCTCTCTTCTTCGTGATAGCGACTATTTCTGGACCCATAGCGATGACTGCCATCGCCCCGTTTTCTTCACGCTGCTTTTTTTATGGCGCACGATTGGATTTGACGGCGAGATCGGTCTGCGGCTTTTGCCGCTGATTTTCGGTTTGTTGTCAGTGCCTCTGGTCTGGGCCGTTGGACATCGCTTAGGAGGGCGCAGTTTCGCACTGGGGTTTGGCCTTCTTCTGGCAACCTCGCCCGTGCATATTGAATTCTCTCAAGAGCTGCGCATGTATTCCCTGCTCGTACTGTTGGCCCTTGCGCAGCTTCTGTGCTATCTGGATTATCGGGAGCGAAGGCGCTTTTCCACTCTGGCCCTCGGAGCTCTCGTTGGACTTATTGGCATGTACACGCATCTCTTCTACGGTTTTTGTCTGGGAGGATTTGCGTTGCTTGCTCTGCTGGATAGGCGGACCATTCGATGGAAATCGTATTGGATTTCCATTGTGGCAGTCGCCCTCCTATACCTTCCCAACCTTGGGAATGTCTTGTGGTTCTACAGTATGCGCAATGTGGAATACAGCGTGCACCTTCCAAGCGCGTTGCCGAAACTTGCGGCGTCTCTTGCAGTCGGTTTCAATCTCTTTGAATTGCCGGAGCTGGGTCAAGGTCGGGGAATTGGCTGGCAAATCGTTGTCGAAAACTGGTACTATGTTCTGCCTTGCATTCTCGTCTTCGGATTGCTTCTGATCGGCGCTATCAGGACATTTGCTCAGTCAAGCGAACGATTTGCGCTTTCTTTGACAGTGGCCTTGCTCGTCGTCCCTACGCTTCTGGCCTATGGATTTGCCCTGGCCACCAAGAAGAACATTATGGGACCCAAGTATCTCATTTTCTTGTTACCATTCGTTCTCCTTCTCTTTGTGTGGGGTTTCCAAGGAGTGCAAAGACGTCTGCTCCAAATTTCTCTCGGAATCCTTTACAGCTTGATTATAGGGCTCTCTCTCATCCACTTCTACACGGATTCGGTGCATTATGGCCGTCGCATGAATTGGCATGCTGCCGCCGACTATCTCACAGAGCGCATCGGCAGCGAGGCCCCCGTCGTTCTTCTCCAGGGCTATGCGGAACGCCTGCTGAAATACTATGGTTATGAGACCCGCCCTTACTGGCTAAGGGTGTACGGGGGCGGCGATTCCATCGGAGTCTCTGAATATCTCCCCTACTTGCAGGAAAAACTCACGCGTGCCCGCGAAGTCTACTATCTTCGGGAAGACGATCTGCAAAATGCGGTTGATCCCAACGACATTGTTTTAAAGACATTGAGAGTTGTGGGCACAGACGAGACATGCATCCAATATAATCCGCGTCTTCAGCTCTATGGATGGAAACTTCATCGTCGAGAGGAAGGAAGCGCGACTTTTCCAGAGTCAAGAATCGCTGAGAATTCCCTATGGCCTCATCCATCGGCTGTGCGCCGCAATCCACTGCGATGACACCCACCCGACAGGTTACAGCGGAGGCCTGCCGCAACTGTATCATGGATGACCTCAAGGGTGCTCTTCAGCTTCTGGATATCTCGGGCGAGAAGAAACACCAAATTCTCTCAAAGAGCGAGCGCTTTCTTGCTGACGAATTTGAGCTCTGTCGAGCTCCCTCCTATTACATTACGGCGGTTCATCGGGAATTGAAACGAATGACAGGATTGGTCGTTCCCTTTGCCGAACTGCGACGCGCGTGCAATGAAGTCGGACTGCTGCTTTCGGAGAAGTTGCGACGGCAGTTGGCATCCATGCCGCAGAAAGAGGGTTTTCGACTCGCCGTCGAGTGGGCTATAGCGGCCAATCATCTTGACTTCCGCACGGTAGGAACCGGCTATGGATTCGCGCCCGACGAAATTGAAGAAATGCTGAAGGCGAAACTGGCCAAAGGATTCGCTGTTGATGAGTTCGATGCGCTCTGGGAGATCGTACACAGCGTGCGGGAAGTTCTCTACATACCGGATAATGTGGGCGAATTGGCTTTCGACAATATCGTGTTGGACTATTTGCGAGATTTCGGCTGTCACACGATTGTTCCTTACCGAGGCGGACCGATTACTTCGGATGCGATTTTAGAGGATTTCGAGTTTTTGAATGCGCGTGCACACTCGGGCGAAATGATTTGCGCCGGGCCGGACACCTTGGGGATTTCATTGGATGAGGCCAGCGATGAGCTTCAGGCTGCGCTCCAACGCGCCGAACTCATCATCACGAAAGGTCAAGCCAATTTCTACGCGATGTATGCAGCGCAGCGCGACCTGCCGGGGCGAATCGTGTGTCTTTTCACCTGCAAATGCGATGTGGTTGCGAATCTTTTCGGACTCAGCGGGAAAATCAATATCATGAAGGTTCTGAAGTGAAAGCACGCATGGGTCTTCCTAACAAAATTACGCTCTCTCGCCTGGCGCTCGGGCCGCTCTTTCTCATCGTCTATCTGACAGATTGGTCCGGTGCCCAGATCGCAGGACTTATTATCGCTATCCTTATTGAAGCAACGGATATCGCGGATGGCTGGATGGCGAGAGCTCGCGGAGAGACATCCGAAGTTGGCAAAGTGCTCGACCCCATGGCCGACGCGGTTGCTCGCATCTCGTGTTTCATCGGCTTTTTGGTTTACGGCTATGCCAAAGCATGGATGGTCGTAGTGCTGGTTTATCGCGATGTCGGCGTGGCCTATGTGCGCACATTGGCCGCTTTGCAGGGCGTGGCAGTCGGTGCACGCCCCAGTGGGAAATGGAAGGGTGCGATTCAGGGGACCGCAGCGATCACGATTCTGGCACTCGACCTTCTGAATTTCCCTTGGCTTCAGTCGCATTTCCTGAAAATCGTCTTTTTTCTCATGCTTATCGTCACCCTGTACACGGGATTTACTCTCGTGGACTACATCTGGGGCAATCGAAAAATACTGCGCGAGCTGCACTGGAGATAGAATGCCCTCTGCAAAATCCCTTTTCCTTCCGCAAGAAATGTCTCGACTCGAGGTTAATCATGCTTGAAAAGAATAGACATAACATCGATTTTCAGATTCCTCCTCTTGCTCATACTTCAATGTATAATTGGCACAAATATTGGGCAAGAAAGACCTGGAATGTCGTTGGGGAATGGATTGAGACATATACACCTGAAAATGGCGTTGTTATCGATCCATTTATGGGAAGTGGTGTGGCCATTATCGAGGCCGTTCGGCGCGGCCGAAGAGCAATCGGCATAGACCTCAACCCAATCGCGGTGGAAATTGTAGATCTTACATTGCGGGAAATTGATCTCAAGAAACTTGAAAAGGCCTATGAAAAAATCGAGAAGGCAGTTGCCGATAGGATTGAAGCATTGTACAAGACCAACTGTCGCAAGTGTGATAAGGAGATTGATGCGGCATGCTTCATTTGGAACAAAGGAAAGCCCGAATCGGTCCGCTATGAGTGTAATGAATGCGGAAGTCGAGAAGAACAGGGTCGGAGGCTCAGACCACGCGACCGAGAGATCCTTGAGAGAGCCGAGGAGTTACTGGGATCATCAAGAATGTGGTATCCGCGCGATGCCCTATATTATCCGGATGGATCGCCTTTCAAGGAGAAGCAGAAGTACGAAAGCATCCCCGATCTGTTCACCGTTCGTAATCTCTACGCGCTCGCACTTCTGATGCACCAGATTGAGAAGGAGAACGATGAGCTTCTGAAACGGTTCCTCAAAATCACATTTTCTTCAATGACGCATCTATGCTCTCGAATGGTACCTGCGATAAGCGCATCTGACACCAATCATCAAACGGCTTTTAGCAGTACATGGACGCAGCATTCTTACTGGCATACTCCTCGCTTTATGGAACAGCCGGTCTGGCGAAAATTCAAGAGCGCATTTGAAGGACATCAAGGAATTTTGAAGGCGAAGGAAGAGTCGGAGGGTGTTTTCAAAGAACCCGTGCGCTTCGCAAAGACCATCGAGCAGTTCGCGAACGGCAAAGGTGATGTTCTTCTGGTATGCGGCTCGGCTCTGAGCACGCTGCGTCACTGGCGTGAGAAGAAGGGATTGGTCGAATGGGCCGACTTCTGTTTCACCGACCCGCCGTATGCCAGCTCGATACAGTATGGCGAGCTAAGCTTCATGTGGGCAAAGTGGCTCGATTTCAATGGAGATTATCTGAAGGATCTTTGTGAGCATGAAGTCGTAGAGAACCCGCGGCAAAAGAAAGATTTTGCCTACTATGAGGGAATGCTGTCAAGCACATTGGGCGAGATTAGCTCAGCTCTCAAGCCTGGGGCACACATGGTGCTTACTTTTCACAACCCGACTTTCAAAGTGCGCAACGCAACCATCCGCGCCGCTGTGCGCAAGGGATTCGACTTCGAGAAGATCCACCACCAGCCCACTGCTGTCGTGTCAGCCAAGAGCCTTCTGCAGCCCTTCGGTTCGGCCACCGGTGATTTCTATCTTCGGTTCATCAGGCCGTTCTTGCAGGAGCCGACCCCGCTCGCGCGGTGGGACGAGAAGCGATTCGAGCGCGTCGTCGTAGATGGTGTTCAGCACTTGCTGGCCGAGCGCTGGGAACCGACGCCATACACATTTATCATAAACTACATTGATCCGCTGCTTGCCCGCGAAGGTTTCTTTCAAGAGCTGTATCCTGGTCTTGATGTGAGCACGGTCTTGAAAAATCACGAGGGTGAGGAATTTGTCACTGTGGATGTGAGGATCGGCGGACAGACTGGCAAGGCATGGTGGTTCAAACATCCCGAAAGAATAAAGACGAAAGGTATTCCACTTGGTGAGCGAGTCGAGCAGTGCGTGCTCCGTGAACTTCTGTCAAAGCGCCGAGTCACATTCACGGATGTCTGGCGCCGTGTCGGTGAAGAGTTCCCCAACAGCTTAACGCCCGATGCCTTAAGTATTCGGGATGTCATTCGAGAATATGCGAAGGAGGCAGGCGGGGGCGAGTGGCAAATTATTCCCAAATTCCAAGAGCGCGTGAAACAACACGCACTGATGATCTGGATTCTTGGCAATGTGGGAAGATCATTGGGTTACAGGATTTGGATAGGGCGTAATGAACAAAAGGATATTACACCATCCAATGAGAAACTCTCTTCTCTGGTTACGATTAAGGCAGGTGAATTCCTGTCCGGCTCAAAGGAGACTATGCGTGCCATTTCTGACATAGATCTCATTTGGCTAAAGAAGAATGAAATTGTGCGAGTTTTTGAAGTTGAGTATTCAACGACTATTACATCTGCTGTTGAACGATGTTCTCATCTTCCTCAAAACATATCTCGTTACATCGTCCTTCCGGAAGAGCGCACATCCAAACTCAAACGGAAATTGGAATCTCCATTCTTCAAGCAGGGCCTGCAGGGTCAAGGGTGGCGGATTATTCTTTTTGATAAGATTTTAGACAATAGAGAGGCGCTTTTGAAAGGAAACCTTGACATTGCAGCTCTGGAATGGGATTATATGAGTGAGCCGCTGAAGCGTGACTATCGTCAGCTAATTCTTATATAATGGCCCGGATCTCTGTAGTGCCGGAGAAACAATGAAACAACTTCTTCTTTCTCTTGAAACGGTTATTACAACAGGACTGGGAACCGGATTCGCGCCGATTGCACCGGCAACGGTGGCAAGTGCTCTGGCATGTTTCGTCTTGTGGTTTCTGGCGGGGGTCCGGCATTGGCCTGGACTGTTGCTTGCAATTCCATTCTTCTTTATTGGAGTATGGCTGGCCGGGCGCGGAGAGCACCGTTATGGCCACGACGGTCGGCCGATTGTTGTTGACGAGTTTCTGGGACAGTGGATCACGCTTTTTTTCGCGCGCCAGTCTATCAGCATATTTGTTGCGGCCTTTCTTCTCTTTCGGCTCTTTGATGTTTGGAAACCCTTCGGAATTCGACAAAGCCAACAGCTTCCGAAGGGATGGGGCGTAATGATTGACGATGTGCTGGCGGGCGCGCTGGCCTTGTTGTGTCTGCGGCTCTTGACTCTCACACCATTTTTTTCGTAGTTTAACTCTGCGTGGCGGGTGAGGGCACCCGCCACGGCGGACAAAGTCAAAAGCCTATGCCTGAAACGAAGCGCCATTGTGCCGAAATCATCACCATCGGTAATGAGCTGCTCTTGGGATTGGTGGTCAATGGAAATGCCGCCTATCTGGGGCGGGCTCTTGCCGAAGCGGGAGTGCCGGTGCGGTGGAGCTCGGTTGTTGCGGATGACATGGAGGAGATTCAGGCGGCGCTTGCGCGTGCGCTTGAGCACGCTTCGGTTATCGTGATAACTGGAGGTCTGGGACCCACGCCGGATGATATGACGAAGGAGGCCGTAGCCAAGTTTTTCAATATGGAACTGGAACTTCGGGCGGACATCTTGGAAGCAGTTGAAGCACGCTTTGCCCGTTTTGGCCGGACAATGCCGGAGGTCTCGCGCGGCCAAGCCGTTTTTCCCCGCGGCGCCGAAGTCATTCCCAACCCATTAGGAACGGCAGCGGGGATACATATTACTCGTGACAATTGCGAAGTGTTCGTGATACCCGGCGTGCCTCACGAGATGGAAGGCATGACGACGAATTATCTCGTGCCGTGGCTTCGTGAGAATCTCACTTCAGCGCCATTTCTTGCCAAGACTCTTCAAACAACGGGCATTGGCGAATCGCTGATTCTGGAACGATTGCACGGCGTTGAGCATATTAATGAAGTGGTGCAGCTTGCGTTTCTGCCGTCGCCGACAGGAGTAACGCTTCACCTTTCGGCGAAATCCCAAGACACTTATGAGGCGGAAGCGCAGCTTGCGGAAGCGGAAGAACTAATAAGAGAGCGCATCGGTGAGTTTGTTTACGCCACTGGAAAACAAAGCCTGGCTGAAGTAATCGCTCGCATTCTGACCAATCGAGGCAAAACCATCGCTGTGGCGGAATCGTGCACAGGTGGACTCGTCGCGAATACTCTTACGAATATTCCCGGAAGTTCCAACTTCTTCGAGCGGGGTTTTGTGACTTATTCGAATCGGTCGAAGACCGAGTTGCTTGGAGTATCGGAAGAATTGATAGGGGAGCATGGGGCGGTCTCCGAAGAAGTTGTTCGAGCGATGGCGGAGGGAGCGCGACGAAAAGCGAAAACAGACTATGGCCTGGCCACAACGGGCATCGCCGGACCTGATGGCGGTACGCCGGAAAAGCCGGTCGGAACCGTGTGGGTGGCTGTCGCGGACGCCCGAGAAACCGTCGCCGAGAAAATTCAAGCAGGATACACGCGCGAAATGAATAAGATGCGTTTTGCTCAGGCAGTTCTGTTTCTGCTTTATAAAAGGCTGATGGGGGAAACATGATGCCAATACCTACAACAGAATCCGCGCTCGATGTATTCCTCATTTTGCTCCCGGGATTTGTCACCCTTATTGTGGAAAGGGGCTTGGCCTATCAACGAGAAGAAGCAGGGATCGTCATTATCGCAAAAGCACTTGTTTATTCCTTCATGAACTATGTTCTGTTCTACGCCTTAGCTTCCGTCTGGAAGTTGACAAATATTGATGTGGGTGCGCTGATCTTCCTAAAAGAGAAAATGGTTCAGCACACCCTGAAGGTGCTGATTCTACTCGTATCATCAGTGGTACTGGGTCTGATCATTGCTCGACTGAAGATGACGGATTGCCATATGGAGTGTGCGAGACATATTGGATTTACACAACGGACTTCAAGAAGTTCAATTTGGATCGATATATTCCAAGATTACTATGTAAGAAAGATCAAAGAGAGCAAACCAACAGAACATGGTGCTTTCGTAACTGTCCATCTCGCCGGTGGGAAGAAAGTGCACGGATGGCCTGAGTATTATGCTGACCATTTCTCTGAAGGTCCCGTTCTATTTCTTATCAAGGCGAAGTGGATAGAGGATGCAAACAAAGAGATCCCGATTCCCGATCCGGGCATCTTGATTTTCGGGTCAGAGATCAAGTACATCGAATATAAAAAAATTTAGGAGAATAGCCCCATGGCCGCTAGTGAAAAGGGAAAACCCGAGCCTCTTCAAGAGGGAAAGATCCGTCCTCCCGCGCCCCCAAAACCAGAGGATGGGCGTATTCCACCTCCTGTGCCGAAAAAGCCAGACCCTCCGTCCCAGACACCTTCAGAGAAAAAATAGGCGAAAAGAAATAGTTCACGCACGATGCGCCTTTTCATCGCGATAGATTTACCTGAAGATTGGAAAGAGAAGCTGGCCCAGTTGCAGAGTTCCATCGAATGGCTCGGGCGAGGGATAAGCTGGGCAAGGTCTGAGGGAATGCACCTGACGCTGAAATTCCTCGGCGAAGTCCCCGACGATAAGGTTGCGGAAATTTCCGCGAGGCTTGAACGCGCCTGCGCAGGAACCGCGCCCTTTGAGATGCGTATGAGAGGAACGGGCTGTTTCCCCAATTCAAAGCGCCCGCGAGTCTATTGGGCAGGGCTCGATGGCGGCGAGACTCTCATTGCTCTTCAGAAGCGCGTGGAAGATGAAACGGAGCGTTTGGGATTCCCTCGGGAGGAGCGCGATTTCACGCCGCATTTGACGATTGCACGCATTAAGGACCCCATGGGCAAAGAGCGGATGACACGAGCACTGCTCGATTACAAGCTCGAAACCGATTCGGTGCAAGTTCGGGAAGTTCTGCTGATGCAGAGTATTTTGAAGCCGAGCGGCGCCGAATACCGGCCTCAATCTCGAATCGAACTCAAACCATAAGAACGATGGCTCGCGTACAGGTCATTGTGGATATTGATGCACCGCAATCGAAGGTATGGCACCTGATCACTGACGCCAAAGAAATGGAGTTTTGGTGCCCCAGCATTCGCGATTTAGCTTATGAACCGGCAGGGACATTGCAGGTGGGAACAATACGCAAAGCCCGCATTGAAGTGAATGGCAAGATTCATGCGCTCCATACCGAAGTGACTCATTGTGAAGCGCCCAATTTTTTCAGCGAGGTGCCTTGCGGCGGCACAGCCGATTGGCTTGGAAGACTGAACTCGGCAAGACTAACCTACCGTCTGGAAGCGGAACACGAGAGTCAGACAACACTGATTTTCACAGGCGAATATGAACTGACAGGACTTTGGGCGCAATTTTTCGATAAGCTCATCGGTGAGAGCATGGTGCGGGCCGCACTGAAGCAGAACCTTGAACGGCTCAAAACTTACGCGGAAACGGGGCGGGTTGTTTGAAATGAGACATCTGCAACCGCGTGATGTATTGCAATATCCTATTAAAAGGAGATAGACTATGGCGTCGGAAACGACTGAGAAGGCGCGTGCGTTAGATTTGGCGATCGGCCAAATTGAAAAGCAGTTCGGCAAAGGCTCCATTATGCGCTTGGGCGAAGAGGGCGCGCGGGTTCAGCTCGCAGTGATTCCCACAGGCGCTCTCTCGCTTGATGTGGCCTTAGGCATCGGAGGAGTTCCGCGTGGTCGCGTCACCGAAATCTATGGCCCTGAAGCCTCGGGCAAGACCACTCTGGCGCTTCATCTCATCGCTGAAGCTCAGAAGAGCGGGGGGTTCGCCGCGATCATTGACGCCGAGCATGCGCTTGATCCGCAGTATGCCCAAGCCTTAGGTGTTGACCTCGACAATCTGCTTGTGTCGCAGCCGGACACAGGAGAGCAGGCCTTGGAAATTACCGAAACCTTAATTCGCTCCGCCTCTCTCGATATTATCGTGGTGGATAGCGTGGCGGCGCTGGTGCCGAAAGCAGAAATTGAAGGCGACATGGGCGACTCTCTGCCCGGACTTCAAGCTCGCCTTATGTCCCAAGCGTTGCGCAAGCTCACCGCAACGGTTTCGCGCTCGCATACAGCCCTCGTCTTCATCAATCAGCTTCGGATGAAAATCGGCGTCATGTTTGGTAATCCCGAAACCACCACCGGTGGCCTAGCACTGAAATTCTACTCCACCATTCGAATGGAAATTCGCAGAATTGCCTCGATCAAGGAAGGGGAGAATATCGTTGGCAGCCGGACGCGCGTGAAAGTCGTGAAGAACAAAGTGGCTCCGCCGTTCAAGCAGGCGGAATTCGATATTATCTATGGAAAAGGCATTTCGCGCGCCGGAGATGTGCTCGACCTTGCTTCGGAAAAAGACATTGTCAAGCGCACCGGAACATGGTACAGCTACGGCGACGAGCGCTTAGGTCAAGGCCGCGAACGCGTCATTGAATTGCTGATCGAAAACGCGGACCTCCTGAAGAAAATGGAAGCTGAAGTGCGAACGAAATTGGGCTTTGCCCTCCCCGCGGCCAAGACAAGTGCGGAGCCGGAGCCAAAGCCGACACGCGGCGGCAAGAAATAGCGGAATTCAGGTGCGAAAGCTCTTAATTATTTGGCTCCTCATCTTCCCTTCGATCCTATGGGCTCATGACTTTGTCCTAATGACCGGCTATGCTGCCTCTCAGAAACCTGAATTAGGTCCGACGGTGGACCCTCACGATTTTTCGGGTGGAGGCGGGTATGCCGTGGGAGGCCGATTTGACCTTGCAGTGGCGCCACACATTTGGCTTGCTCCATCCGTTCTGTATTGGGACAATATCACGGGAGGGCAGAACGGAACCTACAACAGCCACTATGCCCAAATGCAGATCGGGGCGCGGCTTTTCGTTCATTCCTGGTCTCTGCCCATGCTCTATTTCGGGGGCGGTGTGGACTTCGCTGCAACCCGAGGAATAGTGAAAGCCGACAGGCCGGTCCCGATGTATAACAAAGGTGATATTGTGGAAGAGTTCGACGGCGAGGCACCTGTGGGGATTATTGCCGCCGGTTTCAAAGGACCCGCGCCGCTTGGTCTGGGAGTGTTGGCAGAAGTTGATTATCTCTTTGGTTTGGACGAGCCAACGGGTCTGCGACGAATTGGGCCGGCTTCCGCCGTGCTGTTGCAGATTGGAGTTTTCCTCCATGGCGAGCACACGCGGCGTTAGCAGGGGGAATGGGAGCGCGGCGCTTCAAGCAGCACTGAGACTCCTTGCGCATCGCGCCTATTCCGAACGCAAACTCACAGAGAAACTTCGAGAGAAGGGATTTGGCGAAGAGGCAGTGCGCGAGGCCATTGCTGCCTGCCGCCAAAAAAAGTTTCTAAACGACCGCGAGTTTGCACGAAATTTCGTTGAGCAGCGGTTGGAGACACGACCTCGCGCAGGACATGTACTTGTTGGTGAGCTTCTGCAACGAGGGATTTCACTGCGTCTCGCCAAGGAAGTCGTTGAAGAGAGCGTCTCGAAGGAGACAGAGACCGAGTCCATCAAAGCGATGGCACTCAAGAAATGGAAACAATATGCGCATTTGGGAGCGGATGTTTGTTTTCGGCGTGTTGGCTCCTATTTGGCAAGGCGCGGCTACTCTTGGGAATTGATCCGCGAGGCGATTCACGACGCGAAGACAGCTTTTCCAGAAAGTAAACAAGAATAGATAGAGTGATGACTTCCCGCGAAGTACGCGATAGCTTCATTGAATTCTTTCGACGGCACGGGCACACTTTCGTGCCTTCGGCGCCGCTTGTGCCTCAGGATGACCCCACGCTGCTTTTTACGAATGCGGGCATGAATCAATTCAAACCGATTTTCTTGGACTTAGAAAAACCCGACTACACCCGTGCGGCAAACACCCAAAAGTGCATTCGTGTTTCGGGCAAGCACAATGATTTGGAAGAGGTCGGCTCCAGTCCTTATCATCACACCTTTTTCGAGATGCTAGGTAATTGGAGCTTCGGCGATTACTTTAAACGCGAGGCGATTGTCTGGGCATGGGAGCTGATGACCGAGATTTGGAAAATGCCCAAAGACAAACTCTACGCGACGGTCTATGAAGACGATGACGAAGCCGAACGACTATGGCTCTCCGAGACAGACATCGTGCGAGATCATGTGTTGCGTTTCGGGAAAAAGGATAATTTTTGGGAGATGGGAGAGACAGGGCCTTGCGGGCCTTGCTCCGAAATTCATATTGACCGCGGTTCGGAATTCGATGCTAATCCCGAGGCGTTTGTCAACACGGGCTCGCCGCGGTTCATTGAGCTCTGGAATCTTGTTTTCATTCAATACAATCGCCTTCCTGACGGGAAACTTGAACCCTTGCCTGCCAAGCATGTGGACACCGGCGCGGGATTGGAGCGCATCACCGCAGTCTTGGGCGGCAAACCGTCGAACTATGAAACCGATCTTTTCATGCCGCTGATGAAAAGAATCGAAGACATTTCGGGCAGGCCCTATGTTTCAAGCGGTGGAGGGATCGCTCATCGAGTGATTGCCGACCATGTGCGCTGTCTGACTTTCGCCATCTGCGATGGAGCGATGCCGGGAAATGAAGGGCGGGGATATGTCTTACGGCGCATTTTGCGGCGAGCCGCCCGCTTCGGCCGCAAGCTCGATGTGCACGAACCCTTCATCTATAAACTCGTGCCAATTCTGGTTGATCAAATGGGGGATGTTTTTCCCGAACTCAAGGCACACCATCATCACGCATCTCTTGTGATTAAAGCCGAGGAGGAGCATTTCGGAAAAACGCTCGACCGTGGACTTGAGATTTTTGAGCAGATTGTTGTGACAGCAAAGAGAGTGGGCCAGAACATTTTGTTCGGTGAGGATGTCTTCCGACTCTACGATACCTTTGGCTTTCCGCTCGACTTGACGGAGCTCATGGCCCGCGAGCAGGGTTTGCAGGTGGACATCGGCGGTTTTCAGGGAGCGATGGAAGCTCAGCGGGAGCGTGCGCGAAAGGCTGGCCGATTTGCCTATCAAGCGGGTACGGATGAGCCTATGGTATTGCTTGATCCGTCCGCACCCGATATCTTCGTTGGTTACGAACAACTTGAAACTGAGACGATTGTCAACGGCTATGCCGGTCGGCAGCTTTATCTGCAGACTACACCCTTCTACGCCGAATCGGGTGGGCAGGTTGGAGATCGAGGCCATATTGTTGCCGACAATCTGGAGCTTCCAGTTATTGATGTTCAGTTCGACCGAGGGTTGCGCGCGCACATTGTCCCGGAAGGTAAAGCGGAGCTATTGCCGGAGCTTGTCGGCAGAAGTGTTGTCGCGCGCGTCGCTCCGGAGCATCGCCTCCCCACGCAGTACAATCACACGGCGACTCATCTTTTGCATCGCGCGTTGCGTGAAACTCTCGGCGAGCATGTCCATCAACAGGGATCGCTTGTGGCGCCAGATTACATGCGTTTTGACTATTCTCATTTCCAGAAGCCGACCGCCGATGAGCTCGCGCATGTTGAAGAGCGTGTCAACGAGAGGATTCGCGAGAACTTGCTCGTTACGGCACACATGCTTCCTCTGAAACGGGCGCAGGAGCTCGGCGCGATGGCTCTTTTCGGCGAGAAATATGCTGAGAAAGTGCGCATGATTCAAATCGGCACGACGGATGAGTTGTTGTCATGGGGAGACAAGCGTACCTTTTCGCGCGAACTTTGTGGCGGCTGCCATGTCAAGCGAACGGGTGACATCGGTCTATTTATCATTCGAGCAGAGACAGCGGCTGCCGCGGGCATTCGACGGATTGAAGCTCTGACGGGAGAGGCGGCGCTGCATTACCTTGCCGCACGCTCGCGCATCGTGGACGCCTTCACCGATGAATTGGCCAGTCACGGCTCCGATCCGTTGGACAAGCTGCGCAAAATCCTCGAAGAGAAGAAAGCACTGGAGAAAGAGCTGGCCAAGCTGAAAGGGAGCATGGGCGGAGCCGAGATGAAGTCACTGGCGGCTCGGGCGATTGAAGTCAAGGGCGTGAAACTCGCGTGTGGCCGCGTCCATGCGGACTCTCTTGACCATTTGAAGGAAATGGGCGATGCCTTGAGGGACGCGCTTGGATCGGGCGTTGGGGTTTTGGTCACACTCATTGATGGCAAGCCGCACCTGGCCTGCGTGGTAACGCCCGACCTTGTGGCGAGGGGCGTAGATGCCGTGCCGATTGTCAAGGAGCTCAGCAAACGCATTGGCGGTGGCGGCGGAGGCAAGCCCCATTTGGCCACGGCCGGCGGTCGCTCGCCGGAAGGGTTGGACAAAGTCATCGAAGATGCACCCAAAGCGGTGCGTGAACTCATACGAACTTAGACGCCAAATCATCATCACAGAGATGGAAGAAATGGCAGAAGAGAATACGGAACAACTGACAGCGCTCATCGAGAGCTTAGCAAAGAAGGTGGACAGTCTGGAACAGCGCGTGCTTCTACTCTCAGATAAGAAGCAACATGCTGGCCGCGGCTCGTTTGGCTATGTTTTCTGGGGTGGTATCCTCTTCATTCTGGGCGCTTTGTGGCTCGCCTATGAAGAAGATTGGATTGATTTCCGCATTGAACTGTTTCCCGTGGCACTAATCGCGCTCGGTCTGTATCTGATTCTGATGCCCCGAAGATGAGGAAAGCCATTTCTTTGGCTGTCGTGGGAGCGACGGGCCTCGTGGGGCGCACGATGTTGCGCGTGTTGGAAGAGAGAGAAATTCCGGTTAGCCATCTCTCTCTTTTCGCTTCACCGCAATCGAAGGGAAAAACGCTTCTCTTTCGAGGAAAGCCTCATGAGATTCAGACTCTTGAAGACGGCGCGCTCGCAGCAGACTATGCCTTGTTTGCCGTAAAAAACCGGCTTGCCTCCGAATGGGTGCCTCATCTTCGTGAAGCGGGTGCCGTGGTGATTGACAATTCCTCCTATTTCCGAATGCACGATGGAGTGCCGCTTGTCGTGCCCGAGGTAAATGGAGATGCACTGGAACACCACTCGGGCCTTATCGCCAATCCCAATTGCACGGCAGCGATTGCGTCGGTGGCTCTGGCTCCGTTGCACCGTAGCTTCAAACTCTCACGCTTGATTTTATCGACCTATCAATCTGTTTCGGGAACGGGTCAGAAAGCACTCGAAGAATTAGAGCAAGAAACTGTTCATTCTGACCACCTGCCTGAGATTTATCCGCATCCCATTGCTTTCAACCTGTTTCCCCAAATCGGTGACTTCAATGCGGCGGGCCTATGCATTGAGGAACAAAAAATCAGCGAAGAACTTTCAAAGATTTTGGACGCGCCAAAACTTTCTATTGCAGTGACAACCGTTCGCGTTCCGGTGCGCGTCGGTCACAGTTTAGCCATCTTCGCGGAGTTTGAGAAAGACATCTCGCTGGCAGAAGCGGACAAGCTGTTGCACCGTGCCTCGGGACTTGTGGTGGCCGAAGGTCAAGGATATGCAACGCCCCTTGAATGCGAAGGACGCGACGAGGTTTTCGTGGGTCGTTTGCGACAAGTTCCTCGAAATCCGAAGGCTCTTCTGCTATGGGTTGTTGGTGATAACCTGCGCAAAGGAGCTGCGACAAACGCCGTGCAGATCCTGGAAAAGTTAATCGAAAAAAGCTGATGCTCCTGCTCTTTTTCCCACTCGTCTTCCTCTTGGTCAACACCATTCTCCTTGCCTCCCCACATACTACCGAAAAGCCTGTCCCCCATTTCTATCTGACAATCTTGCCCGTTGTCGAGCATCACCTCGATTGGGATTTTGATAATATCATCTTCGGAACGAGTCAAGATGAGGTTCATCCCGACCTCTGCGCGACGCCGGACGGCCAGTACATTTACGCCTGCTGTTCCGTTTTGGATGGCGAAGGTAATTTCAGCAGTCTGCGCTTGCGTTGGTCAACAGATGGCGGTCTTTCATGGGGCCCGGGAATAGATATCGCCGCAGAGAATCCTATTGGCATAGGGCGATTGGCTGCCGACAACGAGTATGTGTACTTAATCTGTGAATACTTTCCCAGCGAAAATGACATTGACATCTATCTTTTCCGGCTTCCGACCGGCTCAATAGATCCACAAGAACTCTCCGTCCTCCCGATTGCGACATCACCGTATATTGAGAGGTCCCCGGTCATTCATTCCGACAGCCGTGACGAAACGGATGACCCGTATATTTACATCACGCATGCCGAATTCCATGAAGCCGACTCGCTGCGATATTGGTTTCATCTTTCGATTGACCGGGGAATCAGCTTGCACCGCTCCGGAATAATTGCCTCCTTTCAGGGACAATCTCTCGCGGGACGGTCAAGCGTGACGACCGGAAAACTTGGAGAAGAGACGGTTATTTATTTTGCCTGTGAGGGAGGGAGGTCAGCGGGACGCGGTTCAATGGTCTATTTGATGAAAAGCGCTGATTTTGGAGCAACATGGAGTTCGCCTCACGCGATTTCCGAGGATCATCGCGCTTTCTGTCTGCCAGATCTTTGCGCCTATGGTGGTTTTGCTCTTGTGTCCTATGCGTGGTCGCCCGTTCCGCATGATTTGGATGTCCTCTACAGCTTCTCAATAGATTCGGGGCGAAGCTGGTCTGAAGGCATTCCGGTATCGCCCGGTGAAAGCTATGACACAGAGCCGCGAGTCGTCATCGAGCCCGATGGCACCAATTTTCACATCGGGTGCGCGCATTTTCTGGCGGAGGATTCTGCCGCCGGAACGATTTGGGCTTGCCGAGGAATCTCGGAGCATCCTGATTCCATCGGCATAGGAACTGCAATCGAGAATGACAATTTGGCTGCGACGAGGTTTCAATTGGGGATGTGTGCGGGGCCTAATTTGCAGAATCTTCGGGGAGCGGCAATGGCATGGACTTCGTATTTTGACACCGGCGATTTCGATGTGAAATTTGATGCGTCATGGAGAGGGGACGTTGACGCGCCTGTGAAGCGGACTTTGTTGCCGCAATTTTCTTTAGAGCAGAACTGGCCAAATCCTTTCAACTATTCGACGATAATCCGATTCGAGTTGCCCGCGGCGACTCACGCGCAGCTTGCGATCCACGATATCATCGGACGGGAAGTTGTGCTGCACAATTTCGGTTTGCTTTCCCCCGGACATCATACCGTAACCGTGGACGCGAGGCAAATGCCTTCGGGAATCTACTTCTACACCCTGCAAACGAATCAGGCGATACAAACGCGGAAAATGATTCTGCTGAAGTAGCGCCACAGTCGCTGTCGTGTGTGGGCGCTTTGGGCAACAAGCCCAGACAGAACCACCGGATCGGGATTCATCCTTCATCGTTTCTTCAGCTCCTCCGGCGCCTCTTCCCCCGTCTGCTCCCGCCACGCCTTGTCAAACGCCTCCGCGCCCCATTGATTGCGGAGTATAGCGAGATTATTGGCCATGTCTCTGGCTCGCGGATCACCAAGATCGCTGAAAAGTCTCCATGAAATGAAAGTGTGTAATAGGGCTTCCGTAAATTCCTTCGTGTCAGCAAAGAGAACCCCGAGGGCACCGTGTGTTGCTGCCATCCCCTGCCGGTCCCCGAGCTTCTCCTTGATTTCCAAACTGGCCCGATATTCCTTAAGCGCCGCCGTCAAGTCCCCCTGATTTTGATACACTATCCCGATCTGATGACGGCTCTGGGCGATCCCCTGCCGGTCCCCTAACTGCTCAGAGATTTGTAAACTGGCCCGATATTCCGTGAGCGCCGCCTTCCAGTCCCCCTGATCCTCATACACCCTTCCGATCTGATGCCGACTTATGGCCATCCCCTGCCGGTCCCCGATCTGCGTGAAGATTTCTAAGCATGCCTGGTACTCAGAAAGCGCTTCGGCCCACTTCCCTTGGTCGCAGTATACATTCCCGATTTGGCCGTGGCTATTAGCCATCCCCTGCCGGTCCCCAAGCTGCTCCTTGATCTCCAAACTGGCCCGATATTCCTTAAGCGCCGCCTTCCAGTCCCCCTGAGCCTGATACAGCATCCCGATCTGATGACGGCTCTTTGCCATCCCCTGCCGGTCCCCGAGCTGCGTTAAGATTTCCAAACTGGCCCGATATTCCTTAAGCGCCGCCTCCCAGTCCCCCTGCAAATAATACACATTCCCGACCTGATGACGGCTCTGTGCCATCCCCTGCCGGTTCCCTAACTGCTCTTCGATTTCCAAACTGGCCCGATATTCCTTAAGCGCCGCCGTCAAGTCCCCGCGTTTTTGATAGGCGATGCCGAGATTGTGCCGTGCCACCGTCCTGTATTCTTCCTTGGTCGCGTGCGCTGCACCTGATTTCGTGAGGTCGCTCCACTCTGTCCACGCTCCAAACCGGTCGGTTAGCGCATTCAAAGTAACTCCACCCCAGCTTGATGACAAAAGCTTAAGCACGGCGTCGCCGTTTTTCGTTTGAGCAAGATGATACCCTACTTCAAGGAGAGGTTGAATCTCCTCGATCGTGGTGGGCGTCTTTTTCTTCCCAATGTTCTTCCCTTCTTCCAGCCACAAGTTGGCAGCGCGGCGGTGGAGCTCATTCAGCTTGTCCTCACCGAAATGCTCGCGGACCATCCGCCGGATGAGGTCATGGTCGGGGCCGTAATCGTGCACCCCATCCAGAGACCACGCCAATCCCCACGCGATGAGAGCCTCAAGCCGATGCTGCACCTGAACATCTAACCCCCCTGTTGTCCCCCCGTGAACGGGGGGATCTGAATCGGATCTCCCCCTGCTTGCGGGGGGAATAAGGGGGGTCTCTGACAGAAATCGTGCAAGCCTTTCTGCATTTCTCCCCCGCCGAAACACGCATAGGGCCGCCACGAGCTCCTGCAATTCCGGCCCGATCGCTTCCCACACCGCCCGCAGCGGAGCCATGCTGCTCTCCACCCACGACGGGTACTCATCGAGAATCGCCGCCTGGCCACCGTGCTTGCCAATCAACTCAGCAAGTATCTCCAGCATCTTGGGATTGCCGTCGAGGTTGTCCACGACCTTCTCAAGCGTGATTGTCGTCGGTGTGCCTTTGACTTTTTCGGCTCGCAACTTCTTCACTCCGGGCTCTTCCTTGATGCCCTTGAGCTCCCACTTGGCCACCTGCTCGTGGCTCGTTCCCAGCGCATCTGTTCCCGGCCAACCCAAAGTCAGGAGCGGGCCGCCCGCTTCGCCCAGACGCTGAAGGAGCAACTTGGCCGCGTCGTCCTTCGGGAGTCGCGTCCACTTTCAAGAGGCAGTGCAGATTGTCCAGAACCAACAAACAGCCCCGTTCCTGCCACTTGCTCACCACCCACGCCACAATGTCGGCATGAGACTTCGGCGGGGTCGGCTGCTCATAGAAGATTTCAAACAAGCGACTGGCCACCGCCTCCGCGCTCTCCCCATGCAATTCCTGACGCACATAGGGCAGCCCAAGATCCCGAACCACCACCGCCGCCAAAGCCGTCTTACCGACCCCACTCTGACCAATGAGCTGGATGACGGCAGGCTGCCTACTTCCCAAATACCGTTTTAGCCTCTCGAAGTCTGCACGTCTGCCATAAAGTCTTGGCGTGTCAGGAAAGAGATCCTGCGCGGTAGGCACAGCGTGTTCTTGATTCTTTGAAGTCGCCTCGATAACCTGCTGGAGCTTCTGGGCGCTTCGGCGCGCGTCATACAAAGCGTACCCGAACAGGACGACCGCAACCGCGTTAGTAACGAGGAATTCCAATCGCTCCGTTTTCCAAACGCCGAGAATGCCGAGCACGAATGCGAGGGCTGATGCGATAACGAGCGGATGTTTCCAAAACCTGGAGGTCATTTATTCCTGCTTTGCGTATTGGCTGTTTTTTTATGTTTTGTGTTCCCACGCGGCGATTATCCATCCGCCCTCTCGCCGAGGCAGGTTCTCAACCTGCCCGGAAGCCTTCATCCATCGTAGGGGCCGACCAATGTGTCGGCCCGCGGGCGGACAAATTGGTGCGCCCCTACCTCAAAACAAACGACTCGCCTTCTTTCGGATAACGAATCTCGAAAGCGTTCCAACTCTTGAGGGTTTCGATGAAGGGCAATGATTGGTCAGGTTCACCATGAACCACGAAAACCTGGCGCAAGCGAGGTGAGTTCTGGCGGACCCTTTTTACATATTCAAGCAGGCCATTCCGATCTGCATGACCGGAGAAAGAGTTCAGGATTTTGACACGGGCGCGAAGTTTCAAGAGTTCACCGAAGATCGCCACCTCGGGTTGACGCTCGGCGATTCGCCGACCCAAAGTATGCTGCGCTTGGAAACTGACAATAAGAATTGTGTTGCGCGGATTCTCGATGTTGTTGCGCAAATGATGGACGATTCGGCCCGCTTCACACATTCCCGATGCGGCAATGATAATCATAGGATCATGCCGCTCATTCAGCGCCATCGAGTCGGCCACATCCCGGATGATTGTCAAATGCGGGAAGCTGAAGGGTTGCACACCCGTATCCAGCAGCTTGCGCGTCTCGGCGTCATAGCATTCAGGATGATTGCGAAAGACTTCAGTCACATTAGCTGCAAGAGGACTGTCCAAATAGACTGGGAGAGGCGGAATTCGGCCCTCGTCTTGAAGCGAGGCGAGGTGATACAGGAGCTCTTGCGTCCTCTCGAGGGCAAACGCAGGAATAATGACTTTGCCGCCTTTTTGGGCTGTGCTGCTGATGACCTCGGCCAATTCATTTCCCGCCTCAGAGGCCGAGTCATGGGTGCGATTGCCGTAAGTGGACTCAATGACGAGGCCGTCCAAGCCGGACAAGACCTCAGGATCCTTAAGAATCGGGAGGTCGAATCGGCCGAGGTCGCCGGTAAATCCGAGGCGATAGGTCTTCCCATTTTCATGTAATTCAAGTAGTTCCTGCGCAGCACCCAAGACATGGCCAGCATCAAGCAACTGAACCGAAACGCCGGAAATGGGCTGAAATTGACGACCATAATCCCAGGAGACGAACTGGCGTAGAATTTCCTCTGCATCTTCCTGAGAATAGAGGGGATTGAAGAGAGGCAGACCCTTGCGCCGATGGATTTTGTTAACAAACTCTAAATCTTTCTGTTGGACATGGGCGGCATCGCGGAGCATGTAAGTGCAGAGGTCGGCGGTAGCGTGGGTGCAATGAACCTCGCCGCCGAAGCCTTTAGCCTTGATTCTTGGGAGGTTACCGCAGTGGTCGAGGTGTGCGTGGGAAAGCACAACCGCCTCAATCTCCTCGACAGGATAGCGGGGGTGCCGATTGCGGCGGTAGGTGGCTTCGCGCGGCCCCTGGAAAAGACCACATTCCAGAAGAAGGTTGTTGCCTTGAACCTCAAGCAGGTATTGTGAGCCTGTGACGCCTTGGCAGGCGCCGTGAAAGGTGAGATGCATATTCTGAAGATACTACTTGACTTTTTGGCAAATGCAGTGTATATTTCTATATTGGAAATCGAGTCGAAGGTATGCAGCGCTTTACTTTTGTCATAGCCTTTCTTTTTGGCGTCGCGTCGGCGGCCTTCGCTGGGGCAGAGATTGTCGAATTTGAAGCCCTGAGCCTCGGCGACCGATGCCAACTTATCTGGCGCACAGCCCAGGAGACAAACTTCGAGATGTTCGTCGTTGAGCGGTCATCAGACGGTTCGCGCTTCTTGCCCGTTGGCACGGTGGAGCCAGAGGGCTCGTATTCGAATTACCAATATACGGATGTGAGTCCATTGGCGCAATCATCGCGAGTGTTTTTCTATCGGCTGAAGCTGCTGGATAGAGACCAGTCCTTTGATTACTCCGTCGTTCGTGAAGTTTCTCTGGTCTTTTCGGCGCTAAGGCATACTTGGGGTTCGATCAAAGCGATGTTTCGATAAAGGACTTAGCCCCGCCGTCAAAACTTTTTCATGGTTTTGACCTCCTACCAGGCCCCGTGCTTCCTCCCCGCGCGGGGCTTTGGTTTTTTCCGTGCGAAGGATTTGCTCGCGTAGGGTGAGGCACCCTGCGCGGCGGGTGGTTTTCGGGAGGGTCTGGTGATCCTCCTGGGCGGAAGCCTTATGGATGGGTCCGCTTAGGGAGCCACGCGCAGCCCGATGTGAGATTCTGTCAGGAAGTAGCGGTTGCGGCCGATGGAGTTCAGTTCATGGACGAAATCCTGCAAAGTATCCAAATCCGGATACTCCATCGCGGCCATCATGCTCCAACCCGAGGAGAAATGGCAATCGTAGGTGCCGAGCCACTTCACTCCATTCTTGGTCCATTTCTCGATAATGCTGTGCTGTTTCTTGCGATAGTCGGCGCGTTCCTTTTCGGTCAGGGAATACCAAATATCACGCGGACGCCAGAAGACAATGGCACCGAAAGGGGCTGAGTTCTTTTTTGCCATGACACACCTCCAAGGAAGTCTATTTCTTCTATTTCTATCGAATGAGCAGCATCTTGTGGACTTGGCGAAAATCGGCCGCGCGCATCTGGCAAAAATAGAGACCTGTGGGCAGGCGTCTGGCGTCGAAGTCGAGTTCGTGGTATCCCGCCTCTTTCCAGCCATCTGTCAGGCGCGCGACCCGTCGTCCGAGGACATCAAAGATATCGAAGCGCACAAGAGCGCGCCGTGGAAGCCCATACTCGATTCGCGTTGTCGCATTGAAAGGATTCGGGTAATTCGGCGAGAGGAAGAAAGCGTTGGGGATGTCGGCTTCGTGGTCTGAACTGACGCTGCTGACGGTCACCTGCACATGGCTGCTCGTATCGCTCTCGCCGCCATCATAAACCGCTACAACCCAGTACTCATACTCTCCGTGTGAAACGCCTTCCACATAGGTTGTCTCCTCGACCGAAGCGCGAAATTCCCCATCTCGGTAGACTTTGTAGTGAGAAAGGCTCTCGATGCTGCCGCCACCCTTTGAGGGACCCAATTGAAGAGCGGATAGAGCAGGGTCGTGCACGATGCCGGGAGGTGCGGGCTCAAAAAGTGGCGGCTGCCATGTGAGCGTGACAACCGTATCCTCTACGCTTGCCTGCAAATTGCGTGGCGGGTCAAGTCGCCAGATTTCAAAGATGACCCAAGTTGTGAGTCCCGAGTCAATTGTTGCTTCTTGCAGTCCCGTCTCATAGCCGGGGCAGGTCGCTTCCATCCGATAGGTGCCTGCGACAACGGAATCCACAGCAAAACATCCTTGCGTGTCGGGGCACACACGATGGCAACCGAAGGCAATGATGACTTCCGACATATTCTCAAGTGGCGGGATGGCATGCACCTGACCTGCGACGCTGCCATAAGCGGTTGGCATGGCTGTTGTGAAACGAATGGCTGTGCCGGAGCGAATAGGAAAAGCAGCGATATTGTAGATGGCGTCAAACACAATTTGCATGCCGGTCAACTCGTCCGGACTCTCGATGCCGACAGTTCCACCGTCGTCTCGCTCATCGTAGAAATACTGGAGGAGCGCATATTGGAGGACGATTTCACCGTCGCAGGAAGGCGTTGGGCGGACAAGAGGGTCGTAGAGGATGAGTTGAAATGTCGCCAGAGAATCACGAGGGCGATGCTGGGGCACTCGATTGAACTCGATGATGAACCGCCCGCGCGATTCATCATAATAGGTCGAGACATCCCCTCCCGTTAGAACATCCATGTCATCCCAGAAAGGCGCTATCATTGCGGCGGGGCCATCTGAGTCAGGGATGGGACTTTGCGTGCGGTCGGCCTCATTGGTGAACCCCAAGGCCAGCCAGCCGTCTGCACAGAGAGTCGCTTCGGTGTAATCATGACTGTAATACCGAAAGACAAAAGGCAAAGGAAAGTGAGCGAGAGAATCGTTGTGGGAAAAATGGATTACCGCGCCGGGGCCGCCGAGCGATGGGCTGATTTCCAGCCAATCGAAGCGGGCAGGCTCTTCGATGTCATTCTGTTCGTAGGCGACATAGCCATAGGTGTCCGGACCCGAAGGTAGAAAACGGAGGTCAGAGAGCGCAAAGGAAACCTGCACCACTTCATTTTCGGGAAGGAAAATGATCGTATCCGCCGTGCTGCCCTCGTAGTCTGCCACGATTTGATAGACCGCACCACCGGGAGCTGAGAGAGAAAAATAGCCCGCCGTATCGGTTCGAGCAGCAGGAACAGGCGTTTCGACTATGGAAATCGTCGCACCCGCGACGGGCCGTCCGCCCATGTTGTAGACATGGCCCTCTATGGTGGCGGAGGTGGCGAGCGTCAAATCGAAATCCCGGAGAACTTCGGCCACATCTCCCACAGCGACGAGTTCCGTATCAGGCCGATAACTGTGCAGCCAGGCACGAATCGCATAAGTGGAATCACGAAAAACGGGCAAAGCGAACTTGCCTTCTGTGTTCGCATTCACAGAAGGTGCTCCACCAGCAACTTCCACTTTTGCCGCGAGCGGCTCTTGGGAAAGAGAATCGCGCACGAGGCCGCGCACAAGAGCCATGGCGCCATTGAGCATCACATTGCCGGCGACAGCGAAAGACTGTGTTTCACTTCCGGGAAGAATGCCGCCGACAAAGAGCGTCCATTGGCCGGATTCGGGAGCATCTACATGAACCCTCTCAACAACATTCAGGCTGTCAATTCCCGTTCCTGCGGGCAAGTCGGGATATGCTGGGTTCAGGACCCAGGGCCTAAATGTTCCCGCGCTGGGCGAGACAAGCCAAAGGTTCAGATCATTCACAAGCGACGGAGTCACATTGTACTCGCCGGGAACATCGCTCCAAGCCAGCGCGATGTCGAGCGCTGATAGGGTGTCGGGAACTTCAAAAAGTTGCGAGAAGGTTTCACCAGTATTTAGTTCCGCTTCGAAAAAACCGAGATTCAACAGGAAATCTATCGCCTTCTGGATATTAATAATGCCGTGACCGAATCGAAAATCCGGCCCGATATTTCCTCGGTCAAGGGCGCTGGCGACCAGCAAAGCCTTCACCGTTTCCGGAAGCGGCGCAGGGTGACCCGGCAGAAAGCGATGCCACTGTTCAAGGAGAAGAGCAATGCAACCCGAAACAACGGGGGTTGCCATCGAGGTCCCGCTGATGCGGTAGTAGTCGTTGCCCGGAAAAGTCGAAGTGATATTGACACCCGGAGCGCAAAGCTCAGGTTTCAAGCGGCCGTCATCGGTCGGACCCCACGAACTGAAGGATGACATATTATCCTCATCGTCGGAAGCCCCGACCGTGATGATATTTTTCGCTCCGGCGGGAACACCCATCGTGCCGTAATTGTCGCCGCATCGGGCGGGAGGTGAGCGTTCATTGCCCGCCGCGAAGACGACGATAAAAGGCTGTCCCAAAGAGCCGCGAACGATGGCGTCCGAGAGCTGCGAGGTCGTTTCATAGTCTCCCTCCCACGCGCAGGGATAGCCGTTCGTAGCCACATTGGAGCTAAGGGAATTGTTCGCGACCTCCGCTCCATAATTGGTCATGGCCTCTTGGTAATTCTCTTCGATGTCCTGAGGCGAATCATAGAGACAATTGGGCACGCACGCTTCATACTCCATGGAAACCATCCGAACTTCGGGTGCCATGCCTCGATATTGGCCGTTTGAGTTTGTTCCGTTGCCGCCGAGAGTTCCTGCAACATGAGTCGCGTGCCAGAGAGGTATGTACGATTCGCCCAAGATGACTCGATTTGGGCTGAAATCATTGTGGGTTCTGTCCACGATGTCGCCGTCATAGACCAGAGCCGTAACGCCGCGACCGCTAAGGTCATAGGGCAAGAGCTGTACTTCGTCCGCGTGCACGCGCTGCCGAGCGATGTCGTTTGTCGGCGTGAGCGGCGGCGGCGCTTCCGCAATGTGCAGCACGAAATCAAGAGCGGCAAGCTCTCGGACTTGCTCGGGAAGTGCTGCGACGAAGAGGAGATGAGTCGAATGAAGCTCATCACCGACCTCAAAACCGCGCAAAGTGAGAGCACCGCGCGCTATCTCCAATCCGACATCTTTCATCAGGCTGACCGCAAAGACGCGCCTCGTCACATCATAGCCACTCCAATCCCCGAGGAGGCCTTGTAGAATTCGGGGATGGATCTTCGATTCTGGCGGCAGCGATCCGGCCCAGCGCACGCCCAGTTTCTGAAGAACGGATTTTTGAATTTCGCAGGGCATTGACGCGACATACGCGCGGTCGGGGAAGTAATGGAGCAGACGAATCCCATGGGCTTCAAAGCGCGCGCGGTCGCCTCGTTGCAAATGTTTCTCAAGCTGAATGAGTAGGTGGACGCGCCCATCCTTGCCATCGGAAACGGGCGAAGGAATGAAAAACTCTCCAGCGGGGGGGATGAAAGGCTGATTTCGTAGGGCGATTTCGTAGGGCGCCGTTTCCGCTTTGAGAGCGAACGGAGCTCCAATGATCAGCAAAAGGAGGATTTTCCGAAAAGAGACCTGCCAGTTTCGCACGGCTCTTCCGATCCATAGGATTGTCAAACAGAATATAGTGAAGAAGTCGTCCGTTTGCAAGACTCGGATTGAGCCTGTCCTTTGCTTATCTGAGGTGAATGGCAGTTCGCTGAGAAATGAGTTGACTTTTAAACAAAACTTTTGCATATTGAAATTCGGGCGAAGTGGCACATTTAAGTCAATAAATATAAAAGAAATAAAAAGTGAAAAGTTTCTCACAGTTTCAACCTCACAAAGGAGTTCATTATGTCTCGGTTACATGACAGACTCGCTGCCATTATCCCCGGCATGCGAGAAGAAATCCAGGGCATCAATAAGGAGTTTGGCGACAAGGTCATTTCTCAGGTGACTGTTTCGCAGGCTTACGGCGGTATGCGCGGGATTATTGGCCTCATTTGCGATACTTCGGAAGTCCCGCCGGACAAGGGGCTTATCATTCGCGGCATCCCTGTGAAGGAGTTGGCCAACAGACTTCCCGAAGAGATCTTCTGGCTGCTGTGCACGGGCGAGCTACCGTCGAAGGAAGATTTGGCTGACTTGCAGAAGGATCTGGAGAGTCGCGGCGAAGTTCCCGACTATGTTTGGAAAGTTATGGAGGCGATGCCCAAGGATTCGCATCCCATGGCGATGCTGGATACCGGTATCCTCGTCATGGAGCGTGAATCGGTTTTCCGCAAGCGCTATGACGAGGGCATAAAGAAGGCGGAATACTGGATGCCGACTCTTGAAGACTCGCTGAATCTCATCGCGCGCATTTCACCCTTGGCGGCGGGCATCTATCGCATGCGATTTGGCAAGGGCGCTCGAATTGCTCCCAAGAAAGGCTTGGATTGGGCGGCGAATTACGGGCACATGCTTGGCCTCCCGGATCCAACGGGTGAATTTGCCAATCTGATGCGTCTCTACATGGTGCTTCACAGTGATCATGAGAGTGGGAATGTGTCGGCTCACGCAGCCCACTGCGTCGGCTCGGCGCTCTCGGACGCCTATTATGCCGTGTCGGCGGGACTCAACGGTTTGGCAGGCCCGCTGCACGGTCTCGCCAATCAGGAATGCCTGGATTGGGTGGTGATGGTCAACAAGAAATTCAACGGCGCGCCCAGTGAAGAGCAGCTCCGCCAGTTCGCTCAGGAAACGCTGGATGGCGGTAAGGTGATCCCGGGCTATGGCCATGCGGTGTTGCGCATCACCGACCCGCGTTTCGACGCCTTCCACGCTTTTGGTGCACGCGTATGCCCCGATGATCCAGCCTACAAGACCGTGGCGAGAGTTTTCAAAGTGGTCCCAGACCTGCTGAGGCAAATTCAGAAGATCAAGGACCCGTGGCCGAATGTGGACGCCGCTTCCGGATGCCTGCTGTATCACTTTGGCATGACGGAATTCAGCTACTACACGGTGCTCTTCAGCGTATCGCGTACGATGGGCTTGTGCTCTCAGCTTGTGGTTTCGCGCGCATGGGGCGAACCGATTGAGCGCCCGAAGTCCCAGCCCACGAAGTGGGTCAAGGAAAAGGTAAAATCTTTGTAAGCTGCTCGCCGAGTTGGCAAATCTCCAACTCGTTCATCCTCCCACTATGAAACCAGCCGACCTTGGATCCCGAGGTCGGCTGATTTCTTTCCTGCGAAGTTAGCTGCGTACGGTCAAATCCGATTGCGCCCGAATCTCCTATAATTCCGGTTCCGTCAGGAGGTTCCCTGTGTCACCGCCTCCAGTAGCAGCACTGGGAAGCCTGAGAGTGTCGAGGGCGATTCCGAAGTGCTCCAGATGCCTGCCCACATGCTCCATATTGACGCGTGCATAGCCGATATATCTGTACGCTGTCTGATAGGCACTACGGAATTTGTCGAGGTCGCGGCGCAGGCCATCCAGAAGCACCGCAATTTTTTTTGCCTCTTCCGAAATTTTCATTCCTCGAAAGCCGATGACGGTGACCTGCAGAAGTGCCCAAAAAGTCGTCGGAGATGCGGGGAAGACATGCAGACGCCGAGCATGTTCAAGAGTATCGGATTGCTGTAGAAGTTCATAATAGACACCCTCCGCAGGGATGAACATTACCGCAAAGTCGAGCGTGGTCGGTGGGCGAATATATTTGCGAGCTATGTCCTCGATGTGTTTGCGAACATCTCGTCCAAAATCCTTCAGTGCGCGTTCTTGTTCCTCTTTGGGTAGTTCGATGTTGTGGCCCTTGCGCCAATTGTCCAAAGGGAATTTGCTGTCAATCGCCAAATGACCATTGCGACCCAGAATGACGGCATCGGCCTTTTCATTGCCCATAGCGAATTGAAGTTCATACTGCTCCGGCGCTAAGCATTCTCGCAGCATTTTCTCGAGCGAAAGTTCGCCGAACTCACCTCGTAGCTTCGGTGATTGAAGAATGTCGTTTAGACGATTCAAGTCGCGAGAGAATTCGACGATGCGCTCGTTCGTGACTCGCAAATCGGACAGGCGGTCGGTTACCTCTTTGAAAGTCTGGCCTGTGCGGTCAAGAGTCTCCGTAAGTTTCTGCTCGACACGACCCTGGATGTCCGTTAATTTCTGCTCATTCGAGGCTTGGAGCTTTTCAAATCTCTCTTCGAGAGAGCGTGAAGTTCTTTCGAGCACATCTCGCTGCTCGGCGCGCCCGGTCGCCATCTCATTGGTCACCTGACTCTGGAGATTGAACAGAGACCTGCCCAACTCTTCACGCCATTCGCGGCTGGACGCTTCCAGTATTGCAGCACGCCTATCGGCTTCCGATGCCTCTTTGCGAAGGCTCTGGCGCAGGAGAAGCGTCGCGGCGAGTGCCGCCACAATTCCAACGGCCGCGGCGAGGATCAATGCTTCCATCGGCAATTCCTTCCTTCCATTGGGAATCCGTGTAAATAGTCCTGAAAGAGAAAGCCCCGCGCCATGTGAAGCGCAGGGCTCTCTCAAATCGCAAAATCAACGGCTACTTGACGAGCATCATCTTCTTCAGCGCCGCCCAATCTCCCGCCTGAACGCGATAGAAATATAGCCCAGACGGCAGAAGACTCGCATCGAAGTTCACGACATGGTAGCCGGCCGCCATCGGTTCGTCCATGAGCGTAGCCACCTTCTGTCCAATCACATTAAAGATATCGAGCCGCACATGCTCGCGCGCAGGCAAATCGAAGAAGATGGATGTCATCGGGTTGAAGGGATTCGGGAAATTCTGGTGCAACACGAATTCCGTTGGAATCCCCGCTTGGCGAATCCCTGTAGCCAGAACATGAAGATCCACAAAGAACAAATAGGGCGAATCCTCTGCATTGTGAGTAATGCGAAGCATCGTAATAAGAATACTGTCCGGGGTAGTGGGCGTATAGGTCAGGGCGATCGCCCGTGTCTGATTTGCCGCAACCCTACCGCTCATGGGTTCCACTCTCAGCCATGCGACTTCAGGATCCATCTCGATGCTGAATTCGAGAGAACAAAGGCCCGCTGGGTTCGAGATCCGGAAAGTGTCCCGACAAGTTGTGTTGATATAGCATTCGGCTGAGACGATATCCGGCTGCACCCGGAACTTTGGCCAAAAGATCCGCATGCTGTCGGTTGTGGTATCATTGCAGGTGACAGCAACGGTGTTCAGAAGCGTGCAGTAGTATTCCTTGGTCACTCGAATGGTGCGACTTCCGCACGGCAGAACCATGTGATAAAAGCCGAGAGCGTCCGTTGTGTCGGTTCGGCCCGTTTCGACATCCTCGACCACTGCCCCCGCAACACGCAAGGCGGTATAGCCGCGTAAGATAATGCCTTCAAGGGTGCCCGGAATGAAACAGCCTGTGCAGATACACCAGGGACTGATCGGGCAGAAGGTTCCGCTGCCATTGCAGCAATATTCAATTGCGTCGTCGCCATCTTGGTTCTCAATGCCGATCGTGGCACTCTCGAAATGCGCTACATCCTTGTATTGGAACTGAATCGCGCCATACGAATGCAGGATAACCTCGAAAGTCGCCGTGCCGGTCAACGATAAGTAAGGCACTTCGCTCCACTCGACAATGAGGCGTCCGTTGGCGACATCATTCTTGTACCAGAAAGTGCCACCCGCAGTGGGAAAGAGGTCATCCCAAAGAGCGTAAATCGCACCGTTGGGTTCATTGGCCGTCGGAAGCGGGCAATCGTTGTCATGTTCTCCGCTCGTGCTCTCGAAAGTAATAAAGCCATTGGAGGCGAATCGGAATTGGTTATAGGTCCTTTCGAAGAATTCGAAGGGGAACCCAATGGGGAAGAATCCCAGGTTATCGTCGTCGCCGACATTCGTGATTTCGACAGCCTCCGGATCACTTTCCAATTCAATCCAGTCGTAGTTGCACATGGCTTCACACAAAACAGGTATTTCGTACAGTGAGCCCTCATTGGGCACCTCGTCTATGGCGCTGAGTGCATAGACATGTGGCAATTCTGGATTAGGAACATTTTCGCTATACTCGAGGATGTCCGGCGGAATCTGGGTGACCAATATATCATCTCGATAAAGCCGATAACCCGCCAAATCCACACACGGGGTTCCATCTTCATTGAGTGTTGGAAGTTCCCATGTGAGAGTGATATTGCAGGCTGGGTAAGTGGAAAAGAGGGCATCAACCGGGTAGATCATTGCCGGAGGCATGTTGGCTACGCATGTAACAACATCCACTCCCGCATAGACCGTATCCGCTCCGTAATAGACCGCCTTCACGGCATACGTATGCGGATCATTCTCCAAGACAGCTTCGTCACAGAACATCGTCGAATCGGGTGGAACACGGTGGTACAATATCGCATCGCGATAGACATAGAAATGGTCCGGTTCATCGAGGTGGCCCATCGCGTCTTTGCTGCTGGATGAAATCCATGACGATTGGGCCGGAGCATGGCGTGGGAATCTGAGCACGCTCGCGAAATCCCCCGTGGGAACATCGCGCCGAACAGCGCCGACGACAGATGAATTGACTTCGGCACGCGATGCTGTGGGCGAGGCAAGCCAGAGGACAGCGCCGGTTGCCGGGTCTTTCCCGCTCTCCGAAGTGATGCTGCTGCGATTCGAGTTTGGGCCGACAATGGCCGTCGCCAGACCGGTGGGACTTGCCGCATAGACTC
>Ga0315289_10000041_pt1 | contig 201997 bp, 157 predicted proteins | sample YL17G11_40_MG_FD_203452 | JGI IMG/M metagenome (GOLD analysis project Ga0315289, IMG submission 203452) | Sediment microbial communities from Yellowstone Lake, YNP, Wyoming, USA - YL17G11_40 | ecosystem: Environmental > Aquatic > Freshwater > Lake > Sediment | place: USA: Wyoming | collected... | reverse complement strand
GCGCGCCACCCCAACAACCCACTTCCCACCGGCCGACTCCATCGACCGCTGATGCCTGGCCAAACTGCCGCTTGACCAGAGGACTCCCACCTTGACGCCGCCCCTCACTGCCTCGCTCTCCGGCCGCCGGGCGCGTTCCTCGTCCATCGGGTAGCCCCAAGGGCACTGCACTGCCGAAGGACAGCGTTCGTCCAGCCGCGAACACTCGCCTGCCCCCATACTGCTTCCCGAGGCGCGTGTGTTGGCCCACCCCTCAGTGAGCCCCCGGGCGTTAGCCATTGGTCTCGCCCTTTCCGTCCTTTGCGGGTTGCTGATCCCGTACCTCGACCACTACATCCAGGGCACCTTTGTCGGCGGCCAGCACCTGCCGCCCGGAGCAGTGTTCGTCCTGATGGTCCTGGTGCTGGTGGTGAACCCGCTTCTGCGCCTGCTCTCTCGCCTGCTTCCGCTCGCACGCTCGGAACTCGTCCTGATCTACGCGATGCTGCTGGTCTCGACCCTCGTGCCGGGCCATGGCTCGGAGACCCTCTTCATCCCCGTCTCGGTGTCGGCGTTCTACTATGACACCCCCGCCAGGGGCTGGGAGCGCATCTTCCTCCACCACGTGCCGTCGTGGTGGCACCCGAGGTCGGCGGAGGCGATCAACGCTTTCTATGAATCGCTGCCGCCGGGCACATCGATCCCCTGGGGGGAGTGGGTGGTGCCGCTGCTGGCCTGGAGCGTCCTGGTCCTGGCGCTCTACGGCCTGGCGACCTTCCTCAGCCTCCTCCTCTACCCCCAGTGGGCCGATCACGAGAAGCTGACCTTCCCCCTGGTGGCGCTGCCGATGCAGATGACCCAGAACCCAGAGCGGCCTTTCGCCGCGCGGGGCTTCTGGGGGAACCCCCTCATGTGGGTCGGCTTCGCCCTCGCAGTGGTCCTCGGCGCCGGGAAGGGCCTGGGCTACTACTACCCGCCGTTCGCCACCTTCCGGCTCGAGTTCCCCAGTCTCCAGACCTACTTCCGCGAGGAGCCCTGGCGGTCCATCGGTTGGACGCCGGTGCTCATCTACCCCCTGGTCATCGCCGTCAGCGTGCTCCTCCGGACCGACATCAGCGGGTCGCTCGTCTTCTTCTACTGGCTCACCAAGCTCGAGAGGGTCATCGCCACTGCCGTCGGCTACCGAGGGGGTGGGGCGAGCATCGAGGGCTACCCGATCTGGCTGGGCGGCCAGCCGTGGGGAGGGTACTTCGCCTACCTGGGGATGGGGCTATGGGTCGCCCGGCGCCACCTGGCGCGCGCCTGGCGGCAGGCTACGGGGAAAGAGCCTCCCTCGCCCGACCAGCCGCTGAGCTACCGTGCCTGCCTGATCGGGGGCGGCGCCTGCCTGCTGGCCGGCACTTGCTGGCTGACCGTGGCCGGCATGAGCTTCTGGACGGCCGGCGTAGCGATGGTGTGCTATGCCATGATCATCACGATCCTCAGCAAGGTGGTGGCGGAGAGCGGCCTGCTGTTCGTGCAGCAGACCCTCATGCCCGGCCAGGTGCTCAACAACTTCTTCGGCACCAACGCCGTAGGGGCCCGCAGCCTCACCGTGGGCATGTACTTCGAGCAAGCCTTCGGCACCGACCTGCGGGCCACGGTCATGCCCAGCTTCGTGCAGGGGCTGAAGATCGCCGACGAGGCGAAGCTCAGCAAGCGCTGGATGGTCCTCGCCTTCTGGCTGGCGATCCTCGGGTCGCTCCCGGTGACCTACTTCCGATCGCTCCAGGTGTTCTACCGCTACGGTGGGGTGAACTGCGACCCGTGGTTCGCGACGTGGTCCGGCCTGGCCGGGTGGCACCCACTGGCGAAGTGGCTGACGAACCCCCAGCCCGCTAGCGGCTCGCTGGCACTCTCGATGGGGGTCGGCGCGGGTGCGCTCTGGGCGATCTCGGTGCTGCGCCAACGCTACCTCTGGTTCTCGCTCCACCCCATCGGGTTCATCATGATGCAGACGCCCTGCATGTACGCCATGTGGGTCTCCATCCTTATCGCCTGGGTGCTGAAGGTCGCCATCCTTCGCTACGGCGGCCCCAACGGGTTGCGCAAAGCCCTGCCGCTCTTCCTCGGCATCGCCTTCGGCGACATCTTCATGATGATGTTCTGGCTCATCATCGCCAGTATCACCGGCAAGCACCGGCTCTTCCTGCTGCCCGGCTGAGCCGTGCCCGGGGGTCTCCTGACCCGCAACGCTCCGGCATAGGTTCCACAACCCATGCCAGACCCTCAGTAAGGCCAAGCACAGAGGCCTCTGCAGCCCCGGTGACGAACTCCGGGCCTGGACTGCTGACCGCTCGGCCAACGACGCCCCGAACCGAGGTCCCCTCCCATGCCTTGCCTCGCTCTCTCCGCTGTCGTCGCCCTCCTCCTCGCGTCCTGTGCCGAGGCCGCCATGCCGACCATCCGCCTCCGGGTGAACAAGACCCGCATCGGCATGGGACGCAGCATCGAGCTGCGGGCCCAGGCCACGCTTCCCGGCGGCCGGGAGCACGTGCGGGTGACCCTGACGGCGCCCCCGCAGCCGTTCGATCGGCCGGTCGTTCTGCAGCTCGAGGGTTGGGCCCAGATCGGCGGGGGAGCGGTCGTCCGGCCGGCTGGGCCCGCGGAAGACATGATGCAGGCCTTCGCCTACCGGCACCTCGTGCCCTCGCAGGCGTTCATGGTCTCGGTCACGGGGGCCCGACGCTTCGCGCCGACCGTCGCGCTGGTCGGCCGCGGTCCCGTCCGCATTCCGGCCGGCGGCACGGCCCGGATACAGGTCGCGACCTCGGGACGTCCGCTGCTCGGCGCTACGGTCCGGCTGGCACTGAGCGAGCCGCCCGACGGGGTGACCCTCCAGGAGGTGACCCCGGCCCCGGGTGGCCTGGCGCTCGTGGTCAGGGCCGATACCAAGGCGGCGCAGATCGGGTACGCGGACAACCTGATTGTCGAGGCCTTCGCCGAGTTCGAGGCCAAGCGTCAGGGCGGCACTGCGGCGGCGGGGAAACAGCAGCTCTCCCTCGGCGTGCTGCCGGCCATCCCCTTCGAGATCGTGCGGCCGTGAGATGCCCGAGCGGGCACGGCCGCCCTTGGGCTCCGTCCCTCTTTTCCGTCCCGCTCCTGATCCGCTTGATCTATCTCACCATCCTGTCGCGGGGCCCGACGCCGGCCGAGCTGGCCACCGCGGAGGCCTACTTCGGGACCGCGGGGCTGGCAACGAAGCAGGCGGTGGACGATCTGGCATGGGCGTTGGTCAACACCAAGGAGTTCCTCTACCGACACTGACCCGGCGGCGTCTCGGGCAGGCGGCGGCCCGATGAGCAGTAAGGGAGCGGCGATGAGCGCGCAAGAGACCACCGGCGCCGTCACCCCGCGCAGCGCGTTGCGGGTGGGGGTTCTCAGAGCACTCGCGCTGGCGCTTCTGGGCTGGTGTGGCGTCGGGACGCAAGCAGCGGCCCCGCCGGCGCAGGCCAAGGCGGTCATCCAAATCTGGATGTGGGGCGGCCCCTCGCAGCTCGACACTTTCGACCCCAAGCCGGACGCGGGCCGCGACTACTGCGGCCCGCTGAGCACGCCGATCGCCACCAACGTGCCGGGAATGCGGATCGGCGAACTGCTGCCGCTACTGGCGCAGCAGGCCGACAAGTACGCCATCATCCGCAGCATGACCCACGGCGTGAACAGCCATGAGACGGCCTCGTATGTCATGCAGACCGGCCTTGCCGAGCGGCGTCAGTGCGGACCCCACCAGCTCGGCTCAGCGTTATAGGGATACCCCGAGGTCCGGCGCCGTAAGCCGGTTCCGTCGGCATTCACCACGTAGATGTCCCACTCGCCGGGGCTCAAGCTACTGAAGGCGATCTTGGTGCTATCGGGCGACCAGGCCGGATCCTCGTTCCGGAAGGGGCCAAAGGTCAGCCGCGTCACGCCCGTGCCGTCGGCGTTCATCGTGTAGATATCGTCGATGCCCTGGGTGGCGCCCCTGGCGAAGGCGATGCTGCGACCATCGGGCGACCAGGCCGGGTGCCACGCATGCTCCGGGGAGAAGGTCAGCCGCTTCACGCCCGTGCCGTCGGCGTTCATCGTGTAGATGTCGCCACCGGTGCGCTCGCTCATGAAGGCGATCTTCTGGCCATCCGGCGACCAGGCCGGCTGCTCGTCCCGGGCGGGGTTAGAGGTCAGCCGCTTCAGGCCCCCTCCGTCCGCGTTAATCGTGTAGATATCGTTGGGGGCCGTGCGGCTGCTGCAGAAGGCGATCTTCTGGCCATCCGGCGACCAGGCCGGGTCCTCGTCGACTACGGGGCTAGAGGTCAGCCGCTTCAGGCCCCCTCCGGCCGCGTCTTTCGTGTAGATGTTCCAGCCGACGGCGCCCATGCGCGAGAAGGCGATCTTCTGGCCATCCGGTGACCAGGCCGGGTCCCCGTCGTGCCTATGGAAGGTCAGCCGCGTCACGCCCCCTCCGCGCGGGTTCATCGTGTAGAGGGAGTAGTAGCCGTCGCGTAGGCTGATGAAGGCGATCTGGCTGACGGTGGCCTGAACAGCCGCCCCTCCACCGTCTGACGTAGTGGAAGCCTTCGTGCCCCCGCCGCCACACCCGCCCAGAGACAGTGTCAACGTCACCAACAGGGCTATTCCGGCCAGGCTTGTGATCCCTCGCATCAGTGTTCTCTCCCTTTCTGACACTTCGTCCGCGGTTCCCCATATCAGTCGTCATGCCGGATTCCCCGGCACCCAAAAACCAGGAAGATGGAGTCTTCGGAGCAGATTGGGGACCCGGGTCGTTGGCTGAACCGTCAGCCACTTGGAGCTAGACTTCGCCATCTGAGCTCCAGAGACCTGCACCTTTGGCCGCGGAGGCTGGGAAGATTGGGTGTTGCCGCCAGTCGTGACGGTCTGTGTCCCCTCTCTGGGCTGGCAGGCTCGGCACGAGGCGTGACGGCACTTCCGTCCCGGCAGGAACGGCATGATCGGTGGCGCCATGGCGGCAAGCCTGGGGGATCGTCATGTGGGCACCGGAGACAGCCGCCGGATGCGGGTGAGGACCTGCCCAGACAGGTCTCGCGTCGCCGCGGCCTCCGCCATCTGAAACACCAGCCGCCGCGACAGGATCGGGGGACGCCCTACTCGTTTCCCGCGCCGCAGAGCGGAGGCGATCCGGGCGCCCATGCCAACGCCCGGGGGCCGTCAGTCACACCTGACCGGTGGCGCCCCGTATCGGGGCAGGTGGCCGGGCCGGCCTGCTACCAGCAGAAGAAGCGGTACGGATCATCCCACGCCTCGGGCTGATCGAGGTACAGGCCGTCAAGCCATCGCCGCTCCCGCTTGTCGGGCGACACGGGGCTGTTGAAGCGGCTCAGGAGCGGCGTCGAGCCCCTCACTCCCATGTTAGCCGGTGCCCGCGCTAACGTGAAAGAGGTGCGGCGATAGCGGAAAAAGGGCTCCGTCCCTCTTTTCAAAGGACCCAACCGCCCGGACGGCGAAGCTCGGCCTCGGACGGTTGATTCTCCAGCCAACGGCGGGAGTGCCCCGTCTGATGCGGGCGATCCCGGCCGGATAGGATAAGGGACAATGCAGGTCATCCTCGCTGTCGTGACGGACTCGCCATACCGAGGCGCCGTCCTGGCTTTCGGCGACGACTTGGCTCGCCTGGTGGACGGGGACCTGTGGACGCTGACGCTGACTCGGCGCCCCTCGCCCGACGAGACTGAGGCCCTGGCTCAGGTGGAGGGGCTCGGTGAATCGGCCGACGAGGAAGCCGCGGCGCTGGTCCCGGAAGGGATCGGTTCGGGCGAAACGGAGGCGAGGCCGCTCCACCGGGTGATCCGGGCTGCGGGCGCGCCCATCGAGGCCGCGCTCCGTGGGCTGGCGCATTGCGACTTCGGAGTGGTGGGCAAGGGCTTGCACGCGGAGCCCACCGGCGGCGCCGGCATCGGGCCCGACGTAGAGCGCCTGAAGGGGCTCAGCACGAAGCCGTTGGCCATCGTCCCGCAGGAAGTCCGACCCATCCAGCGGGCGCTGTTCGTCTACACGGAGCACCCGGAGTCCGGGCACGCGCTCTCCCTGGCGCTGCCGCTCGCCCAGAAGGGTGTGGCGATCGAGCTGGTCACCTTGATCCCATCGCTCGGGCGAACCGAGCTGCTCGGCACCGGGGCGGGCTACCTGAAGGCGCACAACGTGCCCTTCGACACCCTCGACGCGGACTGCGCCAACTGCCGGGAAGACGGCGGCCCGGTGGGAGAGGTCCTCCACCACGCGAAGCAGGAGAACGTCGACCTGGTGGTCATGGGAGGAACGCGACGCGGGCTGGTGGGGCGCCTACTGTGGCCGGAGATGGCCCGCGAGGTTGTCTGGAATGCTCATGTGCCTGTGCTGATCTGGTATTGAGCGGGTGCCCGGGCGGCTCTCGGGTTGACGATGGCTGGTGGCGCTGCGCTGGAAGGGCAACGCCGCGTGGCTCGTTCTGGGTGGCGCCGTCTTGGGGTGGTTGCTCGCGCCAGGGGCCGGCGCCTGAAGAGGAGTTCGCGACTCCCGACCCCGGCGTTGCGGGAGCGTCCGCTGTCGGCGGAACGCCCCTATCGCAGACACGAGGTGCCTCATGAAGATCCTCGTCGTGGGTGGCACCGGACACATCGGCAGCTACCTGGTGCCCCGCCTGGTGCTGGGCGGCCACGAGGTACAGGTCGTGGCGCGCAACCCATCTCCCCAGTACACCGACCCGCGACTGGGCTGGGGGCAGGTGGAGTGGATCGTTGCGGATCGCGCGGCCGAGGAGCCGGATGGTACCTGGAACCGACGCATGGCCTCGCTCGATGTGGACGCGGTCATCGACCTCATTTGCTACACGCCCGAGCAGAACCGGACCATGATGGAGGCGTTCGAGGGGCGCATCGTCCACTTCCTCCACTGCGGCACGACCTGGTGCTATGGCCCTCCCTGTCGGACGCCGTACCGTGAGAGCGATCCCCGCAGACCGATCGCAGAGTATGGGAGGCACAAGGGGCTCATCGAGGCGGACCTCATCGACCGCTACCGCCGGACCGGCTTCCCCGCCACGATCATCCACCCCGGCCACATCTCGGGCCGCAAATGGCTGCCCATCGACCCCCAGGGCACGCGGAACGGCGTCGGCGTGTACCGCAAGCTCGCCCGCGGCGAGACGGTGCACCTGCCGCAGTTCGGGCGCGAGACCCTCCACCACGTCCACGCCGACGACCTGGCGCAGCTCTTCGAGTCGGCGCTGATCCGTCGCCAGGAGTCGCTGGGTGAGTCGTTCAGCGGGGTATCGCCCTACGCCTTGTCACTCGTAGCCTGCTGTGAGTTCGTCGCGCGCCTGTTCGGTCGCGAGCCGAACCTCGAGTTCGCGACCCACGAGGAGATGGAGCGAATCCTCGGCGCGGCGTGGCCCATCACGAAGGACCACATCGACCACTCCCCCTGCTGCAGCATCGAGAAGGCCCAGCGTCTCCTCGGCTACAGCCCGCGCTACAAAACGGAGCAGATCTACGTCGAGTGCCTGGAGCATCTGCTCGCGACCGGGGAGCTGAGCCTCTGAACCGCCGCCGCCGCGACCCGCGGGCCCCCTCGCTGGTCATGGCGGCCCGGCAGTGGTCGGGGGGCAAGGGTCCTCCCTGGGGACAGGTCCCCGGAACATGCCGGCGAATACTGGGTGCCGCCACTCACTCATGCCTGCCGCGGGGGATGGAACTTGACCACAGCGGGCGCAGCTCGAACGCCCAGGCGCTTCGTCATCACTGTGGACGACCCCGGGGGTCTCATCCAGGACCTCGCCCTGTTCGACCGAGCCCGCCGGTTCTTCGACAGGGAGGGCGTCCCGGCCAGCTTCATGGTCGTGCCCCGCGGCGAGGGCGGGTGGCAGTTGGACCGGCAGACCGAATGGCTCCAGGCCCTGCACGAGGCCGAGCGGCAGGGGCATGACTGCCAGTTGCACGGCCTGGACCACAAGGACTGCGAGTTTGGTCCCTACCCGCCGATGATCCGGACCCTCGACGGCAGCGACTTCGAGTCTGCGCTCCGGTCCGACACCGAGCAGTTCGGCCACCTCTGGCACTATGACGTCTACCTCGAGAAGCTCACCACCGCCCTGAGCATCTACGAGCGAGCCTTCGATCGCAGCCCGCTGGTATTCCGCACCGGCGCGCTGTCGCAGACGCCCGAGCTGTACGATGCCCTGGCCGACGTCGGCCTGCGCTATGCCTCGAACCTCATCACCGACCCGCGCGGCTGGGCGTACATCGTCGAGAACTACGACGACCCCGGCGACTGGGATCCGCAGGTCCCGCCAAGCCCCTACTACCTGACCGACAGGATCATCAACCTCCCCATCATCAGCGAGTACGCCTGGTACCTGGCAAAGGCGAAGATCCCGAAGCACCTCGCACTGGCCGTCGATGACCTGCAGCGGGTCTTCGAGGCTGCTGGCGTGTTCCTGCTGGTGTGCCACGTGCAGTGCGTGGGTGCGGACGATGGGCTGTCCCAGGAACTCCTGCACCAGCTACTCGACATCGCGCGCCGGGACTATCAGGTTGACTTCCAGACACTGGCCGAGTTGGTCTCGGACATAGAGCACGGTGCCGTGCCGGTGCTGGCTCGGGAGGACAGGCCGGACGACAAAGGAGGACCTTCCGATGGGCGTTGACCGCTTCGACGGGATCGAGATCGAGTACCTGCAGGAGATCCTGAGCCAGGGGCGCCTGGCCGGGCAGGGCGATGGCTTCCAGGGGAGACTGGAGGCGGCCTTCGCCGAGGCCTTTGGGGTCAAGCACGCCATCGCCGCCAATGCGGCCATGTCGCTGCTCATCTCTTCGGTGTTCGCCTCCGGGGCAGGCGCCGGGGACGAGGTCATCTGCGATCCGTTGGTGCAGTTCCACGCCATCGGCGCCCTGTGGCAGAACGCCCACCCGACGTGGGCCGACGTGTGCGAAGACACCTGGTTGATGGACCCCGAGTCGGCTCGCCGGAACATCACTCCGCAGGCGAAGGCCATCTGCGTGACGAACCTCTGGGGGCAGCCGGCCGAACTGGACGCGCTGAGGAAGGTCGCCGATGAGAACAAGGTGGTGCTCATCGAGGACTGCGCCCATGCCATGTTCCTGCCCTATCGGGGCAAGTACGCCGGGACGTGGGGCCATATCGGGGTCTTCAGCTTCTGCCAGGGCAAGCACATGACCACCGGGGACGGCGGTATGGCCGTAACGGATGATGACGAGCTGGCGGCCCGCATCCGCAGCGTGACCTGCTTCGGGGAGTCGCCACCGCACCTGGCTACGGTCTTCCGCATGACCGAGATGCAGGCGGCCATTGGGCTGGCGCAGTTGGAGAAGGTCAAGGGCTACATCGAAGAGTACCGGAAGTCGTACGCCCACCTGTCGGCGGCCCTCGAAGGCTGCGATTGGCTGCAGCCGCGCGCGATCAGGGAAGGCTGCGGCAACTCACCCTACATCTTCTCGTTCCTGTACCGGGGAGACCGGAAGGGCATTGACCTGGATGCCTTCAAGCAGGCGCTGTTCGAGACCGGCGACCTGTGGAACATCGGTTTCACCCAGGTCCCGGCCTACAAGTACCGGCTCTTCACTCACCCTCTGGCCTATCAGGACAAGGGCTGTCCGCTCCACAACTGCCCCTACTACCAGGGCAGCTACGAGTACCGCGACGGCCTTTGTCCGACGGCCGAGGCGATACTGCCGCGCCTGGTCAACACGAACTGCATGATCTCCGAGGAGAACGCCGAGGAGGTGGCCGATCGGCTGCGCCACGCCATTGAGACGACGGAGAAGGGATAGCCTGTGACCATGGCTGACCTGACGAGACTCACCCAGGAGAACTCCGACCGCATCCTGGACATCGTCGGGGAGCTGGGCTCCTGCACCGCGGAGCAGGTCCGTGCGGAGCTGGCGCAGCGCCACGGCCTCGAGGCCCCCCTTGAGCAGTTGGTTCGGTACATGGAGTTCCTGCGGTCCGGCTTCCCGCGCAAGCTGGCCCATGCCGGGCCGGGCCGCTGGGTCATGGTCGACCTCGGCTGACGCGGGAGTCTATGGTCGACGCGGACGTTGAGCGCAATCCACCGCTGTTCGCCGAGCGCGACCCCTCGGCAGGGAGGCTGGTACACGAGTGCGCAGGCACACCCTCGCCGCCATCTGCTCCCTCGGAGTCCTCGCGCTCGCTGCAGGCGGCACATTCGGCGGCGCGCTGTTCGTCGACCAGAAGAGCCCCCAGGCGGATGACAAGAACCCCGGCAGCGAAGATCGGCCCTTCAAGGCCATCCAGGCCGCGGCGGACGCGGCCCAGCCGGGAGACACGATCTGGGTCAAGGCCGGCAGCTACGAGGAGATGACCCGCATCAGGAGGTGCGGCACTCCCAACCAGCCGATCACGTTGAGCGCCTGGAAGGATGACCGGGTCCAGATCGGCTGTCGGCCTCGGCCGCTAGCGGCGGTCGGCGACTGGCAGCCCATCGAAGGCAGCAAGAGCTACCAGGTCAGGCTGGCCAACGATGTGCCGGAGGACTTCCTGGTGCTGCTCGATGGCAAGCCGACCATCACGTTCATGCAGGATGGGCCGCCGAAGGATGAGACGCCCAACCGAGCGACGTTCCGCAAGTCCGACCGCATGCTGATGTTCAACGCCAACGGCAAGGACCCGTCCGCCCTGGGCAAGTGGGAGTACGGGCGGCGTCCCAGCACCCTGACCTTGCTCAGCATGGAGCCGCCCGCCGCCTGGTGGGTAATCAGGAACATCGAGTTCAGCTGGCAGGGGATGGGGATGTACCTCTGCGGCGACCACTGCGTGGTCGAAGACTGCTTCTTCACCCACTGCTACCGGGGCGGCATCTTCCTCCACGGCCGCATGGACACCATCCGGCGCTGCAACTTCCACCGCTGCGGCAGCGGCATACATGCTTCCGGCCCCGGTACCGCTCACATCCTCGAGGACAACCTCATTGTCGAGTGCGGGCTGGCGCCGGAAGACGACATCCTCATCGTGGACATCCCGACGGCGGTGCCCGAGGGCTACGGCCCCACCTGCTTCAAGGGCAACAACCTGTGCATGGTGTTCTCCAGCAACATCGTCTCGGACAATCTCGGCGGCGCCGGCTGGTACGCCGACTGCGCCAACGTGCAGAGCTGCCGCCTCATCGGCAACGCGTTCTGGGACAACCCCGGCGGCGGCATCTACAACGAGGCACTCGTCAACGACACGATCACCCAGGGCAACTGCTTCTACCGCAATGGCGTCTCCAGCTCCGTCGCCACGCGGTGGAACATCATCGAGAACCTCTTCTACGGCGGCAGCGTTGGCTGGTACAACCTGGACCTCTTCCCGCAGCGCGACGGGTACATGCTTCTGCGACGCAACGCCTTCGTGAACCCGGGGAACGCCTACCTCTCCCACTACGGTACCGCCTGGGGCCAGACAGCCTATCCCGAGGTCTTCCGGCAGTGCATGGTCGACTACAACCGGGTGTGGATCGGCGGCGACGCCACGCTGATCAACGACGGTGGCACGGGCACGAAGTACAAGACCCTGGACGAGGTGCGCAAGGAGTTCGGCTGGGAGCTGCACGGCGAGGTTGCGCCGTACGATCAGGAGACGCCCGAGCAGGCGGCCGCCGCGATGGGCGGCAGCGTGGTGACCTTCCGCATCCCGTGGGGCAAGCACGCTGCGGAAGCCCGGCCCATGCTGGCCAACGCCGACCTGCAAGGGCATTGGCCGGCGGCCCCGATCTCCGTGGACGGGGGTGCAGCCCCAACGTTCTTCTGGCGGGTGGCCGACGGCGCCTACGATGCGAACCCCTTGTGGGGCGGCTACGGGGACTTCGTCTACCACGAGTTCTGGCAGCCCTACTGCTGCATCGGCAGCCTGGGCGAGAACAACGGGTGCCGCTGGTACGTGGGCGTCGAGCCGAAGTTCCCCGACAACATCATGGAGAGGATGCCGAGCCACAGGAACGACCTCTACCAATGGGGTTGGACCGTTGCCTACGCTAACGGCAACCGCTGGCTGGCCTTGGAGGGTCTGAAGCCCGACAAGATGCTGCCACAGGGAGTGGGCTACTGGTCGCCCTACCTGGGCGCGGCGCCCGGAGCGAGGATCACCGTCTCGTTGAAGATGCGCGGAAAGGGGCTGGTGTCGAGCGAGAAGGGCTCGCCGGTCGTCTGGCTGCAATTCACCAACGAGACCGGCCAGAACCGCAGCCGTGTCTTCATCGTTGGCGCAGACCTGTCGAGTCCGACGGACGCCGAGCGAGCTGTCCAGCATCCGGAGCTCACCAAGGGTGACTACGACTGGACCGAGGTCAAGGAGACGATCACCGCGCCCGAAGGCGCGGTCCGGATGGCGCTGTTCCTGGGGCTTCTGCCCTGTCAGGGCGGGGTGGACTTCGACGACATCAACCTCCGGACGGCTGACGGGGAGGCCCCGGCAGCAACCCAGGACATCCTGAACCCGCGCTTGCCGCTCGCGCGCATCAAGGAGACCTTCTGCGTCGACCTGGCGAAAGCAGCCAACTACGGCCTCGCCGACGAGGTGGAGCATGACGGCAAGGGCGGCTGGGACGACCAGGGCCCGTCAGCCGACATGCACGAGGTCAAGACCGGCGAGCGCCGATTTGGCGGCGTGCCGTTTGCGGTCCTGCCAGGCCCGAAGAACGCAGTCATCCTCAACTTCCCCGGCGCCAACGAACCGGATAGCATCTCGATCCCAGTGGGGAGGAAAGCCGACACACTGTTCTTCCTGCATGCCGGCACCTGGTGTGACCCGGCGCTCCCGGAGTTCTTTCGCTACGTCATTCGCTACGCCGATGGCAAGGAGGTGCCGCTGCGGGTCGGGCCGTTCAACCTGAAGGACTGGACGGCCGAGCCGACGGCCCGCTTCCCGCTGGAAGAGGAGACCTTCTCCACCACAGTGGAGACCGTCCCCGTCCTCAAGTACGGTCGCGGAAGCCTCTACCGCATGGAATGGAGCGCACCGATGGACCGTCGGCAGGTAGTGATCGAGCGCATCGACTTTGCGGCGAGCGGTGGGAAGCCCGTGGCCGTCCTGCTTGGGATGACCGGGGTGATGGAATGGTGAGGTGGGGGAGACCGGCAGACAGACGGAGGTCCGCGATGCAACCGGGTCGACCCATGGGGCTGTGCGCGCTCTCGCTGCTAGTCCTCGTCGCAACCCCCGTCCACGCACGCGATCTCTTCGTCTCGGCAGAGGCCCTGGGCGCGAGCGATGAGAACAACGGTTCAGAGGCCCACCCCTGGAAGACCATCTCCCACGCGGCCCGCTGTGCGGAGCCGGGCGACACCGTCTGGATCCATGGCGCCACCTACCGCGAGACCGTCCTCGTGGAGAAGTCGGGCGCGGGGCCTGACCGGATGCTCGCCTTCCGCGCGATGCCGGGGGAGAAGGTCGTCGTCAAGGGCTCCGAGGTCCTCACTGGCTGGACGCGCTGTCCGGACGAGCCCGATCGCCCGATCTGGGAGACCACTTGGCCGTTCAAGGGCATCTTCCCGGGCATGATCGGGGCCGATGACACGCCCCTGGTTCCCATGAACGTTCCCCCGGAGACCGAGGAGCTGAAGCCGCCCAAGGCCTACTGCCAGTACTTCCTGGGCTTCGGTCGCGGCCGCGAAGCGATGGTTCCGGGCAGCTTCTACTACGACCAGCCCCGCCAGAAGCTCCTGGTCTGGTTGAGGGGCGATGAGGATCCGAACGCCCACACGATGGAGGCGGCCGTACGGGCCTGCTGGGACTCGCGCGGCAACTACATCCTCGTGGAAGGCATCACCTTCCGGTACGCGCCCCTGGTGGTGCCGGTCGGCGGCGTCTGCTTCGTCATGACGGGGCCGGGCGGTGGAGGGGCGCCGGCCGAGGGCTGCATCGTCCGCAACTGCGACGTCTCCCTCGCTGCCTTCGAGGGGATGGTCGTGCGTGGCGGGAAGCGCATGAGCACGGTTGTCGAGGACTGCTGGGTGCACCACAACGGCGATGGCTGCGGCAGCTTCGAAGGCCTGGCCGACCCGGACTCCGACTCCTGGGTCATCGTCCGCCGTTGTCGCCTGACCGACAACAACCTCTTCAACTGGAACCCCGCCTGGCACGCCGGCGGCAAGCACTTCGGTACGCGCGTGTTCTTCGACGAGTGTGAGTTCGCGCGGAACTACAACTCGCCCGGCCTTTGGTTCGACATCCACGAGCGTGACTGCATCGTGAACCGCTGTCACGCCCACCAGAACGGCCAGTTCGGGCTCTACTACGAGATCGGGGAGACCGGGGCATTCATCAGCAACGTCGTCGAGGGCGGGCCGCACTACTGCGCGCTGGCCTTGAGCGGGTCGTCTCGCACGCTGGTCGCCCACAACGTCATCACCACCGGCGCCCGGGGCATCTTGGTGGGCGGCGAGGGGAGGGCCGAGGGTCAGGTCGGAAGGGTCACCTGCTATGACAGCGTCTACAACAACCTTCTGCTCGGGCGGGGTCAGCCGCTCATCACCATCAGCCCCGAGAGTGATCTCGCCTGCGCCAACGCCTCCGACAACAACCTCCTCTGGCAGATCGCAGGCCCCGCCGAGACCATGGCGTTCTCCGAGGACGGGGGCGCCGACGGCAAGCCGATGGACCTCGACCAGTGGCGGGCAGCCCGCAAGCTCGACCTCGCTTCGCGCGTCGCCGACCCGCTGGTCGAGGTCAAGAACGGGCGCCTCCGCCGGCTGCCCGACAGCGCATCCGTGTCGGGCGGAAAGCGGCTGTCGGCCGACGACATCCGTGCGATCTTCGCGCTCCGCCCGATGCCACAGATCGACCTCGACACCGGGTCGGCGTCCATTCGCGACCATCGGCCGGTCACGGAGGCCTTCCTCCGCAAGGTCGCCGAGCTCCTCGCTGTGCCTGATGGCGCCCCGGTCCCCCTCGGCCCCTTGCCGCACGATGACCCCACCGTCTCGTTACCCATCGAGAACGCGGACTTCGAGAACCCTCCCCTGCCCACGAACGGGGTAAGCGGCGCTCCGCCGGATTGGGCGTCCGTAGGCAACGCCGCGCAGGGCCCGGTCATCTGGCACGCCGCCGACACGGGCCTCTGGAACTGGTACATGCCGTCGGGCAGCAACGTCCTCGTACTCCCGCCGGGCGGCGACGACGTGGGCATCTCACAGGAGCTGAGGGCGACACTCCAGGCCCGCACTCGCTACCGGCTCAGCGTATGGGCCGGTCAGCGGATCGACGAGTCCGGGCTCCCCTGGCCGCGTGTTGAACTCGCCCTCTGGGCGCGCGACCGCCTCTTGCGCTCGGTGGAGATCCCCGAGCCTGCCATCAAGCCGCACTTCGGGGTGTGGGTGGAGAACGTGCTCACGTACACGACGGCTGACGACGCCCCAGCCGGCCAGCCTCTCCGCATCACCCTCCGGCGTCTCGGCCCCGCTCGCGCCCAGACCTGCTTCGACGACGTGAGCCTCGTCGCCACGCCGGTCACGCCATAGGTTCCGGACCGACCGGCCCTGGTCACCTGCCCCCGACCCACTTCACCGCGTTGATGAGCAGCGCCGTTTCGGCCGCCGTTGGGGGGGTCTCCCCGTCATCGGCGGCCGCGATGCCGATGGCCAGTCCGCAGGCCACGTACCGCCCCCCGCCGGCCTGGCCGCAGATCACGACCGGCGCCCCGTCCGGGCTGGCGGCCAGCACCGTTCCCTGCGGCCCCAGCTTCAGGACGATGTAGTCGTAGTAGGTCTTGGGGAGCGCCGTGCCCCTGGCGAGGCCTGCGGTCACCGGGTGGTCGGCTGTGACCACCCAGCCCTGGTCACGCACCTTGTCCCCGCCGCCGGCGCAGACCCCAGGAACGAGTGCCGGCAGCCCCCGAAAGCCGACCGCATCGTGGGTGGCGATCAGCCCGGCCCCGTCGTCCACAAACCTGGTAAGCAGGGCCAGGGCCTCGGCGGACAGGTTCCCCCGGACGCGCGGCTGCGGGAAGATGACGACCTGCGCGTCCTTCAGGTTGCCCGCCGTGAGGGCCCACAGCGGCTGGGCCTCGGTCCCCGGCTGCCCCTTCAGGGCCGCGAGGATGGCTTCGGACCCATAGCCGCCCTGTATCACTGCTACGCGCAGGCCCGTGGTGGCGAACTTCGGGCCGCCATACCGCGCCAGTTCCGTCGGGTCCATCGGCCCGAGCGGCAGCAGCTCAATCCTCTCCCCCGGCTGGCGCACCTTGCCGAAGACGACATCGCCCTTGCAGCCCCGGCGGTTCTCGGGCTTGTCGCTCGACTTGACGCCCGAGACGTCGGCCACCACGAAGTAGCGCAGGTTGGGGTCGTGCTGCTCCAGCTTGAGGCTGTACGTGTTGTTCCCGCTCTCCGCACCGGTGAACCCGTCATGCTGGTCAACCGCGCCCTCGGTCAGCTTGGTGGGATCACCGGGCGGCGCCGACCCCAGCGCCACCCGGGACATGTTCAGCCCCCACCAGCCCTGGGTGTAGGCGAACGCCACCTCGTAGGTCCCGGCGCCGCTCACCTGGGCCGTGACGTCCCACGTCTGGCGGACTGTCTGCTGCGCCTCGAAGTCCTCGTCCTTCCAGCCACCGATCCTCTGCCGGAAGTAGGCCAGCCCCGGATTCCGCACTCCCAGCGGCGCGAGCGCCTTGCTGACATCGGCCACCGTCTGCTCCGTGATCTGCACCGTATCGCCCAGTCGCGAGCCCCCTTGTGCCAGACACACCTTCTCCCATTCCTGCAGCCCGCTCGACACCGCATAGCCGGCTTCCGAGAAGGCGAGTAGGTCACCGTTGAGCTGCTGCCGTTCCGCCTCAGTCGGCGGAGTCTCTCGCGACAGCCGGGACGCCATGCCGTAGAGCTTGTCGAGCATGGTCACATAGCCGCTGATGACCTTCGTCTCGGCGATCAGCGTGGGGGCCTGCACGGCCTCCGCCAGCTTCATCGCCTTGTCGCAGGCCTCCAGATCGAGTGCAAAGCGCTGTGGGTCCACGAGATAGCGGAACATGCCCTGGCCGAGCGCCGGCCGCTGCCGGCTGCGGATCAGCTCCGCCGCCGTGCCGAAGAAATGAGGGTAGGGGACACCGGAGCCATAGACGTCCCAGCCTACCGGCCCCAGCGTGACTGCCCACTCCGCGGCCCTCTCGACATCCTTCAGCCCACGCCGCGTGGCCCAGGCGCGGGCGAACTCGCGCTCATCGCGGCCATGCGCGTTCCATGACCACTCGGCGGCCGCCGTCACGTTGAAGTCGTACAGCCTGTTGTCGGGCGTCGCATAGCCACATAGGCAGGCGAGCCTCTTGTCCGCGAACTCGGTCATCCGGTACTTGATGAACTGCGGCCCGCTCCAGGGGCACACGATGCGCCACGAAGCCGTGAGCTGCGGGTACACGCCGAGCCAGCGGCCCCTCTTCGCGTACTCCTCCAGCAGCGGGTAGATCATCGGGTCGCGGGACGAGTCGTACGTTCGGCCACCATCGTAGTAGCTGACCTCGACCTCCGGCGGGACCTCGGCCAGGACCTTGTCATTGGTGGCGTAGCTGCCTTGAGTGAGCAGGAGGCGCAGCTTCACCCCCGGGTTCCGCTCCCTCGCCAACCGCCAGGCTCCGACGCAAGCCCGCGTCTCCAGCACGAACTGCCCCTCCTTCTGGCACTGCTCGCAGCCGCACTTGGCCCCGATCTCGCTGAGCCACACGCAGATCGTGTTGACCCCTGGCTGCTCCGCCAGGGAGGTCATCCAGTCGGACAGGATCTCGGCAGTCTTGGGCTGCGAGAAGCAGGGGGCGATGACATCCACGCCCGCGATGCGGGCGCTGTCGCCCTTGCCCATCGTCTCGGGGAAGCGGTCGAAGATGCCCGAGCCGCCGATCTGGTCCAGGTGCGTGATGATCGGCACGACCTTCAAGGCGTGGAGCCGGCCACGCTCCAGCAACGCCTCGCTGATGGCGGCCCTGCCCTTGCCCTCGGGTGCGATCTGCAGATCGGCGTGGGCCTCAACGAGGTTCATCTTCTGCGCGGACATCCACTCGACGTCGCGGGAGGCACTGCCGCCCCATTCGCCGCGCTCGGCCAGGTCGGGCCAGTCCACGACCCTCACGAGGGGGATCGTGAGCTTGTCGTCTTGCCTGCCTTTCTCCAGTAGCTGGCACAGAGTCACCGCCGCGTAGTAGACGCCCTTCCAGGTGAGGCCCGTGAGAACCAGGCCGTGACCGCCGACCGGCGCGATCGCGTAGCTCTGGTCGCTGTTGGGGAGCGCGCGCAACCGTTCGGCTCCCGGCACGCGCAGGTCGCCCAGTTTCCCCGACTCGGTGCAGCGCCCCAGCACGATCTCGAGCTCGGGTGTGGCGGGCGGCTCACCGGGCTGCTGGCCCAGCAGATCGGTGATCTGCTTCGCCGCGGCGGCCTCAAGGTCGGAGGCCTCGCCGATGACCCGCACGCCCACCTCGGCCACCGGCACGACGACCGTCTTCCCAATGACGATCTCCTTCGGCAGCGGAATCAGCTGCCGCAGCCACGGCCGTGTCTGGCCGGCGGAAAGCCCCGCCTTCGCCATCGTCGAACTGCCCAGAGCAATCGTCAGCACCAGCCCAGTCGGCAAGACGCGCATGGTGACACATCCCTTCAGGCTGCCGGTTCACGGCGCTAAGCCGCGGCAGCGGATGGCACATTCGCCGTGGCCCCGCCGCCCCCCTATCCGGAACGCTGGCCCCGCGCTTTTCGGCGTGTCGTGTGAGCCGGGGAACCGGGACTGGACCCTTTTGGCCATCGTCCAGGCCAAAAGGGGACTGTACCAGGTTCCCCGACTCACGCGAGACCCACCGACTGCGGTTACTGGTTCTGCCGAGGAAGTCCGCGGCCTCTCCTCGAAGATGACGCCGCGGCCTTCTGGCGATCAGAACGGCCACTCGCACACGACCGGCGTCGCCTCGATTGCCAGGTCGCCCAGCCCGTCGGGGAGGCAAACCATGTGTGTTCCTGTCCCACTGGTAGCATGTGCGTCGCTGCTCGCGCTTGCTACGGGAGTCCTCGCAGAAAACAACGTCCTGCCCGATGGCACCGTGTTCGCCTCGTGGGAGGTGCCGCGGCACTACACCCGGACCTACCATGTGGCCCAGAACAGCCCCACCGCCAGCGACGACAACCTGGGGACGCGGGCCCGGCCGTGGCGCACGTTGGGCCAGGCCGCCCAGGTTCTGCAGCCCGGGGAGAGGGTCATCGTGCACGCGGGGGTCTACCGGGAGTGGGGCAAGCCCGAGCGCGGTGGGGGAGGGGCTGACCGCATGATCTGGTACCAGGCGGCGCCCGGGGAGACCGTGGCGCTGAAGGGCTCCGACTTGTGGACGCCGACGTGGGAGCGCGTGCCGGGCACCGGGGACCCGGCGCCGCAGACCTGGCGCGCCGCGCTCCGAGACGACATGTTCCCTGGGGAGAAGCTGTTCCAGCTTGAGAACTTCCCCGAGCAACGCGAGGGCGACTGGAAGCGCTTCCCCAGCATGGAGCTGCGACGCGGACAGCTCTTCCTCGACGGCAATCCCCTGACCCAGGTCGGCACCCGCGATGAGCTGCTGCGGACAGCGAACGCCTTCTGGGTGGAGGGCGATGGAAGGGCGCTTCAGGTGCGGCTCGCCGGCGACGCGCCACCGGCGGGCAGGACCTTCGAGATCACCACGCGCGAGCAGGTCTTCGCGCCCATCAAGCGCGGGCTGAGCTACATCGGCGTCTCCGGGTTCCACATCCTGCACGCCGGCAACGCGGTGCCCATCCCCCCTCCGCAGCGGGGGGCGCTGAGCGCGACGGCCGGCCACCACTGGATCGTCGAGGACTGCGAGGTGGCCTTCGCCAACACGATCGGGATTGACCTGGGGGGTCAGTGGTGGACGTTGCCCGGCGGCGACCGGCAGGGCTGGCACGTCGTCCGCCGCAACCACGTTCACCACTGCGGGGTGGCAGGCATCTGCGGGTGGCACAATCGGGCGAACCAGAGCTGCCTCATCGAGGACAACCTGGTCACGGACAACGGCTGGATGCCCATCACCCACCACTACGAGACCGGCGGGGTGAAGATCCACTACACCGTCGACTGCCTCTTCCGGCGGAACGTGCTCCTGCGCAACCGCAACTCCGCCGCCCTGTGGTTCGACGGCTTCAGCACCAACACGCGGATCACCCAGAACGTCTTCTATGATACGGGCGATTCGCCTTTCGGGTCGATCTTCCTCGAGATCACCCAGGGGCCGAACGTGGTGGACAACAACCTCATCGCCGATTCGCGCAGCCACGGCATCTACGAACACGACGCCGCGCGGGTGATCGTGCTGCAGAACCTCATCGCCAATGGCAACGGCTCCGCGGTCTTTCTGAACCTCGGCGACCCGGGCCGCAAGTTCAACGACACACACCCACAGGAACTGCACCGCGTCTACGGCAACCTGCTCAGCGGCTTCGACGCGTACGTGGTCCTCCCGACGGACACCAGCCGCTCGGACTGCAACGTGTTGGGAGGCGTGAAGAGGGGCGACGCGAAGCCCTTTGAGGTCCAGACGAAGGGCCAGTGCGATGTCGCCTCGTGGCGGAAGCTTGGCAATGACCAGAGGTCGGTGGAGGTTCCCCTCGAGGTGAGCTTCGACCCGGAAGGGCTCGAGCTGCGGGTGAAGGGACCCGCTGGCGCCCGGCTGCCGACCTACGAGCCCTTCGCACTCACGCCGGGGATTCCGCCGTTGAAGGAGTTGCTGCCCGGCGACTTCGTCTGGCCGGTGGACCCGAAGCTCGGATCGACCTACGCGCCCTTGGGCCAGCTCCTGCAGGCCGACCTGCTCGGTCGCCCGCGCAACCCTGCCCGGTTCGAGGTCGGGCCGCTGGCAGGCCTTCGCCTGGACGGGTCACCCGTGCGTGTCGATCCGCGGCGGAAGTAACGCGATGGAGCACACCGTAGAGACGATCACCTGCAAGTCGGCGCTGACGGGCGCCGGGCGCGACTACCGGCTGAACCCCTACGTCGGTTGCGAGCACGCGTGCGAGTACTGCTACGCGACCTATGTAGCCCGGTGGCGCGGGCAGAGCGGCCCGTGGGGGAGTTGGGTCCAGGTCAAGACGAACGTGGCCGAGGTGCTGGCGCGGCAGCTCGAGCGTAAGGCGGGGGCGCGCATCTTCCTCTCAACGGTGTGCGATGCCTACCAGCCCGTCGAGCAGGAGTACGAACTCACCCGCCGCTGCCTGGCAGTGCTGCGCCACGCGGCGATCTTCGACCCGGACCTGCGCGTCTTCCTGCTGACGAAATCCGACCTCGTCTGGCGGGATGTTGACCTGCTGACTGCCTTCCCCGCGGGCACCGTGCGCGTCGGCTTCTCCGTCACGACGTCCCGAGATGAGGTCGCCGCCCTCCTGGAGCCGGCCGCCCCGCCCCCTTCGCGCCGCATCGCCACCGCCAGGGCCCTGAAGGAAGCCGGCGTCACTGTGGGGCTGCTGATCAACCCCATACTGCCCCATGTCACCGAGCGCGATCTCCCGTCTCTCCTTGACGCCATCGACGACGCCGGTCTCGACTTCGTGGGCTTCGATACGCTGCACTACCTGCGAGGCCATGTGGGCGGCAAGATGCGGCGGGTCTACCGGCAACTCGGCCGCGACGCGTGCGCGCGGCTGCGACAGGCCCAGGACGACCCGGGCTACGAGGACGAGCTGCGCCGGCGGGTCGGGGAGCTGACCGCAGGCAGGAGCATCACCGTGGAGTCCCGCTTCTGACCCCTGCGGGAGGCGGCCGCGAAAGGAGCAAGCGCCTCCGCTCGCGAAACCTACCCCTAACAGGAGGGATGACAGATGCCACGAGCGACTCAACTGACCGTCTGTCTTGACAACAGGCCCGGGCAAGTTGCGAGGCTGGCTGCCGCCCTGAAGAAGGCGAAGGTGAACATCCTGGCGATCTCGGTGGCGGACAGCACCGACATCGGCGTGGTGCGGCTGGTGGTCGACAAGAGCGCCCCAGCCCGCCGGGCCCTCGCGCGCGTCGGCCTCAAACCGACGCCGCGGGCCGTCGTGGTCGTCAACCTGCCGAACGAGCCCGGTGCCCTCGAGGCGCTAACCTCGAAGCTCGCCGCCGCAGGGGTGAACATCGACTACGTCTACGGCAGCGTGACGAAGGGCGGACCCGACGGCACGATCGTCCTGGGCGTGGATGATGTAGCCAAGGCGCTTCGGGCAGTCTGACCGCCGCCCGCCTGTCCTTCCCGGTCTCGTGCCAGAGCGGGACTGTGCGGGCTTCCCTGCTCGCACGAGGCTCAGCAGAGCCTCGACCGGCACGTAGGGGCGCGGTTCACGACGCCCGATCGTGCAGGGGTGCTATTCATGGTGCCCGACAGCCGTCGGTTAGTGCCAACGGACTCCCGCACCTCACCATCACCCTCACCGGGCAGCGGCAAGCCGGAACCACAGGCTGTCGCCCCGCTCGAACCTGGCGTAGAGAGTCCGACCGTCGCGCCGCACGATCTCCCCCTTGATCGCCGTCGCCTCGACACCCTCCGGCAGCGTGATCGGCTTCACCCCGGCTTCGCCCGAGTGTACCATCAGCAGACGCCCATCGGTCTGTATGACTTCCCGGCCGGAAGTCCAGAGGTGAACCCCCGCGCCCTCAAACAGACGTCGGAGCAAGCCCGCCGACACCTGCATGTCGCCCACGAAGATGCTCCGGTGACCTCCGGTGCCGGCCTGTGCGGCTGAGAGGCATCCGTCGCTGCGGTACCGCCCAAGGGGCTCCGCGTTCTGGTCCGTCACGACCAGCCTGGGTGACACGGCCACTGCCACGCCCCAGGACTCCCCCTGCAAGAGACCCAGGCCCTCGCTTCCCTGCGAGCCGTCCTTGACCGCCAGCGCGATGCCAGTCAGCCTGCCGGCCTGCCGGACATCGGCGCCGTGGGCCCCCAGGTAGCCCGGCGCGTAGACCCAGACCGCCGTGGCGTGTTCCCGATCAAGCCGGCGGTGGATGCGCTGAACCTGGGCGTCCGTCAGTCGGAACGCGTTGGCGAAGACGTAGACCTTGCACGCGGGAATCACCTCCGCGGTGAAGTCGTCCAGGCTGTAGTAGCCCACGGCGGCGCCGGTCTTGGCGCTCTCGTCGCGGGCGGCGTACATCGTCCAGCAGTTCGCGTCCCAGTCGCTCTTCACGCAGCACTTGGACTCCTCGTCAACCACCACTGCGACTTCGGGTCGGTAGGCGGCCGGGTGGTGGTACATCTCCTCGTACCAGGCCGTCCGATCCCGGAGCATGTCCCACAGGGATGCGTCGTTGAAGGCGCCTGCAGAGCAAAGGTCCATCCACCAGGTGCCGGCCCGGCGTGCCAGGACGGACGCGAAGTTGCGCTCCAGGATGTTCACCGTCTCGTGGAGGTCCCTCGCCATGATGGGCAGGTTGAACGCCTCCCATCCGGGAGGCATGTCGCTGACGTTCATCAGGCTGGTGCGGCTGTCGTCCTCGTTGATCCACAGCTTGCCGTGCGCCGTCACGGTATCGACGAGCGACATGAACCCTCCCGCCCCGCCGACCGGCCGATCGACGTAGGAGCACGGCCCGGCGAGGATGTCGACCTCCGGGCACGCGAGCACCCGGCCGAGGCGGTAGTGGCCGCTGAAGCTCCCCGGCAGCTCGAACGTGTACCCGTAGAAGAACGCCGTCAGCTTCCGTCCGCTCGTTTCCGCCTTGACCAGCTTCGCCCAGTGGATGATCTGCTCGGCCACGAGGTCGTTGGAGTAGTCGGAGAAGTCCACCCAGTCCTGTTGGCGGGGAAGATCGTAGAACACGCGGACGGGTCCTGGGCCGCCGTGCATCGGGAACCGACCGGGCTCGGAGCGAGGCACGCTGGCTGTGTCGACGGTGATGTCCGCTCGGCCCCACGCCTCGCGCAGGGCCTCGTCCGTCCGGTACCTCGCCCGCAGCCACGCCCGGAAGCGCCGCTGGTTGGCGGCGCAGTAGTCAGGCCCCTTCTCCCGGTAGCGGTCGAGGAACATCTCGTGCTCGGGCCCGCCTGGGTGGTAGGCGAAGACCCTCTTGCCGAGTGGGCCATGCTCGAAGTGCCGGATTACCCCGGCCAGATCCTCGTCCGACGCCCTCCGGAAGGCGTCCGAGGCGATCGAGACGTAGCCCTTGCTCCCATCGGCGAAGCTCGCCACCTCGCCCTCGGGGATGTCCCGCCACGCTCGCCACGAGGGGTCTGGGCCGGGGTAGACCCGCAGGAAGAACAGGGCCTCCGGGTCGACCGTGATGAACTTCTCGAGCAGACTGTCGCTGTACTCGTAGTTCGGGGTCACGCCATCGGGGCGACGTGGACAGCGGAGCGGAAGCGAGTAGAGGTGGATGCCGTGCTCGGCCGCCAGGCGAACTTGTTGCTCAAGGTACGCCTCGGACTTCGGACCGGGGATGTCCGTGTTGAAGAAGAAGATGATGGGCGGAACCGGCTTGCCGTTCAGAGACAGCCGCGGCACGCCCGCCTCGAAGTCGATACGCGCCTCGGAGACGCCGGCGAAGCCCTCCGCCGTCCCGGGAGCAGCCGCGACGAGCGCCCACGCCACAACGACGGCTACCAGGCAGGATGTGCTCCAGCCCATCGCAGCCTCCCCTCGCGCCTGGCCGAGCTCACTCGACCCACATGTCCGTGGCGCGACTCATCGCGCCCGATCGGGTAGGGGCGCCATTCATGGCGCCCCCTCATGCAACCGCCGTCCATGGCGCCCGCAGCCGGCACGTCGGGCAAGGAGGGCACTGCACCCGTCCTCCGCCCGGGCCCTCACCCTCACTTCTCGGGGAACCAAACTTGCAGGAACTCCTTCTCCGAGCCGTCGAACACCGCCTCGGCCAGGTGCTCGCAGCCCTGCTGGTTCCCCCAGGAGTAGTTGATGACCACCCGACCCCGGTACTCGCAGAAGTCGATGTCGGAGTTGTTGATGTTCGTCGCTTCGGCGATCCGCCGACGCTGCTCTTCGGATAGCTCGGGGCTGGCGATCCGCTTGTCCTCCTCGGAGGCCACCAGCACCGGGTTCAGGGGGCTGGCCTCCCAGTGGATCAGGTCTCGCGAGCGAACGACCCGCTGTTCGTACCCGTTGTGCGCTTCCAGGTAGAAGTCGTAGAACCACCCGTCGAGATAGCGGAGGCAGTGGGGCGCGGTGTACCGATCCTTGGCGTAGACACACTCGGGCGGCGTGACCTCCCAGTGGCGGAGGTCCTTTGACCTGGCGAAGCGCGCCGTGAAGGGGACGCCGGCCTGGTCTGCCGGCAGGTGGATCTCGAACATCATCACATACTCGCCTTCGGCCTTGCAGATGGACGTGTTGCAGATTCCGAAGCCCTCCAGGTCCAGAGCCGTCCACGACTCCCAGTTCTCCAGGTCCTTCGAGGCGAACATCTCGACCCGCCGGCCGGTCCAGCCTGCCTCGTCGCTTGTCCCGGTCACATACACCGTGTCGCCCTCCACGAACGCACTCCCGAACACATACCCCTGCGCGAAGGCCGGCGTGACACCGCCCGTCTCGTGATCCACAAACCGGAAGTACGAACTGCCGGTGTGGTTGGCCCAGTAGTTCGCGCGCACGTACTCGAAGCGGAGCAGCCGCCCCTGGAACACCACCGGGCTCGTCTCCACCATGTCGCAGTCCAGCGTCCCGATCTTGGTGATGCGTGGCCTTCCCGCCGCATCCCGCGGCCCCGAACCCCCCACGTTGCAGGCCGCAAAGCTCTTCGTGGGTGGCTGAGCCAGCGCCTGGGTCACACGTAGGCGAAGCCTGGACACCTCCACCTGCGCGAAACGGTCGATCTTCTTGTGGCCGATCGTGCTCCCCCGGCACAGCTCTATCCATCCGTGGCCACGGTAACCCTCGACCACGTACTCCGCGACCCGCTGGCCGCGCGCGATATCCTCCATTGAGACCACGTGGTCAACCAACGTCGGCCCGCGAAGGTCAAGCTCGACGACGTCGCCCTTCCCTTGCGTTCTGGCGATGCTCGTGGCGAACCGCCTCTTGATCTCGGCTCCGAACTCAGCGGCACGCCGAACATCAGGCTCAGGTATCAGACCGGAGGGGTCCGGCGTGAGGTTCAGAAGCAGGACGGCGCCTCGGCCGACCGACTTGTGGTAGACCTCCATCAGATCATCGACACTGCGCACCAGACGCTCCTGGTCCGGCTCCCAGCCCCACTTCGCGGGGTACCCGGGCGGACCGTAGCGGATCGTCGTGTCGCACTCCACGGGGAACCACTGAGGGCCGTTCGGATCGCCAACGAACTCCGCGTTCGCAGGGCTGTACCCGGGGCTGGCGACCGTCGACCGGGGATTCCACAGGGGGTAGTTCGCCCACCCGTCCTCGTTGCCGCACCACCGGATCGGGTGGGCGAAGGCCTGGTCGGGCGGAGACCCGAAGACGACGGCATCGGGCGCATGCTGTTTGACCAGGTCGAGCACCGAAATCCGGATCCCGCCATCCCACCAGATCTCGCTGATGGGCCCGTAGCGTGTCAGGATCTCCGTCAGTTGCTGCCGGTAGATACGGTTGTACTGCTCCTGCGCCTCGGGCGTGACCTCCAGATCGCGCCCGCGAAGCCGGCGGTATCGCTCGCCGGCGTCCGACGCCCCGATGACTCCGCTGAGCCCCGCCCCCCAGTAGCCATCCCATGCCGTGAGGTAGATGCCCAGCTTCATGCCCCGCTTGCGGCATGACGCGGCGAGGTCCGCGACGATGTCGCCCCGTCCGCCGCGCCACTTGAGCTGCTTCACCCCATAGGGGGTCGTGTCTGTCTGCCAGTAGCAGAAGCCCGGGCCGTGCTTAGCCACGAAGACGATGTACTTCGCTCCCATGGCCTCCGCGGCGCGCACCCACTGGTCGGTGTCGAGCTGATCGGGGTTGATCGCATCGAGGGCGTAGGGGTAGCCGTCACCCCACGTCGAGGGCATGAAGTGGATGAACACACCCATCTCCATCTGCTGCCATGCCAACTGCTGGGGTGTCGGCCGTGCCAACTGCCTCGCTCCCTTCTCTTGTGCCCCGGCGATGGCGGCCATCCCGGCGGCCGCGAGGATGACCTCCCACGCGACGCAAGCCGGCCAGAGGGCTGCCAACCTGGGAACAGGCTCCCCACTGCAGCGCGCGCGAACGCGGTGACCTGCCATGGCCAGCTTCCTCGCTATCGCCTGCTGAGCTTCCCGCGGTGACCCCCGCCTGGTTCCGCCTCGCCGCTGGCCGACCCAAGCCGCGTGGTCGGCGCGTACACTGGTGGTTCGACCTGGGCGGGGCGTGTGCCTCCCGGAAGTCTGTGCACTGGGAGGCCGCGCAGCCAAGCACGCCTCCACCACGACCTGTGCGCTCGGCCCGACACGTTGGCTGCCGCATCCTGAGGGGCGCCTTCCGGGTGGCCCGGGTCTCGGGAGGCCCCCCAACGAGCGGGGATGACCGGTGCCTGGCATCGGTTCTGTACGAGTGCCGGCGATGCTTCATGGGGAGATGTTCAGGAAGGTTTACAGGGCCCTTACCCGGGCTTGGCCGGCGTCTGGTAGACCCTCAGCGTACGGGAGTGGGTGCGTGCCCTGCAGCACAGGCGGTGGACGCGGACGGGCTGGTGGGTATCCCGGAGGGATCGCCGTCGCTATCAGCCTCACCCCCGAGCCGCGGGCACGACCCGCGGCGACGCCCGAACCCAGATCGCGCCGGCGCCCATCGAGGCGACCGGTGCAGGCGACCGAGGGAGGTGGCGGGTCTGCACGCGATCGAGCAGGACCGCAGTCGATGGCCGCGCCGAGTGACGGTCGTGATGCCGACGTACAACGAACGCGAGAACCTTCAGGACATCGCGACCCGTGTGCTCGCGTTAGGGCCCTCCTACCATCTGCTGGTCGTGGACGACAACTCCCCCGACGGCACCGGCGAGGTGGCGGATCGGCTGGCCGCGCAGGACTCGCGAGTGACGGTTGTGCACCGAAGCGGCAAGCTCGGGTTGGGCACGGCGTACATCGAGGGGTTCAGGCGAGCGCTGGCCCAAGGCGCGGAACTCGTGGCGGAGATGGATGCCGACGGTTCGCACGATCCGACCTATCTCGCCGAGATGGTTGCGGCTGCCAGGGACGCGGATGTCGTGGTGGGCTCCCGCTACCTGACGGGCGTGAACGCGGTCAACTGGGGTTTCCGACGCATCCTGTTGAGCAAGCTCGCGAACGTGTACGTCTCTCGCGCCACGGGCATGCCGATCCGAGACGCGACCGCGGGATTCGTGCTCTACCGCCGGGAGGCCCTCGAAGCCATCCAGTTCGAGACGGTACGCAGCCGGGGGTACGCCTTCCAGATCGAGATGAAGTACCGCGCCAGGGCGGCAGGGCTGCGGCTGACGGAGCACCCCATCATCTTCTTCGGCCGAGAGAACGGCGGGTCGAAACTTGACCGCGACACCGTCTGGGAGGCCCTGGGGCTGGTACTCCGGATCGGCCTGCGGGACCGAGCACGGGCTGTTTGGCAGGCACTGACGCGGCCGGTCTCACGCAAGCGGCTACCACAGCCGATCGCGGCTTCCGGAGCCGTGCCGGCAACTGGCCCGATCGCCGCTCATCTCGATCGGACCCAGGCGAAGTAGGGCCTCAATCCGTCAGGGCATTCCCCGGCACATGAGCGCCATGATCGAGTGCACCGTCGGCGTAATGGCTCACAACGAGGCGGCCAACATCGCGAAGCTGCTGGACGCGCTCCTCGCGCAGCGGCTTCGCACCGTGGCGATCCGACGGATCGTCGTGGTGGCGAGTGGATGCACCGACGGCACGGCCGAGATTGTCCGGCGGATTGCGGCGGCCAAGCCGCGCCTCCGCCTTCTGGTCCAGGCAGAGCGCCGCGGCAAGGCCTCGGCCATCAACGAGTTTCTGCCGCACGCGGTCGGCGAGGTGGTTGTGCTCGAGAGCGCTGACACCATCCCCGACCAGGACACGATCGAGAAGCTGATCAGCCCCTTCGCTGACCCCTCCGTGGGCATGACCGGCGCCCGTCCCATCCCGGCCAATGACCCGAACCGGTTCTGGGGATACGCCGCCCACCTGCTCTGGGGGCTGCACCACGACATCGCGCTGCAGCACGCCAAACTAGGTGAGCTGGTTGCCTTCCGGAATGTGGTAACATCGATTCCAGACGACACGGCGGTGGATGAGGCGAGCATCGAGGCCGCGATCACGGCCCAGGGCCTTACCGTGCGGTACGTCCCCGAGGCGGTCGTCCACAACGCTGGCCCACAGACGCTAGGGGACTTCCTGCGCCAGCGGCGGCGGATCCACGCCGGCCACCTGCACCTGCGCGACACCAGCCGGTACCAGGTGTCGACCATGCAGGTGTCGACGATTCTGCGGGCGCTGGCCCGCCGTCTGAATCCCACCCCGCGCAAGCTGGCCTGGACTGCAGCCGTAGTGGCGCTCGAGGCGTGGGGCCGGACGCTGGGCGCCTTCGACTACCGTGTCCGCAAGCGGAACCCGTTCGTCTGGGACATCGCCCCGACGACAAAGGCCCTCAGCCTAACGCAACGGGGTGGCGGCGCGGAAGGAGCCGACAGCGAACCATGGTCCAGCTCATCTGTCGGATTCCACGGTACTGGCTAGCTCACCGGTCCGGCCTCGGCGCTCCCCTACCAGCGAACGTCACCATCGGACTCACCTCGCGCTGCAACTCCCGGTGCCGGACGTGTCGCATCTACGACCGAGACAGCGCCGAGCTCACCCCCGAGGAGTGGCGCCGCGCATTCGCGAGCCTTGGCCGCGCGCCCTACTGGTTCACCTTCAGCGGTGGTGAGCCGTTCCTGCGGCGGGACACCCCCGAGATCGTGTGCTCGGCGATCGAGATCTGCCGGCCCGCCATCGTCAACATCCCCACCAATGGGCTTCTGACAGACCGAGTAGTAGCTGGTACGAACGCCGTCTGCACCGCAGACCCCCATGCTCAGATCATCATCAACGTCTCCCTTGACGACATCGGCGAGCGGCATGATGAGGCCAGGGGCGTCCGGGGCTGCTACGAGAAGGCGGTCGCCACCGTCGCGCGGCTCAAGGCACTCGGCCACGCCAACCTGACCGTCGGCATCCACACGGTGATCTCCCGCTTCAACGCGGCGGAGATGGAGCGCATCGTGCCCCGTCTCCTCGAGCTGGGCCCCGACTCATACGTCACCGAGGTCGCGGAGCAGCGGGTCGAACTGGGCACGATGGGCCTGGACATCACCCCGGACGCCGGCGCGTACAGCCAGGCGCTCGACCACGTGGAGCGCGCCATCGCCAGGCATCGGCGGGGCGGCGTGCCGGGCGTGGTGCGCGCGTTCCGCCACGAGTACTACGCGATGGTGCGCCGGTACCTCCGGTCCGGGGAGATGACCATGCCATGCTACGCCGGGCTCGCCTCGGCGCAGGTCGCCCCGAATGGCGATGTCTGGTTCTGCTGCATCCGGGCGGAGTCGGTGGGGAACCTGGTTGAGGCAGGATACGACTTCCGCCAGGTCTGGCGAAGCGAAACCGCCGCCCGTCTCCGGCAGTCGGTCAAACGACGCGAGTGCGCTTGCCCGTTGGCGAACGCGGCGTACACCAACATGCTCTGTCACCCTCCGGCACTGGCGCGTGTGATGTGGCGGCGTCTCTCGTCGCACGGACCGCATCGCAACCGCGTCGATACGGGGAGCCTCGGCGCGCGCGGGCCGGAGCAGGCGGATCTCGTGGGGTAGAGCCGAGCGCGCCGGGGGACTGCTGAATCGCCCCGGCACGAACCTGGGAGGTCGCAGGTGGCGGAGGTCTCGAGGGTCGGCCAACCTGTTGCCGGTCCTGCGGTCCCGGCGGGCGTCGCCGCGGCCGCCAGCGTGGCGGGCGTCGGGCTGTCGAATGCCGCCTTCATCGGCGTCGCCTTCGCCCGCGAAGTGCTGGTCGCGAAGCACTTCGGCACGACGGTCCTCGGTGATGCGTTCGCTATCGCGACGACCCTCCCCGAGCTGTTCCAGAACTTCCTGACCGCCGGCCTCATCGCCAACGCCTTCATCCCTGTCCTCGCGCGGGAGGCTCGGGGCGGTCGTGAGAGGGAGGCTCTGAACGCAGTTGCCATCGCCATGCAGTGGATCCTGCTGGTGATGGTCGCCCTGCTGGCTGCCGGACTGCTCACCATGCGCTGGGCGATTCGTCCCTTCGCGCCCGGCGCCGATGCTGCCACCCTCCAGGAGGCTGGACGCACGGCGCTTCTCCTCTGGCCCGCCATGCCGCTGCTGCTTGCTGGAGGGTTCGCGGCGGCGGTGATGCAGTACCGGCGCCGGTTCCTGGTCCCGGCGTTGGCGCCGGTGATCTACACGCTTCCGGTTGTCGTGGCCTTGGCGATCGTGGGGGCGAGATGGGGCGCCCTGGGAGCCGCGACCGGAGCGCTCGTTGGGGCGGCGGCGCAACTCGGAGCGCAGTGGCGCGGGCTGGGGGAGATCGCCGCGGCCCGCAGGCTGGGGGCGTCTCTGGTGGAGCGCCTGGCCGCCGGCCAGCTCCTGTACCTTCTCCTTCCTATCGCTCTGACCCAGATCGTCGCGCACGCTGGTCGCTGCATCGGTCGAGCCATCGCCACCACCCAGGGAGTGGGGGGGATCGCCGCTCTTACCTATGCCTTTCGCCTCACGCAGGCTCAAGTGTGGTTGGTGGTCGTACCCGTGTCGGTCGTGTTCCTGCCGGCGATCGCGGCGCACGTGTCCGCCTCCGCCAGCGCGAAGGCGCGCGAGCTGCTACCCCGTGCCCTGAGCGTCATCCTGTTCGTCACCGTGCCGGTGGCGGTTCTCACGTACGTCCTCCGGTTCGACCTGACCCGGCTGCTGTTCGAGCGCGGCGCCTTCGGGCCGCAGGCCACGTTGCTCACCGGTCGGACGGCAGGTGTCTACGCGTTGTGCATCATCCCCCAGGGAATCGCGGTGCTCTTGGCTCGGGCGGCATACGCCCGGTCCGACATCACGGGGCCGCTCAAGGCGACCGCAGCCGGCGTGCTTGTCGAGGGGATCAGTGCCTGGGCGCTCAGCCGCGTCATGGGCCTTCCGGGGATCGCGCTCGCGTCGTTCCTCGGGGCCTCGCTTCAGGCCGGCCTGCTCATGGTCGCTGAGAGCACCCGCGGGGTGGCGGGAGGCCGTGGGATGTGGTCGCACATCCTCCTGCCCTGCGTCGCCGGGCTTCCCATGGCTGGGGCGGCGCTGGGCGCGGAATGGCTGGTCCGAAGCCACGCGCCGGCGAGCGCCTCGGTCGTCACGGCCTCGGCCTCTCTCGTGGGCGTCGCCCTCGCTGCGACCTGCGTCTACCTCGTGGCGTCGGCCGTGCTGCATGTGCCCGGCTACTACGAGGCGCGCCGCGTCGCGCCGGACATGCTGAGAGCGTTCATCAGGGGAACGTCGGCACTCAATGGCAGTACGCCCGACCCGCGCCCGGAGGGGGGTGGTGGCTAGTGGGTGTGCCCTCGGACGCCAATGTGCTGCTCGACTGCGACGAGATCATCGGGGCCCTGTCGGGGATGCTGGTGCCTCTCCGCACCGAGGCGACGCTCTCTCACACCGACGACGACGTGCTTGATACGTACCTCTACCTGAGCGCCTTCGAGCAAGTCCTGGCCGACCACCTCCACCGAGGGCTCTACAACCTCGGCAATGCCGTCTCCTACCTCCAACACTCGCGGCAGTTGGTCGAGATCCTGACCCTGCGCTTGCCATCGAGGCTGTCGCGGCTGCTCGATGTGCTCCTGCGAACGCGTCTGCTGTCCGTGGTAGGCGGCGCCATCGACCAGGTGGCACTGCTGCGCGTGAACGCGCGCCTGGCGCTGCGCGAGCCAGGGCTGGCGCGGCTGTGGGAGGCCCTCTGGGACCTTCAGGTCGCCCTGGGCGAGCGGCTCGCCCGGTCCGCGGCGGGTGATGCACGCGGCGAGGATGGGGCCTGGCTTGCCGGCCGGCTCGGCCAGCTTCTGTCCGACGGTGCCCGAAGCGCGTCCCCGCAGTGGCTCGGCGCTCGCCTCCGTCTACCTTCGTGCTTCAACGTCTTCGACGTCTACCCCGAGGACTGCTTCCGGTTGGGTGCCCGGGTGGCGGAGGGCCTGGGCGACCTCGGGACGCCGGTGCTGTGCCTGGGCATTCGCACCTCGGGCTCGTACCTGGGGCCGTTCATCGCCGGCGAGGTCCGGCGGCTAGGCTTGGCCGATGTCGGGTACGCAACGACCAGGCCACGGTGCCCGTTGCTCGGCCCTGAGCGGCGCCGCATCACCGCTGCGTGCCGGTCCGGCCACCGGGTCGTCATCGTGGATGACCCACCCCAGACGGGACGGGCCCTCGCGATGACGGCTCGGCGGCTGTTTCGCCTCGGTGCTCGGCCCGAGGCGATCACGTGCGCCTACGTAGCCAACTCGCCTGGCCACGGCCCGAGGGGGTCCGCGACCGGCGCGGAGTGGCGCAACATCTGGGCCGAGCAGATCGCCGGTGTGCGGCTGGCCTTCCTCGAGCCTCACGAGCGGCACATCAGCAGGCTCCTGTCCGTCCAGCAGATCAGCACCTCCATCGGGCCGGCTGGCTGCCTCCCTCGGCAGGAAGAGCCCCAAGCCGCCGTCCTGGCCTGCGCCGCCGGGGAGAACACCGCGCCCCTCTCGGCGGTGCCGTCGCGCGGGCACCAGCAGCGGCGCTTCCACCTGCCGGGCAGCGGCCGCTCCGGGCGGGGCGCCGTTCACGCCATCGCCGCGAAGGGGGTCGGCCTCGGCTTCTTCGGCCGAAGGGTGGGAGTGGTTGCCGAACGGCTTCGAGAGTGGGTGCCGGACACCGTCGCGTGCAGGCACGGCGTGCTCATCGCGGATGAGGGATCGGGCAGCGCGGAGGGCCCTGACGCGCACCCCACGGTGGCCGAGGTCGCCGGGTATGTCGCCGCTCGGACCACAGCCTTGCGCCTTCAGGTCGACCCGTCCCTACCGCTCGACGACCGTGCGTGCGGCTGGCGGAAGATCGCGGCGGAGCTGTGCCGGGGCTACCACATGCTCGGACCGTTCCATGCGGAGAAGGTCACGCGTCGGATTCGGCAGGTGTTCGCGCCGCAGAGCCCAGCGGTCATCGACTCGGCGATGGGGACAGGCAGTTGGCTGCGGACAGCGGATGGCAAGCTGCGGAAGCGGGACTTCGAGGAGGGCCCTTTCGGCTCGAATGACGTTCTGCTGTTCGATCCGGCGTACGACCTGGCGTCAGCCACGTACGAGCTCGGCCTGTCGCCCGCACAATGGCGGGAGCTGCTCGGCGAGTACGAGCGAGCCGCTTCGCAGCGCGTTGGACCCGCGCGGTTGTACCTCCACCAGCTTCTCTGTGGCTCGCAGGCCCTGAACTCGACCCGGATCATGCTGGCGGGCATGCGCGGCGCAGCAGGGCGGCGACTGACCGAAGCCGAGTTCCGCGGGCTGGACGCGACCACACGACGAGCGGAGGACTTCCTGACTCGCGCGACGCACGCCTTCCTCGCGCAGGTGTACGGCCTGAGGCAGACTGAGCCCGATGGATCGCGGGTCTTCGCGCTCGACATCGACGGCGTGCTCGCCGACGGTCGTCCCGGCTTCCCGTCGACGACACCCGCCGGAGCCCAGGCCCTGCGTTGCCTGGCGCGGCACGGCTGGGGCGTCGTCGTGGTCACCGGGCGGAGCCTGGAGCAAGCGGCGGCTTGGTGTGAGGACCTGGGGCTACACGGGGCGGTCGCGGAGTATGGCGCGGCCATCTGGGACGCCCGCCGCCGAGAGTCGGCGGACCTCCGGTCGACGGAGGACGCCGCCGCGGTGGCGCACGCCTGCGAGGCCCTGGCGGCCTTCCCTGGGGTCTACGTGGACCCAACGTACCAGCATGGCATAAGGGCCTACAGGTGGGCGCGCGGGTGCCGGGAGTCGCTCGGACCGGAGGCGCTGGAAATGGCCTGCCCGGCTGCGGGCAGAAGCCGGCTGCGCCCGGTCGCCGGACTGAAGCAGACGGACCTCATCCCTGGCAGTGCGGACAAGGGCCGAGGCCTGCAGGCGCTGCTCGACATGCTCGGCTGGCGGCCACGCAGCCTTTGGGGCATCGGCGATACGCTGGACGACCTGCCGTTCCTGCGCCTGGCGCACCAGGCCTGGGCGCCGGCGAACGCGCGGGCGGACCTCAAACGCGAGCTTCGCCGTCAGCCCGGCGGCCATGTCAGCCGGGCCTCCCAGCAACTGGCGGTGCTGCAGGCGGCGGCCTCGGCGGCCTGCGGCGGACGGCGACCGTGTCGGGGCTGCCGACAGCCGATCGACGACGTGGAGTGCCGGACCGTCGCCGATCTGCTCGCGAGCCGCAACCAGCCGGTCTGGCGGGCCGTTGTCGGAGCGCTCAACCCCGACGCCCTCGCCATGTTCCGGTGCGACCGGCAGTAGCTGTTGCGCATCACGAAGGCTCGAGCGGTTGCGAGGACGGATCGCCATGTCCGGGGCAGCTATCGCGACGGTTGATGTGGCGGCGCCGGAGTTGTACTTCCCGCAGGAGGGCTTCGGCGCGCTCTACCGTCGCCGTGTGCTCAATGAGCTCCTCGTGCGCCTCGTCGATGAGGTCGGCGCTGAGACGGTCGCCGAGGTCCCGCTGGACGAGTACGGTGTGGCCGGCGCGGGCAGCCTGATCTTCGGGGTGTTGGGGTGCGAGACGACGCTGGTTAGCTCGTCAGAGGGGCTCCTCGAGCGCGCCGCTCGGACCTGGCGCGAGCGGATCGCGGCGGAGCCGCGCCTGCTGTGCGTCCGCCCGTGCGACCTCCCTGACCCCAAGGCCACCTTCGATCTCTCTTGGAGCTTCGACCGACTGCAGGCCGAGCCCGCCAGAGAGGAGGTCCTCGCCCAGCAGGCTCGGGTCTCTCGCCATGTCCTCATCATTGTGCCCAACGCATGGAACTACGGGCAGCCGTGGCACTGGCTGTACCACAAGGTGTGCCGTAGTCGGTGCGATTTCGTCGGCCCGAGGCGCTGGCTCGCCCTGCGGCCCGTGGCTCAGGCGCTGGAGGCGAACGGCATGGAGATCATGCGGCGGGGGTTGATCGACGTTCCCTGGTGGCCGGGCTTCCCAGAGGCGCCAGCCCTTGCACGCCGCCTGATGAGGCCCTGGGCTGCGCCGCCGAAGCCCGATCTGACGAACCTGGGGGTTGACGCGGACCAGATCACCGCCTTGCTGCGGAAGGCCGAGCGGGCGACGTTCATCGAGCGGTCCCGCGTGCCGCAACCCCTCCGGGCGCTGTTCGCCCACAACCTCTACGTGTTGGCCAGGCAGGCGTGACCGGTCTGTGCGAGCGGGGTTCCGGAGGTAGACGAACAGAGAGGTGCCGGCAGGTGCTTCGCGCAATCCCACGAGCACTCAACGGGTTGGCAGCCAGCGCAGTCTGGCTGCTCTTGTTCCTCCTCAGCTCGTGCTTCGTGCTGATGGTGATGGTGCTCGCGCTTCTTCAGCGCAGAAGGCCGGCGCAGCCGTGAGCGAGATCAGCGCCCAGGAGAAGGCGACCTTCGCCGCGTTCGAGCGCCGAACCCTCGCCAACGAGCCCGAGGGCTCCGACGAAGGACTCGGCACCGTCTACGAACGTCTGGTCATGGGCCGCTACCTGCACGAACTGGCGGCCCGGGAGGGGCTGTCCCGCATCCTCGAACACCCCGCCGATGGCGTGACCGGGGTCATCGGCTGCAACAGCCTGCCGCTGGCGGAGAACGGGCGCCAGGTGCTTCTGGCGAATCCGGTGCCGGAGGCCCTGGGGGCCGCACGCGCGCACTGGGGAGCCTCGCGTGTCGAACCGGCGGGGCTCATTGCCGCGGATGTAGACCGATTCCCCTTCGCAGACAACTCCTTCGACCTCGTCTGGAACTTCTGCATATTCGAGCGCTTCGCCCGGCCCGACGTGCTGGTGGCCGAGATGGCAAGGGTCAGCCGGCGCTACGTGCTGGTCATGACGCAGAACCTCTGGAACCTCGGGACCGGGCTCCACGCTCTGTACCACCTCGTCCGGGGTCAGCCGTGGGACCACGGGAGGCCCAGTCAGATGACGGTTCGCGCGGTCGTCCATGCGTTCCGCGATCTCGGGCTCCGCCTCGTCGAACGGGGGCCGATCGACACGCCGCCCTGGGTGGACACATGGGACATGCCAATGCGCGGGTACCTCCAGCAGTTGCTCCGCCTGGCCGGACGGAAGTGGGACTGGCAGACGCCGGTTGAGGGCGATACCGGGGGCGGGCCCGGCGACTCGCGCCTCGTCCGCACGCTGATCTGGATTGAGGACCACCTCCCTCGTCCGACCGCGTTCTGGCAGACCCACCATTGGTATGTCTTGGCAGCGAAGCAGGGCCCGGTGGAGCCGGGATGCGCAAGTGAGTAGGCCGATGGGAGAGGCGCGAGCCGATCCGCGGGAACTGGCGCTCCTGGTCAGGCGGGAAGGCTGGCAGGTGGCCGTCCACGACTACCTGAGGGCACGGGATCCCGCGAGCTACCGGTACGCCACCGACCCGCAGGTCGCCACCTGGCGGCTTCTTGTCTCACTTCCCGAGCAACCAAAGGTGCTGCTGCTTCACCCGGGCATCGGCGTGGCTCCCTTTCTTCTAGCTCAGGACGGTGCAGTCGTGTCATGCGCGTGCGGACAGGCGGCCGAGTCCGACTACATCCTCGCCCGGGCCTCGCAGCAGGGGTTGGGCCAGGTTCGCGCATACACATGGGACGGGGAACGGTCTCTTCCGGAGGACGACGGGGAGTTCGACCTCGTGGCAGCGGGCCTCCACGGGCCGCCACTACGGGGACCGCGGCCGTTCCTGCGGCAAGCCGCGGTTCTCCGCGAGTCGCGGCGGCTGCTGCGGCCAGGAGGCGAGCTATTCCTGGCCGGGGCGAACGCCGCGCACCCGCAGCACTTCGGGCGCGGCCTCAGCCTGGGCGGCTGCCGGCGCGCCATGGAGCGCGAGGGCTTCCGGAGCTTGCGCTTCTATGGGCTGCTGCCGAGCCACTGGCAGCCCTTCTTCATCATCCCTCTGGGGACGATGGGTGGGCTGCAGCACTGCCTGAACCGTCTGGCGCGCGGCTATGATTTCTCGGAGGCCCTTCGCCCGGCAGCCTGGGCGCTCTGGCGGACCGCGGCCGGCCCCGCCCTGAGCGCACTCGGGGCGTTGCGGCTCACGTCGGCCATGCGCTGGGCTATGCCCGCGTATGGCGCCATCGGCCGGCAGGGCGAGGCGACATGATCGACGAAGCGTGTCAGGCCGTCCTGGACCACTGGGAGCGACTCCCCGTCTCCCTGCCGCGGCCGCGGCGGCTGCAGCACTGGGTCGACGGCACCGGAGCTGAGAAGGTGTCCGTCTTCTTGTTCCCGGACCAGCGCGCGGAGCCGTGCCTGGTTCTGAAGCTGGCACGGTCCCGGGCGGGTGCACGCCCACTGCGCCGTGCCCATCGAGTGGTGGGCCGGCTCCGATCCTTGTGCCCTGACCATGTCCGGTTAGCCATCCCAGAGCAGGCGCTGCTGGAGTTGCCCGGTGGGCGGTGGGTCATCGCCGAGCAGTACGTCGCCGGAACACCCATCTCGCGTCTCATGGCCGACCGGCGCCGGATCGGCAGCGAAGCAGCGCAGCTCCTTGCGCCGGCGCTGCAGTGGCTTTGGGAGTTCCACCAGGCAACACGGATGAGCGTCGGGGCGCGGGCCCAGACGGCGGGCACGCGGCTCATCGACCGGGAGACCGCGGAGTTCCGTCGCACCTTCCCCCTGAGCACGACTGCGCTGGCCTTTCTGGAGCAGACTCGCGACGCAGGTGTGGCGTGGCTCGCGAGCGGCGGTGCGCTGGTGCCGGTTCATGGCGACTTCGAACCGGGGAACGTGTTGCTGTCGCGAGAGGGCATCCGGATCCTGGATTGGGGGTTCGGCCGGCCGATCGGGCTCCCTGGGTTCGACCTCCTCTTCCTCCTGCTCCGCTTCCTGACTCGGGTCGCTGGGCTCTCGCGCCTCGGAAGCACCGAGGCGGAGTACCGCCGGATGGTAGAAGACGTGTTCTGGACCGGGAGCTGGCAACGGAGGCTGGTCCAAGACGCGCTGCAGGAGCACTGGCGGCAGCTTGGGTTCCCGTCAGTGGGGCTCGGCACCGTGCTAGGCCTGTGCCTGGTGACTGCGGCGAACGCGTACTACCGGTATCTGCTCGACCGCGCCGAGTGGGGATGGCTGTTCCTTCCGCCGCGTACGGAGCCGCGATCGTTCCGCGACGCGCTCCGGGAGATCGTCTACGCGCAGTGGTTCGAGCATCTGTCCGACAACCACGACCGACTGCTCTGGCGCCAGCTCGGGTAGCGCCCGCGACGCCAGAGCGCCTGGAGAGCACCTGATGGCCGACAGCGCCGGACTACCGGGCCGCCCGCCCTCCATGACTCGCCGGGCCGAGGTGGGTCTGCTGGCGGCCGTGCTCGTGCTGAGTCTTGCGCCTCGGCTCTATCGGATCAACACGCCCTTCCTGGACACATGGTGGCAGCGAGAGCTTCTGTGTCGTGCCGTCGCGGCGAACTACTACGCCAAGGGCATCGACCTGCTCTGGCCGGAGACCGACTTCACCCCCGACCGTCCGAACTACATGGGGATGGAACTCCCGCTGAGTCCGGCCCTCGCGGCCCTCGGGTGGCGGATCTTCGGTGTCCATGATTGGGTGCCGCGGGCGATCTCGGTGTTCTGGTCGCTGGCGAGCATCGTCTTGCTGTACCTGCTGCTGCGCCACTTCCTGTCCGCCGAAGGCGCCTTCGCCGGCACCCTCCTCTTCGCTCTCTCGCCTCTCAACGCGTTCGTCAGCCGCAAGCTCGTGAATGAGCCCCTGACCTTGTGCTGCGCCCTCCTCTGCATGTGGCTCTTCGTCCGGTGGGTCGGCCACGGGAAGGCCACCTACCTGCTGGCGGCCGCTGTGGCGGGAGCGGTCGCGGGTCTGTCAAAGCCCCCGGTGGTCCACTTTGTGCTTCCGCTAGCGTGGTACCTCTGGCACCGCAAGGGGGGTGTCGGCCTCCGCGACTGGCGGGTATGCCTGTTCGGCGTCGCGGTGCTCGGGCCGATCCCCTTCTACATGAAGCATCTGGCGACCATCCGGGCGACCTACTGGGGCGTGGGCACCCACCTGGAGAGCGGCATGTGGTTCTCGCCGGCCCAGTTCGCGTCGCTCTCTGTCTGGTCGCTGTTCGCGGACCGGTTCATCAGGGAGATCCTGACTCCAGTCGGGATCGTCGGCGTGGCGGTCGGGGTCGCTTTCCTGCGGCCCAAGCGTCGGGAGTGGTTCCTCGCAGCATGGCTGATTGCCGTCGTTGTGTGCTTTCTCGCCATCCTGGGTGGCAATGCCAGGCAGGCCTACTACCAGATCTGGTTCGTCGCCCCTTGCGCGGGCATCACCGGCTACGCGTGGGAGGTGATGCGGCGTCACCTACCCCCCTCGCGGTCGCTGGCGCCCGGGCTCATCGCCATGCTCCTGGTCTGCGGCGCGTGGGGCATCCATCCCCTGTTCGATCGCGAGAGGTCGGTCCTGAAGGCAGCCCAGGCCCTCGACACCGTCGATCCCGGTCGATCGTGGATCATCGTCTACCCCGCCGGCTACAACTGCCTCTGCTACCTGAACCGCCAGGGCTGGTGCGGTAGGGACGTTGCCTTCCCTCACCCGTGGGAGGCGCCGGGCAACCCGGAGTATATCCGCGAGCGGACACGCCGCGGGGCGCGGTTCTGTGTCATCTTCACCCGTGGGGCGATCGCGGCGCCACGGGACCTCGCCATCGAGGGATACCTCGAGCGGGAGGCAGCTCGTGTCTACCACGACCCCGACTTCGACATCTACCGGTTGACGACCCGTGTGCCTCCCGGGAACCCGTCTTCCCCGGAAGCACTAACTCCCCCGACGTCACGCCCCCGCGGCCAACGGGCCCGTTGACGGCCGCTACCCCCTGCGTTTCCGGAAAGGGCAACGGCTCTGCGGCACGAAATGACAGGCGACGAGCATCCCTCCGACAGGAGGGGAGAAAGCATGGCCGGTGACAGCCTCTATCCGTGGTCTCTGAGCGCCATCTTGGGCCTGGCCCTGATCGCCACCGTTGCCGAGGCGGCTGAGCGTGCGCGTGACAGCATCGACGAGGCTATGTCGCGGAGGGGAGGGCAGCCTCGGGTCATAGCCGCCAAGCGCTGCCCGTCTCCGGCTCTGGACGTTCGGCGATCCCTGCGGAGGCCGAGGAGGCTCTCCTATGAGTGTACCGGCCCCAATCTGCATACGTCCGGGATGCAAGCACTTCTACCGCGACAGACCAGGCATGACCTGCAGGGCATTTCCTGACGGCATACCAGCAGACATCATCGACGGGATCATTGAGCACCGCCAGCCCATCGAGGGTGACAACGGCATCGTGTTTGAGCAGATCGAGGAAGAGGCCGATCTGGCCACCATCTGGGAGGCTGCGAGGAAGGCGCGAGGCCACGGCTGAGCGTGTGCCGGCATTTGCCGCTGCCGACGCCGCGAGTGGACCAATCTCAGCATCCTGGCCCGGCTCAGGAGCAACCTCGCACCCCACGGGAACGACGTGCGAAGGTCAGTCGCACCGGGCGGCGGCGGCGCCCGCATTGGTCTCATGTATGTAAAGCTGACTTGGGGAAGTAGGCCCACCCCTCCTGCGCGACGAGCTCTGCGACGCCGTGCTCCTCCGATGCCGCCCATTCGTCCTCGGGCAAGTAAAGCTCGGGCAGTGGCTTACCCAGACCATCTGCCTGGTTGTCATAGCAGGCAGCCGTGAGAGCGCAGAGGACGGCGTCCAGTTCGTCGGTGCCCGGCTCGGGCAGGTCATCACGGCCAAGCACTGCGAGCGCCTCGCTGCACACACATCCCTTCCTGCTGGTCCCCTCTTTCCACAGCGCTGGGTACGCCTCACACAGCGTGACTCTCCCGGCTACCCCGCCCTGCGGCACCAGGACTGCCCCGTCGCTCGCGGACAGCAACCGGCATCCTACCATGGCCTTCGACGCGTTGCCGCCCAGCCGGTCGAACGCCGCCGACAGCGGCTTTTTGCGGCACCGCCTGTAGATCACCCGGTCGCAGAGCCGGTACGCCAGTCGGTTCTCGATCTCCCCGCCGGGCCCTGGCACATAGCCACCCCGATCGCTGAGGCCGCCCCTGATCAGCCGGGCGAACTCCACGGGCCAGCCCAGAGGAGCATCGATGCCAACCACCACTCGCCCCCATGACCCTGGCGCATCGCAGGCCTTGAGTAGGCTGGCGATCGAGAACTCGCGTTTGGCTATGCTCTCGCGCAACCGGAGGCGTTTGGGTTGGCCGCAGCGCTCCAGGCGGCCGGCTCGGGACCACCTCAGCACCGCCAGGCCATCGTGGCATCCCTCCCATCCGCCCACATCCCAGCCAATGTACAGCACCGGGTCATCGGTGGCTGGCGCCCTGGGGCGGTTGGCCTGTCCCACGAAGCGCTCTCCCGTCATGCTGGGGTAGCGGCCAGAGACCCAGGCCCACGCCAAATGGGGTCTCCCCAGCCGGCGCCGTAGGCTGGCGCCTCACTGCAGAGCCTTGAGGTGGTCGCGATGGTGAGCGTCCCCCTGCCCGGCAGCGTAAGTCCAGATAGGCGTATTGTCAACTGTGAACGCCTATGTTCACTACGCCCCACGGCGTTGGGGTCTATGACCGCCCCGGCCGGAAGGAGAAGGAACTGGCCATCGGCCACTACTACTTCCTCAGCACCCTCACGCTCGATGGCCAGATCACCAAGACCTACGAGGGCTACGCTTGCTACTGGCAGGACTTCCTCGACTCAGGCCTCGACCTCAACGGCGACGGCGCCCGGGAGCTGCTCGCCTACACCGAGACGCCCTGGCAGACGCGGGTGCCGGTGGTCGTGATCGACGGCGCGAAGCAGGAGCCGTTGTCCTCCTTCGCCGCGGGGAATGGCGGCGCGCGGCTGTTTCAGATGCTCCAGGTCGGCGACGAGAGCTGCGTAGCCGTCGGCTCCCACAAGGGGTGCGGCCTCTTCTCGCTGACGAAGAACGCCTACAAGTGGTATCTGCCGGGCGAGGTCTTCAAGAGCTCATTCTTCCTCACCGACCTCGAGGGCGACGGCAGGCCGGAGATGCTCATCGGCCAGCGCGACGGCTTCATGCTCGCCGTCGATGTCGATGGCAAGGTCGTCCGGCAGATCGATGTCGGCGAGGATGTGCTCGCCCTCGGCGCCCTGCCCACGGGCAGGGGCATGATCCTACTGGCGTCCACCGCCAGCGGCACCCGCTGCTATGATGCCGGCGGCCGGCTGATCGGCTCCTCGCCCCTCGTAGCTCAGCGCCTCTGTCCGGCTACGCACCAGGGCAAGCCGGCTCTGCTGGCCCTGCACATCGACGGCCGGGTGGAGCTCCTGGTGAGGGCCGTGTAGGTCGGGAAACCGGGACTGGACCCTTTTCGCCGCCGTCGAGGCCAAAAGGGGACTGTACCAGGTTTCCTGACCTACACCACAACCAGTGCCGGCCGACCAGCGCCCGCAGCCGATGCCGGCCCCGCCTTCTCCCGGCACGTCCATCCTCGCCGCACGTCACCCAGGGGCGCAAAACCACGATGGCAGGCCAGCGGACATCCGTCGGCCTTCCGCTTGCGCTTAGCGGCCTCGTCGTCGAGGCGGGCAGTGCCGTGGTCGCGGAGTCCAACCTCCTCGCCGACGGCGGGGGCGCCGGCAGGGCCGCCGATCTCGCCGAGCACCCAGACCGCCATCGTCACTGCGGCCGGCTGCGCGACCGTGCTCTCCAGCAAGGCGAGCAGCGGTGGCACCGCCCCCGGGTCCTTCAGCCGCCCCAGTGCGCGGGCAACCCCCGGCGACGGGGTCCGCTGGAGAGCTGAGATTAGCGCGCCGGTCGCCCTCCTGCCCGAGGCAACGGCGTGACGTCCGGTGCGCCCGCGGCTCTGACTGGAGTTCCGCGGTCCGTGTGGAGGCACCTTTCCACGCCCCGGACGGTGCGCCGAATGGCCGCGAGGCCGCTGCGTCCGGGGCGTCCCGGCGCGTCCTTGACAGTGCGGAACGGCGCACCTATAATGCGAGGGGAGGGACCTCGACGGGCGCGCGGGGCCTCGGCGGCCGGGTCTTCTTGCCCGCGCGGATTCCACTCCCGCTGGCTGTCTCGGGGGCAGGCTGTGTTCGGGCGTGCTGTTGCAGCCTGCGCACAAGTCGCGAGGTGCGCCCGGCGTGCATGACCTCTGGTGGTCCGTCAGCCGGTGGCTGCTGAAACCGTTCGAGTTCATCGGCCAGGTGGGCGGCATGGCCGTCGAAACGCTCGGCTACCTGGCGCGTGGGGGTATTCGCTATCGACTCTTGATCGACCAGATGGCGCAGACGGGGTTCAACTCGCTGCCCCTGGTCATCATCACGATGCTCTTCACCGGGATGGTCATGGCCTTCCACCTCGGCCAGCAAGGGCCGCAGTTCGGGGCAGGCAACGTCGTGGGGTGGTTGACGGGCGAGACGATCTGTCGCGAGCTCGGGCCCGTGCTGGCGTCGGTGGTGGTGGCGGCCCGCGTCGGTTCCGCCATCACGGCCGAGATCGGCACGATGAAGGTGACCGAGCAGATCGATGCGCTGCGGGCGCTGGCGACCAGCCCGATCGAGTACCTGGTCGTACCCCGGCTGATCGCCTGCTTGGTGATGGTGCCGAGCCTGACCGCAATCGGCGACGTGGCGGGGATCGCGGGCGGCTACATCTACGCGATGTCCGCCCCCCACCTCAGCCCGGCGCTGTACCTGTCGTCGATCGAGCAGGGGCTGGCGTTCCGGACCGTGGCGGCGGGGGTCGGGAAGGCGGTCTTCTTTGGGCTGATCATCGCCTTGGTCAGCTGTCACCAGGGGCTCTTCTGTCGGAACGCGGCCGAGGAGGTGGGGCGAGCCACGACCCGCTCGGTGGTCTTCTCGATCCTGGGCATCTACGCCAGCGACTACTTCCTGAGCAAGCTGCTCTTCCTGCCGAAGTAGGCGCCGAGACCAGCGACTGAACGGCATGAACGAGAGCAGGGCGCGGGAGCAGGCGGCAAGCGGCGGGGTCAGTGGGGCCTCAGCGACCTCCGTCCCGGCGCCAGTCGTCGAGTTGCGCGGGGTCACTTACCTCATCGACCGACAGGCGATCCTGCGCGACGTCAGCTTCTCGGTGCAGCGAGGCGAGATCTTCGGGATCATGGGACTGTCGGGCGCGGGGAAGAGCACCATCCTCCGGATCATCATGGGGTTGGTCAGACCCACCCGGGGGCAAGTGCTGGTCCACGGCCGGGAGATTGTGGGGCTGCGCGAGCGGGAGCTGAACGAGGTGCGGCGCTCGATGGCCATGTGCTTCCAGCACGCCGCGCTGTTCGACTCGATGACCATCGCGCAGAACGTGGCATTCGCCCTCCGCACGCATCGGCGGCGACGCATGAGCCGAGCGGAGGTCAATGAGACGGTCTCGGAGCTGTTGGACCGGGTGGGCCTCCACGGAGTGGAACACCACTATCCGGCGGAGCTGTCGGGCGGGATGAAGAAGCGGGCAGGCATCGCGCGCGCGCTGGCGCAGGAGCCGGAGGTCATCCTCTACGACGAGCCGAGCTCGGGTCTGGACCCGGTCGTGGCGAGCGTGATCGACGGGCTGATCATGCACCTGGCCGATGACCTCGGCGTTACCTCGATCGTGGTCTCGCACCACGTGGGCAACCTGTTCGCGGTCGCGAACCGCGTCATGATGATCTACGACGAGAGGGTCGAGCAGATCGGCACGCCGGCGGAACTGGCGGAGGCCGGGACCGATGTAGTCCGCCAGTTCGTCCGCGGGCAGCCGACCGGGCCGATTGTGGTCTAGGGGGCTGCGCACCAGGCGTCGCGGGGAGTGAACGCGGCGGGTCGTCCATCCCCAGGCCGGCGCACTCAAGCCTGGCGAGGCGAAGAGAAGGCACGCATGAGCTCCGAAGCTCGTACCGGCGTCGTGATCGTCTTGGTCATCGCCATCGCGATCGTCGCGTGGGCGCGGTTGGGCGGGCTGGCGCGGTGGTTGGGGCGCTACGAGGTGACTGTCTGCTTCGACGACCTGCACGGACTAGACGTCGGGGCGCCCGTGATGGAGGCCGGGGTCAGGATCGGCGAGGTCGCCGCGGTCAGCCTGGAGACGCCCCCCAGGCTGCCGGGCATGCCGGCCACGGCGAGGCTGTCAATCGACCGCCGTCACAGTCTCCGTCGGAACGACCGCCTCCAGATCTCCTCGGCGTCGCTCATGGGGGACCGCTACATCAGCGTCACCCGCGGCGACCCGCCAGGGCCGGTGCTGGGCCAGAAGAGTCACGCGGTCTTGGCCGGCGGGCCGCCAGCCGGCTTCGAGGCGCTGGCCTCGGGGGCGCAGGACATCGCCGGCCAGGTCCATACGTCGATGACCAACCTCCAGCAACTCCTCGGTGACAAGCAGACACAGCGCGACCTGAGGGAGACGATCCGGAACCTCAACCTCATGTCCGTCCGCGCGGCGCAGATTGCGACCAAAGCGCTGTCGATGATCGATCAGGTGGCGCCCGCGAATGCGGCCAAGATCAACGGTCTCATCGACAACCTGCACGAGATATCGCGCAGCCTGCGGTTGACCGCAGCCGGCGTGAACGCCCTGGTCTCCACGTCGACCATTCCGGACGACGTTACGCTGGCCACGCACAACCTGGCGGCGACCAGCAAGAGCATCGAGAGGGCAGCCGCCGAGGTCGAGGAGATCCTGGGTAACCCCAAGACCTCGTCGGACATCCGAGAGACCCTCGGGAACGTGCGAGCGGTGACGGAGGAGGGCACTCAGGTCGTCGCCAAGACCGCCGAAGTGCTGGAGAAGGTGGACCGTATCGCGGGGCGAGTCGACCGCAGCATGGACTCCGTCGGGGCCGTGCGGCGCTTCCTCAGCCGGATGGACTACCAGGGCCACCTCGATCTCCAGCTCGGAACGGGTGAGGCAGGCCGGGCGGACCTGAACATCGACGTGTTCCCCAGACCGTATCGCGACGACTTCTGGCGCATTGGGCTGCGAGACGTGGGGAGCAGGAACGCTCTCAACCTGCAACGTGGCATCCCTCTCTCCCACCGGGGAGAGTATCTGCGCTTCGGCTTGATCGATGGGACGGTGGGGCTCGGCTGGGACCGCCAGTGGACCCCTCGGCTGGCTTCCGAGGCCGAGCTGTACGACCCCGGGAGCCTGGCCTTCGATGTGCGGGGCCGCTACCAGTACGACCGGGACTGGGATATCCTGGCGGGGGTCGATTCGGTGTTCAGCCACCCGGAACCGTTCGTGGGGGCCAGGCGCAGATTCGACTTCTGAGCGGGCGCCCCGGGGCGTCAACATCACGTAGGAGGATCGCAGGATGGAGGTCATCTTGATGGACGATGTCGAGTCGCTCGGTCACGAGGGCGACGTCGTGCGCGTGACCGACGGCTATGCGCGGAACTTCCTCATCCCCAGGAAGCTCGCTGTGCGGGCGACGAAGCCGGCCCGCGCCGAGCTTGAGCGCCGTCGAGGTGCCATCGCCGTCCGCGAGGCGCAGAAGGCCGAGGCGGCGAAGGAGCTGGCTGGCGAACTGCACCAGCACCCCTTGGTCATCGCCGCGAAGAGCGGCGAGGGCGGCAAGCTTCACGGCACCGTCACGACGCAACAGATCGCCGACGCCCTCGCGGCGCAGCGCGGGCTCGCCTTGGACCGCCGACGAATCCAGCTGCTTGAGCCGATCCGGGAGACCGGGGACTACCTTGTCGCAGCCGAGCTCTACAAGGGCGTGAAGGGCCAGCTCACGATCCGCGTGGTCCCGGAGGGCCAGGAGGACGTCGAGGCTGAGGCGGGTAGTGGGGCGGAGGTGGAGGACCGCGGGGAGCCTGAAGGGGAGGGGTCCGCCGAGTAGGCCTTCGTGTACCGTTGCCGGGGGCACGGGCGACCCCGGGGAGGGCAGGGATGCAGCTCTTCTCAACCAGCGCGGAAGCCGGCGGAGTGGCCCGGATCCCGCCCCAGGACCTCGGGGCGGAGCAGGCTGCGCTCGGAGCAATGCTGCTTGAGCCGGGGGCGGCGACGCGCGCTCTGGCCATCCTGGAGGACGGTGACTTCTACCGGGAGGCCCATCGCACGATCTTCCGCGCCGTGCAGAACGTCGACCGCCGGAAGGAACCGGTGGACCTGATTACCGTCTCGGCTGAGCTGCGGCGCGAGGGCACACTGGATGAGGTGGGGGGCACCGAGTACCTCACCGCTCTGCTGGGCGAGGTGCCGACCGCGGCCCACGTGGCGCGCTACGCGCAGATCGTGGCCGAGAAGTCGGTGCTCCGCAAGCTCATCGCGACGGGCATGGAGATCGCGGCTCAGGCCTACGACGACCCGGCCGATGTTCGCGCGACCCTCGACTGGGCTGAGGAGTCGGTCTTCCGAATCGCCGAACGGCGGGTCAGCCGCGACTGGGTTCACATCGGGCAGCCCCTCTCCGACACGTTTGACCGGCTGGACCGCATGGCTGGGACGCACGTGACCGGCGTACCGACGGGCCTCGTCTCCCTCGACGAGAAGACCGGCGGCCTGCAGAAGGGCCAGTTTATCGTCGTCGCCGGGCGGCCGTCCATGGGGAAGAGTTCCCTCGTCCTCTCCAGCTTCGCCCTCGCGGCGGGCCTGGCCGAGGAACCGGTGGGGGTCGGCATTTTCAGCCTGGAGATGTCCCGCATGCAGGTCGCGGAGCAACTCCTCTGCTCCCATGCCCGCGTCAATGCCTTCCGCTTGCGGTACGGGAACGCAGCGGAGGAGGACTGGGGGAAGGTCGCCTACACCCTGAGCGTCCTGCCGAACGCGCCCATCTTCGTCGACGACACGCCGGGCATCTCCGTCATGGAGATGCGGTCCAAGGCGAGACGCCTGAAGGCGGAGCACGGGATCGGCCTGCTCATCATCGACTACATGCAGCTGGCCACCACCGGCGAACGCACAGCGGTCGAGAACCGGCACCAGGAGCTGGCGACCATCGCCCGCGCGCTGAAGGGCATGGCCCGGGAGCTTGAGCTGCCTGTCGTGGCGTGTTCACAGCTCAGTCGACACGTCGAGCGGCGGGAAGACAAGCGCCCCATGCTCTCGGACCTGGCGGAAAGCGGCGCCATCGAAGCCGAGGCCGACCTGGTCTGCTTCCTGTACCGGCCCAAGTACTACGAGCGCCGCAAGGAACTGGAGGAGGCGAAGCGTCGTGGCCTGCCTCCCCCTGGCGCGGACGAGAGTCCCGAGCAGGCGCAGGTCATCATCCAGAAACACCGCACTGGGCCGGTGGGCGACGTCGATGTCATGTTCCACCCCCAGTGGCGTCTGTTCTTCGACGAGGCCGCGCGGACGGAGTAGGCCGAGGAGCGTCTCAGGGACGGTGAGTCGATGAAGGTGCTGGTCATCGGATCCGGTGGACGGGAGCACGCGCTCGTCTGGCAGCTCTCCCAGAGCCCCAGCGTCGATGAGATCGTCTGCGCCCCGGGGAATGCCGGGATCGGGAAGGTCGCGCGCCGGGTCGACCTCAACGCGGAAGACGTCGGCGCGCTGGCCGACTTCGCCGAGGCCGAGGGTGTCGGCCTCACGGTCGTGGGGCCGGAACGCCCATTGATCGCGGGGATCGTGGACGAGTTTCGCGCGCGCGGGCTGCCCGTGTTTGGCCCCTCGAAGGCGGCGGCGCGCCTCGAGGGCAGCAAGGCGTTCACCGACGAGCTGCTTCGACGACATGGCATCTCGCGGAAGAGGTTCCAGGTCTTCGACGACCCCGGGGCTGCCGCGGCTTACGCAAGGAGTCAGCCGCTTCCGATCGTGGTCAAGGCGGACGGCGATGCCTTCGGTAAGGGCGTGGTGGTGGCGAGGGAGTTGGGGGAGGCCCTGCAGGCCATCGAAGACTGCATGGTCCGGAAGGTGCACGGGAAAGCGGGGGAGAGGGTGGTCGTTGAGGAGTGGCTGGTAGGCCAGGAGTGCTCGATCAAGGTCATCACGGATGGGCATACGCTGCTTCCGCTTCCCCCCGCCCAGGACCATAAGCGCATCGGCGAAGGAGACACCGGGCCGAACACCGGCGGGATGGGGTGTTACTCGCCCGTACCGGCAGTCAGCCGGGAGCTGTTCGACGACATCGTGGCCCGCTTCCTCGAGCCGACCGTCCGCGCCATGGCGGCCGAGGGCACGCCGTACACCGGCTGCCTCTACGCCGGTGTCATCCTCACTGAGGATGGTCCCGAGCTCCTCGAGTACAACTGCCGCTTCGGCGACCCCGAGACGCAGGTGGTCCTGCCGCTGCTCGACGGTGACCTCGCCCCAGTGCTGCTTGCCGCCAGCGAGGGGCGCCTCGATGAGGTGACGTTACCCTGGCGGGACGAAGCCTGCGTCTGTGTCGTGATCGCCTCGGGCGGGTACCCGGACAAGTATGAGAAGGGCAAGCCGATCAGTGGCCTGGAGGCCGCTGAGGGAATCGAGGGCGTGACGGTCTTCCACGCCGGTACAGCGCTCAACGACGGCGCGGTCTGCACGAACGGCGGCCGAGTCCTCGGGGTGACCGGCCGCGGTGGGGACTTGAGGGCCACCATCGCCCGGACCTACGAGGCCGTGGAACGCATCCACTTCGAGGGCGCATACTACCGACGCGACATCGCCTCCAGGGCGTTGAGCGCGTTGGAGTCTGGAAGGGCAGGAGCGTAGTGGCCACGCCGCGGGTTGGCATCCTAATGGGCAGCCAGTCGGATGCGGAGATCATGCGCCCCGCGGGGGAGGCGCTGGCCGAGCTAGGCATCGCTTACGAGGTGCGGGTATTGTCGGCCCACCGGACGCCCGAGGCGGTGGTCGAGTACGCCGCGCAGGCGCGCGAGCGTGGGCTCAAGGTCATCATCGCGGGAGCGAGCGGCGCCGCGCATCTCGCGGGAGCGGTCGCGGCGAGGACGACGCTGCCCGTCATCGGCGTACCCATCGGGGGTTCAGCCCTGGGCGGGGTGGACGCCCTCTACGCCACGGTGCAGATGCCGAGCGGCGTCCCGGTGGCGACCGTGGCCATCAACGGGGCCCGCAACGCCGGCCTGCTCGCGGCGGAGATCCTGGCGACCTCAGATCGGCGGGTCGCCGCGCGGCTGGAGGCGCAGCGACAAGCGATGGCGGAGGCCGCACGACAAGGCTGTGGGGTGTGAGTCGGAAGCCCGGGAATGGCGGACCAGGTCTGCACGCACGGCGGGCAAGATGTCCGTCACCAGCAGCAACGTCGCAGCTTCGGCTCGGAGGCCAGGCCCGTGAGCGCCCCATTCCGAACTGCCTTCTCCCTTGAAGAAGACTCCGGTTGGCGAGACGCGTGCGGCGTCTTCGGCGTGTACGCGCCGGGGGAGGACGTCGCGCGGCTCTGCTTCTTCGGCCTGTTTGCCCTCCAGCACCGGGGACAGGAGAGCGCGGGAATTGCGGTGGGCAACGGCCGCGACCTGCTCCACTACAAGGGGATGGGGCTGGCCTTCGCCGTGTTTGACGAGGAGAGGCTGGCGCAGTTAGGCGGCGACGTGGGCCTGGGCCACGTGCGCTACTCGACCACCGGGGGGAACACGCTCGCCAACGCGCAGCCGATGGTGGCGCAGCACCGATCGGGGCCGTTTGCAGTGGCGCACAACGGCAACCTCGTCAACTACGTCGCGCTGAGGGAGGAGCTCGAGGCCGACGGCTTCGAGTTCCACGCGACGAGCGACACGGAGGTCATCGCCAATCTGATCGCGCGGTCGCCCGAGCCGACGCTGGAGGAGGCGGTCGCCGACGCGATGCACCACATGCGCGGGGCCTACTCCATCGGTGTGGTCAGCCCGGCGAAGCTGATCGCCGCCCGCGACCCTCATGGGGTCCGGCCGCTCTCGCTCGGTAGGCTCAACGGTTCCCAGTATGTCGTGGCGTCGGAGGACTGCGCGTTCCATGTCGTGGGCGCTCACTACGTCCGGGAGGTCGAGCCCGGCGAGGTCGTCGTCATCGACGAGCACGGTCTGCGCGAGATTCAGGCGGTGCCGATCGGGCGCAAGTCGGTGTGCCTCTTCGAGTACATCTACTTCGCGCGTCCCGATAGCCACATCTACGGGAAGTCGATCTACCAGTGTCGGCAGGGGATGGGGCACCTTCTCGCCCAGCAAGCCTCCACCGAGGCGGACATCGTGGTCGGCGTGCCGGAGAGCGCGATCCCGCACGCCATCGGGTACGCCGGTGTCTCGAAGATCCCCTACCAGGAAGGGTTCATCAAGAACCGCTACATCTTCCGCACCTTCATCCATCCCGACCAGCGTCTGCGCGAGCTGGGTGTCCGCATGAAGCTGGCTCCTCTGCGCGACACGCTGGCCGGCCGGCGCGTGATCGTGGTCGACGATTCCATCGTGCGCGGCACGACCACCCGGCAGGAGGTCGCCCTCATGCGGGAGGCAGGCGCGCGCGAGGTGCATCTCCGCATCTGCTCCCCTCCGATCCAGTTCCCGTGCTTCTATGGCGTGGACACCTCCGCCGGGCGGAAGGAGCTGATCGCCGCCCGGCTCGACGTGCCGGAGATCTGCGAGTACCTGGGCGCGGACAGCCTCATCTATCTGACCCTCGAGAACCTGATCAGCGCCATCGGCCTGCCCAAGCGCAACTTCTGCACGGCCTGCTTCGACCGGAAGTACCCGATTCCCGTCCCGCGCGATGTCAAGATCGACAAGTTCGACTTGGAGAAGACTCTCGCCAAGCCCCATTGTGCGCTGTGACCCGCGACCGGCGGCGAGGAAGGTCCTCCGCCCGGAGCCGGTGGAAGTGATACCCTCGTCATGGGCGATCTGACGCGAACCGACACGGGCCTTGTCGTGCTCGAAGTCGCCTCTCCGCCGCCGGCTGCCCACGCGTTCGCGCGGCTGCTCGGCGAGAGGGAACCCTTCCTGCTGGACGGCGGGCGGGACTTCGAGGGACAGGGCCGCTACTCGTTCGCCGGGTGCAACCCGTTCGCGACACTGCGGTCGAAGAACGGGACGATCAGCCTTCACGCGGCCCACGCGGAACGCACGTGGCAGGGCGATCCCTTCCATGCGGTGCGGGCTTTGCTCGAGCCGTACGGGCGTGACAGGACAGAGGCGCCTGTGCCCTTCTGCGGGGGGGCCGTGGGGTACCTCTCCTACGACCTCTGCCACCACGTGGAGCGCCTGCCGCGCACCACCATCGATGACTTGCAGTTCCCCGATCTGGCCCTGGGCCTGTACGACACCACCATCGCCTGGGACAACCAAGAGGGGAAGGCCTGGGTCTGCGCGTTGGACGTACCCGGGCGGCCGCCGGCGCAGGAGGGGGCCGAGGCTCTACGTGAGCTGGTCTGTGCGCCCTGCAAGGCGCCAACAGAGCCCGCAGGGCCCTGCGGAGGCGATACTCGCAGCAACTTCACGCGCGAGGACTACGTGGCGGCGGTCGCGCGGGCCCGGGAGTACATCGCCGCCGGGGACATCTTCCAGGTCAACCTGTCCCAACGCTTCTCGGCGCGGCTCGATGTGCACCCGTGGCAGCTCTATCTCCGTTCCCGACGCATCAACCCGGCCCCCTTCGCCGCCTACCTCGGCTTCGCGGATGGCGTGGTCGCGAGCGCCTCGCCTGAGCGGTTCCTCCGGGTCAACGGCCGGCAAGTCGAGACGCGCCCCATCAAGGGCACTCGGCCCCGGGGGACGACACCGGAGGCGGACGCGCGACTCGCCGAGGAGCTGCTGGCCAGCGAGAAGGACCGCGCGGAGCTGGTGATGATCGTGGACCTCGAGCGGAATGACCTTGGCCGCGTGTGCAGCTACGGCACCGTTCGGGTCCCCGAGCTTCTGCGTCTCGAAAGCTACGCCACGGTTCACCACCTCGTGAGCACCGTGGTCGGGCGCCTGCATGAGGGGCGGGATGTGATGGACCTGCTGCGCGCCACCTTCCCCGGGGGCTCGATCACCGGCGCGCCCAAGGTCCGCTCAATGGAGATCATCGACGAGCTCGAGCCCACCCAGCGCGGCGTCTACACGGGGTCCATCGGCTGGATCGGCTTCGATGGCGACCTGGACCTGAATATCGTGATCCGCACCTTCCTCATGAAGGACGGGGGGGCGCACTGGCAGGTGGGCGGTGGAATCGTGGCTGACTCGGACCCTGAGGCGGAGTACGAGGAGACGCTGACCAAGGGGGTCGCGCTGAGGCGAGCGGTCGAAGGCCAACGGCCGACGGCCTGAACCACACAGACACAGAGAACGGCGCCGCCCGGGCTAACGGCATGGTGTTGCTGATCGACAACTATGATTCGTTCGTCTACAACCTCGTCCAGTACCTCGGGGAGCTGGGGGAGGAGCCGGTCGTCTTCCGGAATGACGCGGTGACGGTCGAGCGGATCGCCAACCTGGCGCCGAGCCACATCGTCATCTCGCCTGGGCCGTGTACGCCCCTTGAGGCGGGGGTGAGTAACGACGTCATCCGCACCTTCGCCCGCACAACCCCTCTCTTGGGGGTGTGCCTGGGGCACCAGGCGATCGGGCACGTGTTCGGGGGGAAGGTCATCCGTGCGCCCCGGCTGATGCACGGGAAGACGAGCATGATCCGCCACGACGGCCGCCGCGTCTTCGCTGGGGTGCCTAGCCCCTTTTGTGCGACCCGATACCATTCGCTGATTATCGAGCGGGAGACCATGCCCGGCTGCCTGGCGGTCACCGCCGAGACGGACCTCGGGGAGGTGATGGGCGTGCGCCACCGGGAGTTCGCGGTCGAGGGTGTGCAGTTCCACCCCGAGGCGATCCTCACCGAGCACGGCCACCAGATGCTGCGCAACTTCCTCGATCAGGTGCCATAGGGGGTCAGCCGTGTCGGTTGTGGTGCGCGTGAACGGCCGCAGCGTGGGCGCAGGGAGCGAGGCCATCTCGCCCCTCGATCACGGGTTCCTGTATGGCAACGGGCTCTTCGAGACGATGCGGGCCTTGTGCGGTCAACCGTTCGCGCTCCAGGACCACCTCCGGCGGATCAGGGAAGCTGGCCTGGTGATCGGCCTGCCCGTTCCACCGGAGGAGGCCCTGGCCGAAGAGGTGCTGGCCGCGGTGGCTCAGGCGGCCGCGGACGACGCCTACGTGAGACTGACGGTGACCCGCGGGCCAGGCGCGCCCGGCCCGGACCCCTCGACGTGTGGGGCTCCGACCGTGGTGGTTGTCGTCAAGCCCTTCCCCGAGGCACCGCGCCACTGGGCTGAGCAGGGCCTGTCCGCAGTCATCTCGTCGATCAGGCGGAGCAGCACCTCCCCGCTGACCCGCGTGAAGTCGACCAGCTATCTCGAGTGCATCCTCGCCAAGCAGCAGGCGAGGCAACGGGGAGCCGAGGAGGCCGTCCTGCTGGACACCGAGGGCAACCTGGCGGAGGCCACGGCGTGGAACCTGTTCCTCGTCGATGGCGGATGGTTGAGGACGCCCGACGAAGCCGGGCCGCTCCTGCCGGGCATCACCCGGGCGATCATCCTCCGCCTGGCCGCCGAACTGAGCATCCCCTCGGAGATGGCGATCTACGAACCGGGTCGGCTGGCTCGGGCCGCCGAGGCGTTCCTGACCAATTCGCTGTACGGCGTCGTGCCGCTCGGCCGCCTAGATGGGGCGCCCATCGGTGGCGGCACGCTCGGGCCACTGACCCGGCTCTTGGCGCGGGAGTACGACGCGCTGCTGCGGGCCGATAGGGAGGCGCGCTGATGTCGTCCGGAGTGCGGATCGGCGTCCTGGCCTCGGGAGGCGGGACGAACCTGCAGTCGATCATCGACCGGTGCGCCGATGGGCGCATCTCGGGGGATGTTGTGATCATCATCAGCGACCGCCCGGAGGCCGGCGCGTTGGAACGGGGACGGCGACACGGTATCCGCGCCGTCCACGTTCCAGTGGCCAAGACCGGCACGGACGAGTGGCTGGAGGCAGACCGGCAGATCGTCGGGGAGCTGCAAACGGCGGCGGTCGAGCTCGTGTGCCTGGCGGGCTACATGCGCATGGTTGGCCCGGAGCTGTTGCGCGTCTATCGGCACCGCGTGATGAACATCCACCCGGCGCTACTGCCGGGTTTCAAAGGCATGCACGGCCAGCGGGACGCCCTCGAGTACGGCGCGAAGGTGGCCGGGGCGACCGTCCACTTCGCCGATGCGAAGTCCGACCACGGGCCGATCATCGTCCAGGCGGCCGTGCCCGTCCGGGAGGATGACACGGCCGAGACGCTGGGGGCGCGCATCCTGAAGCAGGAGCACGAGATCTACGCCCAGGCGATCCAGTGGTTCGCCGAGGGGCGCCTGCGGATCGAGGGACGTCGCGTACACGTAGACGGTGAGGTCACGGCCAGCCGGCTGAGCTCTGACGTGTCATAGGCCCGCGACGCGAGCGGGAGGCCGCTGGTCGGAGGCCTGCCGGATTAGCCCTGGAACTCCACCGGCACCTTCGGCACGATGACGCAGAGCTCGGCCTTCGCCGTGTCGGCGTGGACGTGGAAGGCCAGCCGGAGGTACATGGCGCTGCCCTTGGGGTTCTGGTCCGGGAACCCGATGGGGTCGAAGAAGCCCTCGCGCGCCTGAATGGTTCCGGGAGTGAAGTCCTTCGGTTCGTCAGGCCCCAGCCGCTCGATCGCCAAGCAACCCTCGTGGCGCTCGTACATCTGGCCCGCCGCCTCGCGCTCATAGGCCAGAACGAAGTCCCGGGAGTTGATGTACAGGGCGCCCGGCTTCGGCTTCTCGATCCTCACCGTCAGGACCACGAACTTCCAGCCAGTGGCTGGGCCCTCCTTGGCGGGCACCTCCCCACGCTGAATGGTCAGGAGGTTAGCGGTCGTCTGCCCCAGGACTGTGATCTTGCAGTCCGCGAGCTTCAGCCTCTCCAGTTCCTCCTTGGGGTTGGCCGCTTCCTGGGTCTGCGTGCGGGGCAGCATGCCGATGATGGCGAGTGCGAGACCTGCGAGGAACAGGGAACTAGCGCGCCGCATGTCGAGCCCTCCTCGGGAACCAACGGTCCCCAGAAGCCGTCTCGGATGATAACCCTCTCAGTGTAGCGTGTGCGCCCCAGTTGTCAAGCGAGGCGCATGGGGCCTGCGGCCGGGCCGCGTTGACACCGCGAGTTCAAAACTGCTATAGTCCCCGCAGCAACATAGCAGGAGACCTGCGTGTCGGCCCGCCGTGGCCGGCACGCGTGCTAAGGGGATGCGGTCATGACGTGGCGAGTCGCCGCGATGCAGACGATTGCCGCCGCCTGGGCGCTGCACGGAGTCACGCTCGGGATGGCGGAGGAGGCCCCGGCGCACTTCGATCCCGCGACGATGGTCCGGGTCAGCGAGGTCAAACCGGGGATGAAGGGCGTCGGCAAGACGGTCTTCCGCGGTGTCGAAATCAGCGAGTTCGGCGTCGAGGTTCTGGGTGTGGTGCCCAAGTACAACACGGGCGACGACGTGGTCCTGATCCGTGCTACGTCCGGGCCGCTGGTCGAGCGGGCCTGCGGGGTCATCGGCGGCATGAGCGGCAGCCCCATCTACCTCGACGGGCGCCTGCTTGGCGCAGTGGCGTTCACGTGGGCCTTCGAGAAGGAGCCGATTGGCGGGGTGACGCCGATCGAGTCGATGCTGAAGGGCTACGTGGAGACCGAAGCCGGTCCTGCCGACCAACCCGCCCCCGCGACGCACCCCCTCCCGGTGCTTCACGGGCGGACGCTTACGGGAGCGCGCATCGCGGCGGTCGGTGAGCGGAGTGCCTTCGCCGACCCGCACACCATCAACCTCGTGCCTGTGGGGCTGCTCTCGTGCAGCGGCTACTCCCAGCGGGCGCTCTCCGACCTTGCGGAGCTCACGGCGCCTTACGGCATGCAGCCGACTCAGGGGCCCGGCACGATGGAGCAGCCGGTGAAGACCGACCTCCTCCCGGGGGCGGCCGTTTCAGTGGAGCTCCAACGCGGCGACTTCTCCATTAGCCTCATCGGCACCATCACCTATCGCGACGGCGACAAGCTGCTCGCCTTCGGGCACCCGTTCATGCAGCTCGGGGCCGTCGACCTGCCGGTGGCAACGGCGTACATCCACGACTTCGTCCCATCCTACCAGCGCACCGATAAGCTCGGTTCAGCCATGGAGCTGGTTGGCAGCCTGAAGCGCGATTCGGCCTGGTCGGTCGGCGGGGTTGTGGGTCCCGTGGCCAAGATGGTGCCCGTCGAAGTCGCTGTGACCGACGAGACGACGGGCCAACGGCACGAGTACCATGTGGAGGTGGCCAAACAGGAGAACCTGACCCAGAGCCTCGTCTCGCTGTCCATCGCCAACGCCATCGAGGCGGGCTTCCGTCCGGTCGGTGAGGGCACGGCGCGAGTGAGCTACGAGGTCGAGGGCGAGCGTGGCGCCAGAGTCAAGCGTGAGAACGTGTACTGGGACAGCGGCTTCATCGCGGCAGCTTGCGCCCGCGAGATCGCTACCACGATCTACGTGTTCCGCCGCAACCCGTTCGAGCCGCAGGAGCCCTCCCGGGTTCGGATGGAGGTCTCGCTCAACGGGGAGAACACGGCGGCTGCCGTCGAGGAGGTCTACACCGACGAGCCCGTGGCCAAGGCGGGCGAGAAGCTGACCGTCCACGTCGTGCTGCGGCCCTGGGACGGCAAGCCCTACGAGAAGGTCGTCGAGCTCCCCCTGCCCGATGACCTCGAGCGAGGGAGCATCCGCCTCGCCATCTGCGGCGGTGAGCAGGCCTACGCGATGCGCGGGCGTATCGGCCTGCTGCAGCCCGACTTCCATGACCTGCCGTCGATCATCGCGGACATGGAGAAGACGGAGCTGAACAACCAGCTCTTCGTGGCCGCCGCCCTCCCCAACGAGGCTGTCGGAGTGGCTAAGTACCTTCTGCACCGGCTGCCCTCATCGATCGCGGGCATCCTGGGTGAGTCCTCCTCGACCGACGTCACCTCGGGGAAGGAAGAGGTGTCCCGGCTCATCGACTGCGACCAGATCATCCTGGGCCAGGAGATGATGATGGTCGCGGCCGAAGACAAGACCGGCGCTCGGTCTGCTCCGCCGCGCCCTCCCTCGCCCGGCCCGCCAGGGCCGCCCGGGGAGGGGGACGCCGCCGAGGGAGGCATGGCGCGGCTGCGCGGAAGCGGCGAGGGCCTCAACCCGGTGACGGCGCCACCGGCGGGCTGGGCCGAGGCGGTGCTCGCGCGTTGCTGGCCGGCACAGACACCTGGGGGCTCGCCGAAGGTCGGCGGACCACCTCGGGAGCCGAAGCCGCCGAAGGGCGGCGCTAGCGCCAAGACGGAGAAGCCCAAGGAGAAGCCCGAGCCCGACGGCCCGCCCGGGGGAGAGGAAGAGAAAGAGGAGGGCAAGGGCCCGGCCATTCGCAGGCTCGCCGAGTGGCGGCAGAGCACAGAGGGCGACTTCACCGAGGGGAAGGCCGAGGGAATCGCCATCAGAAGTGACGGGGCTCTGTACGTGGCCGAGAAGCGAACGCAGACCGTTGACACCGACCAGCGTCGCAGCGTGTGGTCGATCGCCGGGGATGGCGACGGCCCCGTGTATGTGGGCTTGGGTAAGGACGGCCGCGTGTACCGGCTGAGTGACGACGGACGGCTCGACCTGGTCTGTGAGACCGGGCAGCTCGCCGTCCATGCCCTGGCTGTGGTTGGCGGCATGGTCTACGCCGGCACCATTCCCGAGGGCAAGCTGTACAGGATCGACCCAGCGAAGCCGGGCACGCCGGAGGTGTTCGCGGACCTCCCGGAGGACTACATTTGGGCGCTCCTGGCTGACGGCAGGGGCGGGCTGTTCGTGGGCACGGGCAGCGAAGGGCGCCTCTACCATGTGAACCCTCAGGGCGAGGCTCAGGCGCTGGCCGATCTCCCGGCACAGCATGTGCTGTGTCTCGCGCGGCTGGGAGACGACCTCCTCGCCGGCACGGCGGAGACCGGGGTCGTCTACCGTGTCAAACCGACCGGGCAGTTCGAGGCACTCTACAACGACGAGGACCCGGCCGTCACCGGTGTCGGCGTCACCACCTCGGGCGAGGCATACATCTGCACCTCCGACAGCGGCCACGTGGTTCGCGTTACCCCGGGCAAGGAGCAAGTCCGCGTGCTCGATCTGGACACGAGCGCGGCTGCGGGCATGGCGGTGATCGGCGACACGGTCTACGTCGCCACCACCGATGAGGGGAAGCTGATCGCCATTCTCGATCCCGAGAAGAACGCCGTCGTTGCCAAGGTCAAGGCGGCGGAGGTGAGCTGCCTGGCCGCGGCCGGCAAGCGCTTGATCGCGGGCAGTGCCAACCCCGGACGGGTCGAGGTGTTCGACACCGCGGCCGGGGCGAGCGGCAGTTTCCTGTCGGCGGTGTTGGACGCCGAACGGACGGCGCGCTGGGGCACCCTTCGCTGGACCGGCCAGGTGCCCGACGGGGGCGCGATCGAGCTGCGCCTCCGGATGGGCGCCACGGACAAGCCCGACGACGGGACGTGGGGGCCCTGGTCGTATGCCTATACCCCCAACGTCGCCGCGGAGGTGAGCTCACTGCCGGCGCGCTTCGTCCAGTATCGAGTCGAGATGACCAAGGCCAATGGCGGCGGGGCGCCCATCTTCCGCAGCCTGCTGCTCAAGTACCTGCCAGCGAACCAGGAGCCCACGATCAAGCTGACCGAGCCGGCTGATGGCGCCGCGATCTCGGGGAAGTCCGAGGTCAAGTGGGATGCCTCCGATCCCGACAGCGACCGACTCAGGTACTCGGTGCATGTCCGGCGCGACGGCAGTGACGAGTGGAAGCTACTCGCGGATCAACTGGAGGATGAGACCTACGAGTGGGATACGAAGGACGCCAAGGAGAAGGTGGAGGATGGGGCGGTTGCGATCCGTGTAGTCGCGTCTGATGCGGCCGCGAATCCGGTCGAGCCGCTCTCGAAGGAAAGCATCGCCTACAGCGTGATCATTGACAACACGCTGCCGACAGTTGCCCGCGAGGGCGACCCGCAGGTGGGCGCCGACCGCACGGCGACCGTGAGGGGCGAAGCCTCCGACAGCGGCTCGGGAATCGTGAGCGTCGAGTACCGCACCGGCGCCAAGGAGAAGTGGCAGACGGCGAAGCCCGTCGATGGGCTGTTCGACAGCCCGCGGGAGGCGTTTGAGATTCACACCGCCGCTCTCGATCCCGGCGAACACGTCGTCGCCATGCGCGCCCGCGACGCAGCGGGCAACACGAAGGATCTGAACGTCACGGTGGTCGTGCCGAAGGAGAGGAAGGACGAGACGGGTGAGGGCAGCACGAACGCCCAACAACCGGGCAAAGGCAAGCCGAAGGGGAAGCACGGGAGGTAGGGGAGAGGCCCCCTCGGCGGCGCCCACTCCTGACCCGGCGACGATCCGCGCGGTCGCTCGCGCGTTGCGAAAGGCCTACAGCGGACCCTCGGGTCAGGAGCGCGGCGATCCGCTGGACGGCCTGATCCAGACGATCCTCTCCCAGAACACGACCTCCAGCAACGCGGCCGCAGCCTTTGCCGAGCTGAAGCGTCGCTGTCCGACCTGGGGTGACTGCCTTCGGGTCGGTGTGCTGGCAGTGCGCCGGGCGATCCGCTCGGCGGGCCTCGCCGGCATCCGGGCGCCGCGGATCATCGGGATCCTGCGACGCATCGAGGCGGAGCAGGGCCGGCTCTCGCTGGACTTCCTGTGGCGGGTCCCCGTCCGGGAGGCGCGAAGCTACCTGGAGTCGCTCCCTGGCGTTGGGCCGAAGACGGCCTCGTGCGTGTTGCTTTTCGACTGCGGAAGGCCGGTCTTCCCCGTGGACACCCATGTCGCGCGGATCACCAGGCGCCTGGGCTGGGTGCCGGCGAGCACGTCCCCCGAAGCCATCCAGACCATCCTCGAGCCCCTCATCCCTCCCCAGCTCCGGTATGGTCTCCACGTGAACCTGATCGCTCACGGGCGGCAGCTCTGCCGTCCCCAGAGGCCCCGGTGTGACCTCTGCCCAGTCCTCCCGTACTGTCCCGCCGGACAGCAGCCGCGTTAGCCGACCAGGCGCGCGAGGAAGCTCCGCTCAACGTCGATGGCGTCGGCCGGGCAGGCCTCCATGCAGCAGAAGCACTCGACGCAACGGGCGCGGTCGACCCTGGCGTGGCCTTCCACGCGGATGGCGCCCACCGGGCAGGCCTGAGCGCAGCCGCCACAGCCGGTGCACATCTTCGGATCGACGTCCGGGCGGATGTAGACCAGCCCTTCGGCGAGACGACCCAGGATGGGGGGGAAGCCACGGAACAGGCGGGGCGGAGGCACGAGCGGAGTCTGCAAGTCGCGGAGATCGGCGCCGGTGATCGTGATCTCGGCGAGGTCGGCAGGCCCCAGGCCCTTCCGTGCGGCGGCCCGGGTGAGGCCCACCTGCCCCGTCATGCCGACCAGGTTCTCCGTGACCACGTCGAGGGCAACGGCGTTGGTGGAGGCGGCGATTGCCCCCACGTGTCGCGCGGGGCCGCGACTTGGTCCCGCGCCCTCCATCGCGACGACGGCATCCATGACGTTGAGCTGGGGCACGAGAGCCGAGAAACAGTCGGCGAGAGCGGCGGCTAGCTCGTCATAGGCCCCCCGAGCGTGCACCCGCATCCTGTCCCGGGGAGCAACGGCGCCGAACATGCTCTTCAGGGCAAGCGTGAGGGTGGTCTGCGTGTGGGTCTTGCACTTGGCCAGGTTCACGACGACATCCACGTCCCGCGCCAGCCGCGCGATGTGGACGGTAGAGAGACGCAGGGGAGAGGGCACCTCGCTCGGGGCGTAGCCGTCGCGGCCGAGCAGGAGGATGCGTGCCGGGAGGTGCGCGACAGCCTCGAAGTAGCCGGTTGGCCGGAGGGCTTCCTCCGGTTGGTTCACGAACGTGTAGGTAGGCTGATCGGCCACGATGACGTCGCAGCCGGACTCGTGGGCGACCTCGGCCATCGCCTGCACAATCGCCGGGTGCGTGCAGACGGCGCAGTCAGGCGGCCGAGGGCTCACGACGCTGGGCTTGAGCAGGACCGTTGCGGCGGGACGGAAAAGCTCGGAGACACCAGGGACGGCGTCCAGCGCGGTCCGCAGGGCTGAGCGAACCTCGGTCAGGTCGTAGGAGTGGCACGGCTCAAGGGCGACCGTGGGGGTGTCGCTCATCGGGGCTTGACTCGCCGGAGGACTCGGGCGAGGGCCCTACCTCCCTCCCTCGGAGCTCTGTCCCAGCGTCCCTGGATCGCGGGCGTTCACCTTGTCCAGCTCAATGCGCGCCTTGAGGTAGTTGGGGTCTATGCGCAGCGCCTTGAGCAACACGTCGCGGGCCTCCGTCCACTTCTCCTGCTTCCGCAGGATGACCCCCAGGTTGCAGTACACGGCGGCATCATCCGCGGAGAGCTCAACGGACTTCCGAGCGGGGCCCTCGGCCTCGGCGTAGCGTCCTAGTTGGAAGTAGACGGCGGAGAGGTGGCGCCAGGCTTTCTCGCTGGTAGGGTGCTCCTCGGCAGCACGCTGGAACTCGGCCGCCGCCTCCTCCAGTCGTCCGCGGTGCATCCTTCGCAGCCCGCGCTCAAAGGCGGAACTGGTTGGGGGTGGGGTGCTCAGGTTGGGAGCCTGCATCTTCGCGCGAGCCTCCTCAGCCGCCTGGCGTGCGTAGTCATCGGCCGGGTCGAGCTCCGATGCCTTGGCATACGCGGCTACAGCCTCCTCCCAGCGACTCAGTGCCGACAGGGCGGTTCCCTTCACCTTCCACGCTGCGGCGCTGTTCGGGTCGAGCACGAGCAGCCGCTCACAGGCCTCGAGGGCGCGGGAGGCGTCCCCCTGCGCCAGCAGACACAGCGCCTTGCTGAGCCAGCTCTCGGCCGTCGTGGGGTCGAGCTCGAGCGCGCGGTCGAAGCACGCACAGGCCAGATCGTACCTCTTCATGGCCTCCAGCGAAAGGCCCTTGTTGTGCCAGGCTTCGCGCTGGGCGGGATCGATCCGAATGGCCTGGTCGAAGTCCTGGACCGCACGCTCGTGCTCTCCCAGGGCCGCGAAGGACAGCCCTCGTGTGATGTAGGCCACGAGGCTCTTCGGATCGCGCGACAGCGCGCGGTAGCACGAAACGAGCGCCTCCCGGTGGCGCCCCAGCGCCCGTTGGGAGGCGGCCTTCCCCGTCCAGGCCTGGGCGATCTCCATGTCGAGCTGAGTGGCGCGCTCGAAGGCCTCGATGGCCTCCTCGTGCTTCCCGAGTTGCGCCAGGCTGGCGCCCTTCGCCACCCAGTGGGCCGCGTTGAGCTGGGCGCGCGGGGCAGCTCGCTCCCGCTCACGGCCGGTCATCGTCCGGTACACCTCACCCAGGGCCGCCGACACCTCGACAAACCCCTTGTAGCGTGTGCGAAGGTCCTTGGCCATGCAGCGCATGACGATCCCGGCCAGCTCCGGCCGGACGGCGCTGTTGAGGTTCCGAGGGTCGGGGCAGGGCTCCTTCTGGTGCTTCTCGCGGAACTCGAGAGCGGAAGACCCCTGGTAGGGGAGCTGCCGCGTCAGCATCTCGTAGAGCGTGCAGCCGAAGGAGTAGACGTCGGCGCGCACATCGATACCGTTCCCGCTGGCGAAGGCCTCGGGCGCCATGTACTGGGGTGTCCCGAACACTCGGCCCTCGGCCGCGGCCTGGGCCGGGTCCAGGCTCCCCGCCACCCGCGCCAGGCCGAAGTCGGTCACCTTGGCGAGGGAGTCGCGGGTCAGGAGAATGTTCGATGGTTTGACGTCGCGGTGGACGATGTGGGACCGCAAGTGGGCATGCTGGAGAGCATCGGCGACTTGCAGCGCGATCTCCACGGCCTTGGGTATGCTCAACGGCCGCTCGCGGAGCAGGGCGCTCATGCTGCCGCCGTCGATATACTCGAGGAAGATGGCCGGCTGATCGTCGATGACCTGGACGAAGTCCGCCTCCACGATATGCGGGTGCCGTTCCAGGCTGACCCATAGCTCCGCCTCGTGGAGGAACGTCTGCTGTACGCCGGGCGTGTCGAGCAGGTCCCGGCGCAGCCGCTTGACCGCGTACGGCCGGCCTTGGGCGTGATCGAAGCAGATATGGACGAACGACATCCCGCCTTGTCGAACGGCCAGGACTTCGTACCGACCCCGGATGAAGTGCCCAACATCCCAGAGGGGAGGTAGGTTGTTCGGGAGACGGCGACGCGACGAAGTGTCACGCTCGCCGGTGCGCGTAGCGGTGCACAAGTCCCGCCCCATGGTCGCCAGAACCAGCTCCGGCGTCGGGGGCGTGGCTCCTTGCTTGGCCCCGTGGGCAGGCATCTCGGCCGCCGGACGACTGGCCCGGTACCGACGGTGCCAGTCCTCAGCGATGACGGGGTCAATGGCCAGGGCCCGCTCGAAGTTCCGAGCGCCCTCCTCGCAGTCGCCGAGGCGTAGCGCGATCACTCCGAGGCGGACCCAGGCCGGGGTCGTTGCTTCGTCGAGCTGAACGGCGCGGGTGGCGGCCGCGCCGGCCTCCCTCACCTGGCCGAGCCGGTAGAGCGTCTCGGCCAGCAGCACCCACGACAGAGGCGCCTTGGCGTCCTGGGCGGTGGCAGCGGTGAAGTGCTCCGCCGCCGCCGCCAGATTCCCGGCCTCCAGGGCCGCGCGGCCGTCACGTAACGCTGTGTCCACCGGTGAGGCCACCCTGAATCGCCCTCGATGAACAGCATTCACCCAGCGGAAGACTGCACGCCCGGACGCCCCCGGTCGCACGTCGCGTCCGGCCGGCCCACTCACATCAACGCCATCCGGGGCGAGTCTTGCACCCAGCCAACTCGCGTGGCCGGCTGCCCTGGGCCATCACTAGCCATCATACCCAGAAACCCGGGAAACACACAACGCCTTTGTTCCCGGTCGGCCGGAACTTCCCTTGCGGTCGACGCATTAGAAGTGTGACTGCGTCGGGCGCGGCGGGTCGCAGCAAGGCGTCTGCCCGCTGCCGACGGCTTACCGTTCGGACAGGAGCAAGTCGTGCCCGAGGTCTACTACTCTCACGCGATTCGGCAGGCGCTCGAGGAGGAGATGGCCCGCGACCCGCGGGTGATCCTTCTCGGCGAGGACATCGCCGAGTATGGCGGCGCCTTCAAGGTGACGGCGGGCATCGCACGCACGTTCGGCAGGGAGAGGGTGCGGAACACGCCGATCTCGGAGAACGGCTTCACCGGGGTCGCCGTGGGCGCGGCACTGACCGGCCTCCGGCCGGTCGCCGAGATCATGTTCATGGACTTCATCACGCTGGCCATGGACCAGCTGGTCAACCAGGCGGCGAAGTTCCGCTACCAGTACGGCCCGCAGGCTGCTGTGCCGCTGGTGGTGCGCTGCCCTGCCGGCGCCGGCCGCTGCTACGGCCCGACTCACTCGCAGTCACTCGAGCGCTACTTCCTCAGCACTCCTGGGCTGCTCGTGGCTTGCCCGGCGACCCCCCACGACGCCAAGGGCCTGCTGAAGGCAGCCATCCGCTGCGACGACCCGGTGATCTTCATCGAGTCGAAGCTCCTCTACGGTGTGCGGGGCGAGGTGCCCGACGAGGACTACGTGGCGCCTCTGGGCGAGGCTCTGGTGAGGCGTGAGGGGAAGGCAGGGGTCATTGTGGCCTATTCGCGAATGGTGCCCGAGGCCCTGAAAGCCGCGGAGGCGATGGCGGAGCGAGGGACCGAGCTGACGGTGATCGACCTTCGCTGCCTGGCGCCGCTTGACGTGAAGACAGTCCTGGAGCGTGTGGTGGCGACAGGGAGAGTCGTGGTCGCCGAGGAAGGCTGGCGCACTGGCGGGGTCGGGGCCGAGCTCTCGGCGCGGATCACCGAGGAGTGCTTCGACTACCTCCAGGCGCCGGTCCGGCGCGTGGCCGCCGCGGACGTGCCGGTCCCTTGCGCCCACTCGCTTGAGCAAGCGGCGACACCTGACTGGCGGGACATTGCGCAGGCCGCGGCCGAAGTGCTGTCCTACTGACCTGCGCCGCACGGAACTGGCATGGCGACACACACCTCTTTCGTCATTGTCTCCTGCAACAAGCAACCGTACACCGCGCTGTGCCTTGAATCGCTCCTCCAGGGGGACCCACGACCGGACCAGATCGTGGTCATCGACAACGGCTCTCAGGACGGCAGCGTCGAGTACCTTCGGGACGAGTTCCCCAGGGCGGCGGGAAGCGCCGGCGTGTTGTTCGAGCTGATCGGGAACGACTCGAACGTGGGGGCCTGCACGGCGCGGAACCAGGGGCTCGATCGCGTGCGGGGCGACTACATCGGCTTCCTCGACAACGACACAGCTCTTCGGACGCGGTCGTGGCTGGCCATCCTGATGGCGACGCTGAGCGAGGAAGAAGGGGCGGGGATCGTGGGGCCGAAGCTCGTCTTCCCATTCCCGCCGTACAACATCGAGCACGCAGGGGCAGCCATCTCCCCCGAGGGCCGGCCCAAGTACCTGGGCCGGGGCTGCCGCCGTGACGACCCCGCGCACAACGTTCGTCGCGAGGTGCAGTGCCTGATCAGCGCGGCCTGGCTGATGAAGCGCGAGGTCTCGGAGGCCATCGGCCGGCTGGACGAGGTGTTCAATCCGGCCCAGTTCGAGGACTTCGACTACTGCTACCGCGCGCGACAGCACGGCTTCCGGGTGCTGTACGAACCCACCGCCGAGATGTACCACTTCGAGAACGTCACCACCGACGGATCGGTCGACGTGAATTTCCGGTACATCACCATCAAGAACGGGATGGCCTTCAAGAAGCGCTGGCACGAGGCGTTCTCGAAGGAGGATGGTCCGCCGACCAGCGAGTGCCAGTGGTTGCCGCTTGAGACCCGGCCCCTCGAGAGAGCGGGTGTCCCACCGATCGTCGAGGCCGACAGCATGCGGTGAACGTTTCCGCCACCGTTCTCGTTGACAAACCCCGTTCCGCCTGCTATAGTTGCGTTCGGTTGGCAGGGGTTGGGGTAGGCTTCCTTTCCAGCCGTGCGCCGCCGCACGGCGCAAGGCGTACATCCTGAGGAAATCCCCCGTTGTTGCGTTGGCAACGTTGGTGGCACCAGGCATGTGAATCGCATGCCGCAGTGGGCTTCTTAGTGAGGCCTAGCAAGGCGCTGACGTAGACACTGCCGCATCCCCTGAGATGGGTCCATGACAACGCCGCACGCCCCGTCCAAACCGCACCAGGGCGCCCGCGCCAAATGACCGGGATGCAGAGCCTTCCTGCCGCCCCCTGGCCGACGCCCGGAGTAGATCATCCGCGATGACGGCCCCCGCCACGCCGCATGAGCTCGTAGTCGTGCTGGATTTCGGCGCCCAGTACGTGCAACTGATCGTGCGCCGGGTGCGGGAACAGCACGTCTACTGCGAGACCCGCCCGCACGACATGCCCGTCCCGGACTTACTGGCCTTGAAGCCCAAGGCCATCATCCTCTCCGGCGGTCCCGCCAGCGTCTGCGAGCCCGGCGCACCCACTCTTGACCCCGCGCTGCTGGCGTCGGGCGTGCCGATCTTGGGCATCTGCTATGGACACCAGCTCATGGCGCGACTGCTCGGTGGAGCCGTCGAGCCGGGGACGACTCGCGAGTACGGTCACGCACGCATCCACATCGAGGTGGGGGAGGGGGACGGCCTCTTCGCCGGGATCGCGCCCGACCAGGCTTGCTGGATGAGCCACGGCGATCGCGTAGCCGGACTGCCGCCCGGCTTCCGGGCGCTGGCGGTCAGCGCCGACGGGATCATCGCCGCCATGGGTGCGCCAGAGCGGAAGCTCTACGGCGTCCAGTTCCATCCGGAGGTGTCCCATACACCGTTTGGGCCCAAGTTGCTGTGCAACTTCCTGTACAGCATTGGCGGGTGCGCCGGAGACTGGGAGAGCGCCAGCTTCATCGACGAGACCGTCGCGGCCATCCGAGCGACTGTGGGCGACGGGAAGGTGCTGTGTACGCTGTCGGGGGGCGTGGACTCTGCCGTTGTGGCGGCACTGGCCGTGCGTGCGGTCGATTCGCGTGCGACGTGCATGTTCGTCGATCACGGCCTGCTGCGCTTGGGCGAGCCCGAGCAGGTCAAACGGACATTCGGGGAGATGCTGGGCTCGTCGTTTGTTGCGGTGGACGCCCAGGAGCGCTTCCTCACGGCGCTCCAGGGAGTCACCGACCCGGAGGAGAAGCGCCGAGTCGTGGGGGAGACGTTCATCCGGGTGTTCGAGGATGAGTCGGCCAAGCTGGGCCAGTTCCAGTTCATCACCCACGGCACGCTCTACCCCGATGTCATCGAGAGTGGGGGAGGCGCGACCGCCCGCATCAAGAGCCACCACAACGTCGAGGGCCTCCCTGACGACATGAAGCACACCAACGTCGAGCCGCTGCGATCGCTGTTCAAGGACGAGGTCCGCCAGATCGCCGTGCAGCTCGGCATGCCTGAGTCCATCGCCTACCGCCAACCATTCCCGGGGCCGGGGTTCGCCGTGCGCGTGACCGGCGAAGTCACGCCCGAGAAGCTGGACATCGCCAAGCGGGCGGATGCGGTGGTGCGGGAGGAGATCGAGGCCGCCGGCCTGGGGCGGACGGTGGCTCAGTACTTCGCTGCCCTGCCCGACGTCCGCACGGTCGGCGTGATGGGCGACGGGCGAACGTACGGCTACCCGATTGTGGTGCGCGCGGTAACCACCGATGACTTCATGACGGCCGATTGGGCGCGACTGCCCGAGGAAGTGCTCAGCCGCATCGCCACCCGGATCGTGAACGAGGTGCGGGGGGTGAGCCGCGTCCTGTACGACATCACCACCAAGCCGCCGGGCACAATCGAGTGGGAGTAGGCCGCACCGGAGGCGCCAGCCGGATGCCCGAACCGCCGGAGTACCGGGCCGCCATCGCAGAGATCCTCGTGACCGAGGAGCAGATCCGCGCGAAGGTCGCCGAGCTGGCGGCTGCCCTCTCCCGTGAGTACGCCGGGAAGAGGCTGCTCATTGTGGGTGTGCTGAACGGCGCAGCGGTCTTCGTGGCCGATCTTCTGCGAGCGCTGAGCATCCCGGCCGAGCTGGAGTTCGTGGGGATGTCAAGCTACGGGTGCTCCACCGTCTCCTGCGGAGAACTCCAACTGACCAAGGACGTCGCCTGCGACCTGGAGGGAAAGCACGTTCTTGTGGTAGAAGACATCGTGGACACCGGTCGCACGCTGGCAGCCCTCGTGGCGTGCCTGAGGGCCCGTGGCCCGGCATCGGTTCGTGTCTGCGCTCTTCTGGACAAGCCCTCCCGTCGCCAAGTCGACTTCCGTCCGGACTTCGTGGGCTTCACGATCCCGGACAGGTTTGTCGTCGGATATGGGCTCGACTTCGCACAGGGCTTCCGTGGCCTACCCTACGTGGCGGTACTGCGGCCGGAGGCCTATGCTCGGGCGGCCTCGGAGGCCGAGGCCTGAGGCACGCGCTCGCGCATCCGTCCGGACGCACGGCGGTCGGTTCATACGCGGTTCAACAGAGGTGAGACTGGCTTGGGAATGACCTATACCGACTTGAACGATCGGACACCGGCCGAGCTTCGGCAAATCGCGGAGGAGCTGGCCGTCCCGGATGTCCAGAAGCTCAAGAAACACGACCTGATGATGAACATCATCATCAGGTCGCGGGGCGAGGACGATGGGCTCCAGCACCGGTACGGCATCCTCGACAGCCTGCCGGATGGCCGCGGGTACTTGCGAACGAACGGCTACACGACCGACCCCGACCGCGACGTCTACGTCGCCGAGACCCAGATCAAGCGCTTCAACCTGCGCACCGGCGACACGATCAGCGGACCGGTGAGGCCGCCCAAGGAGAACGAGCGTTACCACTCACTCCTGCGGGTCGAGACGATTGACGGGATGGAACCGGACAAGCTGAAGCGACGACCGGTCTTCGAGGAGCTGACTCCGGTCTACCCCACGGAGCGGCTCTACCTGGAGACGGACCACCCGCACAACATCGCCGGGCGATTCCTGGACATCATCACACCGATCGGCAAGGGGCAGCGCGGCCTCATCATCTCCCCGCCCAAGGCCGGCAAGACGACGCTGATCAAACAGACCGCCAACTGCCTTACCGCCAACTACCCCACCTTGCGTCTGATCGTGCTGCTCGTGGACGAGCGGCCGGAGGAAGTTACCGACATCGCCCGCTCGGTGGACGGCGAGATCGCCGCCTCCACCTTCGATGAGCTTCCCGAGCACCACATGAAGGTCGCCGACCTGGTACTGGCCAGGGCGAAGCGGTTGGTGGAGCTCGGGGAGGATGTCGTCGTGCTGCTTGACTCGATCACCCGTCTCTCTCGCGCGAGCAACCTCACGGTCACCCCGAGCGGCCGCACGCTCTCCGGCGGCCTCGATCCCTCGGCGCTCTACCGCCCCAAGCGCTTCTTCGGTGCCGCGCGGAACATCGAGGATGGCGGCAGCCTGACCATCCTGGCCACAATCCTCATCGATACCGGCAGCCGCATGGATGACATGATCTACGAGGAGTTCAAGGCTACCGGCAACATGGATCTGGTGCTCTCCCGTGATCTCGCCGAGCGCGGAATCTTCCCGGCCGTCGACATCCAGCGGTCCAACACCCGGCACCAGGAGCTCCTGTTCACTGACGAGGAGCTGCAGAGCATCTGGCAGATCCGCCGCGCGCTGCACTCGCTGGATACCGAGAACGCGACGGAGACGCTCATCGCGGGGCTGAAGAAGAGCAGGTCGAACTCGGAGTTCCTCGCGATGGCCGTCGACACGTTCAGCCGATAGGGGGTGGGCGAGGCCCTCGGCGGCAAGGAGGAATCGCGCCCCCCAAGGGGGCACTAGCCGGGTGGCAGTACCCCATGGCATGGGCCGACACGCAGGCCACGCGAGGGAAGCCCCATGCGTCGTCCACCGCCCGACCACGAGTTCAAGCCCGACTTCGCGGCCGGCGGCAAGCTCGTCGGTCCCTCCCCAGCGGAACTTGGCCCCGTCCGCTACACCCACCTGAAGCGCATCCAGCAGATCATGGTCTGCGGCATCATCATGGGCAGCGTGGCGGTCATGGTCATCAACGGGTACTACAAGGCCCGGCGGCCTGCGCTGATGGCCGATTGCATGGGCCGGATGCACACGCTCGCACAGGCGTTCCAGATGTACGCGATGGACAACGGCCAGTGTCTGCCGCCAGCACCCTACTGGCGTTGGGCCATCAGCGAGTACGTGGACATGGTCGGTGGCCAGTCGGAGGAGCTGGACAACATCAGGCGGATGAGGAAGGCTCGCGGCTTCAGCAGCCCCATGCGGTGCCTGGCCAACCGGACCACATACCCGATCTCGTACCTCTACGTCGAGCCGGGCGACCTGGGCCTGTCGCAGCAACTGGGTGATGAGCCCACGGCGCCGCTCCTGGTGGACGAGATCCACCATCCCAAGGTCATCGTGCTCCGGCAAGACTCGAGCTGCGCCCGGCTTGATCCCAGGGTCTGGCTCAGGGAGCGCGCGGAGGCCTGGCAGATCGCCCGGCGACCCGACTGGCCATACACCTTCGCCTACATGTCGGCTCGAGCCGGCACCTCTACACCGCCCCTGCTGCTGCCAGGGCGAGAGGGGACCTCGGGCCCCACCCAAGGACAGCCCAGCCCGCCCTAGCCCTCCTTGCCCCTCTCTGCCATGTTACGGTTGATAATCTGCATTATGTTAATGCCGCTGTGACGTGCCAACGCACATCGCGCGAGATCGCGTTTGCCCGCCACTGGGTGGGCTGAACCCGGTAGGCTGCCGCGGGCGAGGCAGTTAGTCGGGGACGGCCGAGGGTTGGGCGAGGGTTGCAGGTGCGCCAAGCGCGCGCTCCATGCGGTCGGCTACGTCGCTGAGCTGGTGGACGACTGTGGATGCTCGCTCCGTGAGGCTCCGGCCGGTAGCCCGCCAACGAACGTAGAAAGCAGCACCTGCGACTCCGCAGACGCCACCCACGATCACGGCTGTCAGGAGGAGTTTCGTCGAGGTCGACATGACAGGGCCTGTCAGGACGGCCCGCGGGTCAGACGTCCCAGATCTTCCCGGCGCCGTCGTAGTCTTCCTCGACGCGCTGGTCGAGGCTCTCGAAGATGCGCTGTACGAAGGTCAGCAGCTCCCGCGGGTTAAAGGGTTTGGTCAGGTAGGAGCTCACGCCTGATTGCCACCCCGCGAAGATGTCGGCGTCCTGGGCCTTGGCTGTGAGCATGATGACGGGGATGTGCTCGGTTGCCGGGTCGGCCTGCAAACGCTTGAGAACGTCGAAGCCGTTCATCCGCGGCATCATCACGTCGAGCACGATCATGTCGGGCTTCTCGCCAGCGACCTTCTCCAGGGCCTCTACCCCGTCGTAGGCCTGCACGACGTCATAGCCGGCTTTGCGTAGGTTGATCTCGACGAGCTTTACGATCTGTCTCTCGTCGTCTACGACCAGGATTTTCTTCGGCATTTTCAGCCGTGTCCTCCCTTAGGCAGAGCCCTCAGGATCGCTCTGGCCCGTCCATACTGGAGCCCGAGGGTGCGGGCTGGGTCCGGCCCGGACACACTCAACTGCCTGCGCCGGAACGAGAGACGACGCAGCGCCAGTGAGAACGCCTGCAGTATAGCAAATGCCGATTGCCGTGTCAAACAGAAGCGAAACCTACGCCGTCAGCGATTCCTCCGGCCAAGCAGCCGGTTCAGCCGGACTCCCATCCGCCAGGCTCGGTCGCTCGACAGGCCCTGTTCGGCGAAGAGGGCGGCGACGTGCGCGGCGTCGGTCAGAAGCACCATCTGGATGTGCCGGGTGGCTTGGCTTGAGCGCAGGCGGCGCAGGAACTCCGTGCCGTCCATGTCCGGCAGCCACGGGTCCACCAGCACGACATCCGCCTGCTCCTCCTCGGCCTGGCGGAGGCCATCAGCCCCGGACTTCGCTGCGGTCACGTGGAGGCCGCCCCTGCTCAGGTTGATGGTCACGAGCTGGGCGATCAACTTGGGGCTCGTCACTAGCAGGATGTGCTTGCCCATCGCTCGCCCTCCCCCCACCCGCCACACACCCACGCCCCTGCGATTCGGCGGCCAGGGCCGCGTCACCTGCCGGCGCCCTGCCTCCTGGCAAACCAGCTCTCGAAGCCGACGCGCGGCTCGTAGCCCAGCTCCCGCCGCGCGCGGCTGAGGTCGTAGAAGACGCCAACTGGGTTCTCGGTCTCCGGACGGCCCCTGATGAAGTCCCGCGCCGCCGGGAAGTGGCGGCAGTACACGGACCTCGGGTCGATCCGCAACGGCTCGACATCCTCTCGCGCGTACGGCACAGGAGGGGTGCAGTAGAACGCGTCGCAACGAATGTCCGGGCGGCGTAGGGCGAGCACGTGAGCCTGGGCGACATCGGAGACGTGGCCGTAGGCTCCACCCAGAAGAAGCGCGCCGAAACCGTCATCGTCGCGCGGGATGAAGCACGGCGGCCGCAGAATGATGACGTGGAGGCCGTGGCTGTGGGAGTACATCTCGCAGAAGAGCTCCCCCATCAGCTTGCTCGCCCCGTAGAGCTCATCGGGGCGACGATCCACATGCTCGGTGAGCGGCAGCTCCCAGGGGTCGCGGGCATAGCCCACCGCGGCGATGCTGCTGGTGTAGATCACACGCGGGACCCGAGCGTTCACGCAACCCTTCAGTAGGTGGTGCGTCGCCTTCACATTGAGGTCGAGGTACTGGTCGTCGGTGTAGGGCTGCCAGGGGTGTACGGCGGCGCAGTGGATGACGACATCGCCCCCAGTCACAGCCCGCAGCGCGTCTTCGGGGAGGGAGAGGTCGGCCTGAACGCACTCCGCATCTTCCCCGCCTTCGATCGGAGCCATGTCGACAAGCCGCAGGTCGTGCTCCCCCTGTTCGCGCAGCTGGGCGAGGACCTCGCGACCGAGCACGCCGGCGGCGCCCGTGATGACGATCTTCATTGCCTGTCACCCAAGATGGCTTGCGGCCCGAGAAGGAAGGAACGGGCCGTGCTCCGAAAGCCACGGCATCCGTCATGGTGCTCGGCGGGTGTTCGCTACCGGGCGACCTCTGACCTCCGCCTCCACCGAGCGCCCGCGCTCGGAGAGGCCTGTAGGACTCACGATGGCTCACCTGCCGCTGCTGGTCATCGCGGGGCCCACGGCCGCGGGCAAGACACGGATTGCCCTCGCGGTCGCCGAGGCCGCCGCCGGCGAGATCATCAACGCCGACTCCATGCAGATCTACCGCCACCTGGACATCGGCACGGCGAAGCCCACAGTCGCCGACCGGGAGCGAGTGCCGTTCCATCTGCTCGACATCGTCGCACCGGATGAGCCCTACTCGGTAGCCGACTTCCAGCGCGACGTGCGACGGACGGCCGAGGGAATCGCCGGTCGGGGTCGGCTGCCCATCCTGTGCGGCGGGACGGGGCTCTACGTGCGCGCCATCGTGGAGGGCTTTCGGTTCCCTCCGCGACCCGAGGACGCGGGGGCTCGCCGGCGGCTGGAGCGCGAGTTCGACGAGGCGGGTGCGGAGGCGATGCACGCCAGGCTGGCACAGACCGACCCTCGGAGCGCGCAGCGCATACATCTCCACGACCGGAACCGCATCGTCCGGGCCCTTGAGGTCCTCGAGCTGACCAGTCGGCCAATCAGCGAACAGCAAGCCGTTGACTCGATCGAGGCCATTCGGTATAATGCGGCGCAATTCGTCATCGACCGGCCGCGCGAGGTTCTCTACCAGGCCATCGAGCGCCGGGTCGACGAGATGCTGCAGGCGGGGTGGCTTTCGGAGGCTCGACGCCTGCTCCAGACGGGTTACGGGCTGGACCTCCAGTCGATGCAGGCGCTGGGCTACCAATGGCTGTTCCGGCACCTAAGGGGCGAGCTTGATCTTGGGGAAGCGACCCGGCTGATCAAACGCGACACGCGGCGGTTCGCCAAGCGGCAACTCACCTGGTTTCGGCGTCAGGCCGGCTTGATCTGGCTCTCCTGGACCGACGACGCCGAGATCCCCCACCTTGTCGGGCGATTGGTGACAACAGCGACGGCGCTGAGGAGCGCCGCCCCCCCGGCCCGGCCGCGCTTTGGCGGTGACACCACCGCATGACTGAGGGACGTGTTCTGCGTCGAGTTGACTGACAGGCAAGGTTCATGGCCAAAACCTGTACTCGAGACTTCAGTTGGCGTGGGCTCCACGTGCACAACTGGACCGCCAACCCGGGCAACGTCCACAGTCTGCCGTTGGAGCTGCCGCGGGCCCGGCCAGCGGGCTTGACGCGAAAGGAACGCCCTGATGCAGTTCACGAAGATGCACGGCCTGGGCAATGACTACATCTATCTCGATGCCATCCGGCAAGACCTGAGCGGGGAGGATCTCCCCCACCTCGCCCGGCGGCTGTCCGACCGCAACTTCGGTATCGGCGGGGATGGCATCATCCTCATCATGCCGTCCGATGAGGCGGACTTCCGGATGCGGATGCTCAACGCGGACGGTTCCGAAGCCGAGATGTGCGGCAACGGCATGCGTTGCTTCGCGAAGTACCTCTATGAGCACGGCCTGACGATGAAGACCGACCTCGTCATCGAGACGGGTGCTGGGCTCATCCGACCGAGGCTGCAGGTACAGGCTGGGCAGGTTCTGAGCGTAAGCGTTGACATGGGCGTGCCGCGGCTCGCCCGGGAGGCCATCCCGATGGCTGGGGAGCCGGCCGACGAACCCGTCATCGACCAGCCGCTCGAGGTGGAAGGGCAGGAGTACCGGGTGACCTGTGTCTCAATGGGCAATCCCCACTGCGTGCTCTTCGTTGACGACGTGTCGTCGGCGCCGGTCGCCACGCTCGGGCCGCTGATCGAGCACCACCGTGCGTTCCCTGCCCGGACGAACGTGGAGTTCGTCCGCGTCGTGGAGCCGACGGTGCTCGAGATGCGCGTCTGGGAGCGCGGGTCGGGTGAGACGCTGGCGTGCGGCACGGGCGCCAGCGCCTCCGTCGTCGCCGCCGGCCTCAACGGCAAGGCCGCCCGTTCATGCGCTGTGAAGCTGCGCGGCGGCGACCTCGCCATCGAATGGGTGGGGAATGACCACGTTCTCCTGACGGGGCCGGCTGTAGAGGTTTTCTCCGGGGAGGTTAGGCCGACTACGCTGGCCAGTCGCCCTTCCTGATGAAGAAGGGGCCCGCATGCTAGACTGGAGGCTTCCGCTCGATGGAACGGGCCTATCGCCTGCGAACCATCCCACCATACCCCTTCCGTGAGATCGCTGCGCTGAAGGCTGAGAAGATCCAGCGGGGCGAGAAGCTCATCGACTTCGGCATTGGCGACCCGGACCAGGCGACGCCGGACTTCGTCATCGAGGCCATGACGGAGGCGATCCGTGAGCCGCGGACCCACCAGTACGACGAGACCGGGCACGGCTACCCGGAGTACCGTCAGGCGATCGCCCGCCACATGGCGTCCCGATTCGGCGTCGAGGTTGACCCAGACACGCAGGTGCAGAGCACCATCGGGTGCAAGGAGGCCTTGGTCCACATCGAGTGGGCGTACGTCGACCCCGGCGACATCGTTCTGGTGCCTGACCCGGCCTATTCGGTGTACAAGGTGCAGGCCACTTTCTGTGGCGGCGCGGCATTTCCCATGCCCCTCCGCGAGGAGAACGGGTTCCTGCCCGACCTCCGCGCCATCCCGAAGTCAGTCGCTCAGCGCGCGAAGCTCCTCTGGCTCAACTACCCCAACAACCCCACCGGGGTGCTGGCCGACCTCACCTTCTACGAGGAGGCCGTCCAGTTCGCTCGCGACCATGACCTGCTGCTCTGCCAGGATGCCTCCTATGTGGAGGTCTACTACGGCGAGGCGAAGCCGGCGAGCGTCCTGCAGGTGCCCGGGGCCGCGGACGTGGCGATCGAGTTCCACTCGCTCTCCAAGACCTTCAACATGACGGGCTGGCGCGTGGGGTTCGCCGTCGGGGGCCCGCAACACATCGAGGCCCTGAGCAGAACGAAGTCCAACGTTGACAGCGGCACCTTTGGCGCGGTTCAACTCGCGGCCGCCCATGCACTCGACCAGTACGCCGGATGGGCGCCCGGCCTGCGTCGCATGTACCAGCAGCGCCGCGACGCGCTCGTGGCCGGCCTACGGGGCATCGGCTGGCCTGTGCGGGTGCCTGAGGGTGCCTTCTACCTCTGGCAACGGGTGCCGCAGGGGCACACCTCGGCGACCTTCGCCGAAGAACTGCTGGACAAGTGCGGTGTACTGGTCGTGCCAGGCGGGGTCTACGGCGACTTTGGGGAGGGCTATGTGCGCATGTCGCTGACCATCATGGCCCCCAACCCTGTCGCCGCAATCGCCGAGGCCGTCGAACGGATGGCGGAACTGCGCGTGACCTTCTAACTGGCCGCTGACGCGCGCAACCCGGCCACACGGCGGACGTAGCAGGTGTAGGTACGCGGCCCCGTACCTGTACATCGACGGCCGAGATCGCTGGTGAACATGGCAATTGGCGAGAGCCGGGAAGAAGGTCTTCGGTACGCGCCTGCACCGGAACGGGCCGTCCTCGTTGCCCTAGGACGGCATGAGGACTCCAGTTCCCTGCGAGAGCTGGAGGCGTTGGCCCTGACGGCCGGCGCCGCGCCGGTGGCCCGACTCGTGCAGCCCCTGAACCAGCCTAGGACAGCGACCTACATCGGCAAGGGCAAACTCGACGAGCTTGAGGCCCTGGCGCTTTCCCTGGACGCCGACCTCGTCGTCTTCGACGGGGAACTGACCCCCGTCCAGCACCGGAACCTCGTGGACCGCCTGCCGTGCAAGGTAGTCGACCGTGCGGAGCTGATCTTGGACATCTTTGCCCAGCGGGCACGCTCCCTCGAGGGGAAGCTGCAGGTCGAGCTGGCGCAGTTGGCATACGGGCTGCCACGGCTGACCGGACGCGGCAAGATGATGTCGCGGATAGGCGGCGGGATGCGAGGGAGCGGCCCGATCGGCACCCGCGGCCCTGGTCGCACGAAGCTCGAGGTCGATCGCACGCGCATACAGCACCGCATGCACCGGGTCCGGAAGGAACTGGCTGAGTCGGCGCGACGACGAGAGGTCAGCCGATCGGCCCGACAGCAGGCCGGCCTACCCGCGGTGAGCCTGGTGGGGTACACCAACGCCGGCAAGTCCAGCCTGCTGAATGCGCTCGCCGGCGCTGAGGACGTCTCGGTTCGCGATCGGCTGTTCGAGACGCTGGACATCACTACCCGTCGCGTCACCATCGCCCCTGGCCGCGACGCGACGGTGTCCGACACCGTGGGCTTCGTCCGCCACCTCCCCCACCAGCTAGTGGCCGCTTTTCACGCGACCCTGGAGGAGGCCATCCGCGCCGACCTGCTCGTCCAGCTCGTCGACGCCAGCGACCCCGAGCGCGAGAAGCAGCAGGAAGCCACCCATGAGGTGCTGGAGGAGTTGGGCGCCCTCGAAACGCCGATGATCCTGGCCTTCAACAAGGTCGACCTAGTGCCGGACGGCGCAGCCCTCGAAGAGGTGATCGGAGCCCTCCCCAACTCCGTGGCCATCTCCGCTCGCACGGGATTCGGCCTGGACGACCTCCGGCACCTGATGAACGCGCTCCTCGTTGAGGCTTTCGCCCCTGTGACTCTCGAGGTGCCCTACGACGCTCTCCACCTTCTGCGGCTGCGCTCCGAAGAGGGGCGCGTGCTGACCTACCAGTACGAGAGCGACCGAGTGGTCGCCGACGCGGAGCTTGGCCCGGCGGCGCTCAGTCGGCTGAAGAGGTACATCATCGCAAGCTGAGGCGGGCGGTCATCGACGGGGTCGGGCGGGCATACCGTTGCGGCCCCCGCGGGGAACCTGCAGGCACTTGGTCGCGAAGTCGGTGGCCGACGGCTTGGGCGTGCCCCCGGTCGGGAGCTTCGACAGCGCAGGTACCGAGGTCGGCGCCGCAACGGCCTCGCGCGCCTTCAGCGGCGCATCGAACGGACGCGCCCCTGGCATGTCCCACTCCTCGGCCTCCGCCGGTGGCGTGACGAGCGGTGCGGGCGCTCCCGCATCGGGCGAGCAGACTACCTGCAGGCGGCGCACCTCGACCCCTGGGTCCACCCCGTCGCCTACCTGCACCCGTGGGTCGCTGACGACCACCATGCCCCGCACGCGCTGCCCGGGCTGGGCGAGGAACTGCCGGGCCCACGCCAACCGGTGCGTGAGGGTCGACTTCACGGCCGACGGCGGCTCGCCATCGAGACACACCACCGCGACCAGATCCCCGGAGGTGCGCGACCGGCACACGAAGTCAATGGGGCCGGCAGGGGTCGGGATGTCCTGCCCGCCAGTGGATCCGTTCATCAGTTCGAGGGGCTCGCCGAAGTCCACCAGTTGCCAGTACGCCCGCAGGAAGGCCCTCACCGCGTCGCCGCCCTCGGGGACAGGTGGGTGAGGGACGCCTTGGGATGGCGGAGCTGCCGGAGTGGAGCGAGGCGGCGGCGCTGCCCAGGGCGCATCGGCGGGCCCAGCCGGGACCCGCGGGGGAACAACCGCAGGGGGCGGGTCAGAGCGGAGCTGTCGGGACAGGGCCCACCGGTACGAGACCTCCGGGATTGTCCGGACCGCCCCGGTCCGGTACACTCCACCCAGTGTCCGCGCCAGCTCGAAGGCGGCCGGGTCGCCGTCATCGACCACGCTCACCGGCTCCTCCCACACCCTCGCCCGCTCCAGCGTCGCAACATGCGTCAGCGCGCCCCGTCCCGGCGGCAGCGCGGGGCCGAGGTACAACTGGCACTCGGCCAGTTGCTGGTCGGTCAGCGGCGTACTGCGGGTTGCGACGACCGCATCCCCGATCAGCTCCGGCCCGCGGCTTGTCGCGAGGCAGAACAACACCTGGTCCCCGGCCTCCAGGCGAGGCCCGTCGCTCTCGTCGACGCCGTGCGGCCAGAAGCGCTCGGTGAGCAGCAGCAGGAGCAGCTTCTCGAACGCCTGGCGCGCCTCGATGGTGCCGCCAGCGTCGCTGTGGCCGGCACTGATGAGGACGTGATGGCTCATCGGAGCAGTCATGCCCATTGCGGCGGACCCGCCACCGGCGCCCGCAGTGTCTCTACCACCGCTCTGCGATGGCAAGCCCGAACCGGCCCGGGCTAAGGCCGGCACGTCCTCTTGTACCACGGCCGCTGCAAAATCTGGGCAAACCAGTGTGACGGGGCGGCTAACGCTCGGGGGGAGTACGGATGATGTGAGGGCTGACGAGGATGAGCGACTGCGTCTCCTCGGTTGTACGGGTCTCTCGCATGACGATCGGCACCCCGAGAGTCTCCAGGGCATCATTGTGGGTCGGCAGGCCGCCGATGACGAGCGTCTGGCCATCCGGGACCGTGACCTGCGTCTCCACGGACGTGTCCTGCGTGATCGGGAGAGCCTGGCCATCGGGCGTGACGACGGTGCCGGTCGCCGTGATGAAGCTTGGGCGCAGCAGCATGGTCACGGTGTCATCTGCATTGATCCGCGGGATGACAAACAGCTCGACCCCGGTCGCGACGGCATCAATGACGTAGTCGACCTGGCGCTGCCCGAACTGGTTGTAGGTGACTGAGGCGGTGACGTAGGGGATGAGGGTGGCGGCGCGGATGACGGCGGGCGTGTTGTTGGTCGTGGTGACGTTGGCCTCGACAGAGTTGTTCGACAACGAGCGCTGGACGCTCCCCGCCAGAAGCGCGCTTACGTCTCCTCGGGCGAACCGCATCGTCGTGCCGCCCCCCGGGGCCGGGCCCTGCACGAAGAGGTCGCCGTTCGGGAGCCGCCAGGCGAGGTCCGCCCCCCACTGACGCGCCGTCCGGAGGGAGAGGTTGAGCAGCTTGCACGCAACGTTGACCTGTTTGGCCGGCTTGTCGATGAGCCGGATGATCTCCTCTACTTGGTCGATGGCACTCGGCGTGCCGCGCACGAGGAGAGCATTCTGCTCCGGTACGGCGACGGGCTTAACGGTCACACCCTCGGGCAGGAGGCTGCCGAGGCCCCCTCCCCCATCCCCTTGCGCCTGCGCTATGCGGACCTCGGCATAGCGCCGCCCGGGTAGCGGGTACACGGCATTCTCCGCCAGATTGCGCGGAGCCCGAAGCCCACGAGTCGCGTCCGCGAAGGCGCGTTCGAGGAAGTCCTTGCGACCGGCCTCGAGCTCGCCGAAGTCCGGCAGGCCTTGGCCGACTCCGCTCCCCTTCGTGAGAGCGACCGCCGCCGCTTGGGCGGAGATGTACTTGAGCTGAATCAGGCGGGTGATGGCCTCCTCGGCCGACCCGACCGCGGCCAGGCCAAGCAGGGCGATCGACGCCAACGCCAAGCGCTTCATGGCACCCGGCCCTCCCCGACAGACTCCGACCTGGACAACCTCCAGACACCCCACCCGCGCCCCCTGCACCAAGCCCCTCATCTACTACCGACGCTCGGAGCAACCCGAAGGTTGCCTTCCGCGCGCGGGAAGCTCAGTGCGGAATGGTCTGCCCTGAGACTGTCACCTCGCCGTTTGCGATGCTGAGGTTAGTGACTTGCACGTCCTTACCCACCGGCCCCCCGTCCGCCATGCCCTTGTCGATCTCCGCCTGGATGCGGGAGAGGGCAGATGAGGGCAGGGGGAACCGCCCCACCTGGGCGGAGTCCACCCGGAAACCCAACCGCCCCCCAACGACCTGGGGGGTGCCCGTCGCGGTGACGTACCAGTCGCGACCGTTCCAGTTCGCCGTTCCCGTGATGACCATGTCACCCGACCGAAGAGCGACCTGCGCGTTGCGGATCGGGCTGCCGGCGCCGATCTTCTCAGCGATCAGCTGGTTGATCTGGGCCTCGTTCACCCGCAGCGTGACGGGTGTGGGCTGGTTGGTGGCGGCCGCCCGCTTGATCTCGTCCACCTGTGCCTGAACGGGCGGAGGCTGGGGAACCGACGGCGCTACGGCCCCCGCGCCGCCGCTGCTCGCGGACGAAGATCCCGTCGACGCCGTGGGGCTTGCGGTCAGGTTTGGCGGGGGAGCCGTGAGCTGGGTGTAGATGATGCCCAGGATGATGAGCAGGATCAGCACGCCCGAGCCGCAGCCGATTCCGCAGCCGACGAAGAGCTTCTTGAGCCGGCTCTTGGGCTCTTCCTTGCGCGGAATGCGGGGCACGTCGGTCATCCTCCGTAGTGCGGCCACCCCGCCGCGAGGCCGAGCCGGTCGCCGGGGATGAGACGGCACTCACCCGTTGTGGCGGTTCATCGCTACTTCCAGGCCCTCGGCCAGGGCGGCCTCGACGGCATCCGCAGCGCGGTCCATGGCGCCGGCGGCGTCGTCCCGCTCGGAGGCGCGGAAGGGCGACAGCACGAAGGCCGTCGCATCCCGGCCCGGCGGCAGTTGTCCCACTCCGATGCGAAGCCGCGCGAACCCGTTGGTCTTCAGGTGCTGGGCGATCGACCGGAGCCCCTTCTGCCCGCCGTCGCTCCCGGATCGCCGCAGCCGCAGAGCGCCCAGCGGGAGGTTGATGTCATCGACGAGCACCAGCAAGTGCTCGGGCCCAAGCCCATAGTAGGCCAGGAGGCGTCGGACCGCCTCGCCGCTGTTGTTCATGAAGGTCTGGGGCTGAACGAGAAGAGCCTCAACGCCTGCGACCGCACCCCGCCCGTAGAGCGCGTGGTGTCGGCGAGCCGAAAGGGCGATCCCGTGTCTCTCGGCGAGGCACCCCACCACCATCGCCCCGGCGTTGTGCCGCGTACGTCCGTACTCGGGTCCGGGGTTGCCGAGGCCGACGATGCATCTCATGGCGGGTGGGGAGGGGACGGTCGCGACGCCGAGGGCCCGCGGCCTCTCCCTCCTTGGGGCCTACTGAGAGCGCGGGTCAGGCCGCGCGGGGCCGCGCTGCTCGGCCTCCTCCGCTTCCTCGGCTTCCTCGCCCTCCTCGACCGCTTCCTCACCCTCAGCCGCAACCTCCACCGGCGCGACATGCGGGGCCCGGACCGAGACGATGGTCTCCTCAGCGTGGGTGAGGATCGTCACCCCGTCGGGGGCCACGATGTCCGACACGTGGAGCGACTGGCCCTGCTCCAGGGGCGTGACATCGACGACGAACCTCTCGGGGATGTTGGTGGGCAGGCAGGACACGTGGACCTCGTGGAGCGTGTGCTCCAGCATGCCGCCGACCTTCACGCCGGCAGCCAGGCCCTCGACCCGGACCGGAACGACCACGTGAACGCTCTCCGTCAGCGACACCCACTGGAAGTCGACCGAGAGGAGCTCGTCGCTGACGGGATCCGCCTGCAGTTCCTTCACGATGGCTTTGTACTCGCCCGCCGCTTCACCGTCCACCGTGAGATCGAACAGCACGTTGCCGCTGTGGTGATGCCGCAGCAGGTTGGCCAGGGTGCGGGCCTCGACGGCAATCGGCGTGGGGGCCAGCCCATGGCCGTAGACGACGCCGGGCACCAGGCCCTCGCGCCTGCTCCTGCGTGCTGCGCCCTTGGTGCCGGGCGTCCTCCGCCGGGCCTCCAGAATGACCTGCTCCATTGCCGCGCTACCTCCGAATCTGACCCGAAAGGCTTCCCCAATCGGTTAGGCTATCGACTGGGATAGTCGGGTGACGCAACCGTCTGGCTGGGGCGGGAGGGTTCGAACCTCCGTATGCGGGATCCAAAGTCCCGCGCCTTACCACTTGGCCACGCCCCAGCGTCCCCGCAGGCGTGCCAATCCGCCGGCGCGCCCACGCGCCAGGAATCCTGGCGGCACCGAGTTTACGCCAACTGGGCGCTCCTGTCCAGTGGCAGTTGGGCTCTCAGACCATCTCGCAGGCGAGCGGGCGGTCGGCCGCTGACCCGCGCCACGCCCAGTACCCGCGCGCCCTCAGGGCTTCGCGGGCCCGATCGGCGGCCGCCTCGTCGGCGGCCAGAGCGAAGACACACGAGCCGCTCCCCGTCAAGCAAGCCGGGCCCTGGGCGAGGCCGGCGAGCTGCGCGATCAGCTCTGTCAGGTCCGGCCGTGCCGGCGCCAACGCGTGCGCGAAGACGTTCCAGGGCTCCTCGATGCGGCCTCCGGCAACCAGCGCAGCCGCCGCCCTGCGCGCGCGCGCGCCATCGGTGTACTGGTCAGGGCTCACCTGGCGATAGGCCCAGGCGGTCTCCACGCCCGGCTTCCCCAGGGCGAGCACCACCGGGAACCGCCCGGCCGGCAAGCTGACCAGCCGGTCGCCGATGCCTTCGGCGAGGGCGGCGCCCGCCGACAGGAAGAACGGGACGTCGGCGCCGAGACGCACCGCGACCTCCCACAGCCTCTCGTCCTCCGTCGGGACTCCGTGCAGCTCAGCCAGGGCTGCCAGAGTGCCCGCGGCGTCCGCACTCCCGCCACCGAGCCCACTCGCCGGCGGGATGTTCTTCTCAAGGGCAATCTCCACCGCCGGCGGCTCGTCGATGAGTTCGTGGAACAGCCGGGCGGCCCGGACGGCGATGTTCTCCTCCCCCTCGGGCAGGGCCAGGCCGCTCGCTCGCAGCGCGATGCCGGGCGGCCCTGCGCGCACCTGCAGCCGATCCGCAAGGGCGATCGGGTGCATCACGCTCGCCAGATCGTGGTAGCCGCCCGGCCGCCGGCCCAGAATCTCCAGGACCAGGTTCAGCTTCGCACGACATGAGACGGTGGCTTCCCGCCTATCCCGGGGCATCGATGGTCACCCCGCTCTCGGCGAGAACGCGTGCCAGGCCGATGAAGTCCTCGAGGGCCAGCTCCTCTGCTCGCACGCGCTCCGCGAGGCCGGCCCGCGCGAGAAAGCCGGGCACAGCCGCGCGGTCCAACCCGGGAATCGCGCCTGCCGCCAGCGCGTTCGACAGCTTCTTCCTCCGTTGGCCGAAACCGGCGCGGATGACCGCGAAGAGCAGCGGCTCGAGGCCCTCCTCTGCCGGGCGCTCGCGCCGCGGCTGAAGGAGCAGGACGGTCGAGTCCACCTGAGGTTGCGGGCAGAAGGCGCCGCGCGGCACCCGGGCGACGACTCGTGCCTCCCCGATGTGGTAGCGCGCGAACACGCTCAGGCTGCCGTAAGCGCTGTCGCCCGGAGAGGCGCGCAGCCTCTCCCCCACCTCGCGCTGCACCATGACCACGATCCGCTCGAAGCCCGGCCACCGGCCAAGCACGCGCAGCAAGATCGCGGAGGCCGCATAGTAGGGCAGGTTCCCCGCGACGCGCCACTCGCTCGCGCGCCCATCGCAGAGATCTGCCAGGTCAGCGGTGAGCGCGTCAGTGACGACAATCTGCACGTGCCCGTGGTCAGCGAGGATGGGGTGGAGGGCGGGCGCGAAGGACTCCTCGATCTCAAGGGCTACGAGCTGACTGCACCGTCGAGCGAGTGGCTCGGTGAGACCTCCGAGGCCGGCGCCGATCTCCAGCACCCTCGGCCTATCGTCGCCGCACACCAGGGCGGCAATCCTCTCGGCAATGGAGGGATCAACCAGGAAGTTCTGACCGCGAGATCGCTTGGGGCGGAGGTCCAGCTCGGCCAGGAGGCGACGGGTACGCTGGGCGAGGGTCTCATCCACGCCGGCCATTCCAGACACTCACGCAGGCCGAACGGGCTCGCGATGGCCGCTCGACGCACGCGCCGATACACGCATCAGCGGGCCGGTACCGCTCGTCCGGCGGGTCCAAGGCCCGGTGACTCTACCGCAGTTTGCGTTCGGTGTCAACCTGCGCGCGCTGGGCGGCCACGTCGTCGGCCTCCTTGAGCGCAGAGCGGTACCGGGCCACCCGCGTGGCCAGGATGACGAGCAAGGGGATGGGTGTGCCGTAGAAGAGCAGACCCCGGTATGCCGGGTGAGCCGCGAAGCCGAACAGGCTGGGGAACGTGGCGAGGAAGATGTACGGCCACCAGAGGATGATGACCGCGATCATGATGAGCATCTCGATCCATTCGCGGCGCGACATTGGGGCTACACTCCTACATCCTCGCTTGGCTCAAGCTGTCGGATCGCCATCAGGGCTTCGTGGATGCTGATCTTCAGGCAGTCGTGCAGGGGGAGATCATCGAACGGCGGCGAGGCCTCCACGATCGCCTCGTCGACATCGTGCGTTCGCCCGCCCGGCACTGTCTCCGCCTCCGCGGCGGCGGCTGACCCGTGAGCTTTGCGGAAGGCGTTGAGCTGGGCCGCCAGCTTGCGCGCAGCCTCCTCGAGGCAGGGCCTGGCGGCCTCGTTCACGGCGGGACGGATGTGGCGCAAGCGCTCGATCAGCGTCTCGCGTTGGGCGGGGATCAGGTAGCCCTGGTCGATCAGCGCGGCCTCCAGGTACTGCCGAATGTCGGCATACACCCCCGCGCGCTCCCAGAAGCTCATCTCCTGCCGCATCACCTTCAGCATGTCCTCAACCAGCTCGTCAAGGGGTACCCCCTCCTCGACCGGCCCCTTCCGCTTCGCCTGGCGTTGCTTGATCAGGTCGAGGGCGCAGTCCATCGCTTCGGCCAGAGGACATCCCGCCAGCCGCCGGGGCCGTACGAGCGTCAGGGCCCATCGCTTGTGCGGGAAGGGGGGCATGAAGGTCGGATCGCACTCGGTGATTCTCAGCTCGAGATCGCCTGCCTGTACGTGGGTGACGATGACCGCATACACGATCTGCTCCGCCATGCGCCGCGGCTCGAGTTCGCTCCCCGTCAGCGGCGCGTAGGCGCGGCGGCGGACGTTCGTCACCCCTCGCGGCGCGCCCGGGGGCACGAAGTCGTGCGCGCACAGGTAGACGATTCCGTCGGGCCCGAGCGGTTCGGAGATCTTCGGCGCATCGGTCCGCCGGGGCTCGGCGGCGGACCGCTGCTCGACCTCCTCGGCTCGCCGGTCAAACCCCTTGATGAGGCGCCAGAGCCCATAGAGAGCCCCTACCCCCACCAGAACCAGCACGATCAACACGAGCCCCTCGAACATCAGCCCACCTCGCCCTCCGTATAGGCATAGGCGTTGTGATTGTGGATCGACTCGAAGCTCTCGCACTCCACGGCAAATGAGCGGACCCCGGCCGTCGTTCGCAGCGCCAGCACCGTGTCGCGCACGACATCCTCCACGAACTTCGGGTTCTCGTACGCCGCGTCGGTCACGTACCGTTCGTCGGCGCGCTTCAGAATCGGGAACAAGGGAGCGCTTCCCTGGGCCTCTAACAGGGGCACGAGATCCTCGATCCAGACGATCTGCCCCGGCTCCTGAAGGATGGAGACTCGCAGGTGCGCCCGCTGACTATGCGCCCCCCGTTCCGATATCTCCTTCGAGCATGGGCACAGGGTCGCGATGGGCACAGTGGTGCCGAGCCGGAACTCGTATCCGCCCTCCGTGAGGCGTCCGCTGAACCAACAATCGTAGTCCAGGTCGCAGGGAATCCGCGTCACCGGCGAGTGCTTCGACAGGAAGTACTTGAAGGACAGCCGCAGCGAGGCGGCTGGAGCGTGAAAGCGCGAACGAATCTCGCTCAGAATCCCTTCGATCTCCTCGTTCGCGATCGTCTTCTTGCTCCAACCGGCGAGGATCTCTACGAAGCGGCTCATGTGCGTGCCGCGTTGGTAGTGGGCAAGCTCCACACTGGCCTCGAAGTTGCCCACAACGCGCGCGTAGCCCCCGTCCTTCTCGCGGATTCGCACAGGCAGATGAATGTCCCGCACCCCCACCCGGTGGATGGTGATCCCGCGCTCGTCCGGTTCCGAAGCGACGTCCCTCATGCGACCGACCCTCGAACGACAGGAGTCAGGAGACAGGAGTCAGAAGAAGGTCGACCGCAACAACACCACCGTGCCGGCCGCCGGTCCGGCTGGCCGGCCCCGTTGCCCTCGGACGTCATTCTGTCCCCTGACTCCTGTCTCCTGCCGTCCACGTATTCGGGCGCGGCCGCCCGGCCACCTGCCTTAGACCGCCTCCACGGTTGCCTCCGTGCCGGAGCCGAGGCTCTGGCGCACCGCGGCATCGACGGCCTGGGCCCGCGCGCCGTCGAACAAAGTAGCGGCGCCAAGACGCGCCTCGGCGATCGCTGCCAGGAAGTCGTACACCGCATGTACATGGTAACGTAGCCAGCCCACTCCCAGTTTCGGGGACGGCAGGGCGCTGGGCTTCGGGTAGCGCTGCACGCACTCGATCATCTTGAACCCGCGGTCGCCGCCGAGGTCACCCCCGGGCTCTGTGGCGTCGTAGAAGAAGAGCCAGTTGGGGTTCATGAGGTCGAAGCGCAGGGCGCCCTTCTCCCCGAAGACCGCGAACTCGAGCTGGTCCTGCGACCCCGTGGCGAACCGAGAGGCCTCGACGAACCCCAGCGCGCCGTTCGCCATGCGCGTCTGGAAGCTCACGTAGTCATCGACCTCCACCGGCACCATCTCCGATGAGCCGGCCGCCGCCGGGCGCGCCCGGGTGAACGTCTCCGCCGACGCCCGCACCGTCCGGTACGAACCGAGCAGCCACCCCATCAGGTCCACGATGTGTGAGCCGAGATCGGAGAGCACGCCCCCTCCCGCCTTCTTGCTCAGTCGCCAGGACATCGGCCGCGATGGGTCCTCGTACCCGGAGTGGAGGTACGCAGCGCGGAAGTGGTACACGCGCCCGAGTGCCCCGGAGTCCAGGAGCTGCTTCGCCCGCATCGTGGCCGGGACGAAGCGGCAGTGGAAGGCCATGCCGTGGGTGAGTGCGGGGTGCGCCGCGGCCGATTGCGCGATCTCGCGCGCGTCCGCCAGGCTGGTCGTCAGCGGCTTGTCGCAGTACACGTGCATGCCGGCTTCCAGCGCAGCGAGGACTTGCTCGCGATGGAGCTGGTTGGGGGTGGCGATGTCGATGACGTGGATGTCGTCGCGCGCGAGCAGGTCCTCGAAGCGGGCCGTCCCGAACTCGAAGCCCCCCTGCTCCCTCGCTCGGTCAGCGGTCTCCTGGCAGCTCGTGCAGACCCCCACCAGCCGCGGGATCGCCGGGGGTGGGTCGTAGAACAAGGGGATGCTTCGGTAGGCGTGGGCGTGGACCTTGCCGATGAAGCCGAAGCCGACGATGCCAATGCCGAGCGGCTGTGGTGCAGTGCACACGGGAGCCTCCGAAAGGCAGGAGTCAGGAGACAGGAGCCAGGAATCAGAATGGGGCAAACGACAAGGCCCCTGGACGCGGTGTTGTGGGTGGGCGGTCTGAGTCGTTGACGTTATTCTGGCTCCTGTCTCCTGACTCCTGTCTCCCGCCTTTCGACTCCTCAGGCAGTTGCAGAATGCCACCACGAACGGGGGACAGTCCCGAACGGCCCACCACATTCTGCAACTGCCTCTCCTGTCTCCTGCCTTCTGGCGGCCCGACAGGTCGCCTCGGCCCGCTGGGCGAACGACCTGCCTGGCGGCCATCGCCGACCCGAAACCGGTAGCCCTCAGGACGCGAGGCCCGTCATGCGTGTGCCCCTCCTTCTGGTGATGACCATGTGCAGCGTCGAGTGTGGTTCGTGCCTCGGTGACGAGGCAGCCGCCAGGTTGCGGCTGCTCACAACACCTCGCGGGGCGTTCAGCGGCGCCACCCGGGACGAGGGCGAGCCCCTCCCCCTGGTGCGCAACGGCCGCGCAGTCGCCGTTTTCGACGTGGGGCCGGGCACGCCCCAGATCGTGCGCACGGCCATCGCGCACCTCAACGGGCTGCTCAAGTCTCAAATGCGGGTCGCTCTCCCGACCGTCCGCGCAAGCGCCGCCGGACGCACATCCATACTGCCGCTCATCGGCGAGCCCGAGGCGCTCCCCCGCCTCCAGGCGCTCGGTTGTCAGGTGGACCCCGCCGTCGGGCCGCAAGGGTTCGTGATCCAGCGTGTCCGGTCGGGAACCGCCACGACGCTCGTGGTCTGGAGCCCCCACGCGCTCGGGTGCCGCTACGGGCTGATCGACCTGATGCGCAGCCTGCAGTTCACCGGCGACGGCTGCCACACGACCCTCACCCGCGTCGTGAGCCGCCCATACTTCCCACTGCGCATCTACTACCTCAACTTCGGCGAGCACCTGCAGAACGCGTACAACGTGAACATGCTGTTCGACACGCCACAATGCCGGTGGTCCCTCGACGACTGGAAGCGCTTCATCGACATGATCTCGGCGATGCGCTACAACGTCTTCTCGTTCTGGCTCGTGCCGACCCTGTTCGACCCCGCGGCCCTGCACGGCGGCGCGGTCCAGGAGCGCTTCGCGCAGACCATGTGTGAGGTCATCCGGTACGCCCACCGCCAGGGGGTGCTGGTGGAGATGCTGGTGGCGGTCAACACCGTGGGGCCGGACTGGTGCCCCTACTGCCCCAAGGTTCCCGAAGAGCACGAGATGATCCTGAAGCTGTGGGAGCACTGGACCCGGCGGCTTGGCGGTCTCGACATCGTCGGGCTCTTCCCGGGTGATCCCGGCGGCTGCACCCGGAACGGGTGCGACTACGATACCTGTGTCGATCTGTACGAGGAAATCATCGCCCGCACCCGAGGCAACGGGAGCTTCCTGTACGAGGTTGCCACCTGGGGAGCGCCGTTCTTCGGGTGGGGCGTGAACGGATTCGGGGGCGGACCCGATCGGGCCAAGGCGGCCTTCGCTTACCTCGGGGAGCGCCTCCCGCACTTCCCTGACAGCAGCTTCGTCAGCATCTGCATGGGCCTCAACCCGGACTCGGCGGGTGACGCCTGCGGGGGCAACGCGGAGCCGTACGTGCGCGCGGTGAGCACGATCCGGCCGGTCACGACGTGGGACTACGCGATCAGCGAGGGCGAGATGACCGTCATCCCTCGCTTCCGCGTGGCGGGGATCATCCAGCGACGCCGGGCCGAGGCCGCTCTGCCCTACATCGGCGGGATCAACTACACGATGACCCCCGCGCTTAACCAGCTCCAGCCCTATGCCGCCGCGGAGTGCTACTGGGACCCGAACCGCACTGTCGAGGGCATCCTGGACGGTTACTCCCGGCTCGCCCTCGGCGCGGAGAACGAGTCGCTGGGCCGCCGCGTGTTCCCCTACACGGAGGTGGTGGGCGACTGGGGCGGGGGTGGCTGGGGTGGTGACCTGCCGACGCTCGCACAACGGCTCGCCGAGGCGAAGACGGCCCTGGCATCGGCCCGCGCGCCCCGCGAGTCGGCCCTCTTGCTCTTCCCCTCCCCTACTCAGGCCCTCGACCACCTCCGCTGGCATGTGGACCTGCTCCTCCGTCTCGCGGAGGTAGGCGCGGACATCGAGGAAGGGCGCCGCCTGATCGCCGGGCTCGGCGGGCCGAAGGAGAACGCGCTGCTCGTGGACGCCGAGGAGCTGCCACCCGGGCAGGGCGAGGACCCCGAGCGGAAACGCCTGGCGGAGCTGCTCGAGCGCATCCGGGCCGCCGGCCTGCCGGCGCTCCGGCAGCAGTACTGGGACCACGTCTACGGGATCAACGATGCTATCCGGAAACCGGGCGACCCACGGGCGTGGGGCGCTACCGACGTCCTCTTCGGCCGCTTCCATTTCGAGTTCGTGGTGCAGGGCGCGCCGAGCAGGCTCGAACGTCTGCTGAAGGCGCGCGGCGAGCCCTACCTGGACCTCGACCTCGGGAATGTGAGATCGGAGCGCGGGTGGCAGCTCACTGGGTGGGTGGTCTCGGGGGAGTTCGGCCGCGAGAACTGGCGGGCGAGCACGGGGGACCCCGGCGTCGCTCGACGCGCCGACTTCACCGACCGAGGCTACCGCTACGTCGTGCTGCGCATCGCCGACGATCTGGTGGGTGGCCGGAAGACGGTCTGGGTGAACGGGGCAGAAGTGGGCACATACGTCCGCCCGGCGGCCCGACTGGAGTGGACCACCCAGCAGTTCCCGATCCCCGCCGGCGCCCTGCACGACGGCGAACTCGACCTGCGGGTGACCGGGTTTGGCGTCGCCATCAGCGACATCGCGCTCGTGGTCACACCGCTCACCGATGAGGAGATCGCTCGCCTGCGCGCCCCGTGACCCGCCTTCCTCGACGCTCCCGTAGCAGGTCCGCCGCCGTCCCGCGGCGAATGGCCCGCCCCGCAACCGGCGATGGAACAGCCGAGGCGCCGCCTCCGCGTGCGCCCGTGAAAGGAGAACGTCAGCTCATGGGAAGGGTGGACCTCGACACCGGGCAGGAGACCCGGCTGGACGTGCCCGACCTCGAGAAGAAGGCCCGCTGGATGCGCGCGGCGGCCCTGTGTGCGATTCACTCCGGCAAGTCCGGACACCCCGGCGGGTCCCTGTCCATCATGGACATCGCCGCCGCCCTGTACCTCAATGTGGCCCGCCACGCGCCAAGCAAGCCGGACTGGGAGGGCCGCGACCTGGTCTTCTGGTCTGCGGGTCACAAGGCTCCTGCCGTCTACGCCGCGCTGGCGGCGAGCGGCTACTACGAGCTCGACGAGATCATGACCTTCCGGCGGTTCGGCAGCACCTTCCAGGGCCACCCCCACCGGCTCAAGACCAAGGGTGTCGAGGTCTCGAGCGGCTCCCTCGGCCAGGGCCTGGGTGTCTCGGTCGGCGCGGCCCTGGGGATTCGGCTGTCAGAGAAGGACCGGCGCGTCTACTGCCTCATGGGCGATGGCGAGCAGCAGGAGGGGAGTGTGTGGGAGGCGGCGATGTCGGCCGGGCAGTTCAAGGTCGACAACCTTTGCGCCATCGTCGACAAGAACCGGCTCCAGATCGACGGCTTGGTTGAGCAGGTCATGAGCATCGACCCGCTTGACGACAAGTACCGCTCCTTCGGCTTCCACGTGATCCGCATCGACGGCCACGACATGCGCCAGATCGTCGCCGCCTTCGAGGAGGCGAAGCAGACCACGGGCCGGCCCACCGTCATCATCGCCGACACCGTGAAGGGCAAGGGCGTCTCTTTCATGGAGAACCAGGCCGGTTGGCACGGGGTGCCGACGACGAAGCGCGAGCAGTTGCAGCAGGCCCTCGACGACATCGGCGCCCCGGAGTTCCCGCCGGAACTCGTCGACCGTTTCATCGCCGACTCGCAGGCCTTCGCCGACCGCATGGCCGCGGCGGTTGACGACAGCCTGCCGGCCTTCAAGCGCAACTACTGGTGGAACGAGACCGAAACCATGAAGGCCGACATGGAGCCGACGCGCATGGGCTTCGGCCGGTGCCTGGAGCGCATCGGCGAGGACCCGCGGGTGGTCACGCTGCACGCCGACATCTCGAGCTCGATCCGCATCACCGGGTTTGAGGAGAGGCACCCGGAGCGCCTGAACCGGGTGTTCAGCGTGGGCATCGCCGAGCAGAACATGATGCAGGTCGCGTCCGGCCTGTCGCTCATGGGGTACATCCCGATCACGGGCACCTACGGGGTGTTCGCGTCGGGCCGGTGCTGGGACCAGATCCGCACGACCATCGCCTACGGCGAGCTGAACGTGAAGATCGCGGGGGCGCACGGAGGCATCTCGGTCGGCGCGGACGGCGCCACGCACCAGTCGCTGGAGGAGATCAGCTGCATCACCATCCTCCCCAACATGACGATGGTGGTCCCGTGCGACGCCCTCGAGACCGAGCGCGCCTCGGAAGCGGCCATCATGGGCGTGAAGGGGCCCGCCTACATCCGCTACGCCCGCGAGGCGACGCCCGCTATCACTACACCCGCGGTGCCCTTCGTCCTCGGCAAGGCCAACGTGATCCGCTTCCGCGGCGAGCAGGAGCGGTTCATCGACGCCTTCGAGCACGTCCTGGCGGACCAGTACCAGAACGAGGGGGAGGACATCTGCATCGCCGCCTGCGGGCCGATGGTGCCCGAGGCCATGCGCGCGGCGTGGATGCTGAAGAGCGACTACGGCGTCGAGACCCGCGTCCTGAACGTCCACACCGTCAAGCCCCTGGACGTGGAAGCGATCGCCAAGGCGGCCCTCGATTGCCGTGCGATCGTCACCGCTGAGGAACACCAAGCCGGCGGCTTCGGCGGCCTCGTCGCGAGCGCCGTCGCCGCCCATGTCGAGTCCGGCGACGCGGTCACCGTCGAGCAGATCGGCGTCTGCGGGTTCGGTGAGTCCGGCGACCCGTGGGTTCTGATGAAGTCCTTCGGGCTTACGGCCGAGCACATCGCCGACCGCTGCCGCATGATCCTCCGCCGCAGGGGCTCGCCCAAGATCACCGCGTAGGACAGGCATCCTTGCCTGTCGCTCTGCGGCTTCGATCCGGGCCTCAGCCCAGCAGGAAGGCCACCTCGACGTCGCAGGTGATTCGCAGCTTGCCGGGCACCTCCGGCGTGCCAGTGGGCGCCTCGGCGGGCGCGGCTCCGGCGCCGGCCGGGGCCGCGCTGGCCTCCGCGGGGGCCCTGGCCATCTCCCGCATGGCGGCACCCGCAGAGGCAGGCGCCGCCTGCCCCTCGTACTTATACCTGGGGTAGTACGGGGCGTAGGTATCCGACAGATGCTGCACGCCGACAATGCGTGTCCTCGCGGCGGCGGCCATCGCCTCGGCCTTCTGACGGGCCCGGGTAGTGGCTGTGCCGAGCGCCTGCGCGCGGAGAGCGTTGTCGTCCTCCATCTCGAAGACGAGACCAGACAGGCTGGTCGCCCCCGCCTTCACGGCGCCGTCAATCGCCGCTGCCAGCTTGCCGAAGTCGCCGCGCTTCAGCGTGACCCGCAGCCAGTGATACGCTTTGTAGCCCAGCCGGACGTACCGGCCCTTCCGGTAGTCGTACTCACTGGCTTCGCCGAGGTACAGCTCCGAGGTCTCCACGGCGTCCTGGCTGATGCCGAGCTGCGCCAGCTTCGCCTTGATCGCCGCGACCTTCTGCGCCACCTGCGCCGCGGCCTCGGCCGGTGTCGGGCGCACGGCCTTGACCCCCAGCGAGACCTTCGCCACATCCGGCTCAGCCTCGGCGTAGGCCTCCGCGCTCACCGCCAGGATACGCGGCGCCCGCTCGACTCGTCTGCGCGATAGAGCGGCATCGGCCAGCGTCGCCAGCACAGCCACGGCCAGGACAAGCACGACGATCTTCCCCAGGGGACCTTCCCGCTCCATGGGTGACACCTCCGCGTGCGGTCTCTGCAATCGCCTTCGGATGCTGTGTCGTCTGTGGAAGACTGTTCCCTACGCCTTGGGGTGCGACCTACCGCGCCGCGGCGATCCTCCTCCGCCGCCACAGCACTGAGAGACCCCACCAGATGGCCACCAGTGGCACCCACACGGGAGCCAGCCCAGCAACCCACGCGGCCCCCGTCCCTGCCATGCGCGCCGACCAGCCCCACACCCCGGTGAGCGTTCTCTGCGTAGCCATCAAGGGGGTGACCTTCGCGACCGGCGACGTGAACGTCGCCGAGACGGTCGCGAGGACGGTCTTCGACTCCTCCGCATAGGCCGAGCTTCGGGCCTCGGTCGTCTTCTCCTCCAAGGTCCGAAGCTCAGCGCGCGCAGCTTCCTCCCGGGCAGCCCTCGCTCTCTGGGCAGCCTGCTCCGAATGGGCCAGCTCCCCCTCCCGCACCCGCAGCCTGGCTTGGGCCGAGGTGACCTGGGTGGTCATGTCCTCACCCTTGACTTGCCAGTTGAGCACCCGCCCGAGTCGGCAAAGCGCCTGAAGGGTGATGTCTAGCTGGGTCGACGGCACCTTGAAGCTGAGCTGCCCATTGGCGCGTCCGTTCGTGTCCGAGTACCGCGCCTCCAGCACGAACCCCTGCTGCTCGGAGATGATCCGCTTCGCCTGGCTGATCGCGCCCAGTACGTCACGTGTCTCCACCCCGATCCCGGCGTCGTAGGCCAGGTGCAGCCTCTCTGCCAGCCCGTAGTTCCGATCCGGCGCGCCCAGGACGCCCGCGCGTGGCACGCCTTCGGGAGGGTGCGCATACCACTTGGCGTGGCCGTCGCAGAAGGCCACGTGCCCGCCGTCGTTGTGTCGCGGTGCAGAGCCCCCACCGGTATCGGCATCGTAGAGAAGCGGCCTCTCCGCAGGCTTGGCAATGTCGGCGAGGCTGGCGCCCGACAGGCTCCACGGCATCGCGTAGCTCAGCTTGCTGCCTTTCCGGTCGGTCGGGCAGACGAAGAGCCGCTCGTTCTTGACGTAGGGCAGGATGGCGGCCGGCCAGTTCTCGACCGATGGCAGGTGCTCGTCGTGGTCACGAGCATACATGACCATGCCGAGTGCGAGCTGCTTGATGTTGCTCAGGCACGACGTCTGCCCGGCCTTCTCGCGGGCCCGGGCGAAGACCGGGAAAAGGGTCGCGGCCAGGATGCCGATGATGGCGACCACGACACCCAACTCCACCAGCGTGAACCCCCGCCGGACGGGCGCCGGCTCCTGCTCAGCAGGCAGCCCCGCGATCACCTTCTCGACGTACTCCGCCCCCTGTGCCTCGGCGCCGTACGCCTCCGTGTACACCTTCTGGTCCTGTCGGATCGCCTCCAGCCACGTCCGGCACGCTTCGCACTCCCCAAGGTGCTTCTCTACCGAGCGCCGCTCGCCGCGCGAGGCCTCGTTGTCCGCATAGGCCGAGACTGCCTCGACCCACTCGTCACATGGGGTGCTCGTGCTCATGGTGCGACCCCCTCTGTAGCCGGAGAGAGACCCTCGTCCTGACCCAGCAGCTCCCGCAGCTTCTCCTTCGCTCGGTGACAGCGCACGCGCGCCGCATTGACCGACAGGCCGAAGCTCTGCGCGATCTCCCCATAGCTCAGGCCTTCGAGGTACTTCGCGGCCAGGATCTCTCGATGCCGTACCGATAGGGAGTCGAGCTTCCCGCGGATCGTCTCGAATGGCTCTGAGGGCTCGGTACCGGCGGCCTCCGCCGGGCGGTCGGATGCCTCGTCGAGTGGCACGAGGCGGTCGCTCTTCCCGGCCGACCGTAGGTAGTTCAGCGCGCGGTGCCGCAGGATCGAGAACAGCCACGGGCGGAAGCGCCGAGGGTGCTCAAGTCGAGGGAGGGACCGGTAGGCTTCGATGAAGGCTTCCTGGCTGATGTCCTGCGCGGCGTCGGCATCGCCCACCAGGGCTCGCGCCGCCGCCACCAGCCTTGCGTGGTGCTCGCCGACGAGTTCCGCGAAGGCTTGCCGGTCGCCGCGCCGCGCTCTGATCACCAGGGCCTCCTCGTTCACGGCCGCTCATCTCCCCTCTGCCGGCGTTCTACCCTCGTAGTCACACACCGCCAACGGAACATTACACTATCCCAGGAGGATTCCCTGGCGAGAGGGCAACAAGAACCAGGCGGCCCCCCTGCGAGGAGTGCGCGCGGATGGCGATGACCCGCAGTGACCTTGACCGCGTGCCGGTTGTCGCGACCTTCCTCACCCGACGCGGCCGCGTCCTCCTCCTCCGTCGCAGCGATCAGGTCGGCACCTACCGCGGTCGCTGGGCGGGCGTGAGCGGCTACGTCGAGCGCGTGCCTCTCGAGCAGGCCTATGTGGAGCTGCAGGAGGAGGTCGGCCTCGGGCGCGAGGACGTGCGGCTCTGCGGCGTGGGGGTGCCGGTTCGCGTCGACGACGAGGCGGAAGGCCGGCACTGGCTGGTCTACCCGTTCCTCTTCGTGCTGAAGCCTGGGCGCGAACCGCGGCCCGACTGGGAGTCCGTGGAATCGCGCTGGGTCGCGCCTGACGAGGTCGCCTCGCTCGATACGGTGCCCGGCCTGCCCCAGGTTGTCGCCGGAGTCTGGCCGCCCTTCGGTTCGCCGGCGTTGTGGCGAGCGGCTGAGCAGATCGCCGCCGACCGCCTGAGCGGCGCTACCCACCTGGCCCTGCAGGCCCTGAGAGCCTTTGGGCGCTTCTGCCGGACGCGCGAAGCGGCCGTCAGTCGGGTGCGCGCCGCGCGGGCCTTGGCCTCCCTCCGCCCCTCGATGGGCGTCCTTCCCCACGTCATGGCGCTCGCGCTGCGCCCCTCCCCGGCCGGGCCCGGAGTAGCTGCACGCGCCCTCACTCACGCGACCGACCGGGTAGCCGCCCTCACTGCCCGCGCACTTGCCGACGCCCGCTGCGTGCTCACCCATAGCGCCAGCGCGGCCTGCGAGGCGGCCCTTCTGGCCTGGGCCAAGGCTCACCCGAAGTCGGAGGTGATCGCGACTGAGTCCCGACCCAAGCTGGAGGGTGCCGCCCTCGCTCACAGGCTCGCGGCAAGGGGCATGCGGGTGAAGCTCATCACCGACGCGCAGATGGGGATCGTGGTGCGTGAGGCTGATGCGGTTCTCGTCGGGGCCGATGCGATCACCGACGACGGGCTTCTGGTCAACAAGGCGGGCACGCGTCTCGCGGTGTTGGCCGCCGGCGACGCCGGCGTTCCCGTCTATGCGGCGTGCCAGACCCACAAGATTGCGCCGCCGGGCTGGCCGATCGTGCTGGAGCATCAGGACCCCGCCGACCTATCGTCCTCGGCCGGGCTCCGCGTCTGCAACGTGGCGTTCGACGTCACGCCGCTCGAGTGGTTCACCTCGGTCATCACCGAGCGGGGGCCGCTCACCGACGCCCTCCTCGCGGCCACCCGCGCCCGCCTCGCGCGCTCAGCCCTCCTGCCCAGCAAGGGCAGGTAAGACCGATCAGCACAGCGGCTCGAGGATCGCGATTGCTCGCTTGATATCGGCGATCTGCTGATCGCCCGAGATCTCGCGCTCGATGGTGAGCGCGCCCTGAAATCCCATCGACTTCAGCTTGGGGACCAGCACCGGGAAGTTCACCCGCCCCTGCCCCATCGGCTTCTCGTGGCCGAGCTCCCGGCCGTTCGTGGGGTAGTCGCCGTCCTTGGCGTGGACACCCCTGACGTAGGGGCCGAACACGTCAAGCGCATCCACCGGGTTCCCATTCCCGTACATCAGCAGGTTCGCCGGGTCGAGGTTGATGCCGAGGTTGTCCGTGCCGATGTCCTCGATGGTCCGCAGCAGCGTGATCGGTGTCTCCTGCCCGGTCTCAAACCAGAACTCGACGCCGTTCGCCTGGCAGGCCGCCGCGACTTCCTTCAGCGACTCCACGGTGCCGATGTAGTTTGGGTCCTTCGGGTCGGCGGGGATGAAACCGCAGTGGGTGGTGATTGACGGTGCCCCCACCCTCAGCGCCCATGCGGCCGCATCGCACAGCGCTCGGGTCCGCTCGGGGCGGTACTCAGGCGGGACAAGGCCGATGGTCGCCGGCCCGTCGATGAAGTTCCACACCGCCGGCCCGGGCAGGCCCGCCCACACCGTAGACACCTCCACCCCGTTGTCCGCGCAGGTCTGCCTCAGGCGCTCCAGAGCCTGGTCGCTCCGGTAGACGTCCGGCCCACAACACGCCTGGAACGTGGGCAGGCCCAGGGCACTGACCTTCGCTACTGCCGCCTCCGGCTCCATGCTGACACCGACGATGGTTCCGAGCTTGAGCTTTCCAGACATGAGTCAGACCCTCTCAGCCAGCATTCTGGTGCAACGCCGTTACCGGGAGCGCGGGCCAAGCCCGCCCCTCGCCGCTGCCCGGCCAGTCCTTCCCCCCGGCGCTCGCCCTCACCTGCTGATCGCCGCTTGACCGCGGTTGAAGGTCCTCACCCCCTTTCGGCGAAAACACGGGCAGTACCCCGGGGTCGGGGTCAGCACCGGGATTCTGGCAGATTCCTTGCAGAGGCCATGGCGACGATGGCCGGGGCTTGCGGAGCAGCCAGAGAGGGCCACGGCGGGACAGGTTAGGGGTCATTGCGCCGGCCACCGCCGAGAGCGAGCCACTACAACGAAGGGCTGGTGCCGGCGCTGATGACAGCAAGAGCAGTGGCCCGGGGAAGGAGTGGAGGATGGGCCTTCTCGAGCGCATGAAAAGCCTGCTAAGGGCGAACATCAAGGACATCCTGCAGAAGGCTGAGGACCCCGAACACGCTCTCGACCAGTTGATCAAGACCATGGACGCGGAACTGGCGGAGGCGCGTGCGGGTGTGGCCGGGGCGATCCGCGACGAGCGCAGGCTGCGCGACACCCACGAGCACCATCTGCGCGAAGCGGAGGCCATGCTGGAACGCGCCACGGTCGCCGCGGGGAAGGGCCGAGACGATCTGGCCCGTGAGGCCCTGCGCCGGCGTCGGCAGCACCAGGAGACCGCCGAGCCACTGAAGGCGGAGCTGCAGGCACAGACTCGCGCCCTCGGGGAGTTGCAGGAGCACCTGTCCTACCTCGAGGCCAAAGTTGCTCAGGCCCGGCGCGCGAGAACGGCCCTCCTGACTCGGCGCCGGCTGGCGAGAGCCCGGCGAGGCCTGGAGACGGTCTCTGGTGCGCGAGGGCTGTCAAGCGCCGATGACACCCTCGACCGGCTAGCCGACACGGTCGATGAGCTGGACGCCGAGGCCCAGGCGTATGCCGAGCTGGCCGAGCAGGACGTGTCGGCCCAGCTTCTCGACGTCGAGCGCGACGCCAAAGCCGAGCAAGCAGCCATCGAGGCCGAGTTGAGGGACATCAAGGAGCGCCTGGCGCGGAAGGACAACGCCGGGTAGCGCTTCTGGCAGAGCAGTCGCGCGGCGTGCACTCATCAGCTGCCCTGCCGTATCCGGCATCCGTCGTTCAGTGAGGTGACGCGAGATGATGGACTGGAGCCTGGCTGCTTACGTGTTCTGTCTGATCGCCGGCGTCGGGCTGGCGATCGCGAGCGGCTTCCTCGGTGAGATCCTGGGCCACGCCTTCGGCGGTCACGACGCCGCGCTGGGCCATGATGTCGGTGGGCACGACATCGGCCACGGGGTCCACGTGGGCCACGTCGGCCACGACGCGGCCGCGGACCATGGCGTCGCGGGCGCCGATGCGTCGGCTGCCACTGATGTGGCCTCCCAGCTCTCGCCGATCAGCCCGCCGGTCATCTCCACTTTCCTGACGATGTTCGGGGTCTTCGGCGTGCTGGGTGAGATGGGCCTGAAGTGGCCGACGTGGCTCGCGGCTCCGAGCTCGGCCGTAGCCAGTCTCGTCCTGGCCACCCTGGTGTTCGTCGTGATCGCCAGGTTCCTCGCGGTGAGCCAGGGCACATCGCACACGGCACTCAAGGACCTCATCGGGACCGATGCCGAGGTGATCACGCCCATCCCGGCGAATGGCTTGGGTGAGGTGGCCTATGTGTGCCAGACGGGACGCGCCTCCATGCCCGCCCGCTCCGAGGCGGGCACGATGATCCCCAAGCACAGCATGGTCATCATCATGGAGGTTGTCGGCAACACCGCGCTCGTCCGTGAGACCATCGACGAGCAGTTGCGCAGCATGTCGCAGAAACCCACCGGCGAAGCCGGGACGGTGTAGAGGTTGTGGACCTAGCCGTTGCATAGCTTTCAGGAGGTGTCTTGCATGTTCGGACTGCCTGCGTGGGTCGTGGGGCTTAGCGCCGTGCTGGTGGTCGTCGTGCTGGCCTTCGTGAGCTGGGTGTTCAGTCGGTACCAGAAGGCCGGCCCCAACGAGGCCATCGTCGTCTTCGGGTTGGGGCGTCAGAAGATCGTGGTCGGCGGCGCCGTCTTCGTCATACCGGTCGTCAACGACGTCAAACGGATGAATCTGGAGATCATGACCCTCGACGTCACGACGCCGGAGGTCCCGACAGACCTCGGGGTCCCTGTCACGGTGGACGGGGTCGCCCAGGTCAAGATCGGCGAGAGCGATGAGATGGTCCGCACGGCCGCCGGTCAGTTGCTCAGCAAGTCCATGCAGGAGGTCCGGAACATCGCTCTGCAGACCCTCGAGGGCCACTTGCGCGCCATCCTCGGCACGATGACCGTCGAGGCCATCTACAAGCAGCGGGATGAGTTCGCCCAGCGTGTGCAGGAGGTGGCGGCCAACGACCTCGCCGGCATGGGCATGCGGATCGTCTCCTTCACCATCAAGGAGATCCGCGACAGCCACGGCTACCTCGAGGCCCTGGGGAAGAAGCGGATCGCGGAGGTCAAGCGAGACGCCATCATCGGCGAGCGAACCGCCGACAAGGAAGCTCGCGCCCAGGCCGCCACGCAGGACAAGGAAGCCCGTACGGCCGAAGCCGGGGCCGACGCCGACGCCAAGGCCGCCGAACGGGACCGCAACATCCGCGCCGCCCAGTACTCGGCCCAGGAACAGGAAGCCAAGGCGCAGGCCGACCTCGCCCACCCCTTGCAGACGGCCAAGACCGAGCAGCTGGTCGAGAAGGAGAAGGTGCAGGTCGAAGTCGTCAACAAGGAGATGCAGACCACGGTCCAGACCCGCGAGATCGAGCGCAAGGAGCGCGAGCTCGACGCGACCGTGCGGAAGCCGGCCGAGGCGGAGCAGTTCAAGATCCAGACCATGGCGGCGGCCGAACGTGAGCGCCGTATCCAGGAGGCCGAGGGTGAGGCGACCGCCACCGAGCGCCTCGGCGTCGGTCGCGCCGCGGCGACCAAGGTTGAGGGTCTCGCTCAGGCCGACGTCATCCAGGCCCAGGGTCTCGCCCAGGCCGAGGTCATCCGCCAGAAGGGCTTCGCCGAAGCCGAGGCCATGATGAAGAAGGCTCAGGCCTGGCAGAACTACAACGAGGCGGCCATCATTGAGAAGGTCATCGAGGTTCTGCCCTCGGTGGCCTCCGCGGTGGCTCAGCCGCTCGCGAAGACCGAGAAGATCGTCATGGTCAACGTTGGCGGCGGTGAAAGCGGCGGTGGCATCGGCGCCAGCCGCATCACCCAGGATATCGCCCACGTGATCAGCCAGCTCCCGCCGGTTGTCGAGGCTCTGAGCGGGATCGACTTCACGGACATGCTCAAGCGCCTGCCGGACATCAGCAAGAGGATCGCGCCGGCCCAGCCGGCTCCGGCCGAGCCGGCGCCCGCACCGTCGGCAAGCGGGCCTCCCGCCGCATCCTGAGCTGACGTAGACGTGACCAGTGGGGCAGACGCCCTTGCCGCAGCAGGCGTCTGCCCCTTCTGTCTTTCCGGCCACTGTCTCTGGTCGTTCTGTGTCGGCGGGTCTTCTGACCCGCGCCTCCAGACGCAACGGCCCGGCGGGTCGGAAGACCCGCCGGCACGGAACGACCCTGAGACTTCGATCCAGGCTCGTGTGTGGGAGACGGGGAGGTCACCTGCTCCGACACAGCGAATGCCCTCGGCCCGGCGACGCTCCCCTGGCTACGTCGCCCCTAGAGCTCCCGCATGATCGCGTTCATCAGCGACCTTCATCTCAGCGACCATACCTGCGGCCAGTTCCACCTGCCCAGGGAGGCGTTCACCGGCGTCTTCCGAGACCTCGGGGAGCACGCCCGGAGCGATGGACAGGACCACCTCAATCTGGTGCTGCTCGGCGACATCTTCGACCTGATCCACACGGAGTTCTGGCTGAACGTACCGGAGCGCTGCCAGCCGTGGGGCGAGCAGCCGTCGGAGGAGTGCACTCTGCGGGCCCTCCGCGCGGTCATTGAGGCCAACGACCACATCTTCGCTCTCTTCCGCGCTCTGCCTGAGCAGTTAGGCGGCGCGCCCCCAGTCACGCTGACGTACCTGCCCGGCAACCATGATCGGCTCTGCAATGTCTACCCCCGGGCCCGCCGGCTTGTCGCGGACGTGCTCGGCCTCCACCGCAAGGACTCCGAGGCGCCCTTCCCCACGCACTTCCTGGACAAGACCCACGAGGTCTTCGCGCGGCACGGACACGAGTTCGATCCGTGGAACTATGAGGGCAAGCCGCCGTACGATAGCGCCGAGCCCCTGGCGCCCGTCGGCGACCCCATCACGTCTCTGCTCCTCGCCAAGCTCCCGCGGCTCGTCAGGGAGTCGCTCCTCCTTTACCGCCAGCGCGACCCGGACGCCATCGACCTCGGGGAGATCAACCGCATCACCCACAACTTCCGCGCCATGTTCGACGTGCGCCCGTTTGCCGCGTTCGTCTCGTGGCTCTTCCACCAGGTCGAGGCCATCCGCGACCCGGCGGTCCGCGAGATCGTGCAGGGCTGCATCAACCAGACGGTGCGGGACTTCGTGGAGACCGACTACTTCGCCAAGTGGAAGAAGCGTCACCCCTACCACGGCTTCAAGCTGGGCGGAATGCTCTGGATACTCGAGAAGCTGCCCGTCCTCGCCCTGCGAAGCTGTCGCGGCCAGATCGGGCAGGTGGTGCACAGCCTGCGGTCGGCCGATCCCTACCGGCGGCACGCGCTGAGAGACATGCGGCGGCACGGAGTGCGTTACGTCGTCTACGGGCACACCCACATACCCGTCCAGACCCCGCTGCTCACTCAGGGCAACGGGCCTACGCGGCGCGAGAGCTTCTACTTCAACACCGGCACCTGGCGCCCCGATTACGACGAAACCATCGACTACGGCGGCTTCGTCGGCCGGAAGACCCTCACCTACACCATCATCTACGCCCCCACCAGCCCCGGCCGCCCGCCCACCGCCGAGGCCTGGACCGGCGTCCTCAAAGACCACCGCGTCTAGCGTCCTGACCTCCCTCCCGCGCTGTCTCGCCCCTCGGCTACCTCCCCGGCGCCGATGGGCGCACGATCACGGCCGCGCGCTCCCTCACTGCCCTCGCCACCTGTCGCCACGGCGCTCCGTCGGCCTTCGCCCCGTAGACGGTCAGCAGCGGTGCATCGGGCTCCGCGTACTTGCCCCCCGGCGGGATGACGATCGGCTCAGGGAACTGCTTCCGCGCGTCGGGGTGCTGGCCGCCGCCGGGGTCGCGCCAGAAGCTCACTTGGAGAGGGCTCCCCGGCCAGGCCTCGGCGCCGAAGACCCAGCCTACCTTCGCATCGCGCCATGCCCCCTGCCCGCCGGCGTGGTAGTTGGGTGCGCCCGGTGACGCCTCCTCATCGTCGGCCTCGGAGCCGCCGATTCGGGACAGCAGGTAGAAGAAGTAGCCCCTCAGTTCGAGCGGCCGGTCCCCCAGGTTCTCGAGGGAGACGAACCGCGCCTCGAAGTCGGCGCGGCCGGGGTACACAATGACCTGGTGGGTGACGCGGAACGGCACCGGGGCGCGCTCGCGCTCGGCCTGGCGCCCCGCGTCGTCAACCTTGGTGATCGTCTGGCCCTGGCTCGCCGCGGCCGTCAGCGTCAGCACCGTTCGCACAGGGCCCACCGATGCCTCCACCGCCTCAAAGCGGTCGGTCTGGACCCACTGATCCTGTCCCGGGTTCTGCCAGATCAGCGGGTTGTACCGGCCGAGGGTCACGCCGTCCACGATGATCTCGTCAATGATGTCTCCCGTCGGCTTGTCCTTGCGCAACTCGAGTCGCCCGTTGCTCAGCGTGAAGCCACCATCGACCTCCTTGAAGGTCGCAGGCGATGGCCGGATGCGACGCTCCTGCGGGATGGGGAGGACCGTCACAAACCACGTCTCCACCTCACGCGGAGCGAGGTGAGGCACGACGAACGAGAGCTCGCTGCTGTTCCTGAGGCGGCTCCGGTACGGGTCGATCTGAACCCACGGTAAGACCTCATTCGGGCCATCGAGGTACACCTGCGACCAGTCAATCCCCGCCCAGGGCAGCTTCGCGAGCTTCCCCAGGCGGATGACCACCGGCAGATCCCTCAGCATGTCGTCGCCAGGGTTCGCGATGGCAATCGGGATGGTGACCGAGCCCCTGGGCACGAACACCGTCCCGCGCCCCCCAGGTGTGTAGAAGGCCAGGTCCGCCCGGTTGTCACCGCGGCTCACCTCGCTCAGCTTGCGCTCCGGATCGACCTCGGCGACCACGAAGTGGCCGCCTGGTCGCCAGCTCCGCTCCTCCCGGACGGTCCTCCTCTCCCCCGCCTTTAGCCGCAACGTCTCCGTCGACGCTCGCCCGTCCACGGTCAACTGCAGGTCGACCTCCGCCGCCCGCCGTGCTCGGTTCGCCACCGTCGCCTCGAATCCCGTGCCGGTCTGTCGCAGACCCGAGACAGCCACGTCGTCCATTCCGCGTTCGTGCAAGTCGTAGGCGCGCCCGTTGACGCGCCGGGCCGTCTCGGTCAGGTCGGAGTAGGCCTCATCCTGCTCGTTGACCAGGCCGTAGTTGGTGTCTTCAGGGAAGGTGCTCGAGATGCCCAGGGCCGGCTCATCGACCCACATGAAGTAGTCGGATCCCACCATGAACGGCAGCGAGAGCACCATCGTCTGGAAGATTCCGTACGCCTGTGCCCGTTGCGCCTGGGTGTCGAAGCGTTGACCGGCGCCGTGCTTGCAGGGCAGGCCGCTATCCAGCGCGGGGAACGACCACTCGGTGATCATCAGCGGCCGCTTGGCCTGCTCGTAGTAGCTTGTGAACCGTTCGGCCAGCCCCGGCGCTTCCCCGGTCTCCAGGTCCACGTTCCCATAGTAGTTGAAGCTGACGATGTCGCAGTACTTGCCCGCGATGCCCCAGATGCCGGCCGGCGCGTCGCCCGCGAACCGGCACCCGATCACCAGGTGGCTCGGATCGTGCTTGCGGATGGCCGCTGTCGCCACGGCGAAGTAGCGGTCGGCGACCAGTCGCACGAAGTCGATCTTGACCTTCCGCAGCCGCTCCTTCCCCCCGTCTTCTAGCGCATTCCGCGCCAGTAGGTCGTCAAAAGACCGCATGTTCCCCCCCCACTCTTGGCAAAAATCCCCAATTCTACCGTAATGCTCCCGCAGGAAGTTCACTAAAGCCATCTTTGCGTGATGATCGGCTGGCTTCTTCATCGCCTCATCGAACAGCCCCCACTGCGCCCCCGTCTTCCCGTACCACTCAAGCTCGTTGTCCAGGAAGTAGCCGAACAGCCACGGGTCATCTCGGCGAGAGGCGCACAGGCTCCTTGCCAGCCGGTCGCAGAACACCGGCCACTTCGGGTGGAAGACGTTCGGGAAGCCCGTCCAGGTGGTCTTCGAGCAGATGTCGCTCACATCCGCGAAACTGGACCCAAAGGCCGCGAACTCCGTGTGCGCGAGGCCCCGGTAGTACGCCGCTCGGTCGCCGCCCGCGCCCAGCAGGTTGAAGTTCCACGCCTTCAGGCGGTCCGTGGCCGACTTGGCCCACGCCTCCGCCGTGCCGTACTGGCGCTCCATGTTCCGCCCGTAGGGCGCGTACCCCAGCTTCTCGCACCAATGCCCGCCGTACCGGCAGTGGTCGGTGCCAATGGCGTAGAACCGGCGTCCCTGCGGATCGACGACCCACCACACGCCCCCCATCTGTTTCACGTGAAACACGCCCCTGGTCGCGCCAATCATGGGCTGGGTCGTCAGCGCCTCGTAGGCCGGAGGCTTCGGCGGCGCCGGCGGTGTGGTCGGGTCGGCCCCCTCGGCTGCCACATCGTCAAACCAGCCCTTGAAGCCGCTCACGTGGAGCGCAGGCCGACCCGACTTCACCGCGGGCGCCGTGAACCGATAGGCGATCTTGTACAGGACCTTCCCGCTCGTGTCTGAAATGACCCCCACGATCTCCGCCTCGCTCAACTCGATTCTCAGCCGGTAGGGCGTGTTGTAGTCCCAGACCGGCTCGGCGGGCGTCTCCACGGCAGTACACTGCAGCTTGGTCTGCGACAGCCACTCGCCGTCGAGCATCTCCGCCAGCTCCACGTAGTGCCGGCCGGCGTTCGCGTCCGGAGCCTGCACCAGTGCCAGGTGCCAGAAGTTGCGGTCGTCGACATAGATCGAGATGCCGGCGATCTTCCAGCCATTCCCGACGCCCTCCGCGAGGCGGATGGTCGCCTCCGTCTCGAGCTTGCCGAACACAGGCCCTTCGCCCGAGACGGCGAACCCGTTCTGGGGCCCATCGAACTGGTAGGCGCCGTCGCGCACCTCCCAGGCCAGGGAGGTGGTCAGCCAGTTCGGCGCCCCTTCGCTTCCGGCCTCATAGCGGCTGAAGTCATCCCGGACATGCAGCGACTGGTCCACTTGGCCGGCAGGCAGGCCCGCGCGGAAGAGAACGGGAAGCATCATCGCGAACCATGTCGTTGAGCCCATCGGCGACCCTCCTCGGACGGTAACCCGGTTATTGCCCGCCCGGGGGTCTCTTCCCTCTCCTCGCCGACGGGCGGAAGGCGGACCGACCATGGCTCGGCAGCTACTCCTCGCGTTCATCACCCTCGCGGGGCTGTGCGCGTGCACGGTGAGCGGCTACTACGCTCTGCAGGACTGGCACGCCCTCAATGTCCACTACGCCCGGTTCGAGAGGCTGTGCAACAGCGCGGCCGACCTGCGGTCCATCGTCATCGCCGACGCCCAACAGAACGCTTTCCGCGTCAACGTCTTCGCCGACGGCACGTGGGTGCTACTCGGCGCGATCCTCGCCGCGGTCGGCGTCCATGGGCTCTGCGTCGTCGAGCGTGGGAGGCGGCGGACCTGATGCCGACGCCCGCACTCACCGCCCTACTCGCGGCCTGCTGCGCGATCGCCTCGGCCGACCCGCCCCTCGATCGGAGAGACAGGGCCATGTACACCGACCCCTCCCTGACCGTCAGCGACTTCATGCCGCGCCTCGAGGACGAATACTACCCGGCGGAGGAGCAGGCCGAAGCCGCCGGCCTCGCCATCCCGCGCATCGGCGAGCTTGCCGGAGACAGCGCCCTCATCGTGGCCGCCGACGGCTCGCCCGGCAGGCTGAACGTCGGAGAGGTAGCCGACGACTGGCGCCTCCTTGCCCTGACTGAGTCGCCCCTGGCTGCCGTCTTCGAGCGACGCTTCCGCCGCTGGGGGATTCTCGCGTACGTGGGCAAGCATGGCCCGGTGCTCACAGTCAGGCTCCCGGTGGGGCGGCTCGACCGGATCACGCCGGACGACCGGCGCTACCCCCAGGGCTACGAAGAGGCCATCCTGACCAGCCGGCCTGACCTCCTGGGGGAGAAGGTCCTGGGCCAGGGCGAACCCAGCTACGAGGCCGCGGCAGGGCTGCTGCCGGAGTTCATCGGCTACGTGCCGCTTTCGGGTCGGTCGGCGCCGAACAAAGTCGTCGTCGGTGAAGCGGGCTGCATCGGCGTCATCGACGCGGGGTACGGGCAGCAACGCGTCTCGTCCCCCCTCTTCGATCCGTCGGCCCTGACTGGCGGGCTGACGCCCACGAAGGCGAAGCGTGGCCTCCTCGGCGGCCATCTGCCAGGCATCCACTACGCCTTCTGGGATGCCGCGGCCAGAGACGGTTGGGAGGAGATCGCCTTCGCCCTCGGCGGCCAGCCCGAGACCGTGTACGTGGCGCTGATCCACCAGGGCGTCTGGCGCTGCTTCACACTCAGCCCCTTGCGCGAGCTCGACAGCCCCGGCCCCTTTTTCGAAGCACTCGCGACCTTCTGCGGCCAGTGGGAGCGGCAACTCAGCCAGGCAGTGCAGATCGACCTCCCGGAGCCTCGCCTGCGAGATGCCTCCCTCGCAGCGGTCGCGCGCGCCCTCACGACGCGGGTCGGCGACCGCCCCAAGTACGGCCTCGGCACCTACGCGGCCGATATTCACGACGCCTTCCCGCCGACCACCCTCTGGACAGCCAATGCCTGCCTCGAGTGGGGGCTACTGGACGAAGCCCGGCGCACCCTCACCTACTACCTGGAGCACTTCGTCAAGGACGACGGCGCCTTCGACTACTACGGCCCGGCGGTCTCCGAATACGGCCAGGTGCTCGACGTGATCGCCCGGTATGTTCGCTACACAGGCGAGATCGACTGGCTGCGGGCACATGCGGCCAAGGTGCAAGCCATCGCAGCCCACCTTCTCTCACTCCGCCTTGACTCGCTGAAGCAGCCCGGGAATGCGATCACCCGCGGCCTCCTCTACGGCTCGCCCGAAGCTGATACCCACAAGGAGACGGAGTACTACCTCTCCGGGAGCGCTTGGGCCTGGCGCGGCCTGCTGGAACTCGCGCGGGTGTTGCGCGATCATGCAGTGGGCGCGCCCTTCACGCCGCCGGGCGAGCTCGCGCGGGAGTGCGATGCCCTTCGGGAGGACATACTACGCGCAGCCAGAGCGTCGCTCGTCCCTGGCGATCCACCGTTCCTCCCGCCCTACCCCGGCGCAGCGACCCCGTTCCCGAGCATGACCGCCGACACGCTCGCCTCGTACACGAACTACCGCTACTGGCCCGAGCTGCTCTCGGCCGAGGCACTGGACGCCGACCTCGCCGACGCGGTCCTCGAGTACCGCCGCCGGAGGGGCGGCGAGCTGATGGCGACCACGCGGTTCGCGGACGGGCTCGACGATTGGCCCTTCGCTCACCAGGCGCGCGGCGTACTCGCAGCCGACCGAGTGGACCAGTACCTCCTTGGCCTCTACGGTCACCTGGCCGCTCACCAGATGCCGGGCACCTTCTGCGCCTACGAGGGGGTTCACATCCGGGGGACTGACCACCGCACCTACATGGCCGACTACTGCGTGCCCGCGCAGCTCACCGTGCCTCTGCTCGTGCGCTGGATGCTGGTCTATGAGGAGCGCGACAGCGACACCCTCTGGCTGTGCAAGGCCGTGCCGCGCCGCTGGTTCGCGCCCGGCCGCCACTTCAGGGTCCGCAACGCGCCCACGCGTTGGGGGCCGGTGAGCTTCCGCGTCAGCGCCTCGGACAGCGGGGTCGAGGTCGAGGTGGTGCCTCCTCCCCGCGCCCCCGAGCAACTGCTGGTGCGCGTGCGACGACCGGGCCACCGCGTCCCGAAGGGCGCCCAGCTCAATGGCCACGCCCTGGCGTTCGACTCAGCGACCGAGACCGTAACGATCCCTCATCCCGCGGGCTCGCCGCACTTGCGCGTGGCCTACGAATGACGTCTGCCGTTCCTGTCACCTGAGCCAGTTGCAGAAGTCCCGTAGGCCGGGCGTCTCGCCCGGCAAAGCCACTGGTGATGCGCTGTCGCCGGGCGAGACGCCCGGCCTACGCGACTTGTGAAACCACTGCCACGGCGGTATCGTGCCGCTGCGGCGGGCCTGGAGCTTGTGCCGCGAGGAGGCCATCGCGCGGCGAATCTGGAAGGGGGAGGTCGTCCCGGCGGCCGAGGTCATCGTCACCAACGTTCGCCACAAGCACGCCCTCGAACGGGCTGCGAGTGCGGTCGCCCTCTGCCGCCAAGCCGATGCGGAGGGTGCGACGGAGGAGATTCTGGCGGAGGAGATTCGGGCTGCACTTGCCGCGCTAGGCGAGATCACGGGCGATACCGCGACCGACGACGTGATCGACTGCATCTTCGACCGATTCTGCATCGGCAAGTAGGCTTCGTGATGAGCAAGCACTACGCGCGCGTCGTCGACATCCGCCACGCCTCCGATGCTCTCACCGAGATCACCAGCATCGGGGCGACGCCTGCGGCGGCGCGCTGGATGGCCGACGAAGCTGTTCTTCGCGCGATCCGCCTCGAGGCCGTCTCCGGCCGCGCCGCCAGCCTGCTGAAGCAGGAGGCCCTCGCGTTGGGGGCCGAGTGCGCGGTGGCGAAGTCCGTGGCCGCCTTCGATGACACCCCGCGGGCCGTGCTTCTCATCGCCACGCTCAAGCAGCACCGGATCCTTGCCCGGAAGCTGGCCGCCCAACCCTTCGGCCTGCGCCTGCTGACAGAGGAGGTCACCGCCGCGCTGGAGGCCCACGACCGCCGGACCGCGCGCCCCCTCGTCATCGGTCGCCGCGAGCTTCCCCTCGGCAGGCGTACTCTCGTCATGGGCATCATCAACACGACACCCGACTCGTTCAGCGGGGACGGCCTGGGCAGCAACGTGCAGGCTGCGGTGGATCAGGCGAAGCGCTTCGCGGACGAGGGAGCGGACATCCTCGACGTGGGGGGTCAGTCGACTCGCCCGGGCAGCGAAGAGGTGGCTGTCCAGGTCGAGATCGGGCGCGTGCTCCCGGTGATCGAGCGCGTGGCAGCCGAGATCGAGGTGCCCCTCTCCGTCGACACGAGCAGAGCCAGCGTCGCTGCCGCCGCGCTCGACGCGGGGGCCGGGATGATCAACGACGTGTACGCCCTGCGTGGGGAGGGAATGCTCGACTTGGCGGCCGAGCGCCAGGTGCCCGTGTGCCTCATGCACATGCTCGGTACGCCGCGGACCATGCAGCAGGCCCCGCACTACGAGGACGTCATCTCCGACACCTACCGCTTCCTGGCAGACCGTGTGGAGGCGTGCGTCGCGGCCAACATGCCCAGAGACGCCATCCTCGTCGACCCGGGCATCGGGTTCGGCAAGTCGGTGAATCACAACCTGGCAATCATGCGGAGGCTGCGGGAGTTCCGGTCCCTTGGCTGCCCCCTCCTCATCGGCACCTCCCGCAAGTCAACCATCGGCAAGGTTCTCGGCGACCTGCCGCCGGCGGATCGCCTCGAGGGCACGGCAGCCACGTGCGCCTGCGCCATCCTGAACGGCGCGGACCTCATCCGCGTGCACGACGTCAAGCAGATGGTCCGGGTGGCCCGGATGACGGACGCGATCGTTCACGGCGTCGCGGGGGAAGCGTAGTGGAACTACCAGGCGCCGGAGACCGACGCCCCCGAGGTCGCATCTGGGTCGAACCAGAGCGCCGCCTAGCTCAGGCTAGCGGCCGAGATCGCCCTTGGCCTTCTCGATCACGACGACGTTCGCCGCGCGCGGGCCCTTGCCCCGGCGATCGTCCTCGACATCGAACTCGACCTTGTCGCCCTCGGTCAGGCTGCGGTAGCCCTCGCCCTGGATCGAGGAGAAATGCACGAACACGTCCTGACCGCCCTCAACCTCGATGAAACCATACCCCTTCGCGTCATTGAACCATTTCACGGTACCTATCGGCATATACAGCTACTCCCTTGCCTTCCGGCGAGATCCGACCGGCTCGACGTACTGCGGTGGTCTCGCCGATGCACACCGGCACACCACAGACGACTCGAAGCCCAGTCGCTATACGGAGCATCTTGGCTGCCGGACCGATGTCCGCACATCCGGGATCGTTCCGCGCGCGAGAGTCTATCACGGTTTGGGTGATCGGTCAAGTCGTCAAAGGCCCGGAAATGCGCGGGAACCACGGGTCCCCGAAGGAGACGGGCATGACCTCCTGCGAGCGAATGATGCGGCTCGTCCGCGACGAACCCATTGACCGCCTCCCCGCCACGCCCATCTTCATGACGTGGATCTCGCGCCACATCGGCCACCCTTACCGCGACTATGTCACCGACTTCCGCGTCCTGGTCGAGGCCCAGTGCCGACTGGTGGGCGACTTCGGGATCGACAGCGTCTCGGTCATCTCCGACGCCTGGCGCGAGGCCGCCGACTGTGGCGCCGAGGTCGTCTTGTGGGAGGATGCCCCTCCCGCCTGCAAGACCCACCTCCTGGCGGAGAGAGCGGGACTCGCCGCACTCGCTCGGCCCGATCCGCTCGGCGGCGGTCGCATGACGGACCGCGTCCGCGCCGTGTCCGCCTTGAGCGAGCGCTTCCGTGGCCAGGTCCCGGTCATGGGTTGGGTCGAGGGCCCCATGGCCGAGGCCTGTTGCCTGCGCGGGATCAACGACATGATGCTCGATCTCGTCGATGACCCCTCCTTCGCCGCCGACCTCCTGGACTTCGCCACGCGCATGGCCATCGACTTCGCCCTCGCCCAAGTCGAGGCTGGCGCGGACATCATCGGCCTGGGCGACGCGGCTGCCTCCCTCTGCGGGCCGCGCTTCTACGAGGGCTTGGTGCTGCCCAGGGAGCAGCAGATCGTGCGTGCCGTCCACGACACCGGCGCCCTCGTCCGCCTGCACATCTGCGGAGACACGAATGGCATCCTGGGGCTCATGGCCCAGACCGGCGCCGAGATCATCGACCTCGACTACCCCGTGCGCCTAGACCGCGTCCGCCCCGAGATGGGCGACCGGCCCCTCATCGCCGGGAACTTCGATCCCGTTGGCGTCCTGCTCAACGGCACGCCCGAGGACGTGCTCAACGCCTGCCGGCGCTGCCACGAGGCCTTCGGGCCGAGGCACATCATTTGCGCCGGGTGCGAGGTGCCGCGCAACGCGTCCGAGCCGAACGTCAGAGCCATGTTCGAGTACGCGCGGACGACGGGGGCTGGGTAGACCGACGGCAGGTGCGTATCCCCGGGTCAGCGAACCGGGCCGGGAGACCGCACTCGGGAGGAGCCATCATGAGTCTGAAGCTGGGTTTCATCGGGACGGGCGGCATCGCTCAGCGCCATCTGAATGGCGCGAAGGCGCGTGAGGATGTCGAGATCATCGGCCACTTCGACGTGGCCCGCGAGCGCGCGGTGCAGGCGGCGGAGGGCTTCGGCGGCCAGGTCTTTGAGTCGGCCACGGACCTCTACGACCGGGGGAGGCCGGACGCCATCGTCATCTGCACGCCGCCCTTCGCGCACGGGGACATCGAGGAGGAAGCCTGCAAGCGCGGGATTCCCTTCTTCGTCGAGAAGCCGGTCGCGGTCAACATGGAGACGGCCCTGGGGGTGCTCGATGCCGTGGACAGGAGCGGGGTCATCACTCAGGTCGGCTACATGTTCCGTACCTCGGAGGCGCTGAAGCAGGTCCGCGACATGCTCTCGACCCGGCCGGTCGCCATAGTGCAAGCGCACTACTACATGCCCGGCCTGCCGGGGCCGTCCTGGTGGCCCAAGATGGAGCTTGGTGGCGGCCAGCTCATCGAGCAGGCCACGCACATGCTCGACCTCGGCCGCTTCCTCGCCGGCGAAGTTGCCACTGTCCTCGGCCTGACGGCCACCGTTCGCGACTGGACGGCTGTTCCACCCGACTACCAGCCCGAGGGCCTGCTGAAGTACAGCAAGGTGTTCGAGATTCCCGACACGACGGCGCTCGTCATGCAGTATGAGTCCGGCGCGCTGGGCACGCTGAGCTGCTCCCTGGTGCCCCAGGCCACCTGGGATGTGGGCTTCAAGGTCGTGGCCGATGGGCTGCTCGTCACCATCGAGGGCGCCAGCGCCCGCTGGGTCGGCGACGAGCAGGGCGAGGCTCAGCCGGGGCCCGATTGGGTGAACTACGTGCTCTACGAGTTCCTCGATGCGGTGAAGACGAACGGGAAGACGAGCGTGCCGTACATTGAGGGCGTCAAGAGCCTCGCGATCTCAGTGGCGGGGTATGAGTCGGTGAAACGCGCCGGGCCGGTGGCTATCAGGGAGCTACTGCCGGCCGGCCTGTGACCGGCCGCCTCCGCTTCTTGGGCCGCGAGCATCCCGCCTCGCCTGCCGGTCGGAGACCGACCGGCCTACGCGCAATACTGTTCACATAGGCGAACGCGCGCCGATATGTCGTAGCTGGGAGCGCGGACGCCCTCGTCCGCAATGCCGTCTGCCCCTAAGTGAGCAGTATTGGGCCTACGCGTGCGACGAGGGATGCTGGCGGTCCGTTTACTCCGCAAGCGCCTCCAGTATCCTCACCCGCGCCCGGTCCGCTGCCGTGCGGTCCTTTTCGGCGCTCCAGTTGATCAGCTTCACATCGTAACCTGCCCCGCAGACCTCGTCGATCACGCTCTGCAGCAGCTCCCGCGCCCTGGCCGCCTCTTTCTTCCGGCCCCTCTCCTCCATGTCAGCCGCGTGGTCGCGCAACATCCGCAGGTACTCGTAGTCCTCGAGGCCCTCACGGACCGCCTCGAAGTGCTTCCCATCGGTCACGCTGTTCGTGTCGAGGTAGACCGGCGTGAAGGAGGTCCGCGGTGCGCGCAGCTCGTTCCACGAGGTGCCCGCTCCCGCCGCATCGCCGTAGGCCCAGAAGCCGCTCCCGACCGCACCATACTTGAAGCAGTACCATTCCTGCAGCCGGTGGTAGTAGTACGGGTCATGCGTCTTCGCCGGCCCGCTGCACTGGTAGAACCACAGCCTCTTCCCCCGCTTCTGCAGGTCGGCGTAGAACTGCCGCGAGGCCTCCGAGCCACTCGCGAAGATCGCCAGGTTCGGGCAGAGGATGTCGCTCACGTCGAACACCGCCGGCGAGGCCGCAGCCTCGGGCTTCTCGTGAACCGGGTCCTCCCAGATCGCCACCTCGGGCTCGGCGGCCTTGATCGCCCTCGCCCATCGAATGATGATCTCCTCCTGCTCCTTCTGGCTCGGCTCATCGACCAGCAAGAGGAGGAGCTGACTCGGCTTGATCTCCAGCTCCTTCAGGTGTTCCACCCACGCATGCATCCAGTTGCCCACGCAATCGGGGAAGCGCGGGTCGTCCATGGCCACGCCGCCGATCGACGACGCCACGGCCAGGAACACCGCGTAGCTGGTCGCGTCCGCCCAGTCCGCCACCCAACCGTCGAACACGTTCCAGTCGAGGTTGCCGACGATGTTACCTTGCGCGTCGAAGCTCTGCGGCCAGGCGCAGTTCCCCGGCGCCCAGGGCGTGCCGACGTAGTGCTCTCTCATGTTCCGGATGGCCGCATCCACGTTGCCCGGCCCGAGGTCATACTGCGGCGGCGATGTGTAGTCCCACATCCCCAGCGTGCAGGTCAGCCTCTCCGGCATGCGCAGCGGGTAGACGCGCAACTTGAGCGGCACGACTGCGTCCGGCCGCTTGGCCGCTCCCGCGCGTCCGACGGCGAGAGCCACCGCGTACTCGCCTGGCTGCACGTCGGTTGAGTGGAAGGTGAGCCATACCTGGCGAGTCATCCCGGCCGGCACGGTGATCTCCCAACCTCGCCTGTCGAGCTTGGTCGCCAGGGGCAAGGCATCGGCCACCGGGATGCCCGACTGCGTCTCGATCCACTCCACCTGGTGCACAGCCAGGCACGCGGGTGTTGGCTCGCCGGGCAATCCAATGACCTCGAGGGTTACCTGCGCCTCCTTTTGCCCCATGCTGCTGAGGTTGATCACCTCCGAGCGATACTCATCCTGCATCATCGCCAGGGAGAGCTGCGGGGGCTTGGCGTCCTTGGGGGGAAGCTCCACTGGGTCCAGAATGTCCCAGCGGCACTTGTGCCAGACCGTGAACTCCGGCGCGCCGGACTCCCGCTTCACCCGCCCGCGCGCGGCGTAGATGCGCGCATGCAGGGGAGTCAGGGGATGGATCGCACGCCAGTTGGCGTCGAACGGCCCCAGCGGCCCGTTCGCCTCGGCGACTAGCCGGTCGGCCTCCTGCAGCGCCCAGGCCCGCGTCGCCTCCGGCACGCCCGGCTGCTTCGCCTCGGTCCGCAACGCCTCGATGTCGCGGACCAACCGCCGTCGCACCCCCGCCGTCACGCGTTCCTTGGCGATCATCTCGGTCGGATCGCCCACGGGTTGGCCCAGGCCGGCCTGCATCAGCTCCGGCTCGCCCTGGTACACCTCGATCTCGTCGCAGAACGCATACGACCCGGAGGGCGCCACGAGCAGCCGGAAGTACCGCCCATGGAGCCTGAGCTCGTCGGTCAGGAAGCGGTGCACCGTGTACCCCTCGGCTGGAGGCAGGCCCGACTTCGCCGACAGCGAGATGAGATCGGTGCCGCCGTACCACGTCTTGCCATCGCTGCTCACCAGGAGGTAGATGAGCGACGGCCACGCCACCTGCGCCACACCCGCGGCCGTGCTGTACGAGCACCCCTTGATCGGCTGATCGGTCCCCAGGTCAATGGTGATGTCTGCGTGGGTCACGCCTGACCACCCAACGCATCCGGGCTGCACCCAGAAGTACCCGTCGACGTACTTGCCGTCGGTGAGCTGCGTCGGGTCGCCGGGGTCGGTGCAGTAGGGGTAGTTGGGCGCAGGAGAGAGCGTGTACGGCTTGCCGAGGGCGAGGTTGGGGCCGGGAGCAGACGGGGGAGCTTGACCGCGCGCCACCGCGACCCATGCGACCGCCAGGATCCCAAGGGGCACTGCCGCCGCCGCTTTCACCGCCATCACCCTCTCTTCAGTTGTGGGTCAGGGACATGAGCGGACTCCCGTCCCTCGTGGACGATCCTACTTCCCGCCGAGGCGCACGCGGATCGTCTCCGCGTGCAGGGGCAGTCCCTCGGCTTCCGCCAAGGTCAGCACCGCCGGCGCCAGTGCCTCGAGGCCCGCCTTCGAGACCAGTTGGAAGGTCGGGCGCTTCACGAAGTCGTCGACGGACAGGCCGCTGAACATGCGCGCACACTGGCCGGTCGGCAGCACATGGTTCGTTCCGGAGGCGTAATCGCCCACGGGCACCGGCGCGTACGGCCCCAGGAAGATGGAGCCCGCGTGCCTCACCTTCGGCAGGACGTCCATCGGTTCCTCGGTGACCACCTCGAGGTGCTCCGCCGCGTACTCGTTGGTGAACTCGATGGCCTGCTCCATCGAGTCGGCGACCAGGATCGCTGAGTTGGCCTCCAAGGCGGACAGAACGATCTCCCGCCGCGGCACCGTCTCCAGCCGCTCGTTGATGGCGGCAGCCGTGGCCTGCGCCAGCTCCGCATCCGGTGTCACGAGCACGGCCGCAGCGTCCTTGTCGTGCTCAATCTGCGAGAGGAAGTCAACCGCCAGCCATTCCGGGTTGGCCGTGCCGTCCGCGAGAATGAGGACCTCGCTCGGACCCGCCGGCGAGTCGATGTCCACGGTCCCGAAGACGGCCATCTTGGCGGCGGTCACGTACTTGTTGCCCGGCCCGACGATCTTGTCGACCTTCGGCACCGTCGCCGTGCCGTACGCGAAGCTCGCCACACCCCACGGGCCACCGATCTTGAACACCGCGTCACAGCCAGCGATGTCGGCGGCGACCAGCGTCGCGGGGTTGGCAGCCATTCCGTCGCCCGGCGGCGTGCAGGCGTACACGTGCTTGACCCCCGCCACCTTCGCGGGCAGTATGGTCATCAGCACGCTCGACGGATACGTCGCCTCCCGCCCGGGAACGTAGCACCCAACCGCATCAAGCCGGCGCACCATGCGACCCGCCAGAACACCCGGCATAACCTCGATGGCCCACATCTCCCGCTCGAGCTGCGCCCGGTGGAACGTCTCGATGTTCCGCGCGGCAAACCGAAGCTGCTCGACAACCTCCGCCGACACGACCTCGTACGCCGCCTTGATCTCCTCTTCGGTCGCCCGCAGGTCGGCAGCCGAGATGTCGCCTTTCAGCTTGCGGTAGTGCTCGGTGGTGACTTCATCCCCCCGGTCGCGAATGGCGAGCACCGTGGCGCGCACCTCCGCGAAGATGGCGCTCACATCCTCCATCGATCGGAGGACAATGGCCCGGCGACGCTCTGGGGAGAGGTCGGACAGTCTCTCAACGCTGATCTCAGACATCTTCTGCCATCCCTCTCTCGGCGTTGGCTCGGTCGGAGCGGTTCGGACCGCCATCTCCGACGCAACGACATCGCGGCTGAGTCCCACAGTCGGTCCCTGGTCACGCCGGCCCCGCTTCCGGCCCCGGCTCCGCGAACGCCCCCGCCCGGCACATCTCGGCGGCCCGCCGCAGACGGCGCACGACGACGTCGCGCGGCAGGAGCTCTAGCAGGTGGAACAGGCTGGGGCCGACGGTCGTTCCCGTCACCGCCGCGCGGCACGGGTGGATGGCCTTCGCAGCGCCGGTGCCCAGCGTGTCGGCTACGCCGCGGACCGCCGTCTCGATGCCCTCCGCCGTCCACTTCTCGAGCGGCTCCAGGGCCTCTGCCACCTTCTCTAACGTCGCCGGCGTCGCCGGCTTCCGCAGCCACTTGTCCCGCGCCCGCTCCTCATGCTGGAAGCCCTCGGTGAAGAAGTACGCGGCCCAGCTCGTCAGGACCGACACGGTCCGCATCCGCTCGCGCATGATCTCAATCACGCGGCCGAGCCATTCCCGCCTCTCCGGCGTGAGGTCTGCCTCCATCAGCCCCGCCTTCACGAGCATCGGATGGGCCAGGGCGACGAGCTCCTCCAGCGGCGCGCGGTTGATATGCTGGCTATTGATCCACTCGCACTTGTCCAGGTCGAACACGCTGGGCGCCTTCCCGCAGCGATCGAGATCGAAGCGCTCGACGATCTCCTCCCGAGTGAGAATCTCCTCCTCGGTCCCTGTCGACCAACCCATCAGCGCCAGGAAGTTGACCATCGCCTGCGGCAGAATGCCTGTCTCCCGGTACTCCGACAGGTTGACGGCCCCGTGCCGCTTTGAGAGCTTCTTCCGGTCGAAGCCCATGAGCAGCCCGAGGTGCGCATATCGCGGTGGCGCGATCTCCAGCGCCTCCATGAGCTGCAGGTGCGGAATCGTGTTGGGCAGATGTTCCTCCGCGCGGATCACGTGCGTGATCCCCATGAGGTGATCATCGACCACCACCGCGAAGTGGTAGGTCGGGAACCCCGACGTCTTCCGGATGATGATGTCCCCGATGAGCGAGTTGTCGTACGGTACGTCGCCTCGGCAGAGGTCACGGATGACGGTCGTCCCGGCGTCCTTCATGCGGAACCGGAGGGCCGCCCTCCGTCCCTCCGCCTCAAACGTGGCCCGCTCGGCCTCGGTCAGCTTCCGGCAGCGATTGTCGTATCGCGGCGGGAGTCCTCTCGCCCGCATGGTCTCCCGCCGCTCCTCCAGTTCCTCCGGCGTGCAGTAGCAGGGGTACGCCCGGCCGTTGTCCAGCAGCTTCTGGAAGAACGGTTCATACACCCCCCCCGCCAGCCTCTCCGATTGGATGTACGGCTGGTGCGGCCCGCCGACGTCTGGGCCTTCGTCCCAGTCGATGCCCAGCCACCTGAGCCCCTCGTAGATGGCCTGGAGTGACTCCGCGGTCGAGCGGACCTCGTCCGTGTCCTCGATCCGCAGGATGAACGTGCCCTGGTGGTGGCGCGCAAAGAGCCAGTTGAACAGCGAAGTGTGGGCGTTCCCAACGTGAAGGCTCCCTGTCGGGGAGGGAGCGAACCGGACTCGTGGCGTGTCTGACATGGGTTGCCGAAGACCTTCCTGACCGTGGATGAGAGGTGACGCCGTCCCAGAAGTCGCGTAGGCCGGGCGTCTGGCCCGGCGAGCAGGGCAAAGGCATTGCCGGGCGAGACGCCCGGCCTACGCGACCTACGGAACCACCTGGCCTGTTACCCGCCAGTATGCCGGAGGGCCTGCCGGGTGTCAAGTCATCCCCCTCCGCGGTTACGTTCTTCCAGTTGTGTAAGCCGTTGCCTTGGCCGTTGCTGCGGCCGTCGTCGTGGGGCCAGGTGGCGGTTGGGGTGGTGCAGTTGTATGGGCTGTGGCCAGAGGTCGCGCGCGGCGAGCTCCAGGAGCCTGTCCGGCTGATCGCACCCAGGGCGCGAGCAGTCAGCCGTTTGGGTTGTGGGTTGTGGATGAGCCAAGGCGACATGCCCGTGGCGCATCCAACCCAGGACCCGGGTGAGTGCGCACCGCGGTACCATAGGCACGGGAACGCGGCGGAGGGGGGCGGCTCGGACCTTCACACGAGGGGGAATCACCGCGGCCCGCCGGAATGCCCGACGGGCCGTAGGGGGGCGGTCGCAGTTCGTTGGGCGACCCTACGGGGCCGCGTAGTACACGTTCCTAAGGTTGCCCTGGCTGCACTTCATGAACTTGGCGTGCCCGTCGCAGTAGGCGTAGTTGGCCCCCTCGTTGTGCCTGTAGTACCCGGCTGGCCACGAGACACCGGCGATGAAGTTCTGTGCCTCCCAGATGTTGTTGGGGCCCATCACGACGCAGTCGGAGTCACCGTACTCGACGAGTTCCGCGGGCCAGACGATCGCCGCCTCCTTGAGACCCTCTCCGGGCCAAGCGACCCCCCAGTAGCCGCGATCCCCCATACCACCGTCGTATGAGAACCAGTTCTTGCCGACCCCGGTCTGGGCCCTGAAGCAGCCCGGCTCGGGAGCACCGGTGAGGGTTCCCTTGTGGAAGATCACCCTACCGTTGTACGACGGGCAGACGAGTAGCTGCTCGTTCTTCATGTAGGGTTGGACCAGGGTGGTCCACCAGATACGGCCGACGGGCTCGCCCGGGGCCCCGACGCCGTAGGCCCACATGGGGACGCACCTCTCGTCATAGTCCGACGTGTACATCTTGGAGGCGAGGGCGATCTGCTTGAGGTTGGATAGGCAGCTCGTCTGTCGGGCCTTCTCCCTCGCCCTGGCGAAGACGGGGAAGAGGATCGCGGCGAGGATCGCGATGATGGCGATCACTACCAATAGCTCGATAAGCGTGAAGCCGCGTCTGGTCATATGCGATCACCTCCGACTCCGGTCTGATCGCGACACCTGAAGGCGTTCGGGCGGCCAGTACCGGACTCCTACGACACATGCTCCCATGTAGTTCTACATCCTGCGGACGTGAATGTCAACCTGGCACGTGCCCTCGGCGGGGTACGACCACAGAGAGTAGGTGAAGACAGGCGGTGTCGGTGACGCATCCTGGGAGCGCCGGCGAGGCCGCCGGCGCTCCCAGGATGCGCCAACGGCCTCCAGGACGACCATGCCGATCCGCGCCGCCGGTCCCCAGGTCAGTGGACACTCCCCGCGAGGCGTCGATCCCACTTACTCACGGGCATCAGCCCCCCTCCGCCCCTCGACCTCGGCCCCAGCAGGCCCACAGTGAGAAGGCCTCCAGCCGCCCCACAGCGAATGGCGGTGGCGAGAGGAGCGATCCACGATGCGCGTCCTGGCTGTTGGGGCTCACCCGGATGACCTCGAGATCTGGTGCGGCGGCACGCTGGCCAGATACGCCCAGCGCGGCGACGATGTCGTGATGTGCACCTGTACGAACGGCAACAAGGGGAGTTACGACACGCCGCCCGTCGAGCTGGCCGGGATCCGCCTCGGGGAAGCCCGCGCTGCCGCCGCGGTGATCGGGGCCGAGTGCATCCTGCTCGACCTGCCCGATGGCGGCATCCTGCGCACAGAGGAGCAGCGGGCACTGCTCACCGACGTCGTGCGCCGGGCGAGGCCGGACGTGGTCCTCACCCACCCTCCCAACGATTACATGTCCGACCACGTCAACGCCAGCCTTAACGTGTGGGACGCGACCTTCTGGGCCACGGCCCCCCTGTTGCTCACCGAGCACGAGGCCATCGAGCGTCCGCCCGCGCTGTACTACACGGATGCCGTCGCGGGCGTCGGCTCCGTCCCGACCGACTACGTGGACATCACCGACGTGTGGGACACGAAGGTGAGGATGGTCCTCTGTCACGAGAGCCAGCGCCGTTGGCTCGCCGAGCACGACAACATCGACTACGTGGAGTTCACCTCGGTGGTCGCCCGGTTCCGCGGCATTCAGTGCGGGGTACGCTACGCGGAGGCCTTCCGAGCCGACCCGACCTGGCCCAAGCTGCGCCCCGAGCGTCTGCTCCCATAGCCGACAACTCAGCCCTGAGACGAGGCATGAGCATGTTCCCGTCGCGCAAGGTGACCGTTGGCGTCATGGGATCGGCTAGTGGCGAGTTCCGCCCGGAGGTGGTCGAGAAGTGCCGCGAGGTCGGGCGGCAGATCGCCCGCCACGACTGCGTCATCATGACCGGCGCGTGCCCCGGCCTGCCGCATCACGCCGTGCTTGGCGTGAGGGACGAGGGTGGCCTCATCGTCGGCATTTCCCCGGCTCTCAGCCTCTACGAGCACGTCGAGTACTACCACTCACCGCACGCGGAGTACGATGTCATCATCTTCACTGGTAGTGGTCTCATGGGCCGCGAGGTCGCGGCCATCCGGAGCTGCGACATCGTTGTCATCGTCGGCGGCCGCAGCGGCACCCTCGGCGAGTTCGCGATCGCCTACGACGAGGGGAAGCTCATCGGCGCCCTGCTCGACACGCATGGCATCGCGGATCATGTCGATGAGCTGGTGGCCATGGTCAACAAGAAGACAGAGGCCGAGGTCATCATGGACGCCGACCCCACGGCCCTGATCGAGCGCTGCCTGAAGCGGCACTGGGAGAAGGTGGCCTCGGGCGCGTACTGCCACCCTCCTCGTCGCGACGGGTAGACGGCAGGTGACCGGGGACAGGAACGACAACTGCAGGTGACAGCGAACGCGTGACGACGCGCCGTGACGGCCAGCGCAGCGATCGGGGACGGCCCTCCGCCGCCGCACCGTCCCCTTCCCTCCTGGGCATTGGCGCACGCTCCCTCCTCGTCTCCGTCCTGCTCATCTTCGCGACCTACCTTGGCATCACCCGCACCGGCTTCATCCGCATCAACTGGGTGCCGTACGTCATCCCGCCGGTGCCCGCGATGCTCTTCCTGCTGTTGCTCCAGGGGCTGAACCTGATCCTGCGGCGGCTGGAGCCGGCCGTTCGCTTACCGGGGTTCCTCAAGCCCTTCTCGCGTGGCGAGCTGTTCCTCATCTACGCCGCCGTCTCGATCTCGCTTTCGATGGACCGCGGCGGGTACATCATCCACTACCTCCTCTTCGCCCAGTACTATGGCGACCCGGTCAACCGCTTCCAGGATCTCTTCGCCCAGTATCCGTCCTACTACGCGCCCCACGATCCCCTCATCATCGCCCGCTGGTTCGAGGGCGCTCCCACCGGCCACATTCCCTGGGCCGCCTGGTGGATCCCCCTCGCTTGGTGGTCGGCCTTTAGCCTCGTGCTCATGTTCGCCGTCATGTGTCTGGTCGCGCTTTTCCGGAGGCAGTGGGTCGAGAACGAGCGCTTGACCTTCCCGCTCCTCTTCCTCCCACTCGAGATCGCGGGCGGTGTCGGCAAGGAGTCCGTGACCCAGGGGTTCTTCCGCAACCCGGTCATGTGGATCGGGTTTGCTGCCGGCGCGATCTTTGACGGTGTCAACATCCTCCACGCCTTCTTCCCGAGCATCCCGGGCGTGCCGTGGGTCAAGCCGATCGATACCGGCATGACCGAGGGTCCCTGGCGGCACTTGCGACCGCTCTACATCAGCTTCGGCCTGGAGGTCTGGGGGCTGTCGTTCCTCGCCTCAGGCGAGGCGCTCTTCTCCGGCTGGTTCCTCTACCTGTTCATCAAGGTCGTCAAGGTCATCGGCCGCGAGGCGGGCTACCTCGACGCCGGCTTCCCGTACTACCAGGAGCTGAGCGCCGGGGCGTGCATTGCCTTCGTCGCCTACATGACCTGGATCGGTCGCGACCACCTGCGGGACATCGGGCGGGGCCTGGCCGGCCATCCTGTGCCCGGCGATGAAGGGGAGCCGTTCCCCGCACGCTTCCTGGGGCTCGGCCTCCTCGCCAGCACGGCGATCCTCACCGGCATGATGCTGTACGCGGGCCAGAACCTCGCCCTGCTGCTCATCTACTTCGTGTCGCTCTACATGTACGTTCTGCTCGCGGCCCGCGTGCGCGCCGAGATCGGCCCACCCGTCGCCTGGAACCACCCCTACGGGTTCGACCAGCAGACTCCCGTGCATGTCCTCGGCACCAAGGCCATCACCCACCTCGCCGGTCCGCGCGGTACGATCCTGTTCTATGGGCTCTTCTGGATCGGCCGCACCATCTTCGCGCACAGCGCGGCGCAGTACCAGATCGACGGGCTGCGGCTGGCCGACTACGGCCGCGTCAGCCGCCGCTCCATCGTCCTCCTGATGCTCTTCGCCTGCGCCGTGGGGCTGGGGCTGACGTGGTGGTACCACTTGGATGTGGGGTACCGCTTCGGACAGGGGCTGATCGGCGCCAAGGCCGGACGCGCCAGCGAGGCCTGGGCGTTCAGCTGGTCACGGGGCCAGTACAACCTGCTCGATCAGGCGCTGCACAACCCGCAGCCCCCGCGCACACCCGTGCTTGGCGCCTACGGCGTCGGCTTCCTCGCCGCAGGGCTGATGACCCTTGCCCGGGCCCGGTTCTCCGCCTTCCCCTTCCACCCTCTCGGCTTCATCCTGGCCACACTCTACGGCGACGCCACGCCGTACTGGTTCGCCTTCCTCTTCGCCTGGGTCGCCCAGCGCATCACCTTGCGCTACGGCGGGCTGCCTCTCTACCGGAAGGTCGTCCCGGCCTTCCTCGGCCTGGCCTTCGCCCACATCTTCATCGGCGGCATCCTTTGGCGCATCTTCATCAACTACTTCATCGATCCCACCATCTCGATTCGCTACTACCTGAACATCGGCGGGTAGACCCCTCCACCACCTCACCGCGCCGCCGACACGCAGGCGTACCCCACGAGGTTCTCCAGCATCCGGCGCCCGCTGCTGTCCAGCCGCGCGCCATCGTCGTTCAGCCACGCGTACTCGGGGATCAACTGGCACAGAACGATGCGTCCCTTCCCGTCGCGCAGCTCCACGAGGCCATAGTGTGGGCCGTTGCTTGCCGGCGTCGTCTTGTCCCACCCCTGCTTCGCGCCGGCCGACGCGAGCGGCTCCCAGCCCAACCCCAGGTCGTAGAACGCGCGGTACATCGACCCGCCGTGGACGGCCGCCAGCCTCTCGGCGTCGATCCGGTGCACCAGGGCCAGCGGTCCGCCGTCCGGCTTCAGTATCGCGCCGGGCTCATACGACGCATCTTGCTTCACCGGCGAGGGCAGCCAGCCGGCCGCCGCCGCATCGTCCCTGAAGCCCAGCACCACCCCGCCGGACTTCACCCACTCGGCAATCGCCCGCGCGTGCGGCCCCAGCGCAGCGGTCGCCACATCGAAGCCGCACACGAGCACGTCGGTGCCGCCGAGAAGCTCCGGCCGGAACTCGCCCACCTCGCGGCGGACGAATGGCAGGTAGAGCAACGTCAGGGCGCGCGTGGTCAGGTTACCCTCCGGCGCCAGGACCAGGAACCGCGGCTGCTTGAGCAGAGCCAGCAGCACCAACTCGCCGCGATCGGCCGTTTCCTCGCCGCACTTGACCTCATACGGCAGGCGCACCACCCCCGTCTGCCCTGACGCAATGGGCAATGCGACCTTCACCTCGGCCGGCGCTCCCCCGGCCGCGACCTCCGCCCGCGTTGCGCTGTCCCCAACCGCGACCTCCGCCTCTTGCGCGTCGCCCAGCAGGTTCGCGACGGCGAACGTGGCCTCCGGCGCAGCGCCCGACCCCACCACGAACAGGAACGGGTGCTCCACGCGCCGCACCGCGACCGGCGGCAGAGCCGTCGCGAGCAACGCCAGCGCATGCGGCATGTCGCGCATGTTGGTGAGGTTCGTTGAGCCGACGCCCTCCCGGTACACGTTCAGCGCGAGGTCCCGGTAGACCGGGTCGCCGGTGAAGCTCCAGGCGAGCGCGGCGCCATCGAGAACCAGTAGCTGCGGCTGCCCGGCGCCCTTCTGCTGTGGCGTCTCCTTGTAGCAGAAGCGCCCCGGCTCGGGCATCATCTCGCACTCGAGCCAGTCGCAAAGCCCGCAGATGGCCCAGCCCACTCGCTCATCACGAGTCTCGTCGTAGTACATGGTGAGCCCGCGCATGAGGATCCCCGCCATGAACGGCGTGCCGCCCTCGTACGCGGTCTGCTCGAAGATCGGCACCGACGACACCCCCCTCACCGGGTCCAGGTAGGCCAGCACCTCCTCTACCTTCTTCCTCGCCGCGTCCAGGAGGCTCCCGTCGGCTGTCGCCCGGTAGGCGCCCATGAGCGCGATCAGGTTCCACCCCGCATCTCGCTCGCCGCCGCCATAGGTGGATTGCAGGGCCACCCGCTTGGCGTAGTCCGCGGCCAGCTGCCCGCACTCAAGCGACCGTGTGTCGCCGGTCAGGAGCCAATGGTCGAACAGGCCCTCGGTCCAGTGGTGGCTGATGTTCGGCCCATGGTGGGTGTGAGTCTCCGAGTGATGGTGCGCGCCGCCCACCCAGTCCGGGTGCTCGTCGTCGGCGTGGATGAGGTCGACATCCCGGTAATGCAAGGCCGCCTGGCAGGCCCGGTAGAACAGCTCCGGGTCACCTGTGCGCAGGAACTGCCACAACAGCGCGTGCGCGTGGTCATACTCCGTGTTCGACCAGTACGTGAGCGCCTCGCCGAAGCCCCAGCCGAACTGCGTGTCGCCGAAGCTCTCGAACCCGAACGCGTGTTGGCTGGCGCGCTGTTCGGTGAGGCTCGAAATGACCTTCGAGGCCGCCGTCTCGTACTCCGGGAAGCGCAGGTCGTCTCGCTCCAGGAACGGCCCAAACACGCCCGTCGCGGCGATCCAGCCCGGCTGGAAGACGACGACCGGCGGCTGCTGGAACACGGCGTTCAGCTCCACGGACTGGTCGGTGGTCAGACCGCGCTCGGCGACCGCAGCCATGAACTCCCAAGTCTTCGCTTCACCGGGCGCGAGGGCGACGGGCGGGGCGCCCGGCGGCACGTCGAGCAGTAGCAGCCGGAAGCCCTTCTCATCACTGGCACATCCCGTGGGGAACTGCTGCCAGGGCCAGCGGAGAATGGCCAGGTCTTGGCGCGAGCTCTCGGCCAGCACCCACCCATCCCATCGGGCCTGTCGGGAGGCAACGCTGCCCGTACCAATCAACGCGTTCTCGCCTTCCTGGCAGAGCGTCCACCGTCCCTCTGCCGGCATGACGGAGCCATCCACGCCGATCTGCGAGGTCTTGGCCATGCCGTGGATCGACATGGCGAGCTGCCGGACCTTGAGGCCGCCCTTCTGGCCGCCAACCTCGAGTGTAAACCGCTGGTAGTAGATGCCTACCGGAAGGCCCTGGTAGCTCCACGACGCCAGCTCTCCTCGCGCGACTGCACGGCCATCGTCGTTCAGGAAGGCCATTGCGGCTCGGCTCTCCGAGCGCGCACCCTTCTCCTGCGGTCCTGGCTCGCCAGTGCGCACCCCCTTGAGGGCATGCTCCTCCGCCCCTGTGGACGCCACCAGGGTGAACGTACTCTGGGGCGGCAACTGCTCCGACCCCGGCGCATCCAGTGAGGGCTCCGATGCTCCTGTGACGGCGGCTCCGTACTGCAGTTCGTAGATTGCATCGTCCTTCGTGAGCGGCACGACGAGGTCCAGCAGCACCCACTTGGCGCTCCCATCCGGCCACCGGGCCGTCACTTGCGCCTCCAGCGGCATGGCCTTCCCGTCGGCCCCAGTCAGCGCGATCTGCGTGGCCTTGGTCAGCGCGCCCTGCGGCAGCGGAACCCCCCACCGCACCGGCCACGCCGACAGCGCCACGCCGGAGGGGTTCCTCAGTGTGAGAGCCACCTTGCCGCTCGGCGGCGCCGGCGGCGCGGTCGGTCGGAGCTTCTCCCGTCGCAGGACCAGCCTCGGGGGGAACTCCACCGGCGGAGGCTGGTCGCCGCAATCCCAGATCAGCTCCAACCTCGCCCAGAAGACATCCGTGGCGAACGGCCCCCCCGTGTCCTGCTCGTCGCGCACGCGGAGGGTAAGCTTCACCTCCGCCTTCTTCCCGACGAACTCGCTGATGTCCAAGTCGTAGAAGCGCCCCCCCGCCGTCGTCGGATTGCGTCCGAGCACATCCTGCGACCACGCCACCACGTCGTCCAGTAGAACTTGCGCGAACCGCACCTCCTCCCTCCAATCGGACACCCGCTCCTTCACTGCATCCCGGAAGTACACTGCTTGCTGCTTGTCGCCCACGTAGTCGTCGGTCAGGTAGAAGCGCAGGACCACCGCTCGCTTCGGGTTCTTCGGCAGGTCCACCCGCCGGGAGACGCTGGCGGACTCTCCGGCCTTCGCCGGGCCGTCCGCGTGCGACATCGTGAGGACTCCCCGCCGATCGAACCGGATCGAGAACGCTCCTCGCGCCTCACGGTCCCACGCGTCGGTGCCCAGGGCAAGGTCCATCCGCTCGACGGCCCGGGTCGGCTCTGCGAACATGAGCAGCGCCACCCCTGCTGCTATCGTGCACGGCATCGCTCTCCTGCACCTCGTGCGGGCGTTGGCGTCGCCGAGCACTTCGGCGGCGCCAGGACCCTCCCCTTTGCGTGCGGCACAGAGTAAACCTTGGCGCGACCTACTACGTCTAATAGCAGTAGAGACAGGATGCTGGAGGAGGAGTCCGATGAGATCATTGACGGCCCTGATCATCGTCCCGCTGCTCTTGGCGCTGATCGGAGCAGCGTGGGCCGGAGACGAAGAGCCGGCCGCTCGCATCTCCCTGGAGGTGAAGGACGCCGACGTGCAGACGGTGCTCATGCAGATCGCCCAACAGGCTGGCCTCAACCTGTCCGTGAACCAGGATGTGCGCGGCCGCGTTACGGTGACACTGAAGGACCTACCCGCTGAGGAGGCGCTGAGGACGGTGGCCTCGGCCGTGGGTGCGCGCGTGCTGAAGGACGGCGACGTCTATGTGGTTGACCTCAAGCCGCTTCCGCCTCAGCGTCAGCCGGCATCCGCCGGGCAGAGCTCCCAGGTCGGTGCGGTTGTCGTCGGCCCCGCTGGGAAGGCGGACGCAACCTCCGGGCAGACATCCATCGGCAATGAGGAGATCATTCGGGTGATTCAGCTGAAGTACGCTGACCCAGCCATGATCGCCCTGGCCTTTGGCGGCAGCGTCATCGGCGGCTACGCCAGCGGCTTCGGTGGGTCTGGCGGCTTCGGCGGCCGCGGCGGCGGCAACCGCGGCGGCTACGGCTCTGCTGGCGGCTATGGTGGCTACAGCGGGCTCGGCGGCGGCTTTGGTGGTGCCAGTGGCTCCGGCGGCTACGGCGGGTCCGCGGGCGGCTTTGGTGGATATGGTGGCGGTGGTGCGCGAACTGGGTTCGATGGCTTCTAGGCGGCTGGCCATTCCGGAGGGCAGTCGCTACCCTCCGGCGGCCCGTCCAGGGCAACGCGAGGAGTCCCCTCCACCGGGGGCTCCTGGCAGGCTTACTCCCCGATCCGTCTTGCGTCAGCCGGGCCTCTTGACCGCGACCCAGCCTCGCGAACAGGCCTTCCTTCCCCCTCCGTGAAAGCAGGACTCTCCTGCTGCCAGGGCGAATCTGTGATCTTGACCTCGAGCCCCTTCCTGGGCCGGGTGGCACGGGCAAAGGCCTGCGGCGATCCATGGTGTGGGTGTGGTATGACAGGGGAGGAGTCGCACCGATCACCGCGGGGGCGCGCCGCTCGGGCCCTGGGTCCGATGCCGTGTCCTGGCGTCAGCTTGAGGCCCGTTCCGCGCGGACAGCAGAGGGAACCACCCCGATGAAGCTTCGGATCGCTGCCTTCGCCGCAGTTGCTGCTCTGCCGCTCGCTCTCTCCGGCTGCCTCCAGGGACGGGGGCCCGCCGGCGACGCCGGCAACCAGGCCGACCAGAGAAGGACCTTGGCCCCGATCCAGGTCCGGGCGGGCCAGGCCTATCTCGCCGCCGACCGACCCAACGATGCGTTCGTCTGTTTCCGTCGCGCCACGCAGGTCGACTCGCAGAACTACGAGGCCCAGCTCGGCCTGGCCCAGGCCTCCACGAAGATCGGCGCCACCAGAGCCGGTCTGGACGCGGCTGAGGCGGCGACCAAGCTCAAGCCCAACGAAGCCGCTCCGCTCCTGGTCGCCGGTCAGCTCAGCCTCGCCTCGCAGCGGCCGGCTGAGGCCGAGAAGTACTTCCGGGAGGCCCTCCGCCTGAACCCGAGCTTTGCCGCCGCCTGGCGGGACCTCGGCGAGACGAAGCTCGTGCAGAAGTCCATCAAGGAGTCCATGGCCGCCCTCGAGCGGGCCCGGGCCCTCTCTCCCCAGGACGCCGAGATCCACGCCAAGCTCGGCGCCGTCTACGCCGCCGCTGCTCGGTACGGCGAGGCGGTCGCCGAGTACCGCGCCGCGGTGAAGCTCGACACCAGGACGGCTGTCTACCCCCGCAGCCTCGCGTGGCTGCTGATCCAGCAGGGCCGGAACCTGGACGAGGCGCGCGCGATGGCCAAGAGGGCCGATGGCCTCGAGCGCGGCGATGGCGACGCCCTGATCGCCGCTGCCGTCGCCCTCCTCCGCCAGGGCAACGTCGGGGATGCCTGGAACGAACTCCGCGATGACCTGAGCAAGGTGGACAACAACGGCGACCTGTACATCTACTTCGCCGAGGCCTGCGCCGCCCGCGGCAAGCAGGGCGACTACGAGAACGCCGTTCGCGCCCTCGAGACGGTTCGGGGGATGGGCCTGCCCCATCGGAGAGTGACGCAGGAGCAGGTCGAGAAGCTCATCGAGCGGATCAAGGCCGGGCTGGACCGGCAGCGGGCCCGCATCCAGGGCACCTCATGATCGCCCCGCCGGCCTGACCGCACCACGCGGAGGGAACGTCGATGAAGCGGCGCCGTGGTCTGCGGCCAACCATCATGCTGCTCGTGAAGCGGGTCATCATCCTGGCGGCGTTGATCGTTGCGGGCCACTTCGCCTACCGTCAGCTTCTCGCACGGCGACCTCCCCTCCCCGACCGCGGCGCCGAGTGGGTTGCCCAGAACTACCTGACAGCCCTCCAGCAGCAGGAGTACCCCTCCGCCTACGCTCTCGCTACCTCCGACGCCCAGACCAGGACCACGCCGTCGCAGATGGCCGAGACGTGCAAGGAGGTCTATGCTGCCATCGACAACTGGACCATAGCGATGCCGAAGTACCTGCCCACCCATCTCTCCGCCTCGGTGCCCGTGACCCTCTACTACCGTGCGGCCTGGGCTCCCGACGATGCCCGCCAGATCCGGGGCAGCCTCGACTTCAAGAATGAAGACGGCGAGTGGCGCCTCGCCGTCGCCTTGCCCTTCATTACCGCCATTCAGAAGCAGCGCGACGAGCAGCACATGGGCGGCCGGTAGCGACGGCTTTCACCACGAGGACACGAAGACACGAAGAACGACAATGGCTCTGACAGGAACAGGGGCCGACCTACGCCGGGTCAGCCCTTGTTCCTGTCAGAGCCGTGCTTCGTGTGTCTTTGTGTCTTCGTGTCTTCGTGGTGAAAGGCGTTGACGTAGCCTTGCCGTTAGCACGCGCACCGGCCCACTGAGGCGCACCAGCGCCCGCGCTGCGTGGTACGCCACCGGGTTCACGCGCCCCCGGTAGTGCTTCTCGTAGTACCGGAGCAGGCTGTGGTGTGACTCGGCGATCATCTGCGGACGCACCTGGCCCGTCGCGGCCCCCCCGTGGTGAATCATCGATGCGTCCGGTGTGAACCACACCTCCCACCCCGCATCCCATAGCCGCCGGCACAAGTCGACATCGTTGAAGAAGATCGGGTAGCCCTCGTCAAACCGGCCCACCTCCTCGAGCGCCGCTGCCCGCAGGAGCAGAGCCGACGCCATGGGCTGGTCGACGGTCATCTCCGTGTCGTAGCTCCACCAGCTCATCCGGTACTTCCCGAACCGTCGGCTGCGCGGGAGCAGCTGGCTCAGGCAAAGGGTCTCGTAGAGGACCACGTCAGGGCCAGGGAAGCTCCGACAAGAGAGTTGAAGGGACCCGTCAGGGTTGACGAGCTTCGGGGCGATGGCACCCGCGCGCGGATGTCGGTCAGCCGCCGCGAGCAGCTCCTCCAGCGCTCCCTCCAGCACCACGATGTCCGGGTTCAGAAGCAGCTTCAGCTCGCCGCGCGCACGCTCGAGCGCCTGGTTGTTGCCGCGAGCGTACTTCAGGTTCTCATCGTTCGCGATGAGCGTCACCGCCGGGAACTCCTGCCGGACCATCGCCGCACTGCCGTCGGCCGAGGCGTTGTCGACGACGATGACCTCGGGCGCGAGCTCGCGGGCGGTGTCCGCGATCGACCGCAAGCACTCTCGCAGGTGGTCCCGCGTGTTCCAGTTGACGATGCAGATGGAGAGCCGGCCAGGCGCGGGCGCAGGCAGGTCGTTGGGTCGCCGCGATGGGTCGTAGACCGGCGGCGGGAGGTCCTCAGCCGTCGGCTGGCCCGTCCCACCCATCACCCATCCTCCCTCGCCATCGCCCGCCGCCGGGCGCGGAGGGCCCAGTGCAGCCGCTCCGCGACCGCCAGGCCCACCAGCCCTCCCAGCAGGCCGATGGCCGCCACGGTTGCCGCGATCTCCAGAGCCGCCGAGCTGGGCAGGCCGCCCGGACCGTGGAAAAGCACCGACCACGCCACCACCACACCCACAATGGTCGCGGGCATGGCGCCCGCAGCTCCTGCTCCGGTCAGCGATAGCTTCCACCACAACCCCTCCGACGACCGCCGCGCGTAGCCCAGCGCCACGCCGAATAGGGCGAGCAGCACACCCACCACCGCCCCCATGCCCGTCACGATTGCCCATTCCACGCTGCCAGTGTCCGCCATCTCCAGGATGAGGACCGGATTAGGCACGACCCCTGCCAGCCCCGCAGCCAGACCCCACCGCCCGGCCGCGGGCCACATGGGCAGAACGCGGTCGGCCGCTGTGCCCGCCAGGCCTCCCAGGCCCGCGTACCAGAGGATGACGCCCCCGATCCACAGCGGCTGCAGGTCATGCGCACCGAACACGAAATACACCACGCCGGCCATCCCCGCCGATCCGATGGCCCCCGCGAGCAGGGTGGCGATGGGCGTCGTCCACGGGAGCGGCACATCGCGCGGGCTGAGGACTGCCTCCGTCGCCAGGGGGGGTGGCGGCAGACCGACCACCGGTAGGGGTGGTAGCGGAGGCGTGGTCGGTCTGTCCGTCTCGGACATCATGGCCTCACCTGCTCCCCCACCCGTCTACGAGCACGCGTCGCCCGGTGCAGCCGCTCCGCCAGAGCAAGCCCGATCAGCCCGCCGCACAGGCCCAGCACTCCTGCTAGCACCACGATCTGGACCGGCACTGGCCCTGGCAAGCTCGTGGGCCCGCCCATGAAGGCCTGCACTGCCACGCCGGCTCCCACGAGGCCGCCCGGAAGCGCCGCCATCACCAGCGCTCCCGCCAGCGGCAGCCTCCACCAGAGCCCCTCCGAGGAACGCCGGGCCAGCCCCAGGCCCGCGCCCAGTACCGCAAAGAGAGCGCCTGCCACAAGGCAAATCAGCAGCACGACCCCCCATGGTGGGCTGCCCGACTCCACCAGGGCGAGCGCGAGGATGGCTGGATTGGGCACCGCCGCCGCACCCATCCCCAGGGCCCAGCGCCCGGGCGCCGACCAGCGTGGCGCGAGGCGGTCCACGGCCGCCGCCCCTGCCCCAATGACCCCCGTCCACCACAACAGCACGGATCCGTCCAGGACCGCATCCACCCCCGGAGCGCGTGTCGTCACGTGCGTGTAGTGCAGTGATGCCGCGAGCAGCGCTCCACCTACCACACCTGCCCCCAGCGTCGCCAGGGGTGTCGTCCACGGAAGGGGCACATCCCGCACGCCGACAACAGCCTCCGTCGCCAGGGGCGGTGGAGGCAGGCCGACCCCAGGCCGGGATGGCGGTCCGGGCGGCACACCCGGCGACTCCTCTGGCATCAGAATCCACCTCCCCAGCAAGACGTGTCAGACATGATCTCCGACATCTGGAATCGTGCCTGACCCGTTCCTCAGCGCATTCGCTCACTCGTCGGGCATGTCCTGCCGCTCCCCGTCGGCGCGACGGCGCCGCCGGCCCTCACTCGAAGCTACCGTGCCTGCGTCCCAGCTCCAGCATGTGTTGGTACTGCGCCAACGACACATTCTCGGGGATGCTGTGGTCGGAGGAGAAGATGTAGCCGCCGCCCTGCTTCGCCATCGTCACCTTCTCGCCGATCTCCTTCTCCAGTACGGACGGGTCCGGGTGGGCGATGGCGCGCACGTCGATCCCACCCCACAGCGTGAGAACGCTCCCGAAGTCGCGCTTGAGGGCGAAGAGGTCCATCCCCGCTTTGACCTCCAGCGGGTTGAGCACGTCGAAGCCGGCCTCGATGTACAGCGGCACCAACTCCATGTTCTGGCCGCAGGTGTGCAGCATGACCTTCATCCCCCGCGCGTGGCAGACGTCGCAGAAGCGCTGCTGACAGGGCATGATGACCTCGCGGTAGGTCCGCGGCGAGAAGAACGGTCGGCCCTTGTAGCCCATGTCCTCCGTCACGAACGCCGCCGCGAACTCGAAGCCATGCCCCAGCAGGTAGTCCAGCCCCTCGATGGCCATGTCGGCGGTTGACATGCACATCTCACGCGCCCAATCCGGGTCCGCGGCCAGTGCCAGCAGGATGCCCTCGGTACCCATCAGGTACTTGAACTTCTCGAAGCCGAGACAGCAGCACGCGTACACCTGGAACAGCTCGCGGTGTGCCTCGTATGCCGACTTGGCGGAGGCCAGGTCCACGCGCGTCTCGTTCCAGGTCATCCGAGGCCGGAGTGCCTCCCACGAGGCGCGATCGGTCAGCGGGAAGTCCCACCACAGGGGGGTCGAGTCGTGCCCCTTGAAGCTCTTCGACAGCACGCCGTTGTTCGTGCGCGTGATGACCCACTCGTCCGTCTCCTCCACCGCTTCCGCGGGAAGCTGTAGGCTCCAGTCATAGCCCGTGTGATGGGCCGGGTCGAGTCCGAAGTGGGCGCTGAGGTCGGCGCCCTCCGGCAACCCCTCGCGATGCCACCGGGCGACCGTGGCGCCCCAGTAGCTTTCCCAGAAGGGCACCCGATCTGCTTCGCCATGCTCCAGCGCCACCATGATGCGCTCTCTGCTCGTCATGTCAGACCTCGTAAGACCATGTGCTTCAAGAGCCTCGTCCCAGCTTCGCCCTCCCCCGCGCCCCCTCGTGTCTCGTTGCGCAAATCCGTTGCCACTGGAGGGGCGACATGCGATCCCCCCTCGGTCGCGGCGGCGATCACCAGCCCAACGACCCCTGCAATGAGGAGCGTGCTCCACGGAAGCGGCACATCGCGCGCGCCCACAACGGCCTCCGTCGCGAGCGGCGGAGGAGGCAGGGCGACCTCCTCCCTCGGAGGGAGCGGAGGAGTGGCTGGCCGGTCTCCTTCAGGCATCATCACTTCACCTGCCCCCGGCGCTGCGCGCGCCACAGCCGCTCCGCCAGCGCGAGGCCCACCAACCCTCCCAGCACCGCCAGACTCGCTGCCACGGCCGCGATCTCGAGGACCACCGAACTGGGGAAGCCGCTCGGCCCCCCTCCCGCGATCTGGACAACCAGCCCCACACCCGCATAGACGGCTGCCATGGCACTCCCGGCCCCCGCCCCCGTGAGCGGCAGCTTCCACCATAGGCCCTCCGGCGACCGTCGCGCGAAGCCGAGCGCCGCCCCGAAGAGCGCCAGGAGGACGCCTGCCCCGGCTCCCCACATCCCCACGATCCACCACTCCACGCGGCCCCAAACCGCCATGCTGAGAATGAGGATCGGATTGGGCAGAAGCCCCGCCACCGCCCACCCGAGCGCCCACCGTCCCGCTGCAGGCCAGCTCGCAAGCAGATGGTCGGCCGTTGCCCCCGTCAGGCCCCCGAGGGCCGTGAACCAGACCAACCCGCCCCCTATCCAGAACGTGTCCTCGTCGGTCCAGGGAGCCCCAAGCACCAAGTGCGTCGCGCCGACCATCGCCGCCGACCCGACGACCCCCGCCAACAGCGTCGCCAGCGGCGTCGTCCACGGAAGCGGCACATCGCGCGCCCGGACGACGAGCTCCGTGGCGAGCGGAGGAGGAGGTGGGGCGACCTCCTCCTTCGGAGGGAGCGGAGGAGCGCCTGGCCGGTCTCCTTCAGGCATCATCACTTCACCCGCCCCACGCGCTGCATCCCCGTCAAGCCGTCCTCCGCAGCCGCACCGCGAGCGTTCGCCATGCCGATTCGAGCATGATCCGCGCGCTCATCTTCGAGCGCCCGCTCTTCCGCACGCGGTAGATGATCGGCGCCTCCCCGATCCGCGCGCCTGCCCGCTCACACCGCCAGAGAGCCTCGGTGAGGAAGACGTACCCCTCGGGGCCTGGTTGGAGAAGCCCCGCCTTCCGGATCACCTCAGTCCGGTACGCGCGGAAGCCGCTTGTGCAGTCGCAGGGCGCCAACCCGAGAACCAGCCGCACGTACGCGTTCGCGAGGCGGCTCAGGGCCCGTCGGGAGGCCCCGAGACCCTCGAACCCGGCGCCAGCAACGTATCGCGAGCCGACGACGACATCGCACTCACCCAGCATCTCCAGCATCGCAGGAATGGCCGCGGGGTCATGCGAGAGGTCGGCATCGAGGGTGACCACGACCTCGGCGCCCTCGTTCAGGGCGAGCTGCATCCCCGCCTGATGGGCGGAGGCATACCCGAGCTTCGCGGGCCGTGCGATGAGGTGCACGCGGTCATCCGTCGCGGTCAGTTCCCGCACGGCCTCACCCGTGCCGTCGGGGGAGTTGTCGTCCACCACCACCAGGTGCGCCTCCGCCAGGACCTCGCGCAGCCGCCGGTGAAGCTCCTGCACGTTCTCCCGTTCGTTGTACGTGGCTGTCACGACGTAGACTGGGCTGGGATCACTCATGACGTCCATGCCTGGGGGCAGACCGAGCGGTCGCCCTGTGGGTCCCTTCCCCGCACTCCGCGGTCACTGTGTGCTCTTGGCCTCCACGATCGCGTCGGCCACCTCGCGGACGGCCCCGCTTCCCCCGCCGGCCTCAGTCACCCAGTCCGCCTGCTGCCTCACCAACGCCACGGCATCCGCGGGCGCCATGGTCAGGCCGACCTCCGCCATCGCGGGTAGATCGGCCGGCTCGTCACCCATGTACGCGGCCTCCTCCCTGGTGACCCCATACTCGCTCAGCAGCTCCCTCACCGCCTTGCCCTTGTCCTCGACCCCCTGCCGGCACGCCTCCACCGCCAGCTTCCTCGCCCGCAGCGTGGTCGCCACGGACTCGTCGCCACTCAGGAACGCTACCGTCATGCCTGCGCGCTGCAGGTTCGTCACGCCCTGCCCGTCCCGGATGTGGAACCGCTTCAGCGGCCCCTCACCCAGGCCGTAGTACAGGTATCCGTCCGTCTGCACGCCATCGACGTCCAGGATGAGCAGCTTCACCCGTCTTAGACGGTCCCTGGTCACTGCCAACCTATTCCGCCTCCCTCACCGTCGCCGTGTCGTTCCTGTCCCCCTGCCGTCACCCTGCCGTTCCCCTGACCCCTGACCGCCGTTCCTCCGCCTGCCGTATCCCCTCCCGGTCGTAGACCAGGCTCAGCGGCACACCATCCGCGGTAGTGGCCGCGTACACGGGCGTCGCGAAGGCCATCAGCGCCCGGGACGCGGGGCTGAGCTCGCTGGCCTTGTTCTGGATGATCGCCCAGGCCGCCGTCGGCGGCGGCCACCCGCTCGACGTGACCCGCGCGTTCGGGTACATGGGCGCCAGGTACTGGCGGATGATCCACTCACACCCGGGCAGGTCCACCCAGACTTCGTCGCTCGGCTTCATCCGGGCCGCCACGTAGTTCGTCGCCGCCAGGTAGCTCTCCCCCCAGTAGGTGGCTTCCATCCCCGCCGCGACGGCCCCTCGTGTGCCGCCGATGAGCACGTTGTAGTACGAAAGCTGGTAGGGGTGCGACAGGCCAACTGCCCGCACCGCAGGCAACAGGGCGACGACGGCCAGCCCGATCCGCAAGCGGCGCGGTGTCAGCAGCGTGCCCTTGCTTGAGGCGGTCACGCGGCCTGCCGCCCCGATCAGGGCGTGCAGCCCGATAGCCGCCAGCGAAACCGCGAACGGGAAGAGGGGCAGGAACAGCCTCACTCCCCCGTATTTCGGCGCGCTCGGCAGGGAGTTGAGCCCGATGTTGACCAGCGCCCCCACCAGTATAAGCACGCACTGCGACCGCCGCCACTCGGCCCGGCCATTCCCGGCCGCCACGCCGCGCTCCGCCACCCGGCGACCCGCCACGACCAGCCCCACCACACCCAGCCCCAGCGTCACCACGGGCGTCGTGATTGCCGTCATGACGATTGGGTAGTGCCACGGCTGGCTGCCGCTCACATGTCCGAAGTAACTCACTGCCACCGGATAGTGTTTCACGTGAAACATGAGATACTCGACCAGCCGGCTCCAGGTGTGCCGCCAGAGCCAGGGCCATGCCAGGAGGAAGCCCACCAGCCCGCCCGTGAGCAGTGCAATCGCCGCCCGCGGTGCGAACCTGCGGTGCATCAGCAGTATCCAGCTCCCCAGCACGAAGGGCACGAACACCGCGTTGATCTTGCACCCGAGCCCTACCCCCCACGCCAGCCCGCTCAACGCCGCAAGCACGATGCTCCGCCGCACCACTGCCAGGAACATGAGAACCGCGGAGGCCAAGGTCGCGCTCATGACCGGCACGTCGAGCGTGCACAGGTGCGCGTGCGCGAAGACCCTCGGCAGGGAAAACAGCGCCCCCGCCGCGAAGACCGCCACCGTTCGCCCCCAGAGCGGGGCCAGGAACACGTACAGCGCCGCCAGGGCAACAGCGAAGAAGATGGCGGTGCCCGCGCGCTCCGGGAACGCCACTCGGAACAGGCGCCCGAGCCCATACCCCGGCAGCCCGTCCACGAGCTTGGGCGCCCCCGGCTGCTCCTCTTGCATCAGGGCCCCGCTCGCGTGCCTCTGGGCTACGGACCAGTATCGCTCAATCCCCTCCTCGGACAGCGCCGCGGCGGGGTCCTCGAAGAGCAGCCCGACCCATTTCCTCGCCTTGATCGCCTTCGAGATGTACCAGCCCTCGTCATAGGTCAACCCGTAGTGGTCGATCGTCGGGCAGATCACCACGATTGCCCCGATCGCCAACGCAAGCGCGACCGCGCCATCCGGCCACCAGTGCAGTGCCCTCCACCCGTCGCCCGAGTCCGCGCTCGTCTCGCCGTGGCTCATCGCATCCCTCGCCGCCGAACCGCGACCACGCACATGCCCGCCAGCACCCCGATCGCCAGGCAGCTCGCGAACTCGCCCACTGCGAAGCTCGCCGGAGCGTACACCATGTCCAGGCGGCTCGCCTCCCGATCTGCGCGGACGCCCCGCAGGATGTAGTCGACGCGTTGGGCCTGCGCAGGTCTGCCGTCGGCCCACGCCCGCCAGCCCGGGTAGTAGGCATCGGCCAGCACAACCCACGAGCCCGAGGGAAACGCCCCCTCCGCCGAGACACGGTGGGGCTCGTACCACACCAGCCTCACGTCTCCCCCACTCGCCGCTTCGCCCGTGGTCGATGGCGTCGCCACCACGGCGACCCTTCGGAGATTGACCGCGCCGCGGATGATCGTCTCCAGGGCCGTGGCCTCATCAGCCACCGCCGCGGTCCTCGGCGCAACCCACACCCGGGGGTAGGCCTGCCCATTCTCGTAGACGCGGAACCGTCCGCCAACCACCTGCCGGAAGCCACGGATTCCGTCCAGGTCGCCCTCGGTGGCCAGGTAGCGCACTCCCAAGAGATCGAGGACGGGCGAGCCGGGATCGGGCTGAGGGAACCCGGGGCTCCTCGGGTCGGCGATCCTGGTGAGGAGCGCCACGTAGGCCTTCGTCGAGAGCGAGTCGCTCCCATTCACATCCTGCAAGTCATGGACCATGGGGAGGTTCGGCGGCAGGCGGTGAAGCGGGTTCCCATCGGCCGAGAGGCTGGCTATCCGCACCGGACGCTCCGCCCGCCCAAGGAAGGCGACTGCCGGCGAGTCGAGGTCCAGCATCCCGCGAGGGAGCTGCGGGTTGAATCGCACACCGTAGAGGAACAGATCGACAGCCATCGCACCCGCAAACAGCCAGGGCGCGGCCCGCGCACGGATTCCCGCCTGACCGCACGTCACCGTCCCCGCAAGCAGCACGGTCACGAGGCCCAGGAACGCCGCCACACGCCGTCCCAGGTGCGCGAGGAAGGCGTCGACAGCAAAGGGCTGCAGAACACCTACATTCGTCCGCGCCGCCGCCAGCACATCCGGCGGCGCGAGCTGCAGCCGCATGACCTTCTGGTAGAAGGGCCCCAGGGCCTCCGGCAGACGGGGCGACTCGAGTGTCAGGAGGGCGAAGCCCACCAGCACCGCCGTCGCAGCGAACGCCCCGACCATGGCGCCCTTCGCGTACCGCCACGGCCAGGCGCGGTCTTCGCGCAAGCGCTCGAGGAGCGTCTCGGCCCCCAGGGCCGCCCCCATGGCGCCCCCGAACGCCGAGAGGTAGATTGCTCGCCCGAGTCCCGTGAGCTGCGCGAACCCCGGTACCAGCTTGAAGAAGAGCCAGTTGAGGTGCGTCCCGAACGCGAGCAGCAGCCCCCCGGCGAACAGGCCGGCGAACAGCCATCCCTCCCGCCTCCGACGCCCGAGCAGCGCCGCCGGCAGCAGGAACAGCGGGCCGATCCCCAGGTACGGGTAGTTCTCGACGTACCGGTAGATGTCGCCGCAGTCCACGGGGTTACCGAACGGGTCGGGGATGAGCAGCGCGAGGAGCTGCCTCGCCGGCATGGCCTGGGTGAGCGCCGCCGAGTAGCTCCCCGCGCCCTTCCGTGAGCTGAGCAGGCCCAGCTCGAGGCACGGCAACAGATGCAGCGCGGCCACGCCCGACCCGAGCGCGACCGCCACAACCATCCGGCACGCCCGCCGTGCCATCTCGTCCCGGCCCTGTCGTGCGGCGACAGTGAAGTGGACGGTGCAGGCCATGGCCGCCGCCAGCGAGTACACTGCATACTGCATGTGCCCGGCCAAGAGCTGCAGGCCGATGGCCCCTCCGGCCGCTGCCACCCAACCGACGTGCCCGCCGAGCGCGACGCGGCGCAGCGCGAGAACGATGAGTGGCAGCCAGGCCATCGTCGCGAGGTACGATGTGAACTCGAGCGTCACCACGAAGAGCCCGGTGAACTGGAAGGCTATGGCCCCGGCGAGGCTTGCGGCAGGCCGGCAGCCCATCTCTCTCGCCAGGGCGAACAGCGAGAGGCCGGCGAGCGCGAGGTGGAAGAACGCCACAAACCCGAATGCCCTTGCCGGGTCGATCAGCGCGAACAGCAGATTCGGCGGGTAGAACACGGCCGGCTGGCCCGTGGCCGCGAAGGGCTGGCCGCCGAACTCGTAGGGGTTCCAGAGCGGGATGCGTCCAGCGCGGAATGAGCGGGAGTAGTACGTCTTCCACGGGTAGTGCTGACACAACGGGTCGAACATCCCGTTGTGGGCGTACCGGAACTCGGGGTAAGCGACTCTCCCGGCATCGCGCCAGGGGCTTGACAGGAGCATCAGGTCCGCCGGGAGCAGCACCCGTCCGCCGAACAGGCTGGGCGCGAGAAAGAGCGCCGGCAGCAGCACCAGGACAGCGGCACACGCCCAGTCGGCGCAGCCGGCGGCCCCGCGTGCAGGCTGCTTCATGGGGCGCTCCCTCCCGCCTGGGCGGAGGACCGGAGACCGGCCAGGCAGGCGGTCGCCAGCACGTCCGGCGGGGCGACCTTAAAGAGCGATACGCCGTCCCGCGAGTAGATGCGCCGGAGGAAGGGCAATCGCCCGAACTCCGCGTCTGCGTCGATGGGCTCCGCGCGAGTCGACGGCAGCTGGCTCGCGCTGGCCGCGTAGAGGTCACGCTCCTGGGGGCCGCAGAAGACGTAGCTCACACCGAAACGGAGCAGGATTCCGGCCTTGTCCGCCAGTCCAGTGCGAACGCTGTAGAAGCCCATGACCGCGGGCAGCGCATAGGTCGCGAACGGGGCCACTTCCAGCCTGCCGCCCACTCCGGGCACGAGGTAGACGCTCTCCGCCCAGTGGCCGGCCACGACGTGGCAGCGGGCGTGGGCCGGAAGATAGTTCCCGACCATGCTCGAGGCCATCACAACATCCCGGTCGCCGGTTCTGGCCGCAAGCTCATGGATCGCAGCCATCTCCCTTGCCTCGAGGTAGATCGGCGGCATCAGGGCCCCGGCCAAGTCCGCGTTGTTCGTCCGTACGGCACGGAAGCAGTCCGCGTAGAAGAGCACGTTAGAGGGCAGGCTCAGGAGGACCACCGCGAAGGCGAGGAAGACCAGCCGCCTCTTGACAGGCCGGCCCGCCGGCGCGTGGCGCGCGATCCACCCCCCGATGACCTTCGCCACCGCCACCGCGGCCAGAATGCACAGCGGGAAATGGAGCCCCTCAGCCAGCTTGCGCTGGAAGGCGACCGGCGCGTAGAGGACCGCGCTCCCGACGATGGCCCACGCCACCACGTACCCGAAGCGCGCGCGCTCCGGGCCCTTCGTGGCCAGTACCCACACCGCACCTGCCAGGGCAAGGAACCACACGATCCCGTACCCACAGATGAAGTTGAGGTAAGGGCCTGACTGCGTAGGCGTATCCGCCTTCGCGCGGTAGACCGCATCGGAGCTCAGGACGTGGTACTGCCACAGCAGCGCCGGCGCACTGAGCGCCACCATCACCGCAAGGTGAAGCAGGACCCGCTGCCAGGGGAAGCGTCGGGCGATCAGCCCCATCGCCCCCCACGCCACCAGCACGAGGTAGACGAGGGGGAGGTCGTAGGTGTGCGCGTTGCCCAACACCAGCATCAGGAGCCCGCCCCCGAGCGCCCACCGAATTCGCCCGCTCTCCTGGCCCCGCAGAGCACAAAGCAGGCTCAAGCAGATGAGAGCCATCGAGAAGCAGAAGAGCGGGTTCAGGAGCAGCGACAGGAACGTGATCGCCTCCGGCTGGTACACCCAACGCGGCCCGTAGTCGATGGGGTGGATGGCCGGCAGGCTGGTGGGATGCGTCATGTCGAAGTACCAGCCGACGCCCGAGGACAGACTCGCGAGCAGGAGCGACGTCCACCGCACCGCCGGGTCGGGAGCCAGAGCGCAAACCAGCAGGAAGAAGGACACGAGACAGAGCACGCCGCTCACGAACCGCGCCGCATGGAAGACCTGGACCGGAGTCAGGTTCAGCGCGCCCGCGGTGCGGCCTAGTGCGAGCAGGAAGACGTTGACCGAGAGCGGCCGCTGCGGCTGGGCGGTGTACTGGTTGGTGAGCGTGAGCCTGCCCTCGGAGGCCTGGCGGATCCAGCTCAGGTACGCGTTCCCGTCGTCGACCGCCGAGATCAGCCCGCTGAAGTAGCGCCCGTGCGCCAGCCGCACGCCCTCCACATACGGCATGCAGGTCGCCAGCATGATGAACAGCGACCACAGGATGGCGATGGTGATCTCTCGGCGGCTCGCGGTCGGCATGTCGCTCGTTCAGCCCTGCTTCGCTCGTGCTCTCGTGAACGCAACGGAACCCACGATCAGCGCCAGGGACATCAGTGAGACGAACGCCCCCGCCTGAAAGGACGCCGGCGCGTAGACCAACTCGACATGCTTGGTTGCCGGCTGCAGGGGGATCTCGCGGAACATCGGCGGCCGAAGTCGGATGCGCACCTCCTTGCCATCGGCGAAGGCGTGCCAGCCGGGCCAGAATGTGTCGGCGATCTCCAGTCGTTCGGGCGGCGGGCCCAGCTCGCAAACGATCCGCGACGGGTCTCCTGCGAAGCGCGTCGAGAGCACCTCGGGCTCCGCAGTTGGGATGTACCGTGTGACCATCCGCACCCGGGGCGACGCCGCCGAGTCTTCGTAGAGGACGACACCCGACCCTCGCCAGACCTCCGAGTACCTTTCGCCGGGCAGCGGCTCGGTATCGCGGGCCACAACCCACTTCACTGCCGCGCGGCTCAGCACGTCGGCGCCGACATTGTCGAGCAGCACCATGTTGCCGTTCGCCACGGGACAGAACCCGCCTGGGTTCACCTGCCCCGCGAGCCGATCGTAGATCCCCGGCCGCAGAGAGTCGTACCCCTGCATGGAGTCGTAGCCGTACGCCATCGCCGCGTTCGGCGGCAGCACCGCCTCAGGGATTCGCTGCAGTGTCCAGTCGCCCCTGTGCGTTACCTCCAGCACCCGCCACTTCCCCGCATCCTGTCGCAGGCGCTCGACGGCTGCCGTCTCGGGGTACACCCTCTCCCTCAAGGCGAGCGGCAGGAAGGCCCGTCCCCATGCCAGCAGGTCCGCGAAGATCAGCACGGCCGAGACCGCTCCGACCCACGGCCCCAACCGGGGCAGGAATCCTGTTGACGCCGGCGCGCCCGCACACCACCGCGCGACCTCATCGGCGCCCAGGGCGGCGAGCACCGCGACCGCGAAGGTATAGACGCAGAGAATGCGTGCGAACCCTCCGGCCTGGCCAAGCCCCGGCACATGATAGTACACGAGCCGCGCCGTCACGCCGCCCATCGCCGCGTTCAGGGCCAGCACCGCGAGCCCAGCGTAGAACACCGACTGCCGCGACCGTACCCCGACCAGACCGATCAGCGCCAGGAGCAGCGTCAACCTGCCGACATAGCCACAGGTCTCGCTGTAGGGCACGCCGGCTGCCGCCCATTGGCCCGGCGTGCCCAGGGAGTCAGGCGACATCAACGTGCGCAGCATCGCCGGCTTCAGCGCCCTCTCGACGCGGAAACGGAAGCCGGGTTCGTCGAGCCGGACGGCGCCCCGCGCGCTCATCCGCACAAGCTCGACGGTGGGCAGCAGTTGCAGCGCCGCCAACCCGACCGCCACCATCGCCGCCGCCCCGCAGGCCAGGGTCGCGTACCACCAGCGGGCTGCAACGTCCTGCCGTTCGGAGGGGCCGAATGGGGCGGGGGCCCCATCCGGCCCGGAACGTCCGCAGCCCTGGAGGGCTGCGCCACAACGGCATGGGGCCGGATGGGGCCCCCGCCCCATTCGGCCCCTCCGAACAGCAAGGCGCTGCCAGAACAGCCACAACGAGCGCGCCCCCAGGTGCACGCCCGCCACCAACCACACGTAGGCCGCGATCTGCAGGTGGCCCGCAAGCAGCGCCACCGCGAGGGCTACCGCCAAGCCGACCGGGCCGGTGAGCGTTCGGCGACGGAAGCTCCGCTCAATGGCCCAACAGACCGCGGGCAGCCACGCGGCGCTGTTCATGAGCGTGGGCAGGTAGGTCCATCCCACCATGAACCCGCCAAACGAGAAGGCGACCGCGCCCACCGCCGCGGCGCCGCTCGACAACCTCAGCTCGCGCGCGAGCAGCAACATGAACCCGGCGGCCATCAGGTAGTGCACAGCGGCGAGCAACCCGAAGGCGTACCGCGTGTCGAGCACCAGGAACAGCCAGTTCGGCGGGTAGAAGAACGCAGACTGCCCGTTGGCGATGAACGGCGCCCCACAGAACTGGTGCGGGTTCCACAGCGGGATGAGGCCCCGTCGGCCCATCCGCGCGGCGAAGCTGCGCCAGGGGTAGTACTGAGCCATGCTGTCCCACAGCAGGGCATCCCAACGCGGCTGGTCGGACGGGGGGTGTTCGGCCCGCCAGGGGAGCATGTGCGCCTGGGCATCCGCCAGGAGGGGGGTCATCCGGCCGAAGAGGCATGGCCACCAGAAGACGACCACTGCCAGGACCAGCCCGGCCACCGACAGAAGTGCTCCGTGGTTCGGGCCCCGCGCGGACGCCGGCGCAGCCGGGCAGCCTCCATCGCCGGTTGGCGTGCCCTGCGTCTTGGTCGGTTCGCCGCCCATGGGCGTCGCACGACTCTCACTGCGAGGTGCTGTTCTGAGTGACGGGAGGAGGCGTGCGCTGGCCGACTTCGTGTGCCGGACGGACGTGCGATAGTGCCAGGATGATGACCCCCGCCATGACCACCACCAGCCCCACGATGCGGAGTGGCGGAATCGTTTCATGGAGAAAACGCCACGCCAACACGGCCACCATGACGTAGCTGATCGCGATCAGAGGGTAGGCGTAGCTCAGGTCGAGCCGCGACAGGGCCACGATGTACAGCAGCGAACTCAGCCCGTAGCACGCGAACCCGCTGAACACCAGCCGGTTGGCGACGATGGACTTCAGTACTGTTAGCGGAGAAGGCTGCTCCCCCAGTTCCCGCAGACCGCTCTTCAAGAGGACCTGCCCCATCGCCCCCAGCGCGATGGCGACCAGAAGCAGGGCTAATGAGATCGCGAGCATGCGTCCTCCGCCCGGTCCCTGCATGGCATAATGCGAAGCGGGCTGGGCGGCCGAAGCACCCGCCCAGCCCGCTCCCCACGACTCCCTTCAGGCCCCCCCGCCGGGGTGAAGACGGGACAAGACGCCGCCCCACGCCGAGGGACGCGATCCAGCGCACCACCGCGGGCGAACCGATCCGGGCTTAGCCGCCCATGAGCTCGCGCGCCATGTCCACGGCGGAGGCGGCGTCGGGGGCATAGCCGTCCGCGCCGATCTCATCCGCGTAGTTCTGCGTGACAGGCGCGCCGCCGATCATGATCTTGACCTGGCCCCGGACGCCGGCCTCTTTGGTCGCATTGATGGTGTCGGCCATCGAGGTCATGGTGGTCGTCAACAGGGCCGATAGCGCCACGATGTCGCACCCGGCCTTCACCTTCTCGACGAAGACCTCCGGGGCCACGTCGACGCCCAGATCATGGATTTCGAAGCCCGCGCCTTCGAGCATCATCGAGACCAGGTTCTTGCCGATGTCGTGGAGGTCGCCCTTCACCGTGCCGATGGCGACTCGGCCCGCCGGCTGAACGTCGCTCTCAGCCAGGAGCGGCTTCAGCTTGTCCATCGCCGCGTGCATGGCCCGAGCCGCGATCAGGACCTCCGGGACGTAGAACTCGTTGTTCTTGAACCTCTCGCCGACGACGTTCATGCCGGCGACAAGCCCGCTGTCCAGAATCTCCTTGGGGGAGACCCCCTCATCGATCGCCGCTTGCGTCAACGCCGCGGTCTGGTCGCGGTCTCCACGGATGAGCGCCTCGGCCAGTGCTTTGAGATCCGCCATGTTACACAGCCTCCTGCGAGTTGAACTGTGGACTGCTCCGCCCGCTTCGGCGCGTGATTCCACACGCCGCTCCCTCCCACCTTCCCCGCGGAAAAGATTTCCGCCTCACGCCGATGGGAACAGCATCGTCTCCATGAACTGCGTCTGGAAGTCCGGCCTCGACGACAACTCCACGTGCCGGGCCCCCCGCGCGACCCGGGTCGCCTTCTCCCGCTCGTCTGTCGAGGCGAGGGCCAGCACCGCCCCGGCCCCGGCCGCGTTGCCCACCGCGTGGATCCGCGACAGCGGAAGCGCCGGCACCAGCCCTACGCGCACTGCGCTGCGTCGGTCGATGTACGATCCGAAGGCGCCCGCCAGCAGAATCCGGTCCAGATCCTCCGCCCGCACTCCGGCCTCCCCGAGCAGCACTTCCACACCGGCCCGCATCGCCCCTTTCGCGAGCTGCAACTGCCTGACGTCCCGCTGCGTGAGGGCGATCGGTTCCCCGGTCCCGCTGCGCTCGCCGGGCACCAGCGCGAAGTGCCGTTCGTTGCCTGCCCCTGCAAGTCGGCTCCTGACCTTCTCCGGCAGCGCGCCCGCCTGCCCCTCGTCCGCGATCCGGCCTCCGGCATCCACGACCCCGAGGTCAAGCAGCGTGGCGAGCGCGTCCAGCAGCCCGCTGCCGCAGATCCCCACCGCCGGCGCATCCTCGATGGTCCGCACGACGAGCCCTTCTTCGCTCGCCCGCACGTGGTCGACCGCGCCTCTCGCTGCCCTCATCCCATCCCGAATCTGGGCGCCCTCAAACGCCGGCCCGGCCGCGGTCGAGCACACCAGTGTCTCCTTCCCCGACCAGAGCATGACCTCACCGTTCGTACCGATGTCGATGGCCAACGCCGGCCCGGGGCTCTCCGACAGCCGCGTCGCGAGCAGCACCCCCACTGTGTCAGCGCCCACCCAGCCCGCGATGTTGGGGACAAGGTAGACCTCCCCGCCCGGGTTGATGCGCACCCCGGCCTCCCGAGCGGACACGCGGAGCGGCTCGTCGATGGCGGGGATGTAGGGCGCGCGCGCCATGTAGTGTGGTGACAGCCCCAGGAACAGGTGCTCCATGCACGTGTTGCCGACAACCGTGACCTCGTACACGTCCCGCCGTCGCACGCCCGCTCGCCGGCAGGCGAGCCCGATCACCTCGTTGACGACACCGACCGACTCCCTCCGCAGCGTCTGCAGTGCGCGCTCGCCCGTGTCGGCGAACTCGACCCGCGACACGACGTCTGCGCCGTGCAGCCCTTGGGGATTGTGCGCGGAGCCGGTGGCCAGGACCCGGCCCGTACTCAGTTCAACCAGATAGGCGACGACGGTGGTCGTGCCGATGTCCACCGCACAACCGTAGACCCGGGACGGCTGGGCCCCCGGTCGCACATCCGCCAGGCGCTCCCCGATCGAGACCACCGTCAGGCCGAAGTCCGCCTCTCGCACGCGCGACGGCAGCTCGCGCAGCAGGCTCACATCCGCTCGCGACTCGCAGGCGCCTCGTCCGAGGGCCTCAAGCACCCGCCGCAGGTCCGAGCGCTGGTCCTGCAGGTTCGGCTGCTCCAGACGGAGCGGCGTGCACCGCACGTTGGGCTGCGGCTCACGCAGCTCAACCAGCCCCGCCTCGAGGATGGCCCCGCCGACCATGAACGCCTCGGCCGGCAACTCGATGGCCACGTCCCCGATGACCGCCGCCCGGCAGGCCAGGCGGACACCGTCGTCCAGCTCGTGTTCGCTGAGTTGCGCCCGTTCGATGTCATCGAGTGTCGTCAGCCCATCGGCCGAGCGCAGTATCACCCGGCACTGCCCACACTTCCCTTTGCCGCCGCACGGGGTGTTGAGTGCAATCCCGGCCGCGGCCGCCGCCTCAACGACCGACGTGCCGCGCTCGACGAGCACCGACTCCCCTCCGGGCCGGAAGGTGGCCCGGACCTTGATCACCATTACCAGGACCCTCTTTCGGCGTTCCGCTCAGACAGACTGGCCGTCGATCTCAACCCACAAGAACATGGGCCGGCCATCTCGGTCGACATGGGCCCAGGGCCTCGACCGGGGTGGTCGACCCACGTGATGCACAACAGGTGAGCGGCTGCCTCACGCGTAGTACTGCAGCTGGTTGCGCGCCTCCTGGCCTTGCTTGCTATCCGGATCGAGGGCGATCACGCGCTCGAGCATCGGCTTGACCTTCTCGTCCTCCCCGAGCATGGCGTACGACTTGGCCAAGTCAAGGAGGATGACCTGATCCCCCGGTGCCCGGCTTGCCGCATCCTCCATCCGCCGAAGCCCCTCCTCGAACTCGCCAAAGCCGAACATGAGCACGAAGCCCAGGCCGTGCAGGGCCTGCGGGCTCCCACCGTCCGCGGCGAGAACCTCCTCGTAGAGGCGCTTCGCCGCCTCGTAGCTGAGGTTGAGCCTCGCCTCGTCTGCTTCGGCCAGTCTCGCCTGGACCACGGGATCCATCGACATTCCCCCGGCACGGCCTCGGGCCACGGGCTCGCCGCCTACGCGAGCCGCTCGCCCGCGGACAGCTTCGCCCCCCTGGCGAAGTCGGCGCCCGACATCACCCGGCGCCCCTCGGGTTGCACCTCGACCAGCGCCACCGTCCCCTCACCGGCCCTCACAACTGGGCGACCCTTCGCGTCCAGTTCGACGAAACTGCCCGGCGGACCTCCCTCGCCCCTCCCCATTTGCTTCACCACCTCGACGCTGAGCACCTTGAGGCGCCGACCGCCCCGCAGGGCATAGGCGCCCGGCCTCGGGTTGCAGGCACGCACAAGGTTGCGAACCCGCTCGGCTGGCTGCGACCAGTCGATCCGGCACTGAGATGTCGTCAACTCGGGGGCCCACGTCGCTCGGGCCGGGTCCTGCGCGGTGCGTGGCGCGATCCCGGCGGCGATCGGGTCCAGCGCCTGCAGCAGAAGCGGCACGCCCACAGTCGTTAGACGCTCGAATAGCGTCGCCTGGTTGTCCTCGGGCTCGATCGCGACCCGCTCCTGCAGAATGATGTCCCCCGCGTCCAGCTCCTCACTCATCCACTGCAGCGTCACTCCCGTCTCGGTCAGACCCTCGAGCAGGGCGTGCTGGACCGGCGCCGCGCCGCGTAGCGCAGGCAGCAGGGAGTAATGGACGTTGAGGCACCGCTGGGACGGGCACCCGAGTAGGGCGGGCGGCAGAATCTGCCCATACGCCACTACGACCCCGATCTCGGGGGCGCATCCGGCCAGGGCGACCGTCACCCACTCCTCGCCGCAGTCCGCCGGCTGCAGCACGCACAGCCCACGTCGCTGTGCCGCCGACTTCACCGGCGGCGAGCGGAGGTCTCGCCCGCGCCCCGCGACTCGGTCCGGCTGCGTGACCACGACACAGACCTCGTGGGGCGACTCAACGAGTGCCTCGAGGTAGGGCACCGCCAGGTCAGGCGTCCCGAAGAAGGCCACTCGCAAGCGACCGCTCCCCCCCCTTCTCCCTCTCCTTGGCGAGGCGCGCGAAGACCTCCAGCACTTCCTCCTCAGAAGTCGGCTCCAGCCGAACGCCGTCCTCCTCCTGCTCGTCCGGAACCTGCCAGGCGAGCGACCCCTCCTGCGCGCGATCCATGAAGAGAACGCCGTCGAGGTGATTGAGTTCGTGCTGAATCGCCCGGGCGTACAGGCCCTCCGCCTCGAACACGTCCGGCTTCATGTTCTCGTCGAGCGCCTTCACCTGTATCTTGCGCGCTCGCGGAACCATCCCCTGGAGCGTCGGCAGGCTCAAACACCCCTCCGGCGCCACGACCCGCCCCTGCCGCTTCACGATGCGCGGGTTGACCAGCCTCCGCGTGCTTTCCTCCGGTGTCACCAAGACGCAGCAGCGGATCGGCTCCCCGATCTGGGGGGCGGCGAGGCCCAGTCCCGGCGCGGCGAGCATGATCTCCACCATCTCATCCAGCGTGCGCTGAAGCTTCCGGTCCATCCGCTTGACCGTAGCCGCCTTGCGCCGCAACGCAGGATGAGTGCAGAGCAGTATCCGTCGCCTGAGATCCCCTTCTGGCTCCATCGGCAACCTCACATCATGTCCACCGGATCGGCATCGACGTACACCTCGGCCTGCTCCTTGGGCGACAGCGTTGCAATCGCCCGGGCCGCGAGCTCGACCAGCCGGTGTCGGTCGGGCCCACGCGGCACAATCAGCCACCGGTATCGGCCCCGCAGCTTGCTCAATGGCGCCGGCGCCGGGCCGCCGATGGTCGGCGGCTCCGCCTCCCCCGCACTCAGCTCCCGCATCGCGTGCCCCAGCCGCTGCGCCATCGCCGCCGCCTTTCCCTCGTCCTCGTCGCTCAGATGCACTGCGATGAGGTACCCGAAGGGCGGGTACGGGCTCCCCCGCACCTGCCGCCGCCGGGCGAGCTCGTCGGCGTAGAACGCCGCGTAGTCATGCCGGCTCGCGCACTGGATGGCGTAGTGGTCCGGGCTGTACGTTTGCACCAGCACTCGGCCCGGCTTCCGGGCCCTCCCCGCGCGTCCCGCGACCTGTGCCAGCAACTGGAACGTGTGCTCCGCGGCCCGGAAGTCGGGCCGGTTCAGCCCGACGTCTGCGTTCAACACCCCCACCAGCGTGACATTCGGGAGGTCGAGCCCCTTCGCGATCATCTGGGTGCCCACGAGCACGTTCGCCTGCCCCGAGGCGAACTGCCGCAGGATGTCGCCGTGAGCGCCCTTCCTGGAGGTGGTGTCGCGATCCATCCGGCAGACGCGCGCCTCGGGGAAGTCACGCTGCACCTGGTCCGCCACCCGTTCCGTCCCCAGGCCGTGGAACCCAATGTCGAACCCCTGACACGAGGGGCAGATGTCCGGGACGCGCTCCTGCCGATCGCAGTGGTGGCAGCGCATGGACTTACTCTCATGGTGGTACGTGAGCGACACCGCGCAGTCCGGGCAGCGCAGCGAGAAGCCACACTCCCGGCACATCACGAAGGTCGAGAAGCCTCGTCGGTTCAGGAACAGGATTGCTTGATCCCCTGCGAACAGGCAATCGCGCAGGAGTCCGGTCAGCCTCTCGCTGAAGGTGCCGGTTCGTCCGAGCCTCCCCTCCTCCCGCATGTCGACCAGCTCGACCCCGGGCAACGGCCGGTCGTCGATCCGCCGAGGCAGCTCGACCAGCCGCCTCGCTCTGTCCCCCGTCGAGGCAACCTGGAACGCGTAGTACGCCTCCACCGACGGCGTCGCGCTGCCCAGGAGCAGCACCGCACCCCGCCGACGGCAGCGCTCGGCGGCAACCGTGCGCGCGTCGTACCGCGGCGGGCGGTCTTGCTTGTACGCCCGTTCGTGTTCCTCGTCGATGACGAGCAATCCCAGGTTCCGAGCGGGCGCGAAGACCGCGGACCTCGCCCCCACCACGATTCGCGCCTCCCCGCGCTTCACCCGGTGCCACTCGTCGAATCGCTCCCCGGCCCCGATCGCGCTGTGGAGCACCGCCAGGTCATCGCCGAACCGGGCTCGGAATCGCCCCAGAAGCTGCGGCGTCAACGAGATCTCGGGCACGAGCACAATCGCCGACTTCCCCTGCCCGAGCACATGACGGATGGCCTGCATGTAGACCTCCGTCTTGCCACTGCCCGTGACGCCGTGCAGCAGAACCCGTCCCCCGCCCTGCTCAAGCAGGTCCCTGACGGCCTGCAGAGCGACTGCCTGCTCCGGCGTGGCGTCCGCGAACCGTGCCGATTCCTCCGCCAGGCCAGCCTCGTGCGGCTGCCGGCGCACCGCAACTGACTCGGCCCGGACCAGGCCGACCTTCTCCAGGGCCCGAACACAGGACGCAGGCAGGTCCGCCAGCGGTATGGGTCCGTCGGCCTGCAGAAGGGCTGTCAGCACCTCCCCCTGCCGTGAGGCCCGCTCCGCGCGCGCCTCCGCCTCGGCCCGCGCCGCCTCCGGCGCGGCGACCAGTCTCACCACCTGCAGCTGCTTCTCGGCCGCCCCCGGCGCCGCCAGCTCGCGTCGCAGCTCGGCAATGCCCCGAGCCTGTAACCCGCGCACTGCCGCCATCGGGTCGCGGCCAAGGGCAGCGCGCAGGGCCTCCAGGGCCATCTCGCCGCCCGCCTCGCACAGCGCCCGAATGACCGCCTGCTGCAAGCTCGCCCGCGGACCCACAGCCTCCACCAGCGCCTCGACCGGCTCGTCCGAGACCAGCACGACCCGTCGCTGAATGGTCCGCGCCACTCCCGGCGGTAGGTAACAGCGCAACGCATCGCCGAGCGAACACAGGTACTCCGCCGCGAGCCATTCAGCCTCCTCCAGATCGGTCCCGGAGAACAGCGGCTCGTCAACGAGGAGCGCCGCGATCTCTTTCAGCCTGACGGGCGGCCGCTCCTGCCGGAATCCCACCACGAAGCCGGGCAGCCGCTGCGGGCCGAAAGGCACCAGCACGTAGCTCCCGATGGCCAGTCGGTCGGCGTCCGACTTGGGGGGAAGATACGAGAAGGCGTGACTCAAGCCGCGGCCGGGCTGATCAACGATCACGTCCACGAACGGACCATCGTATCCCGCCACTGCCCGCTGACCCCGACCCCTTTGGGTGTCACATGGAGGGGCGACCCGGCGGGTCACCCCCCTACTCCCCGCACTCATCGAGACCGGGCGACCCGTCGGGTCGCCCCTACAGCCCCGCTGCCCGGCGCAGATCCTCGGCCTTGTCGGTCCTTTCCCAGGTGAAGTCGGGATCGTTCCGGCCGAAGTGCCCGTACGCCGCGGTCTTCGTGTAGATGGGCCGGCGCAGGTTCAGGTAGTCGATCATGCCCTTCGGCGTCAGATCGAAGTGCTCCAGGATCAACTCGCAGATCCGCTCGGGCGCGATCCGGTGGGTGTCGTACGTCCAGACTTGGACCGAGAACGGGTCGGCGTCGCCGATCGAGTAGGCCACCTGCACCTCGCACTTCTCGGCCAGACCCGCCGCGACGATGTTCTTCGCCACATAGCGCATCATGTACGACCCCGACCGGTCCACCTTGGTCGGGTCCTTGCCGCTGAAGGCGCCGCCGCCGTGCCGGGCATAGCCGCCGTAGGTGTCGACGATGATCTTGCGTCCCGTAAGCCCGGTGTCGCCCTGCGGGCCGCCGATCACGAACTTGCCCGTGCGGTTGACCAGCACCTCCAGCCCGTCCTCCCGCAGTTCCGGCGGGATGACCGGGTCGACGACGTGCTCGATGAGGTCGGTCCGGATCTGGTCCTGTGTCACGCCCGCCTTGTGCTGAGCGGCCAGGAGCACCTTGGTCACCTGCACCGGCCTCTCGTCTTCGTACCGTACGCTGACCTGGGTCTTCCCATCGGGCCGCAGGTAGGTAATCGTGTCCGTCTTCCGTACGTAGGCCAGGCGCTGCGCCAGACGATGAGCGAGTATGATCGGCAGGGGCATGAGCTCCGGCGTCTCGCTGGTGGCGTAGCCGAACATCATCCCTTGGTCGCCGGCGCCCAGCTTGTCCACGCCGATCTTGATGTCCGGAGACTGCTCGTCGATGGCGACCAGCACACCCATGGTCTCGCAGTCGAACCCGTACTTCGCTCGCGTGTACCCGATCCCGCAGACCGTCTCTCGCGCTATCTGCGCCACGGGCACATAGCAATCGGTCGTCATCTCGCCGGCGACGATGCACAACCCCGTGGTCACCAGCGTCTCGATCGCTACGCGCGACATCGGGTCCTTCCCGATGGCGTAGTCGAGCACCGCGTCCGAGATCTGGTCGCAGACCTTGTCCGGGTGGCCTTCGGTCACCGACTCCGAGGTAAAGAGAAGCGATCCTGACAAGTGGACTTCCTCCTGTCGTACGGCTGTCTGTCCGGGCCGTCAGCCGGTCGGACTGGGTTGCCGTTGCTTAGCGAGCGCCAGCGCCTCGTGCCAGACCCGGTGGGCAAGCTCCGTCTTCAGCATCATCGGGAGGGGCCCCAACGGCGCGCCCGGACGAAGCAGCGTGGCCCGATTGGTCTCCACCGCAAAGCCCGACCCCGGCTCGGTCACATCGTTCAACACCACCAGATCGAGCTTCTTCTCCTGCAGTTTCCGCTGGGCGTTCACCTCGCCGTCCTCCGTCTCCGCCGCAAACCCCACCAGTACCCGCTTGCCCTTGTCGCGACCGAGCTCCGCCATGATGTCCGCGGTGGGTTGCAGCTCAAGCGTGACCGGGCCCGCCGACCGCTTGAGCTTCCCCGCCGCCGGGGCGACGGTGAAGTCACCGACGGCGGCCGCGCCGATCACCACATCCGCGTCGGCGGCGTGCTTGAGCACCGCCTGGCGCATCTCCTCCGCCGTTCTCACGCAGACCGTCACTACGCGGGGCGGCGACTTCAGCTCAGTCGGCCCCGAGACGAGGACAACCTCCGCCCCACTCCGGGCGGCCTCCTCAGCGATGGCGTAACCCATCCGGCCCGTCGAGGGATTGCTGATGAACCGCACCGGGTCGATGAACTCGTGCGTCGGCCCCGCCGTCACCACGACCTTCAGCCCGCGACCCTCTCCCCCTCCCCCCAGAACCTGGCGCACGTACTCGACGATAACCTCCGGCTCCGCCATCCTTCCGATCCCGCTCACACCCTCCGCCAGCGCCCCCTCGACCGGCCCGCAGAACCGATAGCCCAGCTCGGTCAGCTTGCGCACGTTCTCCTGGAGGATCGGGTTCAGCCACATGCGGGAATTCATCGCGGGCCCGAAGACCGTCGGGGCCTCGGTTGCCATGATCGTGGTCGACAGGAGGTCATCCGCGATGCCGCTCGCGACCTTCCCGATGACGTTGCCGGTCGCCGGTGCCACGAGGACCAGGTCCGCCCACTCCGCCAACGCGATGTGCGTAAGCTCGTCGCCCTGCGATTCCCCGAACTCGGCCGACGCCACCGGCGCGCGGCTGAGGACGCGGAAGCTGGTCGGCCCAATGAAGTGTCTCGCGTGCTCGGTCATGATCACTCGTACCTCCACTCCCGCACGCACCAACCTCCGCACAACCTCGCACGCCTTGTAGGCCGCGATGCTGCCCGTGACCCCAACGACCACCTTCCGCCCCTCCAGTACCATCGTGTCGCGCGTTCCCTTGTCCTCGTCAATGCCGCCTGCTAGGGCCATCGTCCGCGGGGGAAGGTGGCGAGGGCGCCTTCGCCTCCGCCAGCAGCCGATCCCGCAACTCCTCCCAATCCACTCGCGCGAGCCGATGCCGCTCCGCCTCCAGAACGGCGGCAACGGTCCGCGCCGTGCCAGGGCTCTTGTCGTTGACGACAACGTAGTCGTACCGGGCCATGTTCTCGATCTCGCGGAAGGCGCTCTCCTTCCGCTTCGCGACCTCGTCCTCTCCCTCCGTGTCCCGCCCCCGGAGGCGTCGGAGCAGCTCCTTCCACGACGGCGGCGCCATGAACACGAGAACCGCCTCCGGCCGCTCCCGCCGGACCTCCATCGCGCCCTGGTAGTCGATCTCCAGGACAATGTCCTCCCCCGCCTGCACCGCATCGAGGACCGGTTCTCGCTTCGTGCCGTATGACTGCTCTCGGTGCACCACCGCCCACTCCATGAACTCCCCCGCGAGCCGCATCTGCTCGAACCGCTCGGGCGAGATGAAGTGGTAGTCTTGCCCGTCCACTTCCCGCGTTCGGCGCTTCCGCGTAGTGTATGAGATGGAGCGCCGCACGTCCGGCCGGATCTTAGCCAGGTGACGAGTCACCGTCCCCTTGCCAACCCCTGACGGCCCTGAGACCACCAGGATGACGCCCCGTCTGCGCACGCCGGTTGCCTCCGCCCGCGGGCACGGCGCGCCCCGTACCCCAGGCCTCGCGGATTGTACCACAACACCCCGGCCACGGCAACCGACAACCCGTCCGAGCCGCCCTCACGGTTCCCGGTACACGTGCACCCCGTACCCCGCGAAGTCGTCCTCCAGCCTCCCGGCCTTCACCTCCACTGCGCCCTGTTCCCCCACTTTCCTGAGTGTCGCGTTGGGCAGCCCTGATACCGCCCCCTTCACCGGGTTCGCGGTCTCGTTCACCGCGATCACCCACAGCTTCCCGTCCACCCTCCTCGCCATCGCGGTCACCGGCGCCTCCGCCTTTGCCCCGACGCGCTCCGCCGACACGAGCACCGGCGTCAGGTCCGCCAGCTCTCGCGCCATGTGGCGGAGGTGATCCCAGATTGGCGCTTCCTGCTTCTCGTAACTCGCGCCCCAGTAGATGATGCCCGTCGCGCCGTGGACGATCGCGTCGTAGGCCATGAAACGGGTCTCCTCCCACGTCGGCGGGCGCTTGTGGAGCTTCTCGTCGTTTTCCCAGGCGCTCCAGCCGAAGCCCTGCAGAATCGCCCACACCGGCTTCCGGCCCGACACGGTCTCGTGCTGCTTCTCGGTCTCATCGCCGACCACGCTGAGAGTCTTGTTCGGCAGGTTCGAGTGGTCCGCCCCTTCGACGGGGTAGATGTCCATCCCGGTCACATCGCACCAGCGCGTGTACCGCGCGAGGTCCTCGATGGTGTTCCTCGGCGCCTGGTTCTGCCAGAACACCAGCGTCGGCTCCCAGAACCTGGCGGCCAGGTACGCGTCGCGAACCTCGCTCAGGGGCACCCCGTTCCACAGCGCCTCATCGCACGCCCAGCCGAGGAACGACGGGTGCTTCATCACGTGCTCCGCGCTCATCTCAAACAGCCGTCGCCGCTCCTCTGAGCTGATTTTCCCGTACACATACCCGTTGTTCCACTCGATGAGGTGCAGCCCCAGGTCCCGCGCCCGGTTCAGCACCTCCTGCACCTTGCCCGTCGGCTCTTGCGTGAACTCGCCGGTCAGGATCAGGTTGAACCCGGCCTGCGCCAGCTTCTCCGCTACCGGGTCCATCACCGGCATCGAGCACACCCCGAGCGGGAACCAGGGCTTCCCCTCTACGACCGCCACGTGGTCATCGCGGAAGAACAGCCCCGGCGCCTCGGGCGGCACGATGTCGAGCGGCGCCAACTCCGAGGCCAGCACCCTCCCATCGGCGTCGACGGCCTCGGCCACGACGAAGTACCCGCCCCTCGGCAGCGGCGTCAGGTCCGGCGACCACACCGCCGGCATCTCGGCCGCGCTGAATGTCCTCTGCGTGATCACCTCCCCCCCGCTGTCCTTCAGCCGCAGCCGTGCGGCGATCCCGGGCTCCTTGGTCTCGAGGGCGCAGTGCGCGACCAGGCGTCGCGCGTCGATCCCATCGCGGATCAAGCCCCGCGCGTCCGGCTTCTCAAGCCACAGGTCCAGGCTCACGACCAGCTCCTGCTCCGTCAGCGTGACATCATCGAACCACACCGTGCCCTCCCCGCACAGCTCGACGATCACGTTCGCACGGTCGACCTCAGGCGGCACGAGCGCCCGCAGCGTCTTCCGCTGCCAGGACGCGGACGTCTGGTCCTTCAGCTCGTCGATACTCAGAACCTCACCGTTCTTCATCCACTCGACCGCGATCCGCACCTCCCGCCCGAACCGGTCGGAGTTGACCGCCGCCGACAGCTCACATCGCGTTGAGGGCGTCACCGGCACCTCCCGCTGGACCCACGATCCCCGCGCGTTCGCCGCCCCCGCGGGCAGCGCCAAACGCACGCTGTGCTGCCCCGTGCGCGCCACCGTGCCATCCCACGCCGCGGCGTCGGCGGGCGCCCCCTGCCCGATCGCCGGCTGCCACCCATCCGGTACACCGTCCCCGTCGCCATCCGATTCGAACCCGGGATTCTGCAGCGAGTTCTTCGGCAGCGGGGGCACCTCCCACAGGACAACTGAGTCGAACCCATAGGTGCCCTCAGCGTAGCACCGGAGCAACGGGATGACCCGATCCGCCCCCTTGGGTGCGGCCACTGGCCCGACCGCAACCCGGACCCACTTCCCCGCCACGTTGGCGCCCGCGTTGTCTCGCGAGATGAACCCGTTCGGTCCGAACCACTGCAGCTCAATCGAGTGCGATCCCCCTGCCGGGTTGCTCGTCCGAACCGAGCATGTCAACAAATAGGCCGCATCGGGCTTGACGCTGATCATGCCGGCTACCGGTCGGAAGTCACACTGGCCGGCCTTGGCCCTGGTCGCCTCGAGGCATGCGCTGTCGTCGACACCGCCCTTCTCCTGCCTCGTCCCCTGCGCCTCGCCTACGTCGGCCTGGAAAGACCACCCTTCCGCAAGCTGCGCGTCCGCCGTTTCGAAGGTCCCGTTGGGCAGCAGATTCCCCTCCGCGGCCGCGGCGCCCGCGAAGGCCAGAGTCAGGAAGAACACAACCGCGCCGGTCCCGGCGCCCGGCATGTCGGCCGAAGGCATGTTGTGGCACCTCGCTTTCGCCATTGCCGCCCAACGTTCGACGGGGAGGCACTCACGCCCTCTCATCGGGCGCGGAAGCAGGTCAGCCGCGCCCCTTCGTGAAGTCCACGGGGCCGCAGTAGCCCGCCACACACCCCTCGCGCGGAGTCTGGTCATGAGGGACCACGACCGGCGGATCGACCACCTCGTCGAATCCGTGTGCGCCCTTGCGACGAGCGAGGGCAGCGTCCGCGCCGTCTTCCTCAACGGGAGCCACGTTGGGTGCGGCTCTTGTCCGTAGGTAGCCATCTTCCGGCGTGGCACGGGCAGCCGTCGTGTGCTGCCAGTCCCCTGGTTCAGCGCGGGGACAGCGGCAGCGGGGCTGCCGGTGCCACAACTACCTACAATCTGCGGCTGCACCCCCGCTGACCCACACCCTTGCCCCTCGCCCCCCTTTGTGCTACACTTCCCGCGTGGGTAGCGAAGCTGGAGCCTCCGGGCTGCGCGTCGGGATCATGGGTGGGACATTCGACCCCATCCATCACGGGCATCTATTCGCAGCAGAGGAGGCGAGGGCGAGGTTCGGGCTCGGGCGGGTCATCTTCGTCCCCTGTGGGCAGCCGCCGCACAAGGAGGGGAAGGAGTGCACCTCGGCCGAGCATCGGTACATCATGTGCGCGCTCGCGGTCGCGCCGGATCCGCACTTCGAGATCTCGCGGGTGGAGATCAAGCGACCGGGGCCGAGTTACACCATCGACACGCTCCGGCACTTCCGAGAGTGGCTCGAACCGGGCGCGGAGTTGTTCTTCATAACTGGGGCAGATGCGATCCTGGAGATCGTGACCTGGCGCGAGGCCGATGCGGTGCTCCGCGAGGCCCGGTGCATTGCGGTCGCCCGGCCCGGCCATGACCTCTCCCGCCTCGCGGCGACTCTGGGCCCGGAGAGGGCAGCGGCGATCGAGGTGCTGGACCAACCGACCTTGGACATCTCCTCCACCGGCATCCGGGACCGCGTCGCCAGCGGCCTGCCCATCCGCTACCTCACCCCCACTCCTGTCGTGCAGTACATCGTCAAGGAAGGCCTCTACGCCAACCTGGTAGTTGGCGCACAGCCCGCCGACCAGCAACCGCCTCCGACCTGAAACCTGAGACGCCAAACCCGAAACCAGAAACCTGGAACCGGACGTCCCGCCATGGGACCTACCCTCGCCAGAGAGCACGAGACCCCGCGCCGCCCGAACCGGGCCCTTGATGCCCTGATCTACGCCCTCGTGGTCGTCGTGGTCGGCGTGGGGGCATTGGGCGTGCACGACATGGTCTTCAAGGCCGCCAACGTCTCCGGGCAGGAGCGGTCGATGGCCCAGCAGTTCGGGGACGTCTTCCGCCCGCCGTTCCCGGGGAGGACCCGCATTCGCATCCTGGTCATGGGTGCGGACAAGCACTCGGCCGGGGTTGACCGCGGCCCCGGCCGGTCCGACACGCTGATGGTGCTGTCCGTCAACCCCCAGACCAAGAAGGCCGCCGTCCTCGGCATCCCGAGAGACCTGAAGGTGGAGATTCCGGGTCACGGTCTCGACAAGATCAACGCGGCGTACAACCCGGATGCCTACCGGGGCGGTGGACCTGACCTGGTGCGTCAGTGCGTGGAGAACGTGGTCGGGGAGAGGATCGACTTCTACACGCTGGCCTTCTTCCGGGGCTTCGTGAACGCGGTGGATCGGCTCGGCGGAGTGTGGATTGACGTGCCGGACGTCGAGGGCCTCGGGCGCGGCATGAACTACGATGAGAAGGTCGTCGTCTACCGAACCTGCCTGGACAACAACGATCATCTCCACGTACACCTCAAGCCCGGCTTCCAGAAGCTCGACGGGGCCGGCGCGTTGGGCTTTGTGCGGTGGCGGGAAAGCACGATGTACCGTGACGCCCATGGCTACTTCGCGAGCGACAGCGACGCCGCCCGCTCCGGCCGCCAGCAGCAGTTCCTCAAGGCCATGGCTCAGCAGCACCTCCGCCTGTCGGAGCTTCACAAGCTCCTCATGGCGGCGAGCGACGTGCGGGAGTACATCGAGACCGACCTCTCGTGGAATGATGTCTACGACCTGATCCGCGTGCTGAAGGAGATCGACCCCGACGACCTCTGGACGGGCACCATCCCTGGCGATGATGACCCCAACTACTGGCAAGGTGGGCTGTACTACTACCTCCTCCGCGAGGACGATTGGCGCGACATGAAGGCCGAGATCGAGCGCCACCTCGATGGCTTGGAGGCCATCTCGGCCCCGGTGGAGGTCCTGAACGCCGGCGGCATCGGCGGACGCGCGACCGACGCCGCCCAACAGCTAGCGACCAAGGGGTTCACGGTTACTTCCTGCGGGAACGCGGAGACCACGAACGAGACGAGGACGAAGATCGTCTACGCCAGCGGCTACAAGCCCGCTGCGCGGGTGGTGCAGAGCGTGCTCGCTTGCGGCGAGCTGGAGCGGATGGAGCAGGAGGAGGAGGGCCAGCCAGGCCTGACCGCCACCATGACGCCCCCGCCCACGGTGGGGGTGCGCATCATACTCGGGACCGACTACGACCCGCAGAAGGCGGCGGTCGCCACCGGCCAGGCGGCTGCGCCGCCGGCGACCTCAACAACTCGGGAGGCCAATGGGTCGGCTCACTAGCGCGGTCATCTGTGTGCTGGCGGTCGTGGTCGCCGTCTTGGGCGCACGCGAGGCGGGTCCGGTCGTGCAGTCCCTCGCGTCGAGGGACGGCCTCCTCCGGGGCATCATACTCCGAGCCCCGGCCTTCGGGGGAGCCGACCGCGTCAGAGTCCTCCTCATCGGCGCCGACAAGCGCCCCCACGACAAGGGCCGCTCCGACACCCTCCTCCTCCTGAGCCTCAATCCCCGCGCCCACCGGCTGACCCTCCTGGGCTTGCCCCGCGATCTCCTTGTGGCCATCCCTGGCTACGGCACCACGAGGATCAACCATGCCTACGCCTACGGAGGCCCCGAGCTCACGCGCCGGACTGTGTCCGACCTCCTGGGCCTGAAGATCGACTACCACGCCGTGATCTTCTTCGATGGATTCGTGCACGCCGTCGATGCCCTCGGCGGCGTGACGGTGGATGTCCCCGACGTTGAGGGCCACGGGCGCGGGATGAACTGGGACGACAACGCGGGCGATCTGCACATCCATCTCAAGCCCGGCCGGCACCATCTCAACGGGCGCCAGGCTCTCGGCTTCGTGCGCTACCGGAAGAGCAACACCCCCGGCCTTGGCGACAGCGACGAGGCCCGCTCCGGACGCCAGCAGCAGTTCCTGAAGGCCATGGCCGACCAGCACCTGCGGGCCACGAGCCTTCCCGGCCTCCTCGCTGCCGCGAAGATCGTGCAGGCCGACGTTGAGACCGACATGACACCGGCGGCGGCGACCGATCTCGTCCGGACCCTCCACGGTTGTGAGGTGAGCCAGATCCTCACCGCCACGGTGCCCCTCGCGGCAAGCGGCTGGCGCGGCCATGGTGCGTACTACGCCCATGCGGACACCGCTGCGCTGGGGAAGCTGCTGGCGAAGCTCGAGGCGCACCTTGACTCCGGCCTCGCGGCTCCCGCCATTGTCGAGGCACTGAACGCGAGCGGGGTGGCCGGCCGGGCCAGAGAGGCCGGCAGCCGTCTCGCGACCAAGGGGTTCAAGATCTCGCGTGTCGGCAACGCCAACCGGTCGGACCTCGCCCGCACCATCATCGAGTACCGCCCGGGCCGCGAACGCGAAGCCCAGCGTGCGCGCTCGCTCCTCGGCTGCGGGCAGACCCGCCCGGCCCGCGCGGACGCGAGGGGGAAGGACGCCCCCGACCTCCGCGTCTACGTCGGCCGCGACTACCGACCGTAGGCCGTGCGTCGCTCCGCGGCGACACGCAAGGACCGCCACGAACGTCGTCTGATGGGAGGAGGCAACCCAGATTGCCCTTGAGTTCGCTCGGGAAGGCCAGCGCCATTGCTCGGGTCGCGCTTGATGGCCTCGCCGAAGACGCCGTGATCCTCGACATGCGCCGCGTTGCCTCGTTCTGCGACTACTTCGTCATCTGCCAGGCGCGGTCGCCCCTTCACATCGACGCCATCCACGACCGCGTCATCGAGGCTATGGCGCAAGAGGGCCTTCACTCCCCGCGTCGCGAGGGTGGCCGGAACAGCACCTGGGTCGTCCTCGACTACGGGGACGTGGTGCTCCACATCTTCGACGAGCCGACACGCGCCTTCTACGACCTCGAGCGCCTCTGGAGCGACGCCCGGCGCGTCAACCTTGCGGGCGAGCCCGGCGATGCCGAGAGCGACCGGGGGGATCGCGGTGCCTGACGACGCCGACCGCGAACTGGAGCAGGAGCTGCGGGAGCAGGAAGCCCAGCGCCTCCTCCTCGCGGCGCAGCTGCTTCTGAGACAGGGCCGCATCGCTGAGTTCCGGAACACCATCGACCAGTTGAAGGCCCAGACCCCCGACAGCCCTGCCCTGCCGGAGCTGCAGTGGACCTGGGCACGGCATTTGCTCACCCAGGGCCGAGCAGATGATCTGGAGGCCGCGCTCAACGAGCTCCGAGAGCGTGAGCCCGAGAGCTCGTCTCTGCGCGAGCTGGAAGGAGACCTCCACCGCCTGCGCGGGCAGCGCAAGCCCGCCCAAGAGGCCTACAAGCGCGCCTTCGAACTGGACGCCGGCAATGCCGAGGCTGAGCAGAAGTACGCCCAGCTCGCCCTCTTCGTCGGCGAGGAAGAGCGCGACCGGAAGCGCCAGGAGCAGCTGTTCGAGGACCCCACCAAGCGCCGCCCCCAGCCCCGCAATCCGCTCCTCTCGGCCTTCTACTCCTGCATCTTCCCGGGCTTCGGTCAGCTCCACAACCGCGAGCACGAGAAGGGCCTGGTCCTCCTTGGCGTGGCCGCGATCATCCTGATGCTGCTCGTGAACGCGATGGTGATCGTGCCACTCCAGAAGATCAGCCATGAGATCAGGGACCGCGGCGGGATGGCCCCCCCTGACCAGTTCGCGGCCTGGCGCGAGCACCTCGGGCTCATGCCCGGCTGGCACTGGGTGCTCGTCATCCTGGGAATCCTCTGCTTCTCCGGCCTTCAGCTCTACAGCGTGATTGACGCCTACCGCACGGCTCGCCAGGAGGTGAAGGAGGCGGGCAAGCTCGGGATCTAGCGGCTGAGGTGGCGGAGCGTGAATCGCCTCACCGCTGCGGGGTCGGCTAGCCTCCAGTGCGAGGTGCTACTGCGGGCCCGGGGGTCTGGGGCCCGCAACCTTGGCCAACTCCGGCAGCTGGCGTACCAGTTCCCCCACCTGCCCCGTGTGGTAGAGCCGGCGACACTCACCCTGGGCGGCTTCCGGCAGGTTGCGGAGGAGATCGGCCAACACCTTCTCCCGCAGCCAGTACGCGTTGTTGTACTGCACGGCGGGCGTCTCCGCCCGAAGCAGCAAGGCATACCCCGGCCCCACCACATACTCCCGCACGCCCGCTCGCTCGGGGATGGGGGTGTCCGGCCGAACGGTGCACTCGCTCCCCGCCTCCGAGGTCGCCAGCCCGAGCTTCTTCGCCGCATCGTACAGGGCCAGAGCCTGGCGCCAGTTATCCTCCGTCTCCCGCAGATGCTGCCGGTGCAGCCGCTCCCACGCCTCGTTGGTCACCTTCACCGCCCCACCGTCCCACGCGTCCTCCCGGGTCCGCGACAGCGGCTTCTCTGGGGCCAGGCTGATGAGCGGGCACTCATCCGAGCCATACTCCAGCAGGTTCACCTCCCGCTCCCACGTGTCGGACCGGCCGTCATCATCGTACAGGATGCGGTCGGTGAAGCCGTTGCCGTTGGTGTCCTCGTAGCGCACGCGGCAATACCTCAGGTCGCGCGGAGGCAGCGGCAGGTCTTCCGGCGCCGTCCGGTCCACACAGCCGTGGTACAGCCCGTAGTAGTCCACCAGCCACTCGCCCCGATCGGCCCCGTAGAGGTGCCAGCGGCCGTCGAAGGCGGCCCGGTACAGCCGCCCGCCGCCGGAGTAGTCGAGGTCCTCCTCCACGCGGTCGCCCAGGTGGTCGGCGTACCCATTCCACGCCGACTCGTTCAGCCCGAACACCTCCTCCCATCGTGGGTCCTCGTCGTCCTCGTCCCAGACCAGGAAGCAGCTCTGCCAGTTCGGGTAGCGCAGCCCTCGGTCGTACCCGAAGAAGTACGGGAAGACGATCCGCCGTGTCTCGGTCCGCAGCCGCAGGTTCCGGGTGAACAGGAGATCGGCTTCCGGCAGCCCTCGCAGCCCTCGGAAGTCCATCTGCCAGTCCGAGAAGTCCGGCCCGGCATTGGGCGACGGCGCGAGACAGGTGAGCTGGAAGTCGAGGTCACACTCGTTTCCCGGCGCGCTGTCGGCGTCGATGTTGAACGCGACCTCGAACTCCTCCGCCCGGGCGCTCCACTCCCCGATCTCTGTCACGCGCATGACGAGGTCCGTGTAGCCGTCACCGGTGAAGTCGTACCACGCGATCGGCGTCTCCCACGCGTACCGCAGGTCCGGGTAGCCGATCCGCGTGTTGTGGAAGTAGCCGTTCCCATGGACGTCTTGGGCGTAGTTCGTACTGCCGGTGTGCGCCATCTCGTTGCCGTAGTTGAAGCCGTTCCAGTCGAGGCTTCCCGTGAGCACGTCGTCATCGTCGAGGTCGAGGAACGTCTTCACGATCTGGTTCGCGTTGTAGTACTCGATGTCGGGGTCCCGATCGCGATCGAGGTCAAGGGCCTTGTAGTAGAAGTCATCGTTCCCGTCGTAGATGCCGTCGTGGTCCTTGTCGACGAGGACGGCGTCGCCGTCGACGTCGCGGTCCGTGTCGGCCGTCGTCATGTCGTCATCGTCGTCGATGATCAGGCAGCCAAAGCCGCGGATGACCTTCCGCAGCACATCCGGGTCGCCGTCCCCATCGAGGTCCGTGAACCCCGGCGGCACCGGCGCCCCTTCAGTCGCCCACAGCGTCACATTCAGCGGTGAACTCCGCTCGATGCCGAACGGCAGCAGCTTCGCCACAACCTCGTACCGGCCCGGAGCAGCCCCACGCAGCGGCAGGCCTACCGAACGATCGTCGGTGGCCACTAGCCCGGCTTGGACCTGCACCCGATCGACCGGGAAGCACGGGTAGCCGGCGTCGTCCGGGAGGCCCGTCACCTTGACCGGCTCCCCGGGGCGCACGAACGTTCGCGCCGGTCGGAGCACCGCCAGGTCCTCCAGCCAGCGACGCTGCCGCGCCTCTGCGTCCCGGTACCACCCCACGCCCGCCCGAACGCCCGACGCCGGCCCCTTGTCGGTCATCAGCCGGCACGAGAACGGGCTTCCCGTCACCCTCAGGAGCAGGTCCGTCCATCGCTCGGGGCCGAGCCGCAACGTGGTGCCCGATGCGGGCTCTCCGTTGATGCGTCGCAGCTCGGCGTGTTCCAGCTCGAGGCGGCACTTCACCGGCCGCTCGGCCCGCAGGCTACACTCCGCCAGGCCGGATTGCCCGGCCGGCAGAGACACCTCGTGCCCGCGGCTGACTACCAGCTCCCAGAACCGCCCCTCGGAACGCGACGACACCTCGTTCTCGACCGCCCAGCGCGGCGGGCTCGCCTCCTCGGTCTCGCCCCCTGCCACCAGCCACGTCGTCACATGGCCTGACCTCGCGACCGCGAAAGTGGGCGTGTCGGTTCGCTCCGCGCGGCCGAGCATCAGGCCGTAGACTTCGACCTCGGCCAAGCCGCCGCTGTTCGAGTCGATCCCCCAGCCATCGCCGTAGTGGGACCGCAGGTGGATCGTCAGGAACGCAGTGCGGACCGTGGGGAAGGTGAAGCCCTGCGGCAGCCGGTTGTGAGCGAGGGCGATCGGCAGGCGCGAGCCGCCCTCGAACTCAAGCTCGAGGTCCTTCAGGTGGACGAACGACCCGAGCTGGCTGTTCTGCAGCCGGACGAGGCAGATCTCGCGTGGCTCCCCGAAGTCCAGGCGGCACCAGATGTCGTACCCCGGCTCCCCGATGTGGCGCGCCATCCACTGCTGGTCAGGGTAGTAGGGCGGCGTACCCCACCGGCCATCCACCACATTCCGCACCACCCAGTTGCTGTCGGATCGCCCCTCCGGGGCCTCGCTCACCCTCTCAGGCGAGATCGGCACCCGATCCACGGACCACGCGGACCTCGACTCCAGTTCGGCCCGGCCTGGCAGTGCTATGAAGACGAGAAGCAGAAGCAGGTGGCTCATCGGGCTGCCGCTCCGCGAGGTGATCACGTCCGGCCTATGTTCCCCGCGCGTCGCCCCTCCCACCTGCCAAGTCGCGGGTCTCCAGACCCGCATCGCCGCTGCCCCCGGTCGGGTGCGCGGGCCCGCCCGGGCAGGACAGGCGCGACCATCGGGTGAAAGAACGGCCGACCGCTGCGCGCCCGAGGCTTCGAATGACACCTCGCCCCTCCCCCCTCTCCCAGGCCGACCTCCCGCTTGGCCCTCTGCGCTTGGAGGCTGCGCGCGGGTACAACGACTCCTCCGTGGAGGGCGGCCTGGGCCCCTTCATGGAGCGCTGGGCCGAGACCACCGCCCGGATGGTCGCCGACGAGGCCCGGCGACAGGCCCTGCTCAACCTCAGAGCGCTTTTCCGCGGCTATGCTGCAGCCTCCATTCCGCAGCGCAGGGGGATGGTCGCCACCGCTGAGGAGGCCGTGCGGGCGCTGGCCCGCGCCGGCCCAGCCAGGCCGCGCGCCGTCCGCCGCCCGGTGGACCTCGACTCCCGGGTCACGGCCATCCGTGGCATCAGCGACCGGCGCGCCGAGCTGCTCGCGCGCCTGGGCATCCGCACCGTCGGCGATCTCCTCCGCCACTACCCCGCCCGGTACGAGGACCGGCGCAGTGTCGTGCCGCTGGCGGAGGTTGCACCCCGTCAGCCTGCCGTTGTGGCCGTCCATGTCACCGGCCCGGGGGAGACCATCCGCCGCGGCGGCCAGCAGATCACCCGCGTTCCCGTGGCCGACGCCTCCGGTGAGGGCGTCCTCACCTGGTTCGGTCAGCCCTACCGCGCGAGCCAGTTCCCCGTGGGCACGAGGCTGGTCTGCTGTGGAGTCGCCCGCGCCGTCGCGGGGCTGGTGTCGATCCTGTCCCCCGAGTGCGAGGTCGTCACCGGCGAGCGCAGCCTGCACATGCGCCGCGTCGTGCCCATCTACCCCTCGACCGAGGGCCTCAGCCAGCCACTCCTCCGCACGCTTGTCCACCGCGGCCTCGAGGCTACCACGCACCTCACGGAGGACGCCATCCCCGAGTCGCTTCGGGCATCACGTGCCCTGCTCCCGGTGGCTCAGGCTCACAGGGCCCTCCACTTCCCCGAGACGCCCAAGGAGGCCCAAGAGGCACGCCGTCGCTGGGCCTACGAGGAGCTTCTGGTCCTGCAGACGTTGCTCGCCATGCGCCGCCGTCTCTTCGGCCATCCTTCGCCCGGCACGGCCCTTCCGGTTGATGAGACTCTGTCCGCGGCCTTCGAGGAGAGTCTGCCGTTCACGCTCACCGAGGCCCAGCGTCGTGTGCTCGCGGTCGTCGCCCAGGACCTCCAATCGGACCGCCCCGCGTCGCGCCTGATCCACGGCGACGTCGGTTCCGGGAAGACGGTCGTGGCCGCCTTCGCCTTGTCGGCAGCATCCCGCAGCGGCCGGCAGGCCGCCTTCATGGCGCCGACCGAGATCCTCGCCGAGCAGCACCACCGCGTCTTGACCGACCTTCTGCGGCCGCTCGGCCTCCACCCCGCGTTGCTCACCGGAGGCGCTCCCGAGCGCGACAAGGCCCGCGTCAGAGCCGGGATCGCCTCCGGGGATGTCAAGCTTGCCGTCGGCACTCACGCCCTCATCCACGAGACCACGCAGTTCGCCGACCTCGCCTTGGTGGTCGTGGATGAGCAGCACCGCTTCGGCGTCCTCCAACGTGCCGCCCTCACCGCCAAGGGCGGGCGCCCCCATCTCCTCGTCATGACCGCCACTCCCATCCCGCGCACGCTCGCTCTGGTGGTGTACGGTGACTGCGACGTCTCAGTGCTCGACGAGCTCCCCGCCGGTCGCCGCCCCCCGCACACGGTGCTCTTGCAGGTCAAGGACCGCGACCGGGCCTGCGAGGCCGCCCGTCGGGCCGCCGCCGACGGCCACCAGGCGTTCATCGTCTGCCCGCTGATCGAGGAGTCGGAGAGCCTCCAGGCCGAGGCGGCGCGCGAACGCCACGAGCAGCTCTCCCAGGGCGTCTTCCGCGGCTTGCGGGTGGGCCTGCTGCATGGTCGTCTGCGGCCGGACATCCGCGCGGGGGTCATCGACGACTTCCGCCGACACGAACTCGACATCCTCGTGACAACCACCGTCATTGAGGTCGGCGTCGACGTCCCCTCGGCCACGGTGATGGTCATCGAGAACGCCGAGCGTTTCGGCCTCGCCCAGCTTCACCAGCTCCGAGGCCGCGTCGGGCGCGGCGCCGAGCAGGGGATCTGCTACCTCATTGCGGCCGCCACCACCCGCGACCCGGCCTGGCAGCGCCTCGCGGCCCTCGCTGCCACCAGCGACGGCTTCCAGATCGCCGAGGCCGACCTCCGAATGCGCGGGCCGGGCGAGCTTGCCGGCACTCGCCAAGCGGGCCTGCCTGATCTGCGGGTGGCTGACCTCGTGGCCGACGCGGTCCTCGTCGAGCAAGCCCGCGAGGACGCCTTCGCCCTGGTGGCTCGCGATCCCGCCCTCGCAGAGCCCGGGAACGCCTCCTGGCGCGCGACCATCCACACCCTCGCCCCTACCATGCTCCCGCTGATGAGCGCCGACTGACCCCGGGTGCAGGACTCGGTGCCCCTGGCGCGGAAACACCCGCCGCCGTACCGTCCGTCCGCCCAACCAGGGAGCCACTGACGTGACCCTCCGCCTATCGCGTGTCGTGCGCACCGACACTTCGGAGATCTACCTTCTGTGGGACGACGATGAGCGCGTCGCACAGGTCGACCTCCACTACGCCCCGGACGTGATCCACGCGACCCTGATACTGGAGCGCGACGTGGAGCCTATCCAGATCGAGGCGTTGATACAGCAGGTCGACCGCGACGTGGTGGCCTCCTACCTACAGGACTTCGAGCGGGACAACTTCCTGGTGACCGTCTTCCGCGGGTATGAGGTCATGACGCGCTGCGACGAAGACGATGACGACGAAGAGGACGACCTGGCCCCCTAGCCCCGCCACGGGAGCGATGTCATGAGCGACCTCGGGCTCCCGGCCGACTCGGCGGGGCACGAGGTCGCTGCGGCCTGCCCCGCCTATCGCCGCACGGTGTCGCGTGGGCTACGGGAGTGCCCTTTCTGCGGCCAAGGCCTCGAGCGCCGCCCGCCTGCCACCCGCCCCGGCAACCGCCGCGCGCGCCTCCGCGAGGCCCTTGGCGCGTACGCCTTCCTCGCGCCCAACACCATCGGGTTCCTGATCTTCACGCTCCTGCCCGTCCTCGCCGCCTTCCTTCTCAGCTTCACCGACTGGGATGCCGTCCGGCCCATCCACAACTGGCAGGAAGCCCGGAGCCTCTGGGTCGGCCCGCGTCATTACACCGACATCCTCGGCTTCCGCCACGATGGGACCGGCCATCTGAAGCCGAACGACGAGCGCTTCTGGAAGTACTGCTACAACACCATCTTCATGATGGTCGGCATACCCATCGGCATGGCCCTCTCGCTCCTGACGGCGCTCTTCATGAACCAGAAGCTGCGGGGGATCGTCGTCTTCCGCACTATCTACTTCATCCCGTCCATATGCTCCGCCGTGGCCGTTGCCATGCTATGGCGCTGGCTCTACAACCCCGAGTTCGGGCTGGCCAATGACCTCCTGCGGGGCCTCCATCTCGTGACTCCCGGGGGCGGAGGCCTCCTGAACGGCCCCCTCGAAGCCCTCGGTCTGAAGCAGGCCGGGGAGCCCCTCAAGTGGATTGCCGACCCCGCCTGGGCCAAGCCCGCGCTCATCATCATGGGCCTCTGGGCAGCCATCGGTGGTCAGAACTGCATCCTCTACCTCGCCGCGCTGCAGGGCATTCCCCAGGAGTTCTACGAGGCCGCCGAGATCGACGGTGCCGGCCGGTGGCAGAAGCTCCGCTACATCACCTGGCCGATGCTCGCCCCGACCACCTTCTTCATCCTCGTCATGAGCATCATCTACGGGTTCCAGTCGGGCTTCGTCGGGATCCACGTCCTCACCCACGGCGGCCCGGCCGGAGCGACGACGAACCTGCTCTACTACATCTACAACCACGCCTTCGAGTGGTTCAAGATGGGCCGCGCGTCGGCGCTGGCGATGATCCTGTTTGCGGTAGTGTTCGCCTTTACACTCATCAACTGGAAGCTCGGCAGACGAGGGGTCGAGTATCTGTGACCGCCGCTTCGCCGCCCGTTTATGACACCGCGAGAGCCCGAGCCGCGAAGGCACGCGCCCGGCGCGCCGCCGCCGCATGGAAGGCCGTCGCCTACGTCGCCCTCGCCCTCGGTGGCATCACCTTCGTGCTCCCGCTGTTGTGGATGCTCTCCACCTCGCTGAAGGCCAAGGGCGCCATCTTCACCTACCCGCCGCAGTGGCTCCCCCGCCGCCAACTCACTGTCTGGACGCCAGATGTGGAGCAGGTGGGTGGCCGTTGGCGGCCGGTCTCCACCGGCAGCAAGAAGGGCCTCTTCTGGGCGACCGACCAGACCGGCGCCCGCCTCAAGGTCGCCGGGTTACGGAACGTCGCCGACGGGCGAGCCGTGCAGGTGATCGAACCCACGTCGCGCAGAGGCGAGATTGTGGAGTTGCCGCTCTACCGAGCCGCTGCTGACGGGCGCTCGGCGGCCGTCTTCCGCCCCGTCGAGCAGACGTACATCCGTCTCGCCAACTACCCCGACGCCTGGAACGCCCTCACCCTTCGGCGACCGTGGATGGCGTTCGACATCCCCTACGCCGTGCGCTTCCGTTTCGCGGGACGCACCTACCAGATCGGCCCCTTGCACTTCGGCGGCTTCCCCATTCGCAGCGCCTTCGCCGCCTTCTACCTCAACTCGCTCCTCGTCGCCCTGTGCGTTACGGTGGGTGAGGTGTTCACAAGCAGCCTCGCCGCCTACGCCTTCGCGCGCCTGCACTTCCCCGGCCGCGACAAGCTCTTCCTCGGCTACCTCGGGACACTAATGGTGCCCTACGTTGTCACCATGATTCCCGTCTTCATCCTTCTGCGCGTCCTGCACTTGGTCGACACGTACGCCGCCCTCATCCTCCCGGTCATGTTCTCGGCCTACGGCACCTTCCTGCTGCGCCAGTTCTTCCTGACCATCCCCACCGAACTCGAGGATGCCGCCCGCATCGACGGCTGCTCGAAGTGGGGCCTCTACACCAACGTCATCCTCCCCCTCTCAAAGCCTGCGCTGGCCACCCTCACCACCTTCGTCTTCCTCAGCAACTGGAACTCGTTCATGTGGCCGCTCATCGTCATCCAGAGCCCCGAGAAGCGCACGCTCCCCATCGGCCTCTACGCCTTCATGGGCCAGTTCAACACCGAATGGACCCTCCTCATGGCTGCCTCCCTCATGGTGATGGCGCCGGTCCTACTCGTGTTTGTGCTGGGGCAGAGGTACTTCGTGAAGGGGATTGTGATGTCGGGGTTGAAGGGGTGAAGCACGCCGAGGCTGCCAAGGGCGCGGGGGAGTCCGCGCGGAGGCCTGGCCTCACTGGCGGGCACACACGCGAGCGCCACGGGGCCGTCGCGTGCTTGCTTCCCCCGCCATGCGACAGGCGAGGCTACAGGAGAACGCTGCCCTCTTCTCGGAGAATGAGCCGCGCTGGCGGGATGCCGCTACCGCCCACCCTCTGGCCCGCCTCGCCATCGGCGCGGTCCCTGGTAGGTGATCCGACGATGACAGACCTGTTCGGGGGCACCGTCCTGCCCTGGGACCCTGAGGGTGCGCTGCGCGAGACAAATCCATGGTGGACCGGCCTGCCGGGGCCACGCCTGCCGGCTTTCCGGCGCGCTGCGTTCCACGAGGTTATGGGGAAGCTGACATCGGGACCCGCCAAGTGCGTCGTCGTCCGTGGACCGAGGCAAGTCGGCAAGACCACGCTTCAGGGGCAGCTGATCGAGCACCTCGTCCAGACTCGGAGCGTCGACCCCAAGCGCATACTGCGGGTCCAGTTCGATGACATCCCGTCTTTGGCGAGGCTCCCCGAGCCCGTCCTCTCTGTGGCGCGCTGGTTCCAGGCGGCCGTCCTGGGTCGCACGTTCAACGAGGCGGCTCGCCGGGGCGAAGATGCCTACCTCCTCCTCGACGAGGTGCAGAACCACCCCGACTGGGCACCACAGGTCAAGTTCCTTGTCGACCACCACGACGTGCGCGTGCTCGTGACGGGCAGCTCGTCACTCCGCATCGAGGCCGGCCGGGACAGCCTTGCGGGCCGGATCACCTCTGTGGAGATGGGCACTCTGCTGCTCCGCGAGGTGGCGGGGATCCGCTATGGTGAGGACATCACTCCGGCCCTTCCCGGCAACGACATCGCCCGGTTAGCCGAGCCCGCCTTCTGGCGTGGGGTAGCCGGGAAAGGCTCGGCAGATGCCGACCTGCGGAACAGGGCCTTCGCCGCGTTCTCAGAGCGGGGCGGGTACCCCCAAGCGCAGGCCGAGTGGGACACGCCCTGGCCTGAACTCGCCGACCGACTCAACGAGACTGTCATCCAGCGCGCGATTCGCCACGATCTGCGCATAGGTGTCCGGGGGCAGAAGCGTGACGAGGCGCTCCTGGAGGAGGTGTTCCGCCTGGCGTGTCGATACGCCGGCCAAGCTGCCGGTCCGGCGGTGTTCGTTCCGGAGGTGCAGCAGGCCCTGCGTGCCAATGCGGGCTGGCAGCGGCTGCTCGCCTACCTGAAGTTCCTCGACGGCGCGCTGCTCATCAAGCTCATCCCCCCACTCGAGGTCAGGCTCAAGAAGCGCCGGGGGCAGAGCAAGATCTGTCTCTGCGACCACGCGCTCCGCGCGAGTTGGCTGCGGGAGGTCGTTCCGCTCGACCCCGAGGCGCTCCTAGCCGAGCCTCACCTCTCCGACCTCGCCGGCCACATCGCGGAGAGCGCTGCGGGCTACTTCCTCGCCTCCATCCCTGGCCTCGACGTGGCCCACTTCCCGGAGCGCGGCATCGAACCCGAGGTCGACTTCATCTTGACCGTAGGCACGAAGCGTATCCCTGTCGAGATAAAGTACCGTCGTCACATCGATCCGCTGGATGACACACGTGGTCTGAGGGCGTTCGTCGAGAAGGCCGTCTACAACGCCCCATTCGGCCTGCTCATCACCATGTGCGACAATGTCACCGTTCCTGACCCGCGCATTGTCCCGCTCTCGCTCTCGCAGCTCTTGTGGATGCGTTAGCGGCTGGCCCGCAGCCGGCCGCGGCCGCTCGGTGAGCCAAGGAGGCCTGCACTGTGTGGATGGTGTCTGGCATCGCGCTGTGTGCGGTCGTGCCTGCCGCCTTCGCTCAGCCTGACCTTGTCCTCTACGCGCCCCTTGACGGAAGCCCTGAGCCTCTACTCGGCGCTTCTGGCGTGCGGGTCGAGAGCGCCGGCGATCTCTCTTTCGCCGCCGGCCTGCTCGGCCAGGCCCTCGATCTCAAGGCTGACTGCCGCTACGACGTCGGCCAGGCGTTCCCGATGTCAGACGGCACCTTCGCGATCTGGGTGAAGCCACACTGGGCGCCGGGCGATCAGTCCCCCCACTACCTCATGTGCATCTACGGCAACCCCACGGCACCCGAGCCGTGGTGCCACGACCGCTGGACCGTTGCCGCCCAGGGCGGGACCATGAACTTCACCCTCTATCCTCATGGGGGCGGCCAGCCCCATGCCGCGTCGGCCCCCATCGCGGGCTGGCAGCCCGGCACCTGGCACCATGTCGCCGCCACCTGGCGGAACCTGAACTCCGGCGCCGACAACGCGGCTCTCCGCCTCTTCATCGACGGCAAGCTGGCCGCCGAGGTCACCGGCCTCCGGGTCGATGTTCGACAGCCCAGCTCCCGTCTTGACGTGGGCCGCGACTCCGACGCCTCCCCTGACTACGGCGAGGCCCTCTTCGACGACGTCTTCCTCTACGCTCGCGCCCTCACTGCGGAGGAGATCTCAGCGGCCGTTGCCCGGATCCAAGCCAGCGACGTTCACGGTCCGCCTCGCCCGCCCAGTGCTCCGCGCAATGTGCCGGGATGGGTTGACCCCACTCGCCCCTATCGCGTCGCCATCGAGACACCCCCAGTCGAGCGCGACCGTACTGATGCCAGCATCGAGATCCCCCTCGACTTCGGCCGCGATCTGCGACAACTGGGCGTGGCCGCCGACGTCGACCCCAGCACCCTCCGCCTCGTGGAAACGGCCCTGGCCGGGGGCAAGCTGGTGGGCGCCGACATCCCCCTCAACGTCGAGGACGGACGCGTGTCCTGGGTGGCCAGCGGCCCGACGCCGGCCAACGCGCAGCGTCGCTCCGAGCTCTACTTCGACGCGCTGCCCTACCAGCATATCGCTCCCCTGCTCGTCGTCCGGCAGCAACCTCGGGGCGAGCCGCCCCGGAATCCCGACGCCGCCCCCACGGACTACGCTACGGTGACGTGGGGCGACCCGTGGGACTTCGATGACGGCGACACCGAACACATCGACGCCTTCGGCAACAAGCCCGCCTACTTCCGCGACATCCGTGTCGTAGACGGCGCCCTCACCGCCTCGGTATCACAGGACCCGTACTTCATCTGGGGCAGCATGTGGGGGCCGGAGGACAAGGGCCAGCGGCAGGTCCGGCTCGATGTGGACGAGTACAGCATCCTCGCGATGCGCCTCCGGCAGAGCGTGCCCGTCGCCCGGTGGGCCATCTTCGGACGCGTGCTGGGCACCGACCGGCTGCTCACCCACAAGTTCACGGTCAGTGGCCAGAGCTGGCAGAAGGTCCGCATCGATCTGGTGAACGAGGCCCGCTGGGGCGGCGTACTGTCCGCCTTCCGCATCGACCCTACCGAGGAGGTCGATGCCCACACCGCGATCGACTGGGTCCGCCTCCTTGCCGTCCAGACCGCGCAGCGTGCACCGATCGAGACCCTCGGCAGCCCTTCCGGCGTCCCGGCGTCGGTCACGGTGTCGCTCGCGGATGCGGAGCCCCAGGTCGGCCAGGAGCAGCCCCTTGCCGTGGTTGTGGCCGACCAGGCCGGCCGCCCCGTCGCGCAGCAGCCGGTCACGTTGCGGCTGAAGCAACGCTCGGGCGGCGAGCTGAGGCCGCTTGCTCATCCGCTCCTCCCGGTCGATAGCGGCTGGCGCGGCCTCACTGACGGCGAAGGCAGTATCGTGCTCTCCTACCGAGCCAGCCACCGCGCCGCGGCCGCCGCCGACACGATCCTCGCGGCGGCGGAGTGCCCTGCCCTCGACGCCAAGCCCCTCAGTGTCGCCACCCGCCCGGGCCCGCCCGATCACTACCTCGTGCACTCCGACCAGGTAACCATCCTCCGCGAGGCAGATGCGCCCTTCCCACTGAAGGCGCAGGTGGTGGACGCGTTCGGCAACGCCCTGCCCGTCGCCGGCCGCAAGCTCACCTGGACCGCCGACGATGGCCGGTTCGATAGTGCCTCGCCCGCAACCGACGCTACTGGGTCCGCAGCCGCCGTCTTCCGCCCCGACCCCTCCCACCGCTGGGTCTACGCGGTCCGTGTGCGGGATGAGCAGGGCCTCAGCGGCGGGTCCGGCCCGGTCTGCGTGCTGCCGAAGGGTCCTCGTTCGAACCCTGTTCGTCTGCTGAAGAACGGCTACTTCGCCACGGCCGATGGCAAGCCGTATCTCCCCCTGGGCGGGTTCTACATCAACTGGGTCGGCCTGCCCGACCCGAGGACCGGCGAGGAGGGCCGCATCATCCGTTCCTTCACCGACGCTACCGAGGAGCAGACGCTCCACTGGCTCGATTACCTCCACCGGCAGGGCGTCACCACGCTTCGCTTCATGCTCCGCACTCACACCCCGCGGGGCCTCGAGCCGATGGACATCGGTGGCCGCGTCAACCGGCCGCTGCTCGCGCGCGCACTTCGGCTGATGGACCTTGCCCGGCGGTTCGACATCCGCTTGCTGCTCGTCATCCACGATGACTACGATAAGCCGGTGTACTGCAACCGCGACAACCTGCGGACGTTCTCGCTCCCTCTCTTCGCAGGCGAGGACCTCGGCGCCCTCCCGCCATACCAGCGTCGCTTCATCCGCGACGGCAAGGTCCTCCGGCAGGCGCACGACAGGTACACCGATCCCGATGCCATCGCGTGCCAGGACGACTACGGCCGCGAGCTTGTCGGCTACCTGAGGGACAACCCCCAGGTCTTCGGCTACGAGCTCGAGAACGAGATGGTCGACTGCCCCGCCGAGTGGGCAACGCACGCCATCGGGGCCATCCGCTCGGTCGATCCCATGACGCCGATCTGCGTGAGCCACGGCGGCGGCGGCCTCGACACCGCCGACCCTCTCTGGTGGACCGCCAGCACTCCCATCGACTTCTACACCTACCACCTCTACCCGCTCGGCACGACGAGCGAGGAGATCGACTACGGTCTGGGCGTCTCTCTCCTCGCCCGCTACGGGCGCATGGCGGGCACGTGCTTCCTGGGGGAGTCCTCCGGCGACGAGTTCTCGCTCTACCCGCCGGAGCGCGATGCCGAGCGCCGGTACATCATGCGCGACATCATCTGGATGAGCCTGATCGAGGGCAACCCCGGCTGCTTCTTCTGGAACGCTCGCGGCTACGAGCTGGAGGAGTTCCGGCTGGCGCACGAGATCATGTCCCGCGTCGACTGGGCGACCTGGCAGCGCGAGAGGCCGCCGACCGCCGTCGTGGTCTCGCATCCGCTCGTAGACGACAAGTACTACCGCTCACCCCAGGGCGCTGCCGACCGCGCGATGATGGCCCGCTACTCCCGGCACTACCTGGCCGCAGGCGTCGACTTCGACTTCGCGACCTCGCCCCAGGGTTACGCACACACGGCGACCCTTGCCGAGTTCGCCCCTCCCGACCCGCCCGCCAGGCCCTTTGGCATCAGCCCTGGCTTCGAGCTCTCGCCGCTGACGCGCCAGGGCTTCGCCGAGGGCCTCCTCTACATCCGCAACGTCGCCGGCACACGGCCCTGGCAGGTCCCGCAGAACGGCACCATGTGGCTCCGCGACCGCAAGCCCGCACCGCTCCGTGTCGCTCTCGATCTCCCGCTGGGCAAGCTGACACTCACCCACTGGGACCTGGACACCGGCGCCTCCGAGACGAGAACGCTCGCCGGAAAGAGCGCCCTCGACCTCGGCGTCACCGACCACGACTTCGCCATCCACTGGAGGAAGGCGCCCTAGGCCCGACTCCATCGGGCATGAGCACACCTGAAGGGTCACGTGATGGCTCACGAGCGCGCCGCCTCGGGCCGCACTTGACAGGGGTCCAGTTCGGGCCTATACAGGATGGCGTGGGAAGGGACCTCTGGGGGTGCTAACCACATGGCCCGCTTGTGCGCGGCACTCGCATTCCTAGCGCTCTCTGCCTCGTGGGTGCGTGCGGAGGCGGGGCAAGTTCACCTTGGGCACGGTGGTTGGGTGACCGACGTCGCCTTCACCGCCGACGGGAAGCTCCTCATCTCCGGCTGTCTCGACCGCAAGGTCCGCGCGTGGGACACCCAGACGTGGCAACTGCGGTGGGAGGCGGAGGTGCCCAAGGGCCTCGGGTGTCTTGCGGCAAGCCCGGACGGGCGCTGGCTGGCCTTGGGCGACATGGCCGGCGCCGTCAGCGTCAGGGACCCGCAGACGGGCAGCAGCGTTGTGACTTCGACCCCGCTCCGCCGCACCTGGGGCGTCTCGCCGGTCTCCGCTCTGGCCTTCAGCCCCGACGGCAGAATCCTCGCAGGCGGGACACTTCACGGCCAGTTGCATATGTGGGACACGCAGTCGTGGACCGGCTCCCGGCTGCTTGCGGGGAACCAGGAAGAATCCCCCGCTCTCGGGTCTCTGTGCCTGGCCGGCGGGGGGGTTGTGGCCTGGCTTGCTTCGGGCCGGTCGGTCGTGTGGCGGGGGAGCTGCTTGGCCGGCGGCGGCGGGTGGACCGTTCCCGACGAGGCCGCCATCGATGCCGCCGAGCACGTGGCCATGGCCCCGGGACTCCCTGGCGGCGTCTCCTCGACCCTCACTGCGGACCCGTCCCTGGTGGAGCTGAAGCAGCATGGGGGCACGCGTCTGGGCGGCGTCGGAGAGGCCACGTGCCTGGCGCTGACGGCAGATGCCAAGCTCGGCGTGACGGGCGAGGGTGACTATGCCATCCGAGTCTGGCGGAATCCTGACCGGCATGGAGCGTCCGCCGCCCCGCCCATGGGGCCACCGGACCCGGGGCCAGGGCGGGCGCCAGGTCCGGGAGAGCTCGGGCGCTGGGACCTCGCGGCTGAACTGAGAGGCCACACCGGGTATGTCTCATCCGCGGCCCTGACCCCCGACGCCGAGCGCGTCGTCTCGGCCGGCTGGGATGACAGGATCCGGCTGTGGGACTGGCAGGCGGGCCGGGAGCTGCAGACACTCGAATGCTCGGGGGACGTGAACTGCCTGGCTTTCAGCCCCGACGGGCATCTGCTCGCCTCGGGGGGGGACGACGGACTCGTCCGCATCTGGGAGGTGGGGGACCGCCTGTCGGCGCTGGAGGCACCGACTGGCAGTGCTTCCCTCCCGTCTCCGCCACGGCCAGCCCCGACTGAGGAGCGCCGCCTCCTCGTCCGCTGGGGGGAGCACTTGTACGAGTACGACGAGGTGGCGGACGGACTGGTCCCCGTCTTGGCGCTCCGGAAGCTGCTCTCGGACCCCTGCACCTACCGCTTCTATGAAGGGGAACACGCCGTCGAGGCCTCCCTGTCGGCTTCCCGGTCGCCCGATGGCGGGTTGTTGCGCTTGGTCCTACGGTTCCAGAGCGCGAATCAGCTCTGGAGCCTACTCACGCTCGACGGGCGAGGGAAGCTGGTCGGCCGGGCCGACGGGCAGGGCAAGATAAGAGAGATGGAGTGGGCGCGGGACAGCAGCGGGCTCTACGTCGTCGAGGTCAATGAGCAACTGAAGGTGGATCCCTGGGGCTTCGTGCGGGCCAGCTGGAAGTGGGTCTGGTACACTCTGTGGTGGGAGCCCCTGCATCGGGAGGGTGTGTCCCCGGGGCTGGCCCCCGGGGCCCGCCTGGACCCGCCCGGGGGGCGGTGGGGCGTTAGCCTCAGGTTGCCGGGGCCGGATGACACAGCCCAGTTCGACATCGGCCCTGACGCTGAGACGATTCTGTCCCTGGAGTACCTCTTCCCAGCCGCCGAAGATGCCGGATCGCCGGGGTCCCAGCAAGCGGCGCTCCACGAGCAGCTGTCCCTTCGCCTCCGTGAGAACCGGTATACGCGAAAGTGGTTGGCCTCCCTCCCGGATGGGCACATGGCGGTCACGTTCGCCCTCAGCCCCGCGGCCGAGCGCGTCGCTCTCGTCACCACTTGCGTGCTGGACTACGAAGAGACGCCGCTCATGGCGGACATCGGGGCTGCCACGGGGCGGGACCTTTCGCGGGCGCCGCGCACGCTCGAAGCCAACGTCGCCATCTTCACGATCGCGACCGCCCAGTACCAGTTGGGGCCCCTCGGCCCGCCGTTCGTCGTGTTGGGGCCTGACGCGCAACGGTGGACTCGCGACACGCAGGTCTGCTGGTCGCCGGACGGGTCGAGGCTGGCCGTCGCCTACCGACCCCCGCACCGGCCCGGAGCTGAACCGATGGTTCGGGTGGCGGTCTTCGACACGGCCGCGCAGTGTCTCGGTGACGCAGACCTACCGGGAACCCCGGTCCGACTCGGCGCTCCTGTGGTCTGGTCCCCGGATGGTACCCGACTGGCGACGGCCACCTCATACGGTCTCTGGATCATCTACATGCCCTCTGACAGCTCAGGCCAGGAGAATGCCGCTGCGCCGGAGGCGACAGGGGCCGGGGGCCTGAGGGTCGTCTGGGCCTCCCCTCGGGAACTCCTGGCCCGCTCCGGTGGCCCCACACAGCCTCCGGCCGGAGCGGGCCCTGGGACGGACTGGGTGAGGTTGTTCGGCGCCACACCGCCTCCGGGCGCAGCGAGCCTTGGGACGGACTGGTGGACGCAGTTCGCCCTGTGCGACTGGTAGCCATGCCCGAGCGCGGCAGCCAGTGCTCGGTCGGGCCAGACCGTACGGACACGCTGATAGCTCGGGTGCGAGCTCTGGGCGGTCACCTGTCGGTAGGGCCGTACCCCCTCGATCCCCGGACAACCGATGCCCGCGTTGTGGCGCTCGGGCCTTCTGTCTCGACGCAACTGGTCGGGCTGGTCTCAGAGGGGAACCCGCGGTAGGCGCCGAACACACGCCCGCAGGACCTATACCACATCGCCCCTACACCGTCGGGACCACCACGTCATGCCCCTACTCGCCGCCGCCGCCCGCGCCTGCATCACCCCGCCCCTTGGCACCAGCCTTGCCGGCTACTTCGAGGACAGGAAGGCCGTCGACGTTCACGATGACCTCCACTGCAGAGCCCTCGTCGTCTCCAATGATGACGAGGCCATCGCCCTCGCCGTTTGCGACCTCATCTGCTGCCCCCGCGAGGTACTCGACCGTGCCAAGCGGCTCGCCTACGTGCGCATCGGCATCCCGCCCGAGAAGATCACGATCTCGTGCACTCACACGCACACCGGCCCAGCCACCGCGGGCCTGCTCGGGGCTGTGAAGGAGGAAGCCTACGACGGGTGGTTGGCTGTGCGGATCGCCGACGCGCTCCAGATGGCCTACCGCCGCCTGCAACCGGTGCTCGCGTGCTGGGGCTCGGGTTCGGAGCCGAACGAGGTGTTCAATCGCCGCTGGCACATGGCCGACGGCACCGTCGTCACGAACCCTCCCATCGGGAGCAGGGACCTCGTGCAACCCGCCGGCCCTACCGACCCTGAGGTGGGCGTGCTCGCCCTGGAGGAGCCCACTGGCACACCTGTCGCCGCCGTGGTCAACTACGCCCTGCACTACGTAGGGGGCGGTCCTGGACTGGAGATCTCTGCCGACTACTTCGCACTCATCGAGGGGGAGCTGAACCGCATGGTCGGCGCCAGATTCCCCGTCCTGGTGGCCAACGGCTGCTGTGGCGACATCAACAACATCAACTTCCGCGAGCCTCATTCGCCGCGCCCCTCATCAGACCCGTGGGCCCAGGCTCGGCACGTAGCCTGGGTCCTCGCCTCCGAAAGCGTCAGGATCTGGGAGCAGGCCCTCCGGCACGCCGAGGCTCCCCTCGGCGCGATGGCGAGGGAGGTACCCGTGCCGCGCCGCACGACGCCGCCGGCGGAGCTCGAGCGCGCCCGCCAGATCGCCGCCCAGTCCTTCGAGGCCTCCGGGCTGTCGATCGTCGACTGGCAGTACGCGCAGGAAGCGGTTCTCGTCGACCAGCTTCCTCCCGTTCTCGACAGCCTCGTCACGGCCGGTCGGGTCGGGGAGGCGGCCTGGGTCGGTCTGCCCGGCGAGGTTTTCTGCGCCTTCGGGCTGGCGATCAAGGAGAAGTCGCCCTTCCGGCACACCATGCCCATCGAGCTCGCCAACGACTACCTCGGCTACATCGCCACCCCCGAGGGCATCGAACAGGGCGGCTACGAGACTTGGCTCGCGCGCAGTAGCCTCCCGACGGGCGAGGGCGGCTGGGCACTCGCGAACGCAGCGAGTGATCTTCTGAGCGAACTGGCAGGAGCGTGAAGAGGATGGGCGCGGACGCGGGAGCACCATCCTGTGGGGGCGACCCGATGGGTCGCCTCGCTGCGGGCGAGGAGGCCGGGGAGGGGCGACCCATCGGGTCGCCCTTACAGCCCGACGCGGCAACCCGCTGTCCGACCGAAGGTCGCCCGCGCCTCGTGCTCCACGTCTGTTGCGCGCCCTGTGCGACGGCGGCCATCGAGCGGCTGCAGGCCGACCATGACCTCGTCCTGTTCTGGTACAACCCGAACATCACCGATCGCAGGGAGCACGAGAAGCGCCTGCAAGAAGCCCGCCGCCACGCCGAACGGCTTGGCCTCCCCCTCGTTGCGCCGCCACACGATCCCGGCGCGTGGCGAGTCGCGACCCGCGGCCTGGAGGCTGAGCCCGAGGGGGGCCTCCGCTGCGACGCCTGCTTCCGCCTTCGCCTTCGGGCCACCGCGCAGGCCGCGCGCGAGTTCGGCATGGCCCAATTCACGACTACGCTCAGCATCAGCCCGCACAAGTCCTTCAAGAAGATCAAGGCTGCCGGCGAGGCAGCAGCAGATGAGAGCGGGAAGGGATTCCTCGCCCTGGACCTCAAGAAGCGGGCCGGCTTCCAGCGCAGCAGGGAGCTCGCCGCCGAGCACCGCCTCTACCGGCAGGACTACTGCGGCTGCGAGTTCAGCCGACGCGAAGCCCAAGCTCGCCGCGCGCGATCGACGCGCGGCTGACCCGGCCCGGGGCTCGCCCGGAGCCCGGAACCTGAAACCGCAAACCTGGAACCAGAAACCGCAGATGACACAGGGAGCTCCCATGATCCGCATACGCCCCTTCGGCAACACCGGCATGGAGGTCACCGAGCTCGGCCTCGGTGGCATACCGATCATGCGCGTCGACATGGACGCCGCCGCCGACATCGTGAACCACGCCCTCGATTGTGGCATCAACTACCTCGACACCGCTCGCGTCTACGCCGATAGCGAAGCCAAGTTCGGTCAGGTCATGAAGCACCGCCGCAACGAGTGCTTCCTCGCCACCAAGAGCAACCAGCGGAGCAAGGAGGGGGCGCTCAGAGACCTCGAGGAGAGCCTCGCCAACCTGCAGACCGACTACCTCGACGTCTGGCAGCTCCACGACGTCTCGACCAGCCAGTGGTGGGAGGAGGTCATGGGCCCGGGTGGGGCGCTCGAAGCCGCCAAACGGGCGCGGGCCGAGGGCAAGGTCCGCTTCATCGGCCTCACCGGGCACAACATCGCAGTCCTGCGCAAGGCGATCGACTCCGGCGAGTTCGCAAGCGTCCTCTGTGTCTACAACCTCGGGATCAACGATACCGACGAGACCGTCATCAAGCCCGCCCGCGCGGCCGGCATGGGCGTCGCGATCATGAAGCCGCTTTCCGGCGGCATCTTCTTCCGCCACCTGAAAGCCCAGGAGGCGGAACTCCAGATCAGCCCCGACATCGCCTGGCGGTACGTGCTCTCCAACCCCGACATCAGCGTCGCTCTCGCCGGCACCCAGGAGCTCCGCGACATCGACCAAGCCATCGCCGCCTCTGAGGCCCAACAGCCCCTCTCACCGGAAGAGGCCGAGCCGTACGTCGCCTTTGCTCGGTCCCTCGGCGAGGATGTCTGCCGCGACTGCCGCTACTGCAAGGACTGCCCAGAGGGGATTGAGGTCTGGCGGATCATGCAGATGCTCGACCGCGCCCGCGTCTACTCCTACGAGTGGCCCAAGTTCCGCACCGAGTACGCCGCCCTCGAACCCCAAGCCGACGCCTGCCTCGAGTGCGGCCAGTGCGAGGAAGCCTGCCCCTTTGACCTCGGGATCATGGAGCGACTGAAGAAGGCCCACGAGCACTTCAGTCAACCGGTGTGAGAACGCCAACGGCGGTAAGGGGTAAGCGGTGAGGGGTAAGGGCGACGGCGCTGCGGGTCGTCTGCCGTTCCGCTTGCCCCTTACCGCTTACCCCTTACCGCCGTTGCGGTTCATCCCACCTCGACCATGCGCTCCACGCTCCGCCGCGCCCTCTCCGCAATGGCCTCCTCGATCTCGATCTCCGTGGTCATCGTCTCCAAAGCGCGCCCGAGCGACGCCAGCGTCGTCTTCTTCATGCTCGGGCAGACGGCTTCCCGGAAGCCGTAGAACGTCTTCCCCGGGTTGTCCTTCTGGAGCGGGTGGAGCAGGCCGATCTCGGTCCCCACGATGATCTCCGGCGCCTCCGTGTCCCGCGCGAACTTCAGCATCCCGCTGGTACTCAGGACGACATCCGCGAGGTCCACCACCTCCGGCTCGCACTCCGGGTGGCACATGAACAGGGCGCCCGGATGCGCCTCCCTCTGCTCCCTGACTGCCGCGGCGCTGATGTGAACGTGCGTCGGGCAGAACCCCCGGGCCGGGATGATCCTCACCTTCGTGTGTCGGGCCACCCACGCCGCCAGGTTCCGATCGGGGATGAAGATGATCTCCTGCGCCCCCTGCGCCGCCACGCCCTCGACAACCTTGACCGCGTTGGCTGAGGTGCAGCACACGTCCGACTCGGCCTTCACCTCCGCGGTCGTGTTCACGTACGCGACCACCGGCGCGCCGGGATGCTCCTCCTTCAGCCGTCGCGTGTCCTCCGGTGTGATCATGTCCGCCATCGGGCAGCCGGCGTCGATGTCGGGCATGATCACGGTCTTCCCCGGGCTGAGCAGCTTCGCCGTCTGCGCCATGAAGTGGACGCCGCAGAAGACGATCACCTCCGCCTCCGTCGCCGCCGCCTGCCGACTCAGCCCCAGGCTGTCGCCACAGAAGTCGGCCCTGTCCTGGACCTCGCCACGCTGGTAGTTGTGGGCCAGTATGACCGCCTTCCGCTCTCCCCGAAGACGCTCGATGTTGTCGATGACCTCGCTGGACACAGCCCGTCTCCTCGGGTGAACTGCCTGGCCGTTGGTCTTCCTCCCTGTTTCGCCATCGCCCACGACCTCGCCTCCTCCAGGAGGTCGGCTGCCTTCCTCCCCCGAACACCCCCGCCGCCGGACCCGCATGTCGTTGCCGCTCTTCTGACTTCTGACTCCTGACTCCTGCCGTTACCGACCCGAGGTCTCCCATGGTCACCATCGACTCCTACCGCCCAGGCGACCACGCCCGCATGTGCGAGATCGCCCCCAGGGCTTTCGGCGTCTGGGCACGCTACGGCATCGACCGCACGCTGCCCCGGCCCAAGGTCGAGGAGCTCTACCGCGATGAGGCCCTCTCGTATGCTCAGCGCGTCGACCAGGGCGAGAGGGGTCTTGCCGTTCTGGTCGCCCGCGACGCCGGCCGGCTCCTCGGCTACATCGTCGTCGGCATCGATGACGCGCTCTCGCGGCGGTTCGAGTTCCGCTGGGGTCGCATCATCTCCCTCGCCGTCGATCCCCTCCGACAGGGCGAGGGAATCGGGCCGCAGCTGGTCGCCGCCGCCATGGACTGGTTCCGCGCCCAGAGCTGCCAACACGTTGAGGTGTGCACGGACCAGAACAACATCGCTGCCATCCGCACCTACGAGGGTGCCGGCTTTCGTGTCATCTACTGCGGCCTCGCCCTCTCCCAGCGGATCTGATCGCAGCCGGTGCCTGCGGTTTGACCGCCCCCCCGGAACTGTGCTATATAGACTGCGGCTCGACCCTTGGCGCCATCCCGGCGAAAGGCGGCGCGGATGCCCGCTCTCGAGCTTCTCTGGAACACGATCCACGCGGGCGGTCTTCTCGATCGGCTGATCGACGTCGTCGACATCCTGCTGGTCAGCTACATCATCTATGAGACGATTCTGTTCCTGCGCGGCACCCGAGCCCTCTCCCTCATCAAGGGCCTCCTCTTCCTCATCTTGCTCCTGTGGGTGACGAACCCGCTGCCCACCTTCCACTGGCTGATCCAGCAGGTGCTCCTCCCCGGCGTCATCGCCATCGTCATCATCTTCCAGCCCGAACTGCGGATGACCCTGGAGCGGCTGGGCCGCGGTGGCCCGCTCCGCCGCGCCTTCGCCGGTCTCGGGCGAGAGCAGAGCAGCCGCGTCATCCGTGAGGTGGCTGCCGCGGTGGCCGAGATGTCCGAGAGCAAGGTCGGCGCCCTCATCGCCATCGAGCGGGAGACGGGTCTCGAGGACATCGCTCGCAGCGGCACCCGGATCGGGGCCCGCGTCTCGGCCGAGCTTCTGCAGACCATCTTCTTCCCGGCGAGCCCTCTCCACGATGGTGCGGTGGTCATCCGCGGGGAGGAGATCCTGGCCGCGGCGTGCGTCCTGCCGCAGTCGGAGGCCCCCTACCTCCCCGTCTCCACCGGGCTCCGGCACCGCGCTGCGATCGGCCTTACTGAGCGCACCGATGCCGTGTGCGTGGTCGTCTCGGAGGAGACCCACGCCATCTCGCTGTCCGTGGACGGCGCCCTCATCCGCAATCTCGACCGCGTGCGTCTGAGCGAGCGTCTCCACAACCTGCTCGAGGGCGGCGGCGAGCCCGAGGGCCGGGCCCGACGCTGGCCCATCTCCTGGCGACGCCCGGGAGGCGGCCGGTGAAGACCATCGCCCGCATCTTCATCCACAACTGGCCCTTGAAGCTGCTCTCGGTCGTCCTGGGAGTCGTCTCGTGGCTCTACGTCCTGCTCACGACAAACCCCTGGACGGTCCGCGAGATCGAAGTGCCGGTCGCTGCCGAGCGCGTCCCTGGGGGTCTGCAGGTCATGTCTGTCACGCCCGCGACCATCCGGGTGAGTGTCGCCGGCCGTCGGCGGAGCGTGGATCGGGTCGGCCCCGGCAGCCTCCGTGCCCTCGCCCGCCTGAAGGCTCCCGCTGTCGGCGAGTCCGAAGCGCCGGTGACCGTCTCGCTCATCTCGAGGCTCCACGGCGTGCGCATCGACGTCATCGCGCAGAACACCGTCCTCGTTGCGCTCGACCGAACGGTCCAGCAACCCAAGGCCGTACAGGTCTCCATCCGTGGCCGCCCCGCTCCCGGGTTCCAGGCGGTCGGTCAGGCCTGCCGTCCCAACCAGGTGACCCTCTCCGGCCCCCAGATGGTGATCCGCGAGGTCGCCCGTGTGGTGGCAGTCGTTGACATCTCCGGCATCGACAGCTCCCGGACCCTCGTCAGCCGCATCGAGGCGCGCGATGCGCGAGACATGCCGATCGCCAGCGTCCGGGTTGACCCGCCCAACGCCGAGGTCGGCATCACGATCGCCCGCGTGAACACCAAGACCGTCCCCGTCGTCCTCGGCGAGCTGGAGCTTCCCGCCGGCGTGGCCCTGGATACCGTCGACGTCGCCCCCCAGATCATCACGGTGACCGGCGACCCGGCGGTCCTCGCGCGGTTGCGCTTCGTGCGCACGGCTCCGGCCCGCTTCGGCCCCGGGGAGACCGTGATCCGCGTGGGTGTCGTCCTGCCCCGGGGAGCGACCGCGGTCACCGACGACTCGATACGCATCAGCATCGAGGTAGCCCATCCGCGAGCTCCGGAGAGGCACGAGGTGCGTCCGCCATCTCGGGAGGGCCCCGCTCGGGGCACAACCGACACCGGCGCCACCCCCGAGACGTCCCCGCCCACCAAGAACCCCCCGGCACCGACCGAACCACCTAGCGGAACGCAACCCACAGAGCCCGAAACCGGAGGCGATGGTCCTGGCGAGCCGCCCTCTTCGCCGTGAGTGGGCTGCCTGGCCCAGGGTTGAAAAGGCCTGTCGGATGTGGTATCATCAGGCTCGCGGGGAGTTGGCCGAGTGGCTGAAGGCGATCGCCTGCTAAGCGATTATGGGGGTGAACGCCTCCATCCCGGGTTCGAATCCCGGACTCTCCGCCATCTCCTGCCCGCGGGGCGGACGAGCGCGCTCGTGGCGCAATTGGATAGCGCACCGGACTACGGATCCGAAGGTTGAAGGTTCGAATCCTTTCGAGCGCGCCACTCCTTTCCCCCGGGGACCGATGGTTGCGGTTGCTGATGCGCCCGTAGCTCAGTGGATAGAGCGCTGGCCTCCGGAGCCAGGTGTCGCGCGTTCAAATCGCGCCGGGCGTACCACCGGAATCTCACACGAGCCGCCGCGGCGCCTGCGCGCCACACCACATGGTATTCCGGTGGAGGGGGGCGGCTCGTAGCGTGTTCGGCCCCGCGCGGCCGGTCAGGGCATCTTCGGCCCCGTAGCTCAGGTGGATAGAGCGGCAACCTCCTAAGTTGAAGGCCGCCCGTTCGAGTCGGGCCGGGGCCGCCAAACTCCCTCCGCTGAGGGATTGCGGGAAGTGAGTCGAGTTGCCGGACGCCTCCGACGAGGCCTGGATGGGTGCAGCGCTCCGCCTCGCCAGCGAGGCGGCGAGCCGGAGTGACGTGCCGGTCGGCGCAGTGGTGGTCCGGGACGGTACGGTCGTTGCGACCGCCGCCAACGAGCGCGAGGCCCACACGGACCCTTCGGCCCACGCGGAGATCGTGGCCCTGCGGCGCGCCGGTGCGGCCCTGGGGCGTCGGGTTCTCGATGAGTGCGATCTCTACGTGACCCTGGAGCCCTGCGCGATGTGCGCGGGCGCGATTGTCCTGGCGCGCGTCCGACGTCTGGTCTACGGTGCCCGCGACCCAAAGGCCGGGGCATGCGGTTCGGCGCTGGACGTCCTGGGGAACGCCCGACTCAACCATCGTGTTGAGGTCGTGGGGGGCGTTGGGGCGCAGGAGTCTGCCGCGCTCCTGCGGGCGTTCTTTGCGGCACGGCGGTCGGCAGGTGGAGAGGTGGCAGAGCTCGGTTGAATGCGCACGACTCGAAATCGTGTAGCGGCGTGCAAGCGCCGCTCGTGGGTTCGAATCCCACCCTCTCCGCCATCCATCCCTGCCACCGACCTTGACGCGGGGGAACAGCGTGGACCAGCGGAACGAGACGGGCGCAGCCGCCAGGCCTCGCGGCGTCCGGGTGAGGCCATGGGAGTTGCTGCTCTACACAGTCGTGATTGCCGGCCTGGCGTACTGGGCGGGCTACCGTGGGGGCGTCAGTGGCACTCACGAACCCCAGAGCGTGGAGGCCTCACCCCACGGGAGCGCGTCCGAGGCGCCAACCGAGTCGGCACCGTCGCCAGGGCCCTCCATGGGCCTCGACCAGATCAAAGCCAACCTGGCCAAGATCAGCGATGTCAAGGAACTGGTCGGCATCGCCAACCAGCACCTTGACAGCGCCCGCAACAGCGAGGGGAAGGACAAGCCCGAGAGGACGCGGATGTTCTACACGGTCGCTGTCGCGGCGTATGAGCGGGCGCTGGAGCTGCAACCGAAGGACCCCAACCTCCTGACGGATCTCGGGATCGCCTACCGGGGCTTGGGCGACCCGCAGACGGCGGTGGCGCGCTTCCGGGAGGCGGCCGCGGCCGATCCGAAGCACACGCAGAGCCGCTTCAACCTGGGGCTCGTCCTCTTGAGCGACCTGCAGGCGACGGACCAGGCGAAGGCCGCCTGGGAGGACTACCTGCGGATCGCACCGAAAGGTGATCCGAACCGTAAGGACGTACAAGAGGCCCTGGACAAGCTGAAGTAGCGGCCCCGGGTCCCACCCGGAGAGATGACCGAGTGGTCTAAGGTGCGCGCCTGGAGAGCGCGTATGGGAGCAATCCCATCGTGGGTTCGAATCCCACTCTCTCCGCCATGAACGTCGAGGACCAAGGACTGAGGACCAAGGACTGAGGACCAAGGACTGAGGACCGAGGACTGAGGACTGACGGCACACCACGGCCAACGCCCGGGTCTCGGGGGCGCTGGCTGCAGCAGGCGACGATGTGACCGATGGGCCTTCCGGTCCCCGGTCCTCAGTCCTCGGTCCTCAGTCCAGTTGTCTTGACCGTGCTAGACGGGGAGCTAGCGGTGCCCTGTACCCGCAATCCGCTTAGCGGGGTCGAATTCCCGCTCGAGGTGGCGGGCTTTGGGGACTGACCGGCACGAGCGGCGTTGAGGGTTGGGCCCTGCGCAAGGAGACCGTGCTGAACCCCGCCAGGTCCGGAAGGAAGCAACGGTAGGCAATGAGTCTCCTGTGCCGCAGCAAGCCTGGCCGGAGCAAGCGACGTCGGTAACGCTCGGAGTCCGTTCATCGACAGCGGGTGCACGGTCAAGCTATCCGGGAGGATGTGTCAGGCACATTCTCGCACGTCGGAGAATGTGTCTGGCACGCCTCTCCGGTTCGTCGGCTGGTGTCGCCGTTTCTGTCTTCTGGCTCCTGACTCCTGACTCCTGCGCTGTGGCTCCTGCCCTCATGGCTTACGTCTCGTCCACGCTGAAGTACCGGCCGCAGAGCTTCGCCGACGTTGTCGGCCAGGAGCACGTCACCCGCACTCTGCGCAATGCAGTCGCGGCGGGCCGCATTCACCACGCCTACCTCTTCTCGGGCCCGCGCGGTACCGGCAAGACGAGCGTGGCCCGGGTGCTGGCCAAGGCCCTAAACTGCGAGAACGGCCCGACAGCCGACCCGTGCGGCCGGTGCCGAGCGTGTCTCGCCATCCGCGACGGGCGCGCGCTCGACATCGTCGAGATCGACGCGGCGAGTAACCGCGGGATCGATGAGATCCGGGACCTCCGCGAGAAGGTGAAGTACAGCCCCGCGGAGTCCCGCTACAAGGTGTACATCCTCGACGAAGTGCACATGCTGACCACAGAGGCGTTCAACGCCCTCCTGAAGACGCTGGAGGAGCCTCCTCCCCACGCCTTCTTCGTGTTGGCGACCACGGAGCCGCATCGAGTGCCAGCCACCATCGTTTCGCGTTGTCAGCGGTTCGATTTCCGGCGCATCGGCGTGCCTGACATCTCCCGCGAGCTGGCCCGCATCGCGGAGGCCGAGGGGATCAAGGCAGAACCGGAGGCCCTGGCGGCCATCGCGCGCGCTGCCGACGGCGGCCTGCGTGATGCCCAGAGCATCTTCGACCAGATGGTCGCCTACGCCAACCAGCAGATCGACCTGCAGACGGTCAATGAGGTGCTGGGCGCCACGGATGCCGAGACGCTGGCCGAGATCGTTGAGGCGATTGTGTCCCAGAGCCACAGCCGCATCTGCCGCGTGCTGGACCGCCTCATCGCCGAAGGCAAGGACCTGGGGCAACTGCTCGACGACCTGATGCTCTATGCCCGGGACCTGTCCCGGCTGGCGTTGGACGTTGAGCCCGTTGGGCCGGCCGCTGCGGCCGATGTGCTTCCGTCGGCTCGCGAGCACGCCCGCAGCCTGGGAGCCGAGCGGGCGATGGCGCTGATGACCCATTTCGCCCAGGTGCGGGACGAGTTCCGACGGTCAACGCAGCACGGGTTGCTCCTGGAATCAGCGCTGCTCGAGGCTGGGCGGCCCACGCCGACCGCGCCCGCTTCCGTCGCAGCGCCGACGCCGGTCCCAACGCAGGCGGTCACACCCGCCCAACCGCGTACCCCGACACCGGCGCGGGATGAGCCTGCGACGCGCCCCCGGCAGCGGGTGACGGAGCCGCCCCGGCCGGCCGCTCCGTCGGCTCCGGCTTCCGCCGAGCCGGCCGGTCCACTGCCCGAGGGGGTGCCGCTCACACCGGACTTGGTCGCGGGGTACTGGCAGAGCGTATGCGCGGAACTCCGTCGCATGGGGCATGTATCGGTGATCGCCTTCCTGCGGGAGGGGCAACCGACCACCGTGGACGGGAGCACGATCACCGTCTCCTTCCCGGCGCGGTTCAAGTTCCACCAGACGCGAGTGAGCGGGGAGTCGCGGGCCATCATCGAGGCGGCGGCGAGCCAGGTGTTCGGCCGGCCGGTGACCATCGAGGCCATCCTCGACGTGGGCGAGGACGCCCCGCCCACTCGCGGCCGATCAGGCGGCGGCGCCCCCAACCTGACACCACCGGAGCCCGCGGCGGAGAGCCGCCCGCAACGGAGCGCCGTCCAGCAGGTCAGTGAGGTCTTCCCCGGAAGTAGGAGCGCTAACGGGCCACCTACTGCGAGTTGAGCCATCTGCGGCCGTGGCTGTCTTTGCCCCGGCCCCCTGCGGAGCACCATCATGAGGAACCCGTTGCAGCAGTTCGCCCTCTCCCAGCTGGCGGGCATCCAGCAGAGCCTGGCGGAGGCCGCCGACGAGGCCGACCGTGAGCTGCGTGCCACGAAGCTGGAGTCTGTGAGCGGCGGAGGCGCGGTGCGCGTCACCGCCAACGGACTGGGCGAGGTCATCGAGGTCAAGCTGGACCCCAGCGTCATCACGACTGAGCCCGACGCGCTCGCCCTGCTCGAGGACCTGATTGCGGGGGCCGTGCGTGACGTGCTGGGCCAGGCATCGGCCAGGACGAACGAGGTGCGCCAGCAGAAACTGAAGGAGGCAGGACCTTTCGCCATGCTCGAGCAGTTCGGCATCAACCTTGACGCCCTGGGCCAGTAGCCGCCATGCTGCAGTACGCCCGGCCGCTTCAGAGACTGCTGGCCGCCTTCGAGCGTCTGCCCGGCATCGGGCCGAAGAACGCGCAGCGTCTCGCGTTTCACGTCCTCCGCTCGCCCGAGGCTGAAGCTAAGGAGCTCGCGGAGGCTCTGGTTGAGCTGAAGCAGCAGATACGCGACTGCAGCCGCTGCTTCAACTACAGCGAGGGCGACCTGTGCCCCATCTGCAGTGACCCCCGGCGCGACCAGCGGGCCGTGTGCGTGGTCGAGGAGCCAAGCGACGTCATGGCTCTCGAGCGTTCGGGGGAGTACCGCGGCCTGTACCACGTCCTGCAGGGCCACCTCTCCCCCATCGCGGGCGTCGGGCACGCTGACATCCGGCTCGACGAACTCCTGGATCGGCTGCGGGGAGGCGGGCCGGCGGAGGTCATCCTGGCCACAAGCCCAACGGTCGAGGGGGACGCGACGGCCATCGAGATCGGCCGCCTCATCGCCGAGCTGGTGGCCGGGGGCGACATCGCCCAGCCGCCGAGCGTGACACGCATCGCGCTTGGGCTGCCCGTAGGCAGCGACCTGGACTACGCTGACGGCCTCACCCTGGCGCGTGCCCTCCGTGGTCGCACGCCGTTGCTATAGCTGCCGTTCGTCTCCGTCGTTGGTCCGAGGTCCTCAGTCCTCGGTCCCCAGTCCGCCGTACATCCGGAGGGTTGTGTCATGCCCCAGTTGACGGAAGTTCGCTGGCACGGCCGCGGCGGCCAAGGCGCCAAGACCGCCGGGTATGTCTTGGCCGAGGCCGCAGCGGCCGAGGGATGGCAGATCCAGGCCTTCCCCGAGTACGGGGCCGAGCGACGCGGGGCCCCCATCCGCTCCTACGTTCGGATTAGCGACCGGCCCATCCGGCTCCGCTGTCCGGTGCGGGAGCCCAAGATCGTGGTCGTGCTCGACGACACGCTGCTGGCCTCGGAGGACGTCGCTGCCGGCATGCCCGACGACGGCGTCATCATCGTCAACAGCGTGAAGCCACCGGCGGAGGTCCGCACGCAGATCAGCAACCAGAAGGTGCGGCTCTACACCGTGGATGCCACGCGCATCGCCCTGGACACCATCAAGCGCGACATCCCCAACACGCCGATGCTCGGCGCCTTGGCCCGCACGACCGACGTCGTCACGCTGGAGGGTGCGAAGAAGGCCGTCTCCGAGAAGCTGGCGGGGAAGCTGTCGCCGGCCGTCCTCCAGGGCAATCTGGACGCCATCGACCGCGCCTACCAGGAGGTTCGCGAAGCATGATGTACCCGAAGGACACCCCTTGGCACAAGCTGGCGCGCGGCGGCATCATCCCCGGGGCCGCCACGGCCCTGGCCTACGAGACCGGCGGCTGGCGGACCTTCCGGCCCGTGCGGGACGACGAGTGCTGCATCAACTGCCTGTTCTGCTGGGTCTACTGCCCGGACGGCGCCGTGGTCTGCGAGGACAAGACGGTGAAGGGCAGGGGCTTTGACCTCGACCACTGCAAGGGCTGCGCCGTGTGCGCGGAGGTCTGCCCGAAGGACTGCATCTCCATGCACCCCGAGTCCGACTTCGCACAATGACCGCCCGCGCCCGTCCCGGGCGAGGCGCTTGGGAGAGGATCTCCATGCCGGATCAGATCGCACTCGAAGGGAACATCGCCGTAGCGGAGGCGATGCGACAGATCAACCCCGACGTGGTGGCGGCGTACCCCATCACGCCGTCGACCGAGGTCGTACAGGCCTTCTCGCAGTTCGTCGCCGATGGCGTAGTCGATACTGAGTTCGTCGCTGTGGAGAGTGAGCACTCCGCCATGAGTGCCTGCATCTCGGCGTCTCTCGGCGGAGGGCGCGTGATGAACGCGACCTCCTCCCAGGGGCTGGCGCTCATGTGGGAGATGCTGTACATCGCCTCCTCCCTGCGCACGCCAATCACGCTCGCGCTGGTCAACCGCGCGCTGAGCGGCAACATCAACATCCACTGCGACCACTCCGACTCCTACGGCGCGCGCGATTGCGGCTGGCTCCAGCTCTTCTGTGAGAACGCGCAGGAAGCCTATGACTCGATGTTCCAGGCCGTTAAGATCGGCGAAGACATGCGCGTCCGCCTGCCCGTCATGGTCTGCTACGACGGTTTCCTTGTCAGCCACTCGGTCGAGATGGTCAAGGTGGAGGAGGATGCCGCGGTCAAGGCGTGGGTCGGCCCGTACATCCCCGACCGCCCGTTCCTTGACATCGAGCACCCGTACACTGTGGGCCCGCTGGACCTGCAGGACTTCTACTTCGAGCACAAGCGCGGTCAGATCGAAGCGTACAAGTGCCTCCCCGACATCATCGAGGAAGTGGGCGCTAGCTTCGGCGAGGCCTTCGGCCGGTCCTACGGTCTGATGGAGCCGTACATGATGGATGATGCGGAGCTGGTGGTGGTGTCCCTCGGCTCCACGGCCGGCACTGTCAAAGACGTTGTCGACGCGCTGCGGGGCCAGGGCAAGGCCGTCGGCGGCTTGAAGCTCCGTGCCTACCGCCCCTTCCCAGCCGCCGAGATCGCCGCGCAACTCGCGGGGAAGAAGGCCGTCGCCATCCTGGACCGTGCCATGTCCTTTGGCGCGGCGAGTGCTCCACTCTACTCGGAGGTCACCTCGGGTCTCTACGCCAACCGCGTGTGCGTGCCGTGTCTGGGCTACCTCTACGGCCTGGGCGGCCGCGAGATTCTGCCCGAGCACGTCGAGCGGGTCTACGCTGATCTGGCCGAGGCCGCAGCTGCCGGATGGGCGGAGCCGGAGATGCGCTATCTCGGCCTCCGGGAGTAGCCCGGCGCGCGCCCCGTAGGACAGGCATCCCTGCCTGTCACCACAGGAGGAGTTGACCCATGCCCAGCCTCAAAGAGCTATCCACGCGCCCTGTGAGCTTCGTAGGCGGACACCGTCTCTGCCCCGGGTGCGGAGAGGGCACAATCGTCCGCCAGGTGCTCATGGCCGCCGACAAGCCGGTCATCGCCGCCAACGCGACAGGCTGCCTCGAAGTGTCGTCCACCATCTTCCCCTTCACCGCCTGGGACATCCCCTGGGTGCACCTGGCATTCGAGAACGCCGCCGCTACAGCCTCGGGCCTGGAGGCGATGTACAAGTCCCTCAAACGCCAGGGCCGCTACGCGCACGACTGCTACTTCATCGCCTTCGGCGGCGATGGCGGCACATACGACATCGGCTTCCAGGCGCTCTCGGGGGCCGCCGAGCGCCGGCACCGCTTCGTGTACGTCTGCCTCAACAACGAAGCGTACATGAACACCGGTATCCAGCGGTCGAGCGCCACCCCCATCGGCGCCATGACCACCACCAGCCCGGTGGGCAAGAAGATCCCCGGCAAGACCGTGCCCCGCAAGGACCTGACCGAGATCATGGTCGCCCACGAGATTCCCTACGTCGGCCAGTCCAACTCGGGCAACTGGCGCGACCTGACCAACAAGGCCGAGAAGGCGTTCCACGCCGACGGACCGGCCTTCCTTAACTGCCTGTCGGTCTGTCCTCTGGGCTGGGGCACCGACCCGGGCAAGGCCGTCGAGATCTGCCAAGCCGCTGCCGACACCTGTGCCTGGCCTCTATACGAGGTCGTCGAGGGGAAGTACAAGGTCACCTACACGCCCAAGCAGAAGAAGCCCATCGAGGACTACCTCAAGTACCACCGCCGCTTCGCGCACCTGATGAAGGGCGAACAGGGCCAGGCGATCATTGCCCACATTCAGGCCGACATCGACGCGCGGTGGGAGAAGCTGCAGAAGAGAGCCGCGGAGGCTTGAGCGACTGCGAGCATCGGGGGTGAATGACCATGTCCGAATCCATCGACAAGTCCACTTGGCGGAACAAGGTCGGCCTGGCGGAGATGCTCCGCAATGGCGTCATCATGGACGTCACGACGGCCGAGCAGGCGAAGATCGCCGAGGACGCCGGCGCCGTGTCCGTCATGGCGCTCGAGCGCGTCCCGGCGGACATCCGCAAGGAGGGCGGCGTCGCGCGCATGGCCGACCTGCGGGTGATCGAGGCCATCATGGCAACCATGACGATCCCCGTGATGGCCAAGTGCCGCATCGGCCACTTCGCGGAGGCGCAGGTCCTCGAGTCGATCGGCGTCGACTTCATCGATGAGTCCGAGGTCCTCACGCCGGCCGACGAGAGCTTCCACGTGGACAAGCACGCCTTCAGGGTGCCCTTCGTGTGCGGCTGCACGAACCTGGCGGAGGCGCTGCGTCGCATCGGCGAGGGCGCCGCGATGATCCGCACGAAGGGCGAGGCGGGCTCGGGGAACATCGTCGAGGCCGTGCGGCACATCCGAACGGTGACGAGCCACATTCGCCACCTGACGACTCTCCGCACCGATGAGCTCATGACCGAGGCCAAGAACATGGGCGCGCCGTACGAGCTCGTGCGGGAGATCGCGGAGACCGGCAAGCTCGCGGTGCCCAACTTCAGCGCCGGCGGCATCGCGACGCCGGCCGACGCCGCTCTCGTGCGGCAGCTGGGCGCCGAGGCCGTGTTCGTGGGGTCGGGGATCTTCAAGTCCGAGGACCCGCCTGCCCGCGCCCGGGCCATCGTCCACGCGACCACCTACTACGATGACCCCGACGAGGTCGCCCGCGCTTCCCGCGGTCTTGAGGGCGCTGCCATGCCGGGCATCGACGTGCGCACGCTGCCCGACTCGGAGCGGCTCGCAACGCGTGGGTGGTAGGCAAGCGCAAACGCCCTACCTGTGGGGGCGAGCCGGCGGCTCGCCCCGGCGATCTGCGACACCAACCACACGGGGCGACCCACCGGGTCGCCCCGACATGCTACCGGCCGCGTATCGCGCGGAGGGGTTAGCGATGCTGCCCAGGATCGGGGTGCTCGCCCTCCAGGGCGATGTTGAGGAGCATCTTGCCACGCTCGCGCAGCTCCCCTGCGTCCCGGCGGCGGTGAAGAAGGACGCCGACATCCGCTCCTGCGATGGCCTCATCATCCCCGGGGGCGAGAGCACGACCATCGGCAAGCTCATCCAGCGCTTCGAGCTGGAGCCCGCGATCGCCGGCCTTCACGAGGCCGGACGACCGATTTTCGGCACCTGCGCGGGGGTCATCCTGCTGGCGAACGAGATTGTGGGAAGCGACCAGTACCGCCTGGGGTGGCTGAACGCCGAGGTGGAGCGGAACGCCTACGGACGCCAGGTGGACAGCTTCGAGACCGACCTTCCCGTGCAGGGGGTCGAGGGCGGCCCGGTGCGTGCCGTGTTCATCCGCGCACCGATCATCCGCGCTGCCCGAGAGGGCTGTGAGGTGCTCGCGAGCTTCGACGGCCTGCCGGTGCTCGTCCGGCAGGGGAACCTCCTGGGCGCCACTTTCCACCCGGAACTCGTTGGCGAGACCCGCATCCACCGTCTGCTCCTCAGCCTGTGCCCCGGAGCCTGGGGGTAACACCGGAGGTGGTTGCAGAACGTGGTGGGCCGTTCGGAACTGTCCCGATTTCCCGCTGCCGTTCGGCGGGAAATGGGACTGTCCCCCGTTCGCGGTGGCCTTCTGCAACTGCCTCACCTGTCAGACGCCGTGCAGGACCGCGCTACCCTCCCTTCCCGGCAGGCGGTGTTCCCATCTTCGTTCTCGTCGCCCGCGGAGCGCCGGAGGTGGTCCTCTCCGTCCCCCCCACCGTCGCCGCAGTCCCGCCGGCCTTGCCGGCTGGCGCTGGGGTCAGGCCGCCGGCCTTCGCGGCGCCTCGCGGAGGTCGTTGCGGTGCGCCGCCTGCGGGCTCCTTCGCCACGAAGCGCAGGACCCCAAATCGCTGTGGCACGTGGAAGCTCGGCTTCTCGGTGTTCGTGGGCGACCAGGCCTGGAACTCCACCTCGCCCTGCGTGTCGTCTACGCGGTAGAGGTTGACGCGCCAGGTGTCCCCGTTCTTCGGCGGGCAGTTCGGCGCGGTGAGGAAGTCCTGAAGCGGGATGGCCATCTCGACGGTCCATCCCTTGTCCTTGTCCTTGCGGTTCCCGATGGAGCCCCGAACACGGACGGCGGTCTTCATCCCCTTGGCATCCCAGCACTTCTTCCCCGCCAAGGGGCCTGGCGAGTCCGCGCTCGGGAGGACCAGATCCACCACCGCGTTCCGAGGATTCACCTCGAACTCCAGGTAGCAGGTCTGTTCGCCCCCTGCATCGGCGAACAACTCGACCACCTCGTTCTGCTCCCACAGGTTCTGGTCGTGACGCCGCATCGTGCTCTCGATGTCGGTATCGTCGCAGGTGAAGGCAACGTACAGGTTCTTCGGGTCCCAGAGGAGCCTGGCTGTGGTGCGCCAGGCTGCCGGCTTGCCGTCCCAGAGGGTGAAGGGCCCGGCCGGCGCCGCCTTCTGCCAGACGGGTTCGCTGAGCACGCCATCCACCTTGATCTTGCCAACAGGTATCTGCGGGCACTCGCACGTAGGAACCGGCAGCGCCGCCGGGGTCGGCGCCTTCACCGGTGGTGGCGCGACAGGCGGAGCCTGTCCGGGGCGACGCAGGCACCCGGCGAGGAGAAGAGCAACACTCAGCAGAAGAAGGCTCACACTACTTGCTCGCACCTTCGAGTCCTCCTGGCCGCCCGCTGGCGGCACTCCTGGCCCAACACCGCTCGCCGCCTGGGTCTCACGCGTTGTGTTCGCCGGTTCGCGCCGCCTTTCCTCCCAACCACCCCAGAGCCCGTGCCCAGGCAGCTACCCACAACCAGCGGCTGCACCCTCGCCGTGGGGTGCGGCTCTTTTCCGTAGGTAGCCATCTTCCGGCGTGGCACTGGCAGCGGGGCTGCCGGTGGCACAACTGCCTGCAGGCTGCGGCTGCACTGCGCGTCCAGGCACGTCGGACATGCGCTTCCCGTGGAACACTCGCCCGCTGGGTGCCAAGCCCGTTACACCCGCACCCGTCTGAGACCGCGCCGGCCCGGAGAATGCGCCTTCGGGG